>JAESGW010000034.1_pt1 | contig 447283 bp, 404 predicted proteins | sample 9269791 | NCBI WGS metagenome assembly JAESGW01 (sample SAMN16773120, study PRJNA677053) | algae metagenome | isolation source: Aphanocapsa lilacina HA4352-LM1 and co-occurring heterotrophs from near cave... | place: USA: Maniniholo cave, near Haena, Kauai, HI | collected 2009-07-28
TCAAAACGGGTGTCTGCATCGTCTTCACGCGGCTTCGCCCTTATCCTTACCTCACCGGCGCATCAGCGAGCCGGGTTGGCAGTGTCGATACACGCAGCGCCTTTCGCAGCCTGCGCGAGAGCATATCTATGACGATGGTAGCGACGGTTTCGATTAGGCCGATGCTTGCGGGCAAGTTCGACCGGAAGAATTCCTCCGCGCCCGCGGGGGCATAGGCCATCCACCCGCTAATGGGCGCAGAATTCGCGGCCGTCAGGATATTGTCGGCGGCATCGCGCAGGAACTGGGTGTTGAGTAGGGCCGCTTCCTCGAAAGTCAGCGGGGGCACAAGGCGTGTCTTGGTCGTACCTGCAATCGAGGCCTTCGCCATAACGGCGATCGCGCACCGGTACTGGGCGCTTGGCCCGGATTCATGAGCGATGGCTAACTGAACGGCCTCGAGCAAAGCATTGCCCATCGTGGATCATTGCTCAGTTGTGGCTTGGAGTATACGCGGAACTGCGATGATTGCATCGGACCCTCCTTGCTATTCGGCGGGCCTCCGCCAACCGTTACACTCCGCTGTAAGAATTGGGGCCGCTGCAGCCGACCGACCGGCGCCGCGCCCAACGCCAGCATGAAGGCCGGGCAAGAGCGTGAGGTGCCACGCACGGACCGGACCTTTGAGCTGCAGGCTCTTCGCCCATTTGCCGGCCGGATGGCAACGTGCTTCCAGGCGGCAGTGGTGGGCGCTTCGTTCCGTGAGCGATCCACTCAGCGCACTGAAGCTTGATCGCCGCGCCCCACCCGCGCCAAGCTATTAGACCGCGGACAAGAACATCGGCTGCAACGAAACGAGGGCCGCTGTTCCCATCGCCAGTCCGTAGGGGCACACGCCGCGCTCCGCGAAGCTTCGGATCCGCCTGAATGGTGCCGCTGTGGGCATGAGTATGCGCGCCTGGGTGCTGTTGCGCAGAAGGAGAAGGGCGAAGGCCATGACCCCACCGCCCAACGTCGTCAGAATGAGCAGCTCCGGGCCGAGGCTGGGTCCGGCCCAGAGGGTAAGCGCGGTCATGAGCTTGACGTCCCCGCCGCCGACCCATCCAAGAACGAACGAGACAAAGCCGAACGCAAATACCATTCCTGCCAGCATCAGATGAGCCCCGAAGGTGGACACGTCGAGCCTGATGACGGCGTAGACGAGAAACAGCGCCGTCAGCGTTGCGGGAATCCAATTTGCGATTCTCAATCGCGTGAAGTCAGAGACGATGGCGTAGCAGATGCAGAATACGAATGCCGCCTGAACGCACAAGAGCATCGCCACGCTGATCCCCCAATTTGACATCCTGCCGACCTTTCAAGTGGTTTCTATTTCGCGACCCGCAGCCCGGCGAGGCCGATGGCGATCTTAGAGAAGACCTGGCCAAGCTCGTTGCCGGAGGGCGTATCGTAGAAGCATTGCTGGCCCGGGCAGCGGGCGGCTGGCGTCGCGCACGCTTCAAGCAGGCTCTTGGTTTCAGCATCAATGGCGGCATTGCCGGTATTGATCTCAAGCGCGATTGTGTAGACGTAGATGTCATCCGTGCTCGGGTCGCCGTCTTTGTCGGCCTTGATGTTGTTGCAGAGCGCCGCAGTCTTGGCATTGAGGACCTGACGCGACTGTGACCCATCCGTGGGACCGAGATGTCCCTTATTGGCAAAGCCGTAGGCCGAGTAGAACGAGTTATAGGGGCCGCCTCGCTCGACCTGGTTGCGTCCGTCGGAGAGGAGGATGACGACTTTCGTAACGGTCTTGTCGCCGTAGGGTGCGCCATTGTCGTAGGGCAGTCCGGGCGAGATCACGCGCCATGCCCAGGCAAGTCCTTCGGGGATCACCGTGCTTCCTCGCGGCTGCATGGCATCGATGGCATCTGTGATCGTCTGCCTCGTATCGGTCAGGGGCTGGATGGGGCGCTGCACACAATTGAAGTTGGGCCCGTTGCCGTTGGCGATCTGCTGAGCGGTCAAGCTTTGCAGCGCATAGAGGAGAGGGTTTGTCCCCGGGCCGTTCAGATAGCTGTTGCTGCTGGGGCTGGCGACGGCATTGCCCTCTTCGTCAGGCGCGAAATAGGGTACAAACAGCGTATCGGGGGATGCCAAGCTGGGGGGCGTATCCAGGACATCGTGTCCACCTGGACGCGCTCGCACGCAACCGCCCCACGATATGTTGCTCATGGACGAGAAGAGCTGCATCAGCGAAGGCAGCGCGGGCAGCAGGGCGATGTCCTCCCGGTTGAGGACGCTCGCTCCGATTTCGTCGATCCATCCCTTGCCAAGCGCACCGGGGCCAAGGTTGACGGCACCGGAGAACGGCACCAGACCGATCTTCACGTGTGGTGAGACATCGGCCTCGTCGAAGAGAATGTTGACCAGCTGGGTGGCTGCGCTCTTGAGCTTGGTGATGCGATCATTGGTCGTCATCGATCCAGTATTGTCGAGCGCCAGCACGACTTCGAGCTTGCGCAAGTCGCGGGACACTTCGGAGGTGACGGCGATCTCCAAGCTCTGCGTTCCCAGCACCCGCAGGAAAGTCGTGGGAAGGCTTGCCGCAACTCGGACGTTGTATCCTTGGGGCGTCGGCGCGACCGTGAACTGAGACAGCGTTCCCAGTGCCAGATCGGGATAGTTCGCTTTGATGAAGCTCTGGGCAAGCGAATTTGCTTCGGCTTCTGTAAGATTGAGCCGGGAGCCGACGGCAAGAGCCGCAGCATCTGCCGCGTTGTGGAGCTTTTGCTTGAGGACCATCGCCTGTCCGAAGTCCACTGCGACGGCAACCACGCTCAATAGCGTGAGCATGAACACAGTGGCGAGCAGCAGCGCCGCGCCGCGCTCGTCGCGTCGGAAGCGTCCTGCGCGTGCAACTGCGACCTTTGTGTTTCTCACGGGAAGCTGACCGCTCATGTGCGACGCTGCGACTGACGCTCAGAGCCGATCGCGAGGGCGCGCATCGGAAGACGTCGTCGGTTCCCAAAATAGCGCGAGATTGTTTTTTGCTACCACGTTGTTGGGATCGGCGCGTAGTGCCGCATCGAACGAGCGGCGAGCGCTGTCCATGTCGCCCTTGAGATAGTAATGGTAGCCGAGGTTGTTCAGCACCGTCGGTGTATTCCCGACAATCTGGATGACAACGTCATAGGCACGGCGTGCCTGGTCGAAGCGCTTGAGGCGGTCGTAGGAAGCGGCAAGTCCGAGCCATGCTTCCGCGTTGTCCTTCTCTTCCTCGACGGCCTTGCTGAAGGCATCGACTGCAATGCCGAAATCGCCCTGTCGGTAGGCAAACTTGCCTTTGTCGACCTGTCGCTTCGATGGCCACACCCCGTAAGAAGCGGGCTCGATCGGCTTCTCGACCGCCATGTTCGTGAGCTGGTCGAGGCTGGCACTGCAGCCGCCGAGCGCCATGGCAAAGGTGGCGGCGAGGATAGAAGTGCCTAAGATCATGAATTTGCGCATCATCGAATCCCCTGAGAACTCTACGACTATCCGAATATGCCCTTGGACCGCACGATGACGGGCAGGAACACGACAACGAGAATGACCGGAAAAATGAAAAGGGCGAGCGGCACGACGAGCTTTGCGGGCAGGGCATGCGCCTTTTCTTCAGCGCGCAGCATTCGCCGCGCCCGCATGTCCTCGCTGAAGGTACGGAGGGTGGTAGCAACGCTCGTGCCGAGTTCCTCGGTCTGCTGCAGCAGCGCGCCGAGCTTCGACACCTCGTCCAGCCTCACACGGTCGGCGAGCGATGCAAGCGTTTCGGACACTGTACGCCCGGCGCGGATCTGCAGATGCATGAGAAACAGATTGGCGCCCAAGAACGGGTAGTTGCGGACAATTTCCCGACTAACGCGCTCGATGCCGGCGCGGGGTGGCACACCCACCTCAGCGCAGATGACGAGGAGATCCAGGAAGTCAGGGAAGCCGCGGTCGCATTGACGGAGCATCGCGCGCTGTCGCGCATCGACGGCGAGCCGGGGGAGGAAAGCACCCATGGCGGCTCCGCCCGCGCCGGCGGCAACGATCTGCGGGAGAACGGCATCGGCATTGAAGTGCATCAGCGCTGCCGCCGTGCCCAGTCCAAAACAGAGGCCGAGAAAAAATCGCGCACCGTAATAGTTCGCGACGGCGTCGGTATCGAACCAGCCTGCCCGAACCAACTCTGCGCGCACCTTGGAAAGCTTGTCCCGACGGGTTTGGCTCAAGGCGCGCTCTATGGCGAAGAGCTTCTCCGCATCCGGGTCGAAAGGGGCCAGCGCGCTGTCCGAGGCGGGATTATAGGCAACCGCACGGCGCCGGATTGCGCGCCGGCGCTGGTCGATCTGCATCACCGCGAACAAAACCAGGAACACCGCGAAGAACACGAGTGCGCCGACCACCATCGGTGGCGAAAGGCCATAAGCTTCGAGGTGATCGAATATGTTCGTCATATGTCGAACCTCACCATCCGGAACATTATGGCATTGCCAATGACAAGCCACAGAGCCGCGATCACAAGTGCCGGCACGACAAACCAGTCGCTCCAGATGCCGCCATAGAATCCCGGCGCGATGAACTGCAGCAACGTAAACAGCATGATGGGCAGAACGCTGAGCGCGATGGCCGAGAAGCGGGCCTCGGCCGAGAGCGCGCGAGCCTTGAGGCGCATGCGCTGCCGTTCGCGCACCACCTGCGACAGCCGCTCGAGCAGCTCGGCGAGATTGCCGCCTGTCTTCACCTGCAGGCTTATCGCTGACACCAGCAGCCCAACATCCGGCTGGTCGACGCGATTCTGCAAGTTTCTCATGGCGGTTTCCAAGTCCAGTCCGTAAGTCACCTCGTCGCTGACGATGGCGAAAGCCTCGCCGATGGGCGCCGGAAGGTTGCGGACGAGACGGAGGGAGGCAGACACGGGATGGCCGGCCCGCAGGCTGCGAACCAAGGTATCTATTGCCTCTGGGATCTGCGCCTCGAAGGCACGCAGGTAGCGGAGGCGCATGATCTTGAGACCAATGAGCGGGGCTACGATGGTAGCCATCCCGGCAAGAGACGCGGCGAGCCAGAGAGGAAGTCCGACCGCCAGCAGGGGCAGGAGCACGGCGAGCCCGCCGCCGATCGCACAGATGGGGACGAACCACGAGCCCGGTTTCAAACCCGCGCGGACAGTGCTGTTGGTCAGGTTACGCCCAATGGCCGGAGACTTGCGACGATCGTTCGCCGCCGGCCGCGGGTGGCGGGCCGCGTCCATGCCGGTCTGGAGACGCGCTCGCAATAGATTGCGCTGCGACGAGTAGCGCGCATAGGACATGACGACGCCCTGGATCGCGAGCAGGTAGCACGCGAAGATCACGAAATAGATCACGGTGTCCGGGGTCAGCGCCTGGATCACAGCGGCCTCCCCGGATCCAGGTTGATCTCGTCGGGATTTGCGCCATTCAAAACGAGCGCATCCAGGAAGCTTGGTCGCAGTCCCGTGGCCCGAAACTCGCCCTTGACCCGGCCTCCTTGATCCGCCCCGGTGCGCACGAACCTGTAAAGCTCCTGCATCTGGATCACCGAGCCTTCCAGTCCGGTAATCTCGTGAATGCTGGTAATCTTGCGTTGGCCATCATGCAGACGCTGCATCTGGACGATGATCCTGATGGCGGAAGCGATGTGCGCTCGAACGGCGTGCTCCGACATGTTCAGGCCGGCCATGGCGACCATTTGCTCGAGCCGGGCAATCGCGTCGCGGGCGCTGTTGGCATGGATCGTGGTCAGCGAGCCTTCGTGGCCCGTGTTCATGGCGTTCAGCATGTCGAACGCCTCCTCGCCGCGAACCTCACCTATGAGTATGCGGTCGGGGCGCATGCGCAGCGCGTTCTTGACCAGCTCCCGCTGGCGGATCTCCCCCTTGCCCTCCAAATTCGGCGGACGGGTTTCCAGGCGGCCGACGTGCGGCTGTTGAAGCTGCAGTTCGGCGGCATCCTCGATGGTGATGACGCGCTCCCGGTTTGAGATGAAGCGCGACAGCGCATTCAGCAGTGTCGTCTTGCCGCTGCCGGTGCCGCCGCTGATCATCATCGAAATGCGGCCCTTGACTGCCTCACGCAGCAGCGCGGCCATCGGCTGCTTCAGCGCTGCGTTATCGACGAGGCGTTCAAGATCGAAGGCCTGCTTTGCGAACTTTCGGATGGATACGAGCGGCCCGTCGACCGCCACCGGGCGGATCGCAGCATTGATGCGCGAGCCATCGTGGAGCCGCGCGTCGACCATCGGCGATGATTCATCGACGCGCCGACCGACAGCGGCCACTATCTTGTTCACGATGCGTAGGACGTGTGCCTCATCCTTGAAGCGCACGGCTGCCGGCTCCAGAACGCCTTGCCGCTCTACGTAGACGGACTCATGCGTGTTGATGAGAATATCTGCGATCGTTGGATCCTTGAGCAGCGGCTCGAGCGGGCCGAGACCGGTCAGCTCGTCGATGACCTCGTCGACGAAAAGGCCGAGCTCACGGGTATTGAGGGGCACGCGCTCGCTCGCCTCGAGGAGACCGAGGACGGTCGGGCGAATCTCGGCGCGCGACATGCGGTCGAGCTGGGCGAGGTTGATCTCGTCAATCAATTTGCGATGCAAGCGAAGCTTGGCCGCGATCAGCTCCGGCCGATTGAGCGCCGAGCGGGCGCCCTCGTGCAGCTCCAGTGCAGGCAGCCCTCGCGTTATGCTGTCGACTGCCGGGCCTCCGACATCTTCCGCGACGCCATTGCCGATATCCCGACCTCGCAGAGAGAAACGCATGTCGCCTGATCCTCAACTATGGGTGCGGCGCCGCCTGAGGCGCTGTCTCTGCGACGACGATGCGAGCAAGCTCGCGCGATATCTTGTTGGTCCGGCTCGTGGCGCTCAGCTGCTCGCCACGATTAATGGCATCGCGAACGAGCGCACCATCCTCTGGCAGAAACCCGGCAAGGAAGCCGTTGAGCACCTGCTCGGCGTCGCGCTTGCTCAGCGTTGCGCCAAGAAAATCCCGCCGCCACTTGTTGACGATTACGCGGACCCGCGCGTTCTCGGCCATCCTTTCGGGTAGCACCTCGGCGATATCGCGTGCCCGGTGCAGGGCCGGGACGGAAGGCTCAGTCACGATGAATACGCGATCGCAACCGGCAACCACATGATCGCTGTAAGGCGTCCACATCGGCGGCATGTCGATCAGCAGGGTGTCGAACATCTGCGACGCAATATCGAGTACGCGCACGACGAAGGCGGGGCTGATCGAGACGTGCTCGGCCGGGCTCCTGGGAGCGGCCATCACGGCGAGACCAGAGGAATGACGCCCGAGCATGGCCTCGAGAAGGAGGGAATCGAGCCGCGCCGGATCCTTCAGCAGGGACTTTACATCGAGCGCTGGCGTCACGCCGAGATGATCGGCCAGAGAGCCGGTCTGGAAGTTCAAGTCGATCAGGCAGGTGCGGGCCAGAGGGCGATCGCTGCGCGCCAGCAGGAATGCAGTCTCGATGGCAATAGTCGTGTTGCCGACACCGCCGGCTGCCGGAATAAAGGCAAAGCAGGCGAGATCGCCGGAGCGGGTGGCGCGACGTTGGCTCGAAATCGACTCGCAAGCGGCCAGCACGCTGGCGGCGTCGGCGTCCAGCGGCAGCCAGTCTTTGACGCCGGCCCGCAATAGGGCGCGCAAGCTTGCTTCATCCAGTGTCTCGGAAAAGGTTATAATGGAGCCCGGCTGCCCGCTGCCGTGCCACCTTTCAATCGCTGCGATCGCGGCGGCCCGGTTGGCGTCGATGTCGACGAGCATGATGTCGGGTGCAGGCCTGGCGTGGAAGAGCGTCTCATAACCCGACGATTCCGAAGCACTGATCACGTAGTCGAGTTGATTTGCGAGGTTCACGCGCAGGCGCGCGCGAAAGACCTCGTTCGGGCTGACAACCGCGACTGTTCTGGCATCGCTGGCCGCAGGCTTGATCTGGCGAACTGCTCTCGACGCGAACATGACTCTTGCTTCCCGAAAGATCGTGCCTTGCCGCCTCACTACTACTTGACGACAGCTCCGGCTTCGGTGTCGGAGACGCTGATGCTGCGCTGTGTGAGGCCCTTCGGCTGTATGCTCTCATTCCTCTGGTAGCGCTTGGCGGCCAATGCCGCTCGATTGCCGTCCAGATCGATCCGAGACTTGCGGCTGGCCTCCGGCCAGTGATCGACTTCATGAATGGTTCGGTTGCTTGCTTGTGCGTTGCCGGCCCCGACCGTGACCGAATCCGTGTGGCCGAGGTATTGGTGGAGGTCGCTCTCCGCACAGCCAGCGACGAAGAGCGCTACCATGCTTGCGAGGACAATGGAGGGAAGTGGACGGAGTTTCAGGCGCATGTCACTTCGCCCCCTTGCGGTCGGTCAGTGCAATCTCGGCGGTGAGATCCAGGATATGACCCCTGAGCGGGTCGGGCTTACCGATCTTGATCTCGTTGCGGCCACCGAGGAAGAACTCGCGGTCGTTGGCCGGTGACTTTCCGTCGAGCGGCGTCGCCGGAAAGGCATCGCCCGGTCGCCGAGGCTTCACCAGGCGCGGCGTGACGATGATGACAAGATCGGTCTCTTTTTTCTGGAAGGCGGCGCTCCGCAGCAAAGCGCCGAGCACCGGCACCTGGCCCATCCACGGTAGTTGGCTCTGGTTGTTGACGAGCGAGGTTTGAAGCAGCCCGGCCATCGCGAAACTCTGACCATCACGCAGCTCGATGGTGGTCTTCGCGCGGCGGACGCTCAGGCTCGGGATCTCGACGCCGCCGACGCGAAGCGTCGTAGTCGGGTCGATCTCGCTGACCTCGGGCTCGATCTTGAGGTTTATCAACCCGTCGCCAAGCACCGTCGGCGTGAACGCGAGGCCGACGCCAAACTTCTTGAACTCAACGGTCAGGAGGTTGCTGCCGTTCACTGCTGTGTTCTGCACCGGGAAGGGAAATTCGCCGCCAGCAAGGAAGTTGGCGGTGTCCCCCGATAAGGCGACCAGATTGGGCTCAGCCAGGCGACGCGCGAGACCGCGCTTCTCGAGGGCCTGGATGAGCACGTCGACCTTGGTACCACTGTCGAGCAGCGTCGCGACCGCCGCGCCAAACGGCGTGTTATTCGATGCGAGACCGGTCAGCCCCGTCGACAAGGCAACCCTCTTTCCGACCACGTCCCAAGCGATGCCGAGATCGCGGGAGGAGTCGCGGCTCGCTTCGATGAATCGCACCTCCAGAAGAACCTGCTGCGAGCCACGCACTGCAAGCGCGTTGGTGACGGCGCCCGGCGCAAACTGCTCGGCAATTGCGAGCGCACGCGACATCGTCGCCGCATCGGTGACGGTGCCTGTTAGGAGCACCTTGCCGTTAATGCTCGCCAGCTGGATTCCAGATGCGGGAACATGAGTGATCAAGCTTTTGCGCAATCCCTCGACGTCGAAGGTCACGTCGACGCTGAGCACCGCGAGGATCCGCTTCTGATCGTCGAGGACGGAGACGCTGGTGATGCCGATCTTCTTGCCGAGCACATAAAGCGAGCGGTCGGTCAGCGCCACGACATCGGCGATCTCTGGATTTCCGATCAGGACCTCGGAAATTCGTTTGTCTGCTGCAAGGGTCACGGCGCGACTGACGACGACGTTCAAATGAACGTGCTCGCCGTTGGTTGCGACCTTGCGGATCGGAGCTGAAGCAAATGCGGGCAGCACGTGGAGCGTCGCCAGGAAGGCCACTACCATAGCAAGCATGGCGCGCAGTCCCGCCCTACCTGCTTGGCTCCGGCTGAGCCCATCCCTCATTCCAAGAACCACTAGAGACACGATACGATCCCCATATGTTTCCAACTGCTTCACCACAGTCGGCGATGGCCCATCAGCGGGGTGCGACAGCCCCATGCGCGTCTACCTCGCTGACGGTCTTGCTGGTCGTGCCATTTGCGGGAGGCCCCGCAGCTTGGTCGCGCCTGATGGCGGCGACGCGCCGCAAATCCGTATGGCCGTCCACGAGCACCTCGTAGACCGTGCGATCAGTGCCGCGGGTAACGCCAACCGATGGATTGGTCGGCTGGTCTTTCTCGTCTTTGGTCACTTCGATGGGAGGAGCGGGCGTGTATGCCTGACGCGGAAGGTCGGAGACCTCGCTGCGTTTGATCTCGCCGTGCCCTGAAGAGCCAGCCCTGCGCAGTGCGAGTGACAGTTGTCCTACGCTTGCGGAGAGCATCAGCTTCTGAGCCTGCTCGGGATCCACCTCTAAGGTGACCGCTCTGGCCGGCTTGGCTTGTCGCGTACGTTCGATATTCTGGTCGACGGCCAGAACGCGGATGTTCTGAAGAAGTGTCGCGCTGTAGGCCGCACCCGGGGAGGCCGCTGCGGCGCCCTGGTTCTGCGTCAGCAGCACGTTGACGTGGTCCTCGGGCTGCACGAGACCAGCCACGCCCATCACGTCGTCGACGCGGATGGTGACGGCCGTCATGTCCTTGCGGATCAGGGCCGAGAAGGTCGCAGACTGCCCCGGAGCGCTCAGGCGCGATTGGACGATGGGCTCGTTCTCTCCGATCGCGGAGAGGACGGTCCGCTTCTCAAGGGCGAGCGCGCTCATGTTCGCGAATGTGCCCGGCAGATCGAAGCCGCTGGGCCAGGGGATCTCTTTCAAGGCGTCGGACGTAAGCTGCGCCCCGAATGGCAGCGGCCGCGCCGCGACGACGATCTTGCGAACCTCCGGCGCCGGCGGGGCAACCGGCACAGAAACTGCGACCGGCTTGGGTCGGTCGGTATTGAACAGGCTGGCCGTCAGACTTGTTGCTACCAGGGCGCAGATCGAGGCGCCACCGAGCATGAGTACGGTACTCAAACGCACGTTCGCCCCCCAAAAAACTAACAAAAAAGGAAACGTCAAATAGGTCGGCAGGGCCCCCTGGTTCGGGGGCCCATGCCGGGAGTTCGGAATCAGGTGATGCCGAGGGCGGTCTTCAGACCGCTCCACTTTTGGCCAACCCAAGTGCCAACGCTCGTCACCGAAGCGACGGCGCCGGCCGTTATGAGTGCCAGGAGAATGGTGTATTCGAGGAGGGAAGCCCCCCGCTCGTCACGAGCGAGCCGGCCGAGTTCACTATTCAGACGCGATACCATTTCGACAACTCCGTACCAAGCAAGTTAGTGTTAACGGGTCGATATCCGTGCGCTGCCAAACGGCAGATCGCCAGCCCTTTGCACTGGGCTGACGGCGCAAAAGCCGCTTCGCCCATTCAACCGATTTCCCCGTGCCCCGTTCGCAATCTTGTCCAAAGTTTGTCCACAGGTTGTCCACAGGATGTCGAGGCACACGGATGCTGAACTAGGTTTGCGCCCGTCGTCAATGGACAGCGCGAATTGCGAGCGAGGCTGAATTTCGGCCTCAGCCGCATCATCCAAACGACGTATGCCGATTAAAAAATACGATATATTTCAATGTCTTATAATGTGCCTTGGAGGGGTTTCTGGAGCACAGCTGGGTGTGGCCAGTTCTCATCAGTCACATCCAAATCGTGCCCGATGGAGCAAAACCGGGGCGCCGATTCATCGATGTAAGATTGCGGCAGCGATTTGGCAGTGAACGTCACGCGTTGCTAAGGTCGCATCTCGACCTGCCCGCCTCGCCTCGGCGCAGAGTACGACACCGCCGAGATTGTGCGGGCGCCAACAATCATTGTGCTGAAGGTCGACGCGAAGCGGCTGGCACTTTCAGCCATGATGACGCTGGTCGACGGCTCGGCAAGCCCCGCCGGAAGCACCACGTCCGCCCCCGTTGTGCGCGCGGCCTGCGATCCGCCCCGGGAATGGCTCCAATTGACCGTGGAGCGGCCATCCTGATCCGTGACGACGCTGGTCAAGGTGAGGCCAAAGCCCTCGGTCGGAAACGGCCTCATCAGCTCATTGATCAGATTGTCCTTCAGAGCGTTGAGTTCGCTCTCAGAGACGTTATCCATGCGCGCGACCAGATCAGCACTCTTGCCGGCGGCCTCATCCAGGCGCCGCGAGAGCATATCGGCCTCGGAGAACTCTGAGACGCCCAGGAACAGGAACGGCAGAATCGTGAAGAGGAGCGCCGTCTCTAGAAGCGCGTGACCACTCTGGTCTGCTTGGAAAAGCAAGGTCCGCCGCCATTGTGCGACTGACAACCCGAAACTCCTTCTCATGAACCGGAACATTGCGTCCTCACCCGCATCAGAACGGTTCATTGCGGACGGGTACTGCCGCGCGCATGAGGTAGCTGCCTCCCAGCAGCCGGGTCCAAGGATAGAAGGATCTCACAAGCACCACGTCGTTGCGGCCGCCCGGTGAGTAACTGAAACTCGCATCGCTCTTTAGATTGCCAGCGTCGTCGAGTGGGGCGGCGGGTGCAAAGGCTGCGAAGCTTGCAGCACTTACGACATCGATCCGCAGCTTGGTTGCACAATCGTAGAGGATGGAGGTTCGCCTACAAATCTCGACCTTGAGATTGCTCGATGACCAGTTGTCCTGCTGCGCCTGGCCCGTGCGCACAAAGCGCGCGCCTGTTCCAGTCGCGTTCTCGAGCTCCTTTGTACCCCAATAGATGAACCCGATCTCGAGAGTACCCATGATCAGCAAGAGGATCGGAAACGCTACCAGCGAAAACTCAAGCATGGTCGCGCCACGATCGTTCCTGCGCAATGACTGCGGCGACCGCATGATCGAGGCTCCGTCGACACGAGGACTTACGTCGGAGAAAAATCTCAGAGGTCAATTACGACACGGTGCAAGAGGCTAAACGAGCAATGACGCAGTTGAACCGCAAATTTTGGCCCAGTAGGCGATGTGAAGGGTTATCAGTGGCATTGATGCCACATGGCGACAACCATGGATGGTGGCGATGCTGTAAAGCAGACCATCCCGAACGCTTCGGAAACCGGATGACGGCACGATCGTGTTGCAGACGGATGGCCCCGAAGGAACCAGCTCAACGGACATCAACATAACGGGGCGGAGTGCCAAGCCGACGCGATGCGCTGGCTTATCGGCTAAGCCGAAGTCGCCTCTCCTTGGAGGAAGGCCTGAATGCGATGAAGCTCATTGTCGAGGGCGCGCTTGAACGCGGCATCGCGCGGGGGCTTGCCGTCCACGTAGCCGAGATCGGCCTTGAGCTTGGCGTCACGCCACGCAAGGTTGCCCCAGCCAATGACTTGGTCGCGCCATAGCATCGGCAGCGCGTAGTAGCCGCGCACGCGATTGGGCGCAGGCGTGTAGGCCTCGAAGCGGTAGGCCCAATCCCACAATCTCTCGAAACGATGTCGGTCCCATACGATCGGATCGAAGGGCGCGAGCAGCCGCACGACGTCGTCAGGCTCGTGGCGATTGGACGTTGGATTTTCGCCGTCAGGCCAGTACCAAGAATGCCCGTCGATCTTGGCGTGTTGCAGTCGAGCGCGAAGACGCGCCAACGTATCCTTGCGCAGATGCATCCACTGTGGTGCCGCGAATACCAACCGGCTAACCAAGTGCTTCAGAGTGCGCTCGGGCAAGGGCGCATAGAGCCCGATCACGACGTTGGCCAGGGCGTCCATGTGATGCTGCGGGTCATCGGGCGGCTCGATGATGGGAGCCGCTGCGTACAGACGCACACCACCCGCGCGACCGGCGATGCGCACCATCCCTCGGTACTGCATGCCGTCGAGAAGTTGCGTCGACGCGTTCGTGGTGCCACCGAACCAGTTGCTTACCTTCCCGTGCGAAAACTGCGCATCGACCTCGCGCGGATGCACCGTGCCGCGCTCGCGCACGAAATCCAATACCGCCTGTGCCTGGCGCATCTTGTCGACGTCCCACGCCGTGCGCGCGCGGCGTGGATGCATCAGTCGCTGCGTTTCCCGCGGCAGGATGCCGTGATTGATGAAGAAGTCCTCTTCGACGGCCAGTCGGGCGTAGCGGCGTCTCAGGTCACCAGCACGGTAGCCTTTGACGCGGTGGCGTAGCGTCAAGTCTTGCGCGGGCGCTGGCGCGCGGATTGGGTCGGCCTGCACGAATCCGAGCTTGTTGATGGCTCGCGGGAGCGTGGTCGGTGTAAAGAGCGTACGCGCCACGGCGTAGCGGCGCAGCGCGGAGAGGTCGAGTGGCTTCGGCATGGGAGAACCTCGTCGGGCCGTCTCCATACATTTGAAGAGCTGCGATCGCAATCTCCGCAGAGATCGCCGCTTCGTGTCGATGACCACATGTATCCAGGCCGCGTATTTCCCGCGAAGGTAATCACGACGATCGACATCGCAAACGGAGGGCAGCTGTCGCCGAGCGGATTGTTCCCCGGTGTCGGAAACCCAACAACGCGCGGTTTGCGGTCCGCACTCGCCTCGAGGATGCGGAGCGGTTGCGCTTGCCTGCCGGGACCCAGGGAAGCGCGGCCCTCTACACTATGCAGATCGCCGGCATCATCCGAGCAACCCGCTGGACGAACTACCCGTTTCTCACGGCGTGACTTGACTGAGTGCGCTTTGATGCGTGACCGCGTGCGACCTCCTGCGACAAGAGATGCGCTAGAACGCTGGGTTATCAAGGGGAATTGCGACTTCGTGCGACCCAAGCGACCAGGGTCTGGCGGAGAGAGTGGGATTCGAACCCACGGTACGCTTTCACGTACACACGCGTTCCAGGCGTGCGCCTTAAACCACTCGGCCATCTCTCCAGGGTGCCGGCTGGCGGCAATCCGGGCGGAACCTCTATAGGATTTCGACGATTCTGCAAGCCAAGGCCGAGCAAATGCGACGCTTGCGGCCATGAGCATCGCCGTGGAGCCTGCGCGGCTGGTCTGGTGCCTACCCCTGGCCGGCGGTCGAGCCATGCGGCGGCGCCCTCGGAAGGGCGGGAGGCGCGGGCGGGGCGGCTGCCGAGCACGGTCGTTCATGCAACCCTGTCCAGCGGCACGCTCCTCGAGACCCGGTCGCACTTGTCGTCGACCGGACCCTCTGCCAAACACAGGTAGGAACTAAGAGATTCGCGCCGCGGCCAGTGGGCGGCGGACGCCCTGGCCAAGCGTCAAGACTGGCTGCTCGAGAGTCTGTGCGTGCCGGCGCCTTGCCGGTGGAGCCGTATGGCCATCATGTTGCCGCACGCCGGCGCCGCAGTGTGCGCGGTCGCGGCGGGGAGCAGGGAAGGGGATTTATGGACCGGATCAGGATCACAGGGGGACAGCGGCTCGAGGGCACGATCCCCATTTCCGGCGCCAAGAACGCCGCTCTGCCGCTGATGATCGCGAGCCTGCTAACGAGCGACCGGCTGACGCTCAAGAACGTCCCGAACCTTGCCGACGTCAATCTGCTGGCGCGGATCCTGCGCAATCATGGCGTCGACCATTCTGTGGATGGCAAGCGCGCGAATGCCGATCCGCATCTGCTCGGCGAGACCTTCCATCTCACGGCGCGCGACATCGTGGACACGACCGCGCCCTACGAGATGGTCTCGCGCATGCGGGCGAGCTTCTGGGTGCTCGGGCCGCTTCTGGCGCGCGCGGGAGAGGCGCGGGTGTCGCTGCCGGGTGGCTGTGCCATCGGAACGCGGCCCGTGGACCTGCACCTGCTCGGGCTGAAGGCGCTCGGCGCGGAGATCGATATCGATGCCGGCTATGTCGTCGCCAAAGCGCCGAAGGGCGGCCTCAAAGGCACGCGCGTCGTCATGCCGAAGGTGTCGGTCGGTGCGACACACAACGTGCTGATGGCTGCGAGCCTCGCGCGCGGCGAGACCGTGATCGAGAATGCGGCGCGCGAGCCGGAAGTGGCCGACGTCGCCGAGTGTCTCACCAAGATGGGTGCCAAGATCGAGGGCATCGGTACCTCGACTCTCAGGATCGAGGGGCGCGACCGGCTCGAGGGCGCGACGCACCATGTGCTGCCCGACCGGATCGAGACGGGCACATTTGCCTTTGCAGTCGCGGCCACTGGCGGCGACGTGTTGCTCGAAGGTGCACGTAAGTCCCTCCTGGAGACGGCATTTGAAACTCTTCAGCAGACGGGCGCGACGGTCGAAGAGACGGCGGAAGGCGTGCGCATTGCCCGTAACGGCAACGCCATCGAGCCCGTAAGCATCGAAACGCAGCCATTTCCGGGTTTCCCGACCGACCTGCAGGCCCAGCTCATGGCCCTGATGACGCGTGCCACCGGGACAAGCGTGATCCGTGAGACGATCTTCGAGAACCGCTTCATGCACGTGCAGGAGCTTGCCCGCCTCGGCGCCGACATCCGCCTTCATGGCGACTCGGCGACGATCCGCGGCGTTGGTACGCTGCGCGGCGCGCCCGTGATGGCGACGGACCTGCGTGCCTCGGTGTCGCTCGTCATTGCCGGGCTCATGGCCGATGGCGAGACCATGATCAACCGCGTGTACCATCTCGACCGCGGTTTCGAGCGGCTCGAGGAGAAACTCTCGCGCTGCGGCGCTCGCATCGAGCGGCTCACGAGCTGACGCCTGCCATCCCCCTTCAGCAATCCGGAAAGCCGCTTGTCATGCCCACCTCGGATGTCGGGGCATCGTCCGTGCGGGCCTACGCGCTGCTCGCGCTGGCAAGCCTATGCTGGTCCGGAAATCATGTTCTCGGGCGCGCGATTGCGGGGCAAGTGCCGCCTGTCAGCCTCTCGGCGCTGCGCTGGGTGGCGCCCTGCATCATCGCCGGTATCCTAGCGCGCCATCATCTGAGCCGCGACTGGCCAGCGATCAAGTCGCACTGGAAGGTCATCCTCGCGCTCGGGCTCTCCGGTGGCGCGCTCTTCAGCGCGCTCCAGTATGTAGGGCTGCAGTATACGACCGCGGTCAACGTGTCGGTGCTCAACTCGCTCGGACCGGTGTTCATCGTGGCTGCGATCGCGATCATGTTCGGCGAGACCATGCGGCCGATACAGCTTGCCGGTATTGCGGTGTCGCTCGCAGGCGTGTTGTTCGTCGTATCGCGTGGCGAACCATCGATGCTCCTGGCACTCTCTTTCAACTACGGCGATCTCATCATCCTTTTCAACATGATGGTGTGGGCGGTTTATTCGGCGGTTCTCCGCCTTAGGCCGGCTGTGCATTGGACCAGCTTCATGTTCGTTTTCGCGTTCATCGCCGCGGTCGGCACGCTTCCGTTCGCCATGTACGAACATGCGCAGGGCTTCCACTTCCAAGCGACAGCGGCGACTTTGGCGGCGATTGCTTATGTGTCGATCTTCCCCAGCCTTATCGCATTCCTCGCCTGGAACCGGGGCGTGGAGCTCATTGGGGCGAACCGCGCCGGCGCTCTTCTGCATCTGGTAGCGCTGTACAGTGCTGTCCTGGCCGGAATTTTCCTCGATGAGCGGCTTCAAGGCTTTCACGTGATCGGATTTGTGCTCATTCTCGCGGGCGTTACGCTCGCGGCGCGCAAGGCCTGAACGAGGGCGCCCCTTGGAAAGGGAGTCGAACTGGCTTATTTATCGATGCGCAGGGCTGCGGGGTGCGTTAGAGGCCATACGACCCGGGGGCCTATAAGATCCGCTAGGGTGCTGTCCCTGACCGGAGCCGTGGTTCCGGATACACGGTGCCCACCTACATCATTGTAGGGACCACGCGGGTTCGTCCGCCGCAACGGCCTTCGCGGCTCTGCATAATCGGAATTCAGCATCGAAATGGCTCGCGCCCTCGGCGCGGGGGGGCCAGCGGCCACGCGCCAACGTTAGCGTGTGTCGCCGCCCCTCATCCTGACCTTCTCCCCGTAAGCACGGGGAGAAGGGATTATTTGCTGATCAGGCGGCGAGGTCGAAGCGGTCGAGGTTCATGACCTTGACCCAGGCTGCGACGAAGTCCTTCACGAACTTCTCCTTCGCATCCGAGCTGGCATAAACCTCGGCCAGCGCACGCAGGATCGAGTTCGAGCCGAACACAAGATCGACGCGTGTTCCCGTCCACTTGACCTCACCCGACTTGCGGTCGCGGCCCTCGTAAACGTCCTTGGCATCGGAGATTGGCTTCCACTCCGTGCACATGTCCAGAAGGTTCACGAAGAAGTCGTTGGTCAGCGCGCCCGGCTTGTCCGTAAGCACGCCATGCTTGGACCCGCCCACGTTGATGTTGATGGCACGCAGGCCGCCGATCAGCACCGTCAGCTCGGGCGCCGTCAGCGTGAGGAGCTGCGCCTGGTCGATCAGCAGCGCCTCGGCAGGAACGACATAGCGGGCCTTCTCGTAGTTGCGGAAACCATCCGCGACCGGTTCGAGGTAGGAGAAGGACTCCACATCGGTGTGCGCCTGCGAGGCATCCGTGCGGCCGGGTGCGAACGGCACTGTCACGTTGTGACCGGCCGCCTTTGCGGCTTGCTCGACGCCCGCATTGCCAGCAAGCACGATCACGTCGGCGAGCGACACCTGCTTGCCGCCGCTCTGATCCTGATTGAACTCGAAGCGAACGCGCTCCAGAGTCTTGAGCACCTTGGCAAGCTGCTCGGGCTGATTGGCTGCCCAGTCTTTCTGGGGGCTGAGGCGGATGCGCGCTCCATTGGCGCCACCACGCTTGTCGCCGCCGCGGAACGTCGAGGCAGACGCCCAGGCGGTGCCGACGAGTTCGGATACGCTCAGTCCCGAGGCCAGTATTTTGGCCTTGAGCGCCGCGGCGTCGGCATCGTTGATCAGCGGGTGGTCGACCGCGGGTACCGGATCCTGCCAGATCAGCTCTTCCTTCGGCACTTCCGGGCCGAGATAGCGGGCGCGCGGGCCGAGATCGCGATGCGTCAGCTTGAACCAGGCGCGGGCGAACGCCTCGGCGAACGCCTGCGGATCCTCGAGGAAGCGGCGCGAGATCTTCGCGTATTCGGGATCGAAGCGCAGCGACAGATCGGTCGTCAGCATCTTCGGCTTCTGCTTCTTCGAGGGATCGTGCGCGTTGGGGATCACATCCGGAGCGTCTTTGGCCACCCACTGATGTGCGCCGGCCGGAGACTTCTCCAGCTCCCATTCGAACTTGAACAGGTTCTCGAAGAAGAAATTGCTCCACTGCGCCGGCGTCTGCGTCCAGGTGACTTCGAGGCCGCTGCCGATCGCGTCGGCGCCATGTCCCGTGCCGAACTTGCTGGCCCAGCCAAAACCCTGCAACTCGAGATCGGCGGCTTCGGGGTCCGGTCCCTTGTGGGATTCCGCATCGGCGCCGTGAGTCTTGCCGAAGGTATGGCCGCCAGCGATGAGCGCGACGGTTTCCTCATCGTTCATGGCCATGCGCTTGAAGGTTTCGCGGATGTCCCTTGCGGCCGCAATCGGGTCGGGATTTCCGTCCGGTCCTTCAGGATTGACGTAGATGAGGCCCATCTGGACGGCCGCGAGCGGATTTTCCAGTTCGCGCTCGCCGGAGTAGCGGTTGCCCTTATTATTCGGATCGTTGCTCGGCGCGAGCCAGGTCGTCTCGCGGCCCCAGTAGACGTCCTGATCCGGCTCCCAGGTATCCTCGCGGCCTGCGGCAAAACCGAATGTGCGGAATCCCATGGTTTCGAGCGCGACGTTGCCGGTGAGGATGTAAAGGTCCGCCCAGGAGATGGCCTGACCGTATTTCTGCTTGATCGGCCACAGCAGGCGCCGCGACTTGTCGATGTTGACGTTATCGGGCCAGCTGTTGAGCGGGGCAAAACGCTGCTGACCGCGGCCACCGCCGCCGCGACCGTCCCCGATGCGGTAGGTGCCCGCGCTGTGCCAAGCCATGCGGATGAACTGCGGGCCGTAGTGGCCGAAGTCGGCCGGCCACCAACTCTGCGAGTCGGTCATCAGTTTGCGCAGATCATTCTTCAGCGCCGCGTAGTCGAGCTTCTTGAACTGCTCACGATAGTTGAAGGTCTTGCCCAGCGGATCGGACTTGGTCGAGTGTTGGCTCAGCAGCTCGAGGGGCAGCTGGTTTGGCCACCAGTCGCGGTTCGTGCGACCGCGACCTGAAAACGGGCATTTGCCCTCGCTACTTCCGTCCATGTCTCTCTCCGATCACTTCGAATGCCGCCGTGCGCGCTCAGGGAGCGCGACCTCCCTAGAATTGAAACCACTCCAAACTAGGAGCCCTTGTCGTCATGGTCCAATCGCATTAACTTCAAACGGCGATAAGAAATTCTGATCGATCGATATGCTCTCGCTCAAGCAACTCCGCTACCTGGATGCCATCGCCCGTCATGGCCACTTCGGCAAGGCGGCGACGCACTGTGCGGTGTCGCAACCGGCGCTCTCCATGCAGATCCAGGAACTCGAGCAAGAGCTCGGCGTGCAGCTTATCGAGCGCCGGCGCCAGGGCGCGCAACTGACGGCCGCGGGCCGTGAGGTCGCGCGTCGCGCACAGCGCATTCTCAACGAGGTCCGCGATATCGGCGACTTCGCGCGGCAATCGGCGGCGCCGCTCACAGCGCCCGTGCGCCTCGGCGTGATCCCGACGGTCGCGCCTTACGTGCTGCCGGCGCTGCTTCCGCTGGTCCGCGCAGACTATCCGCTACTCGTTCTGCAGGTGCGCGAAACGCATACGCAGCAGCTCCTTGCCGAGCTCATCGACGGCACGCTCGATCTGCTGCTGCTGGCGCTGCCCGTCGAGCACCCCGAGATCGAGACGCAGTCGCTGATCGAGGATCGCTTCCTCCTCGCCATGCCGCCGGGCCGCAAACTGCGCGGGCGCGTCAGAGCCACACCCGAACTTTTCGAACACGATCGCCTGCTGCTGCTGGAAGAGGGCCATTGCCTGCGCGAGCAGGCGCTCGCGGTCTGTAATCTGCGCCAGATCGAAGGCGTCGATACATTCGGCGCCTCGAGCCTGTCGACGATCGTGCAGATGGTCGCGAACGGCATGGGGATGACGCTTCTGCCGGAAATCAGTATCGGTCTCGAGGCGAGGGGAGGACGGGTCGGCATCGGTCGCTTTGCTGATCCGGAGCCTGCGCGCACGCTTGGCCTTGCGTGGCGCGCGACCTCTCCGCGCAAGGAGGACTTCGCTGCGCTCGGCGGGCTGATCGCCGCTGCGGTCCGAAAGTGTCAGAAGCCGGCTGCCGACATCGTCGCCGACCAGCGCGCGCGGGAGCGTCGGACTTAGTTAGCGCCCTTTCGCCCAGCTCTTGTATGGGTGCTTGGCAAGATCGGCATTGTAGAAGCGGCGATCGCCGGTCACCTCTTCGCCGAGCCATTCGGGTTGCTCGAAAGTACGATCGGCGCGGTCGAGCTCGATCTCTGCGATCACCAGGCCGGCGTTCTCGCCATCGAAGACGTCGATCTCCCAGTTCAAGCCATCGATCGGTACGATGTGACGGACCTTACTGATGATCGAGCCTTCGCGCTGTAGCATCAGCTCCTCGGCATCGGTGAGCGGTATCGTGTACTCGTACTCGTGGCGCTCCAGGCCGGAGCGCGCGGCCTTGATGGTGAGCGTACCGGATACATCACCGTCTATGCGGACGCGAATGGAAAGGCGGCCGTTCTTCGTGAGGTAGGCCTGACGCAGGCGGCGCGTGCGGCCGACGAGCAGCTTCCAGCCGTCGCCGCTGACACGGAATTTTCGTTCGATCTCCAGCGCCATGGGGACGCGCGCAAACTCTTTCTGCTAAGCTCGGCACTCTCTACCCGCTGACGCCGGCCGTGGCAACCGCGCCGACCGTGGCTCGGTCTATCGCCGGTCAGCGTGAGGCGGAACTCGACGACGTCGGCAATTTGAGCAGGCGCTGGGCGAGGGCCTGCTTGCGCAGTCGTCGGCACTCGTCCCATTCTATCGACAAAAGCTAAAGAACGGAGGGACCCCGTGCCAATGCGCCTCACGATCATCAATGGACCGAACCTGAACCTCCTGGGCATCCGCGAGCCCCACATTTATGGATCGACACGGCTCGCGGCGATCGAGCAGAGCTGCCGCGAGTTCGCCGGACTGCTGGACGTTCACTTGGAGTTCCATCAGTCGAACCACGAGGGTGTGATTGTCGATCTGATCCAGGCCGCGCGCGAGCGGGCGGATGCGATCATCATCAACCCCGCCGGTCTTTCGTTCACGTCGATCCCGATCATCGATGCGATCAAGATCTTCGAGGGGCCGGTGATCGAGTTGCATATCTCGAATATTCATGCCCGCGACGAGCTGCACCGGCACTCGAAGATCTCGGGCTCGGTGAAGGCGGTCATCTGCGGCCTCGGTCCTTATGGCTACATCACCGCCATGCAGGCCGCCGTTCAATGTCTCGGACGCATTCCTGAAGCTTTTCCGGCGCCCATCAGGACAGGGCCGGTATAAGCCGGCTGCACGTGCACTACATCACCAGGGGGATCAATCTTGGCCGACTATGAGACCTTCGATCTGGGACTGCTCGCGCTCCAGCGTGGGCTTACGATGCCCAAGGCGCATCTCGCCTACAAGACGTACGGCCGGCTCGCCGCCGACAAGTCGAATGTCATTCTCTATCCGACATCTTACGCGGCGCATCACACTGACATCGACTGGCTGATCGGACCGGATCGAGTGCTCGATCCCGAGCGCTATTTCATCATCATCCCGAACCAGCTCGGGAACGGTCTCTCGTCCTCGCCGAGCAATCTTGCTGAACCGTTCGGCGCCGGGCGAAATCCGGTCTTCACGCACTGGGACAACGTGCACGCGCAGGAGCGCCTGCTGCGGGAGCGCTTCGGCGTGACGAAGCTGGCGCTTGCTTATGGCTGGTCGATGGGTGGTCAGCAAGCACTGCACTGGGGTGCGATTTTTCCCGACCGCGTGGAACGCCTGTGCGCGGTGTGCACGTCCGCGCGGACGAGCCCGCACAACAAGGTCTTCCTCGAAGGCATCCGCGCCATCCTGAGAAGCGATGCCGGTTATCGTGACGGACGTTTCGTCGCGCGGCCGGTGGAAGCACTGCGCGCCTTCTCACGTGTGTATGCGGGCTGGGCTATGAGCCAGGCCTTCTACCGGGAAAGGCTCTGGGCCACGATTGGCTTCACGTCCCTCGAGGACTATCTCGTGCGCGCCTGGGAAGGAAACTATCTGCGCCGCGCCGCCGAGGATCTGCTCTCGATGATCGAGACCTGGTACCAGTCCGACATCTCCGACAATCCGATCTACGGCGGCAATCTCGAGGCAGCACTCGGCGCCATCACCGCCCGCGCGATCATCATGCCTTCAACGACGGACCTCTACTTCCCGCTCGCCGATGGCGAAGCGGAGACGCGCCTGATGCCCAATGCCGAGCTGCGTCCGATCGAGTCCAACTGGGGGCATCGGGCAGGCAATCCGGTGCAGTGCACAGAGGACGAGGCGCGGCTTCGTGGCGCCGTGCGAGATCTTCTCTCCCGTTGACGGTCGTCGTCTCGATAGGGAACATGGGGCGATATCGGTCCCGCCGATAGCTTCTCCCCGACGAAAGCCGGTTTCGGCCGTAATTTTGCGTTAGCGAAACGCGCCAAAAACGACGGCTCACCAAGAATTTACCTGCGCGTCCCATTGCCCGTCGTGGGGCGGCGATAGTCTACTCTGCGATGAACCCGCCGTCCGGCGGCGGCATTACACCAACAGAAGTGAATACCCCCAATTGCGAGGCGCCGCCTCGCTGACCTAACCTGACAACCACGACATAGAACGAGGAAATCCAGTATGGACATAGTTCCGATGCGCGCGTCGACGACGCCCACCCGAGTGCCGGCGGCCGACGCCGGTTGGTCGGGCAGAGCCCGCGCAGGCTTGGCAATATTCGCCGGCGTCCTGCTCGTAGCCACGGCGCTTTCATCGGTCGCGCAAGAGCAGAGCAATAAGGGTGGCACGTACGAGCCGCAGGTCGGTCAGGCCGGCAAGGACGTGGTGTGGGTGCCGACCCCTCAGAGCCTTGTCGACAAGATGCTCGAAATCGCAAAAGCCACGCCGAAGGACTACCTGATCGATCTCGGCTCAGGTGACGGGCGCACCGTGATCACTGCAGCCAAGAAAGGGCTGACGGCGCACGGCATTGAGTACAATCCGCAGATGGTCGAGCTGGCGCAGAAGAATGCCAAGGCCGCAGGCGTTTCCGACAAGGCGACGTTCGCTAAGGCGGACATCTTCGAGAGCGATTTCTCGAAGGCTCAGATCATCACGATGTTTCTGCTCCCCTGGATCAACGAGAAGCTCGCGCCGAAGCTGCTCGAGCTGCCGCCTGGTACGCGCCTCGTGTCGAACACGTTCCAGATGGGCGACTGGCAGGCGGACGAGACCGCGACGGTCACCGAGGATTGCACGAACTACTGCAAGGCCCTGCTGTGGATCGTGCCGGCCAAGGTCGGTGGCACCTGGCAGCTCGGCGAGGCAGAGCTCAAGCTCGAGCAGAAGTACCAGATGCTGAGCGGTACGCTGGGGCCGACTGCAATCACCGATGCGCGGGTGCTCGGAACCGACGTGAGTTTCACCGTTGGCGATGCCAAGTACACGGGCAAGATCGAGGGCGCGTCCATGTCGGGCACGATCGCAGGTGGCCGCAATGGCAACTGGACCGCGACCAAGAAGTAGCGTGGCAATTAATAAATGAACTGGAAGGGGCCGGCGCTCGAAGCACCGGCCCCTTTGCATTGAGTGCTGAGCCAGCTTGAGGGTTAGAGCGTCATGTTCATCGGCGCCGCAATATAGCGGAAGCCGTCGCCGTGCTTCACGATGTGTCCGTAGCCTGGCCAGGGGAAGTGATAGGCAGCGAGCGGGATCTTGTTCGCCGCGAGCATGTCGAGAATACGTACGCGCGATCCTGCCGACTGCTTCGGATCCGTGTCGTAGGCAAATTCGAAGCGCGGCTTCTCGACCAGCAGGATGTGATGGTGCGTGAGGTCTCCGACGGCGGCGAGCGATTTGCCGTCCGACGTGATCATGAAGATCGTGTGGCCGACAGTATGCCCCGGTGCCGAGATCGCCGTGATGCCCGGCACGAACTCCTGACCGTCCTTCACGAATACGATGCGGTCTCGGACAGGGAGCAGGTTCTTGCGCGCACCCTCGACGAACGGCTTCATGTAGGCCGGATCTTTCATCGAAAGCTTGGCCTCGTCGGTCCAGTAGTCGAAGTCTGCCTGCGAAATGTAGATCTGGGCATTGGGGAAGTTCGGCTTCCCGTTGTCGTTCATGATGCCCCAGACGTGATCGCAGTGCGCGTGCGTCGCGAGGATGCCGTCGATGTCGGCTGGATCGATGCCGGCTGCCTTGAGCGTCGTGAGGAGTTTACCGGTCGTTGGGCCGAACATGGTCGACGTGCCCATGCCGGTGTCGACGATGTACATCTTGTCGCCCGTGTTCACGACGAGGATGTTCTGCTCGAGCACGGCGTTCGTCGGCGAGAGGAAGTTGTCCGTCAGCATCTTGACGACCTCCTCCTTGCTCGCACCGAGGAAGGCGCCGGAGGGATCGCCGAGCGGCAGAGGGCCGTCCGACACCATGGTCATCTGCATCTTGCCGTGCGGGAAGCGATAGAAGTAGGAGGCCTGCGTGGTCGCGAAAGGTGCCTTTGCGTGTGCCGGTGGCGTCCATAGGCCGCCCGTGTAGGCGCCAGCCATCGTGAGGCCAGCACCGGCGAGCAGGCTGCGACGGGAAAGTGGTGGGGTAATTTGGGTCTCTTTGGACATTGGTTTCCTCCTGGTCGGCTTATGTTGCCTGACGGCTTCTTATTAGTGCCCCATTGTGCCACGATCTTGGTGCCCTGACGATCCGTGCAGAACAAAAGTGCGCGGCCAGTCGCCCTCGTGGCCAATTTCGGCCCAACGTTCAGAAACGACATTATTGCTGATCTCTAAGGGGATCAGGGTCATTTTGATTCGCGGACTTCGCTTTCAGTAGCTGGATAGGCGAGGACGCACGTTTTAGACCAAATGAGGCACTCGATGACCTCTTTGGATGCCGTCTTTTGGGGCTTATTGCTGGCCGCATTCGTAACCGGAGGCATAGTCGGTGCTCTTGCTCTCCGGGCCCGGCAGCGCCGTCGGCTGGTCACGCTCGCCCCGAAGATGACTATGCTTCAGGCACGATACGAGATGCTCGCGGGCGCCAGCCGCAGGCCATGCGCTGTCATGCTCGGGGATAGCCTCACCGCTGGCGTCCCATGGTCCGAAATGACTTCTTGTCCAGCGGTTGCGAACTACGGCTTTAACGGTGACACGTCCGCGGGTGTTCTCTACCGGCTGAACGAGATCATCCGTCTCCGACCGCGCGTTGTATTTCTGATGATCGGCGCAAACGACATTCTCAAGGGCGTACCGCCCGCCGAGACCACCGCCAATGTTCGGGCCATCGTTGAGAAGCTACAAGCAGAAGGCATTGCCGTGATCGTGCATCCAGTTCTGCCGTTCGTTGAGGTCGGAGACCGTCTCGCCGAGCTCAATCGCGCTATCATTCTGGCGCTCGCGGAGACGCAGGCGAAGATCGTCCCCTTGCCCATAGATATTCCCGATCTTCGCGATGGCCTTCATTTGGCGCCCAGCGGCGCTGCGAAGTGGCACGACACCATCAAGCCGATTCTGGAGGCGCGCTGTTCCGGCCATCACGCTCCCGATGCCGCGACTTCGGCGTAGCTGCGGCCATTACCGCTATTGTAAAGCCATGCTTCCTCATCAGTAGTGAGGGTGCGCTTCCAGAACCCGACCTGATCGAGGCGACCGCTCATGAAGCCCGTACTGAAGCGCCCGAGCTGAAATGGGTGCGATTTGCGGACTGGATCGCCGCCTAGAGTGGCGGTCGCACGCGTTCCCGCATTGAGCGAGACCGTTATTGCGCGCGTGCTGGCCGTATAGGTGAGGATGGCCAAGTACCAAGTATTGGTGGAGAGCGTCGTCGGTACGGTCGCTGCCGTCGATACGCCGCCGGATTGATAGACGGTGCCGCGCAGGTTCTGTCCGGAGACGAACGCCAGTCCCAGCGACCATTCGTTCTGCGCAAACGCGCCGCTGCCTTTGCTGGCCATCGGTTGGCTGGCGCCATTGTAGAACCAGGCTGCAAACGAGAAGTCGCCGCTGTATCCCAGATCGGCATTGTCGGCGATGGTCAGCTCTTGCGAGCTCGCCGAGGTGAAAGACGCAGCATCGCCCACCTTGCCGGCGGCTTGACCGACGGCGTTGACGCTCGTCAGATGATTGCTGCCGTGGCTGTCAAGACGTGTGCCTGATGCCTCGCCCAGCTCCCAGAAGGCCATGAGGCTCGCAGTGAGATCTGGGCTGTCAACTTCTGGCGTCACCGACTTCGTGTCGCTCGCCGCGCCGGCGCCGACGCTGTTCACCGCGCGCAATGCGACGTCATATTCCTGACCGTTCGTAAGCCCGGAGATCACGAAGGATGACGTACCGCTGCTCGATACCCACGAGCCGCCATCGAGCTGATATTCGATATCGATGATCGCGTCGCCGCCGTCGCCCGGCACGCTGTTGATCGTGACGTCGGCTTCCTCGTCGCCTGGGGCGATCGACCAGTCGCCCGCCTCGAAGGCACCGGGCACCGTGACGGCCGTCGTCTCGACCGATGCGCTCGGCGACCACGGGCCGGGTCCAGCCGCGTTGATGGCGCGGGTTTGGACGAAGTATTCGGTGCCCATGGAGAGGCCCACGATGTCCTGCGGATCGGAACTCATGGACTCGACGGTCCAGCTCGTCTCGTCCGTCGAGTAGCGCAGATCGTAACCCGTGATCGGCCCGTCCGAGTGGGGTGCCGAGGCGCCGTTGACGCTGATTTCCGTAGTGCCCGCAGTAAGCGAAGGAGCTGCCATCTGCCAAGGCGGGGTGGCGAGGCTTATCGAGGGCCTGAGCATGGCAGACCTATGGAGCATCAGGCTCATGCGACTTCTCCGATTGAGCCCGAAAGCACCCAGGCATCGGTGCCGATCTTCGTAAGTGCGACGCCCTGCCAGCGTTCCGTGATGTTGCCAGCGCCCGCAGGCACGCCATTGGTCGCGACGCCGCTGCTGCCTGCGATCGTCGTTGTGCCTGCGCCGATCTGGACGACGTTGATGATGGTGCCGAGAGGGAAGGCGACCGCGCTGTTGGCCGGGATCGTCAGCGTGTTCGGGCTAGCGTTGTTCATCGTGAGGATGCGCCCCTTGTCAGCGAGGGCGAGCACGTAGCTGGTGCCCGTCTGCGCATTGAGGCCCGGCTCGGTGTGCGCGATGTCGCGGCCCTCGACATTGAGGATGCCTGCCGCGGTGCGCCCGAGGGTCGTGTCCGAGGCGTGGCCGATCTCGAGGGCGGCGAACTCAGGCGATGCGGCAGGCGTGAGACCTGCAACATCGGCCTGCGTCATGCCGAGGAGGCCGCGCATGGCCGCGTAGTTCGCGGCGACAACGAAGCTCGATCCATCGGCGCTGAGCCCGAGGCCGGTTGTCCGCATGAGCGCCTGGGTCGCCTGCGCGAGAAGGGTGCGTGCAACGTCGGTAAGGGCCGAGCCACCGAAATCGCCGGAGATGGTCCAGGTGTCGGTGGCAGTCTTGAGAAGCGCGGCGGCCTGGTAGCGGCTGCCAATGCTGCCCGTGCCGCCGGCCAGGCCGTTGACAGTGACGCCCGTCGCGCCAGCGATCGTCGTGGTTCCATTGCCGATTTGGACGATGCTGACGATCGTGCCGAGGGGAAAGGCGACGCTCGCATGAGCCGGGATCGTGACCGTGTTGGAGGAGGCGTTGCTCATCGTGACGAGGCCGCCGCGGTCGGCGAGTGTCAGCGTGTAGCTGGTTCCGGTCTGCGCATTGACCTCGGGCTCGAGCGCGGCCTTGCCGTCGAGCGTCGCCTGCAGATCCGCGACCGTGCCGATCGCCTGGGCGCCGGTGTGGTTCGCGCGGTCGAAGGCGTCGGCTTCGATGTTCTGCGGATCATATGTGCTCGCCGGCATGTCGCCGCCCGCAGCCTCGATGTCGACGCCGGAAGGGAAGGAGACCTCGCCCGTGTCCTTGTCGATGAGGATGGCCTCGTGCCAGGCGCTGCCGTCTGGGCTCACCTTGAAGTGGAAGTCGTCGTCGCCCGCGGTGCCCAACTCGGCACGGCCGGACCAATTCGTCTGGAAGAGGAACGAGGCCGTGTCGCCGACAGTGGATTTGTTGATCTTGAACTGATGGCCGGCGCCAGCGTGATTGAACAGCGCGGCAGGGGAAGCGAGCGCGAGACGGTTGGTTTCGTCAGCCGTGGCACCAATGCCGAGCGTGTCGAAGATGCCGTCGCCGCCAGCCCCGCCACCAACTCCGCCTCCGACGGCGATCCAAGCGCTGCCGTTCCACGCCCTGAGCGCGCTTTCCTCGACGATCCACGCGCGCCAGCCGGGACGCGGTGCAAAGAAGGCCCAGCCACCGTCCTGAAATGCTGCGATCTCGAGGTCGTGGCCCGACCACGCGCCCGTGCTGCCGGCACCGACGATGTGACGGTCGCCTTCGGCCGGATCGGCCGGCGTCGTCGTGCTGTCGCGATCGATGACGGCGAGGTGCACGAGCGCGTCGAGGGCGCGGATCGCCTCATTGTGCGTGATGTGCTTCTGGGCCTGGGCGGCCATGATGAAGGGGAGGCCTAGGTTGGGAGTGTCCGCCATGTATGCGCTTTCTGGCCAGCAGGTTGCTCCCGGAATCTAGCCAGCGTTCGAGCGGCGGGGATAAGGTGTCGCGTGAGCGGACAGTGAGGCGAGTATGAAAACCGGTGCCATCATCTATCGCGAGGCCGTAGGCGAAGATATGCCGGCGATATCGCGTGTGCGATTTGCTGTCCGCGAGAATATTCTCACGCCCGAGCAGCTTCGCGCGCGCGGCATTACTGAAGAGAGCGTAGCGGCCTCATTCCTGACGACGGCGAAGGGGTGGGTCGCCGAGTACGATAGTGAGATCGTCGGATTCGCGATTGCGGATCGTGAAGAGGCGACGGTTTTCGCACTGTTCGTTCTGCCGGAGTTCGAGGGCAGAGGGATCGGCGGCCGGCTCCTCGATCTCGCCGTCGATTGGCTCAGGGCGCACGGCATCGCGCGCGCATGGTTAACGACCGGGCCGAACACGAAAGCCGCCCGCTTCTATGCGCGCCGGGGCTGGGTGATGGTAGGCCCCGGCACGTATAGCGACGACCGCTACGAGCTTACATTGCCCGATTGATCGCGCACGAGCTCGCGAAGCTTGCGCCGTTCCCAGTTAACCACGAACTGCGGCCGCGATGCATAAACTGCAATGGCATGAGCAACAATGCCGATGCCCCAGCCGATCCAAACCCACTGCACCCACCAGCCATCGGCTGAATTGAGCGCATTCACGACCGTGAGCAGCAAGAGCACGCCCACGTATGCGGCGAGGTGAAAATAGAAGCCCTCGAGTTCTGCAACGCGCCGCCGAGCGGCCTCAACATCCTGACGGTCAACCATACGCCTCTCCCAAATATTCTCGTTCACAGCCGCAACGCGACCTGACCTCTATAAAGCTATTTGGGGATAGTTCTGGTTCCCTTCAAGGCGGTACGATCTTATGGGTGCCGCGCGTAGCAGCCGCGCGCAATCTCATCGAGCACCGTGCGTGCTTGCGGCGACCAGCCGAGCTCCTTGCGGGCGCGGGCTGCGCGGACGCGGCTGTTCGAGCCCATGGTGTCCTGGGCAGCGCCATCGCCCCATTCGGCCGCAGCCTCGGCGAGCGACATCGCTTGCGTCGTGCCGCCGAGACCGAGCATCCGGCCGATCGCCGCACACAGCTCGCGCATGGAGTTCTCGCCGTTCTCGGCGAAATAGAAGGCGCCGGCCGGAGCGTCCTTCAGTACGCGCAGGTAGAGATCGATGAGGTCGTCGATGTGGACATTGGACCAGATGTTCTCGCCCGGGCCGTAGTGTTTCGCCACGCCGTGTTTCTTGGCCGTTTGGATAAGCCACGGCACCTGCACGCTGTCGATCTTCGCGCCATGGCCGTCACCATAGATCAGGCTCGGGCAGACAATGGCTGCGCGCACGCCCCTGCTCCCGTAGCAAAGGATTTCCTTGTCGAGTGCGACGCGGGCTGCGCGTGCCGGCGATGGCGTGAAGGGTGTGGTTTCGTCGAAGACGTCGTCCACGCGATTGCCGGCGGCGCGCGTGCCGACGATGCTCGAGCCGCTCGTGTGAATGAAAACTTTGCCCGTGCCTTCGAGCGCCCCCAGCAGCGCCATGGCTGCATTGCGGTGATCGGCACTCGCCGCGTTGATGACGGCATCAGCCGCGCGCGCCTCGGCAGCAAGGATTGCGGCATCGTCGAGCGTGCCGGTGACCGGCGCGATGCCAAGCGCACGGACCTTCTCGGCCCCTTCAGCCGAGCGCACGAGCCCGCGCACCTGATGGCCGTCCGCGACAAGGGCTTCCGCGATCGAGCCGCCGATATAGCCGGATGCTCCGGTGCAGAAGATCTTCATGAGCGCTCCTCCATGAAGCGGCGACGACCGCTTTTGGGCGTCACTCTCGGCGCAAAGCCGCCAGCACGCAACTGTGACAGGCCCGACCGCTGTGATATGAGGTTTCGTAGCAATCCTGAGAGGTTCTGTATGGCGCTTCCTGTTCCGGCACTCGACCATGTCGTCATCAATGCCCGCACCGACATCGATGGCGCCGCGGATACCTTCCGCCGGCTCGGCTTCACGCTTACCGAACGCGGCTATCACACGCTTGGTTCGATGAACCATCTTGCGATGTTCGGTACCGACTACCTCGAGCTGATCGCGGTGCCGAAGGATGCGCCGCCGGACGTTCGACCCGATGTGCAGGCGTCGCCTTACGGGCTCAATGGCTTCGTATTCGGGACGGAGGATTCCGCCGCGCTCTACGCGGCGCTGAGCGCGGCCGGCGTCAATGCCAAAGCGCCTCGCGAGTTCTCGCGGCCCGTGCGTCTCGATGGCGGCGAGCGACAGGCAACTTTTCGGACCGTCTCTATTCCTGAGGGCGATGCGCCGTACGGGCGGATCTACTACTGCCATCACCTGACGCGCGATCTCGTGTGGCGTGACGAGTGGCGGCGGCACGCGAATGGCGTGGTCGCGGTATCGCGTGCGGTGTTCGTGCATCCTGATCCGGCGGCCGCGTCACAGCTATATGTGGCGATGTTCGGCGCAGATGCAGTGCGGGACATCGAAGGCGGCAAGCGGGTGGTCGTTGCCGGAACCGATCTGGACATTGTCCCCGAGGCTGCGGCGCGCGGGGAATTCGGGGATGGCATGCCTGATGCGGCCGGGCGCTCGACCTACATGGCAGTGCTTGGCTTTCGCACGACGTCGCTGGCGCGCGCAGCAGGTGTTCTCAAGGAGAATGGCATTCCATTTGAGGAGAAAGGCGCGCACCTGCAGGTGCCGGGACGCGCGGCCTTCAATGCGACACTGACGTTCGCCGAGTAGAGCCGCCGCCGGTTCGGCTCAGATCACACCCTTAGCCTTCAGAGCCTTGATGTCGGCTTCGCCGTAGCCGAGGCTCGCGAGCACGTCCGCTGTGTGCTCGCCGAGCTCAGGCGTGGGATCGAGCGCCGCGGGCTGAGGATAGCGCGACATATTGATAGGCTGCCCAACGACCTTGGGATCACCGAGCTTCTTGTTGCTCATCGTGCGCGCAATGCCGAGATGTTTGACTTGAGGCTCGGCGAACGTCTTGTCGATCGTGTTGATCGGTCCGCAGGGCACGCCGGCCTTGTTGAGCGCGGCAATCCAATACGCCGAGGTGTTCGTGCGCGTGCGCGTCGCGAACTTCTCGTTCAACACCTTGCGGTTTTTCGAGCGCTTGCCTCCGGTCGCATAATCTGGATCGAGCAGTAGCTCGGGAGCTTCGAGGGCCTCGCAGCAGCGCTTGAACAGATTGTCGCCGGAGGCGGCGATGTTGATGTAGCCATCGCTCGTCTGAAAAACGCCGGTCGGGATGCTCGTCGGATGATCGTTGCCGGCCTGGCCCGGTACCTCGCCTTTCATGAGCCAGCGGGCGGCCTGGAAGTCGAGCATGAAGATCTGCGCCTCGATGAGCGAGGTGTGCACCCACTGACCCTTGTCCGAGCGCTCGCGCTCATAGAGCGCGAGCATGATGCCCTGCGCGAGCAGGAGGCCGGACGTCAGGTCGGCAATCGGAATGCCGACGCGGACGGGGCCTTGGCCGGGGAGGCCGGTGATGGACATGAGGCCGCCCATGCCCTGCGCGATCTGGTCGACGCCGGGCCGCGTTGCGTCGGGTCCTGACTGGCCGAAGCCCGAGATCGAGCCGTAGATGATGCGCGGGTTGATCTTGACGACGCTGTCATAGTCGACGCCGAGGCGCAGTTTCACGTCGCTGCGGTAGTTCTCGACGATCACGTCGGCGTCTTTTGCGAGCGCCATGAAGATCGCCTTGCCCTCGGCGCTCTTGAGATTGAGCGTCATCGAGCGCTTGTTGCGATGGAGGTTCTGGAAGTCGAAGTCGTGACGCTTGCCGCCCATGGGATCGACGTCGCCGTCGGCGGGCGGTTCGATCTTGATGACGGTGGCGCCCCAGTCGGCGAGCTGGCGTACGGCGGTCGGTCCGGCGCGATGTGCGGTCAGATCGAGGACGCGGATGTGTGCCAGCGGAAGGGTAGCGCGCGTGGGCGAGCTCTCGGCCATGGAACTTCCTCCGTCAAAGGGCCGCGTCGTGAGCGCGCAGCTCTGCTGGGAGAGTACGCCCCGTGCCGCCAGCAGGGCAACCCACGCTCCGGCGACTTCGCGCTCTGCTGATATGCATCGGGCCGTGTGCGCTTGACGGCGGCAGTCCGATAACGCTCTTAGGGCGCCTCGCATTGGAATTGGAACGCCGTGGCCATGGCCAGCGAAACGCAAACGAGCCCCACGCTCTCGCCGGCCACCGCCTTCGGCCTGCTCATGATCCTGGCTCTTTCCTGGGGCGCGGCCTGGCCTGTCAACAAGGCCATTCTTTCATACCTCTCGCCCCTCTGGTCGGTTGCGGCGCGGCTCGCGCTCGGTGCCGTGGTAGTGGGCCTGATCGGTCTCCTTTCCGGCAAGCTGCGTTGGCCGCCGCGCCAGGACATTCCAGTCGTCCTGAGCCTCGCCCTGCTGCACATGAGCGCGTTCGGAATGCTCTGCGCTCTAGGGCTCATGTATGTCTCGGCGGGGCGCACGGTGCTGCTCGCCTACACGACGCCGCTGTGGGTCTTCCCTTTTGCCTGGTTGTTTGCAGGCGAGACGATGTCGGCGCAACGGCTCGCGGCGATTGCGAGCGGGATTCTCGGACTGCTGCTGCTGGTGAACCCGCTCGCCATTGAATGGCAGGACAGCGGCGTCCTCACCGGGCACGCGCTCATTCTACTCGCCGCGATCATTTGGGCTGCCAGCATCGTCTTTACGCGTATGCACAGGTGGGCGTCGTCAGCGTTCGACCTCCTGTTCTGGCAGCTGGCGCTCGCTGCCGTGACTTGCACGACCGCTGCGCTGATCTTCGAAGGCTGGCCATCCATCGATGCCACGCCGCATTTCTATGCGCTGCTGCTTTATGGCGGCACGATCAGCTCGTCCCTTGCCTACTGGGCGCAGAGCACGATCAATCGGTCCCTTCCCGCGACCTCGACGGCGCTGGGTTTGCTGGCTGTGCCGGTATTCGGCGTGGTCTCGTCGATGATTATGCTAGGCGAGCCATTCGACGCCTTTACGATCGCGGCTTTGCTGCTGATCGTAGGTGGAATTGCGATCGGCATTTTGCCGAGCAGAAAAATTCGGTCGCAGGCGGTGGTCCCGTCGCGCGGTGGCCCAAAAGCGCCGTAAGTATTCGCTGCAAATACAGCTGAATGCCAAATAGGCCCGGAACATGCCCCATTTTATGGTTAGGGCGAGGTTAACCGGCATTGCATAAGCTCACCACACGCAGTTGCGGCACTGCAGCATTCAGATTAGGAATAGAACTCGTGCGGGATTATTTCCGGATAGAGGTGCAGTGATGCGTCGATCTCTGCTGGTCCTCATTATCTTAGGCATATCGAGCGGTGCGCTGGCTTCGGGCTATGCGCTTTGGACGTATGTGAGCAGCGACCGCAACGAGATGGTCACCGCCGCCGCCGATCCCTCCTCAGCAGCGACGAGTAAATCGACACCCGCAGGCAAATTGGCGGCACTCACGCCATCGCCGCCGACGCTGCCGCCCGGAACTTCGGCTCTCCTAGCAATTGAAGTGGCGCGGATCGAGGCAGGCGGTCCTTCCGTGCTCGCCGGCCGCTCGCCGCCGAACCACAAGGTGACCGTTCTGGCCAACGGGCGCGAGGTCGCGAGCGTGACCGCCACGGACGAGGGCCAATGGTCGGCTATCGTGACGGACGGCATTGCTGCTGGGCCGCTCGAGCTGTCAATCGTCTCGCAACCCAAGGACGGTGGCGCACAAGTGCGCGGTGCGGCGCGACAGCTCGTCGTGCCTGAGGCTGGGCCATCGCTGGCGACTGCCTCTCCGAAGACCAAGACTGCGGCAGTCGACAACAGATCGCCGGCGCCTCGTGCCGCCCCACAACCCGTCGAACGGCCGCAGGCCGAAGTAAAGCGGCCGCAGCAGGGGCAGGCTCAGGGCCGTGCCGGGGGCGAGGAAGCCTCGAACAAGCGCGCGCTTGCCGAGTTCGAGGCCTTGGTCGACCGGACGCGCAAGGAGATGGGAGCGCCACAGCCACCGCGTCCGTCATCCACGGCGCAGGGGCAAAAGCCGACCCCGTCGAATGACCCCGCTGCGCCGCGGTCGGCTGCGGCCTTCTCGGCACCGGTTGTTGCGCCGCCTGCTCCATCAGCCGCGGCGCCGGAGACGAAGATCGCTTCCGCTGCTCCACCAACCTCGATTGCGCCGGGCGCCTCATCCACGCCTGCGGCAGTCCAGGCGCCGATCCCGGTGCCTATCACATTCGTTTCCAATCAGGCCGTGCTAACTGCGGGTGGGGAGCGGGCAGCATCGCTTCTCGCCGAGTATTTGCGTCTTAAGCGTCCGGCGAGCATCAAGCTCTCGGGACACGCCGATGCCCGCGGGCCCGATGGTTACAATATGCGTTTGTCACTCCGTCGCCTCGAGGCCATCGAACGCTATCTGCGTGCGGCTGGGTATTCAGGCGGATTGTCGCTCGTTCCGCGCGGCAAGCGCGATCCCTTCCAAGGCATCGACAGGCGCCGCCTGCCGCTGCGCGAGATCCAGCAGGCCGACCGCCGTGTCGAGCTGCAGCTGACGCCTTAGCGCCACTCGGCATGTCGGCACGACTGCCGCATCCCGTTCCCTACCAGGGCTCCAAGCGTGTGCTCGCAGCGCGCATCGGTGCCTGCGTGCCGCGCGATGTCGAGGTCTGGTTCGAGCCCTTTGCCGGATCGGCAGCCATGACGCTCTGGGCACTCGAGGCGCAGGTGGCGCGCCGCTACGTGATCGCGGATGTCCTCTCGCCCATTGCAGAACTCTGGACGTCGATCATCGATGCGCCCGCCGAGACAGCTCGACGCTATGGCGCGGTCTGGCACGGGCAGAAGCCCGGTGACCGCGACTACTTCAATGTCGTGCGCGCGCGCTACAACGCGGGATGCGATCCCGTCGATCTGCTTTATCTCATCTGCCGTTGCGTCAAGAATGCCGTGCGCTTCAATGCGGCCGGCCATTTCACGCAGTCCGTCGACCGGCGGCGGCTGGGCATGGCTCCGAAGCGCATGACGGCCGCGATCGCCGAGGCGTCGCGGCTCATGCGCGGGCGGACCGAGGTGCGCCGCGGCGATTGGATCGCAACGACTGCGGACGCAGGCCCGCGCGACTTCGTCTATCTCGATCCGCCCTATCTCGGCACGACGATCGGGCGCGACCGGCGCTATCTGCGTCAGCTTCAGCAGGCGGACCTGATCGTGGGTCTCGAGGATCTGCACGATCGCGGCGTTCGGTTCGCCCTCTCTTATGATGGCATGACCGGTGACAAGACCTATGGCGCAGCCCTGCCGGCACGCCTGGGCCTCACCCGCCTGCTGCTCGATGCCGGCACGTCGGCGCAGGCCACGCTCTCGGGGCGCAACGAGCGGACGATCGAGAGCCTCTATCTCTCGCCGGGACTGCCTAAAACGTCGGACCTTGAATGCGCCCCCCGTCTGAGCCGGGCTGCGAGTTGAGGTGAATTTCAAGTCCGTTGCTTTAGGCCACCATCCGTCCCTTGTTCCGTTCGGCCAGAAGCGGCCGGACCATCCTCTTGAAGCGCCATGCCTCGGCATCGTGCAAATAGCCCGAGAGGCAGAACGAATGGCAGCCGATATCGATGTACTGCTGGAGCACATCCGCGCACTGCGCGGGATTGCCGACAATGCAGATGCCGGCGCCTGGACGTGCGCGTGCGAGCCCTGACCAGAGGCTCGGGGCGATGAGGTCGCCGTGCGTCGCGCGCAGCTCCTGCACGCGCTGGTTCGCGACGGATTGGGCATAGTGCTCGCGGATGTATTTCTCGCGCGCGTCCGTGACATTCTTGACGAGGCCGTTCGCGGCCTCCCAGGCATCGGCTTCATTCTCGCGGCATACGATCTGGAGGCGCATGCCAAAACCGAGCTTGTCCTCGCGTCCATGCTTCGCGGCCAGCGCCCGAAGCTCCTTCATGTTGGCTGAGATTCGCTCGGTCGTGTCGCCCCAGAAGAGATGGACGTCGGAGTGCTTGGTGGAGATCTCGGCTGCCTGCGCCGAGCCGCCGCCGAGATAGAATTTCGGATGGGGCTTCTGATAGATGGGCGAGGGTAGCTCTGCGCCTTTGAGTGTGTAGTGCCTGCCCTCGAAATCGACCGGCACGCCATTTGCCGTCCAGAGCTTCTTGAGAATCTGGACTTCCTCGTCCATGACCTCGTAGCGCTCTTCCTTGTTGAGCTTGATGCCCTCGGCGACGTTCTCCGCCTCGCTCTGGCCCGCAATGAGGTTGATCGAGATGCGCCCGCCCGAGAGCTGGTCGCAGGTCGCGATCATCTTGGCGAGCAGCACGGGATTGATGTAGCTCGGCCGCGCCGCGACGAGCATCTTGATGGACTTCGTGCGACCGATCATCAGCGCCGCCGTCATCCAAGCATCCCAGCACTGATGGCCGACTGGAATGAGCATGTACTCGAAGCCGCAATCTTCGGCGGCGCGTGTCACGCGCTCGAACATCTCGGAGCCGGCAGCGACCTTGAGGGGATCGCCGTAGTCGTCCGTATCGCCGCGCGTCGGCAGGAACCATCCGAATTCGAGAGGGCGCATGGCGTCTCATCCCCAGGTATGATTTCTCTTCGACAGACGCTAGTGGATTATGGGCGTGGAGAAAAGCTGCTGCCGGCCGAGTGGGTTTGCTTGTCATGCGGGCAGAACGGGCGAAATGCCTTGGAACGGCAAACGCAGCTGGTCAAACTGCTGAGGATAGAATGCCGGCACTTTGGAGCTAGGTCATGATACTCGGAATGTCGATCTCTGCGTTTACAACTCTGCATGTCCTCATCAGCCTTTTTGCGATCGCGATCGGGCTAGTGTGGGTCGCCGACCTGCTTCGTGGCCGCCAGTCTGGGCCCATTGCAGGCCTCTTTCTACTCACGACGATCCTGACGAGCGTGACGGGCTTTCTTTTCCCGATTACGGCGCTGACGCCGGCTGTGATTTTCGGCATCATCTCTCTCGTCGCGCTGACCTTCGCGGTTCTTGCGCTCTACGTGTTCGGGCTCAGGGGCTTATGGCGGCCTGTCTATCTCGTGACCGCGGTGTTCTCGCTTTATCTGAACGTGTTCGTCGCCGTGGTGCAGGCCTTCCAGAAGATCCCGGCGTTCAACGCCTTCGCGCCCACGCAGTCCGAGCCACCTTTCGCGATCGCGCAGACCATCGTGCTCGTGCTCGCCATCGTCGTCGGCTGGTTGGCCGTCCGCCGCTTCCACGGCGGACCGGCCATGGCCTAGGCGTGTCCGGCAGCTTGCGATGACTGGGATTTGGCCTTGAGCTCGTCGATCAGGATCTGCGTCTCGTGGGCTCTCGGCTTCGAGAGTGGCGCCAGGATGTGGTAGGCGACCGGAACGAGGAGTAGCGTAAAGATGGTCGCGAAGCCCAGTCCGCCGATGATCACCCAGCCGAGCGCCAGCCGTGCCTCGGCGCCCGCGCCCGTCGCGATGACGAGCGGGAAAGCACCGACCACGGCGGCGAGGGCCGTCATCGTCACCGGCCTGAGCCGCGTCGTCGCGGCGGCCCGAATGGCATCCGGAACGCTCCACCCTTCGTCGCGCTTCTGGTCCGCAAACTCGACCATGAGAATGCCGTTCTTGGCCATGACGCCGACCAGCAGGACGAGGCCGATCTGGCTGTAGACGTTCAGCGATCCGCCCGTGAGCAGGATCGCGAATACCGCAGCCGCAAGACCGAATGGGACGGTGAACATGATGACGAGGGCGCTCACAACGCTCTCGAACTGTGCCGCGAGGACCATGAACACGATCAGGAAGGCGATCGCGAAGACGAGCGTCGTGCTCTGCGACGTCTCGTTCAGTGTCTTGGCCTCGCTGAGCAACGTGATCGACATGCCCTCACCAAGAACCTCAGGTGCGATTGTACGTAACGTCGCAACGGCATCGCTCAGGTAGGTGCCTTCGTCCAGCTGGGCGCTCACGGGAATGGCGCGCCTGCGACTCTCGCGTGCGAGCGTGGGCGAAATCGCGACCTCCTCCATCTTCACAAGCGTCGACAGCGCGACGAACCTGCCGTTGCCGGTCTTCACAAACAGGTTGTTGAGATCGGACGGGTCGTCGATCGGGCGCCCGCCTGGTTTGACCTGGATCTCGACGATCTCTTCGCCGATGAAGAGATCGGCTGCCTTCGAGTAGTCGACCATGGTGTTGATGAGACTCGTAATCGCATCGATGGGCACGCCGAGTTTGGTTGCCGCCTCGCGGTCGATGCGGACGGATAGCTGGGGCTGCGTCGTCTCGAAGTCGGTCCGCGCACTGCGGAAGCCCGGCGTTTGCGAGAGCCGCTGTGCAAGCGCCGTCGCGCCGTCAGCGATCTTGTCGTAGTCCGAGCCTGTTACGGCGAACCTCAAGCCCTGGCCACCGCCGCGAATGCCGAGACTGTTCGGCGAGCGCGTCGAGATCGAGAGACCTGCGATATGCGCGAGCTTCTCCTGCAGCTCGGCCTGGATCTCCTGCTGTGAGCGCTTGCGTTCGCGCCAGGGTGCGAGCGGCGCGACGATGGCGGCGCGGTTCTGGCTGCCGCGCCCGACGGTGGTCAGGATGCCGGTGATCTCGCCCTTCTTCTTGAGCTCGTTGAGCGCTTCCTCTACGGGCGCGATCTTGCGTGAGACGTAGTCGATATTGGCGCCCTGCTGCGCGGTGATGCTGATGCTGATGACGCTGCGATCCTCGCTCGGCGTGATTTCGCTCGGCACAAGGAGAAAGGCAGCATAGGCGGTCGCGCCAAATCCGAGGCAGATGGCGACGAAGATCCAGCGCAGGCGCAGGCACCAGTCGAGAATGCTCGCATAGAAATTACCGAAAGCCGTGGCGATGCGATCGAACCGGCTGGGCGTCTCCCGCGGAGCATGGTGCCCAGTGCCGATCCTGGCAGCGAGCATCGGGCAGAGCGTCAGCGCCACGAAAGACGAGACCGTGACGGAAAACGCCATCACGAAGCCGAACTCCGAAAACAGATTACCGACGATGCCCGGCATGAACGAGACCGGGACGAACACGGCGACGAGCGTCGCTGTGGTGGCCAGGACGGCAAACACGATCTCGCGGGTGCCGAGGACGGCGGCGGCGCGGGGGCCGGCACCCATGGCGCGATGGCGCGCAATGTTCTCGATCACGATGATGGCGTCGTCGACGACGAGGCCTGTGGCTACGACGAGGGCCAGCAGCGTGATGATGTTCAGCGAGAAGCCAGCCATCCAGATCGCGGCAAGCGTGCCAATCAAAGAGATGGGTATTGCGATCGTCGGCGCGATCGTCGCGCGGATCGAGGCCAGGAACATCAAAATGACGATGACGACGATCACGCTCGCTATGATGAGGGCTATGACGACCTCGCGAACTGCTTCCTCGATGAAAACGGCATCATCCGAGATGATGGAGATATTGACGCCCGGCGGCAGGCCGCGCTTCAGCTCCTCGATGGCGCCACGAACGCCCTCTGAGATGGCAATCGTGTTCGACTGCGCCTGACGGACGATTTCCATGCCGACTGCCGTCTTGCCGTCGTGACGCGTGATCGCCGTTGCATCCTGATATCCCCAGCGGACGAACGCGACGTCGGCGACGCGGGTCGTCGGGTTGAGCTCGAGCGCGCCGACTTCGTCGGGCGTCTGAATGGGCGCCTCGGCCTTGACGAGGAGCTGCTGCGTCGGGTTCTCGAGCGCGCCGGATGGGCCGGTGATCGACGCCTTGCCGATCGCGGCCATCAGATCGGAAAGGGCAAGGCCGCGTCCGGCGAGCGCGACCTGATTGACGCGAACCTCGATCGTCCGCGCGCGAAGGCCGTAGGATGTGGCCGAGGCGACGCCCTCCACCGCTGCGAGTCGGTCCTCGATGACATTGTTGACGAGATCGGTGAGCTCGCTTTCGGAGAGCTTCTCCGCAGAGATCACGAGGCGCATGATCGGTGATGCGTCGGCATCTGCCTTGACGACTGTCGGATCGTCTCTCATGTCCTCGGGTAGCTGCCGGCGAATGCCGGACACGGCATCACGGACGTCCATTGCCGCCGATTCGAGATTCGTGCTACTCGAAAACTCGATCGTCACGCGACTCGAACCGTAGGACGAATTCGAGGAGATTGACGTGACGCCCTGGACGCGCGAGACGGCGCTTTCGATGATGGCTGTGATCTGGGCATCCATCGTCTGCGGTGTGGCACCTTCATAGCTGGCGCGCACGGTGACGACGGGGCGATCGACGTTCGGCAATTCGCGGATTTCAATGCCCTGCAGCGCGGCATAGCCCGCGACGATGATGAGCAGGTTGAGCACGATCGTCAGCACCGGGCGACGGATGAACGTGCCGACCCAGCCGCCATCGTCGGGTGGCATCGGGCGTGACTCGGGCGCTGTCGGCGTCATGGCGGCATTACCTCAGATTGGAGAGGAGAGGGCGTTCGCCCGTGCAGATCACATGGCGGCTCACGCGGCCGCTCAGGAGCCCTGTGGCTGGACGGTCTGGCCGGCGCGCAATTGATCGCCGCCCTCGAAGACGACCTTGTCGCCGGCCTTCAGCGCGGCGTCGACCATGACCTGGTCACCAGTGCGCGAGACGATCGCGATATCGACACGCTCGACAGCGTTGCTCGACGTCAGGCGCCATACGAAGGCGCCGCGACGATCCCATTGTACAGCCAGACCAGGAATCTGTGGTGCCTGCCGACCCGTGAGGCGCACGGTGATCGAGAACGTAGAGCCCGGGATGAGTGTCAATGTCGGATTGGGAATCTCGCCGCGCACGGCGAGCGTGCGCGTTTCAGGATCTATGCGCGTTCCCACGGCATCTATTTTTCCATCGTAGAACTCGCCGGAGCGCGTGATGAGGCTTGCCCGGATCGGAAGGCCTTGCTTGATCATGGGGGCGACGGCCTCGGGGACGGTGAACTCGACGAGGATCGACGTGCGATCGTCGAGCGTAGCGATCGGCGTGCCGACGCCGATGTAGTCACCGATCTGCAGATTGGTGAGGCCGACGATGCCGGCGAAGGGCGCCCGAATGGTCATGCGTTCGAACTCCTCGCGAGCGCGGCGGAGCGCGGCGTCTGCAACCTTCAGTGCCGTGTCGGCCTCGGAACGGGCGACACGCGTGACCACGCCCTCGGTAAGCTGCTTCAAGCGTTCGACGGCATCGGCCGCCTGCGCGCGCTGTGCTTCGGCGGTCTCGACGGCGATCTGCTCGGTCTCGGCGTGCAATTGCACCAGCGGCTGATTGGCCTCGACCATCTTGCCGCCCTCGAACATCATATTCGCGACGACGCCCGCATGCCGCGTTGCAATCGTCACCTGACGGCGGGCGCGGCCCGATCCCACGGCGGCAATGCGCTCGTTGATCGGCACCACCTGCACTTCAGCGATTGTGACGGCCGGGGCGCCCGCAGCGGCGCGGCTACCTCGACGCTGTGCGTCAGCGGTCCCGGCCGTGAGCACTAGAAAACCGCACGCCGCCGCAAACACCAACGCGACGGCTCTTGGCGCCCCGGACTTCGGCATCGGCGGAGTTTGGCTCATGAGTTCGGTCCCTCCCATTTCAGGCAGCGCCGTGGTCGCACCATTGGCGCGCATGGTCCACCCCCGCGGGCCATACGGGTTGAGAACGCAGCGCCCACGCGTATCCGTCGCCCGACGCGCGAGGCCAAGCGTGGCGGGCATTCTCCGCGATCTGCAATCCAGGGTGATGACAAAGATGTAAGATCAAGCAAAATATAGATATTATTGGACCGCAGTAGGCTGGATTTCGGGTAGGGTGCTCCCGCTGGAGAAGCGGTCTCCCGTTCGCCGGGGCCGACGATGTTCCTTTCGCTTCACAGCTCTCGGGCTGGAATGATATCCGAGGCGCGGTATCAACGAAGAACCTGTAGGGGCCGAGCGCATGAAGACGTATTCGATCGCAGCCATTCCCGGAGATGGCATCGGCAAGGAAGTCATCGCGGCCGGCCTCCAAGTTCTCGAGGCGCTTGCGGCGCGCGATGGCGGATTCAAGCTCGCAGTGCGCTCATACGACTGGGGCTCCGACTACTACCGCAAGCACGGCCGCATGATGCCCGAGGACGGCCTCTCCCAGATCCGCGATGCGGACGCGATCTTCTTCGGCGCCGTGGGTGCACCCGACGTGCCCGATCACATCACGCTCTGGGGCCTCCGGCTCGCGATCTGCCAGCCGTTCGATCAGTACGCAAACGTGCGCCCGACGCGGATCCTTCCGGGTATCGCGAGCCCGCTCGCGGGCGTCACGGCGAAGGATCTGGACTGGGTGATCGTGCGCGAGAACTCGGAGGGCGAGTACGCGGGCATCGGCGGCCGCGCGCACCGCGGACTTCCCGAGGAAGTGGCGACCGATGTCGCGATCTTCACGCGCGCGGGCGTGGAGCGCATCATGCGCTTTGCCTTCAAGCTCGCGCAGTCGCGGCCGCGGAAGCTGCTGACCATCGTCACGAAGTCCAACGCGCAGCGCCATGGCATGGTGATGTGGGACGAGATCGCCGCCGAGGTGGCGAAGGACTTTCCCGATGTGACGACGGACAAGATGCTCGTCGATGCCATGACTGTGCGCATGACGCTGAAGCCCGGTTCGCTCGACACCATCGTCGCAACCAACCTGCACGCCGACATCCTGTCCGATCTCGCGTCCGCGCTCTCGGGCTCGATCGGCGTCGCGCCGACCGCGAACGTCAATCCGGAGCGGCGCTTTCCCTCCATGTTCGAGCCCATTCACGGCTCTGCCTTCGACATCACGGGCAAGGGCATCGCCAATCCGATCGGCACGTTCTGGTCCGCCGTCATGATGCTGGAGCACCTCGGCGAGAATGCTGCGGCGCAGCGTCTGATGCGCGCCATCGAGCGCGTCACGGCCAATCCGGATATGCACACGCCGGACCTCGGTGGTCGTGCCACGACCGATGCGGTGACCGACGGCATTCGTGCCGTGCTGCGCGCCGATAATGCTTAAGCCGAAAAGAGGGCGACATAGCCGCGTGCTGGGGCTATTAGGGGGCAATGAGCAAAATGGTACCCGTCGGCGGGTGAAGGCTCCAACAAGCATCAACGGACGCGGCCTAGGCCGCGGTCAAAGGGAATCCAAGTTTAACATCCAGAGGAAGAGTTATGCGAACTAGACTCAGCAAGCTTTTGGCGCTCCCGCTGGCCCTGTTGGGGCTTTCCGTGGGCGCGGAGGCGCAAACGCCGGATCCGAGCTGGCCACAGAACCTCACGCTTGGCACCGCATCGGTGGGCGGCACCTACTTCGTCTACGGCCAGGTCTGGGCCTCGCTGGTCAACAGCAAGATCGGAACCAAGATCAGCACCCAGCAGACGCAGGGTCCCAATCAGAACATCATCCTCACCGACAGCCGCCAGATCGACTTCGGCATGACGACCATGGGCGTCGCGTTGCAGGCCTGGACAGGCGAGGGCGCGTGGACGAAAGGCACGAAGTACAGCAACATCCGCGCGATGTTCCCGATGTACGACACGCCCTTCCATTTCATCACGCTCGAGAAGAATCCGATCAAGTCCGTTTCTGACATCGCAGGCAAGCGTGCCGGCGTCGGCCCGCGCGCCGGCACATGCGGCACGTACTTCCCGATGATGTTCGACACGCTTGGCATCAAGGCGACGATCCGCAACGGCCAAGGTTCCGACATGGCCGCCAACCTGCAGGATGGTCTGATCGATGTCTTCCCGTTCTGCGCAGGCGTGCCGATCGCGGCGTTCTCCGAGCTCGAGACCACGAACAAGGTCCGCTTCTTCACCTACACCGACGACGAGATCGCAAAGATGAAGAAGGCGATGCCCGAGCTTTCCGACTCGACGATCCCCAAAGGCACCTACAAGCAGCAGACCGAGGACCACAAGACGGTCGGCGTCTACAACTTCGCGATCGCACACAAGGATGTGCCCGAGAGCCTCGTCTATGCCGTCATGAAGGCTGTGCTCGAGAACAATCCCGAGATGGTCAAAGGGCATGCCGCAGCCAAGGAGACGGTGACGGAGAACTGGGATCGCAACACGTTCCTTCCGTTCCATCCCGGCGCTGTGAAATATTTCCAGGAGAAGGGCATCAAGGTGCCCGACAAGCTGCTTCCTCCGAAGGGCTGAGCAGTTTCGACAGGAGTATCGAACGGGTCGCGGCAGTGCCGCGGCCCGTTTGGCTATCACGACTACAAACACTTACGATTTGGGCTGAAGGGCCGGGCGCCGTGAGCATGAACAGCAACGATGCAGATCTCGAGGTGAAGGCACCGGTGAGCGACGAGGAGTTCGTCGGTGCGCGGCGGGTGCTGCGGAGCTGGGAGCTGAAGTTCGTTGCTATCCTGTGTATCACGTTCACGATCTTCCACCTCTTGGTTCTCAACGTCTACTCGCTCGAACCGCTGATGTTTCGTGCCATCCACGTCGGTTGGGGATTGGCAATCGGCTTTTTGATTTCAGCGCCGTTCTTGCGCGCCGGCGCGGACGGAATTCCCTGGTACGACTGGATCCTCGCGGCTGCCTCCGCAGCTTGCGCTTTCTATATCTGGTGGGAGCTGGACGGCCTTCTGTTCCGCGCCGGCGCCCAGTTCACGCCCGGCGACGTGATCACGGGCGTCGTCGGTACGTTCCTCGTGCTCGAAATTTCGCGGCGCATGACAGGGCTCGCGCTGCCGATCATCGCGAGCATTTTCATCGTCTACTGTTTCGTCGGGCCGTGGATGCCGGGCGTACTGCGCCACAACGGCTTCGCGATTGATCGGTTCTTCACCTACATCTACAGCGAGTACGGCATCTTCGGCGTGACGACCCAGGTCTCGTCGACCTACATCATTCTCTTCGTGACCTTCGCAGCTTTCCTTCAGGTCTCGAAGGCAGGTGACTACATCAACGACGCGAGCAACGCGCTCTTCGGGTGGGCACGGGGTGGTCCGGCCAAGGCGTGCGTCGCGTCGGGTGTCGCCTTCGGCGCAATCTCCGGCTCCGCTGTTGCGAACGTTGTCGCCTCGGGCATGGTCACCATCCCGATGATGCGGCGCGTCGGTTATGACCGCTCGACGGCTGCAGCCATCGAGGCGACCTCGTCGACGGGCGGTCAGATCACGCCGCCCGTGCTCGGTGCCGGCGCCTTTCTCATGGCGGAGATCACGGGCATACCCTATGGCACCATCGCCCTTGCGGCGGTCATCCCGTGTCTTCTCTTCTACATCGCCTGCTGGATCCACGTGGACCTGCACGCCATACGCCTCGGTGTCAAAGGTCTGCCGTTCTCCGAGTTGCCGCCGATCAAGGCGATCCTACCGCGCATCTACCTGCTCGCGCCGATCTTCGTGCTCGTCTACGTGCTGCTTGATGGCTATTCGCCCTTCCGCGCCGGCTCGCTCGGCATCCTGGCAGCGCTTATCTGCGGTGCGATTGCGATCTGGCTCCGTGACTTCAAGGCGGACGGCACCGTCAGCACGGAGGGGGCTGAAAGTGTTGGCGCGATGATATTCAGTGCCGCCGTGCGGTTTACGCTTCTGGCGGCGCTCGGCTTCGGCATGATGGCGCTGCTGATGCACGGCGTTCCCATGTTGCCCGAGGGGTTTGCCCTGGCTGGCGCCATGGCACTCGTCTGTGTTCCGGCATTCCTGTTCGGCTGGCGGCGAACGCTGGAGGCGCTCGAGAAGGCGGCGCGGGACAGCATCCAGCTCGTCGCGGTTTGCGCATGCGCCGGCATCATCGTCGGCGTGGTCGCGCTGACCGGCGTTGGTGGGCGCTTCTCCGAGCTCATACTTGCGGTGGCGGGTGCCAATCAGCTTCTCGCGATGGTCTTCGCGGCCATGGTGGCGCTTATTCTCGGCATGGGTATGCCGACGACGGCGGCCTACGCCATTGCGGCTGCAGTCATCGCACCAGGTCTGTCGCGCATGGGCGTTCCGCCGCTGGTTGCGCATATGTTCGTATTCTATTTCGCGGTGATTTCAGCAATTACGCCCCCCGTGGCGCTCGCGTCATTCGCGGCAGCAGGCATGGCCCAGGCGGATCCGTGGAAGACGTCGTGGACGGCGGTGAAGTTCGGGCTCGCAACCTTCCTCGTGCCCTTCATGTTCTATTACTCACCTGTCCTCCTCATGCAGGGCGAGTGGTCGGCCATTATCCAGGCGACGCTGACGGCGGCGATCGGCGTGTGGTTCCTCGCCGGCGCCTCCGAGGGATGGTTCGGCGGACAGCTTGCGATGCCGCTCAGGTTTGCCATGGCCGTCGCAGCTCTCTGCATGCTGCATCCGGGCTCGTATTCCGATCTTGTCGGCCTCGCCATTGGCGCGCCGATCTACGCCTATCAGCGCTACTTTGGTGGTGGCGGGAAACCGCAGACCGCATGATCAAGATGCGAGATAGTCGCGCACGGCGGCGATCAGCGTCGAAAAGCCGATGAGCGTGAGCATGACGAGCGCCGCATTGCGATAGTAGCGCGCGCCGCTGCTTGCGAAGTAGCGGCTGCCGGCATAGGTCGATCCCAGGTATACGGGCGCGAGCAGCAGCCCCATGACGATTGACGGGCGCGTAAAGAGGCCGAAGTACCACAGCGGGAACAGCGACGAGACCGATACGGCCGTCATTAGCGCCAGCACGTTGCCGCGCTGCTGGACCGGCTGTCCCGGCCGAGACAGGGCGACGGCAACAACCGGCGGCCCGCCGATCCCCGCGCTTCCCTGGATCAAGCCGCTGACGACGCCGGCTCCGAAGAGAACGGGACGGCCGACATGGCCCTCGAGACGCCGGCCGCGCGCCAGCATCGCAACCATCAGAACGACGAGCGCGGAGATGACGATCTTCATCAGCGCCGGGCTGGCGATGACGAGGAACCACGTGCCGACGGGTGCAGACAGCAGGATCGCGAGCGAGATCGGCAGCACGATCGGCGGCTCGCTGGTGCGGATCGCGTCGGGCAGGAGCTGGAACAGGGAGGGGATGCCGACGATTGTCATCGCGGCGACGGCGAGGCGCGGATCGTAAGCGAGGCTCAGCACGGGAATGCTGACGAGCGCGCCGCCGAAGCCGACGAACCCGCGCATGAAGCCGCCCACGAAGGTGGCGATGCAGACGGCCGCCAGGCGGGCGTCGAGCGGCACCCCGAACAATTCCGGCACTTCAATCCTCCCAGCCCATGCACAAGCGGCGCATGATGGCGGCTCGCGTGCGGATTGGCCAGAGCGCAGGTGGAAAGGGAGGCGCAACAAGTGCGCATGATGGGGGCAGCTACGTCTGCATCGCAGCCCGCTTCTTGGCAAGCGCGCGGTCGACGAAGCCGAGGCGGTCCTGCCCCCAGTAGATGACGCCGTCGAGCACGAAAGAAGGCGCGCCAAACACGCCGAGCGCAAGCGCTTCATCGCTGTAAGCGCGGTAGAGCTCCTGCACCCGCGGACTCTTCTCGACCGCAACGAGGGCTGCACCGTCATAGCCGTTCTCGTCGGCGATCTGGCGGCGCACTTCCGAGAGTGCGATATCGCGTTCCTCGGCCCACACCGCGCGCAGGATCGCGTGCGAAAGGGGGAAGGCGTCGAGGCCCTGATCCTGGGCGGCGATCACCATCCAGCCGGCATACTTGTTCCAGTCAGGATCGGCAGGGATCGCTTGAGGATAGTGACGGGGCTTGAGAACCAGTGGCATCCCGAGATAATCGCTCCAGCGGGCAAGCTCGACCTCATGGTAGGCGCGTCGCGGGCCGGGGCGTGTGCGGATCGGCACGCCGCCGGTCTTCGGCACGACGGCCTGGAAGTCGTAGGGCTTGAGCAGAAGCTGCACGCGATGGCGGCGGACAATGTCCTGAAGCTGCGGGCCGGCGAGATAGGCCCAGGGCGAGGACAGGCTGTAGTAGCAGTGAAGCTCGATCATGAGCGCGCCTCTGGCGTGGATGGGAGCGGAGACCAGAATGGCCGAGATCTGGCAGGGCGTGAAGAGCGCGCGTGACAAAGGGGCGCTCGCTCGGCAGGCGGAGCGCGCACGCCACGATCTCGAAATGATCAACTACCCGCCGGCGGACTGGGTGCCTGATGCTGTGGGGCCGGATGGCCGACCGATGCTCGATGCGCTCGTGGTCGGCGGCGGCATGTGCGGGCAGACGGCGGCATTCGCGCTCATGCGCGAGGGCGTGCGGAGGGTGCGTGTGATCGACCGCAATCAGCGCGGCGACGAAGGCCCGTGGGGCACGTACGCGCGCATGGAAATCCTGCGCTCGCCGAAGCATCTGACAGGGCCTGATCTGGGCATACCCTCTCTGACATTCCGCGCGTGGTTCGAAGCGCAGCATGGCGCGGACGGCTGGGCGCGACTCTACAAGGTCGGGCGGATCGACTGGCGCGACTACCTGCTTTGGGTGCGCGATACCGTCGGCATCGAGGTCGAGAACGGGACGGCACTCGTCGCGCTCGTGCCGACGGCCGATGGCGTACGCGCGACGCTCGAAAGTGCTGGGGGACGCGAGGATGTGTGGACGCGCAAGGTCGTGCTCGCTGGTGGGCGCGATGGTGCGGGAGCACTGCGGCTGCCGCATTTTCCGGGGCTGGACAATGCGAGCGCGGCGGCGCGTGCGCGTGTGCTGCATTCGACGGACGGGCTCGAGCCGGAGCAGTTCACGGGCAAGCGCGTCGGCGTACTCGGTGCAGGAGCTTCGGCGTTCGACTGCGCGGCGACGGCGCTCGAAGGTGGCGCGGCCGAGGTGACGATGTTCGTGCGCCGTCCGCATCTGCCGCAGGTGAACAAGTCGAAGGGCGCGAGCTATCCGGGCTTCATGGGCGCGTTCGGGCGCCTCGGCGATGCCGACCGCTGGCGGCTGCAGTCGTACATCTTCGGCGAGCAGGCGCCGCCGCCACATGAGTCGGTCTTGCGCTGTGACGTGCATCCGAACTTCGCGATGCGGTTCTCGGAGGCGTGGACCGATGTGGCTCCGGATGCTGCAGGCGTGCGCGTTACGACGGCCAGGGGCAGCTATGACTTCGACGCCGTTATCCTCGCGACAGGATTCGAGGTCGATCTGGCGAAGCATCCGCTGCTTGCGCCCTTTGCCGACAACATCCTGCTGTGGCGTGACCGCATTGCGCCGGAGGAAGCGACGAAGGACGCCGAAAGCGCGCGTCATCCTTATCTCAGCGACGGCTTCGAGCTGATTGCGCGGGATGCCAACCGGACGCCGGGCCTTAGTCGAATACATATGTTCAATGTCGGCGCGACCATGAGTCATGCAGCCCTCGCCGGCGATATCCCAGGACTTCAGATCGGCGCGCGTCGGCTCGCAAGCGGCATTCTCACTGATCTCTTCCAGGAGAATCTGCCGGTGCTCGAGGCGCGGCTCAGAGCACACGACGAGCGCGAGCTGGCGCCGACGCGCTATCTCGTGCCCTGAGACTTATTCGCGGAAGGCCTCCTCGCGGCCTCTGCGGATGGCTGGCAGCAGAACGGCGAGCAGAAAGAGCAGGCTTACGAGCAGGAAGCCCGCACTGATGGGGCGCTCGATGAATACCCACCAGCTCCCGCGCGAGACGACGAGCGAGCGGCGGAAATTTTCCTCGATGTGCGGCGCGAGAATAACGCCGAGAATGAGCGGCGCCGGTTCGCAGCCGATCTTCGGCAGCAGGTATCCGACGACGCCGAAGAAGGCCATGACCATGACATCGAACGTCGAGTTCTGAACGCTGTAGGCGCCGATGCAGCAGAAGACGAGGATGGCGAGATAGAGCCAGCGGTAGGGTACTTTCAGCAGCATGACCCAGATGCGGATGAGCGGCAGGTTGATGATGACCAGCATGAGATTGCCGATCCACATGGAGGCGATCATGGCCCAGAAGAGGTCGGGCCGCTCGACCATGAGTTTCGGGCCTGGCACGATACCATGGATGGTCATGGCTGCGAGCATCAGCGCCATCACGGCATTGGATGGCAGACCGAGCGTCAGCAGCGGAATGAACGAGGTCTGGGCGCCGGCGTTGTTCGCGGCCTCTGGCGCGGCGACGCCCTCGACGGCACCATTGCCGAACTCCTGCGGCCGCTTGGACCACTTCTTCTCGATGACATACGCGCCGAATGCGGCGATCAGCGCGCCGCCGCCCGGCAGCACGCCGAGGATCGAGCCGATTGCGGTTCCGCGAAGTACGGCGGGCGCGGCGCGTCTCGCCTCCTCGCGGCTCGGCCAGAGCGATGAGACGGGTTGCACCTCGGGCTTACCGAATGTACGCGCGAGATTCGAGATCACCTCGCCGACGCCGAACAATCCCATGGCCAGCGCGACGAAGCTGATGCCTTCGGAGAGCTGCGGGATGCCAAAGGTGAAACGCGACTGGCCGGTGGTGATGTCGGTCCCGACGAGCCCGAGGATCAGCCCGACGAGCACCATGACGATCGATCGCACGACCGAGCCTTGCGCTAGCACGACCGCCGCGATGAGGCCGAAGATCATGAGCCCAAAGTAGTCGGGCGACTGGAACGTGCTCGCGATCCACACCATCGGCGCGGAGAAGATGGCGATGATGAACGTCGCCACCGTGCCGGCGAAGAACGAGCCGAGTGCTGCAATGGCGAGCGCGGCGCCGGCGCGTCCTTTCCGCGCCATGGCGTGACCATCGAGACATGTGACGACGGAGGAACTCTCGCCGGGAATGTTCACGAGAATTGCGGTCGTCGAGCCGCCGTACTGGGCGCCGTAGTAGAGGCCGGCGAGCATGATCAGCGCCGCGACGGGCGGCAGCGTGAAGGTGATCGGCAGGAGCATCGCGATGGTTGCGACCGGCCCGAGACCGGGAAGCACTCCGACGAGCGTGCCGATGAGGGCGCCGATGAAGCAGAACAGGATGTTCTGAGGCGTAAGCGCCTGCTCGAAGCCGAATGCGAGTTGACCGAAGAGCTCCATTGCGGCCCGTCCTCAATACCACCAGACGGGGATGGCGATCTTCAGGAAGTAGACGAACAGGGTCCAGGAGAAGGCCGAAAGGAGCGCGCCCGAGATGACGAGCGAGAGGAGCGTATTTCCGTAAGCGGCGGGCCCAGCGACGACGACCGTGGCGATGATCGCCACGAGAAGCCCCGCGCGACTGAGAAGCAGGGCAAAGGTCAGGATGCCGCTGACGACGAGCAGGAGCGGCCGCCACGCGATATCGGAGTCGACGGTCTCGTAAGACCGCCCGGCACGAGCGACCAGCAGGAACCCGAGCCCGAAGAGCAGCACGCCGATCACAAGCGGTACGTAACCCGGGCCGATGCGCCCGCCGCGGCCGAGGCCGTAGTCGGCGCTTATATAGAGCGCGGAGGCGGCGAACACGAGTGTCGCCACGCCCGCCCACAGATCGGTCTTGGTGAGCCACCCCCTGCCGGCTTCGGCGGGCGGGGGGCGCGCTCCTTCGGAGGTCATTTCCGTGCCTCGATCAGGCGATGCGGGCACCGCGATCAGTCAACCGTCGCGCCAGTGCTCTTGACGACGCCAGCCCACAGCGCGCGATCCTTCTTGACTGTCGCCGTGAACTGCTCGGGTGTTTCATAGCGCACTGCGTTGCCGATGCCGGCAAGCTTCTCGACGACCTCCTTGTCCTCGAGCACGGTCTTGATCGCGGCATTGAACTTGCTGACGATCGCGGCGTCGAGGCCCTTCGGGCCAAACATGCCGTACCATGTCGTGGCTTCGAAGCCTTTCAGTGTCTCGCCGATCGTGGGGATGTCCGGGAACAGCGGCACGCGCTTCGCCGTGGAAACGGCGATCAGCCTGAGCGTGCCGGCCTTGTGCTGTCCGAGCACGGTCTGGAGCTGGGCAAACTGGCAGCAGGTCTCGCCATTGAGCATCGCTTGGATGGCCGGCGGGCTGCCCTTGTAGGGGATGTGCACAAGGTCGATGCCGGCGACGGAGTTGAACATGGCGAAGCCGAGATGCGTCGAGGCGCCGTTGCCCGATGAGCCGTAGTTGAGCTTGCCGGGCTGCTTCTTCAGGATCTCGATGAATTCCGTGACGGTCTTTGCATCGACCACCTTCGGATTGACGGTCAGCACGTTCGGCACGTCGACGATGGGACCAATCGGCGTAAAGTCGGTTTCGACGTCGAAGCTGAGCTTCTTGTAAAGCGCGGCGTTGATGCCGTGCGTACCGGCCGTGCCGAAGATGAAGGTGTAGCCGTCAGGCGCGGCCTTGGCCACAAAATCCGAGCCGACATTTCCGCCGGCGCCGGCCTTGTAGTCGAAAACGATGGTCTGCCCGAGCGCCTTCTCGAGCGGGGCCTGAATGATGCGGGCGATGATATCGAGGCCGGAGCCTGCCGGAAAACCCTGGACGATGGTGACGGGCTTCGTGGGCCAGGACTGGGCAGCAGCGGTGCCGCAGAACAGGGCCGATGCAACGACGGCCAAGCCGATGCGGCTCAGCGACGCGAAGCGCGAGACGGACATGACGGAACTCCCTTTGTATGCAGTGTTGGCCAACGATGGGCGGCAGAGCTGAGGTGCGTCAAGCCTGAATGTGCGCCGCAATAGCGCTCAACCTGCCGGGCGAGGCTGCAATATGCGCTCTAAGGCGGCGGAGATGGCGAGCGTACGCCGGTCGGTCCCGCCCTGTCCCACCACCATGAGGCCGGTCGGCGCATCGCCGGGGCGATGCATGGGGATCGAGATCGAGCAGCAATCGAGGATGTTGAACACCGCCGGATTGCGCAGGATCAGCATGTTGATGCGGGTGTAGTCGTCGTCCTTCGAGACCTCGTCGATGCGCGGCGCGATGATCGCGGTCGTCGGCATGATCAGAGCGTCGAAGTCGGCCGTGGCTTCATTATAGGCAGGGATCAGCGTCGCACGGCGCTCGACGAGGCTGATATAGAAAGCCGCGTCCTGCTCTGCGCCGCGCATGATGCGCATGAGAACGCGTGGGTCGTACTGCTCACGCTTTTTCGCGATCAGCTCGCGATGCCAGGCGTAGCTTTCCGCGCCGGTGAAGCCACCCTTTTCGGTCAACTCGGCAGCGCGCTTGAGCTCCGGGAGCGGCGCGCGCGTGATGAGCGCGCCGGCATCGGCGAGACGACGGAGCGCTGCTTCGAAAGCAGCTCCAACGTGCGCATCCAAGCTGTCGAGAACGATCGTCTCGGGCACGAGAAGGCGGAGGCCCTTGACCGGGAATTGCGGCAGGGGCGCACGTGCCTCGTTGGCGAAGATCGCATCCATGATCGCGCAGCAATCGACGGTGCGCGCGAGCGGGCCGATCGAGTCGAGCGATTTGGAGAGCGGTACGACGCCGTCGATCGGTACGCGGCGTGCGGTGGGCTTCCAGCCGACGACGCCGTTGAATGATGCCGGTACGCGGCAGGAGCCGCCTGTGTCCGTGCCGAGCGCGCCATGTGCCATACCGTCGGCGACGCTCACGCCCGATCCCGAGGATGAGCCGCCAGGGACGCGACGCTCCGAGCGCATCCATGGAGAACTCGGCGTGCCATAGTGCGGGTTGATGCCGAGGCCCGAGTAGGCGAACTCGGTCATGTTCGCGCGCCCGATAAGAATGAAGCCGGCGCGGCGCAGACGGGCAACCGTCGGGGCATCGCTCGTTGCCGGCGGCTTGTCGGCCAGAGCGCGCGAGCCGGCCGCCGTGACTTGGCCCGCGATATCGGCGAGATCCTTGATCGCGACGGGGATGCCCGCATAGGGCGAGGGCGCGGCACCGGACTTGCGCAGCGCGTCCATGGCATCGGCTGCCGCGCGGGCGCCATCAGCATTGACGTGGATGAACGCCCGCGGGCCTTCGCCGGTCGGATCCTCGATCCGCGCGAGGCAGTCCTCGACGATCCTGCGGCTTGTGGTGGCGCCCGTCGCGAGATCGCGGGCCAGGCCCGCGAGGGTCGGCAGGCTGCGGTTCATGGCTCATTTCCTTTGGCTGGCGATGCGAAGGTGTGTTTCAGGGCGTCAGAATGAGCACTTGGCTCGACGACGCGCAAGGCGGCTCGACGCGCGAGTTCAGTGCAGAGTGGCGGATGAACGAGCGTTGTCCGCCTGACGAATTCCCGTGCCTACAAAGCCACGAGGCAAACTCATTCTTGTTCGTGTATTGATCGGCGTGTACGTTATCCCTGCGGCACGGTGAGGCAGCCGCCTTATGTTGTCCGGCAGGGGTTGGTTGCCGACAGCCTGGGCGAGGCAGGTGTGTAGATGCGTACTCGATCGGCTCGGGGGACCGAGGTCTCCAGATATCCGGATTGTGGCTCCGGGCGCAGGCAGGCGCGTTGGGGCATGTACGTGCGGCCTAACTCCTGCGCCACGGCGCCCTTGCGGGCAGCGCCGGTAACGAGCGAGGGGTAGTGATGAGTACGCGTACGCCGGCAAAGGCCGCTCTTCCTGGGGTCTCGCGCGAATTCGGCCGGCGCCATGGAAATGCCGCATCGCCCGGCACTTATGAACCCGCGCGAGACATTGTTCGTGGCGCTGAGCAGGGCCAGGGGGTCTTGCCGCCAACCGAAATGCCATTCCGGCACGCTGCTCCGGAGAGAGAAGAGTGGTTTCCGCGGACGCGGACAGCCGACGAACTCCGGGCCCGCTTCCAGGATGGCCATCAGGATGGCGACAGCGCTGCACGGGGGTATCCAGTCAATCTCGGGGGCAGGCGCCTCACGGATTTTGATCTGGATGAGCAAGAGGAGCGTTTGCGTATGCCTGAGCCCATGCCGATCTCGTGGCTCTCACCTATCCAACCGCAGCCTCAGGGCGCGATGATGCGGCACCTCAGCGGTGCGGCTCTTGGGCTCACAGTGGGGCTCGTCCTCGCTGTGCCGGCTGTGCTCTGGCAAAAAGGCCGGATCGATCCGGTGGGCTCCGTGGCCCAGATTGCCGCGAACTTCGGACTGGCTGCGGCGTCGCCGAAGGCCGCCGTGATGACCGAGGTGCGCGAGCCGGTCATCGAGGTCGTGCGTACCGTGCCGCGATTGGAGTCGATGCCGGTTTCAGTACCGGCAACGGTGTCGGTGCCTGTCGAGGCCGCGCGCCCTGCGCCGATAGCAGAAGAGCCGGTTACCACATCGGCTTCCGTGGCTGTTCTGAAGCCGGCGCTTGCCGAACCTCAGCCCGTTATTTCTCAGCCTGTCGCACCCGCGCCGGTCGTGCTGTCCGAGGCGGCCAAGGCGGAGGCCTTGCTCGAAGATGCCCGTCGTCTGGTCGGTGACGGGGATTTCCGTACGGCGCGCAGCGTGCTCGAGGACCAGCTCGTGTCGTCGATGCCGGCGGCTCGCTTCCTGCTCGCGGAGACCTATGATCCGAACTATCTCGCCGCGCGGGGCGTGCGCAGCGTCCGCGCCGAGGTGCCGCGCGCTATGGAGCTCTACCGGCTGGCGCTCGATGGCGGCATCGAAGCTGCCCGCCAGCGGATCAACGCGCTCCGGCCCTAGTTTTGCTGCCGCGGGCTGCTGGGAAGGGTGCTAGCTTTCCTTGGCTCGCTCGAGGGCTTCGGGCGTGTCGATGTCGAGGAAGATCGCATCCGTGCCAAGATCGACCTCGGCGACCTCGCTCGCACTTGCCGCAATGATGTGGCGCGCGCCCGTATCGCCCTCGATGGCCAGTAGCTCCGGGAAATAGGCACGCGCGAACAGCACGGGATTGCCGCGTTTGCCAAGATGGACCGGCACGACGATGCCGCGTCCCTCCTTGGGCGAGAATGCGGAGATCAGCCGATCCAGATGCCGCGCCTCGATGCGAGGCATGTCGCCGAGGCTCACGATCGCGCCGTCCACATCCTGCGGCAGGGCTGCAATGCCGGCTTTCAGAGATGTGCTCAGGCCTTCCTTGAAATCCGGGTTGTGCACGATGCACACATCGAGACCATCGAGTGCCTGCTCGACGGCTCCCGCGTCGTGCCCGGTCACGACGATCACGGGGCTGGCGCGGCTCGCAATCGCGGTACGCACGGCACGCACGACGAGCGGTGTGCCATCCAGAATTTCCAGGAGCTTGTTGCGGCTGCCATAGCGTGTCGAGCGGCCGCCCGCGAGTACGATGCTCGCAATGTCCGGGGCGCGGCGCACGGCCGCGGCGCTGTCCTCGCCCATGTCGTCCTCCGGCGGGATTTCGCGCGGCTGCGGGCGCGTGACGATTTCCTTCAGGAGGCCTCCGAGACCCATCGATGCGACATCCTCGGACGTGACGGCAATCCCAGCCAGTCGGCGCTCGAGCACCCAGTCGAAGCCATTGATCTTCGGCGAAGCCGCGCAGCTCGGTGCACCGATCACGTCAGTCGCCCCGAGGCGGCCGAGCAGCATGAGATTGCCCGGATCGACAGGCATTCCGAGCCGCTCGATGGCGCCACCGGCCGCAACCAGTCCCGCTGGGATGACGTCCTGCCGATCGACGATCGCAGAAGCCGCAAAGACGATGATGGGATCATGCCCAGCCGAGGCCATGCGTGCGATCGCGCCCGCGACGGCGTCCGTCTCGTGCGCCACGATCTCGCTCGCACCGATCGCGCTGCCGAGCGCTTCGAGCCGCTGCGCGATCGCGCGTCGGCGCTTCTCGATGAGGTTCTTGCGCGTGCCCGCGAGCTGCGTGAGCACGAGACCGGCGTGCGTCGCGCGGAAGGCGCGCACGTGCATGAGACCGCCAGCTTCCAGTGCCAATGCCTCCGCTATGCTGACTACCGCCTCAGGGAGCGCGAAGGTGATGACCTTTACCGTTGCGAGCATCTGGCCGCGCGCCACGCGTTCGAAGGCCGGCACGGTCGCGACCGTCAGCCCCTCGTCGATGGCATTGATGCGCCTCAACCGCATGGCATCGATCTCGACGAGACCGTTCGCGTCCGCGTAGAGGTTCGCGCGTCCCGTAAAGGGTTCCGCGACATGCATTGCGGTGCCGCAGAGCGCCGCCGCCACACGTGCCGCCGCGGCGTCCTCGCCGACATCGCCGGGTTCCAGACGAGCCGCGGTGACATGCACGATGCCGGCTGCAGCAAGGCGCTCAATGTCGTCTGAGTTGAGCACGCGCCCTTTCTTGATCGCGCCCGAAGGCGTCGGGATCGAGTGGGCGAGAATGGCGCCGACCGCCGAGCGCAGAGGAATCTGCTCGAACTTCATGTGGTGCTTCTCAAGGCGCGGCGCACGGATCTCACGTCTCCTCTCTACGTCTCACCGGAAGGTGAGCACTACATTGTCGCGCCGAGCTGCCAGGGCACGAACTCGGCATCGCCATAGCCGAGCTGCTCCGACTTCGACTTCTCACCTGATGCCACGCGCAGCACGTGCCGGAAGATCTCCTCGCCCTTCGCCTCGATGGAGACGCCGTCGAGGATGTCGCCGCAGTTGATATCCATGTCGTCGATCATCTGCTGGTAGATCGCGCTGTTCGTCGCGAGCTTGATAGAGGGCGTCGGCTTGCAGCCGTAGGCCGAGCCGCGTCCGGTCGTGAAGCAGAGCACGTTGCAGCCGCCCGCGACTTGGCCCGTCGCTGCAACCGGATCATAGCCCGGCGTATCCATGTAGACGAAGCCCTTGGCCGTGACGGGCTCGGCATAGCGATATACGGCCGTCATCGTGCGCGTCCCACCTTTGGCGGCAGCACCGAGCGATTTCTCGAGAATGGTCGTCAGTCCGCCGGCCTTGTTGCCGGGCGAAGGATTGTTGTCCATCGAGCCGTTGTTCTTCGCGCAGTAGTCCTGCCACCACTTGATGATGTCGACGAGCTTCTCGCCGACCTCGCGTGTGGCCGCGCGCCGCGTCAGCAAATGCTCAGCGCCATAGATCTCCGGCGTCTCCGAAAGCACGGCCGTGCCGCCATGCTCGACAAGCTTGTCGACAGCTGCGCCGAGGGCGACGTTCGCGGTGATGCCAGAGTAGCCATCGGAGCCGCCGCACTGCAGGGCCAATGTCAGCTCGGAAGCGGGCACGCTTTCGCGTCGCGCGGCGTTGACCTTCGGCAGCATATCCTTGATGGCGGCGACACCGGCCGCAACGGTCTTCTTCGTGCCGCCGACCTCCTGGATGGTGAACGTGCGGAACGTATCGCTTTCCTTGATGCCGGTCTGCTCCATGAATGCCTTGATCTGGAATCCCTCGCAGCCGAGACCGACCATGACGACGCCACCCATGTTCGGGTTCGCCGCATAACCCCACTGCGTGCGCTTCAGGACCTCATAGCCTTCGCCCTTGAGATCGAGCGCGCAGCCTGTCCCGTGCACGAGCGGAATGATGCCGTCGATATTGGGGTACTGCTCGAGAATGCCGGATTGCTCGATCTCGCGAGCCATGAAGCGTGCGACGCTCGCCGAACAGTTAACGCTGGTGAGCACGCCGATATAATTGCGCGTGCCGGCCTTGCCGTTGGCGCGCCGATAGCCCTCGAAGGTGGCGCGCGCGTCGGGTGGCAGCAGCGGTTCCAGCTTCGCGTCCTTGGCAAAGGCATAGTCGCGGTCGAACTCGCCGAAAGCGCAGTTGTGCGTATGGATGTGGCTGCCGGGCGCGATGTTCTCGGTGGCGAAGCCGATGATCTGGCCGAACTTCAGAACCGGCGCGCCCTTCTCGATGAGGACCGTCGCCATCTTGTGCCCGCGCGGCACGCGGGCCGCCGCCGTGACGCCCTGTGCGCGCGCGCCTTGGGCGATCTGATCGACGGCCACGATCACGTTGTCGCTTGCGTGGAGGCGGAGGGCTCTCGGTTCAGGCTTGGGCGCGGCGCCTGGTTGGTCCTGCATCACGGGCTCCCCTCAAATTTGGATTGTTCTTAATCCATATTCAGCGCTTACGGGGCCGCGGCGTCAATCGCTCGATCACCTACTTTCACGTGTTCGATCGCGGCGCCTCAACTCGATTCACGCACGCGTGAGGACCCCTAGGCGGGAAAAGGACCTGCTCCATATAGCGTGCAGTGAGACCGCAAAGCCGGTCGAGCTGGCCTCTGGGCTCATTGCCACGGGGGCAATGGGAACCACCAGACCAAGCTAATTCCCCGCCCAAAGACGGGGACCCAACGGAGAAGAACCATGAAGACGATCCTGAGCACCCTCGTACTCGCTGGCGTTCTCGCCGGCACAGCCCACGCCCAGTCCTACGACCCGTTCCGCGATCCGAGCCTCGCTCTGCCGCGCTCCGAGTTCAGCAATGACGACTTCCGTCAGGCGCTGCCTCGCTCGGCAGTGATCAGCGGCGACGAGTTCCGTCAGGCCCTCCCGTTCACCGAGACGGTCTTCCCGGACATCACGGTCGCGAAGCCATAATCGGTCGAACCACGAAACAAATGGCGATGGGCGGCCCATGAAATCGCGGGCCGCCTCCACCGCACTATCGGAGAATAGCTATGAAGACGATCCTCACCGCCCTCGCACTCGCTGGCGTTCTGGCCGGTTCGGCCTACGCCCAGTCCCCCACTTTCGACCCCTTCCAGGACCCGAGCCTTCCGCTGCCGCGTTCTGAGTTCAGCAATGACGACTTCCGTCAGGCGCTGCCGCGCTCGGAAGTGATCAGCGGCGACCAGTTCCGTCAGGCTCTCCCGAACACCCTGGAGATCTTTCCGGACATCACCGTCGCGACGCCCTGATCGTCAGAACGACGAACGGTTAATAGACTTAGCGGCCCGGGAAACCCCGGGTCGCTTAATTTTTTGCGTCCGGGCGTCGCCGCCAATGGCTCAGGCGCGACGGTCGCGCGGACCCGAGAGGCGCCGGCGGAGCTTCGGCAGGGCCGATCCGGGCGGCACATGGCGGATGGGGCCGTTCGAAGCGCGCCAGGCCGCGAGGCCGGCCATTGCCAATGCGACCAGCAGCAGCGTCATCGCCATAGCCATCATATTGGGGTGGGCGGCCAAGCTCGTGCCGCCGGGGCCAAGAATGCTGCCCGTCGTCATGGCCGCTAATGCAATCTGCAATGTTCCATCCATGGCGGTCACCGTCTGCTTAACTGGTGCCAATAAATGAAAAGCGTCGTTTGCTTTTCGCGGCGGAAGATAATCCTTTTTTCACGGCATCCGAGCGCGTTCTATCTACAGGGTTGCCAAATGGTTGCCGCGTGTGCCGAGCGCGGGCATGTTCGCCCCCTGCCGATTCGCGAGCGCCATCGCCAGACCCAGGCCGGCGTGCCACATTCGGCGACCGCATCGCGGCAGCCCGAGGGAGCGCACCGTGGCCAATGAATACCTTGATCAGCTTGAGACGCGCGAGCCGGACGTGCGTGAGCGCTCGCAGTTCGGCCTGCTGCCCGATCTCGTGCGCAATGCAATCGCTGGTGCACCTGGATGGGCGAGCCACCTCGCCGGCATCGATCCCGCGGCGTTGACGACGCGCGAGGCCCTCGCCAAGCTGCCGCTCCTGCGCAAGAGCGCATTGCACAGCCTCCAGGTCGGTCGCCCGCCCTTTGGCGGCTTCAATATCGCGAGCGGTCCCGCGATCGGCCGCATCTTCATGTCGCCGGGTCCCATCTTCGAGCCCGAGGGACTCGGCGCGGACTGGTGGCGCTCGGCGCGCGCGCTCTTCGCGGCCGGCGTCAGGCCCGGTGACATCGTCCACAACACCTTTGCCTATCACCTCACACCCGGCGGCTGGCTGCTCGATGCCGGCGCCCGCGCGCTCGGCTGCACGGTCATCGCCGCCGGTCCCGGCAATACCGAGCAGCAGCTCGAGGCCATTCAGCACCTGAAGCCAACGGTCTATGTCGGCGTGCCCGACTATCTGAAGATCCTGCTGGACAAGGCCGCCGAGGGCGGGAAGGACGTTTCGTCCATCAAGCGCGCGCTCGTCTCGGGCGGCGCGCTCTTTCCATCGCTACGCGCCGAGTATGCCAATCGTGGCATCGCCGTACTTCAGGCTTATGCGATAGCGGACGTCGGCAACGTCGCCTACGAAAGCCCCGGCCCCGACGGTGCCGTCGAAGGCATGATCGTGGATGAAGGTGTCATCGTCGAAATCGTGCGGCCCGGCACTGGCGATCCCGTTCCCGAGGGCGAGGTTGGCGAAGTCGTCGTGACGGGGTTCAACCGCGACTACCCCATGATCCGCCTCGCCACCGGCGATCTCTCTGCAGTCCTGTCCGGCCGCTCGCCGTGCGGACGCACGAACATGCGCATTCGCGGCTGGCTGGGGCGCGCCGATCAGACCACCAAAGTCAAAGGCATGTTCGTCCATCCCGAGCAGGTGGCCGATGTCGCCAAGCGCTTTCCCGAGCTCGGCCGCGTGCGCCTCGTCGTGACGCGCACCGGCGAGCAGGATGTCATGACGCTGAAAGCCGAAGCACCTGTAGTCGATGCCGCGCTCGCCGCACGCATCGGCGAAGCCGTGCAGCACGCGACGAAGCTCAAATCGGCCGTCGAGCTGGTCGCGCCCGGCACGCTTCCGAACGACGGCAAGGTGATCGCCGACGATCGTAGTTATTCGTGATTCTTTGTTGCCGCGAGCTGCTGGAAAGGAGTGCTGACGCATTCCGAGGTCGTGCTATGCCCGCGGCCGCCATACGGACAGGTCGCATTTTTGCGCTCACTCCACCGGCGGCTCGACGGGCGGCGCCTCCGATGCGCGCGTGAGCGCTTCGGAAATGCGGACGCTGTCGAGGTCGTCCTTGTGGATCACGTCGACGGCGCCGGCTTTGACCAGCATCGCGCGGCGCAGCCGATCGACCTGCCCGCTGACGACGATGATCGGTCCCGCATAGCCGCAGCGGCGCAGGAACGGGATGGTGTGCGTCGCGTTGTCGGATGGCTTCAGGTAGTCGTCGAGGAAGATCAGCTCGGGTTTGCGCTCGATGACGCAATCGAGCGCCGAGCCGAGCGTCCGCGCGCGGCGCACTTCGATGGCATAGCCGAACATGATGTGCAGCGTGGCGCGCAGGCGGTCGGCGTCGAAATTCTCGTCCTCGACAATGAGCACATCTACGAAGCGTCGGCCGCCCTGCTGGGACTTAGCCGCATCGCTCTTGCGCGCGAGGAACGTGCCGCCACGCCCCTTCAGGTCCTCGGCCATCCTGTCCAGACCTCCCCCTCCAGCCGGCGCCGATCCCATTGCGCCGGACAGCATCCCACTACTCATGCCATTGGATTTGGGCAAAGGGGCAATGATTTTGATGGTTTCTGTGCCCAAAATGCCGAACGCCCTGCTGAGCAGGGCGTTCGCGTGCTTGGATCCGCAAGGTAAACGCTAGCGTTCAGATCGTCGTGATCCTCAGGTGGCCATGTACTGGCCGCCATTGGCGTCGAGGCAGGCGCCGGTGATGAAGCCCGCATCGTCCGAAGCCAGGAACACCACGCAGCGCGCGATCTCCTCGGCATTGCCGAGGCGCCCGACCGGGATCTGCGGGATGATCTTCGTGTCCAGGATCTCCTTGGGCACGGCCTGGACCATTTCGGTATTGATATAGCCAGGAGCGATCACGTTGGCGGTGATACCCTTGGCGGCACCTTCGAGCGCGACGGCCTTCGTGAAGCCGACAAGTCCTGCCTTGGCTGCCGAATAGTTGGCCTGTCCGAACTGGCCCTTGCGGCCGTTGATCGAGGAGATCGAGATGATGCGGCCGAAGTTGCGCGCGCGCATGCTGTCGATCACGAGGCGGGACATGTTGAAGGCGGAGTCGAGATTCGTGCGGATGACCTCGCTCCAGTGATGACGCGCCATGCGATGGAGCGCTGCGTCGCGTGTGATACCGGCATTGTTAACGAGCACGTCGATCGGTCCGAGATCGCGCGTGATCTGCGACACGGCCTTCTCGCAGGCGTCGTAGTCACCGACATCGAACTTGTAGACAGGGATGCCGCTCTCGGCCTGGAATTTTTGGGCAGCGGCGTCGTTGCCGGCATAGGTGGCGGCAACGCGGAATCCCGCTTTCTTCATGCCAAGTGAGATCGCCTCGCCGATACCACGGGTACCGCCAGTCACCACTGCCACGCGCGCCATTACTCGTTTCCTCTCCCTGGTGGGCCGAATCATTCGACCCTTATAGTTTTATCGTTGTGCTGCCGTTGTTCTCGCTCAAAGGACAGGCAGCGCACACAAAGCGCTGCCTGTCGTTGCAATCTCAGAGTCTCAATCGCGCTGGAGGCACATGGCAACGCCCATGCCGCCGCCGATGCAGAGTGTGGCGAGGCCTTTCTTCGCGTCACGGCGCTGCATCTCGTACAGTAGCGTCGTCAGGACACGCGCGCCCGAGGCGCCGATCGGATGACCGATGGCGATCGCGCCGCCGTTCACATTGACCTTCGACGTATCCCAGCCGAGGCCCTTGTTGACCGCGCAGGCCTGCGCTGCGAAGGCCTCATTGGCCTCGATGAGGTCGAGATCCTGCACTGTCCAGCCGGCCTTCTCGAGCGCCTTCCGCGATGCGGGGATCGGGCCTGTGCCCATGATCGAGGGATCGACGCCGGCGCTCGCCCAGGACACGATGCGCGCGAGCGGCTTGATGCCGCGCTTCTTGGCTTCCTCGAGCGTCATGAGCACGACGGCGGCTGCGCCATCGTTGATGCCCGAAGCGGTTCCCGCTGTGACCGTGCCCTCTTTGTCGAAGGCAGGCTTCAACTTGGAAACGGACTCGAGCGTCACGCCGTCCTTGATGTACTCGTCATCCGCGACGACGACATCGCCCTTGCGTGTCTTGATCGTCACCGGAATGATCTCGTCCTTGAAGCGGCCCGCCTTCTTCGCGGCCTCGGCCTTGTTCTGCGAGGCGACGGCGAACTTGTCCTGCTCGTCACGGCTGATCTGCCACTGGCGCGCAACGTTCTCGGCGGTCGTGCCCATGTGATAGCCGTTGAAGGCATCCCACAGCCCGTCCTTGATCATGGTGTCGATCAACTTGGCATCGCCCATCTTCACGCCGTCGCGGAGATGCATCACATGCGGCGCCTGGCTCATGCTCTCCTGACCGCCGGCGACGACGATCGTCGACGAGCCGTCCTGGATCTGCTGAGCCGCAAGGGCGACAGCGCGCAAGCCGGAGCCACAGAGCATATTCATGCCCCAGGCCGGCGCGTCGACGGGAATGCCGGCGCCGATCGAGGCCTGGCGAGCGGGGTTCTGTCCCGCGCCGGCGGCGAGAATTTGCCCCATGATGACTTCCGACACGTCGCCCGGCGCGACGCCGGCACGGTCGAGGGCACCCTTGATCGCGGTTTTTCCGAGCTCATGTGCGGGCAGGCTCGCAAGGGCACCATTGAAGGAGCCGACCGGCGTGCGGGCTGCACTTGCGATAACGATTGTTGATGAATCTGTGCTCATCGTCGTCTCCTGAGTGAAGGGATCGCGCCCCGTCCCGTGCGACCCATGAGGGGTCCGGCATAGCCGGCTGCTGGTCCAGATGTATTCGTACGATTACAGCCGATTTCGGCCCCCCGCAATCGGATCGCGCGGCAACCAAGCCCCGCATTTGGCCGCTCTGAGACTGCAATCCTAGGTTCCCTGCCACGGGGTTAGCGTGGTATCATTGTCATATGTCAAGCGCTGGGAGGCGGCCCACATTATGCTGAGCAAGTCTGACGCTGCCACGGGGAAGAAAGAGCCGGTCGTCATAAAGAAGTACGCGAACCGGCGTCTGTACAATACCGAGACCAGTACATATGTGACGCTGGAAGACTTGGCCCGGATGGTGCGGTCGGAGCGTGATTTCGTCGTTTTCGACGCGCGGACCGGCGACGATCTGACCCACTCCGTCCTGACCCAGATCATCGTCGAGCAGGAGAGCCGGGCCGGTACTCAGACACTGCTACCGGTGCCGTTCCTGCGCCAGCTCATACGCTTCTACGGCGGCGCCATGGAGCGCATGGTCCCGAGCTATCTCCAAGTCAGCCTCGAGACGCTGACACGCGAGCAGGACCGCTTCCGCAAGCAGTTCGCCAATGCCTTCACGCCTCACGGAGCGCTGGAGGCCTACCAGGAGCAGGCCCGCAAGAACCTCCAGCTCTTCGAGCAGGCCATGACCATGTTCAGCCCCTTCGGCGCCAAGCTGGGCGCGAAGGCGGACGATGCGACCCCCAAGACTGAGACCGCGGAGCCCGGCGCGGGGCGTGATAAGGCGCCGCTTTTGCCGAAGCCGCCGGCGAGCGCCGGAGATGCTCCGGAGAGCGACGAACTCACCTCCATGCGCAACGAGCTCGCGGCCATGCAGGCCCGAATCGAGAAGCTCGCCAAGACCAAGACCTAGACCTAACTTCGCTGCGAGCCTGACAACGCAGTAGCCGCAAAATGCCCCGGGACGGCCATCCGGGGCAGACTTGCGCTCTCCGATTTTTGGCGTCATCCTTTTGTCAAATACAAATAGGAGGCGCCCTTGAGCGATGCCGAACCAATAAGCCTTTATCTCGGCTTTGGTGCAGGTGGGGCGAATTCGCCGCCCCAACGCGCATCATCGCCGGCACCGTCCGCGGTGGTCTTCAGCCGGCGTGAGCTGTCGGCCATTCTGGACGTGTACGGGCGTCAGGTCGCAGCCGGCGAATGGCGCGACTACGCCATCGACCACGGTCGCGAGACGGCCGCGTTCTCGATCTTCCGCCGCACGAGCGAAGTGCCCCTCTATCGCATCGAGAAGACGCCGAAGCTCGCCCGCAAGCAGGGCGCCTACAGCGTCGTCAGCGCTACCGGCCTCATCCTAAAGCGCGGCAATGAGCTGGACCGCGTTCTTGCGGTCATCGATAAAAAGGTACGGCTCGTCGACTGAGCCGAAGGATTGATCCCATGACCGCCGAGATCATCAACCTCAGGCAAGAACGCAAGCGGCGCGAGCGCGCGGCCAGGACTGCCGAGGCCGCGGAGAACCGCGTGAAGTTCGGGCGCACGCGCGCCGAGCGCGAGCAGGAGGTGCTTGGCGAGGCGCGGACGCGCCAGAACCTCGATGGCCATCTTCTGGAGCCGGATCCGGCACATGTACCAGAGGGGAGCCCCGAACACCGGTCCGGCGACGCGCCAGCGGAGACTTCGGCCCCCAAAGTGCCGTGAGCCGGCCAATCAAGCGCTCTTTCTCGATTGGCGGGCATCGAACGTCGATTTCCCTCGAAGCACCATTCTGGGATGCCCTCAAGGAGGTTGCGGGCAACGAGCAAATTCCGCTCGCCCGGCTCGTTGCAACGATTGACCAAAACCGAGCTGACGCAAGTCTTTCGAGCGCCGTGCGTGTATGGCTTCTGAGCTACTTCCAGTTGCGCTCAGCGGGCAGATCAGACGAAGGCTGACATTCAGTCTAAGCAACTGATATTACCAAAAAGACTCCTCGTATCTGCCCTAAAAAAGCCTACAATGCAGGTCGAACCTAAAGGCGGGATTGCCGGGTTCGAGGGACCTTCATTCATCTGCGGCCATTTTGCCGAGCGCCGTCCATATGGGGCGGGGCGGATCTTTTGCGTCCGCAGCTCGGGATGGCAGCACCGGCAGCCCGATCGGGGAAAGCGGGCCTAGTGGCTAATGCCTGGGCCTACAGGGGATCGGAGCAAATTAGATGATTTCTCGCGCACGTCATGGAATGGCAGTGCTGATGGCTGTTGGCTGCTTGGTCGGGCTGAGCCCGCTCGCAGCGTACGCTCAGGAGGAATACAAGCCGCCGGTCGCGAAGGAGAAGAGCACTACACAGAAGAGCCCTGTACAGAAGAGCCCTTCGCAGAAGAGCACTAAGGTCGCGCAGGCGAGTGCCAAGGAAAAAGCCAAGGAAAAGGAAAAGGCCAAAAAAGCCGCTGCGACCGAGAAGGTCCACAAGATCTCTATTCAGGTCGCCGAGAACAATCCCCAGCTCATGAATCTCGCGCTGAACAACGCCAGCAACATCATCTCCCACTACAAAAAGCTTGGCGAGAAGGCCGTCGTGGAGATCGTGACGTTCGGTCCCGGACTGACCATGCTGAGGGACGATACGAGCCCTGTTAAGGCGCGAATCCAGACGATGTCGCTCGAAAATCCCGAGCTGACCTTCGCCGCCTGTGCCAACACCCAGACAAACATGTCGAAGCAGGAAAGCAAGGACATCCCGATTATGAGCGAGGCCAAGATCACGCCCTCGGGCGTCGTTCGCCTCGCCGAGCTGCAGAGCCAGGGCTACGCATACATTCGCCCCTGAGTTGCTGCCGCCGGACCCATGCCGAGCGGCGCTGCGATAGGCGCCGCTCCGTGTCGGCCATGAGGGCCGACAGCGTGCCCCGCGCGCGGAGTGCCATCCCTGGAGGGCGCATCGCCGATGCCCTGTACGGCGCGGGAGCTTCGAATCTGAGCGATGCCTGGCTGCTCAAAGGCTGATGAGCGCCAGGCAGACCGAAAATGGAGGACTGCAATGTTTGTTACGCGTTACGGCCAGGGCCTATCCGGGGCGCTGCTGGCCCTTTCGCTCGTCGTGACATCGCTCACTGGCAGCGCCGACGCCCAGCAACAGCTGGCTCAAGTCAAACGCAAGCTGCCCGTTGGGCAGGCTTCACCCGAGCAGAAGCGCAAGGACGCCATCAACTCGTGGACGGTGGGGCTTGCGGCTGGACGCACGGAAGGCGCGCCGCTGCAGTTCGCCTCCGAGCTCGCACGCGTCGTCGATGATGGCGACAACATGCGCGTCCTGCCGATCGTGACGCGCGGTCCCTTCGACAATGTGTTCGATCTGCTCTACCTGCGCGGCGTCGATGCTGCGATCGTCTATGGAGACGTGCTCGAGCACTTCAAGACCAATCCCGAGATCGCGGGGATCGGGCGGCGCATCAACTTCCTGATGAACCTCTTCCCGTCGGAGCTCCACATCTTCGTGCGCCCCGAGATCAACTCGCTCAAGGATCTCGAGGGCAAGGCCGTCAACTTCAACACCGTCGGCACGGCCGCCGCCTACAGCGGGCCGATCATTTTCAAGCAGCTCGGCATCAACGTCGACGCCCAGTTCATTCCACACAACGTCGCCATGGAATCCATGCGCAAAGGCGATAAGTTCGCCGCGACAGTGTGGGTCTCATCCAAGCCCCTGCCGCCGTTCCTCAAGGGCAATTTCCCGCCGGGCTTCAAGTTCTTGCCCGTCGAGTACTCCGACAAGCTCGAGTACTACCTGCCCGCTTATCTCGAGTCGAAGGACTATCCGGCTCTCATTCCGGAAGGCCAGCGTATCGAGACGATCGCCGTGCCAGCCTTGCTCGCCGTCTACGACTGGCCGCGCGATACGGACCGTTTCCAGCGCGTCTCGCGCCTCGTCGACTACATCTACGACCGCTTCCCACGCCTCCAGAGCGAGCCCGGCTATCACCCGAAGTGGAAGGACGTGAACCTCGCGGCGAACGTGCCAGGCTGGAAGCGCTTCCAGCCCATGCAGGACAAGATCGACCAGATCGCGAAGGCGCGACCGCCGGTACAGGCCCGTCCCAAGATCGATCACGCGCTCGCTCGTGCCCAGGCCGCCCGCGCGGCGCCGGACAATCCGCAAGAGCAGGAGCGGCTTTTCCAGCAGTTCATCGAATGGACGAAGCAGAAGCAGAATTGATGGTGCGGCAGCGTTAGCGAAGCGGGCTTGCGCCTGCAGCTCGGGGGGAGCACATGACGTACACGAGGATGCAGGTGCCCATCGCCAACGTCGTGATCGCCTCCAGCGGACTCTGCGCCGTCGTACTCTGTACCGCGCTGGCGATGCCCGCAGCAGCGGCGCCAGTCTTCAGCAATGCCGTTGCCCTTGCGGATCAGGATGACGCTGAGGCTGCCCTGATCCAGGTCCAGGCCCAGCTCGAGAAGCCCCACATCAATATCGGCAAGGTCGTTCTCGTCGAACCTGCGAGCGAGACGCCCTTGCCGATCCAGGTCGGTCCCATCGATGCCATCCCGCGCAACAGCTTCGTGCGCATCCGCGGCGTGCCGTCATCGGCCTCGCTGTCGGAAGGGCATTCGATCGCGCCGGGCTCCTGGGCCATACCGCTCTCGGTGTTGCCGAACCTGCGCATCTCGATCCCCGTCGGCGTTTCCGGAAAATCGGACATCACCATCGCGCTCGTCCAGATCGACGGTACAGTGCTTGCCGAGTCTCGCGCTGCGCTCGTCGTTGCCGCAGCCGAGCTGATCGCCCCTTCACAACCTACCGCTCCGCGCGAGCGAAGTGTTGCTTCCGTCGGCAATCCGCCGGCACCGCTCGATGCCTCGCCGCCGCCGGCGTCACGGCCGCCCGTTCCAGCGGCGAGCCTGCCGCCCGTCAGGGAGCCGCAACCGGCGGCACTCACGGAAGATCAGAAGCGCGCGCTTACGTTTATCGTGCGTGGTCGCGCCCAGGCTCAGCAAGGCAACATCGCTGCCGCGCGTCTGTTTTATCAGCGGGCGGCAGAGGCCAATCTCGCCGAGGGCGCGCTCGCGCTGGCGGGTACGTACGATCCCGCCGAGCTTGCGGCGATGGGAGTTGCGGGCGTGCTACCGGATATTGCGCTCGCGCGGCGCTGGTACGAGAAGGCCCGTGATCTCGGCGCGCGGGAAGCCGAGGAGCGCCTGCGGCGACTCAGCTCGCGGTAGCTTTTTGCCGATCGGCCTCGATCTGGCGCTGCGACCAGCGGCCATAGCGCCACGGCGCAATCCAGTGCCGCTCGTCGCGCACATCGGGAGCCGGGTCATAGCCCGACGTACCCCAAGGATGGCACCGGCAGACGCGCGCGCCGGCGAGCCACCATCCGCGCCATGCACCATTGAGATCGATGGCGTCGAGCGCGTACTCCGAGCATGTCGGCAGATGCCGGCACTCGTGGCCGAGAAGGGGTTTCAGCGTCCAGCGGTAGAGCCGCACCGGCGCTTTCGCGATTTCCTTGGTGGCACGCTCGATCGGGTTCGCCATCCTTGTGACGTCATGCATCAATCGCGCGCCGTGACCGCCTCCCGCACACCGCGCTTCTCGGCAATCTGATCCAATGCCCGCACGACCGCCTCGAAGGCAAGCAGTGTCGAGGCATGCCGCCCTTTCACTTCACGCACTGGCTCCAGTGCCGCGAGATCGGCCCAGCGTCCATTGGGCGGCGGACCGTTCTCCTTGAGCATCCGACGCATCTCGGCTGCGATCTCGCGCAGCTCTGCTTCGCTCGAACCGACAATGTTCCGCGCCATGATCGCCGCCGAAGCCTGGCCGAGCAGGCAGGCCTTCACAGTCTGGGCGTACTCCTTGACTCGATCGCCGTTCATGGCGAGCTCGACTGCGATCGTCGAGCCGCAGAGCTTCGAATGGGCGGAGGCCGTCGCATCGGGTGCAGCAAGATGGCCGGCCGGCGGGATGCCGGCGGCCAGCTCTATGATGCGCTGGCTATAGAGATCGCTCAGCTCTGTCATAATTTCTCTAGTGTCCCGATTCCGAAGTTCGCCTGACCTCGATGCTGGTGTCCCAAGCGAACTTCGGAATCAAAAGGGACACTAGAATCATAGATTTGCTAGTGTGATTCAGATCGAGAAATTCGCTTAACACCCGGCCGCGAGATCTGGCGAATTTCTCGATCATCACACTAGCCCTCAGCTCTTAAGGCTGACCAGCCCCGGTAGTTGACCGCCTCGCCAGCCGGCAGATACCTTAATGGACGGCTTGTCGCCCATCTTGCCCCCATGACCCAGGCACGCCACATCGTGCTGGCATGTTCTTGACGGGGCGGGCGTCGACGCGAGGCACCTAGGCATACTGCCGGATATATCGCGCGGGGAGGGGCTGAATTCAAGCGTGGCGCACGGCAGCCAATCGATACAAGCCCGTCCAAACATGATAAGCGCAAGTCCGAAACGCTCCCCCGGAAGGTCGAACGCATGGAGCCTATGATCAAGAAGAATGGCGCCGCGCGCCTCAAATTGACGGGTAAGGACAGTCCCGCGCGTCCGACCCGGGTGGAGGCCGAGGAGGCCGTGCGTACGCTGCTTGCCTGGGCCGGCGACGACCCGGACCGGGAGGGCCTGCGCGACACGCCGAAGCGGGTAGCGGCCGCTTTCGAGGAATATTTCGCCGGCTACGGCGCCGATCCCGTCGAAGCGCTCTCGCGGACGTTCGAGGACGTCGGCGGGTATGACGACATGGTCATGCTGCGCGACATCCGCGTGCAGAGCCATTGTGAGCACCACATCGCGCCCTTCGTCGGTGTTGCCCATATCGCCTATCTGCCGGGCAGCCGCGTTGTCGGTCTCTCCAAGCTCGCGCGCGTCGTCGAGATTTTCGCGAGCCGCCTCCAGACGCAGGAGAAGCTGACGGCGGAGATCGCCGGCGCCGTCGAGAACGTGCTCGCCCCGCGCGGCGTCGCGATCCTGATCGAAGCCGAGCATACGTGCATGTCCATGCGGGGCGTTCGCCAGCATGGCGTCTCGACCGTGACGACCCGCTTCAGCGGCGTGTTCGAGACCGATCCCAGCTACCGCGACCGCTTTCTCCAGATGGTCCACGCCGGCCTAAAGCAACGGACTTGAAATTCACCTCAACCCAAGGCTGGGCGGGGAGTGAATTTCAAGGTTGCCCTTCCAGGGCGGTTTGAACAGCGCCGAATTGGAACGCGCCATGAGCACTGCTGCCGGCACCGCTGCATCCGGGCCTTTCGCCGAGCGCGGCTCGGCCCATGACATCGAGGAAGGCGCGACCTTCGCCCCGAAATTCGACGACGCCGGCATTCTCGCGGCAGTCGCGACCGACGCCGACACCGGCGACGTGCTGATGTTCGCCTGGATGGATGCCGAAGCCCTCGCCCGCACGATCGAGACCGGTGAGGCCCACTTCTACAGCCGCTCGCGGGGCCGGCAGTGGAAGAAGGGCGAGGAGAGCGGCAACATTCTCGAAGTCGTCGAGATGCGGACGGACTGCGACCAGGATGCCATCTGGCTCAAGGTCCGCGTCGCGGGTGCGGGCGCTGCCTGCCACACCGGCCGCAAGAGCTGCTTCTATCGCGCCGTGCCGATCGGCACTGGCGATCCGGCCAGCATCGAGATGCAGTCGGTCGGCGGGGCGCCGCTTTTCGATCCGGCCAAGGTTTACACCGGCAAGCCCCAGCCCTGAAGCTGCCAGCCCTGATGGTGAAGGCCTTTTCGGGATGCAACGAATGGCGATGGCTCTCATTCAGCACGACGATTGATTTCGCTGATCGAGACAAGCGATACTTATTGAAACTCCTTGCCAGCAGAGGCTCATGACCAACCGTCCGACCAAGCGCCCCACGAATGGCGCGCCGCGCATACGATCGACTGCCAGCCGCCGCGAAGCCGACGCTGATGGTGCGCCGCTGGGCGCAAGCGGCAAGGCGCTGATGATCCTCGAACTCGTCTCCGCCGCGCGCGAGCCGCTTTCCATGGCCGAGCTGGTGCGCCTTTCGGGTCTCACGAAGCCGACCGCTCATCGCATCACGGCCGCGCTCGCCGAGATGGGTCTCATCGAACGCGATCACTGGAAGCGCGGCTACATCGAAGGGCCGCGCCTCATCAAGCTCGCCTTTGACACACTCGCCGCAGCGGCGCCGCGCGCGCTCCGGCATTCGATCCTGCGCGCGCTGTCGCAGGAAGTTGGCGAGACTTGCAATTTCGGTGTGCTCTCGGGCTCGGAAGTCATCTATCTCGATCGCGTCGAGGCGAAGTGGCCGCTCGGCCTGCGCTTCGATGCCGGCAGCCGCGTGCCCGCGCACGCTTCCGCCATCGGCAAGCTGCTGCTCGCCCTGCAGCCTCTCGAGCAGCGCGCGGAGATCATTGCCGCACTGCCGCTCGTCCAGCATACGAACCGCACGATCACCGACGCCGCGCGTTTGAGCCGCGCGCTCGACAAGATTCGCGAGAGCGGCATCGGCACTGACGAGCAGGAGTACATCGACGGCGTCGTCTGCATTGCCATGCCGGTGCTGACGGAGAGTGGCGATCTCGTCGGAGCCATAGCGATCTCGGCGCCGAACGCACGGCTCGGACTCGATCAACTCCTGAAGTTTGCGCCGGCACTGCGCGACGCCACGACCCGCATGGGCGCCACTTTCCGCCTCGATCCCGAGGAGCGGCGCGCGGCAGCGTCAACGCGGTCAGGTGGGCGGCGTGCGGCAGCACCGCGCCGAACCTCGGGTCGTGCACACGCACGAGCGCCTTAGTTGTCCCTTCTCCCCGTCCTTACGGGGAGAAGGTTAGGATGAGGGGCGGCGCCATACGCCGTCGTTGGAGTTTGCCGCCGCCCCTCACCCCGACCCTCTCCCCGCGAGCGGGGAGAGGGGGAAGAGAGGATGACCATGACCGAACTTCAACCGCGCAATACCAATGCCGCAACCATCGACGTGCTTGGCGCCGCCCGCGACTGGCTCTCGCGCGACGGCCAGGTTGCCATCGCCACCGTCATCGACACCTGGGGCTCGGCTCCCGTGCCCGTCGGTGGACAGATGGCCATCGCCGCTGACGGCAATTTCCAGGGCTCGGTCTCCGGCGGCTGCATCGAAGGTGATGTGATCATCGAAGGCGGCGAAGCCATTGCCGACGGCAAGCCGCGCACACTCACATTCGGCGTCGCAGACGAGACGGCATGGCGCGCCGGCCTGCCCTGTGGCGGACAGGTCCGCGTGCTCGTCGAGCGGCTCGGCAAGGACAATGGCGGAGACGAGCTTCTCGATCGTGCCATCGCTGCGCGCGACAGCCGGCGTGGCCTCGTCGTCAAGACCAGGCTCGACGATGCCTCGCACACGCTCTACGAGCGCAATGATCCCAACCTGCCGGAAGATATAGCCAACCGCTTTCGCACGGCAAAGAGCCAGCTCATCGAGGGGCCTGATGGTGCGGTGTTCGTGCAGGCACTCGTGCCGCCCGCACGCATCATCGCCATCGGCGCGACGCACATCGCGCAGGTGCTCGCCCAGCTTGCCGCACTCTCCGGCTACGAAATCATCGTCATCGACCCGCGCACGGCCTTCGCCGATCCCGCCCGTTTCGGCGCCGCTGATGCCAAGCTCATTGCCGAGTGGCCGCAGGATGTGCTCCCCAAACTCGGCCTCGATCCCTACACGGCCGTGCTCACGCTTGCGCACGTCGCGCACATCGACGATGAAGCACTGAAACTCGCCGTGCGCGCGAACTGCCTTTACGTTTCGGCGCTCGGCTCCTCGCGCAATCATGCCAAACGCAAGGAGCGCCTTCTCGCGGCCGGCATTACCGAGGAGGAGTTCGCGCGGATCAAGGCACCGATCGGTCTCGACATCGGCGCGCAGACACCGGCCGAGATCGCCGTCTCGATCATGGCCGAGGTGATCCTCGCCGTGCGCGGCACCAAGAAGGCCAAGGGCTGAACAAGAAGGCGCAGGACGGGGGATCGCCGTGAAGCAGGGAAGGCTGGCTCGCGCACACGTGTGCGGGCGGGAAGCAGCATGAGCGGCCGCCTGCTGGGCATGGACCTCGCGCCGAGGAAGCTCGCGCTCGTCGCGACCTTCGCGCTGATAGCGCTCATCATCGCGTTTCTGCCACCGCCCTCCGGCGCGCCGCACGCTATGGTCGGCCTCGCCATCGTCGCTTTCACGGTGGGGCTATGGGCGACGGCGGCCGTGCCGGCGCTGCATTCCGGCATGGTTTTCTTTGCCCTTGCACTCGCGACCGACATCGCGCCGACGATCCCGCTGCTCTCCGGCTTTTGGTCGAATGCGGCCGCCCTCGTCGTCGGCGGGCTCATTATCGGCGCTGCTGCGGAACGTACGGGTCTCGGCCGCTATGTCGCGCGGGCGCTCATGAGCGGCGTCGCGACCTACCCGAGGTTCATCGCCGCTATTCTCGTCGGCTCCGGCGTGCTGAGCTTCATCGTGCCGACGACCATGGGGCGGCTCGCCATCATGATCCCGATCCTGCTCGCGGCCGCGAAGGAAGCAGGCTACGAGCCGGGCTCGCGCGGCTATATCGGTACCATCCTGACGGCCGTCGCCGGCAACTACCTCACGAGCTACGCGATACTGCCGTCCAATCTCACCACGATCATCGCCCTTGGAGCCTTCGAGAGTATCGGCGGCCCGCCCATTCGCTATGGCACATATCTGCTGATGTGCTTGCCCGTGCTCGGCATTATCAAGGGCATCATGTTCTGGGCGATGATCTCTTTCCTCTACGCAGCGCCACCGCCCAAGATGAGCACAATCGACGAAGGGCCGAACATTCTGAGTCCGGCGGCGCGCCGTCTTTCGATCATCCTGGGCACAACCGTGCTGCTGTGGATGCTCGATTTCGTCCATCACATAAAGCCCGGCTGGATCGGGCTCGCGGCAGGCCTCGTCTGTCTCATTCCTGGGCTCGGCCTTTCCCGTATTGAAGAAGCGGTGGATCTGAACAAGCTCACATCCACCTTCTCGCTTGCCGCCGTCCTGGGCGTTGCCACCGTGCTCACGTATTCAGGAGCCGGCGGCATGATCGGAAATGGTCTGATGCACCTTACGCCAGCATCCGGCGCCACGCCGGCCTATGGCTTCATGTTGATCAGCTTCGCCAGCTCGGCCATTGCCGCGTTCGCGACGGTCGTCGGGTCCGTCGCCATCGTTACGCCCACGCTCGTCAGCTTCGAGGCGGCAACCGGCCTCCCGCAAACGCTCGGCCTCATCGCCGAATTGACGGGTCTTCAGGCCGTGTTCTTTCCATTCGAGGCCGTGCCGATCATGGTCGGCCTGATGATGGGAAAGGTCGCCGCGCCTGCGACGCTTAGGGGCATGATCCCGCTGGCGATCTCGGGTCTCCTCGTTATTGTCCCACTGCAGATCGCATGGCTCAAGATCCTCGGCGTCATGCCATAGGCCTCGCGCCACCTGCGACGGCATGGCATGTTGGCGCCAACAAACGCACATCCCTGGGAAGGAGACGCACATGCTCGACGCTTACATCTATGACGGCGCCCGCACGCCTTTCGGCCGCCATGCCGGCAGCCTTTCCAAGGTCCGCCCGGACGACATGCTGGCGAGCGTCATCAAGGAGGTCGTCGGCCGCTCACCCTTCTCCCCCGAGGTCATCGATGATGTGAACGTTGGCTGCGCGAGCCAGGCCGGCGAGGACAGCCGTTGCATCGCGCGCCATGCGATCCTTCTTGCAGGCCTGCCGATCGAGGTTCCCGGCGCCGTCTACCAGCGCAACTGCGGCTCGGGTCTCAATGCCATCATCTCCTCGGCGCACGCCATCACCTGTGGCGAAGGCGACGTGTTCGTTGCTGGTGGCGTCGAGAGTATGACGCGTGCGCCCTTCGTCGTTGGCAAGAGCGAGCAGGCCTTCGGCAAGGACTTCAAGGTATTCGACAGCGCGATCGGCGCCCGCTTCCCGAATGCGAAGATCGAGAAGCAATTCGGCGCCGACACCATGCCCGAAACCGCCGACAACCTTGCCCGCGACTACCAGATCGCCCGCGAGGATTGCGATACCTACGCAATTAAGTCGCAGCAGTCCTACGCCAAAGCCAAGGCGGGCGGCTTCTTCGCCGGCGAGCTGAGCGCGATCACCATCCCCGGCACGCGCGGCAAGCCCGATGTTGTCATCGCCGAGGACGAGCATCCACGCCCCGAGACGACGCTCGATGCCTTGAAGAAACTGCGCCCACTGTTCGAGGGCGGTGTCACCACTGCCGGCAATGCCTCGGGCATCAACGACGGCGCCGTCGCGCTCATCCTCGCGAGCCGCAAGGCTGGCGACAAAGCCGGCGCCAAGCCGATCGCACGCATCGTCTCGTCGGGCGTCGCTGGCGTCGCGCCGCGCACCATGGGTTTCGGTCCCGTGCCTGCCGCCAAGAAGGCCCTCGAACGCGCCGGCCTTACGATCAAGGACGTGGACGTCATCGAGATCAACGAGGCGTTCGCAGCGCAGGTGCTCGCCTGCCTCAAGGGCCTCGATGTCGATTTCACGGACAGCCGCGTGAACCCAAACGGCGGCGCCATCGCGCTCGGCCATCCGCTCGGCGCTTCGGGTGGTCGCATCGCGCTCACGGCCGCGCGCCAGCTTCAGCGTACTGGCGGCAAGTATGCACTCGTCTCCATGTGCATCGGCGTCGGCCAAGGTATTGCCATGGTCATCGAGCGGGCTTGAGGTCGTAAGGGCAGGTGGGTCCGGGAGGGGTGCCTCCCGATGGGGCAGCGGGCGCTAGCCCCCGTCGCGCCGCAGGCGCGAACAGGGCTGCCGCCCTGTGACCCGCCGGGGACACCCCCGGAGCACCCCTCTTTTTGATTTTTAAGCTTCAGTCGGCCTGTGGAAAACGTGGGCGGCACAAGGTGCCTGCCACCCCTTGCCGCGGCGCTCAAGGCGAATCACCTATGGTCCTCGCGAACCAGCGAACGGACCTCATGCGCTTTCCGCCGCACATTCTGGACGATATCCGGGCCCGGTTGCCGGTCAGCTCGGTGGTCGGACGGCGTGTCGCGCTCAAGAAGGCCGGGCGCGAGTGGAAGGGGCTTTCGCCTTTCAAAACCGAGCGGACGCCCTCGTTTACCGTCAACGACCAGAAGGGCTTCTACAAGTGCTTCGCCTCGGGTGAGTACGGCGACATCTTTACGTTCGTCATGAAGACAGAAGGCCTCTCGTTCACCGAGGCGGTGGAGCGGCTGGCCTCGGATGCCGGCGTGATCCTGCCGAAGCCCGAGCCGATGAGCCCACGCGCCATCGAGGAAGTGGACACGCGGGCGCGGCTGATGGCGCTCGTCGAGGCTTCGGCGCGGTTCTTCCAGTCGCAGCTCAGCTCCACGCCCGGGCAGGAGGCGCGCCGCTATCTCGAGCGCCGCGGCGTCACACGTGAAACCATCGAGCGCTTCCGCATGGGGTTCGCGCCAGCGGGACGAGAAGTGCTGAAGGCACATCTCGCCAAGGAAGGCTTCACCGTCAAGGAGATGGGCGAAGCGGGCATGGTCATCATGGGTGATGATATCGCCGTTCCCTATGACCGCTTCCGCAATCGCGTGATGTTCCCCATCGAGGATCTCAAGGGCCGCGTAATCGCCTTCGGTGGCCGCGCACTCGATCCCGATGCCCCCGCGAAGTACCTGAACTCGCCGGAGACGCCGCTCTTCCACAAGGGTAACCAGCTCTACAACGTCCATCGCGCACGGCCTGTAGCCTTCGACAGTTCGCGGATCGTGGTCGTCGAGGGCTATATGGACGTCGTGGCGCTCGATCAGGCCGGCTTCCAGGCGGCGGTGGCACCGCTCGGCACCGCGCTCACCGAGGCGCAGGTGCAGCTGCTCTGGCGTGTCGTGCCGGAGCCGACGCTGTGCTTCGACGGGGATGGCGCTGGCCAGCGTGCGGCCTTCCGGGCTGTCGATACCATCCTGCCGGTGCTGAAGCCGGGCTTCAGCGCGAAATTCGCCTTCCTGACGGACGGACAGGACCCCGATGACCTCGTGCGCCAGCAAGGCGCGGCAGCCTTCGAGGCGGTGCTGACGCGCACCGAGGCGCTTTTCGATGTGATGTGGAAGCGGGAGCTCGCGACGCAGCCGGTCAGCACGCCGGAGCAGCGCGCGGCTTTCGAGCAGAAGATGAAAGCCCTGGTCGGGCGGATCGGCGATGCGAGTGTGCGCGGACACTATGAGCAGGAGGTGCGCCAGACGCTCTTCAGCCTCAACCGGGCCGTGATGCGTGAACTCGGGGCGGGCTCGCGCGGCACGGGTGATCGCCGCGTCACGGGCCGCCAGAACAATGTTCAGACGGATTGGCGGGTGCGTGAGCGGGCGCGCCTCCAGCAGAAGGGGCGGCCAGTTGCCACAGTGGCAGCCGTCGCGGGGACGGGTCTTGGCGCACGCCTTGCCGCTATCCCTGCACGCGAGGCTCTGATCCTCAAGGCCCTGGTTAACCACCCTTGGCTCATTGAAGAACACGCCGAGCGGATTGCAGCGCTGGAGTTCTCGGCTCCGGCTCTGGTGGAACTAAAGGACGCGGTTTTGGCGGTTTTGGCGGAGGAAATTCCTCTTGACAGCGATAGCCTACACAACCATTTGTCCGGAACTGGCTTGTCCCACGTCGTTGCCCTCGTCGAGCGTGCGATCACGCATAAGGGCGACAGGTTCGCCGAACCAGAGGCCGACAAGGAGGCCGTCGAAACCGGTTGGTGTCACGCAGTAGCCCTGCACGAGCAGTTGGGGTTGCGGCGGGATTTGGTTGTGGCCGAACAGAGATGGCTTGAGGAACAGAGCGAGGACGCCTTTCAGCGCCTCCTCGAAGTCAAAGCCCGGCAGAACCAGATTGAGGACGGCGAGACGGAAAGGGAAGAGCGCACTTCTTTGCCATCGGGTCGGGTGCAGCCGTGAGGTACGGGGCGCATATCGTGCCGTCGTCGCGGGCCCAGAAGTGGCAGACATCGTGCGCGGGGGAACTGCATTGGGCCGCAAAGTCATGCCGATGCATTTCGTGGTCGTGGGCACCTTTTGCCCGCATCGCGTGGTGCATGGTGCTGCCGCGGTTCACGCTAACACATAGGTCAATTGCCCCAGCAGGCAACATTCCATCAAGGTGAGATCACCATATGGCGACGAAATCCGAGGAGAAGGCCGCTCCCGCAGCTGAGACCGCCGAGAAGGACAGCCCGCTGCTGGACCTTTCGGATCAGTCGGTCAAGAAGCTGCTCAAGGTCGGCAAGCAGCGCGGCTACGTCACGTATGACGAGCTCAATTCCGTGCTGCCCTCCGAGGAAGTGTCTTCCGAGCAGATCGAGGACACGATGGCGATGCTCTCCGACATGGGCATCAACGTCGTCGACACCGAGGAAAGCGAGGAAGCCGCGCCCGACGACACGCCGGATGCTGCCGACGAGGATGACGGCCGCGCGGTAACCGTGCAGGCGTTGCCCGCGAAGGCCGAGGGCCGCGCCGAGCCGTCCGCCGACCGCACGGACGATCCGGTGCGCATGTACCTGCGCGAGATGGGCACAGTCGAGCTGCTCTCGCGCGAGGGCGAGATCGCGATCGCCAAGCGCATCGAGGCTGGCCGCGAGGCGATGATCGCTGGTCTCTGCGAGAGCCCGCTGACCTTCCAGGCCATCATCATCTGGCGCGACGAGCTCAACGAGGGCAAGGTCCTCCTGCGCGACATCATCGATCTCGAAGCGACGTACGAAGGCCCGGAGGCGAAGGCTGCGCCGCCGCCTGTCATGCACGGTGGTGGCGTGAACGGCGCCCCCGGTGTCCACGGCAATGGCAACGGTGACGGCGATGTCGAGCGCGCCGACGGCGAAGGCGAGCCGCGCGGCGAAGGCGAGATGGACGAGGACGACGACTACGAGAACGCCGTCTCTCTCGCAGCCATGGAGCACGAGCTGAAGCCGAAGGTTCTCGAAACCTTCGACGCCATCGCGAACAACTACAAGAAGCTCAGGAAGCAGCAGGACAAGAAGCTCGAGCAGCAGGTCGCGGGCGAGCAGGGCTCACGCCAGCAACTCAAGGCCTACGAGAAGCTGCGCGAGGAGATCGTCCGGGACGTGAAGAGCCTCTCGCTCAACAACGCCCGCATCGAAAGCCTCGTCGAGCAGCTATACTCGATCAACAAGCGCCTCATCAGCCTCGAGGGCCGCATCATGCGGCTCGCCGACAGCCACGGCGTGCAGCGCACGGCCTTCATATCGGAGTACTACGGCAACGAGCTCGACCAGACTTGGCTCGACCGCATGGCGAACTCGAAGTCGAAGCCGTGGGAGCGCCTGATCAAGGCCGAGCGCAAGCCCATCGAGCAGCATCGCGCCGAGATCCATCAGCTCGCGAGCGATACCGGCCTCGAGATCGCGGAGTTCCGCCGCATCGTCAAGAGCGTGCAGAAGGGCGAGCGCGAGGCACGGCAGGCGAAGAAGGAAATGGTCGAGGCGAACCTGCGCCTCGTGATCTCGATCGCCAAGAAGTACACGAACCGCGGCCTGCAGTTCCTGGACCTCATCCAGGAAGGCAACATCGGCCTCATGAAGGCGGTCGACAAGTTCGAGTACCGGCGCGGCTACAAGTTCTCGACCTACGCCACGTGGTGGATCCGGCAGGCGATCACGCGTTCGATCGCCGACCAGGCGCGCACGATCCGCATCCCCGTGCACATGATCGAGACGATCAACAAGATCGTGCGCACGAGCCGGCAGATGCTCCACGAGATTGGCCGCGAGCCGACGCCGGAAGAGCTTGCCGAGAAGCTCGCCATGCCGATCGAGAAGGTCCGCAAGGTGCTGAAGATCGCCAAGGAGCCGATCAGCCTCGAGACGCCGATCGGCGATGAGGAGGATTCACATCTCGGCGATTTCATCGAGGACAAGAATGCGCTGCTGCCGATCGATGCGGCCATTCAGTCGAATCTGCGCGAGACGACGACGCGCGTGCTCGCCTCGCTCACGCCGCGCGAGGAGCGCGTGCTGCGTATGCGCTTCGGTATCGGCATGAACACCGACCACACGCTCGAAGAGGTCGGCCAGCAATTCTCGGTGACACGCGAGCGCATACGTCAGATCGAGGCAAAAGCGCTGCGCAAGCTCAAGCACCCGAGCCGCTCGCGGAAGCTCCGGAGCTTCCTGGATAATTGACGACAGGCAATTGCTGAACAGCTTAAAGCCCCGGTGCGCCGGGGCTTTTTGCTTTCTGGGAACAATCTGCGCCGCGGGTCATTTCCCAAGGGAGATACATCCCTAATCGTGGAGAAACATCATGCCAGGAAAACTGGACGGCAAACGCATTCTCATACTCGCGACGAACGGCTTCGAGCAGTCCGAGCTGGAAGTGCCGCGCGACAAGCTCAAAGAGGCCGGCGCCGCGGTCGATATCGTCTCGCCGGAGAAGGGCGAGATCAAGGGCTGGGACAAGAAGGATTGGGGCCGCGCCGTGAAGGTCGACAAAGCCCTCGCCGAGGCGAAGGTAGACGACTACGACGCGATCGTTCTTCCCGGCGGCCAGATGAATCCCGACACGTTGCGCGCCGAGCCCAAGGCCGTGGAGCTGGTCAAGGATTTCTACAACTCGGGCAAGCCTGTCGCCGCGATCTGCCACGGGCCTTGGCTTCTGGTCGAGGCCGGCGTCGCAAAGGGCGTGAAGATGACGTCCTACAAGTCAATCAAGACCGATGTGATCAACGCGGGCGCTCAGTGGGAAGATGCCGCGGTCGTCACCGACAAAGGTCTCGTCACCTCGCGCAATCCCGGCGATCTCGACGCCTTCTGCGCGAAGGTGATCGAGGAGGTGCAGGAAGGTAAGCACAACCGCCGCGCGGCTTAACTCCGAAACAGCCACGACAATTGACTCGTTTCTGCCCGGGCGCCACAACGGCTCCCGGGCAGTACGTATTTCGAACGGATGAACCCGTGCGCCTGACAATCGTGGCCGTGCTCGCGTTCCTGTCGTCGCTCGTCTCGGGCCCACTGTCGGCACAGCCGGCGCCGAGCTTCCAAGCGCGTTGCAGCGAACTCAAGGAGAGCGTGGCAGCGCTCAAAGGCCAGGAAGAGCGGGAGCTCGTTACGATCGAGGTCGTCGGGCCGCTGGAGATCGTGCGCGAGCAGAACGGGTTGGCGTTTCTAGGCCTGTGTGGTCCGCCGTATCCGCGTGTGCTCTGTATTACCTATGAGTCCAACGGTCGGCAGCCTGGCGAGCGCGTGGTTGTGGTCGGGACCATCCAGCCCACAGGCGAGGACTTCATCCAGCTCGATCCTTGCCTTCACTATACGCCGACCCCCGAGGACAAGGACTGAGCTGGCGCTAAGCGGAGAGGTCCATGGTCGACGACTACGAGTATCTCGGTGAGCCGTTGGCTACGAGGACCCGCTTCTTCCGTCGCCTCGGTGTGAACGTCCTGCTGGCGCTTGCCCTCATCGGGGCCTCACTTTTTGTGGGCATGGCCGGCTATCACTGGCTCGGCGGTCTCGGCTGGATCGATGCCTTCCTCAACGCCTCGATGATCCTTTCCGGCATGGGGCCGGTCGATACGCTTGAGAACGATGCAGCTAAGATCTTCGCCGGCCTCTATGCCATCTTTTCGGGCCTGGTCATCGTGGCGACCACGGCTCTCATCCTCACGCCGCCCCTGCACCGTCTGCTGCATCGGCTCCATGTCAAGGACGAGCAGGATCCCGAGGATGATGACGACGACCCGCCGGCGTCGGGTTCGCACCGGTAGCGCCATGTCGCGCCCGCGGTTAGGTTGACCCGGGATCACCTCGCGAGGAAATGCTCATGTCATTTTGGAAGAAGCTCTTCGGCGGCGGTAGCAGCGGGGCCAGCGGCGAAGCAGGGGGGGCGCCCGCGCGTTCGGCCGAGCACAAGGGCTACACCATCGAGGCACGGCCCTATCAGGAAGGCGGCCAGTACCAGGTTGCCGGCTCGATCAGCAAGCAGGTGGGCGAGAGCCGGAAGGAGCACCGATTCATCCGCGCAGACCGCTTTCCCTCACAGGATGAGGCCGCCGACTTCGCGCTGATGAAGGCTCGCCAGATCATCGACCAGCAGGGTGATCGCATCTTCGATTGACGGGCCAATCATCGCCGCCCAAAGTGCGCGGACATGCGGATCAACAACATCCTCGTGCGTTTGCTCGTCGCCATTTCCTTGGCGGTTGCCGTCATTGCGCCAGCACCTGTAAACCCGCGCGCTCAGGCCGGGCACGACCATGCACTTGCCGAGCACGATGCAGACCACGCAATGCACGCTGACCACGCGGCATCGATGGCTGATGAGAACTCAGGCGTGCAGAGCGGAAGCTCTCGCTCCGACGGAAGCGCAGCTCCTTGCACGGCCAATTGCTGTGCCGCTGGTATGAGCTGCTGCGCGGCGTTGATCGCGCTCCCGCTCGATGTCCGATTGACCTATGAGAGTGTCCGTCTGCATAGGGCGTTGAGCGAGGCACTCGCCGGCATCGAGCCCGCAGTCCCGCTGAGGCCGCCGCGATTTTGCCCGGCGGTCGGCTGAAATCAATCAACTGAACAACGCCCTCACGCGCCCTGTCACCGGCTGAGCCGTTGCCGACAGCGTCGGGACGCACGTTGACCATTCTCATTCAGGAGAGACCAATGAAGTACTCAACCGCACTCGCCGGGCTCCTACTTTTGGGTGCCACAGCCACTGTCCTGGCCCAGCACAGTGGGCATGGTGGCGGGCACCACGGTCACGGTTCCAGTACCGCGGAAGAAACGCCCGCGACGAAGGCCTATCGCGCGGCGAACGACAAGATGCACGCCAACATGAACCTGGATTACTCGGGTGACGCCGATGTCGATTTCCTGCGCGGAATGATCCCGCATCATCAGGGAGCGATCGACATGGCAAAGGTCGCGCTCCAGCACGGTAAGGATGCGCGCGTGCGTAAGCTCGCCGAGGAGGTCATCCGCGCTCAGGAGCAGGAAATCGCCGACATGCGTAAATGGCTCGAGGAAATGGGCAAGTAGCGCGATCCGAGGCACTCGGGGCTATAGTGACCCCACAGAAAGGCAACGGGGCCAGAATGAAGCTGGCCCCGTATCCTTTGCAGAAATCAGGTCGTCTAAGTGCCGTTCATCAAGGTCTTAAGTGTCGTGATCATGCCCTGTTGGCAGATCTCGGGAGAGACATATAGGCAGGCGACGTCGTGGATGCCGGTCCATGACATCTGGGCCGCGACGTAGACGATGATGGCGAGTCCGACCCAGCTGATCCATGGGTAGGTCGCGAGCAGCTTGGCGATGTAGTTGGCGGCGACGGCCATCAGCACGATTGCGATCGCGAGGCCGATGATGAGGATGACAGTGTTGCCCTTGGCGGCGCCGGCGACGGCCAGCACGTTATCGAGGGACATCGACACGTCGGCGATGGTGATCTGGATGACCGCGCCCCAGAACGTCATCTCTTTGATCTTGGTGCCATCTCCCTTGGGGTCTTCGACGGCAGCCGCGCCGAGCGAATGCGGCTCCGGCTCATGACCGCTGCGCAGCTCCTTGTACATGTTCCAGCATACATAGAAGAGCAGCAGGCCGCCGAAGAGCATGATGCCCTTGATGGCCAGAAGCTGCATCGTGATGCCGGCGAACAGGATGCGCAGGATCACCGCCGCGGCGATGCCCCAGAAGATGACCTTGCCGCGGATGTTGGGACTGACGCGGGATGCTGCGAGGCCGACGACGACGGCGTTATCGCCGGCCAGAACGACGTCGATCATGATGATCTGAGCGAGCGGCCAGAGGTGTGGCGCCAACGATTCCCACATGTCGCGATGAATCCTTCCCTATGCGGCCTCAAAGGCCGTTTCGCCCTTGGATGTCGCGGGCGTGCTACATTCCTCGCCTCAGGCGAAATTGGCGACGCGCCAGGCGGCGCTGCCATGCTACCCCTGTCCGTGCCGCCACGCAGGCCGGCCGAACAGTGTATTCCCCCGTGAAGAGCAGGCAGAAGTCTCTGCTCCGCCTAGCACATCCGCGGCGCCCCCATGCGGGCAGCGGCACTATCGTGTGAACGCGCTAGAATTGCAACACAATGTCGTGATGCTACCGCCGCCTTTCAATGGCCCCGCATGGAGTTCGTGACATCATGTCTCAGACCACACTCGTGTGCTCGACGCAGGGGCCCGGGCTCTACGAGATCACCGACAGGATTGAGGCCTTCGTATCCGCGAGCGGGGCCGATGTCGGCCTGCTCACGGTATTCGTTCGGCACACGTCTTGCTCGCTGCTTATCCAGGAGAATGCGGACCCAGACGTGCGCAGCGACCTCGATGCCTTTTTCCGCCGCCTCGTGCCCCCGGCCGATGACCCGGCGATGCGCTGGATCGTTCACACCACCGAGGGACCGGATGACATGCCGGCACACATCAAGGCGGCGCTGACCCAGACCTCGCTCGGCATTCCCGTCGCTCGCGGCCGTATGGTGCTCGGCACTTGGCAGGGCATCTTCTTGTTCGAGCATCGCGAGCGCCCCCACAGGCGCGAGATCGTGCTGCATCTGAGCACCTAGCCGCGATTTGTGGTATGTGCGGAGGTCCCCGAGATACCATATCTCGTTGATACCATTGCAGTCCGAGGGTACTCACTTAAGAATTCGATGACGCTGATGGGGTCTGGGGATCTTTCGGCCTATGAATTTTCAGGATCAGTGGCTCCCCATCGGGGCCTTCGGGGGAGTCTGTGTGGCCGGGCTGATCGGAGCCTTCATCGGTCTCGCTGTCAGCAGCTTCTGGTACGACGAACTCTACACGGCCTGGGTCATCGGAACGGACAGCAGCCTCGCTGACGTCGCCCGCCGCGCTACGACCGATGTTCATCCACCGCTCTACTACTTCTCGATTTTTGGTTTCTCGAAGATCGCGGGAACGTCGGACGAGGCCATGCGCCTCTTCAGTACGATCTGGGCGACGGCCGCGATTGTGCTTTTCATAACCGCGACGGGAAGGGCCTTCAGCCTTCCGGCGCGCCTCTTCGGCGCGGCCTTAGCAATGGTCTCGAATTTCTGGTTCTACCAGGCTCAGAACGCTCGCTTCTATTCACTGGGGTTCTTTATCGCCACCGCCATTCTGGCGATCAGCATCGTTCTTTTGAAACCGCGTGATCTGCAGGAGCAGCAGGCGAAGTGGCGCATCGCGCTCCTGTTCGGCCTCATGCTGTTCGCGTCCTTCATGCATTTCTATTTGATGTACCTCAGCCTCGCCGTGCTGATCGTCATCGCGCTTCTCGAGCCGCGTCTGCGCGTCGTGATGGGCGTGTTCGCTCTGACGCTGATCACGCTCGTCTTCCTGTATCTGAAGATTGTCATCGGGACGTACGCACAGTTCCGCATCGAGCATAGCTGGATGGGGAGCGGCTACAGTTGGTATCTGTATCAGCTCAATGCAGCCCGCCAGTTGATGGTCAACAAGTGGACCTTGCTGGCGCTCGCGATATGCGCTGGAGCCTGGTTGCTGGGGCTGGTCCTGCGCCGTGGTGCGCCGCGGCCTGAGCAGGCGCCGACGGCATCCAGCACCTTGGTTGCGCTCGGCCCCTTGCAGCTGCGGATCGATCCGGTTGCCGCCCTGGTGTTCGGCGTGCCCTTGATCATATTGGCGGGCGGCATCGTCAGCTCGATCCTCATCTCGCCGAATTTTCAGGACCGCAATTTTCTGGTCTGCGCCCCTTTCCTCTGGGGAGCCTTCGCCAAGCTTTATGACGCTGGCGTCGGCGCTCTGCAGGCGCGGCCGCGCCTGCTGGCCAATTCGGCACTCGCGCTCGCCGTGTTTGCCGCTTCGCCGATCGTTCTCGGGCGCACATTGCCGCGCAACACGGCGGTGCGTGAGGCGGCGCACAGGATCCTGGATTTCAAGAGCTGCAAAGGCCAGATCGTGCCCGTCGTGGATGGCACGTCGACGCAATGGACCAAGCCCGGCTACCTGGAGACCATCACGCCAGCGGTGTTCGGGCGTTATCTCGACGGCTTCGCCGTCCCGACTCACCTCTACCGGACGTATCTGGCGGAGCATCGTTTGCCAGCCGACCTTCGAGCGGAGATCCAGCGGCGCGTTGATGGGCAGGGTTGCCCGGTGCTGCTGTGGTACGGGCACAGGGGGCCGGCATCGAACATTCCGATCGCGACCAGCGAATTGCTCGCGGCCGTCGATCGCCGGCAAGCGGCGCCTGCCGTGCGTTCGGAGTTCTTCAGCGCGTACAACTATGGCCTCGACCGATCCCGATCCGAGTTCGGGATCTTCATCCTCTATCTGGACAGGGGTGCAAAGCCTGCTGGCGGCTGAGGTAGGCTGGACGAGATGCCTGTCGGGTGCGATAAGCCGTTCCGACACGTCCGGCGCGCCGACGCCGGCGCATGAGGTGGAAGATGGGCATTTTCAGCGAGATCTTCAGCTGGTGGGGCGGCAATACCTGGTCCAACCGCATCTATACGGCGCTGCGCGGCCGTCACGTCGGTACGGATGACGAGGGCAATCGCTATTACATCCAGACGAAGGGTGTCGGCCCGCTTGGCGTGCCGCGCCGCTGGGTGATCTACAAGGATGGCGCGGAGGCCTCGAAGGTACCTCCCGAGTGGCACGGCTGGCTCCATTTTACTGTCGATACACTGCCGACGGACGAGAGGTATACCCCGCGTCCCTGGCAGAAGCCGCACCAGGAGAACCTGACCGGGACGCCGGCCGCTCACCGGCCGTCGGGCTCCATTCTGGCCTCGGGAACGCGGCCACGGGCGACGGGCGACTATAAGCCCTGGCGTCCACAGTAGGGTGCGCCGGACCGGGCCGGCGTGCCACGGCGCGGCCCATTTTGAGTGGTTGCGTGTTAAGTCACTTCGGGTGCCGCCCGGAAAGGGACTGAACAGAGACTCGATGCCACGTTCGACGCGATACGGATCAGCAGCTTGGCGGGGCGCCGGCGTGGCGCTCGCGGCAGTGGTCGGCGTAATCCTGTCCGCCACCGGCGCCGCAGCACAACGCATCGAGAACCAGACGGCGGTATTTGCCGCCCTCGACAAGGTGACGGCGCGCATCAGTCCGCTCAATGCCGCGCTCAACAGCACCGAGACGTTTGGTGCGCTCAAGGTGACGGCGCGGTCCTGCTATTCGCGCGCGCCGACTGAAGCACCGAAGACCTCGGCTTTCGTCGAGATCGACGAGGTCATGCTCGATGGCTCTACGCGGCGCATTTTCTCCGGCTGGATGTTCGCCGAGAGTCCGGGGCTCAATGCCGTCGAACACCCGGTGTTCGATCTCTGGTTGACCGAGTGCGCCAATCCCTCACGGACGGCTGCCGCGCCGCGCGGCGGCGCGCCGGCGGCTACTGGCGCAGGGCAAGCACCCCAGGGCGCTGCCGAGGAGCCCTATCGCCGCCGCGTTAGGCGCTGAGCTCCTTACCCCCCGAACGCCTTCGACTTTATCTCGCTGAGCTTGCCGCCGCGTTCGGCTGTCTCGCGCAGAAGCGCCGACGGTTTCCAGTGGCGACCGTACTGTTGATGCCAAGCCGCGATCTGATTGTAGATCTCACGCGTGCCGACCGTGTCGCCCCAGAACATGGGGCCGCCGCGCCAGCGCGGGAAGCCGAAGCCGTGCAGCCACATCACGTCGAGGTCGCTCGCGCGGATGGCCTTGCCTTCCTCGAGGATCTTGCAGAACTCATTGATCGAGCTGAACAGCAGGCGATGCAGGATTTCCTGATCGGAGAAGTTCCTCGGCTTGTTGCCGAGCTTTTCGGCTTCTTCCTGGATGATCTCCTTGACGACGGCCGAGGGACGCGGCGTGCGCTCGCCCGGCTCGTAGTCGTACCAGCCGGCTGACGTCTTGAGGCCCTTGCGGCCCATCTCGACGAGCCGGTCGGGAATGGCGAGCATGCGATAGTTGGGATCGGCGGCCTTGCGGCGCTTGCGCGTATCGTAGCTGATGTCGAGGCCCGACATGTCCGCGACGGCAAAGGGCCCGACGGGATAACCGAATTCGACCATGACCTTGTCGACCTGCTCTGGGAGTGCGCCCTCCTCGATCATGAGGTTTTGCTCGAGCGAGAAAGGAATGCGGCTGCGGTTGGCGGCGAAGCCATCGCAGTTGCCGGCGTAGCCGCTGATCTTGCCGATGTCGCGCCCGAGCTTCATGGCAGAGGCGAGCGTCGTCGGCGCGGTCTTGGTCGCGTTCACCACCTCGAAGAGCTTCATGACGTTGGCGGGCACGAAGTAATGCGTGCCGGCGACCATCTCGGGCCGCTTCGTGACGGCCGCGATCTGATCGATGTCGAGGGCGGACGTGTTCGTGAAGAGCAGCGCCTCGGGCTTCATGACCGCGTCGAGCTTCTGGAACACTTTCTTCTTCACTGGCATCTGCTCGAAGACGGCTTCGATGACGGCATCGCTGTCGCCGATCTCCTCGTAGGTCTCGACAGGTGTGATGAGCGCGAGGCGCTTGTCCATCTCCTCCTGCGAGAGGCTGCCACGTTTGACGCTCACCGCGTAGTTGTCGCTGATGCGCTTCATGCCGCGCTCCAGCACCTCTTTCGAAGCGTCGAGCAACTTCACGGGAATGCCGGCATCGGCAAAGCTCATGGCAATGCCGCCGCCCATAGTGCCGGCGCCGACCACGGCCATGGTCCTGATCTCGGGAAGCTTGAGGTCCTTCGGCAAGCCTGGAACGCGGTTTATCTCGCGCTCGGCGAAGAAGGCGTAGCGCAGGGCCTTGGCTTCGTCCGAGCTGACAAGCTCCAGGAAGAGGCGGCGTTCTTCGGCAACGCCGTCCGCGAAGGGCAGCATGGTCGCGGCTTCGACGGCGGCGATGCAGTGGTAAGGCGCGCGCTGGCCACGCGCCCTGCGCGCGATCGACTTCCGCATGGCCTCGAACATGCCAGGATCGGCCTTGGCCTCGGCAATCTTGTCCGTGCGGGCACTCACGCGGGGCAGCGGCCGGGCGTCGGCAATGCGCTGGGCATAAGCGATCGCTGCGCCGCGCAGGTCCTTGCCGTCCACGAGGTCGTCGATGATGCCCAGGTCCTTGGCTTCGGGCGCGGGCACGTGACGGCCCGTGACGATCATGTCGAGGGCGGCCTTCGGTCCGATGAGGCGCGGCAGACGTTGCGTGCCACCACCGCCAGGGATGATGCCGATGAGCACTTCGGGCAGACCGACCTTCGCCTCCGGAACGGCGATGCGATAGTGGCAGCCGAGCGCGTGTTCGAGCCCGCCGCCGAGCGCGAACCCATGAATGGCGGCGACGACGGGTTTGCTCACCTCGTCGAGCAGCTCGTAGCTGCGCCGCTTGGGCGGTGGGCGCGCCGCGTCGAAGCCGCGGATATCGGCGCCGGCGATGAAGCTGCGACCGGCACCAATCATCACGAACGCTTTCACGTTCGGGTCGGCGTCACCCTTCTCCAGTGCCGCGACGATGCCATCCGTGACGCCGGGACCGAGGGCGTTTACCGGCGGATTGTCGATGGTGATGACGCCGATGCCGTTCACGACTTCGTAGCGGACGACGGGCTTGTCGTTCATGGCGCTTACTCCTGTCTCTTCTTCTTGTTTCATACCACTTCGGCGGCGAGCTGCTTCAGGTACCACTCGCCATCGCCGAGCAGCGTCTCGCAGAGCACGAGGCGCTTGTAGTAGTGGCCGACGATCAGCTCGTCGGTCATGCCCATGCCGCCGTGAAGCTGGATGGCCTGTCCGCCGACGAAGCGCGCGCACTGCGCGGTCTTGATCTTCGCCTTCCACACGGCCTGGCGTGCCTGCGGATCGTTGTCGTCGAGCGCTTGCAGCGCGGCGTGGACGAGCGCGCGCGCTTCTTCGGTCGTGACACTCATGTCGACGAGACGGTGCTGCAGCACCTGGAATTGCGAGAGGAGCTGGCCGAACTGCTTGCGCGTCTTGAGGTAGTCGACGGTGATCTGCGTCACGGCCGCCATGGCGCCGACAGCTTCGGCACACACGGCAATGGCGCCGCGATCGAGGATCGTGCTGATCGTGGGCAGAAGGTCGGCGTCGCCGTTCCCGAGCTTCGCGCTCGCGGGCACGTGTACGCCGGCGAGCGTAACGGCGGCACCGCGGCGGCCGTCGAGCGCCGGTGCCCGGGAGAGCTTGATGCCAGCGCTCGTGCGTGGCACGAGGAACAGCGCGACCGGCCCCTTGTCTGATCCGAGGCGCGCGCTGACGACGAGCGTGTCGACGGCATGGGCGGCGATCGTGTGCGCCTTGGCGCCGTCGATCACGTAGCCGTCGCCGTCGAGCCGCGCGACGGAGCGCACGTAGTCGCGCGCATAACCGCTGTCCGGCTCGTAGTGGCAGAAGGCGAGCGTGAGCTTTCCTTCGGCGATATCGCCGAGCAATCTCTGCTGATCCGATGTACCCGCCTTCTCGATGGCGCCGGCCCCAAGCACGATCGTGCCGAGCAGCGGCTCAAGCAGCAGAAAGCGTCCCGCGCCCGCCATGACGATGCCGAGCTCGGTCGCACCGCCACCGGCTCCACCCGCGCTTTCGGGCAACGCCACGCCGAGCCAGCCCATGTCGGCGTACGTCGCCCAGTCGGCGCGGCCGAAGCCATCACCATCCTCGGCACGTGCGAGCTTCTTGAAGTGCTCGAAGGTGTATTTGTCAGCGAGCAGGTCGCGGAGGCTGTCGTTCAGGAGCTGGCGCTCCTCGCTGGAAAATGCCGGCATGGGATTGAACCTCAGAGACCGAGAGCGCCTTTGGCTATGATGTTCTTCTGCACCTCGCTCGATCCGCCATAGATCGTCGCGGCGCGGCGGTAGAGGTGCTCATAGACGAGCCCGGTGGTATCGGCGGGGCCGATCAGCTCGCCGTTCCAGCCGCCATGCAGCGCATCCGTCTGGTAGACTTGGCCATAGCGGCCGAGGACCTCCATGTTCGATTGATGGATGGCCTGCTGAAGCTCGGTACCACGCAGCTTCAGAGCTGCCGCGCCCATCAGTGTCGGTGCACCGCCTTCTTCCGCCGTCGCCGCTAGCTGGTCCGCCATCAGCGCCTTGACGGTCGCGAGTCCGACCTCATGTTCGGCAACCTTGCGTCGCCAGAGCGGATCATCGGCGAGTGGCTTGCCACCCTCGCGCGTCTCGGCAAGCAATCGGCGAAGCGCGTCGAGCGCGTGCTCCAGACGCGAGATCTCGACATTGCCAACGCGCTCGTTGGCGAGCAGGAACTTGGCGTACGTCCAGCCCTTGCCTTCCTGGCCGATCAGGTTCTCGACGGGCACGCGCACGTCGTCGAAGAAGACCTCATTGAGGTGGTGGCTCATGGTGATCGCGATGATGGGGCGCACGGTAATGCCCGGCGTCTTCATGTCGATCAGCAGGAAGGAAATGCCCTCCTGCTTCTTGCCACTGTCATCCGTGCGCACGAGACAGAACATCCAGTCCGCCCAGTGCGCGAGCGAGGTCCAGATCTTCTGGCCATTGACGACGTAGTGGCCGCCGTCACGAACAGCTTTGGTCTTGAGTGCTGCAAGGTCCGAGCCGGCGCCGGGTTCGGAGTATCCCTGGCACCACCACGCGTCGTTCTTGATGATGCCGGGGAGGTACGTGCGCTTCTGCTCTTCCGTGCCGAACGTGTAGATCACAGGCCCCGCCATGTTCACGCCGAAGGGGACGACGGCCGGTGCGCCGGCGCGACCGAGTTCTTCGTTGAACGCGAGAGTCTGCGCCGGACTCCAGCCGAGCCCGCCATGCTCCTTGGGCCACTTGCCGGTGATCCAGCCCTTGGTGCCGAGGCGCTTCAGCCAGGCATCGTACTCGTGCCGTTCGAGATGCTGGCCGAGGGCCTGCTTGCGTCGCACCTCGGGCGGCAGCTCGCGCTCGCAGAAGTCGCGCACCTCGGCACGGAAGGCGTCGAGCGACGTGTCGCGTTCGACGGACCTGATGAACATGGGCGCGCTCCCTCGACCGTTTCCTATTGATTGGGAGCGACCGTAGAAAGGAGCGCCCCCATTGGCAATGGCAACGCTCAGTTCGCGGTCATGCCGCCGTCGATGACGAGTTCGCTGCCGGTGACCCAGGCAGCTTCATCCGACGCGAGATAGAGGCAGCCGGCGGCGATGTCGGCCGGCGTGCCGAAGCGGCCGAGCGGCGTTGCTGCGAGACGGTTCTCGGCCACGTCCGGGTTGGAGTGGCCCGGCTGGGTCATGGGCGTATCGACGAAGCCCGGATGGATCGAGTTCACGCGGATCTTGTCAACGGCGTACTGGATGGCGGCGGCCTTCGAGAAGATGCGCACGGCGCCTTTCGAGGCGTGATACGCGCCATTGGAGTGCGAGCCGACGATGCCGCAGATCGACGAGATGTTGATGATCGAGCCGCCGCCCGCGCGCTGCATGGCCGGGATCACGGCCTTGACGCCGAGGAACGTGCCGGTCGCGTTGATCTCCATGACCTTGTTCCAGACCTCGAGCGTCTGCTCACCGATGCGCCCGCCCGCCGTCAGCGTCGTCTGGAGATTGAGCTTGGGATCGCGCCCGGAGATGCCGGCTATATTGCAGAGGATGTCGACGCGGCCATAGCGCTTCTCGGCCTCGGCCACGACTGCAGCCCAGCGGGCCTCGCTCGACACATCCTGCTCGGCAAAAGAGGCCGTCCCGCCCTTGGCCGTGATCTCTTCCGCGACGCTGCGGCCGAGGGCGGCATTGGCATCTGTCAGCAGGACTTTCGCGCCATGCAGCGCGAACATGCGCGCCGTCTCCGCGCCGATGCCCGATGCGCCGCCTGTTACGATTGCGACCTTGCCGGCAAGCCTTGGTCCCGGTTGCATTGGATGTCTCCTCCTGTCCTTCGTGTCCTTTGGCGTGCAGGGTGGCCGCAATCAGCGCGCACGTCCATAGCCACAAATGCAAGACGGGCCGCCCTGAAGGCAGCCCGTCCCGTCGTGTCAGGTGGAGAGTGAGGTAATGCCGAGAACTCAGGCCGGCGGCTTGCCGAAGACGAGCACAGCGTTAAGGCCGCCGAAGGCAAAGGAGTTCGACATGACGTTTTCGACCTTCGCCGCGCGCCCGACATTCGGGATGTAGTCGAGGTCGCACTTCGGATCGGGATCGTCGAGGCCGATGGTCGGCGGCAGCCAGCCGTCCTGAAGGGCCTTGATGGATGCGATGGCTTCGACCGCACCGCCCGCGCCGAGCAGATGGCCAGTCATGGATTTGGTCGAGGAGATCGGCAGCTTATAGGCGTGCTCGCCGAAGACCATCTTGATCGCGTTGCTCTCATTGACGTCGTTGAGCGTCGTCGCCGTGCCGTGAGCATTGAGGTAGCCGATGTCCTCGGGCTTGAGACCCGCATCTGCCAGCGCCATTTCCATGGCGCTCTTGGGGCCGTCGACGTCGGGGTTGACCATGTCCTTGCTGTCTGAGGACATGCCGACGCCCTTGAGCTCGGCGAGGATTGTCGCGCCGCGCGCCTGGGCGTGCTCGAGGCTCTCCAGCACGAGTGCGCCCGCGCCTTCGCCGAGTACGGTGCCGTTGCGCTTCTTGGAGAAAGGGAAGCAACCTTCGGGCGAGAGAACGCGCATGGCCTGCCATGTGCGCATCGAGCCAAAGGTGATCACGGCCTCGGAGGCGCCAGTGACGGCGACGTCGACGAGGCCATGGCGGATGTAGTCGGCGCCGATGGCAATGGCGTGCGTGGCCGTGGAGCAGGCCGAGCAAGTGGCGAATGTCGGACCCTTGATGCCCAATTCGATGCCGACGTGCGCTGAAGCCGACGAGCCGATGATGCGAAGCAGCGTCAGCGGGTTGGTCGCCTTCTTACCTTTGACGAAGAGATCGTGGTACGCGGTCTCGATGGTGTTGAAGCCGCCAGCACCGGAGCCGAAGATGCACGCAGCGCGATAGGGGTCCGCAAGCGGGGTCTGCAGTCCCGACTGCTTCCACGCTTCCTCGGCCGAGCGGCCGGCGAACCAGGAATAGCGGTCTCCGTATTGGACCTTCTTGCTCGACACGTGCTTGGCCGGATCGAAGCCTTTGATCTCGGCCGCAATGTGGATGTACAGGTCCTGGAGTTCGAAACTCTCGATCGGGCCGACGCCGCAGCGGCCTTCGCGCATGGACGACCACGTTTCGCGAACGTCGAGGCCGATCGGCGTAACGGCGCCGACGCCAGTTACGACGACGCGGCGACGGTCGCCCTTAGACTGTGTCATGGGACGCACTTCTTTCTTACGGCGACCGGCACTATTCCGGCGCGCACAGGGATCGTAGTCGCTGGGGTTACGCCTTGGCCGGCGCGCCCGAACCCTCCAGCAGAGCCTTCACGCGATCCACGACAGAGCCGACGGTCTTGAAGTCTTCTACTTCCTCGTTGGCGTTGTACGGGATCTGAATGCCAAAAGAATCCTCGATGTCAAAAACGATCATTGCAAGATCGAGTGACTCGATCTTCAGATCAGTCAGCGCAGTCGAGAGCCCGATGTCGTCCCGTGGCTCCTTCATGTGCTTCTTGAGGATATCGATGATCTTGGTGGCAACGTCGTCCATATCTCTCTCCCACCCCCAAGTACTCTGCGGGTACAGGTGCTGATGTGCTGGTTTTAGCTAAGGCAAAGCCCGCCTGACCGCAAGTTGGGCCTCACATAACCGTTAACACTATTCAAGTCCATACGGGTCACGGACAGTTGTCCCAAGATGGAGGCTGTCCACTAGCCGGTCAGGTCCCCGCACGCGTGTGCACTACAACCATCAAGGCTGGCGCTCCGAGACAAAAGTGTTCAAAGTCGTTTACCGTGACTGATGAGGCGACTCGCGGCCGGGGCCGACGAGACGGACCAACAGTCCGACGGCGTAACCGCTTGCCGCTGCCGCATGTCGCGGCGCCAAGGTTCGCCCCAGCCTACCGTCCTAAATGGACGTGATTCAGGGAGGCAACAAGACCATGTCTGCAGGTAAGACAGCGACGGCGGCGGGCACGGCGTCGGCACACCTGAGCTATCCCTGGCTTGCGCACTACCCCAACGGCGTGAACTGGCACCAGCAGATCGCCCCGGCGCCGCTCCATCAGTTCCTGGAGCGGGCTGCCGAGCGGTATCCATCGCGTATTTGCACGAACTTCCTGGGTCGGACAATAACCTACGGCGAGATGTCGCGCCTCGTGGATCGGGCCGCTGCCGGACTCGCCGCGATCGGAGTTACCAAGGGGACGAAAGTCGGCCTGTTCCTGCCGAACTCGCCGACATTCATCGTCTACTACTACGCGACGCTCAAGGCCGGCGGGACCGTCGTCAACTTCAACCCCCTTTATACGGTCGAGGAGCTGACCTTCCAGGTGAAGGACAGCGAGACCGATCTCATGGTGACGCTCGACCTCAAGGTGCTCTTCGACAAGGTCGAGAAGCTGATGGCGGCAGGCACGCTCAAGCGCGCTCTCGTCGCGCCTTTCCCGGCCCTTCTGCCAACGGCGAAATCGATCCTCTTCCGCCTCTTCAAGGGCAAGGAGCTGGCGGACGCGCGCCGCTCCAAGGTGGCGGCCTCGGTCATATCGGAGGAAAGCGTCCTCGCCAATGACGGACGTTTCCAGGCGCCGGCCATCTCGCCGACCTCGGACATCGCCGTGCTTCAGTACACGGGCGGCACTACGGGCACCCCCAAGGGGGCCATGCTCACGCACGCGGCCGTCTACACGAACGTCATCCAGACGGCCGCCTGGGCGCCCGAGCTCGGGGAGGGGTCGGAGCGCGTTCTCGGTGTGCTGCCGTTCTTCCACGTGTTCGCCATGACGGTCGTCATGAACTTTGCGATCGCCAAGGCGGCCGAGATCGTCATGTTGCCGCGCTTCGTGCTCGACGATGTCATGAAGCTCATCGACAAGGCCAAGCCGACCGTCATGCCCGGTGTGCCGACGATGTTCAACGCGATCATGAACCATCCGAAACTCAAGAGCTTCGATCTCTCGTCGCTGAAGTTCTGCCTCTCGGGTGGTGCGGCGCTGCCCCTCGAGATCAAGCAGCGCTTCGAGCAGCTCACGGGTTGCAGCCTCGTCGAAGGCTACGGTCTGAGTGAAACCTCGCCCGTGGTGACCGCGAACCCGCTCAGCGGGCCCGTCAAGGAAGGCTCGATCGGCCAGCCCATTCCGCAGACGATCGTCTCGCTGCGTGCTCTGGATGACCCGACCAAGGAAGTGCCGCTCGGCGAGAAGGGCGAGATCTGCGTGAAGGGTCCGCAGGTCATGAAGGGCTACTGGAAGAGGCCGCGGGAGACGGAGGAGCAGTTCGTCGGCGACTATCTCAGGACCGGCGATGTCGCGATCATGGATGAGGAAGGGTTCTTCTTCATCGTCGACCGCATCAAGGATCTCATCATCTGCTCCGGCTACAACGTCTATCCGCGCCGCATCGAGGAAGCCCTCTACGAGCATTCGGCCGTTCAGGAAGTCACGGTCATCGGCATACCTGACGAGTATCGCGGCGAGGCACCCAAGGCTTTCGTCAAGCTCAAGGATGGTGCAACCACGACGACGGCGGATCTCATGAAGCACCTCGAGCCCAAGCTCTCGCGTATCGAGCTTCCGACTGAGATCGAGATCCGCGATGCCCTGCCGAAGACGATGATCGGCAAACTCTCGAAGAAGGAGTTGAAGGCTGAGGAAGCGGCGAAACGTGAAGCCGCCAAGACGTGAAGCGCCGCAGACGCTTGTGGCAGGTACGCGCCTTCGCTTAAGTTAACCACACGATGCAGCCTCGATCGGGAAGAGCGGATTGATGCGGGCTTTGAGCATTTGGTCGCTGCCAGTAGCTGGGGCGGCGGCACTTGCTGTCTTGGGTTTGGCTGTCTTGAGTTTGAATGCGGGGCCGGCCGAGGCGCGTACCTTGTGCGTCGGCAAGGAGTCGATCCTGCTCCGCACGGGGCCCTCGTGGCGCGACAATCCCGTCGGAAGCCTGCCGGCCGGTGCGTGCGGATTACAGGTGATCGGCCAATGCATGTACGGCTGGTGCCATGTGGCGCTGGGCGCGCGCAAGGGCTGGGTCGATGCCAAGCAGGTGATCGTTCACGAGGGGGACACGACCGCAGCTCCGACAGCGCCGGCACCCAGGCGTGCCGAGCCGCCGCCACCACCGCCGCGTCGGGCTGAGCCTGCGCCGCCGCCACGGCCCGCGCCGCCCGCCACCACCGGTGCCGCTGCCAATCGCGAGAGCCATTGCGTGATGGGCGTGCGGCCGGGCGACACGCTGCGCATCCGGACCGGTCCTAGTGCGGAGCATCGGGAAGTGGGTGGGATTCCGCCAGATGCCTGCGGCGTGGTCGTCGGCGCGCCCTGCGCGGGAGCCTGGTGCCCGGTCATGTATCGTGGCATTCGCGGCTGGTCGAACGCCAGCTACCTGCGACCACCCTGGATGCGTTGACCTTACTTTCCCTCTCCCCGCTCTTCGCGGGGAGAGGGTCGGGGGCAGCGGCATACGCAAACGTCAGAGCAAGCGGCCGCCCCTCATCCCGACCTTCTCCCCGTAAGCACGGGGAGAAGGAGGAGCTCCCTCCCGCCATTGATCCACCAAGGAACACCTGTATATTCAGGTAATCACCCTAACTTCACCTTCAGGGAGGCCAAAATGGCCAATCCAACATCCGATCCCGTCGTCATCGTCGCGGGCGCGCGCACGCCCATGGGCAGCTTTCAGGGCAGCTTGCAGGCCATGACGGCGCCGGAGCTCGGTGCGGTCGCGATCAAGTCGGCGCTCGGCCGCACGGGCGTCGCCGCCGAGGAAGTCGCCGAAGTGCTCATGGGCTGCGTGCTGCCCGCCGGCCAGGGCCAGGCACCGGCACGCCAGGCCGCGCGCTACGGCGGCCTTCCCGACAGCGTGCCGTGCACGACCGTCAACAAGATGTGCGGCTCGGGCATGAAGACGGTGATGATGGCGTACGAGGCGCTGCACGTGCGCCCCAAGGACGTGATCATTGCCGGTGGCCTCGAGAGCATGACCAACACGCCTTACATCCTGCCGAAAATGCGCTCGGGCGCACGCCTCGGCCACACGCAGGCCTACGACCACATGTTCATCGATGGCCTCGAGGATGCCTATGACAAGGGCCGCCTCATGGGCACCTACGCTGAGGATACGGCACAGCACTACCAGTTCACGCGCGAGCAGCAGGATGCGTTCGCGGTTGAAAGCCTGCGCCGCGCCAAAGCCGCCAACGAGAATGGCTCCTTCGCCAATGAGATGGCCGCCGTCGTGGTGAAGTCGCGCAAGGGCACGACCGAGGTCACGCGCGACGAGCAGCCCTTCACGGCCGATCCGGCCAAGATCCCGAGCCTCAAGCCCGCCTTCCGCGATGGCGGCACGGTGACGCCGGCCAACTCGAGCTCGATCTCGGATGGTGCCGCGGCCCTCGTGCTTATGCGCGAGAGCGAGGCCAGGCGCCGCAAGCTGCAGCCGCTCGCGCGGATCGTCGCGCAGGCGAGCCATGCCCAGGCGCCGGCGTGGTTCACCACGGCTCCGATCGGCGCCATGAAGAAGGTGCTGGAGGCGGCGGGCTGGAAAGCCGGGGATGTCGGCCTCTACGAGATCAACGAGGCCTTCGCGGTCGTCGCCATGGCGGCCATGCGCGACCTCGATCTGCCGCACGACAAGGTCAACATCCATGGCGGCGCCTGTGCGCTCGGCCATCCAGTCGGTGCATCCGGTGCGCGCATTATCGTGACGCTCATCAATGCCATGGCGAAGCGCGGCGAGACCAAGGGCGTTGCCTCGCTCTGCATCGGCGGCGGCGAAGCGACGGCCGTCGCGATCGAGCGGATGAATTGAGCATCGACGCTCACGGAAGTGCTCCAGTGACGCGGCCCATGGTCGTGATCACCGGCGCCTCCGAGGGCATCGGCCGCGCGTTCGCGCAACTCTATGCCGCGCGCGGCCGGGATCTCCTGCTGATTGCGCGCCGGCCCGAGCAGCTGGTCCGCGTTGCCGCAGAACTGAGGACGGCACATGCCGTCCGCGTCGAGACGCTGGCCCAGGACGTGACGGCGCCCGATGCGCCGGCCGCCATGGATGCTGCGCTCGCCGTTGCCGGGGCACACTGCGATCTCCTCGTCAACAATGCGGGCATCGGCCTCTCCGGCGCCTTCCACGATCTCCCCGTGAGCGATATCGAGCGGCTGCTCGCGACCAACACCGCTGCGCCAACCCGTCTCATGCATCACGTGCTGCCGGGGATGCGGGCGCGCGGACGCGGCGGCATCATCAATCTCGCCTCGCTCGGTGGATTTGCGCCGGGGCCCTACCAGGCGGCCTACTACGCGAGCCGCGCCTACGTGCTCTCGCTCTCGGAGGCTGTGGCAGCGGAGGTGGCAAGCGACGGCGTGCGCATCACCGCCGTCGCTCCCGGCCCTGTGCGCACGCGCTTCCATGACAAGATGGGTGCCGATCGCGATTTCTACCGCTGGCTCATCCCATCGCTCGCACCCGAGACGGTCGCTAGATGGGCAATCACGGCCCATAATTTCGGCGTACGCGTCGTCGTGCCCGGTTTGCTGAACAACATTCTCGCACTATGTTTACGACTCATGCCGCACAGAATATCCGTGCTGATCCAGGGTTTCCTCTTCTACCCCCGCAATCGATGACGCGATGATGCTCGACGCCGAACCAACACGCGAAGCCCCCATCGATGGCCGGGGTCTGGACCTTTCTCTCGCCGCTCCTCTTGCGAAGGAGCCGGTGTTGATCGTCCTGCATATGGAGGGCGCCAAGTCCGGCCACGTTGGTCGCTGGTTCATCGAGAACGGCTATCCGCTCGATATCCGCCGTCCCTTTCTCGGCGATCCGCTTCCCGAGACACTCGCCCATCATACCGGCGCCGTGATCTTCGGCGGCTCGCAGAGCGCCAATGACAATGTCGATTACGTCAAGCGCGAGGTCGATTGGGTCGGCGTCGCGCTCAAGGAGCAGAAGCCCTATCTCGGCATCTGCCTCGGCGCGCAGATGCTGGCTCGCCATCTCGGTTCGCGTGTCGAGATGTGCGGGCACGGCCGTGTCGAGATCGGATATCACCCCGTGCAGCAGATCGACCAGGGGCGTGTGCTCGGCACACTCCCCGAGCGTGTCTATCAGTGGCATCGCGAAGGTTTCGAGCTTCCGCGCGGCGCCGATCTGCTCGCAACGAGCGACGGCGCGTTCGAAAACCAAGCCTTCATCTATGGTCCTGCAGCACTCGGCGTGCAGTTCCACCCTGAGATCATGCACACGCAGATAAATTGCTGGTCGGGCTCGAACCCCGTGCGCCTGCTCATGCGCGGTGCGCACGCGCGTCACGAGCAGCTCGCCGCGCATCTTGTTCACGCGCCGCGCGTGCACACGTGGCTCGATCAAATGCTGCGCCGTTGGGTCGAGGGACGTCTCGCGACCTGAGCGCTGCAGCGGCATTTACCAAGATCGGCTTCTTCGCACATTCGTAACATCTGGCGTGGCAATATGCCTTCAGCGCCGGCTTTAGTGTTGCGTACTGGCGCCAATATTTCAGCGGAGCATCGCCTGGAGCGGTGCTCCGCTTTACTTTTGGCGGGCCTCAGCTCTTGGCGGGAGTATGGTGCCAGAAGGGCGCCCAGTCGAAATCCCGGGCGATCTCGCAGCCCTTGGGCGCGGCGATCATGAGCGCGGTCGTACTGGTCGTGAAGGATCCAAGCCCCACGGCCGAAAGCGCCTTCTGCTTCAGCCACTCGACGCGCAGATCAAGCCGGCTCGGCTCGCGCCACGTGCGCCCGAGGTAGGCGACGTGCCGCTCGCGCTCCATGCCCATAGCGGCATCGAAGAGCGGCGCTTCCTGAAGATTGAGGCGCACTGGAAAGACATCGACGCGGCCACCGCACTGAGGAGCGTCGAATGCGACGGCCTTCAGGAGCGCGTGATCTTCAGCGGGCATGATCCGCGCGGCAAACCCGCGCGAGGAGAGCAGCTCGACAACGGCAGGGCGGACGTCATATTCCACCTGCCCGTGCGAGGCCTGGATCCTGACGGCCAGCGTGCCGAGAAGCAGTGCGGCGAAAGCAGCGCGAACGAGCCAGCTTTTCATGGCGTGCGTCCCACGCGGAGTGCTCCGAAGAGGCTGATCGCGAGAACGCTCAGGGTTGTCGCCCAGGCGAAAATCTGCGCGCCAGTGCTCTCGTGCCAGTACACGAAGCCATCGACGCTCAAGGACATGAGGTAGAGGCGGCTCGCGTTGAGCGCGATGACGACCGCGACGATGGCAAGACCGACCCAGATGTCCCGCGCGACCCAGCGAGGGCGGGCGAGCTTTGTGAGCGCCACCCAGCAGAGCAGGCCGAGCGAGATGTTGTGGAAGGAGGAGCAGGGTCCGTAGACGATGATGGCGTGATCGGCTGTCGCGCCGACGACGGTCTCAGACCAGAGGATGCCCGTTTTGGTCGCGCTCAGCGCGGCGCCGACGAGCGCGGCATCGGCCTGAAGCAGGTAGTAGGCAAAGAACTCGAAGAACCGCGGTCCCCAGAAGCCATTGAAGGCCAGTGCCAGCATCACGGCGCCGGCTGCCCTGAGAGCGATGTCATCGCGATCGCGCGCCATGAGGTAGAGCGCGCAGGTGGTCATGGCCAGCCAATGCGCCGATCGGGCTGTCAGAACGCCTGACGCAATCACAGCGACTGCGAGGACTATGTCGCTCGAGCGGGCCGGCGACGTCCGCGTGCTGTCGGCAATCAGGCTGAAGATCGCGTACCAGGCCACATAGGCGAAGATGCTTTTCGATGCGAGCTGGCTCTGCACCGCGCCGATGTAGGCGTCGAACGAGCTGGCCGGCACCGCGAAGAGCTGCTGGCACAACAGGGTCAAGGCCAGCCATAGGAATACCTCGCGGCGGCCAAGCGTCGCCGCGCCGCGTGAACTACCGGCTACGTTGTCAACCGGGTGTGCGGACGCAACCGCCGTATGTGACTGGATCGCCAATCCTCACACTCCGGGAGAGAGGTCGAGCGCTCAGCCTTTCCGAGACCGGCGCACGATAAGCAGCGCACCGAGGGCAGCGGCTGCCAACGGCAGGCCAAAGCCGATCAGCGGGCCAGGAGCGGGCACGGGGGTTGGCGCCGGTGCGCAAGCGCCGCGAGGCACACAGCCCGCCCATGCCGGATCCATGAAGGACACGAGCGCTAGTAAGATCGCGCCCGCAGCAAGCAGGAAACAGTAGATCATCGAACTACGCATTACACTAATGCCCTCTTACGCCGCGTACCAAACCTACCCCACCTTGCAGTTCTCTTGCCACATGTACGGGGCGTCAAGATTGGCCAATGGTGGTAGCTGACACAGCGCATACCCCTTCCAAACGGATCCAATCGGATCGTCTTGTGCCGCTGTGGGATTTTTGTACCGCTTTAGAACTTTTCCACGGCCAGTGTGGTTGGCGTGCCAGCGTAGCGCTGGGCAATCATGTTATAAGACTGACTGATTTGATGGGGTACACTGAGGGCAGGCTGGGGTGTTATCTCGCGGGCTGACATATCGGCCGCTGCTGCGTTTGGCAGCAGTAGGGCTCTCGATCGCTGTTATAGCGGCTCCGGCGGTGGCTCAGGGGCCTCCCTCGTGGACTGGCTTTTACGCCGGCATTCACGGCGGCTATCACTGGGGGGCCGGCACCACCTCCATGTCCTTCCAACCCGACCTTGCGAGCTGGCTGGCGTTTAGCCCGGACTATGCCCAGTTTCAGGGCCGCTACGATGACGCTGCGGAGGGCTATCTCGGCGGCGCGCAGCTTGGCTACAATTGGCGCTCGGGAACGCTCGTATTCGGCTTTGAGACAGATTTCGCGCGACTGGATGCGGACGGTAGCGAGACACGCATCGGGCTGGTTACCAGCGGCGGTGACACATTCCCGATTGAGACGCACAGCCAGCAGAAGGTCGATTGGCTTGGCACGGTCCGCGCCCGCATAGGTGTCACGCCGTTCGACGATCAGCGACTGCTTGTCTACGTCACTGGCGGTCTGGCCTACGCGCGAGTAAGCACGAAGCACTCTCTCATCGACCGATTCGGTCCCGGCCCAGCGGATGACTCTGGCTACGTTGGCTCGTCATCGGGCTGGGAGGTTGGGGGGACGATCGGAGCGGGCCTCGAGTGGGCGATGGGCGGTGCCTGGACGTTGAAGGCCGAGTATCTCTATTACGATCTCGGCGACCGCAAAGTCGATGGTGCGCACTTTAACAATACGGCGCCGCCCCAATTTGGCTTCGATGCGCAGTACGACCTGAGCGGGCACATCGCCCGCGTCGGTCTGAACTATCGGCTAGGCGGGTATTAAGCTGCAGTCGACTCGCCGCCAGTTCACCCTCCACATTTGACGCCCCCGCCGCACCGACCTATGAACCCGCAGGGTGCGTGCAGCGCAGCGAGGCGGGGTCATGCTGCTTTCGGAACTCGTGCCGGACGATGTGCTGCTGCCGGCAGCTCCTCCAGCCATCGACATTCGGGGACTGACGGCCGATAGCCGTGCGGTGCAGCCCGGCTTCCTGTTCGCAGCACTCGCCGGCAGCCGCACGGATGGCGCGCGCTTTGTCGCCGACGCGCTGGCCAAGGGCGCGGCCGCGATCCTCGCCGCAGAAGCCGTCACAATCGACGCACCGGCGCATGTCCCGGTCCTTCGCGCACGCGAGCCGCGCCGCGCGCTCGCGCTCATGGCGGCGCATTTTCATGCCCGGCAGCCCGCGCACATGCTGGCAGTTACCGGAACGAGCGGCAAAACCTCCGTCGCCGATTTCACGCGCCAGATACTGACGCTGCTCGGTCGGCAGGCCGCCTCGGTCGGCACGATCGGTCTCGTGCGCCCGGACGGTGCGGTCTATGGTTCACTGACGACGCCCGATCCCATTTCGCTTCATGCGACCCTCGACGAACTCGCCGGCGACGGCATCACGCACGTCGCCTTCGAGGCTTCATCGCACGGCCTCGACCAGCATCGCCTGGATGGCGTGCGCATCGCGGCCGCGGCCTACACGAACCTCGGGCGCGATCATCTCGACTATCATCCGACGCTCGATGCCTACCTGAAAGCCAAGCTGCGCCTCTTCACGGAGCTACTGCCACGGGAAGGGACGGCAGTCGTGAATGCCGGTGGCGCCGAGGCCGTGCGCGTCATCGACGCGGTCCGGCGACGGGGCATTAACCTCATCACCACGGGCTTCGGGGGCGAGACGCTGCAACTTGCAGAGATCACGCGCGACGTCTTCGCGCAGCGGGTCGTGGTCCACGCCGAGGGACGCGACTTCGCCCTGCGCTTTCCGCTTCTCGGCACCTATCAGGTCGAGAATGCGCTTCTCGCCGCGGGCCTCGCCATGGCGAGTGGTGAGCCGACCGAAGCGGTGCTCGGCACACTTGAGAAGCTTACGGGTGTCGCGGGCCGCCTCGAGATCGTCGCCGAGCACAAGAGCGGCCTTGCCGTCGTCGACTATGCCCATAAGCCCGAGGCACTCGCTGCGGCGCTCGATGCGTTGCGACCCTTTGCGACGGGCAAGCTCGTCTGCATTGTCGGCTGCGGTGGTGATCGCGATCGCGGCAAGCGCCCGATCATGGGTCGTATCGCCGTCGATCGCGCCGACGTCGTGATCATCACCGACGACAATCCGAGAAGCGAGGACCCGGCCACCATCCGCGGCGAGATGCTACGCGGAGCAATCGGTGCGCGCGAGATCGGCGATCGGGCTGAGGCCATTGCCGCCGGCATGGACCTGCTCGGCGAGGGCGATGTGCTCCTGGTCGCCGGCAAAGGCCACGAGAACGGCCAGATCGTCGGGAATGTCACGCTGCCCTTCAGTGATCATGACGAGATCAGGAAGCACCTCGATGGCTGACGGCACGCCGCTTTGGACCTGGGATGCGCTCGTCGCGGCGGCAGAGGGTGTGGCCGAAGGCACACCGGCCGGCCCCATCACGGGCTTCTCGATAGACACGCGCTCGCTGGCGCCGGGCGAGGTCTTCGTCGCGCTGACTGATCAGCGCGATGGGCACGACTTCGTCGATGCCGCGTCCAAGGCTGGTGCTGCGGCGGCGCTCGTGCGGCGCGATTTCGTTGCACCGGAAGGAGCAGGGCCACTCATCCGCGTCGATGATCCGCTTGCTGCGCTGGGCCGCATCGCAATAGCCGCGCGCGCCCGGCTAAGGCCCGAGGCACGCGTCGTTGCCGTGACCGGCAGTGCCGGCAAGACCGGCACGAAGGAAATGCTGCGCGCTTGTCTCGCGACGGCCGGCAAAGTCCATGCGCCGGAGAAGTCGTTCAACAATCACTGGGGTGTGCCGCTGACGCTCGCGCGGATGCCCGCCGACGTCGATTTCGCCGTGATCGAGATCGGCATGAACCACGCCGGCGAGATCAGCCCGCTCACCCGCATGGCGGGCCCGCACATCGCCGTCGTCACGAACGTGCTGCCCGTTCATGTCGGCAACTTTCCTGACGGCGAGCAAGGTGTCGCGAAGGCCAAAGCCGAGATATTCGAGGGATTGGAGCCGGGCGGCCTCGCCGTGCTGCCGCGGGACAACCGGCACTACAGCTTGCTTGATCGCTCCGCTGCGGCGCGAGGTGCCCGCATCGTCACGTTCGGCACGACGACGGATGCCTACGTCGGCGCGCGCGAGATCAAGCTCGACGATACCGGCAGCGATATCGTTGCCGAGATCGCGGGGCAGGCTCTGAGCTATCGTCTGGGAACGGTGGGCGTGCACATCGCGGTCAACTCGCTGGCCGTGATCGCGGCGCTCAATGCACTGCATCTTCCGTTGAAGGCTGCGACGGTGCCGCTCGCAGGCATCACGCCGCCCGTCGGGCGTGGCGCGCGCACGCTGCTCAAAGCGGCTGAAGGCGCGATCCTGCTGATCGACGAGAGCTACAACGCCAATCCCGCCTCCATGCGCGCTGCCATTTCCGTCCTCGGTGCCGTCGCGCGCGCGAATTATCCGCGCCGCGTCGCGGTGCTCGGTGACATGCTCGAACTCGGCGAGGGGTCGGAGGGCTATCACCTCGGGCTTGCGGAGCCTCTGGCGACGGCGGAGGCCGATATGGTCTTTGCGTGTGGTCCGCACATGCAAAGGATTTTCGAGATACTGCCCCTTGAATGCCGCGGTGCCTGGGCACCGGATTCAACGGCTCTTATCCCGCACGTCGTCGACGCACTGCGGGCCGGCGATGCGGTGATGGTGAAGGGTTCGCTAGGCAGCCGCATGGCGCCTATTGTCGCCGCGATCAAGGCGAAGTTTGCTGCTGGATAGCTCGCCTCTCTCCCCCTCGTCCCACATGCCGTGCCGTCCAAACCGAAGGTTTGCGCCTTCGGCGAGCGCGCATTCGCGCGCCGACCGCACGCCATGTGGGACGAGGGGGATGGGGAGCTCGCGGTAGGGGACGGTTCATAGAGAAGGGTGAGTTCGGGAGGGTGTTCCTCGCGAAAGGAGGCAGGGCGAAGGCCTCGTCGCGCTGGAGGCGCGGCCACGTAACTGCCCTTGATGTGAGGACACACTCGTGGTGGCCGAAGGCCGCAAGGTGGAAGTGCCAACGGCATGGCAGCCGCGGCGCCAGTAGCCGGAGGCGTTGGCGTCCGCGGAAAGAAAGAAGCCGCGGACATAGAGCCCGCGGCCTCATGGTACTCAGCTAGACGCGACGAGGCTTACGCCTGAGCCGCCTCAGCCTTGGCCTTCGCGACGCGACGCTGGCCTGCAAGCTTCTTCGCTTTGGTGCGGGCGCCGATGGTGTTGCCGGTGATGCCGCTCGCCTTCTTGCGCGGGATGGCGTGGCCGGCCTTCTTGCGACGCTTCTCGGCGTTGCGCGGCGAACGTGCTGCACGGTTCGACATGATGCTATCTCCTCAATTCAGCGCGCATGGGCGCGGCTCTGTCCCTGGATCAATCGAATTCGCGAGGTGGGCGACGCTCGCGGCCACCACCACCACCGCGACCACCACGGTCTCCGCGATCACGACGCTCGCCGCCGCGGTCGCGACGCTCGCCACCGTCGCCTTCGCCACCTTCACCACCCTCGCGCGGCGGCTCAGGCGGCAGCTCCTGGCCGGTCTCCTGATCGACGATGCGCATGGAGAGGCGCACCTTGCCGCGATCGTCGAAGCCGAGGAGCTTCACATAGACTTCCTGGCCTTCCTTCACGACCTCGCCGACGGTCTGCGGACGTCCGCGCGTGAGCTGCGAGATGTGCACGAGACCGTCTTTGGGTCCGAAGAAGTTCACGAAGGCGCCGAACTCCATGATCTTCACGATCTTGCCCTTGTAGATCTGGCCGACCTCGGGCTCGGATGTGATGCCGCGGATGCGCTTCAGCGCCTTCTCGATCGACTCGCGGTTGGCGGAGGCGATCTGGATGGTGCCGTCGTCCTCGACGTTGATCTTGGCACCGCTCTCCGCGACGATGTCGCGGATCACCGAGCCGCCGGAGCCGATCACGTCGCGGATCTTGTCGACGGGGATCTTGATCGTCTCGATGCGCGGGGCGTGCTCGCCGAGTTCGGTGCGGGCGCCGGTCAGCGCCTTCGACATCTCGCCGAGAATGTGGATGCGGCCGGCATGTGCCTGCTCGAGAGCAATGCGCATGATCTCTTCGGTGATGCCGGTGATCTTGATGTCCATCTGGAGAGACGTGACACCGACTTCCGTACCCGCGACCTTGAAGTCCATGTCGCCGAGATGATCCTCGTCGCCGAGGATGTCGGAGAGCACGGCGAAGTCGTTGGCTTCCTTGATGAGGCCCATGGCGATGCCGGCCACGGGACGCTTCAGGGGGACGCCCGCGTCCATCAGTGCCAGCGAGGTGCCGCAGACCGTCGCCATCGAGGACGAGCCGTTCGACTCGGTGATCTCCGAGACGACGCGCATCGTGTAGGGGAATTCCTCAGGCGAGGGGAGCAGCGGATGCACGGCGCGCCACGCGAGCTTGCCGTGGCCGATCTCGCGACGGCCGGGCGAACCCATGCGGCCCGTCTCACCAACCGAGAAGGGCGGGAAGTTATAGTGGAGCATGAAGCGCTCTTTGCGCGTGCCCTCGAGCGCATCGATCATCTGCTCGTCGTCACCCGTTCCGAGCGTCGCAATGACGACGGCCTGGGTCTCGCCGCGCGTGAAGAGCGCCGAGCCGTGGGTGCGTGCCAGCACGTGCACTTCGGATTGGATCGGGCGCACGGTCTTGAGATCGCGGCCGTCGATGCGCTTGCCGGTGCGGATGATGTCACCGCGCACGACATCGGCCTCGAGCGCCTTGAACACGCCGCCTAGCTTTGTCTTCAGCGCGGCGTCGGCATCGGCCGGCACCATCGCCGCCATGGCCTTTTCCTTGGCCGCGTCGATCATCGCGTAGCGCTTCTGCTTCTCGGGCGTCGCGAAGGCCGCGCGAAGATCTTCCTCGATGAGCCCCTTCATCTGCGCCTTCTCGGCGCTCGTGTCGGTCGGCTGGAAGTCCCACGGCTCCTTGGCGGCCTTCTCGGCAAGCTTGATGATCGCGTTGATCACCGGCTGGAAGCCCTTCTGGCCGAAGACGACCGCATCGAGCATCTGCTTTTCCGAGAGCTCCTTCGCCTCGGACTCGACCATCATCACGGCGTCGGTGGTGCCGGCGATGACGAGATCGAGCGCGCTCTCGGCCATCTCGTCGATCATCGGGTTGAGCACGAACTCACCGTTGATGAGGCCGACGCGCGAGGCGCCGATCGGGCCGAGGAAGGGCAGCCCCGAGAGCGTCAGTGCAGCGGAGGCCGCGACCATCCCGAGAATGTCGGGGTCGTTCTCGAGGTCATGGCTCAGCGTTGTGACGACGATTTGCGTCTCGTGCTTGAAACCCTCGACGAAGAGCGGGCGGATCGGGCGGTCTATGAGGCGCGAAGTCAGCGTCTCCTTCTCGGTCGGGCGCCCTTCGCGCTTGAAGAAGCCGCCGGGAATCTTGCCGGCGGCGTAGAACTTCTCCTGGTAATTCACGGTCAGCGGGAAGAAATCGATGCCGGGCTTCACGCTCTTTGCGGCAACGACCGTCGCGAGCACGCTCGTCTCGCCATACTGTGCATAGACGGCGGCGTCTGCCTGGCGCGCCATGCGGCCGGTCTCGAGCGACAGCTTGCGCCCGCCCCAGTCAATCTCGACCTTGTGGGTGTTGAACATTTCCGTACGTATCCTTCATCATCAACAGCTCGGGCGCCGCAGCCCCCCATGGGCGCGGCGCCTATTCGCATCATTCGGAAAGCGGGTTCGAGCTCATATCCCGCCTCGCCTTGTTTGGAGCTTCGATCAGCGACGCAGCTCGAGCCGCTCGATGATCTTCTGGTAGCGGGCTTCGTCCTTGGACCGCACATAGTCGAGCAGACGGCGCCGCTGGCTCACCATCTTGAGGAGGCCACGGCGCGAGTGATTGTCCTTCTTGTGCGTCTTGAAATGATCAGCCAGACCGTTGATGCGCTCGGTCAGGATGGCAATCTGGACCTCCGGCGAGCCGGTGTCCTTGTCCTTGGTCGCAAAACTCTTGATCACTTCTTGCTTACGCTCGGTCGTCAGCGACATCGAGTTGTCCTTTTGCTCTGGCGTCCGGCTTTACCGGGCGCGCTCGGTTTTTCGGATGATGGCAGGCAGGGCATCTGGGTCAGATGTCGCGCCGCATCTGCGGCCACGGCCGGGATGTCGTCCAGCCGGGTCGCGTCACGGGCTGCGCCCCCTCGAGAGGGGTTCGCAAGACCGCAGCCTTATACACGAAAGCACTTGCGAGGCGAGGGGAAATCTGCCGGCGCACGCTACGAATCCGTAGGCTGCGGAGGTCGCAGCGGCGCCTGCACGATATCGGCCGTTCAATTGATGTTGGCGGGGCGCCAACCGGCGGCCAGAGCCTCGCGCTCCGTACAGAACCAGCGCTCGCCCTTGCCCTCGTCGATGCGCACCTTCTCGTACCAGGGGCTCCAGGGCATGTGGTAGATGCGGCCATTGGACGTGATGTTGCCCTTGATCGGGCAGTCGCCGGGGATCGCATTGTCAGCCGTGGACCAGCGGCCGGCGCGGTAGTCCCAGGCCGTCGTCGTGGGGGCCTGCCAGATACCGATGCCGCGCTTGCGCGCGTCCGCCTCCTCGGTCACGTAGGTCCGCGAGTACTTCACAAAAGCCCAGGCAAATCCGCGCCTTATCATCTCGGCATTGATGTCGGTCGCGCCGACGAAGCAGATGCCAAGCGTGCGGCCATAGGTATCGGTGCCCCGGCTCTCGCAGCGGACCGACGCCCGCCCGATGAGCTTCTGCAACTCCGCGGCGGCTTCCTGCCCGCAGCGCCAGATGCCACCGCCGGCGCGCGGGCACGTCTGGCCGCCTTCGGGGGCGTCGATGCCTTCGAGGCGGATACGCGTGCTTGCGATCTCGATGGTATCTCCGTCGAGCACGCGGGCCCGGCCCTCGACAGCGGCGGCGCCCGGCAGCATGGCGCCATGGCGGAGAGGGGCCTGATCGGGTGTGCGGGCAAGAGTGGCGTTCCGCATCGCCACCGGGGCAGCCAGAACGAGTGCAGCAAGCACAACGACGACCCAGGGTGTCGCGTAGAAGCGTCGGCTCAAACGGAATGTCAGACCACGCATTGGCTTTCTCCTTTCGGGGGAAAGCTCGATGATTCGCGTGGTGACGTAGAGACTTAATCGTGGCGGCTCGCCACTGTTCGGTCAAAATGTGGTTAGGAAAAAATTGAGGCGCCGTAATGCGATTACGTTGGCGCCTCATTCTAAGTTCGGGTCTGGACCACACGTGCAGCGGACACAAGTGGACGACCAATGAAATGCGTCGATTCCAGCCGTTATGCAATCTTAGATTGTACTATTTTCGCTTACTCAATCTTTCGCTGTGTCCAGCCGGCCACGGCTCCCATAAGTAGAATGCCGGCGGACACGCCGAGGCCGGTCGCCAGGCTTCCCGTCAGATCGGCGAGGAAGCCGGTCGCCGCCGGCCCGAAGCACTGAAGAATAGAGAATATGAGCGTGAAGGAAGCAAAGACCTCGCCCCAAAGGACAGGCGGCAACGAGGACTTGATGAAAGCCGTGATAGCTGCCGGCACCATGTAGAAGCAGCCGAACAGGAGGGCTGAGGCGATCATGATCGGGAGCCCACCGTCGACGAGTGGTAGGGCGGCGCCTATGCCGATGGTCCCCATGACCGCCGCGAATGGCCTCCCCGCCGGCCATGTCGCGAACGGCCGTGCCCAGATCCGCTGGCTCAGGATCGTCGAAAGCCCGAGCATGGCCCAGACGATCGCGATGTCGGTTCCGCTCATGCCGCGCTCGCGCATCCATGCGACGATGAAGGTCATGTAGGCGAAATAGCCGAGCGCAAAGCAACTGTAGCCGATGAACAGTGGGGCCATCGCTCTCTTCGACCAGGGCGTCGGCTGACGCAATGATGGTGCCACAGGCACAGGACGCGCGGCGATAGTCGCCAGAACGCTCATGACGATCGATGTCGCGCCAAGCACGACCCAGGCTTGCGGCCAAGCCGCATCGCCGCGTACCTCGAGTAGCCAGGGAATGGTGAGCGCGGTCAGCAGGAGGCCGGTGCCGCCGCCGGCGAAGTAGATTGCAATGGCTGACGCAGCCCGCCGTCCATCATGAGGAAAAATGCTCGCTGCCAGCACGCCGCCCGTCACGAATACATACGCAGCGGCAATGCCCGTGAGCGTGCGAACCGCGGCGATCGCCGCGAAATCGCGCACAAAGGCCGTGGCCAGCACCGTGATCGCGGTGGCCCAAAGCCCGACAATGAACGGCAGTTTGGATCCGAGGCGTCGGATGCTGGCAACGGCGACGAAAGCGCCAATGAGATAACCGACGGCATTTATCGTATTGAGCGCGCCGGCCTCGGTGTAGCTCCAGCCGAGATCGTTGCGCATGGCCGGCAGGACGAGGGCGTAGGAAAAGCGTGCGAGGCTGTTGCCGACCGCCATGGCGAGCGATAGCCCGAATGCGGCGAGATAGCCGACGGCGGGGCTCGGCGGCCAGCTGGGTTCCGATCGGCCGCGCTCCATATCCACCAGCGTGCCTCTTGATGTCCGGCGCCGAGGCGCTTCAGTAACCGCCGCGCTGCCGCGGATGTCGTCCGCAAAGACCAGACCCCATGCACATGCACGCGCACAAGCGCGAATACCGCGCACAAGAGCTGCACATCCTTGGAGCTACATAAGCTTTCGCTCATGCGCGCGCGCTGCTAAATCCCAATGTCAGGAGATGCTCCATGTTCAGTCTTTCCGAGCTCGAGGCCGCCGCTGAAGTGGTCGCCCGCCATATGCCTCCGACGCCGCAGCATCACTGGCCGCTGCTGTCGCGCCGCACAGGATGCGAGGTGTTCGTAAAGCACGAGAACCATTCACCGATCGGCGCCTTCAAGGTGCGCGGCGGCATCGTGTACATGGATGCGCTCAGCCGCTCCGGCGCCAATATCGGTGGCGTCATCACCGCGACGCGCGGCAATCACGGTCAATCCGTCGCGCGTGCGGCGACGGCTGTGGGCCTAAAGAGCGTGATCCTCGTTCCACACGGCAACTCGCGCGAGAAGAATGCAGCCATGCGCGCCTTTGGCGCCGAGCTGATCGAGCATGGCGTTGATTTCGACGAAGCCAAGGACGAGGCTTTCCGGCTCGCCGCCGAGCGCAACCTGCACATTGTACCGCCCTTCGATGCAGGGCTCGTGAAGGGTGTGGCAACGGCGGGTCGCGAGATGCTCACGGCGCTCGCTGATCTCGATACCGTCTATGTCCCGATCGGCATGGGCTCGGGCGCGTGCGGCATGATCAAGGCGCGCGACCTGCTCGGATCGAAGACCGAGGTCGTCGGCGTTGTCGCGTCCAATGCGCCGGCCGTTGCGCTCTCCATTGCCGCGGGCAAGGCGATCTCGACAAACTCGGCGGCGACTTTTGCCGACGGCATGGCTTGCCGCGTACCCGACCCGATGGCGCTCGACATTATGGCACGCGGCGCCGCACGCATCGTCACGGTCAGCGAGGATGAGATCGCGGACGCCATGCGTGCCTACTACGAGGATACGCACAACCTCGCCGAGGGTGCTGGCGCGGCCGCTCTTGCCGCCCTCATGCAAGAGCGTCAGAAGATGGCTGGCAAGCGGGTCGGCGTGGTCCTTTCTGGCAGCAATGTCGACCGCGAGGTCTTCGCGACAGTGCTGGCCGGCGAGACGCCGAAGGTCTGAGCGGCACAAGCTACAAGCAAAATTGAGCCGATATCATCGACTTGAAGCCGTGATATGGCCTTCCTGCCGGATGACGGCTATGCCATCGTCCGGAAATCAGAAAACCACTTCGGCGGCCTCCTGCCAATGGACCTTTCGTGAAGTACATCAGCACACGCGGCGCCGCGCCGGCGCTCGGTTTCGAAGATGTTCTGCTGACCGGGCTCGCCCGTGACGGCGGTCTCTATCTGCCCGAGCAGTGGCCGCAGCTCACGCGCGACGAGATCGCGGCGTTTGCGGGCCAGCCCTACGAGGATGTCGCCGTCCGCATCATGAAGCCGTACGTCGGCGGCGAGATTCCGGATGCCGATCTCGCGACCATCGTTGCCGATGCCTATGCCACCTTCAACCACCGGCTCGTGACGCCGCTCGTGCAGGTCGGTCCTTCGGACTGGATTCTCGAGCTCTTCCACGGCCCGACGCTTGCCTTCAAAGACGTCGCCATGCAGGTGCTGTCGCGCCTCATGGACCGCGCGCTCTCGCGCAGGAAGCGTACCGCCACCATCGTCGGTGCAACATCGGGCGATACGGGCGGCGCTGCCATCGAGGCCTTCCGCGGGCGCGAGGCCATCGACATCTTCATGCTCTTCCCCGAGGGCCGCGTCAGCGATGTCCAGCGTCGCCAGATGACGACGCCGAGCGAAGCGAACGTCCACGCCATAGCCGTGCAAGGCACGTTCGACGATTGCCAGAACATCGTGAAGGCACTCTTCAACGATCTCCCGTTCCGTGATCGTCTCGGCCTTGCGGGAGTGAACTCGATCAACTGGGCGCGTCTCATGGCCCAGATCGTCTACTACTTCACATCCGCGGTCGCGCTAGGTGCGCCCAGCCGCACGGTGAGCTTTGCCGTGCCCACGGGAAACTTCGGTGATGTGCTTGCGGGCTATGCGGCAAAGCGCATGGGATTGCCGATCGATCGGCTCGTCATCGCGACCAACGTCAATGACATCCTCACGCGCATGCTGGAGACCGGCCGCTACGAGAGCCGCGAGGTTGCGGCGACCTTCAGCCCGAGCATGGACATCCAGATCTCGTCGAACTTCGAACGGCTTCTGTTCGAACTCACCGGACGCAATGCCGAGCGCATCAACGGCCTCATGCGTGATCTTGCTGAGCGCGGCAGCTTTGCACTGACACAGGGCGAGCATGGCCAGCTCAAGGAAGGCTTCGATGCTGAGCGCACGGACGAGGCGGCAACGCTCGCCACGATCCGCACACTCGAGGCCGCGACCGGTTATCTCGCCGATCCACATACCGCTGTGGCGGTCTCGGCGTCGGGGCGTGTGCCACGCCGGCCCGATGTGCCGATGATCACGCTTTCGACGGCGCACCCGGCGAAGTTCCCCGATGCCATCCGTCGCGCCGTCGGCCGCGCGCCCGCCGAGCCCGCATCCGTCGCGCGGCAGCGCACGCTTCCCGAACGCGTAACCGTGCTGCCCGGCGATGCCGCGGCCGTGGCGCGATACGTAAGCGCGAACGCACGTGCAGGACGCGTCTGACATGCATCTCAACGAAACGCGCCTCCCGAACGGCCTGACGATCATCTCCGACCACATGCCTCACGTGGAGACAGTCGCCCTCGGCGTGTGGGTCGCGACCGGCGCCCGCCATGAAGCCGCGCGCGAGCACGGCATCTGCCACTTCATCGAGCACATGGCCTTCAAAGGCACGGCGCGGCGCACCGCCCGCGAGATCGCCGAAGGCATCGAGGAGGTCGGCGGCGAGCTAAATGCCGCGACGAGCCTCGACTCGACCGCCTTCTATGCACGCCTGCTCAAGGACGACCTCGCCGTCGGCCTCGAGGTCCTCGCCGACATCATGCTCAACCCGACCTATCCGGGCGAGGAGCTGGAACGGGAACGGAACGTGATCCTCCAGGAGATCGCGGCGACCCGCGATAGCCCCGAGGAGATCGTGATGGATCTCATCCAGGATGCGGCCTTCCCGCGTCAGCCCCTCGGCCGTCCGATCCTCGGCACGACCAGGACTGTCGGACGCTTCAGCGCAATCGACATGCACGCCTTTCGGCAGGCCCGCTATCATGCGGGAAGCATGGTGCTTTCCGCCGCAGGGAACGTCGATCACGCAGCACTGGTGCGCCACGCTGAAGCCCTATTCGGAGCGCTTCCTGGAGGCAAGCGAGTCGTTCCCAAGCCGGCGAAATACGCGGGCGGGGTACGTCTTTCGTCGCGCCGCTTCGAGCAGGCGCATGTCGTCTTGGGATATCAGAGCCCCTCTTACCGGGAGCCTGACTTTTACGCCGCACAGGTGTTCTCAGGTCTTTTCGGCGGCGGGATGTCGTCCCGGCTCTTCCAAGAGGTGCGGGAGAAACGGGGCCTTTGCTACGCGATCTATTCGAGCGCCTGGGGGCTTGGCGATACCGGAATGTTCAATGTCCATGCCGCGACCGGGCCAGAAACGATGGGCGCGTTGATCGACGTCGTTTCGGCCGAGTTCGACAAGGCGGCGGCCTCGCGCCCGGAGGATGGGGAAGTGCGCCGCGCCAAGGCACAGCTAAAGGCCGGGCTCCTGATGAGCCTCGAAAGCCCGATCGCGCGCGCCGAGCAGATGGCGCGCCAGATGCTCGCCCTCGGCCGCCTCGTGCCAATGGCCGAGCTTATCGACAAGGTCGATGCGGTGGACGCCGAGCAGATACGCGCTCTGGCCGAACGGCTGGTGGCCCGCTCCAAGCTCTCGTTTGCACTGGCGGGTGCGGGCAAGGCGGGACGGGGTATCGTGGACAACGTCGAGCAGCGGGCGGTGCGCCATTGATCGGGTTCATGGGACTGGGGCACCATCGGACGTCACGGCGCTGCAAGAGCGCGCCGGTATGGGTTGTCGTCTCTGAAGCGGGGAGAGGACGGACATGGCGTTCCTGAGGCCGTCCTTCGTCGAGGAGGCAAGCGCATTCATTCGCGGCGACGGCATGTCGCTGCGGCCGCCAGCGATGTCGGACTACGAGCAGTGGGCCTATGTCCGCCGCGTCAGTCGCGATCATCTCGTGCCCTTCGAGCCGCAATGGGCGACCGACGAGCTGAGCCGCGCTGCCTTTCGCGAGCGCGTGCGGCTCTACCAGCGCAATCGCCGCGATGGTCTCGGCTATGCGTTCTTCATCTTCCGCGACAGTGATCGCCACCTGATCGGCGCCATCACGTTCTCGAATGTCCGACGCGGCATCACGCAGGCGGCATCTCTCGGCTACTGGATCGGCGAGCCCTACGTGCGCCAGGGCAATATGCAGCGCGCACTCGCCGCCGTCTTGCCCTTTGCCTTCGAGGATCTGCGTCTTCATCGCCTCGAGGCCGCGTGCCTTCCGCACAATGTGGCCTCGCAGCGTGTGCTCGAGGCGAATGGCTTTGTGCGCGAAGGCTTGGCGCGGCGTTATCTGCGCATCAACGGCCAGTGGCAGGATCATGTCCTCTTCGGGTTGATCGAGGAGGACTGGCACGCATGATAGTGGGGGGCGTGTGCATGGGGGGCGACGCTGCTGGGCCAAGGCCTGGCGCGTATGCTGTCATGCGTCGCGCACTCGCGCTGCTGGCGCTCCTTCTTGTTGCGATCTTCGGTCTCGCAGCAGGCACGTCCGGAGCACGCGCGCTCGAAGCGATCGAAGTCTCCGAGGATGCCGACCGCATCGACGTCACGAGCCACGGCGAGCTCTACGAGGGCCGCGGCGACAGCATCCAGGCGGAGACGGCGCCGGACGCCACCGGCGGCACGTTCCGCATGAACGTGCGCGCGGCGACGCCGGGCACGAATCCGAGCTGGCTCGTCTTCTCGCTGCGCAATCCCACGAACAAGACGATCGAGCGCTGGCTGACCGCCAACCGCTACTCGACGACGCGCTCTGGCGTGATCTGGCCCGATCTCGACGCGCGCCGCATCGAGGCCATCACGCAGTCGGAAGGCTTCGTCCCAGAGCGCATCAGGAACGACAGTGCCGACGTCTTCCGCATCAGCATCGAGCCCGGCCGCACGGTCACGTTCGTCGTCGAGCTCGCCTCCGAGCGCATCGCGCCGATCCAATTGTGGAAGCCGCTCGCCTACGAGCAGCGGCATCGCGATCGCCAGCTCTTCAACGGCATCCTGCTCGGTTTCACCGGATTGCTCGCGATCTTCCTGACGGCTGTCTTCGCTGCCAACCACAAGATGATCTTTCCGAGCGCCGCGCTCGTTGCGTGGTGCGTGCTGGCGTTGCTCTGCGTCGATTTCGGATTCTGGCCGCGGCTCTTTCCCATGCGGCCCGAGGACAATGCCCAATACCGCGCGGTGGCGGAGGCCGCGGTCGCCGCAAGCCTTGTCATCTTCCTCTTCACGTTCCTGCGCGGGAATCTGTGGAACAGCTTCCTGCGGATGCTCTTCCTGATCTGGATTGCCGGTCAGCTCGTGATCGTCGCGACGGCCGTCCTCGATCCGCGTCTTGCAGCGACGGTTGCGAGGCTCTCGCTCGGAGCCATCGGCCTGTTCGGCGGTCTCGTGATCCTCTACTTCAGTCTGCGCGGGCTCGATCGCGCGCTCGCGTTGGCGCCTACGTGGATACTGCTGCTCGTGTGGCTCTTCGGTGGCGCCGCGACGCTGACCGGGCGCCTTTCTGGCGAGATCGCCATCTCGGGCCTGCTCGCCGGGCTCGTGCTGATCACGCTGCTGATCGGCTTCACCGTGACACAGTTCGCCTTCCGCGTGACGGAGCCGGCCTTCGCGAATAGTCCATCCGACCGCCAGCTCCGCGCCACAGCCATCGAGATGGCGAGCGTCGGCGTATGGGAATGGAATGCGCGCCGCGACGAGATGAAGATGGATCCGCTCATCGAGGCGACGCTAGGGCTCAGGCCCGGTGATCTCTCGGGCAAGGTCGACGATCTGCTGGCTTATCTGCATCAAGCCGATCGCGAGCGTCTGCTGCTGCTCTTCCAGGGCGTCAAGGACAAGTCCGGCGGCGCTGTCAGCCTCGACTTCCGCATCCGTCATGCCGACAGCACGTACCGGTGGTTCGAGCTCGAGGGTGCCGCGGTGCCGACTGCCGACCGCCGTTCGCTGCGCTGCGTCGGCCTCATTCGAGATGTCACGGATTCGCGGCGCGCCCGCGAGCGTCTCATGCATGACGCCGTCCACGACAGCCTCACCGGTCAGCCGAACCGCGAGCTGTTTCTCGACCGCCTCACCATGGCTATCACGCGCGGGCGTGACGATCCTATGCAGAGGCCCACGGTCCTCCTGCTCGATCTCGACAAGTTCAAGAGCGTCAACAGTGCCTTTGGCCTCGTCGTCGGCGACAGCCTGCTGCTCACGGTTGCCCGCCGGCTGCAGCGCACGCTCAATACGAGCGACACGCTTGCCCGTATCGGCGGCGACCAGTTTGCGATCCTCATTCCCTCGCAGCACGACCCGCGAGAGCTGGCCATGCTCGCCGAGCGCCTGCGCCGCTCACTGCGCTCGCCGATCAAGATTGCCAATCAGGAGATCATCCTCACTGGCTCGATCGGCATCGCCACCGCCGACGAGAACCAGGCGGACGCCCGCGAGCTTCTGCGCGAAGCCGAGACGGCCATGTACCGCGCCAAGCGCGCCGGCACGGATCGTATCGAGATCTTCACGCCGCAGATGCGCGGCGAGAAGGACGAGCGCATTGCCATCGAGAGCGATCTGCGTCGGGCCATCGAGCAGGGCCGTCTGACGGTGCTCTACCAGCCGATTGTCGCGCTCTCCAACGAGAGCCTCGTCGGCTTCGAGGCACTCGTGCGCTGGGAGCATCCGCGTTACGGACAGTTGAGCCCTGCGGACTTCATTCCGATCGCCGAGGAAACCGATCTCGTCGTCAAGCTCGGCTCCTACGTTCTCTCTCGCGCCATCGCTGAGGTCGCGAAATGGCAAGGCGCATTGCCGCGCGCCGAGCAGCCGCTATTCGTCAGCGTCAACGTCTCGAGCCGCCAGCTTCTCAAGGCCGACATCGTGCCGGAGATCCGCCACCTGCTCGGACGCAATGTCGTGCCACGGGGATCGCTGCGCCTTGAGGTCACAGAATCTCTCGTGATGGAGAACCCCGAGCGCGCGACGCACGTGCTCGAGCTCCTCAAGAGCGCCGGCGCGGATCTCGCCATCGACGACTTCGGCACCGGCTACTCCTCGCTCGCCTATCTGCAGCGCTTTCCCTTCGACACGCTCAAGATCGACAAGGCGCTCGTACAGTCGGGAACCGAGAGCGAGGCCGGCGGCGCGATCGTCCGCGCCATCCTGCTGCTCGCTCATGAGCTCGGCCACAAGGTCGTTGCCGAAGGAGTCGAGGCGCCCGAGGATGCCGCGTTCCTGCGTGCGCTCGGTTGCGAGTACGCCCAGGGCTTCTACTACGGGCAGCCCATGTCGGAGCGCGATGCACTCCAGTTCATCAAGCTCGTCGCGAAGTCCGAAAAGAAGATGGGCCGCCGCGCGATGAAGATGAGCACGCCGCGCCAGACAGCCAATGGTGCAGCCAACGGCAAGGACAAGGAGCCACCGGCACCGGTGACCCAGCCCGTAGCGGCGCGCAACAACGGCGCGGGTCCTCTCCCGGAGCCTGTCCGGCCTCCGCCACGCACCGGCACGCCGCCCTTAGCTGCAAACGGTGCCGCGCCGCCGTCGAAGCCGCCTATGCCCGCCATGCCATCGGGGCCGCGCGCTTCCCCGCCACCGGGGGCGCCGCCGCCGGGACACGCCGCTGCAGCAGGTTCGAGGCCAGGACCGCCACCTCCAGTTCCCGGTCCCGGATACGCGGCAGGGCCGGCCCGGATGGCTCCGCCGCCGCCACCGCCTCAGGCAGCACCGGCTCCCATGGCCGCTTCGCTTAGGGGGGCGGATGGCCCGCCGCAGGGCCGGCCTTTGCCGAACGGTGCCGTGCCGCCGCCCATCGATACGGCCCCGCCGAAGGGCGGTCCGACGCTTCCAGGTGTGCCCGCGGCCGCGCAGACGCCGCTGACGAACGGCCCTGGCCCGATGCCCGGCACGCCGCCGGGACCGCCTCCGCCAGTGCCAACGTTGACGCCGCCGGGGCCACCGCCGAGCCGCCCGTCCATGCCGCCGCCGATTGCAGCGAACGGTGGACCGCGCGAGCCGGCGCCGCCTCTGCCGCATCAGCGTCCTACAGGCCCGCCGCCGCTCGACGGGCAGCGGATGCCGCAGCCTCCGCCTGTGCCCGGTAATGTGCCGCCGCATACGCAAGGCAACCGTCCGCTGCCGCACGCGGTCCGTGAGACGACGTTGCCGGCCTCGCTCACGGCGAGCCTCGCGCGGCTTGCCGGGCGTGAGCCGCCACGGTCGCCAGAGCCGCCGCGTGATGCCGTGCCGCCGCCGGAGCGTTCGCGACCCGGGACTTGAGGGACGGGCGAGCGTTAATCCGTTGACGCGCGTTGCCGGGCTGCCATGGCGCGGGCCCGATGATTTGGCTAAGTTGGTCTCCTGCGTTGCCAAGTCGTGTCAGGATTGCCATGCAAGGATTTGAGGGTGCCCGCCGAATTCGATCTCGGGAGCGGCATCGCACGAGCCTCCGCCAGCGTTGGCGGCGTGGGGCAATGGCCGGCAGTCGTGGTGCGTGGCTAGGCGCGTGGTTGATGGTCGCCACAGCCTTGGCGCCGGACCATGCCGGTGGCCAGACCCAGGCGACGCCGCCTTCCGAAAGCCGGCCCGCAGTCAGCAAGAGTTTGATCGAGAAGATCGCCGAGTGGCTGCACGAGGCAAATCGCGCGCACCAGGATCTGCTTGCGCGCCTGAGCCGGCCGGTCCAACAGGCCCCGCCGTCATCGGATGTTGCGGCCCCGGCAGCGCCCCCTGCAGCCCCGATACCGCGCCAGTCCGACGAGGCGACGCGCGCGGAAGCGCTCAAGAAGGCCGAGGAGAAGCTCGCCGCCGAGGAAGCGCGCCGCGTCGCAGCCGAGCAGCAAGCCGAGGCGACGCGCCGTCAGGAGGAAGCAGCCCGCAAGGCCGAATCCGAGGCGGCCGCCGAACGCGAGCGGTCCGAGGCCACGCGCCGCGCCGCGATCGCCGAGCGGGAGGCTTCGGAGAAGAAGCGCCAGGAAGAAGAGGCGCGTCTTCTCGAGCAGGCGCAGCGTGAGCGTGAAGTGCGCGATGTGGAAGCTGCCCGCGTCAAGCTCGAGGCCGAGCAGAAGGAGCGCGACGCAGAAGTGCGCCGGCAGGCAGAGGCGCTTGCCAAGGACATGGCCGAACGCGCGACGTCCGAAGCCGAAGCGCGCGCTGCCGAGGAGCGGACACGCGCGGCGGAACAGGCGGCGCGTACGGCCGTTGCTGAGCGTCGCGAGCGCGAGGAAGCGCAAAAGCTTGCCGAAGCCGCGGATCGTGCCGCCGAGGCTCGACTTGCCGAGGAGCAGCGGGTGCGTGACGCCGCCCGAGCAGCCGAGGAACGCAAGCGCGCCGAGGAGCAGCGTGTACGCGAAGCCGAGGCCAGGCGGCTTGCCGAGGCTGCCGGCCGCGCCGCAGAGGAGCGTCGCCGCGCCGAGGAGCAGCAGGCGCGGGAAGCAGAAGAGAAGAAGCTCGCGGAAGCGCGCGCGGAGGCCGAGCGCCTGAGGAGGACGGCCGTGCAGGCGCCGGCAGAGGGCAGTGGTGTTCGTGCTGCGGCTGCGGCTGCGGCTGTTGCCTCGCCCTCACCGTCTGCTGCGACGCCGACGCGCGTGGCGCCTTCCCGCAAAACCGCCCAGCGGGCGGCCTCACTCCGCAAGCGCGTGCGCATACGCGCGGCAGCAACTCAGTGCCGTCCATGTCCGCCGCAGCGCCACACGCGCAAGACGGCACGTCCGGCCGTTGCGAGCCATAGACACAAGACCCACCATACGAGCCGCGCTCACCGCGATCTGTTCTTCTGTCCACCCCCGAGTCACGACCGCATGTCGCGGCGATGACTGGCCTCGATCTGCGGCGTGCATAGCTCGGCCGCAGGAGCGCAATTCCCCGCACAAGATGCTATGAGCTGGCCAGCCACCCACCCAGCAGAGTGCGCTCTGCAAGGCCGGCAGCGGTTGAGGAGCAGTTCATGCAGCGCGAAGCGAGCGGGAAATCTGCGCAGCAGGCGCATCGAGGCGCGCGTGCGCAGCCGGCGCAGCGCAGCTCTCTGAGGGCGCTCCGCGGCATTTTTCCTTATGTCTGGCCGAGCGACCGCCCGGATCTCAAGCGCACCGTCGTCGTCTCGCTCGTCCTCATGCTGTTCGCGAAGCTGGTGACGGTGGCCATGCCGTTCACCTACAAGTGGGCGACCGACGCGCTCGTCGCAGCGACCGGCGCTCCACAATCGAGCGGTGCCGCCTGGAACTGGCTCGTCGGCGCGCCGATCGCGGCCACGCTGCTCTATGGCGCCGCACGGATCGCGATCGTCATCTTCTCGCAGACTCGCGAAGGGCTCTTTGCCAAAGTGGCCATGAATGCCGTGCGCCGTCTCGCGCTCACGACTTTCGAGCACATGCACGCGCTCTCTCTGCGCTTTCATCTGGAGCGCAAGACCGGCGGCCTCACACGCGTACTCGAGCGCGGCCGCGCCGGTATCGAGAATATCTCACGCATGACGCTGATGACGTTCATCCCGACGATCGTCGAGTTCGCGCTTGTGCTCGGTGTGCTCGCCTTCGAATTCGACTGGCGCTACGTGCTCGTCGTCGCCGGCATGATTGCTCTCTATCTCTGGTTCACGATCTTCGCGACCGAGTGGCGTATTCGCATTCGCCGCACGATGAATGAGAGCGACAGCGACGCCAATACCAAGGCCATCGACAGCCTGCTCAACTACGAGACGGTCAAGTATTTCGGCGCCGAAGCCCGCGAGGCCGCGCGCTACGATGCGTCTCTAGCGACCTACGAGCGCGCGAGCGTGCGCACGTATACCTCGCTCGCGTGGCTCAATACCGGTCAGGCCGTGATCTTCACGCTGACGCTCACATTTTGCATGGTGATGTCGGCGCGCGATGTGATCGCCGGCACGAACACCCTCGGCCAGTTCATCATGGTCAATGCGCTCATGCTTCAGCTGTTCATCCCGCTGAACTTCATGGGCATGGTCTATCGCGAGATCAAGCAGGGCATTACCGACATCGAGATCATGATGGACGTGCTCGAGCAGCCGCCGGAGGTCGCCGACCGGCCCGGCGCGCGCGATCTCGTCGTCGGCGGTGGCGCGGTGCGATTCGAGAACGTGCGTTTCCACTACGAGGCCGCGCGCCCGATCCTCGAGGGCCTCTCGTTCGAGGTGCCGGCGGGCAAGATGGTCGCGATCGTCGGGCCATCCGGTGCGGGAAAGTCGACCATCAGCCGCATTCTGCTACGCTTCTACGATGTCTCCGGCGGGCGCGTGACGATCGACGACCAGGATATTCGGGATGTGACGCAGGCGAGCGTACGCGCCGCGATCGGCGTCGTGCCGCAGGACACTGTGCTGTTCAACGACACCATCCGCTACAACCTTCAGTACGGACGCCCCGATGCTACGGAGGCCGAGATCGAGGCGGCGGCGCGTCTCGCTCAGATCGATGCCTTCATCAAGACGCTGCCGGAAGGCTATGACACCATGGTCGGCGAGCGCGGGCTGAAGCTCTCCGGCGGCGAGAAGCAGCGCGTCGCCATCGCACGCACGATCCTCAAGTCGCCGCCCATTCTCATGCTCGACGAAGCGACGAGCGCCCTCGACAGCCACACCGAGAAGGAAATCCAGGACGCGCTCGACAAGGTGGTGAAGGACCGCACGACCCTCGTCATCGCGCACCGCCTCTCGACGATCGTGCACGCCGACAACATCATCGTGCTCGACAAGGGCCGGCTGGTCGAGCAGGGCACGCACGGCGAGCTGATGGCGCGAGACGGGCTTTATGCTTCGCTCTGGAACCGTCAGCGGCAGGCCGAGAAGGCGCGCGAAGAACTGGCCGCCGCCCTCGCGCAGGAGGGCGAGCGCATTGCGGATGGGCGTCTGAAGCTCGAAGCCGTCGAGCCGGCGGAGAAGACGCGCGATGAAGCGGGCGCCTGAGGCGACTTACCGTGGCGCGAGGCGGATGGCGCCGTCGAGGCGGATGCATTCGCCGTTGAGCATGACGTTCTCGCAGATGTGCGTGGCGAGCGCCGCGTACTCCGTTGCGCTGCCGAGGCGCGAGGGGAAAGGCACCGAGGCGGCCAGCGCCTTGCGTGCATCTTCCGGAAGGCCATCGAACATGGGCGTGTGGAAGAGACCCGGCAGGATCGCACAGACTCGGATGCCGCTCTGCGCGAGATCGCGCGCGACGGGCAGAACCATGGACTTCACGCCGCCCTTGGATGCGGCATAGGCCACCTGACCGATCTGGCCGTCCTCGGCGGCGACCGAGGATGTGTTGATCATGACGCCGCGCTCGCCGTCGGGTCCGATGGGATCGAGCGTCAGCATTCCTGCCGAGCTACGCGACATTAGGAGGAACGAGCCGATCAGGTTGATCGAGATCACGCGCGCGAAGCTCGCGAGGTCGTGCGGTACGGGCGGCGCGCCCTCCTTGCCCTTGCGGGCTGTGCGCTGGCCGATGGCGATACCGGCGCAGTTGACGAGAATGCGCTCCTGGCCGTGTGCCTTGCGGACGGCAGCAAGTGCTGCGTCGACATCAGCTTCGCTGGTCACGTCGCAATTTGCGAACGTGCCGCCGAGTTCCTTGGCGAGCGAGGTGCCGGCCGTCTCGTTCACATCGAGGATGCCGACCTTGACGCCCTTGCCCGCGAGCGCGCGCGCGGTTGCCGCGCCGAGACCCGAAGCGCCGCCCGTGATGACGGCGGCAATGTCTTTTCCAAGCTGCATGACGGGATGCTCCTTCCAGATGCGAAGATGCGGGCCTTCATCGGGACCGCGGTGTCAGAGTCAGTTCATAGGCCTTAGCTCGGGCGCGGGCTCATATTTCCTTGGCGCGCTCGCGTAGCACGAACTTCTGGATCTTGCCCGTGGACGTCTTCGGCACCTCGGCAAAGACGATATGGCGCGGGCATTTGTAGTGCGCGAGGTGATCGCGGCACCAGGCAATCACGTCGGACGCGAGCAGCTGCGTGCCCGGCTTCAGCTCGATGAAGGCGCAGGGTGTCTCACCCCACCTCTCATCGGGCTTGGCGACGACGGCACAGGCGGCGATCGAGGGGTGCTTGTAGAGCACGTCCTCGACCTCGATCGAGGAAATGTTCTCGCCTCCCGAGATGATGATGTCCTTGGAGCGGTCCTTGAGCTGGATATAGCCGTCGGCATGAAGCACGCCGAGATCACCCGAGTGGAACCAGCCGCCGGCAAAGGCTTCGTCCGTCGCCTGCGGGTTCTTGAGGTAACCCTTCATGACGATATTGCCGCGGAACATGACCTCGCCGAGCGTCTGTCCGTCGGAAGGCACGACCTCCATGGTCTCGGGGTTCATCACGGTGAGGCCTTCGAGCGCGGCATAGCGCACGCCCTGGCGCGCCTTGCGCTGTGCGCGAGCGGACGAATCGAGCACGTCCCATTCGCTCTTCCACTCGTTCACCGATGCCGGGCCGTAGGTCTCGGTTAGGCCATAGACGTGCGTGACGTCGAAGCCGGCTTGCTCCATGCGCGAGAGTACGGCCTCGGGCGGCGGCGCTGCAGCCGTGATGAACTGCACGCGATGCGGCAGTGGGCGGAGCTCGTTCGGCGTTGCGTTGAGCATCGCCGACATGACGATTGGCGCGCCGCAGAGGTGCGTGACCTTGTGCTCGGCAATGGCCTCGTAGATGGCGCCGGCCCTGACCCAGCGGAGGCAGACGTGCGTTCCCGCTGCGGCCGTGACGGTCCAGGGGAAGCACCAGCCATTGCAATGGAACATCGGCAGCGTCCAGAGATAGACGGAATGCCGGCTCATCTGTGCCGAGACGATATTGGCGTAGCACATGAGGTGCGCGCCGCGGTGGTGGTAGACCACGCCCTTGGGATTGCCGGTCGTGCCGGACGTGTAGTTCAGCGAGACGGCGTCCCATTCGTCCGCCGGCACCCGCCACTTGTAGCCGGCGAAGCCGCGCTTGATGAAATCCTCGTACTCGACGGGGCTCAGCCGCTCGCCGACCTGCGGGAACTCAGGGTCATCGTACTCGACGAGCCGCGGCTTCACGCGGCACTTCTCGACGGCCTCCTTCACCGTCGCCGAGAATTCGCGGTCGTAGATCAAGACCTTGGACTCGGCGTGGTCGAGCTGGAAGGCGACGATCGCGGCATCGAGCCGGGTGTTGATCGAATGTAGAACGGCCCGCGTCATAGGCACGCCGAAATGGGCTTCGAGCATCGGCGGCGTATTCGACAGCATGACCGACACGGTGTCGCCAGCGCCGATCCCGAGCCAGGCGAGCGCGGAGGCGAGACGTCGGGCGCGCTCGTAGAGCTGAGCGTAGGTGAAGCGCTGGCGGCCATGGATAACGGCGATATGCTCGGGATGAACGGCGGCCGAGCGCTCGAGGAAAGTCAGCGGCGTGAGCGGCTGATAATTGGCCGACGTCTTGCCGAGATGCCTGTCGAAGGGGTTCTGGGACATGAGGGCCAATCGTGCTCAGGGACGAGGCCGCGAGGGGCCTGGGGCGGAAGCTATCCGAGCCTCAGGATCGGAGCAACGGCCCGCGATTGCCAAGCAACGTCCGTTCATATGCAACGGTAGGATTGTGCAAAGCGTTGCAGAGTGAAGGCCCAGTCGTTCCGGGGAGGAGGACAGGATCGCGACGGCGTCACATCTGAGTGATCTGTGGAAAAAACGAATCACCCGAGCGCGGCAAATCTGCCAAAGATATGGCGCAATCGATTGGAATGAATGGGTTTCGCTTGCGATGCCGTGCCGAAGCAGTCATGCTGATAAAGCATTATGGTGTGGACTGATGGGCGTTATTCCGTCGACCGTGCCGGCCGGAACCCCCGAACCTCTTGAGAGGCCTTCTGCCATGCGGCGCGCCGCCCTATGCCTGCTCTCCACCATCGCGCTTGCCGCCGCGTCGCCGGCATTTGCCCAGGATACGCCCCGAGCAGGGGAGAGCGCGGCCGAGCAGCCGGCGGAGCGAACTCCGCCGGTGATCGACCCCGCAGCCTTGTCTTCCAAGGCGCGCACCGAAGGTGACGCGAACGTTGCGCCGCCCGCGCCGCCTGCTGCTACGGCGAGCACGCCCGTAATCGTGCCACCGGCACCTCCGAGCAACCCGATCGTGACTTCGTCGATCCCAGGCTCGAAGCCGTCGAGCGAGACGCCGGCCGCGAGCGAAGCGCCTGCTGCGCCCGCCTCCCAAGAGACAACGACCTCAACACCGGCTGCACCTGCACCTCAGGCGCCCGCAACTGCAACGCCGGCGCCTCAGGCTCCGCCGGCTGTTGCGGCACCGGCCGAGCCAGCGCCCCCGCCACTCAATGCCGCGCTGATCGCTGCCATCGAGAGCAGTCAACCGAATACGCGACAGGCTCAGGAGCGCGAGTGGCATGATGCGATCCGCGCCTTCTATGTTGCCCGCAAGGGCCAGCCCATGTGGACCACGCCGAGTGGCCTCAGCACGAACGCCGAGGCGCTTGTCGCCGAGATGGGCCGTGCCGATGAGTGGGGCCTCGATCCCCGGGCCTTCGACATCAGGGGCCTGCCGACGGGCAGTGCCACACCCGACGTGCTCGCCGCGGCCGAGCTCAAACTTACCAATGCCCTCGTCACGTACGCGTGGCACGCGCGCGGTGGACGCGTCGATCCGGTGCAGCTCAGCAAGTGGCTCGACCAGTCGCCGCGGCCTCTCGATGTGAAGGCGCTCCTCGAGAAGTTCGCGACTGCAAGCGATCCGTCAATTGCCCTTCAGAAGCTTCACCCTCAACACCGCCAATTCGAGTTCCTCAGGCAGGCGTACCTCAAGGCTCGCGGGGATAAGGCGCCGACACAGCAGATCCAGGAGGATCCGCGGGTGGTGAGCGTCCCGAACGGGCCGGTGATCCGGGTCGGTGAGCGACATGAGCATGTCGAGCTCGTGCGTCGCCGCGTCGATCTGCCGGCGCGCGTCGCGGATGATGCCGACCTCTATGACGAAGAACTCGCTGCGGCCGTGCGCGAGTTCATCGGTCCGACTTATCGCGACCGGCAGTCCGGCCGCATGGTGCAGCGTCCCTCGCATCCCGCACTGACCAATGCCGTGCGCGCGAGTCTCCGTCCCAAGGCGGCGGCGCAGCAGGAGCAGGCGCAGGGTCGGCAGCCGTCACTCAAGCAGTACCTCGTCAATCTCGAGCGCTGGCGCTGGATGCCGGAGCAGCTGGGCAGCACGCACGTCTGGAACAATCTTCCCGAGTACACGACGCGGGTGATACGCAACGGCACTGTCGTCCACCAGGAGCGCATCATCATCGGCAAGCCGACGAACCAGACGCCGGTCTTCTCCGACGAGATGCAATTCGTCGTATTCCATCCGGATTGGGGCGTGCCGGGCACGATCAAGGTTCAGGATCTGCTGCCGTCGCTGCAGTCGGGCGACGACTCGGTGCTCCAGCGCCGGAACATGCGGATCGTCAATGGCAGCCGGACCATGCGCGCCTACGAGATCGACTGGGAGCGCACCGATATCCGCAAGATATCCATCGTGCAGGATCCCGGTCCGAGCAATCCGCTCGGTCAGCTGAAGTTCATGTTTCCGAACAAGCATGACGTCTACATGCACGACACGCCGACGAAGAATCTCTTCGAGACGCCCGTCCGTGCCTATAGCTTCGGCTGCATCCGCGTGCGCAATCCGACACGTCTTGCCGAACTCGTGTTCGGCATGGACCGCAACTGGACGATGACGGACATCTCCGAGCGGCTGAGGCCCAACGCTGCGCAGAACAGCCGCGTCGATCTCAACCGGCGTATTCCCGTGCACAACACCTACTTCACGCTCATCGCCGATGAACATGGCAAGGTGTCGAGCTTCGCGGACGTCTATGGCCATGACCGGCGCATTCAGGCCGTCCTTCTCGACGGCCAGAGCGTCGCTGCCGTTGCGCGCACCGATCCCGCGGCTGAGCTTGATCGCAAGGTGAAAGAGCTCGCAAATAACCCACGCCCGCGCCGCGAAGAGTACAGCGGCGGCTGGGGCGGTTGGGGCTGGGGCCCGCCACCGAAGGGTCGTCGCGGTGGCAGTGGTGGCGGCGACTTCTTCTCGGGTCTCTTCGGAAACTGACTTGAGCCGGGGCGTCAGGCAGCAGCCTGACGCCGCGCACGCTTGAGCCGGCGCGCGGCTCCCTGGCGCTGCGCGAGATCCATCTGCACGATGTAGATCTCGGTCACCTCGTAGCCGAGGAACACGCCCGGGCCGGCGTTGATGGTCGAGCCATGGATGCGACGGTCCGACATCACGATGCCGGCGTCGAAACGTCCTTCGATGGTCTCGAACAGGCTTCGCGCCTCATCGATCTGCGCGACGACGACAATATGGTCGTAGGCTTCGTCCAGCGCATCGAGCACGAGGTTGATCCAGCCGGCGTCGAGCGGTCGCAAGGGATCGGCCGATGCGCTGCCCGCCGCGATGAAGTGCACGTCGCTCTCGGGCAGTCGCACGATCACGTCGTCGAAGCTCGCCCGGCCATCCAGCAGGTCGTTCATGCCGGGTCGCGTTTGTAACCCGAGGCTCGCAGCGAGACCCTTGCCGTCGCGTGACCAGTCGACGAGTACGCAGCGCCGGCCCGCAGTGGCGAGCGAGGTGATCATGTCACGCGCTTCGTTTGTGCCGTCGATGCCATCGGCGACGAGGAGCGTGCGGTGGCCTTTCCGCCCCATGGCCCTGCCCGCCAGATGGCGAGCGGTGTCGGCCGTCGTTGAAAGTATGACGAACTGCCCCGGCTCGCTGCTCTTAACATGCGGCGCCACCGCGGCCTGCACGTCCTCGGTCGGGTGCGTTTCGGTCACCGGGGCATCAATCGGCCGAGCCTCGAATGCGGCGGTGTCGAGCCGCACGTCCGCGCGATCGCGTGCCGTCGCAGCAAGGTCTGCAAAGCCCGTCTCCGTTACCGACCGCCGATTGCCGAAGAGCAAGGCGCGAACGATCACCGCCACGAACCCGATCATCAGGATCGCAACGGCAGCGAGCAGCGCGAACTGACCTTTGCGAGGGAAGGCCGGGATGGCGATAGCCTGCGCGGGCGACACACGCTCGGCGAAGGCAGCATGCACCGGCGCTCGCGGCACACCTGGCTCCTGATCGCTCAGGTTCTCCAGCGCGCGCCGCCTGGCAGCAGCATCCTGCTCGAGCGCGGCAAGGCGGGCGGTGTCGGAAGCGGCACCACTGTTGCCAGCGCTGGCATCGGCGCGGGCGAGCCGCGCGCGCGCCTCGGTCTCGCGCGCCGTGGCCGACTTGACCTCCGCGTCGAGCGCTTCGGCGATGGCGGTCGCCTCGCGGAACATTTGCCAGCGCAGCTCGCTCAGCCGAGCCTTGAGATCGCGGATGCGCGGATGGTCGGATGCCAGTGAGCGCTCGGCGGCGGTCTTCTGCACCTCGAGGCGGACGCGCTCGCCAATGAGCTGATGAAGGCTCGGCGAAGTCTGCAGCTCGGCAATAGCCTCGACCTTGCCTTTGTCGAGAAGTGCGCGAACGGCCTCGGCGCGTGCGGCAGCATCGCTGCGCTCGCGCTCCGACTGCGCCAGCGCTTCCGCGAGATCATTGCGTCGCTGATCATCGACCGCTTCATCCGACAGGCGCTTGATGCGCGCGATCTCAGCCTCGATCCTGGCCAGTTCGTCGGTAAGCAGATGCTTTTCATGCCCGGACGCCACCGTGCCGGTGGGCTCTGCCGATGCCAATTGCAGGTGGACGAGATGGTCGGCGATCCGCGCAGCAAGATCGGGCGTACGTGCCGTCGCGCTGACGATGATGCTGCCCTCCTCCTGGCCTGGCTTAACGTCGAGATTCTGCGCGAGGGCTGCAAGTGCCTGCTCGTTGCGGGCACTTTCGGGGCGCCGCGCATGGCGGCCCGACAGCCGGTCCAGCGAGCCAATGACATCCTGTATTGCGTCCGCGCCGCCGAATGCCGGGAGATTTTGGAGATCCAAATCCGCCACGACCTTGCGCGCCAAATCACGTGACTTGAGCGAGGCAATGATGGTAGCCGCAGCCGCATCAGGCACCGTGAGGCGAATTTCGGTCGTGGCGACGTAGCGGGCAGGGACCAACGCCAGCGCGGTGAATACCGCAGCACCCGTAAAGCCAGCGACGACCAGCACGCGCAGCCAGGAGCGCATCAGCACCGCCCACTGAGACATGACGGCAATATCTTCGGACGCCAATCGAGCGGAGTTACGCATGAGCTTGATACCGGTGTGCTGATCCGCGATGTCGAACTCGACAGGCGGTGTACAATTGTCCCGGATTAGAACGCTCGGCCCTTGCGATTTCATTAAGCGCGGAAAGACTTTCTCGCGGTCAGTTCTTGTTAACTCGCACTAACGAGAAGTTGCTACGCACGGCGGCGCCTGCGCCGCGGGATCAGCGCGCGGCGGCCGCCGCCGAGCGGATCTCCGCGATGTTCTTCGCGTACGCGTCCTTGCTGCCGCCCTTGAACACCGCCGATCCGGCGACAAGCACATTGGCGCCGGCCGCGACCACGAGCGGCGCCGTCTCCGGCGTGACACCGCCGTCGATCTCGATATCGATCGGACGATTGCCGATGAGCGCCTTCACGCGCCGTACCTTCTCGATGATCGACGGAATGAAAGCTTGGCCCCCGAAGCCGGGATTGACGGTCATGAGCAGAATGAGATCAAGGCGGTCGAGCACGTATTCTATGACGTTCTCGGGCGTCGAAGGATTGAGGGAGACGCCCGCCTTCTTACCGAGCGCGCGGATGGCCTGGAGCGAGCGGTCGAGATGCGGCCCGGCCTCGGCGTGGACCGTGATGATGTCGGCGCCGGCCTCTGCAAACGCGGCGAGATAGGGATCTGCCGGCGTGATCATGAGGTGGCAGTCGAAGACCTTCTTCGAGGCACCCCGGATGGCTTTGATGACTGGCGGCCCATACGAGATGTTCGGGACGAAATGGCCGTCCATGACATCGAGGTGGATCCAGTCGGCGCCGGCCGCATCGACATCGGCCACTTCCTGACCGAGCCGGGCGAAGTCGGCCGAGAGGATCGACGGCGCGATGATGAGATCCCGAGACATCGAGGTCCTCCGTTCGCGCGGCATTCAGGAAAATCAGGCCGCATATCCAGGCGATAGCACGCCACGGGGCTCATGCAACAGGGCGCCCGGCATGGCTTCTGAGCCTATCCCCGACAGCATCTGAACGACGGCCAATGCTGGGCGTAGGGCCCCAGACTGAGGATAAAGACCAGTCTGGGGATCAAATTCCTGTTTAATCCATAATTTGTCCTAAGTTTCCCGTTGACGCCCATAAGAACCCATGACATCCCATTAATGCCCGTCCGCACCGGGCAGGAGATGTGGGGCGCGGCGCCGGTTCTGCAGAGGGTCTGAACCGTGCGACCGCCCGCTCTCCGGCCGGTCCGAAAGGATCGAGGAAAAGCGTCTGCACCGCCCTCGCGTGTCGATCGAGGGCGGTTCCGTGCGGGAGTTCAGAGCGTGAGGCGGGTTTTCAGTCGCGGTTGTCGCGTTGAGCAAAAACGACGGGACTTCGACTGAAGGGATGGACCGCTTTGTCTCGACATTCATCAACAAGATCGACGCCAAGGGCCGCGTATCAGTTCCTGCGCCTTTCCGGGCTATTCTCGAGCGCGACGGCTTTCAGCAGGGCGGGGCAGGACACGTCTACTGCTACCCCGCGCTCGACAGTCCTGCAGTCGATGCAGGCGGCGAAAGACTTGCGCGCACGATCGACGGGCTTCTCGCGGGCCTGCCGGACTATTCGATCGAGCGGGACGAACTCTCTGTCGCACTTTACGGTATCTCCCAGGTCCTCTCGATCGACCAGGACGGACGTATCGTGCTTCCTGAAAGCCTTCGCGCCCACGCAGGCATCACGACCCAGGTTGCTTTTGTCGGCCTGGGCGAAAAATTTCAGCTTTGGGAGCCGGGCCAGTTCGAGCGCCGCCGCGCCGAGGCCCAGCAGAAAGTTCGCGAGCACCTCAAACTGTTCGGCGCGGGTCGACGCGGCGGGGGCGACCCCGGCGGCGGCCGGCAGGGGGCGCGGGAATGATGGCGGGCCGCCAGGCGCGCCCAGGGGAACGTGCCACTGAGGGTGCGGTCCGCCACATTCCCGTGTTGCTTGATGAGGTGCTCGCCGCGCTGAAGCCAGCGGCCGGCGAGACCTTCATCGACGGTACGTTCGGTGCTGGTGGCTATACCTCGGCCATTCTGGACGCCTCCGACGCACGCGTCATTGCCATAGACCAGGATCCAAATGCGCTGACTGCCGGGCAGGCGCTCGTCGCGAAGTACGCGCCGCGCCTCATCCTGAGCGAAGGGCGCTTTGGCGATCTCGACCGCATCGCGGCGGACGCCGGCTTTCCCACTGTCGACGGTGTGGTCCTCGATATCGGCGTCTCGTCCATGCAACTCGACGAGGCTGAACGCGGCTTCTCCTTCATGTCGGACGGCCCGCTCGATATGCGTATGTCGCAGTCGGGACCGAGCGCCGCTGACGTCATTCGCGATTCTTCCGAGGAGCTGCTGGCCGACATCTTCTTCCATCTCGGCGAGGAGCGGCGCTCGCGTGCCGTCGCGCGCGCGATCGGCCGGGTGCGTGAAAGCAGCGAGATCACGACCACACGCCAGCTCGCCGATCTCGTCCAGCGGACGCTCGGCCGCGCCAAGGGTGACGACAAGCATCCGGCGACGCGTGTCTTCCAGGCGCTCCGCATCTACGTGAACGACGAGCTCGGTCAGCTCATGGATGCGCTCATGGCCGCCGAGCGCGTCTTGAAGCGCGGCGGGCGTCTCGTCGTCGTCACGTTCCATTCGCTCGAAGACCGCATCGTCAAGCGTTACCTCACGGACGCAAGCGGTCGAAATCCGTCCGGTTCGCGCCACTTGCCGCCAGCGGCAGAGGCCGCGGCGGCACCGCGTTACCGAATTGTTAACCAACGCCCGTTAACCCCGTCTGATAAGGAAATTGCCGCCAATCCGCGTGCGCGTTCGGCGCGCCTCCGGGCCGCCGAGCGGACCTCGGCACAGGCGGCACATCCCGCGGATGAGGCCAGTCTCGGCGTGATCCGGCCCGAGTGCCTCGCCCGCCGCTAGTGTCCTGTTGAGGAGCGGTGTTCGCTATGCCCCGCCTAGCCGCAGTCGGCACGGTCCTGCTCGCGGTCGCTTCGGCGTTCGTGCTGTACGCCGTCACGTACGAAACGCGGAGGCTGGAGCAGCATGTCTCAGCCCAGGACCGGACCATCGAGAAGACACGCCTCGACATCGCGGTGCTGAAGGCCGAGCGCGCTTATCTCGCGCGTCCTGAGCGCATCGAGGATATGGCCCGCAAGGTCGGCCTCGGTCCTATCGATCCGCGCCAGTACGAGATGTTGTCCTCGGTAGGTGAGCGTAGGCCCTCTCCGGAAGGAGAGCGTCGCCCATGAAACGGCCCGAGCCGCTGCGTGTCGGGCCTGCGCTGGCAGCGCGACCCGGCGCGCCGCGCGATCCCGGTCATGCCGTACGTGTCGAGCTGCCGCGCGGGCGCACGTGGCTCATGCACGTCGCGATCTCGGCGGTTTTCGTGGCTATTGCCGGGCAGACCGTTCGCCTCGCGGCGAGCGGTGATCCGGAGACGCGTCTGGCGCGTGCCGAGCCTCTCCATCAGACTTTCATCCGCCCGGACATCGTCGATCGCCGCGGCATCTTGCTCGCGACCGACGTTGATGCGGCTTCGCTGTTCGCCGATCCGGCGATGATCCGCGACGCCGACCTGACGGCTGAGAGGCTTGCTGCTGCCTTCCCCGAGCTTGATGCAGGTGACCTGCGGCGCCGGCTCGCCGACCACACGCGCCGCTTCGAGTGGATCAAGCGCGGCCTGACACCCATCGAGGCGCAGCGCGCGCATGATCTCGGCATTCCCGGCCTCGGCTTTCGCCGCGAGCCGCGTCGCGTCTATCCGACCCGCTACCTGACTTCGCACATCCTCGGTCACGTCGATCCTGACAATCGCGGCACCTCGGGCATCGAGCGGCACATCGACGAGATCGGAGAGATCGAAGCCGCTGCCGCGCCGCGCCGCTCGCAGAGAGCGCCGATACGGCTCTCCATCGATCTCGGTGTGCAGAACGCCGTCGCCGATACGCTCGCCGATGCGATGAAGCAGTACAAGGCCGAGGGCGCCTCCGGCATCGTCCTCGATGCTGCGAGCGGTGAGATCATCGCGGCCGTCTCGCTGCCTGACCAGGATCCTGAGAAATTTCCCGGTGCCGATGAGGACGATCGCAAGGACCGCGTCATGGGCGGCACCTTCGAACTCGGCTCCATCGCGAAGACGGTCACGCTCGGCCTCGCACTCGAAGATCTCGGTTCTTCGCTGAACCGCATCTATGACACGCGCGAACCCCTACGCTTCGGCCGCTATACGATTGCCGAGCAGTATCCGCCCGGTCGCCCCCTGACGCTTGCTGAAATCCTCGTGCGCTCGTCGAACGTGGGCGCGGGCCTCATTGCCATAGAAGCGGGAGTGCCGCGCCAGCGCGCCTTCCTCGATCGGCTCGGTCTGCTCGACCATATGCGCACCGAGGCAGGCCCCGTTGCGAAACCGCAGATCCCATCTCACTGGGGCTCGCTCGAAGGCGTGACCATTGCCTATGGCCACGGCCTCGCCGTTGCGCCGCTGCAGTTTGCCGCCGCCGCTGCCGGCCTCGTCAACGGCGGGATCAAAATCAAACCGACCCTGCTGCGGCAAGACACCGTGCCGGCGGGCGAAGCGCGCGTCATCTCTCCGGCGTCCAGCGCTGCGATCCGCGAGGCACTCCGCCGTGCCGTCAGCGACACACAAGGCACTGGTCGGCGCGCGGAACTCGAGGGCTACGAGATCGGCGGCAAGACGGGTACGGCCGAGCAGCCTGGCAAGGGCGGCTACAAGGAGAAGGCGGTGATCTCGTCGTTCTTCGCCGTGCTGCCGGCATCGGCGCCGCGTTACGTGTTGTTGCTGTCACTGTTCGAGCCCGAAGGCACGAAGGAGACCAAAGGCAAGATCACGGCAGGCCTCAACGCTGCGCCGACAACGGCACACCTCATTCAGCGCATTGGCCCCATGCTGGACCTACTGCCGGAGCGTGTGGCGGGCGCGAATTAAGGGGTAGGCCTACTTCCACCGCTCCAGCGCCGCGTCATCGCTTTCGCGCACATCGACCCAGCGGCCTTCACCGCTGGCATCGGTCTCCTTCTTCCAGAAGGGCGCGCGGCTCTTGAGGTAGTCCATGAGGAAAGCGGCGGCTTCGAATGCAGCGTGCCGATGTGCGGAAGCTGTCACGACGAGCACGATGTTATCGCCGGGCGCGAGCGTGCCGACGCGATGCACGATGCGCGTGCCTTGGAGCGGCCAGCGCTTGTGGGCTTCCTCCTCGACGCGTGCGAGCTCGGTTTCGGTCATGCCGGGATAGTGCTCGAGTGTCATCGACGAGAGCGACGCGCCCTCGCTCGTGTCGCGGACGGTGCCTGTGAACGTGACAATGGCGCCGATGTCCGTGCGGCCGGCAGTCAGCGCAGCGACCTCGCGCGAGATGTCGAAATCCTCGGTCTGCACGGCGACACTCACGGCTTCATCCTCCCGTGACCGGCGGAAAGAAGCCGATCTCGTGGGCGCCAGTGATAGGCGCCTCCTGCCGGACATGCGTATGATCGATGGCCGCGCGGATGACTTCGGCGCGCTCGAAGGCGTGAGCGTACTCGGGGCCGCGGCTCTTGAGCCAGAGAATGAGCTCGGCGACGGTCGAGACGCCGGGCGGCACGTCGAGCCTCTCCTCGGATCGGCCGACCCGCTCGCGCAGCCAGGCGAAATAGCGCAGCGTGATGGTCATGAGCGGCACCTTGCTCGCGGCCGCCTCAATTGTCCATGGCGTGGCGGACCGCAGCCTTGAGGTAGTCGTAGCCGGTCCACAGCGTCAACAGGGCTGCAACCCAGAGCAGCATGGTCCCGGTGAGGATCACGCCGGGGACGTATTTCTCTCCGGCCGGTCCGGCGAGCAGGACCCCGATCGCGAGCATCTGCAGGGCGGTCTTCCACTTCGCGAGCCGAGTGACGTGCACCTTCACGCGCAGCTCGGCCAGGAACTCGCGCAGGCCGGAGACAAGGATCTCGCGGCATAGAATGATGATTGCCGCCCAGATCGTGATGTAGTCGATCGTTGCGTCGTTCACGAGCACGAGAAGGGCCGTGCCGACGAGGAGCTTGTCGGCGATCGGATCGAGCATTCGGCCGAGCGTCGATTGCTGGGCGAGCGCGCGGGCGAGATAGCCGTCGAGCCAATCAGTAACGGAGGCAAACACGAACACAAAAAGTGCTGCCCAGCGGCCCGTGTCACCATCGATAAGGACGAAGCAGGCCGCCATCAGCGGCACGGCCGCGATGCGCAGGTACGTCAGCACGTTCGGCAATGACGTCAGCGTTGTGCGCGTGGCGGTGTGCTCCATGTTCACTCTGCTACACCATCACTATGCCCCGGCAAAGAGCGGCGGGCAGTGATCTGCTCTGCAATGGCCGACTTTGCTTGCAGTGCACAAAGAATTGACTTGGCGGGCGTGGGCAGCTCGGCCTGTCCAGGCTGTGCTGCCCCTTCGCGCGATATCAGAACTTCTGATTATACTCGCCGACCTCGGGGAACTTGCGCAGTCGCCCGTCAATGTCCGCGAAGATGGCGCGCTGAGCCGTTTCGGAGGTCGGACTTTCAACAACCACGACCAGCTCGGGCTTGTTCGATGACGCGCGCACGAGACCCCAGGTGCCGTCCTCGAGCACGACGCGCACGCCGTTCACGGTGATGAGGTCACGGATGGATTGGCCGGCAACCTTCTCGCCTTTCGCGGCGGCGTCCTGGTAAGCCTTCACCATCTGATCGACGATGCCGTACTTCTTCTCGTCGTCGCAGTGGGGCGACATGGTCGGCGACTGCCACGTCTTCGGCAGGTCGCGCTCGAGATCGGCCATGGTCTTGCCGGGGCTGCGGTCGAGCATGTCGCACACCGCAAGCGCGGCGACGAGGCCGTCGTCGTAGCCGCGACCTAGCGGCGGCTGGAAGAAGAAGTGGCCTGACTTCTCGAAGCCGACGAGCGCCTTCTGCTCATGCGTGTAGCGCTTCATGTAGGAGTGGCCGGTCTTCCAGTAGAGTGCCTTGGCGCCGTTCTTCTGGAGAACGGGGTCGGTCAAGAACAGACCCGTCGATTTGACGTCCGCGACGAAGACCGCATTCGGATGCAGGGCAGAGAGGTCTCTGGCGAGCATGACGCCGACCTTATCGGCAAAAATTTCATGGCCCTCATTGTCGACGACGCCGCAACGGTCGCCGTCACCATCGAAGCCGAGGCCGACATCCGCCTTGTGCTCGAGCACGGCCGCGCTCATGGCGTGCAGCATTTCGAGGTCTTCGGGGTTGGGATTGTAACGCGGGAAGCTGTAATCGAGATCGCAGTCGAGCGGCACGACCTCGCAGCCGATGGCCTCCAGAACCTTTGGCGCGAAGGCACCAGCCGTGCCATTGCCGCACGCACACACGACCTTCAGCTTGCGCTCGAGCTTCGGTCGGTTCGAGAGTGCTTTCATGTAGCGCTCGGCCATGTCGGGCACGAAGATATAGCGGCCGCCGCCCGGCGCCTCGTACGCGCCGTTGAGCACGATGTCTTTCAACTCGCTCATGTCGTCGGGGCCGAACGTGAGCGGCCGCGCGAGACCCATCTTGATACCGGTCCAGCCATTGTCGTTGTGGCTCGCCGTGACCATGGCGACGCCCGGCACATCCAGCTCGAACTGCGCGAAGTACGCCATGGGCGAGAGCGCGAGGCCGATGTCGTGTACCTCGGCGCCGCCGGCGAGTAGTCCGTTGATGACCGCCTGCTTCACCGAAGCGGAGTACGAGCGGTAGTCATGGCCGGTGACGATGCGCAGCGGCACACCCCGGCGGCGGAACAGCGCCGCAACGCCGAGCCCGATTGCATTGAGCCCCATGAGATTGATCTCATTGGGGAAGAGCCAGCGCGCATCGTACTCGCGAAAGCCGGTTGGCTTGACGAGAGGAAGCGTCTCGAACTCCAGCGTGTTGGGCTTCAGATCGTGGCGGGGCTTTGGCAGCATCATGCGAGTCATATCCTTATCGGGGCGCGGGCGGCCGTCTGATCACACGCCCCGGCTCCCGGCGGGCAATTAGGCGATCTTGTGTGAATGCGGAATGTATAGAATAGGTTTCAGACGGATCGATGGCGCCGTTTGACCCTATAAGTCAAGGCGTTGCATATCATCAATTGGGCGCAGGGAGTGCTAGAGGCTTGCCGGGTCTTTGGCTAGCGCCCGTAAAGGATCTCGGGAAGCCATAGCGCGATCGACGGGAATAGGATGATCAGCACCAGCGCCAAGAGCTGCAAACCCATGAACTGCATCATGCCCTTATAGATGTCCGTCAGCGACCATTGGGGGACCACGCCCTTGATGAAATAGGCGGAGAGGGCGACCGGCGGCGACAGCCACGCGGTCTGCAGGTTCACGGCGACCAAGATGCCGAACCACGTCTTTTCAAAACCAAGTTTGTCGATCAGCGGGAGGAGAAACGGCACCACGATGAGCACGATCGGAACCCACTCGAGCGGCCAGCCCAGAAGGAAGATGAGCGCCATCAGGATGGCGAGGATCACGTAGCGGTTGAGCTCGAGTTGGAGGAGCCCTTCGGTCAACATGGCCGGCGTACCGAGGCGCGCGAAAACGGCGCCGAAAAAGTTCGATGCGGCCACCAGAAACAAGATCAGCACTGAGATCTCGAGCGTCTTGATGAGAGAGTCAGCAAAGTTGCGCCACGTGAGGCGCCGGTAGAGCACCGCGAGCACGAGAGCGCCGAACGCGCCGAAGCCAGCCCCTTCGGTCGGCGTCGCGAGACCGAAGATGATACTGCCGAGCGCCGCCATGACCAGCGCCGCTGGTGGCACCAGACCTGCGAAGAAATCGATCCATACCTCGCGCATGCTCTTGGCGCGCAACTCCTCGGGGAGCGGCGGTCCGAGCGCCGGATTGATCCAGCAGCGGATCATGGCATATCCGGTGAACAGCACGGCCAGGAGCAGGCCCGGAATGATCGCGGCAGCGAAGAGCGTTGTCACCGGCACTTCGAGGACCGGCCCCATGACAACCAGCATGATGCTCGGCGGGATGAGGATACCTAGCGTGCCGCCGGCCGCGATCAGGCCGGAAGAAAGCTGGACGTCGTAGCCCGAGCGGATCATGGGCTTGCCGGCCATGATGCCGAGGATCGTTACCGAGGCGCCGACGATGCCTGTTGCCGCGGCAAAGATCGTCGCGACGAACATGACCGCGAGATAGAGCGATCCACGTACATTTGCGAGTAGCTTCTGGACGCTGTCGAACAGACGTTCCATCAGGTTCGCCTGCTCCATCATCACGCCCATGAAGATGAAGAGGGGGACCGCCGCCAGCGTCTGCTCCATCATCGAGGCGTTGAACTGGAGGGTCAGCAGGTAGAACACCAGCGGCCCGAAGCCCCAGTACCCGAAGACGATTCCCAGAAATAGAAGCGTGAAGGAGATCGGGAAGCCGATGAAGATGGCGAACAGCATCGCCCCGACCATGAGAAGTCCGATGATCTCGGGGCTCATTCGTGCGGCCACCTTCCGGTTTTTGCCGCGTAGGCGGCCCTGAACGTCTCAGCGATACCCTGCAGTGTCAGCAGTGCTATCCCGATCGGAAGGGCCATTCGTACGGGCCCGAGCAAGGGCGCCCAGGCCGTGTCCATGCCGCGCTCGCCGCGAATGAGCGAGGTCAGTGCCCAGTCACTGCAGACCCACAGCAGGATCAGCATCGTCGGAAAGAAGAAAACGATGTAGAGCACGAGGTCGACCGTGCCCTGCGTCTTGGTCGACCAGGTCCGATAGAGAAAGTCGGAGCGTATGTGGACGCCCTTGGAGAGCGCATATCCCGCGCCGAGCACGAACATGGCGCCGTAGAGGAAGCGGCTCATGTCGTAGGCCCACACGGTCGGTGCGGTGAACGCATAGCGCGCCGTGACCTCGTACATCATCGTGAAAATCAGTGGCACCGTCAGCCAGGAGAACAGCCGGCCGGCCCATAGGTTGAGCGTGTCGATCGCGATGATCGTGCCAGCCATCCAGCGCGGCATATCGGCCGGCATCGCCGCGCCTGCCTCGCGACGGCCAGCGATAAGCTCGTCGGTCAGCTCCGGCGTCTGCTCTGGTCCGTTGGACATTCAACCGCCCCCCATGCGCGCCGCTTGGTTTATGGCGCACACTCCTGCTCATGGCGTCGTGCCGGCCGCAGTGACGTCCGCGGCCGGCTTCTTGGCTATTTCTTCTCGAGGGTAGCGGCATAGGCGCCGGTGATGCCCGCGTTGGCTTTCTGAGCGCGGGCCCAGAACGGGATCGCGACATCGGCGAACGACCGCTGGCTGTCCCACACCTTCTTGAAGAACGGGTTCTCCGACGCGTGCTTCTCGAAGGCCTTTCTCGCGGCCTCGCCGTACTCCTTGAAGTAGGCCTCGGGCGTCGCGTGGAGCTGCACGCCGTGCTTCTCGGTCAGCTCCTTTAGGGCCTTGCCGTTCTCCGAGATGCGATAGGAGTGCGCTTTGAGCAGCGCGGCATTGGCGGCAACTTCCATGGCCTTCTGCTGGTGCGGGGACATCTTCTTCCAGACGTCGCCGTTGAGATACATGTCGGCATTGACGACGTTCTGGTGCAGGCCTTCGAGATAGTAGTGCTTCAGCACCTTCTGGAAGCCGAAGACCATGTCGGGCTTCGGGCAGCACCATTCGGCGGCATCGATCACGCCTTTCTCGAGCGCCGGCAGAATGTCACCGCCGCCCATGGCGACGGATGCGACGCCGATGTCGCGATAGATCTGGCCGGGGATGCCGGGCGGTGTGCGGAAGCGCAGCTTCCTGAAGTCCGCCATGTCCTTGATCGGCGCCTTGAACCAGCCGAGAGCCTCGGGGCCAACGGGTTGGAGCATGAAGCCTTTGACGTTGACCTTCATCTCCTTCCACAGCTCGTCATAAAGCTCCTTGCCGCCGCCGTACTGGTACCAGGCGAGCCACGCGAGATTGTCGAGCCCGACGCCGGAGCCTGCAGCCGGCGAGCCGAACAGCGTTGCCGCCGGATGCTTGCCGGACCAGTAGTGCGTCCAGGCGAAGCCGCCTTCGATGAGGCCCTTGTCGACGGCATCGAGTGTGTCATTGACGGCCACCACCGCGCCGGCCGGCAGAACTTCCATGGTGATGGTGTTGTTCGTCAGCGCGGCGACATCCGCTGCGAAGTCCTTGAGCATCGTGACTTCGTCCGCCGAGGTCGGGATGACCGACTGGATGCGGATCTTGATGGGCTTGTCCTGCGCGAGGACGGCCGGCGCGAAGGTCAAGGTGCCGAGAGCGAGCGCACACGCAGTCCCAACCGCCCAATTGCGGATCGACATAGGCATTACCTCCCTGCTTGCGCACGGCCGGCATTCTCGTGGAGCCGGCTCTTTAGTGCGCGATCATTTGTTTCCGCGTCGGGACCTTCCGGGTAGGAAGGTCTGCGGCGCGAGAAGAAACGTCTCATTAAAAGGATCGATGATCAAGGGGCAAGGTCGGGAAACGATAAAGGGCTTGAACGCGTTCACGTTCCGGGAGGCTGCATGTCCATTGCTTTCAGTTTCGGCCGGCTCCAGCGTCTGCTGCGGGACAAACTGTGGCTGCCGCCGGCATTCGCGAGCATCTTCGCCATACTCGTGGCGACTGCCGCTTACGTTCTCGGGCAGCAGTACGAAGGCAGGATCGGCCTGCAGATCGGAAAGGAGGGGCTGGTGTCGCTCCTGGGAATCCTGGCTTCCGGGATGCTCACGGTGGCAACTTTCACCATCACATCAATTATAACTTCCGCCACCTCGGCCGCGAACCTAACGACGCCTCGGGCGTCCCGGCTGGTCGTTTCCGATCCCACCGCGCAGTTCGTTCTTTCGGCCTTTATCGCGGCCTTCATCTATTCGGTCGTCGGCATCATCGCGCTCAACGCCTTCCCGTACGGTCCCGCCGGTCGCTTCATTCTATTCGGCGGCCTCATCGTCATCGTAGCCCTGGTGCTGGTGTCGTTCATCAATTGGGTCGATCGGGCGACAAAGCTTGGCCGGCAGGGCACGGTGATCGACATCCTGCGAGGCGCGGCATTGGATTCGCTAAAGCCACTCAATGTCGGTACGCTTGGTGCGCGTGTGCATGATGGTTCGGCTCCCCCGAACGCACACGTGGTGTATCCGGCGGCTGTCGGGTATGTCGTCACGATAGATGTCGCGCCTGTGCAAGCATTCTGCGAAGAGCACGATTGCCGGGTGTTCTATCTCACGCGTCCGGGTGAACTCGTGGCGCCGGCTCAGCCCATCGCCTACATCACCGGCTCCGTCTCCGCGGATGACGAGGCCTGTGCCCTCATTTTTGATGCTATCGAGATTAATCGCAGCCGCGTGCATGACTGCGACATACGTCACAACATCCTGAATCTCACCGAGACCGCTGATCGTGCTCTTTCTCCGGCCGTCAACGATCCCGGCACCGCGATCATCATTCTGAATATTATGATCGAGGTCCTGACCCGCTGGAGCCTGGTTCGGCGGGAACCCAACGCGGTCGATGTGAAGTTTGATCGGGTCGCCATGCCGGAGCTTACGGCGCGCGAGCTTTTCAATGATGCGTTTACGCCGATCGCGCGCGATGGCGCCGGGCACGTCGAGGTTGCCGTTCGGCTACAGAACGTACTCCGCACGCTGGCTCGGCTCGGAGATGGTCCTCTAACGCTAGAAGTGCTCAGGCTCTCGAGTGACGCGCTGGAGATGGCGGAGAGCAGACTCACCGCCGTACAGCATCGCGAGCGGGTGGCCGAGGCCGCCCGAAAGGTGCGCGAGGAGGCAGCCGAGGCAGCCAATCGACCGCCGCCGGATCTCTCGGCCTATGCGCGCACCGACGGCGTCAAATGAGCTTCCCCATCGCAACCGCCGTATCGCTCATGCGGTTCGAGAAGCCCCACTCGTTGTCGTACCACGTGAGGATGCGCACCAGCGTGCCGTCCATGACCTTCGTCTGATCGAGCGCGAAGGTCGAGGAATGCGGGTCGTGATTGAAGTCGATGGAGACGTTCGGTTCGCTCGTCACCGCGAGAATGCCCTTGAGCGGACCCTTGGCGGCTGCGGCCTGTATGGCCTCGTTGATCTCCTTCACGGTCGTCGCGCGCTTGGCGACGAACTTCAGGTCGACAACGGACACGTTCGGCGTCGGCACGCGGATGGAGACGCCATCAAGCTTGCCGTTGAGCTCGGGCAGCACGAGACCGACGGCCTTCGCGGCACCCGTCGAGGTCGGGATCATCGACAGCGCTGCGGCGCGGGCGCGGTAGAGATCCTTGTGCATGGTATCGAGCGTGGGCTGATCGCCCGTGTAGGCGTGGATCGTCGTCATGAAGCCCTTTTCGATGCCGACGGCATCGTTCAGCACCTTGACGACAGGGGCCAGACAGTTCGTCGTGCACGAGGCATTCGAGATGACGAGGTGGTCCTTGGTCAGCTTGTCGTGGTTCACGCCATAGACGACGGTGAGGTCGGCGTTGTCGGCGGGCGCGGAGACAATCACGCGTTTGGCGCCGGCCGTGAGATGCGCCGAGGCCTTGTCCTTCGATGTGAAGATGCCCGTGCACTCCATCGCGATCTCGACGCCGAGATCCTTGTGCGGCAGCTCGGCGGGATTGCGCACGGCCGTTACCTTGATGGGGCCCGTACCGACATCGATCGTGTCGCCGGAAACCTTCACATCACCGGGAAAGCGCCCGTGTACGCTATCGAAGCGCATGAGGTGGGCATTCGTCTCGACTGGGCCGAGGTCGTTGATCGCGACGACCTGGATGTCCTTGCGGCCGCTCTCGACGATGGCGCGCAGAACATTGCGCCCGATGCGTCCGAATCCGTTGATTGCGACTTTTACGGCCATGGAGTCCTCCAGTTACGGCGAAGATCGAAGGGAAATCGGCGGCCTCGCGGCGCCGGTCGGATGCTGGGTCAGCCTGCTGCGCAATGGCGGCGGGAAAATGCCGGAAAAGCGCTTCCAATTGCGCGGCGATATTGGCCGCAGCCATACCCCGAACGCCTGCGTGCAGGCAAGGCTACTGCCGGCAGAGCCCTATTCCTTGGTTGATGAACGCACCCGGAACGGCGTGGTTGCGCCATCGGTGGGCGGCACAACCCTCTTTGCAGTCCCGAAATGGCTCGACTAACCCATTTGCCTCAGCACGAAGCGCTGGATCTTGCCGCTCGGCGTCTTTGGCAGCTCGGTCAGGTAGGCGATCTCGCGCGGGAAGGCATGGGTCGCGAGCCGGCGGCGCACGTGCTCCTGCAGCTCCGCCGTCAGCTCCGACGAGCCGCTGCGCCCGGCCTTGAGCACGATGAAGGCCTTGACGATCTCGGTGCGCTCGGGATCGGGTTTGCCGATGACGCCGACCTCGGCCACGGCCGGATGCTCGATGAGCGCGCTCTCGACGTCGAAGGGACCGATGCGGTAGCCGGACGACGTGATGATATCGTCGCTGCGTCCGACGAAGAAGAAGTGGCCGTCCGCGTCGCGCATCATGGTATCGCCGGTGAGATACCACTTCCCCTGAATGGCGGGCGTCTCCGCGCGCCAGTAGCCTTTGAAGGTATTGAGCGGCGACCGGCTCATGTCGACGGCGAGAATGCCGGGCGTGCCGGTCGGCGCGGGCCTCAGATCCTCACCAAGTACTTCGAGATGGAAGCCCGGCATGGCCTGACCGGCCGAACTTTCCTTTTCGGAATGCCGGAGCGCATGGTGATTGTTGACCAGCATGGCCGTCTCGGTTTGGCCGTAGTGGTCCTTCAGCGGCACATCGAGGGCGGACTTGGCCCAACGCGCGACTTCAGGATTGAGGGGCTCGCCCGCGCTTGATGCGACGCGGAGTGTGCCGGCTGCGACCTTAGCTGCTTCCGGTCCCGCAGCCATGAGCAGTCGATACGCCGTCGGTGCGCCGGCGAAATTCGTGATGGCGAGATCGCGCACGATGCGCACGGTCGCCTCCACCGTGAAGCCACCCTCGTAGAATGTGGTGGTATGGCCGAGCAGGAGGGGACCGATCAGGGCATAGAGCATTCCATAGGCCCAGCCGGGATCGGCGATATTCCAGTAGCGATCCTCGGGCCGAAGGTCGATCGCGTCGCGCATGTAGACGCCGACCGGCAGTAGCATGGTGAGCGGATAGAGCACCGCCTTCGGTTTGCCCGTTGTGCCTGAGGTGTAGAGTAGCACGAACGGGTCCTCGCCCTTGAGCGTGACTGGAGGCAAGCCAGTCGGCTCGTTCGCAAGAATGCGCGGCAGCGTTCCCGGTGTAACACCCGTACGGTCGACCTCGACAACCGGCGGACAGTCCGCGACGTCATCGAGCTTCGAGCGGTTCGCCCGGTCGGTGATGACGAGCCTGGCGCCGCTGCCGCTATCGCCGGCAATGCGCGTTTCGATCGCCTTGGGCCCGAATGCTGTGAACAGCGGCTGGTAGACGGCGCCCGCGCGCCACGTGCCGAGCACGACCGTCAGGAGCTCGGGAATGCGCGGCAGGAGACCGGCGACGATGTCGCCTTTGCCGATGCCTTGCCTCTTGAGGAGGCTCGCGAAGCGTTCGGAGTCCGCCTTCAGCGCCGCAAAAGTGACGGTCTCGCGCTGCATATCGCGGCCGATCCATTCGAGCGCGACGTGACTGCCCGATGCCCAGCGGTCGCAGCACTCGACTGCGGCATTGAGACCCGTCCCGAGGCGGCCCTGCAGCAGGTCCTTCTCGGCTGATGCGACGGACATTTCCCGATGGGCCGTCTGGTAGTCGCGCATGGTTTCCTCCCGGGGAGATCAGGCCGGCTATTCGCCGTGCAGGTTTGGGGAGAGCTTAGGCCTGGAGCCGCCGGGACGGAACCTCCATGGACATTTCGACTTCAGCGCGCGCCGAACATTGACGCCACGCCCCCGCGTCCATAGGGTTCGCCACCTGTCCGAGGCCCCAGGGAGAGGGCGGCGCCCGCTGCGCTGCCGCACGCCGCCATGAACATTCCGAACACCCATCACGGGATCGATCCCGACGAGATCGCGGTCGCCCACGATTGCCGGGCTTGGCCCTTCGAGGAGGCGCGCCGACTGATCGCCCGCCTGGACCGCCTCAAGCGCGCGCCGGAAGTTCCCGTACTGTTCGAGACAGGCTACGGCCCCTCGGGTCTGCCGCATATCGGCACATTCGGCGAGGTCGCGCGCACGAGCATGGTGCGCCATGCCTTCGAGGTGCTGACCGAGGGCCGCCGCAAGACGCGCCTCGTCTGTTTCTCGGATGACATGGATGGCCTGCGCAAGGTGCCGGGCAATGTGCCGAACGGCGATCTGCTCATGGCAAATCTGGAGAAGCCGCTGACGAGCGTGCCCGATCCCTTCGGCACACACGAGAGTTTCGCCCATCACAACAACGCACGGCTCCGCGCCTTCCTCGACCAGTTCGGCTTCGAATACGAGTTCATGTCGGCGACATCGACCTACAAGTCGGGCCTCATGGATGCGACGCTGCTGCGTATGCTCGAGGTCTATGACCAGGTCATGGACATCATCCTGCCGACGCTCGGACCGGAGCGCCGCGCAACCTACTCGCCCTTCCTGCCGATCTCACCGCGCACCGGCCGCGTGCTCCAGGTGCCGATGATCGAGCGCAATCCGAAGGCCGGCACGATCGTCTATGTCGATCCAGATTCGGGCGAGAAGGTCGAGACCAAGGTCACAGGTGGCGCCGTCAAGTGCCAGTGGAAGGCGGACTGGGCACTCCGCTGGACGGCGCTCGGTGTCGACTACGAGATGGCAGGCAAGGATCTGATCGACTCGGTGACGTTGTCGTCGAAGATCTGCCGGGCGCTCGGCGCTACGCCGCCGGAAGGCTTCAACTACGAGCTTTTCCTGGACGACAAGGGCCAGAAGATCTCCAAGACCAAGGGCAATGGCCTTTCCATCGAGGAGTGGCTCACGTACGCAAGCCCGGAGAGCCTGTCGCTCTTCATGTATCAGAAGCCGAAGACGGCCAAGAGGCTGTACTTCGACGTGATCCCGCGCACGGTCGACGAGTATCTGACGTTCCTCGCGAAGTATCCCGCGGAGGCACCGAAGCAGCGGCTCGACAATCCCGTCTGGCACATCCACACGGGTCATCCGCCGGCTGCCGAGCTGCCGATCTCCTTCGCGCTGCTCCTGAATCTCGTCTCAGCCTCGAATGCGCACGACGCGGGCGTGCTCTGGGGCTTCATCAAGCGCCATGTCCCCGGCGCGAGCCCCGAGCGCTATCCGCTGCTCGACAAGCTCGTCGGTTATGCCGTGCGCTACTACGCGGACTTCGTGAAGCCGGAGAAAAAGTTTCGCGCGCCGACCGATGCCGAGACGGCAGCGCTGCTGGCGCTCGATGCCGCGCTTGCGGAGGCGCCTGCCGATGCCGATGCGGAGACTTTGCAGAATATTGTCTACGAGGCGGGCAAGGCCAGCGGCTACGACAAGGATACGCTCCGCGACTGGTTCCGCGCCATCTACGAGGTGCTGCTCGGCCAGTCGCAGGGGCCGCGCTTCGGCTCGTTCATCGCCCTCTACGGTATCCCCGAGACGCGTCGTCTGATAGCTGATGGCCTCGCGGGACGTCTTCGCGCGGCGTGAGTTGTCGTTTCTGGCAGTCGCTCATGTCGGCGGCTCTGTTCTTGCAGCGCGCAATCTCCCCTGCCCACATTTCTGATTATCGTGTTAGGCTCGGGTCATAAGCCCGGCGAACGGGCATCGATTCGTCCGTCGCTGGTGGGAACCGTTCCGGAGGGCTATGGGCGTCGGCATCGAGGCGACGAGCGTCTGCCTTGAGCCCGCGTGAAAAAAGGAGGGGCTATGAAAACCATCCTCGTGCCATGTGATCAAAGCGACAGCATGCCGTCCGTGCTGACGACTGCCGATCAGCTTGCATCCAAATTCGAGAGTCTGGTCGAAGGCATCGCGCTGCGTCCCGTCCACGTCGAGATCGTGGCGCCGGACCCGATCGTGGCGGTGACCTTCCCGCCGGCCGATTGGAACGACGGCGGCTATGTGGCCAAGGCCCGGGAGAGCTTCGATCATTACTTTGCCGGCCGACAGACGCCGCGGCGGCGCTGGAAGGCGGGCGCCTCGGTCGACGATGCTGGGCTAGGCTCGCTCTCGCGCGTCTACGACATCACGGTGCTCGGCCGGCCGACCGCGGAGGCGACAGGGCCGCGCATGACGACGCTCGAAGGCGTCCTCTTCGAAAGCGGTCGCCCGGTGCTGATCGCGCCACCGAAGCCGGTCAAGTCGTTCGGCGAGACGATCGTCATTTCCTGGAACCGCTCTACGGAGCAGGCGCGTACCAATGCCGACGCCCTGCCGCTGCTGAAACTCGCCAAGAATGTCATCGTCCTCACCATGGAGGGGATCACCGTCCCTGGCCCCTCGGGCGAGCAGTGCTGCGACTGGCTTGCCGGTCACGGCATCAATGCGCGGGAACTCACGCTCGGGCTTAGCGGACGCAAACCCGGTGACGCGCTCCAGGAAGAGGCAATGAAGCTCGGTGCCGATCTCATCATCAAGGGCGCCTATACACAGAGCCGATTGCGGCACATGATCTTCGGCGGTGCGACGAGCCATCTGCTGGCCCATGCGCAGATCCCGGTGCTGATGGCGCATTGAGCCAAGTTGCACTCGGGTGAGAGCCGGCTCGGGCAGAGCCGGAGCCAGCGAGGGAGAGCGATGATGTGGAGCCGTGCGGTTGCTCTGTGCCTGCTCATGCTCGCCAGCGCGCCGGCACTTGCGCAGGACCCTCTCCAGACGGACGGCGATAAATACAAGCTGAAGTTCGAGAACGATCGCGTTCGCGTTCTCGAATACCGCGACATGCCGGGTGAGAAGACGAACCAGCATCGCCACTCGGCCTTCGTGCTCTATGCGCTCGGGCCCTTCAAGCGGACGGTTACGCTGCCCGATGGCAAGGTGCTGTCGCGCGAATTCAAGGCCGGCGATGTACTGTACTCAGACGCACAAACGCATATCGGCGCAAATACCGGCGATACGCCGACCCACGTCATCATCGTCGAGTTCAAATGAACTGTGGCCGGAAACCGAGAGGTTTCCGGCCACAGCATATGCGAGCCGCGCCGGAGGCGTTACTTCGCCTTCCACTCCTTGGCCGCCTTGATGACGGCTGCGGAGTCGAACTTGTTGATGTCGTCGAGCAGCGTGTTGTCGAGGACGTCGGCCGCCGAAGCCTTCTCCTTGATGGTGCCGTTCGCGAGCAGCCAATCGAAGTAAGCCTGGTAGTTCTCGACCAGGTTCTCACCCCACCGCTTCGCGCCTACCGACTCAAGACGCCACGATACCGCGCGCGCATTGAGTGTCGCGATATCGTGAGTGAGTGCGGTCGCCTCCTCCTTGCTGGTCGACTTGGTCTGCGGCCACATATCCCACATGATGCGGATCGCGGCTTCCGGATTGTTGAGCGCGAAGAGCGTGCCCATGGCGTAGCCTTGTGCAATCGCTACCGCCTCCTTCCTGTTTTTGACGAGCGTGTCCTCGAGCGCGATGAAGCCGTTGGACGGGAATTTGTCGATTGAAGGATGCTTGAGGCGGCGGAGCTTCACACCTGCATTCTCAACAAGCGCGTACTGTGTGTCGAACTGAGAAAGTGCGTCGACCGAGCCATTGCGTACAAGGGCGGCGGTCTGCCCCGCTTCACCGGCGACGACGACCGAGATGTCCTTGTCCGGATCCATCCCTTCTTCCTTCGCCAACGCACGCACGATGATGGCGCTGGCGGACGCCATACCAATGACCCCGATCTTCTTGCCCTTGAGGTCGGCCATGGTCTGGATCTTGCTGTCGACAGGCACGGCGAGGCCATAAATATTGCCGAGATAAGCCGTGTAATAAGTCTTTAGCTTCGCGCCCTGGGCGCGCATGACCGTGACGGGTTCGACGGATGGAAGCGCGAGCATGGTCTCGCCGGTTGCCACGAACTTTGCGCAGTCGCCGGAGCCGGGTAGCGGGACGAGCTCCACCGAAACGCCCATCTTCTCGTACCAACCGAGCTTGGTAGCGATTGCGAATGGCGCTGCCGCCGAGCTGACTGTACGCGCGCACCATCCGACGCGCACTTTTGTCTGCGCTTCGGCAGCCGTAATGGCGAGCAGGCTGCCGACGCTTGCAAAGGCTGCTGCCAGTGCAATTGCTTTCTTCATACCGAACCTCCCTTTTGCGATGTGTTGTCTGTATCGCCGCCCGTGTTCGCCACCTCCCAGAAAAGAAGATGGCGACGGGCCAGGACGATAATGCCGTTCAGGCACAATCCGAGCAGCGACAGGATCAGCAGGATCGAGAACTGTCCTGCCACGTCCATGTTGAAGTTCATGCTCTGGATCAGCATCCCGAGGCCCCTCTCAGCGCCGACGAACTCGGCGACGATCGCGCCGATGAGCGCGAAGATCATCGCGATCTCGAGGCCGGCGAAGATGTAGGGGAGCGCATTCGGCAGTTGCAGCATGAAGAAGATCTGCGAGCGCGAAGCGGCGAGTGAGCGCATGAGATTGATGCGATCCTCCTCAGCCGAGCGCAGGCCGACGATCGTGTTCACCATCAGCGGGAAGAAAGCGACGAGCGCCGCGTTGATGACTTTCGAGGTGAGCCCGAGACCGAACCAGACGATGATCAGTGGTGCCAGCGCGACCTTCGGCATGGCCTGGAACATCACGATGAACGGGTAGAGAAAATATTCGACGCGACGGCTCAACGCCACGAGAGTGCCGAGCAGGAAGGCCAGGAAGGTTCCGGCGAGGAAGCCGAGCAGCGTCTCAGTAAGCGTGACAAAGAAGTGCTGCGGATAGACGTTGGTCCTGAAGCCGTTATACATCGCGAAGAAGATGCGCGACGGCGCCGGCAGGATGTACTCGGGAACTTCCGTGAGCTTCACGAGGAATTCCCAAACCGCAAGCACGGCCACGATGAGCAGCAGTCTCAGGACGAAGTGTTTCACGCCACCCATCAGTCCAGCCCTCCATCGGCATTGAGCGCGACGCGGATGCGCTTCACGTAGGCACCGAAAGCCTCGGTGTTCATGACCTCGAGCGGTCGCGGTCGCGGCAGGTCGACCTTGAAGGCATCACCGATCTTGCCGGGGCGCGCCGTCATCACGATCACGCGGTCGGCGAGATAGACGGCCTCGGAGGTCGAGTGAGTAATGAACAGAATGGTCTTGCGGCTATCCATCCAGATGCGCTGCAGCTCGACGTTCATGGTCTCGCGTGTCATGGCATCAAGAGCGCCGAACGGCTCGTCCATGAGCAGGATCGCGGGGTCGTGGATGAGCGCGCGAATGATGCCGACGCGCTGCTGCATGCCACCGGAGAGTTCGCGCGGATATCGGTTCTCGAAGCCCTCGAGCCCAACGAGGCGGACGAGGTCCATCGCGCGCTTGCGCATCTTCTCCTTTTCGAGGCCCTGCACGTCCGCCGGCAGCAGCACGTTCTGCAGGACGGTGCGCCATGGGAACAGAACCGGCGTCTGGAACACGACGCCGATGTCGCGCCGCGCGCCCTTTATGGGCGTGCCGTTGAGCGTCGCCTGACCTTCGCTCGGCGGCAGCAGGCCCGCGAGGATTTTCAGCAGCGTGGACTTGCCGCAGCCTGATGGCCCGACGATGGAGATGAATTCGCCGTCGGCGATCGAAAAGCTGATGTCGGAAAGCGCAAGGACGCCTGTGTCCTTCTTTCCATAAGTCAATGATAGCCGATCGACGGAAATGACGTCGCGGCCTACGGAAGTCACGGCGCGAGCCGCCCGCGCGGCTCCGTTCATTTCATTCAAAAGACGTTCCTCCCAGAACGGCAAAACTGGCTCGCAGTCCGCTTGTTGCTTTTGTTGTTCCGTCGGCGGACACGACACGTGCGTTGTCCGGACAGGCAGATGCTCGAGCTTTGTACTCCTGCACGCAAAGTGGGGCATCTGGCAAGAGACAATACGCTCCGATCCTGATGGCTTATCAAAAGGGTTGATGGTGCCCCGCCATTGCGGTGATCATGCCGCCGGTGCGTCTCGAATCTGGTCCAGAAGGAAAGTTCCTAGAAGATGTCCAACGACTTCGCATGGCTCGGCGCGGCCGAAATCGCGGCCATCATCCGCGACCGCAAAGCTTCCGCGCTCGAGGTCATGCAGGCGACGCTCGCCCGAGCCGAGAAGGCGCAGGCCGCGCTCAACTGCTTCATCACGATCTGTGCCGAGGACGCGCTGCGCGACGCCAAGGCGGCGGACGCGGCAGTCGCGCGCGGTGACGCACTCGGTCCGCTTCACGGCGTGCCGCTGCACGTGAAGGACCTTGTGAATACGAAGGGCGTGCGCACGACTTTCGCCTCGCACATGTACGCCGACAATGTTCCTGCCGCCGACGCGGTTTCCGTTGCGCGACTGAAGGCAGCCGGTGCCATCCTCATGGGCAAGACGACGACGCCCGAGTTCGGGCACATGCCCTTCACCGAGGCGCCGCTCTTCGGCCGCACGTGCAATCCCTATGATGCAGGCCGCACCTGCGGTGGCTCCTCAGGCGGCGCAGCGGCGGCCATGGCCGTCGGCGTCGGTCCGCTCGCAATCGCGACCGATGCCGGCGGATCGACGCGCATTCCCGCGGCCTGCTGCGGCGTCGTCGGCTTCAAGCAGTCGCTCGGCGTCGTCCCGCACGACATGGCGCCCGACACCTTCGGTAACATGTCCTACATCACGCCGACGACGCGCAACGTCATGGACACGGCGCTCATGCTCGAAGCCATGGGGGGCGCCGACCCGAGCGACATCCACTCCTTCGGCGCATCAACCGATGGTCTTGTGGAAGCCGCACGAGGCGAAGGCGATCTCAAGGGCGTGCGTATCGGCTGGCGGCCCTACGTCGGCAACACCGTCGTCGATAGCCAAATTCTCTCGCGCTGCGAGGATGTCGCCGACGCGCTCGGTGATCTCGGTGCCATCGTCGAGCCCATGGGTGACGACATGGAGCCAACCGAGCCCATGTGGCTCGTCGTCTCGACGGCGCTCTGGAATGCCCGCTTCGCCGATCAGCTTCCGAAATGGCGTGACAAGATGAGCCCGACGCTCGTGCGTCAGATGTCCGGCGGCGGCCAGCACACGGCCGAAATGCTCGCGCGTGCCAATCTCCAGCGGACGGCCATCTATCGCAAAGTTCAGGGCTGGTTCGACCGCTACGATATCATCCTCATGCCGACGCTCTCACGCACGGCACTGCCCATCCAGGAGCGGTTGTTTGACCCGATCGAGATCGAGGGCAAGGTCGTCGATTCCATCCGCAAGGCTTGGTACCCCTACACGCATCCCTTCAATCTCACCGGCAATCCGGCTGTGACGCTGCCCGCGGGATTGCACTCGGATGGGCTGCCGATCGCCATCCAGCTCGTTGGCCGACGTGGTGCCGACGCGGCACTACTGCGCGCCTCGGCAATCTACGAGCGTGCGCATCCCTGGGACGAGTACAGGCCGAAGGTCGCGGGGTTGGAGTGAGCCTTCGCGCTCGCGCGACCGGTCCCTTCTCCCCGTCCTTACGGGGAGAAGGTTAGGATGAGGGGCGGGAACTCGTTGAAACGTTGGCGTATGCCGCCGCCCCTCACCCTAGCCCTCTCCCCGCAAAAGCGGGGAGAGGGGACTGCGGCGCGCTGGCCGCAAACTCCAAATCTCAAAATAACGGGGGCTCCGGGGGTGTCCCCCGGCCGGGAGCGCGAGGGTCATGCCGGAGGCATGGCCCTCGCTCGCGAAGCGACTTAGCGGTGCCCGCGCCTCGTGAGCCCCGCCTGCATCTTCTCGAGCGCGGCGCGGAGGCCTTCATCGGCGACGGCGGCGACCATTGGCGCGGTCTCGCTGCGATCGAAAACGCGACCAGTCGGCTGGGCTGCCGGCGCGGGCGGAAGCGCGCCTTCCACCGGCGCCTGTATGATGCGCAACTCGGCGACGGCGCGGTAGCCGAAGTGGGCGTTGATGCGCTCGATGATCTGACGGGCGCGATACTGAACATCGAGGGCACGGCCGAGGTCGACGCGCAGGATGAGCGTGGCACCCTGCCGTTCGGGTCCGGTCTCGTCGTCCGTCTCGTGACCGCGCGGCCATTTGAGGCGGTCCGGCGACGTGTAGCGAGCGAGGTCCTTGCCGACGATGCCAGCCCAGTCCGTGAGCAGCGCCGCGGTCGAGAAACCGAAGCGCTCGAAGGCTTTACGGGTCAGGCCCGGCACCATGCTGCCGACCGTCTTGTAGACGAACTTGCCCTTGCCGGGCGTGAAATTGCGCGAAACGTGCGACATTTACGGAACTCTGCTCGTTGAGAGCGCCCCCGCTCAGTTCCCATTCGGTCGAGTCGTGCTTAACATCAGGTTAATGATTCGGGGCGCGGGCCAGGGGCGATCGAATGACCGCTGCGGCAAGACTGCAACACATCTGGCCGGCCCCCGGTCCGGGCACGGTGACGGCGCTGCTCGACTGGTACGAGCGCGAACGCCGGGACCTCCCCTGGCGGATGGCGCCGGGCGAGGCGGCGGACCCCTACCGTGTCTGGCTGAGCGAGATCATGCTCCAGCAGACGACCGTCAAGACGGTCATACCCTACTATCTGAAATTCCTGACGCGCTGGCCGGATGTGACGTCACTGGCGGCCGCCGATCTGGATAGCGTGCTCGCGGCATGGGCGGGTCTCGGCTACTACAGCCGCGCGCGCAATCTGCACGCCTGCGCCCGCGCCGTCGTCGAGCTGCACGGTGGGCAGTTCCCAGATACCGAAGCCGCGCTCGGCGAATTGCCCGGTATCGGCCCGTACACGGCAGCGGCGATTGCGGCGATAGCCTTCGGCCGCCGCGCGACGCCCGTGGATGGCAACATCGAGCGCGTGATCGCGCGCCTGTTTGCCGTGGCCGAGCCGGTGCCCGGTGCCAAGGCCGAACTGCGCCGCCTCGCGGCCACTCTGACGCCGAAGAAGCGCGCCGGTGACTATGCGCAGGCCATGATGGATCTCGGCGCCAGCATCTGCACGCCGCGCCGGCCTTCATGCATGGTGTGCCCTATCGAGAGCCACTGCGCGGCCCACGCCATGGCCATCGAGGCGAGCCTGCCGGCGCGCGCGGTGAAGAAGCCGCGACCCGAGCGCTTCGGCACGGCTTTTCTCGTGATCAGCGAGGACGGCCGCATTCTGCTCCGCCAGCGGCCGCCGACGGGCCTGCTCGCGAGCATGCTCGAAGTGCCCTCGACGGAATGGACGGAAATGCGTCCGGTGACAAAGGACGCGCTACGCCGGGCGCCGGTGCGCGGCGACTGGTGGCCGGTCGTCGGCACTGTCGTGCACGTCTTCACGCACTTCCGCTTGGAGCTGACCGTCTATCGCGCGCTCGTGCGTGACGAGGCGGTCGTCGATCTCTGGGCCGAGCCCGAGCGCTGTCGCTGGGTGCACCGCCGCGACCTCGACGACGTCGCGCTGCCGAGCGTCATGCGCAAGGTCATCGCGCACGGAATGCCGGGGGCGTGAGGGAAGGCGCGTAGCTCATTCGATGAGCAGGTCATGAGGTCGGTTTGATGCCAACGAGCGAAGGCCTCAAGCGATTCTTTGAGCACCAGGGAATACGGTTCAGGCGCTGCCTTGAGCCCGGTATGTCGTGCGACGGCGACTCTATCCGCGCTCACTCAATCCAGAATTCGCGTGTGATGGACCTTTTGGCAGAGGATGGTCACGTGATCGTGCCGCGCTTGAGCGTCGGGAAGGCTGGCCCGGAGATAAAGTTTGCATCCGTAGGCCGCAATCAGGCGACAACCTTTACCGGCTTCTGCGGCGTACATGATGCCGAGTTGTTTCGCGCGTTGGATACGAAGCCATTCGATCCCAGCGATAAGGATCAGCTCTTCCGCCTCGCTTATCGTTCTGTCTCCAGGGAGCTGCATGCAACTATGGAGGCGGCGGTCAGGGTTCAGTCCGCCTATCAGGATCGTGTGAAGCGTGGGATTGATCCTCCAGACGCACCGAGCGAAGCAGGCCTCATCGCGACTCGTCACCTAATGACAGCGTACGAAACCTACGAGTACCGGGCTCGCTTTTTTGATAGCGCCCTCGTTGCATCTAATTTTGATACCATCCAGCATCGCGTTCTCCGGCTGGCCGATCAACCACCGGCAATCGCCGTCTCGTCTCTATTCTCTTTTTGGCAGCTTGAGCGCTGTGGTGACTTGGTTCGTTGCGCGCTGAATATTTTTCCCACGTCGGAGAGTGAGACAGTTGCCGTATTTTCCTATTCGGTTGACGACGCATCGGTGGTGCAGTCGGAGATTGCCCGCATCCTTGTTGCCGATGGCGCCTATCAGAAGTACGAGATATCGAAGCTTATTGTCGATCGAGTGGAGAATATGGTGATAGCTCCCCGTCACTTTTCGTCGTGGAGCGCAGCAAAGATAGGCAAACTCATCGAGGCACACAGCTCAAACATAGTCAGCGATGAGCGGATCGGCGATCACCCCTATTTAATGCTGTTCTGACCTTCCCGGGGTGGCGCATCAACCCTAGCCTCTGCGCCGCCAGCACGATCGCTGCGGTATCGCGGCAGGACGACCCGCCCGCGCCATCCATCACCCCACGGGGTGACGCCGGTTGGCGAAGACTCTGCTTCACTGAGCATGGAGGGGTCGAAGGTCGCCTGAGCGGCTTCGGCTTGGCACGCTCGGCGATCGCAGGTCAGGAACATGGCAGCCATTGCGCGCTCGCGCTTCGGCGTGAGGCTGGTCTCCACGCTTTGCGCGATAGCACTCCTCAGCGGAGCCATCCTCGCCGACCCGCTCCATGACTGCGCGAATGCCGCCGATCCGGACGATGCGATCACAGGATGCTCGGTCATCATCGAGTCCACCTGGGCGAACGATCAGCATCTCGTGCAAGCCTTCAACAACAGGGCCAATGCGCTGAGTCTCAGAGGCCGGACCGAGGCGGCAATAGACGACTACGGCCGCGCACTTGCGCTCGAGCCGCACTATGCCAATGCCGTCTACAACCGCGCCTCGCTCTACCTGGATCTCGGAAAGCTCGATGAAGCCATCGCCGACTTCGATCGCGTCCTGGTGCTCGAGCCGCACCGTGCCGACGCCACGAACAACCGTGCTCTGGCGCTTCTCAAGGCCGGGCGCAACGACGAGGCTATCGCTGGTTTTTCAGCGGCATTGAGAGCCGATCCGACCAACGCTTATGCCTACAACAATCGGGGCGTCGCGTGGCGGCGGAAGAACGAACCTGCCCGCGCGATCGCCGACTTCAGCGCAGCCATAAGACTGATGCCGGAGTACACCGGCGCCCTGAACAATCGCGGCGAGGTCCATATGCAGGATGGTCGCCTCGACCGGGCCGCGGCGGATTTCGAGCGCGCGCTCGCCCTCGATCCGGGACACGCGGCGGCCACACGCAACATGCGCCTTCTCTCTGAGCACCTGTCTGCCCGTCGCTGACGTGGATACACCGTTCAATAGGCCCCGCCGGTCCGGCTTGCCGGGAACCTGCTCAAAATTCCGGCCAGCAGTCGGTCACGGAGGGCACGCAATTCCTTGTCATGAAACTCCGCCAATCGGATGATCAAGTCTCTTTGGCCGACGCATTTCGATTTGCCGCATTGTTTGAATGCCAACGACGAGGGCCGGAATTTGCCTCGCATGATCGCGCATCCAGACGAACTCCTGGACACAATCTATGACACGGCAGCGGAGCCGGAGCTCTGGCCGACCGCGCTCACCCAGTTGGCCGATTTCACCGGCAGCCAAGGCGGCATTCTGTTCGGTCAAACACTCGTCGCAGGCCAAGTCTATTTCGACTACAACGGCCGCCTGAGCGAAGAGTGCAATCAGGCCTACAAGGATCGGCACACTCAGAACCCCTGGAACCAAGCCATGCAGAGGCAGCCCGTCGGACGGGTTGTTCTGTCCGATGAAGTGGTTCCACTCGCCAGCCTAAAACCCACTCTCTTCTACGATGAGGTGCTGAGGCCGCAGGATGTTGCACACAATGTCATGATTGCTCTCGCAATGCGGGACGATTTCTGCGTCGCCTTCAATCTGTGCCGCAGCGCCAGACAGGGCCAGCTCACAGCTGAGCAGCAAGAGAGCGTGAGTCAGCTCGTCCCGCATTTGCGCCGGGCGATCGGGCTCGGCTTTCGCATCGATGGCTACCGCGCCCTGCAGAGCGGCCAGTTCCGGGTTCTCGACCATCTCGCTGCGGGCGTCGTGCTCCTCGACAGCCGGTCGCGCCTTCTCTATGCGAATGTTGCCGCGAGGGCGCACGACACTCTGCATGGTCCGCTTAGCCTGCGAAGAAACTCCGTTACGGCGCGCTCTCCCGCATACGCGCAACGTCTTGCGGCGCTCATTCGTGCGGCGCTGCTCGGTGTGCCATCCGCCTCGATGAGCGTGCCAGGGTCGAGCGATGGGCAGCTCATCACCATTCTGGTTGTTTCCGTGCGGGGAAGGGACGTTGGGCGCTTGGGCGATCTCCACATGCCGGATGCGGCCGTCATGCTGTTCATCGTCGATCCGGCGGATCGACTAGGCATTCCTCCGGCATGGATCATGGACGCCTACGGCCTGACGCGTGCTGAAGCGCGCGTGGCCCTCGTGGCGTCGCAGGGTCTCAGCACGCCGGAAATTGCCGCGCAACTCGGTCTCTCCGTGAATACGGTCAAGACGCACATGCGCCGGATCTATTCGAAGACCGGCACGGCTCGCCAGGCCGAGCTGACCCGCCTCATAACGTCCGTCGGGATGCTTTCGGGCTCCAGAAAAGAGAACGGCGGCTGACGCGTTTCGCGGTGCCCCGCAAGCCCCATACGCCCTACCTCTGCGCGGCGAGAACGATCGCCTCAGGTGGGGTGCGGGCCCAGGCGCCGCCGTTCTGGCCGAGGCTGTAGCCGACCTCGAACAGCGCCTTCATGTAGGCGGGATCGAAAGCCTGCGTGGTCTTGACGTTGAAGCTCTGAGGGATCGAGGCGAGGCGGAAGGCGGCGCCGTCGCGCTCGGCCATGGCGAAGATCTGATTGAGATCTCCCATGCCCTGGTTCTTCGTGAGCGTGAAGAGCGAACGCGCGCTGATCGCCAGCACGTTCGATTGAACTGGCTCGTACTCGGGACCGATCTTGCCATTGCGGATGACATAGATCGTGCGATGGGGCGGCTTGGGATAGAGTTTGTCGAAGGTCTTCAGCGAGAACTGCGACGGCGCAAGGAAGACCTGGCGCGTCGGCCCGCCATCGACGTGCATCTCCTCGAAGACCTTGTCGCCGACGCGCACCTTCACATGCACGGGCGGAAAGATGCCGGGAAGCGAAGCCGAGGCGAGCAGCACGTCACGGAAGAGCTGGGCGGCTTCGCCACCGCGCTGGCCCTGCGATGCAACGGCGATCTCGCCCATGTTCCAGATCACCTGGCGCTGGGCGTCGAGATTGGTGGTGCCGACCAGCAGCAATCGGCCGTTGCGGTACTCGCGTGCGATATCGGCCAGCATGCGCCGGTCGACGTGCCTCGCGATCAGGTTACGCAACGGCGTCGAATCCGCGAGCGCATCGGCGCCGAGAAGGCCGGCGAGCACCTGCGGCGTCGCAACGGAGTTCGCGTCGAAGCTGGTCCAGAGCTCTGCGAGCTGGCTGTCGTAGCCGGGGCCGAGATAGGCATAGGGGGCTATGAGCGCACCGGCACTGACGCCGGTCACGACCTCGAAGCGCGGGCGGTCTCCCCGCTTTGACCAGCCCGTAAGCAGACCCGCGCCGAATGCCCCGTCTTCGGCGCCGCCCGATAGCGCCAGATACTCGACGTGAGGTCGTCCGTTCTTCAACGTAGCGCCTGCGGCCATGCGCTGGACGCTCGGCATATGCGTCTGCACGAAGGTGAGGATGTCCTTAGGAACCTCGTCGCCCCAAAAACGGGTCGCGCCGGTGACTTCCACCTTTGCCTGCGACACGAGCGCGGCAGGAACCGCATGGCGCTCGCCGGCGCGCGCGCACGCACCTGCCGCGAGGACAATCACGCCGACAACGATCCAACGCCCCACCAACGAGCTACGCAACCCAAGCCCCCGTGCCGTCGCGGATGCCCCCCGCGAAATCGGCGCCAGCATAGTCGAAGGCAGGCCGCCCGGACCAGCTTAATCCCTGTCATATCAGCAAAAGCACAAGCCGTGTCAGAGCGGCCACAGGGTGGGTGGAAGGCTTGTGGCATCCAGGCCTTACGGTAGTATCGACGCATATTCGCGGACGGGCGGAAAGCGTCATGTCTCAAATTCTACCTCGATATCTGAGGCTCCTGGCGAGCATGGTCTTACTCGTGGGACTGCCCGCCAGCGTCCATGCACAAAAGCGCGTCGCCCTGGTGATTGGCAACTCCGCCTACCAACACACGCCGGCCCTTCAAAACCCGAAGAATGACGCGGCGGACGTCGCCGCCGTCCTCAAAGACCTCGGCTTCGAGGTCCACCAGGGTATCGACCTGCCGAAGGCGGCCATGGAGCGGATGATCCATGGCTTTGCCGAAGCTCTCGTCGGCGCACAGCTTGCTACGTTCTTCTATGCGGGCCATGGGCTGCAGGTCAGCGGGCTGAACTATCTCGTGCCTGTCGACGCGAAGCTGCGCAGCGCAGTAGCGCTCGACTTCGAGATGATCCGCCTCGACGTCATTCAAAGAGCCATGGAGCGCGGCACGACGACGAACATCGTCTTTCTGGATGCCTGCCGCGACAACCCGCTTGCGCGAAATCTTGCGCGGGCGCTGGGGACGCGATCCGCGACAATCCGGCAAGGCCTCGCTCCGGTCGAGTCGGGCGAAGGTACGCTCATCAGCTTCTCGACCCAGCCTGGCAATGTCGCTCTTGATGGCAAGGGTCGAAACTCTCCCTACGCTGCCGCGCTGCTGAAGCACATCGCATCTCCCGGCCAGGATCTGCCGACCATACTGATCAACGTGAGAAACGATGTCATGGAGGCGACGGGGCGACGGCAAGTTCCATGGGAGCATTCGGCATTGACTGCGCGCGTTCACTTCACGCCGCCGAAGCCGACACAGCCGACCGTGGATCAACAGATCGAGCTGACCTATTGGCTGTCGGTGAAGGACAGCACCAATCCTACTGTTCTAGCGACCTATCTCGAACGATACCCGAATGGCGAGTTTGCGCCGATCGCCCGTGCATTGATTACGCACTACCAGCAGCAGATGCGGGCTCAGCAGGCACGACGCATCGAGGCGGAGAAGCACCGCGAAGAGGAGCGCAAGGCTGCGGAAGTGCAGCGTCTCGAGGAGGAGAGGCGCCGGAAGGAAATCGCACTGGCCTCGGAGAAAAGGCGAGTGGGGGACGCAAAGAAGGCGGAGGAGGTCAAGCGCACGGAGGCGACGCGTGCGGCCGAGGAACAAGCGCGTGCCGAAACCCTGAAAAAGGCGCGGCTCGAGGCTGAGGCGGCAAAGGACGCCGCGAAGAAGGCAGAGGAGCAGCGGCAAGCTTCCGCCAAAGCGGCCGATGATGCGGCCAAAGCCGCGGAAGCCGCACTGGCATCGAAGCGGGATGTTGTTCGTGCTACCGAACCGGCCAAAATGGCGGCGCTTCCGAAAGTCGAAAAAATGCTTGGTGCCACGGAGCTGGATGGCGACTGGCGGCTCGTTTGGACGATCACGACACGCACGCCGGGCGGAAAATGCGGCCAGACAAACACGGGAACCCAGGCGATGAGTGTGAAGGGAAGAACATTCACCCATCCGGGCGGAAGCAGCACCATGTCCGAGACGGGCGCCGCTCAATGGTCCTTCAAAGGCCGAAGCGGCGAAACCATCTCCTACTCGGGTACATTCCGAAGCGATTCAGCATCGGGAAAGTTCAACAACCCCATCGGCTGCTCGGGCACCTTCACGGCCCAGCGGGTCAAATAGTGCGCCCGCGGGTATTGCAGGTCGGCTGTTCGCCAAGCGCTTGTGCCAGGCGATCAGCCGAGTCTCAACTAACCCATCAGCGCACGGCAAACGGCGGCGAACGCAGGCAGTGTCACCGGATCATTGTTCACGTTGCCTGCTGCGTGGTGCGAAGCGCAACGCGCGATGACGACCTCGGCCTTCGGATCGACGTAGATGGACTGGCCGTGAATGCCGCGCGCCATATACACGCCGTGCGGATCGTGGCTCACCCACCATTGATTGCGGTACGACCAGCCGGGCAGCGTCGCATAGCCGGCAGGGGCGAATTTCTTCGGGTCGGCACCTTTGGCGATGTCGTCGACCACGCTCGCCGGCACGATCTGGCGGCCATTGAACTGCCCGCGGTTGCGCATGACCTCGCCGAAGCGCGCGAGATCGCGCGTCGTCGTGTTGAGACCGCCACCACCGCTCTCGATGCCGAGGCGGTCGACCGTGTAATGCGCGTCTTCCTCCGCGCCCATGGGCTGCCAGATGCGCGCCGAGAGGAGGCCTGAAAGAGACTGGCCAGAGGTCCGGCGGATGATCCAGGCGAGTACATCGGTATTCACGGTCTTGTAGGCGAAGACCTCGCCGTGCTCGCCCTTCTTCTGCTGGGTCGTGAGATATTCGAGCAGGGAGGTCGGCGGCTTGCCGGGTTCTTGTGGTGCCATGCCGTTGGCGCGGCGCATGGGCCAGACGTCGGAATTCGGGTCAGTGTAGACCTCGGTGTACTTGAGGCCCGTGGTCATATCCATGACCTGCGTGACCGTCGCGTCGCCGAACGCGCTCTTCGCAAGCTCCGGCACGTACTTGGTCACGGGTGCTTTCGGATCGATCTTGCCTTCGGCGACGAGCATTCCCGCGAGTGTGCCCGTGAAGGACTTCGTGACGGACATGGCAATGTGCTGCTTGTGCGGCTCGAGGGCGCCGAAATAGCGCTCGAAGACAATGCGGCCGCGATGGAGCACGACGATGCCGTCCGCGTAGGTCAGGCCGAGCGCCTCATCGAACGTGATGGCGCGACCGTCCATGGTCGTCGCTTTGACCTTGCCGAGATCCTGCGCGTCGCGCGGCAGGATGGAAGCCGGTCCGGCGCCGCGCCAGACGTTGATGGTCGGCACGAGCTGGCGGATGTTGCTCCAGGCCCAGCGGAGCTCGGGGAAGCTGCGGAAGCGGCTATCGGCGAAGGTGACGGCCTTCTCGGGCGACGGCGGAAAGCCGGTCATCCAGCCGAGTTCTACGGGATCGCTGTCGGCGGCATTGGGTGGCGGCGTCGTCATCGGCGTTCTCCCTTCATTCGAAGCGGCATGATTGGATGTGCGGGCGGACTCAGGCGCTCCGATTCTTGGCGAGATCGATGGGATCGGGGCCGTCGTTCGACCATTTCAATCCCTTGTAGTTGAAGCCCTCGGCGATTGTGGGCTTCACGATCTCGAAGTACGGCGAGAGGTCGAAGTCGGCCGGTGCATAGAGGCTGTGATGGCGGATGTGCAGGATCTCGCGGCGCCGAAAGCGCGTGACGCCGCCTTCCTCATCTCGGAGCCGCTCGATGCGCGGCAGGATCGGATAGGCAATTTGGCCGAAGGCTTCGGCAATGAGCGTCGAGCAAATAGTGCGGGTCGGCTCGCCCGAGCCGAGGGCGATCATGCGGCGGCGGAAGCGTGTCGGGATCGGCGGCGTCGGCATGAGGAAGCGCGCGAGGTCGACGATGTTGCGCATGTCGTACTTCGCGCCGAGCCGCGAGACCATGAACTCGATGAGCGCCTCGCGATCCGCATCGGTGAGGCCGACCGGCCTACAGATGCGTGTGTGAAAACGCTCGTACTTCGAGAGTGGTATGGATATGCAGCCGTCCGTTGCGGTCACCTCGATCAGCACGTGCGGTTCACCGTCCTCCGTCTTCTGCTCGAGCACATCGCCGACATAGAGCACGGCGTGTGACCACGTCGATTGTGTCAGGTACTTGATGGCGGTCGAAATGGTGCTGCTGCCGGCAATCAACAGCACGTCACCCGTCCTGAGCGTACGCCGGAGCGCGTGCCGGTCGGCCGGGATGTAGTGTGCCTCGCTCGGCGTTTCGGTTTCCAGCTTCCGCGCAAGCCAGCGTCCGAAGCGGTCGAGTACGGAGTTGAATGGCTTCATGAAGTGTCGGCAGTCATGCTGGTGCAGGTTCCAAGGGGTGCGAGTTAAACGCCTTGGCCGCGGCCGCGTCTACCATCAACATCCTGTCATCTTAGCTGCGGGCGCCTGACCAGCAGTGCCATCGGGATCGCGGCGAGCGAGACCAGCGTATAGATGTAGAAGACGTTCGTGTAAGCGATCAGTGCGGCCTGCCGATTGATCTCTTTGGAAAGCGACGCCAGTCCAGAAGCTGTGTCGACATTCCAGCCGCCCATTGCCGGCGCCAGGAGGAGCGCCTTGCTGTAGGGCGTGACGTTCTCGACGAGGCGGCTGTAGTTGGCGCCGGTGGAGCGCAGGAGCTCCGCGACGCAAATCGAGATGAAGAAGCTCGATGTGATATTGCGCGTCAGATGGAAGACGGACGTTCCCTCGGCGCGGGAAGCTGGCGGCAGGGTCCAGAAGGCCGTCGTGGCGATCGGCGTCCAGATGAGGCCGACCGCAACTCCTTGCAGGAAAGTATTAAGAGCGAAGGTTGCGAAGTCCGCGTCGAGCGTGATCGCCATCAGCCAGAGGCCCGAAATGATCTGGATGCCGAAGCCGATAACCATGGTGATGCGCGGATCGAACCTCGTCATGAGCATGACGAGAAAGCAGCCCGTCAGGACGCCCACGCCACGCCAGCCGACTATTATGCCGATAAGGCGGTCCGTGTAGCCGAGATGAGTTTGAAGGAGCGGCGGCAGCAATACCATCGGTGTGATGTTCACCATCCCGAACGTGCCGACGAGCAGCAGGCCGAGTGCGAAATTGCGGTCGAGCACGATGCGTAGATTGAGGAACGGGTTGCGCGCGGTGAAGCTGTGCGCGACGAAGACATAGAGCGCGATGAGGCCGATCAACGTCACGACTATGATCTCGTTCGACTCGAACCAGTCGAGGCGAGGCCCGCGCGCAAGGACCCACTGCATGGCCGCAATGGCGATCGAGACGGAGAGGAAGCCGGTCCAATCGAGCGAGACCGGTCGCCGATCATCGTCCGACGGGAGCGCGAGCCGGGAACCTACGGTTGCCAGCAAGGCGACGGGCACGATCATGTAGAAACCCCACCGCCAGCCATAGTAGTCGGACAGTACGCCTGCGAGAGTGGGGCCGATGATCGGACCTGCGGTATTGGCCATGCCGAAGACGGAAATCGCCCAGGCGTGCTGGCGTCGCGGGAAAACGTCGAGGATGAGGGTCTGGCCGAGCGGCAAGAGGGGCGCGCCGGCAGCACCCTGCAGCATCCGCCAGAGCACGAGGTCATCAAGCCCGTGAGCGAGACCGCAGAACAGCGAGGCGATGGTGAACCCCGCGAGGCTCCAGACCATGACATTGCGTCGTCCGAACGAGGCGACGAGCCAGCCTGTCATGGGCGTGACGACGGCGGTGGCGAGGATGTTGAAGGTCACGGTCCAGGAGATTTCGTCCTGGGTGGCGGCCATCGCACCCTGCATTTGGGGCAGGATCGCCGTCGCGGTGAAAGTCGCGGCGTTGTAGCTGGCCGCGCCCAGTACGATCACGAAAAGCACGAGCTGGCGACGAGCGACCGTCAGCTCGATCGCCGGAACATCGTAACCAGTCGTGGTCGTCATGGGGCGAGCCCGCCCTGATGCGCGCGATCCTCAGCGCAGTGGGAAGCCGAGGCCGATAACGATGCTCTTCAGGCGGTCGCGGCCGCTCAGTGCCTTTATCGTGGAGAGGCGATTGATCACGCGGTCCGTCCACGTGTAGGCCGACATCTCGTGCCGCTTCGAGAACTCTTCGAGCCGCGCATCGTAGGTGGCCCGCAGATCCTTCTCCTTGGCAGTGCTGTAGCGATCGCGATGAAGGACGACCTCCTGCGGCAGGCGGGGCTTGACCTCGGCGGCGCTCTCGGGCTTCGGATAGCCTATGCAAAGGCCGAAGACCGCCATTGCCCCCGGCGGCAACTCGAGCATCTTCGCAATGCGCTCGGGATCGTTGCGCAGCGCGCCGATATAGACGGTCGAGAGACCGAGCGCTTCCGCCGCGACGACGGCATTCTGGGCCGCCAGTGCCGCGTCGATTGCGGCTACGAGGAACGTTTCGAAATAGGGAAGGCCTTCGAGCGTCTTGCCCTCTGATGCCGCAAGGCGCTCATTGCGGGAGACATCGGCGAGCCAGACCAGAAAGAGCGGGCACTCGACAATGTGCTTCTGGTTGTTGGCGAGCTCCGCGAGGGCTGCGCGCTTCGCCGGGTCCGTAACTTCCACCACCGACCAGGTCTGCAGGTTCGAGCTCGTCGCGGCCGACTGGGCGGCGGCGATCAGCATCTCCAGCGTTCCCGGCGGTACCGGATCGGAGACATAGCCACGCACGGAGCGATGGCTCATCAGGGCTGCGATGACGTCATTCCAGGGGAGCTGGCTCGACTTGGGTTCGGTGCCGTAGCGGGCGGCAAGCGCCAGCGCTTGCGCCGAGGCCGGCGGATCGATCGCATTCATGGGCTTTTCCCGGATTTCGATGACTGACTTTGTCCAGTCTTATTCGAGCAGACCGGGGCGGCCTTGTCCACCTGTCCGGGTTGCACTCAAGCCCTGCGCATGGCTGCCAGTCCACGATCGAGGTCGGCGATCAGATCGACCGGTGCCTCGAGGCCGACGGAGAGCCGGATCATGCCGTCGCTGATGCCGAGTTCGACGCGATCCTCGGGTTTCAGGCGCTGATGAGTCGTCGTCGCGGGATGCGTGACGATGCTCTTTGCATCGCCGAGGTTGTTCGAGATCTTGATGATCTGCAGTGCATTCAGGAAGCGGAACGCAGCCGCCTTTCCGCCTTCGACCTCGAACGTGATGATCTGGCCCCCACCGGACATCTGCTTGCGCGCCAGCTCCGCCTGCGGGTGGTTCTTGCTGCCGCAATAGAGGACACGCTTGATGCCGGGCTTGCCTTCGAGAGCGACCACGATCTCGGCGGCCGCGGCGCACTGCGCGCGCACGCGAACGGGGAGCGTCTCGAGGCTTTTCAGCAGCACCCAGGCGTTGAAGGGGCTCATGGACGGCCCGGTCTGGCGCAGGAAGACCTGGAGATGGTCCTTCAGGAACTTCGCGGAGCAGAGAATGAGGCCGCCGAGGCAGCGGCCCTGACCATCGATGTGCTTGGTCGCGGAGTAGACCACGACGTCGGCGCCGAGTGCGAGCGGCTTCTGCATCAGTGGCGTCGCGAAGACATTGTCGACAAAGACGAGCGCGCCGACGGCGTGCGCGAGGTCGGAGACGGCGCGGATATCCACGAGATCGAGTGTCGGGTTGGCCGGCGTCTCGAAGAACACGGCCTTGGTCTTCGGCGTGATCGCTTTCTTCCAAGCGGCGAGGTCCGTGCCGTCGACGAGCGTGCAGGAAATGCCGAAGCGCGGACAAAGCTCTTCGACGACGTATCGGCACGAGCCGAACAGCGCCTTTGCCGCGACCACTTGATCCCCCGCGCTCAAATATGAGAGCAGCGCGGCTGTCACCGCGGCCATGCCGGTCGCCGTCGCGCGCGCTGCTTCCGCGCCTTCGAGGAGGCGGATACGCTCCTCGAGCATGGCCGTCGTCGGGTTCGAGAAGCGCGAGTAGATGAAGCCCGGGTCCTCGTCCTTGAAGCGGGCTTCGGCCTGCTCTGCCGTCGCGTAGACGTAGCTCTGCGTGAGGTAGAGTGCCTCGGAGGTCTCGTTATGCGGCGAGCGCGTCGTGCCGCCATGGACGAGGACGGTCTCGGGGCGCCAGTCGGCGGGAATGGGCGGGGGCGTTGGCTCTGCCATCTGCGGGTCTCCTGTAGGCGGGGCACGCGTCCCCCAAGAAAACAAAAACCGGCCTCGTGGTCACCCGTATGTGCCGGGCGCGACCAGGAAACCGGTTCCGCACGGCCCTTTTAGCGAGTTGTTTAACGTGGCTGCAAGCCGGCCGGCCAAATCACCACGACGTCTGTAGTGCGGAATATCTCATCCACGGGCTTGGCGTCAATGGGTGGATGGGCTATGCGCGAACGGCACGAGTAGAGGAGCTCCTATGCCGAAAGCGCGCGCGAAGGCCAGCCAGCGGACGGGCATTCTGCCGATCCAGGACATCCGCGCGCTTGTCGTCTCGGACGCGATCCACGCCGAACGTGCCTTTGCCCCAACCCAGATCCAGCCCGCTAGTCTCGATCTGAGACTGGGTGACGTGGCGTACCGCGTGCGGGCGAGTTTCCTGCCCGGCGGCCCAGGAAGTCGCATAGGTGTCCTGGATCGCCTCAAGGAGCTGGCGCTCCACAAGATCGATCTCAGCTCGGGGGCCGTGCTCGAAACCGGATGCGTCTACGTCGTGCCCCTGCAGGAGCGGCTCGCGCTGCCGGCCGACATTGCCGCTGCCGCCAACCCAAAAAGCTCGACGGGCCGTCTCGACGTGTTCACGCGCGTCATCGCCGATGGCGTATCGTCCTTCGACACGATCCCCGCGGGTTACAGCGGTCAACTCTACGCCGAGATCTGCCCGCAGACCTTCCCGATTGTCGTGCGCCGTGGCTCCATGCTGAGCCAGATCCGTTTCCGCACCGGCGATCCCGTCGAGACCGACGATGCACTCGAGGCACTGCACAAGAAGGTCACGCTCGTGCGCGGCGGCGCGGCGGCGGATGTGAGGGGCGGCATCGCGCTATCGGTCGATCTTGTCGGCGATGGCAAAGGTCTCGTCGGCTATCGCGCGCGGCGCCACACAGGTCTCGTCGATGTCGATGCGCCGGGCTCCTGCGCGCTCGCCGACTATTGGGAGCCGATCGTCGTCAGCGACAAGAAGCGTCTCATTCTCGATCCCGACCAGTTCTACATCCTCGCGTCCAAGGAAGCGGTCCACGTTCCGCCGACACACGCCGCGGAGATGATGCCCTTCAATCCGCTGGTCGGCGAGTTCCGCGTGCACTATGCGGGTTTCATGGATCCGGGCTTCGGTCACGCCCCGGCCGGTGGTGCCGGCGCGCGCGTGGTGCTCGAAGTGCGCAGCCACAAAGTGCCGTTCATTCTCGAGGACGGGCAGATCATCGGTCGCCTCATCTACGAGCGCATGGTATCCGTGCCGAGCGTTCTCTACGGAACGGACCTCGGCTCGCACTATCAGGCGCAGGGCCTGAAGCTCTCGAAGCACTTTCGCGTGTGAGGGGCGCGCTCGCTCTCAGTAAACGGCGAATGGGTGGGAGCGGAGCCAGCGCGGCGTGGAACTGCTGCTGATCTTGCTGTGTTCAATATCTAAATGCCGACGCCGGATTACCTTGATGCGTATCAAGGCGCGCCGGCGTCAGCCGGTGGATGTTGTCCGGGCGACGGAGATGGCGCGCCCAGATACAGGCAGAAAGGTCGGCCCCATGGTCTGGAAAACGATCACGACGCAGCTGTCGAACCCGCATCGCGTGGATGTCATGCTGAGCGTTGCCGGACGGCTCGCCGAGCGCTTCGAGGCCCATCTCATTGGTCTCGATGCGACGCCTTCTTTCATCTTTGCTGCTCCGACGGTGGTAACGCCGGCCGATGTGGAAGCAATTGCAGAAGCAGAGCGCGAACGTAGTGCCGAGATCAAAGCGAAGTTCGATGCTTCGGCCGTCAGCCGTGCCTTTGTTGCCGAGTGGCGCGAATTGAAGCTTGAGAACGCCGATCTGCCCGGTGCCGTGCTCAATCATGCCCGCGCATCGGACCTCATTGTGGTCTCTCAGGCTGACCCGGATTGGGAACTGTCCGGCATGTTCGATTTTCCGGAGCGCATCGTCATGGAGGGTGGTCGGCCTGTGCTCGTCGTGCCGTATGCCGGCGCCTACGGCGAGATCGGCAAGCGCATCACCGTCGCGTGGTCCGGCAAGCGCGAGGGCGCGCGCGCGGTGTTCGATGCGCTGCCCCTCCTCAAGACGGCGGAGGCGGTCACGCTGCTTTGTGTCGTCGGCAGTGGAGCCGATGTTGAGTCGGGGGATCTGCCAGGGGCCGAGATCGCGGCCGCGCTCGCGCGCCACGGCGTCAAGGTTACAGCGCAGAGGTCTATCGCGGAGGACATCGGCGTCGCCGACGATATCCTCTCTCGTCTTGCCGATTCAGGCGCCGATCTTCTTGTGATGGGCGCCTATGGTTACTCGCGCCTGCGGCAGATGGTTTTCGGCGGCGTCACGCACCATATTCTCAAGCACATGACCGTGCCGACGCTGATGTCGCACTAAGCTGAGCGGCCATCCGGCCAGCGTTCTGTTGAAGGAGATGCACTAATGTACGATCGCATCCTCATCCCGACCGACGGCAGCGAGCTTGCCGAGAAGGCAGTCGATCAAGGTTTCGCGCTGGCCAAGGCCCTTGGCAGCAAGGTGACCATCGTCCGCGTGACGAACGTGCCGGCGCCCATGGTTTACGAGGGGGTCGTCGTGGCGCTGCCGACGGAGGAGATCCGCGCAGAGATCGCCGCACGGGTCGCGGAGCATTTCAAGACGCTCAGCGCGAAGGCCGCTGCACTCGGCGTCGCGGTCGAGACCATCCATGTCGAGAACGACAGTCCGTGGGAGTCGATCATCGACACCGCGAAGGAGAAGGCGGCCAATCTGATCGTTATGGCCTCGCACGGTCGTCGTGGCCTCTCGGCAGTGCTTCTCGGCAGTGAGACGCAGAAGGTCCTGACCCACACGACGATCCCTGTGCTCGTCTGCCGCTGAACCCACGCTCTGCGTCTCGAGAACGCGAGCGCCCCCCAACTCGAGAGTCAGGGGGCGCGTCGAGCGTCGTCACTCAGGTTGGCGAGTGGGGGTGGGGAGTGCGCTCACCAGGCGACGCAGCGCCACTTGGCCTTGCCGCTGCGGCTGTGGACCCAGCCCCAGCGGTGGCAATACGGCTCGTAGCGACCGCCATAGTAATACGGCCCAGCTACGTAGCGGCCTTCGCGGTAGGTGTCATAGCCGCCATAGACGATCGGCGGACCGATCGCGACGAACACACCACCACCCCAGCCACCTCCGCGCCTGTACTTGTGCGCCTCGGCATTGGGGGCAGCCGCAAGCGACGTTGCGGCGATCATCGCGGCGGTCGCGGCCACGAGAAGAATGGGTTTCGACATACTTGCTCTCCTGGCGTGACAGCCGAACTGGCTGATCCAATTACCTCTCGGGAAAATCTGTACAGAACAAAGTTCACTCCCCGATTTATTGCGGCGCGCGAATTTGATGCACATTTAAGCGATCCGGCGGCAGCACCGCCATCGCTCTCTAAGTGCTAAGTTGGCCGGATAGCTGGGCGTGTCCTACCAGTTGAGGCAGCGCCACTTCGTGTATTTTCCGCAGCGGCTATGGACCCAACCCCAGCCGCGGCAATAGACAGGACTGGGCTCGGCATAGAACGGCCGGTAGACGATCCCTGCGGGATGATAGGGGGCCGCGGGGCGGCCGTAGTAGGGGTCGTAGTAGCCGCGGATGACCGGAGATCCATAATAGGCGCGGTAACCGCCGTAGTATTCGTATGGCCTCGGGTAGTAGACCACCACGGGGCCGCCGTCCCAACGACGATACCCACCTGCCTCAGCTTCGGGTGCAGTTGCTAGCGACAGGGCAGCAAGCATGCCCACCATCGCCGCCGCGAAGATGCGTGTTCTTGACATGAGGCTCTCTCCTGATCGCGGGCGCCGTTCGGCCCGCAGGCCTTAAACGCAGCTCAGGAGGAACCTATTCGCACTATCGGTTCACGAACAAAGTTCACCTCGTAAAGGGGTTAACGCGGCGTCGCGGTGGAGTTTCGAGACTCACCATTCCGCGCAGCGCCATTCCCCGTTGGGCGTATCGATTATGCCCCAGAGCCATTTGCCTGGGGGGAGGTGTACCCATGCCCATCGGCGGCAACCAGCCTCGGCGCCGTGGCCGTTGCCGACCCCGACATATGTGCCACCGCTGGCGCTACGAGAGGGTGAGCCGTAAATGTAGGGGCCGTAGTACGGCCTGTATCCGTTGTACGCGTGGGGCGTGCCGACGAAGATCTGTATGCCTTCAGGGCGCGCGGGGGCGACGTAGCCTTCGCCGTCCTCATAGTTGGGCGGGTAGCCGGCGCGAGGCACAAGCGATTTGTCGGCGGCGATGCAGGTCGTGGCGTCGGTCGCCGCAATAAGCAGGATCCCGATCGCGGCCGCAACCTTGGGCATTCTCGACATCCGGCTTCTTCCCTCGATCCATCACCTGCCGGTCCAACCGGACGTTATTGGGTGCTGCTCATGCAGATTTCGACAAGTTAACTCATTGATTGCACGCCACGCTTGCCCTGAGCTGGCGCCATGGCCGTGTGGCGCGGACCACCCTAGCCGGCAACTCTGTAATGCGAGCCGTGTGCCGATCTCGACAGTCGGCCCCGGTGCAAGGCATAAAGGGCGCGAAACATTGCAGCAGATTCCTGCCTCCCGACTCGCGCCTGCACGTTCAGCGCCAGCCGGCGAGCATTGGTTGGATCGAAACATGTCAGCTCAATCATCCGCCGCCGCGCGTCCGGCGCGTCCGTTGTGGCTCGTCCTTCTCGCGGCCGGCACCATTGTCGGCTTGGCCATGGGCCTGCGTCAGGTCATGGGCCTCTACCTCAAGCCCCTCTCGGATGAGCTGGGCGTCGGCCGCGAGCCATTTTCCAATGCCATGGCGATCGCGAACCTGACCTGGGGCGCCCTGACGATCGTTGCCGGCGCCGTCGCCGACAAGTACGGCGCCGGACGCGTGCTTATTGTCTGCGGATTGGCGACGGTCGGCTCGTTCTATCTCATGGCGACCGCGCAGACGCCGCTCGATCTGTACATCGCCGGATTGCTGGCAGGTGCAGGCGTTGCGGGCACCGGTGTACCGGCGCTGGTCGGCGCAGTGGGACGCGCGGCGCCAGCCGAGAGGCGCACGGCGGCGATCGCCTCGCTCGGCATGGCCAGCGGTCTCGGCGCTCTGATCGCCTTTCCCTATGCGCACATTCTGATCGAGACCATCGGCTGGAAGGCCAGCCTGATGACCATCTCCGCGACCTGTCTGCTGATCTTGCCGCTCGCGTGGCCGTTGGCCGGCAAGCCCGCGCCACACCAAGCTGGCGCAGCCAAGTCGCAGACGCTGGTCGAGGCCTTTAGCGAGGCGTTTGCCCACCCGAGTTTCTGGCTGCTGACATCGGGCTTCTTCGTCTGCGGCTTCCACCTGGCATTCTACGGCGTCCATCTGCCGGCGTTCGTCTCCGACCTCGGGATGCCGGCCTGGGTCGGTGTGTGGGCGCTCATGGCAGTCGGTATCGCCAACATCGTCGGCACCTACGCCGCCGGCCAGTCCGGGCGCTTCGTCGAGCGGCGCGTGGGGCTGAGCTTCATCTATTTCATGCGCTCGTTCGCGTTCATCGCGCTGTTGTTGTTGCCCCTGACGCCTTGGCTGATCATCGCCATCTCCGCGCTGCTCGGCATCTTCTGGCTCTCGACCGTGCCCTTGACGTCGACGCTCGTCGGCATCTTCTTCGGCACGCAGTGGATGTCCATGCTGTTCGGCTTCGTGTTCCTGTCGCACCAGCTCGGCTCGTTCGCCGGCCTCTGGCTCGCCGGAACCCTCTATGACGCGACGAAGTCCTACGATACCATGTGGTGGATCTGCATTGCGCTCGCGCTGTTTGCGGCGTTGATCCACTGGCCGATCCGGGAGCGCCCCGTCGCGCGGCTCACGGAACAGCCTGCGACTTGAGGAGACCGCGCATGACCACGCTCGGTGAACCGCACGCTGTCCATCAGACGCCGGCCCAGGCGCCGATCGGCGCATCCGAGAGGATGCCGCGCCCCGTGCGCCTCGGTCTGACGTTGGCGCTCGGTGGGCTCATGGCAGGCGCGGTCTATCTCGTAGCTGTGCGCGGCGAAGCGCTGCTCGTGGATCTTGCGGCGCTCGGCGAGCGTCTTTGGTGCTTCTGAATGGCGGGTGGCAGCGCCAGTGGCGAGCCGGCCGGAGAAGCACCTGCGGAACTCAGCCGCCAGAGCTTCGATGCGCTCGCGCTCGGGGAGCTTGCGAAACGCATCCGTGCGCATGATCGCGCCGCGCTCGCCCGCGCCATCACACTCGTCGAAAGCAGCAAGCGCGAGCATCGGGCTCGCGCGCAAGCGCTCCTGCAGGAGCTGCTACCGGATACCGGCAAGGCGCATCGCATCGGCATCACCGGTGTTCCAGGTGTCGGTAAGTCGACGGCGATCGATCAGCTTGGCATGAACCTCATCGATGCCGGACACCGCGTTGCGGTGCTGGCGGTTGATCCGACCTCGCGTCGCACGGGCGGCTCCATCCTAGGTGACAAGACGCGCATGAGCCGCTTGTCAGGAAGCGAGCAGGCCTTCATTCGTCCCTCACCGACCTCGGGAACGCTCGGCGGCGTTGCGCGGCGCACACGTGAGACCATGCTGCTGGTCGAGGCGGCGGGCTATGACGTCGTGATCGTCGAGACAGTCGGTGTCGGCCAGTCGGAGACGGCCGTCGCCGAAATGGTCGACTTCTTTCTCGTGCTGCTGCTCGCCGGCGGTGGCGATGATCTCCAGGGCATCAAGAAGGGCATCATCGAGATCGCCGACATGATCGTCATCAACAAGGCGGACGGGGACAACATCAAGCGGGCGACGCGATCGGCCGCCGAGTATCAAGGTGCGCTCAACCTGCTCACGCCCGTGTCGCCGAGCTGGAGCCCACCCGTCCTCACGTGCTCGGCAATCGACAATCGTGGCCTCGATGTGCTTTGGGAGAAAGTCGAAGAGCACAAGCGCATCATGGAGTCGACGGGCGCCTTCCTCGCCCGGCGCCAGACGCAGGCCGTGACCTGGATGCACGATATGCTCGCCGATCGTCTCATGGACGAAGTGCGGGGGCGACCCGAGATCGTCGCGCGCCTCGGTCAGCTCGAGGCGGAGGTGCGGCTAGGTCGGTTGACACCGGCCATGGCCGTCGAGACCATCATGGCGCTGTTGCGCGAGCGCACTGGCGAGGGCGCGAAGCCGTGATCGCGAGCGCGAATGGCCGCACGACCGTGTTGCTCACCGGCTTCGGGCCATTTCCGAGCGTGCCGGCGAACGCGACGTCTATCCTCGTGCCGCGTCTTGCGGATGCTGCGCGCGCGGCCTTTCCCGGCATCGTCTTCGAGACGCGCACGCTGCCGACCGAATGGTCGGCCGGCATCGACCATCTCGATGGCTGCTATCGAGAGATCGTTCCGAACGTGGCGCTGCATTTCGGCGTGTCCTCGCGGGCGCGTGGCTTCGAGATCGAGGCGCGCGGGCGCAATCGCCTGGCATTTCTCCCCGATGCTGCAGGCATCTTCCCGAATACGCCGGTTCTGAGGGCCGACGGTCACGAGTTCCTCGCGAGTACGGTGCCGGTCGGCGCGATCGTGAACCGGCTGCGCCGACGTGGGCTACCGGCATTTGTCTCGCGTGATGCCGGAGCCTATCTCTGCAATGCGGCACTCTACTCGGCGCTCGACATGGCGCGCCGCGCAGCCCGCGATCACCGCATCGGATTTGTTCACGTACCGTCGTCGCTGCTACTCGAGGAGCGTCGCCCGGGTTTTGGCGCCCATCCGCGTTGTCCCTTGACGTGGCGCCAGGCGGTCGACGGTGGGCTCGAGATCATTGGCGCGGTCCTGGGCCGGTCGGCGGCACGGCGCTCGATGCACGCGTGAAGCGGCGCCAGATCCACGCGATGAGACGTCCGACGATGTAGCCCATCGTGCAGGCAACGAGATTGGCCAAGCCGAGCTTTAGGACGAGATCCACCAGGATCGGATTGTTGAAAGGCTCCCAGACGGCGAAGTTCCACTCCGAACCAATGCCCAGCGTGACGAAGACGGCACCTGCCGCCAGCAGCGGCACGGTCCACACGGGCCACCGCAGCAGCCCGCTGATGAATGCAATGGCGAGGGCGTAGAGAACCCAGGCGCCGGCGGTCACTTCATTTCCGTGCGCTTGGGCGGCGCGGTCACGATCGACTTCAGTGCCGGCGTCGGTTTCGTCAGCTTGTTCAGGTCCGGCAGCGGCCGCTTCAGCTCAGCGCTCGCATTGAAGGCCTGCTCCATGGCCTGCGCCGCCGAGAGGACGAAGCAATCCGCACGCGCGCGCCCGATGGCCTGGAGGCCGAACGGAAACCCCGCGTGATCGACACCGCAGGGAATGGAGATCGCCGGGTTCGTCGCGAGCGTCACGACGTAGGTGAGCGAGAGCCAATGGTAGTAGTTGCGCAGCGGCTTGCCGTTCATCTCGGCGACGTAGAGCTGCGTCCAGGGGAAGGGTGACACAGGCACTGTCGGCGCGAGGATCAGGTCGTACTCGTTGAACAGCTCCTGGAATTTCCTGTAGATTCGCGTCTGCTCGAGGTTCGCCCAGGCGACATCGGCCATGGTCATCTTTGCGCCGATCTCGTAGTTCGCGCGAATGTTCGGACCGAGCGTCAAAGGATCCTTCTCATAGGCCTCTCGGTATCGCCCGACGAAGGCAATGGCACGCACGACGTCGAAGCACTCGTCGATCTTGCCGAGGTCGGGCTCTATGGCATCGCAGCGCCGGAAGAGATGCCGCATGGCCTTGATGCGGTCGCGGAAGACCTTGCGAATGGGCTTGTCGACCGGGCTCGTGCCGAAGTCTTCGGTATAGGCCACCTTGAGCCCGCCGAGATCGACCGGCTTCGGCGTCGCGAAGCCCGCGGCGTCGACGTCATAGCTCAGTGGATCAATCGCGTGCTGGCCTGCCTGTGCGGCCATGAGCTGGCACGTGTCGGCGACGGTGCGGCCCATGGGACCGAGCACGGAGATCGCCGACCAGCCCATGGGGCGCATGGTGTGCGGCACGAGACCCGGCGAGGGCCGGAAGCCGACGACGCCGTTGACGGCACCCGGAATGCGCAGCGATCCGCCCGTATCCGAGCCCGTGCACACGGGCAGCATGTCGGTCGCGAGCGCCACCGCCGAGCCGCCCGATGAGCCGCCAGCATTCATGTTCGGATCGAAGGGATTGCCGGTTGCGCCCCACACGGGATTGCGGCTGTTCGCGCCGGCGCCGAACTCCGGCACGTTGGTCTTCGCAACGACAATGCCGCCTGCCGCGCGGATGCGGGCGACCATGACCGTATCGTTTTCGGGGATGTTGTCCTTGTAGATCGGCGATCCGTAAGTCGTGAGGAGGCCACCCGTGTTCTCCAGATCCTTCACGCCGACCGGCAGGCCGTGCAGCGCGCCGAGCGCTTCGCCGTCCTTGATCGCCTTCTCCGCAGCCTTGGCCTCGCGGCGCGCCCGTGCGTAGCAGGTGGCCGTCACCGCATTCACCGCCGGATTGATCTCGCCAATGCGCTCGATGCACGCCTCGAGCAATTCGACGGGTGAGATTTCCTTCGAGCCGATGCGGCGACGCATTTCGACGGAGGAGAGCGAAAGGAGGTCTGCGTGCTTGGGCATGATCGCGTCGGGCCTCGTGCAGGGGCAAAAACAAACTCGGCCAGCGAAGGTATCGCTGGCCGAGCCGCTTGTCCCTGCACTTCTTAGGATGGTGCTATTCGAGCTTGATGCTTGCCGCCTTGATGAGCGCGGCATTGTTCTTGCTGTCGGCGTCGAAGAACGCGACCATCTCTTTCGTCGTCATCGGCTGCAGCGCCGCGCTGACGCCGCGCAGGCTCTTCTGGATGCCTTCGGTCTTCGAGAGCTCGAGCATCTTCGCGTTGAGCTTCTCGGCGATTTCCTGGGGCAGGCCGGGAGGACCCTGAATCGAATACCAGATCGGCACATCCGAGTCGGGATGGCCGAGCTCCGTCAGCGTCGGGATGTCCGGGAAGTCCCAGTGGCGCGTGGAGTTGTTGATGTTGAGGAGATGCAGCTTGCCCGCCTTCACGTGCGGAATGTTGTTGATCTCGTTCATCATCTGCACGTTGTTCGGTAGCAGGTCGTTCAACGCGTCGGCACTGCCGCGATAGGGCACGTGCAGGATGTCGATACCGGCACGGTACTTGAGCATTTCGAGCCGGAGATGGGTCGCGGTCGCGAGACCTGCCGAGCCATAGGAGAGCTTACCCGGGTTCTTCTTTGCGTAGTCGACCATCTCCGCGAACGTCTTCGGACCGACCTGTGCGTTGATCGAGAAGCCCGTGACGAAGTCGCCGGTGCGGCCGCAGGGGACGAACTTGCTCGCGTCATAGGGCGCCTTTCGCAGGTGCGGCAGGACGGTGAGCGTCGCGCCCGGTGTGGCGAGCAGCGTGTAGCCATCGGGCTGAGCCTTTGCGACCGCTTCGGTGCCGATCATGCCACCGGCGCCACCACGGTTTTCGACCACGAACTGCTGGCCGAAAGCCTGGCTCAGCGCTTCGGCCCACGGCCGGCCGATGAGGTCGCTGCCGCCTCCTGGGGCGTACGGGATGATCAACTTTACAGGCCGCTCGGGCCAGTTTGCGACTTGCGCACTCACGCGCGGAATGGAGAAGCCGGTGACGGCGGTAGCGCCGGCCATGGCCAGAAATTCACGACGTCTCATAGTGTTTCCTCCTCGTTGATCTCTAGATTTCCGGTCAGCGCATCTTGGGGCCGTCGGTATCACTCCTGAAATGCCGTTTCGCGGCTCTTGCGAATGAAAGGCAGCACGACGAGCAGCACAAGAATGCCCGCCAGCACCAGGAACGTGAGTGAAAGCGGCCGCTGCACGAACACCCATGGGTCGCCGCGTGAGAGCAGCATGGCGCGGCGCATGTACACTTCCATCATGGGCCCGAGCAGGAAGCCGAGCAACAGGGGCGCCGGCTCGCAGTCGAGCTTCATGAGCAGATAGCCGAGCAGGCCGAAGGCGCCGATGAACAGCACCTCGTTCGCCGAGTTATTGAGACTGTACACGCCGATGCAGCAGAAGAAGAGCACGGCGATCGCCAGCAGCCGGTACGGCACGAGCAGCAGGCGCACCCAGAGCCCGATCATCGGCAGGTTCAGGATGATGAGCATGAGGTTGCCGAACCACATGCTCACGATCATGCCCCAGAAGAGGCCCGGCCGCTGCTCCATGACCTGCGGCCCGGGGATGATGCCATGGATCATCATGCCGCCGATCATCATGGCCATGACGGCATTCGACGGAATACCGAGCGTGAGCATGGGAATGAACGAGGTCTGTGCAGCGGCGTTGTTCGCGGCTTCCGGGCCGGCCACGCCCTCGATCATGCCGGTGCCGAATTTCTCTGGCGTCTTGGAAATCTTCTTTTCGAGCGTGTAGGCCGAGAACGAGCCGAGCACGGCGCCGCCGCCAGGCAGCAAACCGAGAAGGCCGCCTAGGACAGTGCCGCGCAGGATCGGGCCGCGGCTCCGGCGGAAGTCCTCGCGGGAGGGCCAGAGGTTCTCGACCTTGGAGCTCACGAGGTCGCGGCGCTCAGGGTTCGTCAAGTTCGCGATGATCTCGGCAATGCCGAAGATGCCCATGGCGAGCGGCACGAAGCCGAGGCCGTCGAAGAGATCGCTGATGCCGAAAGTAAAACGCAGATTGCCGGTGTTGACGTCGGTGCCGACGAGGCCGAGCAGCATGCCGAGAAAGACCATGCCGAAGGCCTTGATGATCGATCCGCGCGCCAGCACGATCGAGAAGACGAGGCCGAGCACCATCAGCGAGAAGTAGTCGGCGGGCGCGAACTGCTGGGCAAGGCGCGTGAGCGGCGGCGCCGCTGCCGCGATGACGACCGTGGCGACGCAGCCGGCAAAGAACGAGCCGATGGCGGCGATCGCGAGTGCTGGCCCGGCGCGACCCTGGCGCGCCATCTGGTAACCGTCGAGCGTCGTCACGACCGAGCTCGACTCGCCCGGCAAGTTGACCAGGATCGCCGTCGTCGAGCCGCCGTACTGAGCGCCGTAGTAGATGCCCGCGAGCATGATGAGGGCGCCGTCTGCCGGCAGCACGTAGGTCACAGGCAGTAGCAGCGCCATGGTCGCGACCGGACCAACGCCCGGCAGCACACCGACGGCCGTGCCGATCACGGCACCCGCCAGGCACCACAACAGGTTCTGCATCGTGGCGGCAACGGAAAGTCCGAGCGCCAGATTGGCGAAGAGGCCGTCTAGCGCCATGAGAGCCCCTGCGGCAGCACGCGGATCGGCATGCCGAGCCCATAGATGAACACAGCCACACCGAGCGCGACCATGAAGATCGCGAACAGGCCATATTCGCGCCACCGCGTCTCGGGCGTGCCGAGCGCCGCCAATGTCATTGACACGAGCATGGTCAGGACGAGGCCGAGGCGATCAACGAGAAGGGCGAATGCGCCCGCCGCAATCGTGATCATGATGGCCGGCCGCCATGCCCAGCCCGTCAGGCGCGGGCCGTCGATGAAGAGCGACTTGCCGGCAAGAATGAGCCCCGTGCCGACGAGCAACCAGGCGAGCGCCTTCGGCAGCACGCCCGTATCCGGACGCATGGCCGTGCCCATGGGATAGTCGGCCGCAATCCAATAGGCGCCGAGGCCGATGGCGATGAAAAACAGGCCGGTAGCGAAATCCTGGCCGTTCCTAATCTGCATTCGCTACCGCCATGTGTGCTTCCTCTCGAGCGGCGCACTTGGTGGCACCTTGAATGCCGGGATTTAGGACGTCTCCGGCTTTTTGCACAAGCCCCAACGGGCCATATGAATTTCACGCACATGCCATTCGGCAGCTCGCCTCGTCAAGACGAACTATCCGAGCCAATCCAATTAGGTAGGCGGCAGTGAGAACTGTTGCGCCGCGCCTCTCAGAATACCACCACGCTGCGGATGCTCTCGCCCGCGTGCATGAGGTCGAAGCCCTTGTTGATGTCGGCGAGCGGCAGCGTGTGCGTGATCATCGGGTCGATCTGGATCTTGCCATCCATGTACCAATCGACGATGCGCGGGACGTCCGTGCGCCCGCGCGCGCCGCCGAAGGCCGTGCCCTTCCATACGCGCCCGGTGACGAGCTGGAAGGGGCGCGTCTTGATTTCCTGACCGGCACCGGCAACGCCAATGATGATCGACTGGCCCCAGCCGCGGTGCGAGCACTCGAGCGCGATGCGCATGACCTCGACGTTGCCCGTGCAGTCGAAGGTGTAGTCGGCGCCGCCGATCTGGTCGGCCCCGCGCTTGGTCATGTTGACCAGATGCGCGACGAGATCGCCGCCCACTTCCTTCGGGTTGACGAAGTGGGTCATGCCGAAGCGCTCGCCCCACGCCTTCTTGGAGTTGTTGAGATCGACGCCGATAATCATGTCGGCACCGACGAGCTTCAGGCCCTGGATGACATTGAGGCCGATGCCGCCGAGACCGAACACGACCGCCGTCGCGCCGGGCTCGACTTTCGCCGTGTTGATGACGGCGCCGACGCCCGTCGTCACGCCGCAGCCGATGTAGCAGATCTTGTCGAAGGGCGCGTCCTTGCGCACTTTCGCGACCGCAATCTCGGGGAGCACGGTGAAGTTCGAGAAGGTCGAGCAGCCCATGTAGTGATGGATGGGTTTGCCGTCGATCGAGAAGCGGCTCGTGCCGTCGGGCATGAGACCCTGGCCCTGCGTGGCGCGGATCGACGTGCAGAGGTTCGTCTTGCGCGAGAGGCATGAGGGGCAGGAGCGGCACTCGGGCGTGTAGAGTGGGATGATGTGGTCGCCCTTGGCGACGCTGCTCACGCCGGGGCCGACATCCACCACCACGCCTGCGCCTTCGTGCCCGAGAATGGCCGGAAAGAGCCCTTCGGGGTCGGCGCCTGAAAGTGTGAACTCGTCAGTATGGCAGATGCCCGTCGCCTTGACCTCCACCAGCACCTCGCCGTCCTTCGGACCTTCGAGATCGACGTCGACGATCTCGAGCGGCTTGCCCTTCTCGAAAGCAACGGCGGCACGTGTTTTCATGGCATGGGGTCCTTCCAGAGCGTATCGCAGGGCCGTGCGGGGCCAGCGGCAATTTGGTCAGTTCCTCTTGAGTATTGCAGGCTTAAAGGCCAATCAACAGGGCTCGGCCGTCGAGGAATAGGCGGGCTGCGGCGGTACGGACAGATAGCGGTCGCACTTCGGCCGGATTCGCCGCCCAGAGCAGCGACACACGAACAGGGAACAATGCGCGTGACGTTATGGTTTGAATTGAGCCGCGGGCTCATCATCGCGGCGCTGGTGCTGCTTGCGGGGACGGGCGCGGCGTACGCGCAACTCGGCCCTGGCCAGGAGGGAACGGTCAAGGCGCAGCATGGCGACTGGCAGATCGTATGCCGCCCTCCGCCCCCGGGCGCGAAGAACGAGACCTGTGCCCTCGTCCAGAGCGTTGCCGCCGAGGACCGCAACAACGTCGGCCTGACCGTCTACTTCCAGCGCTTTTCGAATGGCCAGCAGGTGCTGCGCGTGTTCTCGCCGCTGGGCGTGCTGCTACCGCCGGGGCTCGGGCTCAGGATCGACGACAAGGATGTCGGCAGTGCGCCTTTCCTGCGCTGCCATAACTTCGCCTGCTACGCGCAGGTCGTCGCTGATGCAACGCTGATCGAGCGTCTGTCGAACGGCAAGTCGGCGGTTTTCATCATCTACCAGACCGAGGAGGCCGGGATCGGCATCCCCGTCTCGCTCAAGGGCTTCGCCGAGGGGCTGAAGGGCCTGGGGCAGTAGGCGCAATTACGGGCGCCGCTTCTTCCCCTTCTCCCCGCGAGCGGGGAGAGGGGAATAATAATCAAGCAGCCAGCCAGGGCTTCTCGGCGTTCTGGCGGCTTTCGTAGTCGCCGATCTGCTTTTCGTGCTGCAGCGTCAGGCCGATGTCATCAAGCCCGTTGAGCAGGCAATGCTTGCGGAACGGGTCGATGTCGAACGTAATGATCTCGCCATCCGGCCGACGGATCTCCTGCTTCTCGAGATCGATCGTGAGGGTGGCGTTGGAGCCGCGCTCGGCGTCCTCCATCAGCTTGTCGACTTCGGACTGCGGCAGCTTGATCGGCAGGATGCCGTTCTTGAAGCTGTTGTTGAAGAAGATGTCAGCAAACGAGGCTGAAATCACGCAGCGAATGCCGAAGTCGAGCAGGGCCCAGGGCGCGTGCTCGCGGCTCGAGCCGCAGCCGAAGTTCTCACCGGCGACAATGATCTCGGCCTTGCGATAAGCCGGCTTGTTGAGGACGAAGTCGGGGTTTTCCTTACCATTTTCATCGTAACGGACTTCGGCGAACAGCGCCGTGCCGAGACCGGTCCGCTTGATGGTCTTCAGGTAGTTCTTCGGGATGATCCGGTCGGTATCGATGTTGATTTCCGGCATCGGTGCAGCGACGCCGGTCAACTGGGTAAACTTGTCCATGAAGGGCCTGCTCTCGACATGCGGCTCGTTTCGTTGAACCGTCGATAGCGCGCAAGCTCAACGGCGTCAACGCGCCGCAGGCCTGCGCCGCTCCGGAATGCCCGTCGCCACCACTTGGACAGTAGGCGCCTAGTGCTCCAAATGACTGAAATTCCGTCTTGTTCGGCCGTCAGGGGTATCCGAGACTGACCTCTGTCGGCTTGGAAAGTGCGTGGGCCTTGTCTATAGTGACGGCCAGAACGGGACTTCCTACGGGGGCCGCTTTAGTCTGATCTGAAGGTCCATGGCCGCGCAGCACTTCGCAGCGTGGCCTCGCACCGCGTGAAGGGATGCGGTGCGGATGTGCGGGGCCGGGTGGGCTAAAGGCCGGCAAAGGGGAGCTGTCGACGTCGAGGGGCGGAAAGCCGGCCCGAGACGGCGCTGAGGCTCGGAGTGGGGACGGCATGAAGTGCAATCCGTTACGTTGGCTGCTCGGGCTGCTCCCGATCCTGCTGTTTGCAAGCGCGGTCGCGTTGGTCGAGCGGGAGCGCGTCGAGAAAGATTTGTCAGGGCGCGTCGAGAAGACGCTCAATGATGTCGGGCTCGGGTGGGCCAGTGCAACATTCGACGGCCGGGATGCGGTGATTTCCGGTCTTGCTGCCGAGGATGCCGATCCGCTTCGCGCGTTTGCGACGGTGGCGCAGACCTATGGCGTGCGCGTGGTCCGCAATGAGGCCGGACTGATCGATCGGGCCGAGCGCTATGACTGGAGCGCCGCAAGGCGAGAGGGGCGTGTGCGCCTCAGCGGTCTCGCGCCCAATGAGAAGACGCGCCGTGAGATCATCGGTCTCGCCCGCGGGACATTCCCAAGCAGCGAGATCCAGGACCGGCTGACACTGGCGCGTGGGGCGCCTGCGCTCGACATCTGGCTCGGCGGCGTCGGCTTCGCCTTGAAGCAGCTCACGCTTCTGCGGTCCGGAACCATACGCCTCGAAGGGACCGAGCTCACCATAAGCGGCGAAGCGAACGATTCGGGCAGCTACCGGGCCTTGAAGGCATCGCTCGCTGGCGGCCTGCCGCCCGGCATCAGTCTCAAGGCGGATCGGGTGGAACCTCCGGTCGCCAACCCCTACGTCTGGACGGCGCGGCTCACGGACGGCCAGCTCGATCTGCGCGGATCCGTTCCGAGCGAACAGGTGCGCGAAGCCCTGTTGGCGATCGCCAGGCAGGATGCGCCGCAAGTGCGTGCGACGGATGCCATGGCGGCGGCGCGCGGCGAGCCCGATGGCTGGCTGGGCGTGGTGCAGGCCATGCTCCGCGAACTGTTGAAACTCGAGGAGGGGACCCTCGAGCTGCGCGATCAGGTGGTCTCGCTCAATGGCGTGGCGCAGCGTGAGGCGACCGCCGAGGACGTTCGCGCGAAGCTCAAGGACGGCGCCCCGGCGGCCTTCCGGGTCACGGATCGCATTACTTTCCGCGAGCCCACGCTCAAGCCGATCGCTGCGTATCGGACCGCGATGAGCCTCGAGAATGGCACCATCACATTGGTGGGCTTCGTTCCGAGCGAGGCTGCGCGCGCCGCGCTGGCGAGCCTCGTGCAGGCGCGGATCTCCGGCGTGAGCATTATCGATCAGCTCGAGCTCGGCGCGGGTGCGCCTCCGGGCTGGCAGCGGTGTCTGGATGTGGGGCTTGCCGCGCTGGCGAAGGTTGGTGGCGGGCGTCTCGATCTCACAATACGGCGTCTCCTCATCGAGGGCGTGACCGACAACGACGCCGTCGCGCGCGCGCTTCCAGGCGAGCTGCAGACCGCTGCCGGCCGCGATTGCGATACCGATGTGCGCCTCTCCGTAAAGACGACGTCGGAGCCCAATCTGCGCTGGTCGGCTGACGCAGGACTCCAGGGCGACATCGTCCTCGAAGGTCAGGTGCCGAGTGCGGCTGTGCGCGATCAGTTGATGTCGACGGCGGCACGGCTCTTCGACGGTCGCACTATCGTCGACCGCATGGAGATCGTCAGCAGCTCCTCCGAGAAGTGGACGCGCGCGGCCTTGGCGGGGCTGACGCAGCTCGCGCGCCTGCGGCTCGGGCGGGTGGAGATCGCCAATCATTCCCTTCGCCTCGAAGGCGACGCGCGTGACGTGGCCGTGCAGGCGGCCATCCGCGATGCGCTCGCCCGGGATGTGCCGGAGGGCTATACGACGCGCGACGCGATTGCCGTTCGCTCCGACGCTGTAATCGCTTCCGAGGAGCTGGCACGGCGCACGGCCGAGGAAAGCGCGAGGAAGCGCGCGGCGGCGGCCGAGGCCGAGGCCCGTCGACAGGCGGAGGAGGATGCACGACGGGTAGCGGAAGCAGCCGCAGCGCAGACCCGCGCCGACCTCGAGGCTCGGCAGCGCGCTGAGGAGGAGCGTCGAAAGCGTGCGGCCGAGGAAGCGCAGCGCGCAGCTGAGATCGCGGCGCGCGAGCGTGCTGAAGCTGAAGCCCGGCAGCGTGCCGAGTCCGAGACGCGGCGACAGGCCGAGGAGGCTGCGCGCAAAGCGCGTCAGGCTCAGGCGCTCAAGGAGATCGAGGAGCAGGCGCGCAAAGATGCCGAGGCCGAGGCGTGCCAGAAGGCGCTCCGCACGGTTTCCAATGAAGGCGTGATCCTGTTTTCGCGTGCAAGCGCCGTGCTCGACCGGCGCAGTCTGCCGACGCTGCGCCGCCTCGCGCAGGCTGCCGAAGCCTGTCCTGATGTCATCATCGAGATCGAGGGGCACACCGACTCCGAAGGTGCCGATGAGCGCAACCAGCCGCTCTCCGAGCGACGTGCCCAAGCCGTTGCCGACTACCTCGCCGAGCGGGGCGTGCCGGCTCAGCGCATGAAGGCTGTCGGTTACGGCGCCTCGCAACCTGTCGTACCCAACGATACGCCGGAAAACATGGCTCGCAATCGCCGCATCGAGTTCACCGTCAAGCCGAAGTGATTTCGCAACGAGGATCCGCAGATGGATTACCTGCTGCAGCACATGGTCTTCTACGTCGTCTGCGCCTTCGTGTTCGGTGTTCTCGTCGGCTGGGGTAGCTGCCGCCGGCGCGAGGATCGTTGACGTCATGAGCCGATCGAGGATCGTGGTTCGGAGTGCATTTGAATGATCGCGCTGACGTGGCAGACGATGCTCCTTCTGACGATCGCGTATTTCGCGGGCTGCATCGTCGGATGTCTGGCCCGTAAGCTGGTCGGTGCCAGCCCTGCGATCGCTCCAGAGCCCGCTTTCGAGGCCGCCGCACCTGTTCCCGTGGCGCCGCCGCCCGTGCGCGAAGTTGCTCGTGTGGCTGCCACGCCGGCTGTCGAGGTTGAGCCTCCGGCGCCGGTCTCGCGGCCGATGCCCGGCGCTGCCCCCCCGAAGGCCTTCCGCCGCGCCGACACCGATACGCCGGACGACGTTGTGCCCGTCGAACCGCCTGTCGAGCCCCCACCCCCTCCCGCGCGGCGGGAGCCGCTGCTAGTGCGGGAAGCGCCGCCGGCAACTACTGTCGAGCCGCCTCTCTCCGCGGCAGCCGCCGTTGCCGCTGCTGTGGCCAAGCGTATGGCTGTGCCGACGCCGCCCGTTGCGCCCGAGCCGGCGCCTGTCGCCGGCGACGATCTCACGCGTATCCGCGCGATCGATGCGGAGCTGGCTGCGAAGCTCAACGAACTCGGCGTGAGCCAGTATGCCGACATTGCCGGCTGGACCAGCGACGATGTCCGCACAGCCAGCGAGTTGCTCGGCTTCAGCGGCCGCATCGAACGCGAGAACTGGATCGAGCAGGCGCAGATTCTCGCCCGCGGTGGCGCGACGTCTTACGCGACCGGCCTCTTGAGCGATGCCATCAGAACAGAGGCGCCCGTCGACGCGCCGGCACCGCCCGATCGCGGTCCGGAGGTTCCTGCGCGCGCTGCATTCGCCGAGCCGCAGCCAGCGGCGCCACCGCCTGCGGCCGTGCCGGCCAAGGTCTGCGATCGGGACAATCTCCAACGCATTGGTGGCATCAGTGCCGAGATCGAGGACGTGCTCAACGCGCACGAGATTACGCGCTACTCGCAGATCGCCGGTTGGAGTGCCGAGGACGTCCAGCGCGTCGAGGGATTGTTCGGCTTCAGTGGTCGAGTGAGCCGCGAGAACTGGATCGAGCAGGCACAGATCCTGGCCAAGGGCGGTGCTACGGCCTATTCGCGCACCTTCGATGAGCGTGGCGGCCCTCCGCCACCAGTGACCGTGATGCCTGTCGCGGCAGCGCTACCCACGCACGAGAGCCCGCCCGCGATCGTCGTCGCAGAGGCGGCGCCCGAGCCTCCGCCGCTACCTGCGCCGGTTGCGGAGCCTGAGCCCGCGGTTATTGAAGATGACGTTGCCGAGCGCGCGCCGGATCTTTCAGGTATGCGCTCCGTGCGCTCGGAGGCCTTCCGCGCGCCGGACAGCATGGCAGCTGCACCATCCGCAGCACCGGACGACCTCAAGCGCATTCGCGGCATTGGTCTGCTGATCGAGCGCAAGCTCAACGCCATGGGCGTCTCCACATACGAGCAGATCGCCAACTGGACGGCCGATGACGTGAGGACAGTCAACGCCAAGCTCGAGTTCAAGGGGCGCGTCGAGCGCGAGAACTGGATCGAGCAGGCGCGTATTCTCGCTTCGGGCGGACAGACGGATTTCTCGCGGCGGTTCGAGCGCGGCGAAGTCTAAAGCGTCGGACCTCAGATGCGTCCCACGCCTGGGCCGGTCTCAAAGTCGCATCTAAGGTGCAAAGACGCTTTAGAGACATTGTGTTCTAAAGCAAACTTGGACTTGAAATTCACTCCCCGACTAGCCGCGAGTTGAGGTGAATTTCAAGTCCGTTGCTTTAGTTGCCGCTCGTTTGATTCATAGCCCGCGTGTCCGCGCTGGTTCATTTAATATTTTTGAGCAGGGGCATTTTGAAATGCGCTCATTACTGCACGCATGGATCGCTTTCGTCGTCGCCGTCTTCTGTTGGACCGAGGTGGCCAGCGCGCAAAAGCGCGTTGCCCTTGTGATCGGCAATTCCGCCTACACCCACACGGCAGCGCTGGCCAATCCCAAGAACGATGCCGGCGATGTTGCGGCCGCGCTCGCGAGTTTCGGATTCGAGATCGTCGAAGGCTATGACCTCGACAAGCCCGCGTTCGATCGCACAGTCCGGGCTTTTGCGAACGCGCTGCAGAATGCCGAGGTCGGCGTGTTCTTTTACGCCGGCCACGCGCTTCAGGTTCAGGGCCAGAACTACCTCGTTCCGATCGATGCCGAGCTCACTGCCGCTGCAGCGCTCGACTTCGAGATGGTCCGCCTCGATCTCATCCAGCGCACCATGGAGAGCCAGGCGCGCACCAACATCCTCTTCCTCGATGCGTGCCGCGACAACCCGCTCGCGCGGAATCTCGCACGCTCTATGGGCACGCGCTCCACGAGCATCGGTCACGGCCTCGCGAGTGTGGAAGCGGGTATCGGCACGCTGATCAGCTTCTCTACGCAGCCCGGCAATGTCGCGCTCGACGGTGGCGGACGGAATTCTCCCTTTGCGGGGGCGCTGGTGCGCAACATGCGCGCATCGAGCGACGATCTCGGCACACTCCTCATTGGCGTGCGCAATGATGTCATGAAGGCGACAGGCAACAAGCAGGTCCCTTGGGAGCACTCCTCGCTGACAGGCCGCTTCTACTTCAATCCGACTGCGCAAGTGCCATCTGCTTCGCCGGCAGCCGCCGCAGCGCCGCGCGATGGCGCCGCCGACGCATGGGCTGCTGCCAAGGACAGCACGAGCCCGGCAGTGCTTCAGGCCTTCATCGCGCGCTTCGGCAATTCGTTCTATGCCGAGCTCGCGAAGGAACGCTTGCAAGGGCTGCAGAGCAGTCAGTCCGCTGCGACGCCGTCATTGCCCGCACCGTCGCCTCCCGACGCGCGCGCGAGTTCGCCACAGCCCGGCTCCCTGCCGAGCGACCCATGGACGCTCACCGGCAACAACTCCCTCGATCTGCTCGACGGCCGCGTGCTGTTCTCCATGATCGGTACGCCGTATGGGGGGCGCCGGGATCTGGTCGGCGTCCGCGTGAACGGCATGACTGCCAGTCTCGCGGTCGGGCAGTTCGTCCATCTGAGCAGGCCGGGCGAGGTGTGCGGCATCTTCCTGCGGGAAATAAATGTGAAAGCGCGCGGAGCAGATTTCCAGCTTCTATGCGGCGCGGCTTACGGCGATCCGCCCGGGGATCGCGCGCGTGAGTCTGTGATTCTCCCCGAGAAGGCGCCGCAGGCGAAAGTTCTGTCTATTGAGCGGGGAACGAGCCACGAGTTCCAGGTCGGCAAGGCGAGCGCCCTCGTCACCTTCGTCGCGGCCCCCTTCCGTGGTCGCCGCGATCTCGTCGGTGTGCGCATTCAGGGTGAGGAGAAGTCGCTCGCGATCGGAGAGAGGGCTGAAGCGTACGTCGGCGATCACACGTGCCTGCTCGTATTGCGGCAAATCCATACCGGATACAAGACTGCCGAGTTTCAATGGCAGTGCTGATTGGCGCGGCAAAGTTCGAGAACTAGAGCAGCGTGTCCCGATAGGGCACGATCAAATCGGCGCCTTCGTTTCGCGCATTGTTGAGACGAGGATCGACGGGCACGTGCTCGAGCAGCTCCGCCGGCGCAGGGCGCAGCATCTCCACGGCCTTCTCGGCATTGAAGCCTCGCGTATCGAGCCACGCATCGAAGTGCTCGGGGCTAAGGATCGCCGGCATCCGGTCATGAATGGACGACGTGCTCTCGTTGGCGGGGACCGTCAGAATGGCCATGGTGTCGATCTCGCTGCCATCGGCGCCGAGCCAGCTTTCCCAAAGCCCCGCAAGTGCCATGAGGCCGCCGTCGGGCCGCCGGAGGAGATGCGGCTGGCGTGCGCCGGATTTGCCAGTCCATTCGTAGTAGCCATTGGCCGGAACGAGGCAGCGACGGTGGCGCATGGCGCCGCGGAAGGAGGCCTTCTCGGCTGCGCTCTCGGCCCGGGCGTTGATCATGAGGGAGAGGCGGGTCGGGTCTTTGGCCCAGGAGGGAATGAGCCCCCAGCGAACGAGGGTCATCTCGCGGTTGCGGACCTCGTTCAGGCGGACGATCAGGACCGGCTGGGTCGGCGCAATGTTGTAGCGGGGTGGGTAAAGTTCGCCGTTCGTAACCCTAAAATAGGTTCGTACGGCCTCCAGTGGCGTAGTAAGATTATAGCGTGAGCACATAGACTTACTCCTCGCGGCAGGCGACGCCGGCCGATCGCCCCAGCCATGCACGCACGCCCCTTGGGGTTGGCCCTTTCTTGCTCTAACGTCCCGCGCAAATCAAACAGCGCCCGCGCTTTCGCCCTGCCCGGGCCAGGGGATCGATCATGACACGAGAAACGGCTGTCGCCCGAGCCCTCGAGTATTTCGATGATCAGCCGAACGGCTATTTCGCCGATCTCGCGCGCTGGGTGGCCGTGCCGACCGAGAGCCAGAATCCGGACCGTCTCGGCGTGCTCGGCGCGTACCTCGAGACTGTGATCAGTCCCGAGCTCGAAGCTCTCGGCTATACGATCAAGATCTACTCCAATCCGCTTCCCGGCTGCGGACCGGTGCTCCTCGCGACGCGTATCGAGGATCCGAACCTCCCGACCATCATTGCCTATGGCCACGGCGATGTCGTGCTCGGCATGGAAGGGCGCTGGACGAACGGCCGTGATCCCTGGAAGCTCTCCTTCGAGGGCGAGCGCGTGTATGGCCGCGGCGTCGCCGACAACAAGGGCCAGACGCTCGTCCATGTTGCGGCACTGCGCGAGGTCATGAAGGCGCGCGGCGGCAAGCTCGGCTTCAATCACAAGTTCCTCATCGAGACAGGCGAGGAGAATGGATCGAAGGGTCTCAAGGACATCATCGAGGCCAACAAGGCGGACTTCGCGGCGGATGGCTTCCTCGCGTCTGACGGGCCGCGCACGGAGATCGGCAAGCCGAACGTCACGCTCGGCAACCGCGGGTGCTGCAACTTCACCTTGAGCGTCGATCTGCGCGAGGGCGGTCATCACTCCGGCAACTGGGGCGGCCTCCTCGCCAATCCGGGCGTCATTCTCGCGCACGCCATCGCGAGCATCATCGATGCGCACGGCCGCATCCAGGTCGATGGCTGGCGGCCGGAGATTCCCGCTCACGTCCGCGAAGTGCTGACGGGCATCGACCGCGATGGTGGACCGCGCTCGCCGAAGGTGGATGACTATTGGGGCGAGCCGGGCCTCACGCGCATCGAGAAGATCTCGGCCTTCAACTCCTTCGAAGTATTGGCCTTCGAGACCGGCAATCCGGCAAAGCCCGTCAATGCCGTGCCGCCCAATGCGCGTGCCGTCTGCGCACTGCGCTATGTCGTCGGCACCGACGAGAACGCGATCGAGAGCAATCTACGGCGCCATCTCGATGCGAAGGGCTTCACCAACGTCAAGGTCGAGCCGCCGCCTGCGAGCAACAATGGCCGTTTCTATGCGAGCCGCACGGATCACCGTCATGCCTGGCCGCAGTGGGTCAAGGGTGCGGTCGAGCGCAACTCGAATCAGCCTTGCGGCATCCTGCCGAACGGTGGCGGCTCCAACATGACGTACATGCTGCAGTACATCATCGGCATGCCCTGCGTGTGGCTGCCGCTGAGCTATGCCGGCTGCTCACAGCACGCGCCCGACGAGCACATCCTGATGCCGCTCATGCGGGAAGGAATGCGGCACGTGACGGGCATCTATTGGGATCTCGGCGACAAACAGACGGGTTATCGGCCATGACGGAGCTATGTGATCTTTCGGCGGTGGAATTGCGCCGCCTCATCGGCCGCAAGAAGATCTCGCCGCTGGAGCTTCTTGACAGTTGCCTCATGCGCATCCGAGCGACCGACGGCGCGATCAACGCCATGGTTGCGCTCGACGAGAAGGCCGCGCGCAAGGCTGCGCGTGATGCCGAGAAGGCCGTCATGCGTGGCGACGATCTCGGGCTTCTGCACGGGCTACCTCTCGGCGTGAAGGATCTGTCGGACACGGCAGGCCTCAAGACCACCTACGGCAGCCTGATCTACAAGGACAACGTGCCGAAGAAGGACAGCGTGATGGTGGCGCGCGTGCGCGCGGAAGGCGCCATCATCGTCGGCAAGACCAACACGCCCGAATTCGGCGCCGGCGCCAACACCAAGAACAAAGTCTATGGCGCGACGGGAAATCCCTTTGATCCCGAGAAGACGTCGGCGGGCTCGTCCGGCGGCTCGGCGGCGGCGCTCGCGGTCGGCCAAGTGCCGATCGCGACGGGCTCCGACTACGGCGGTAGTCTCAGGACGCCCGCGGCTTTCTGTGGCGTCGCCGGGTTCAGGCCTTCTCCTGGCCTCGTGCCATCGGAGCGCCCTGTCTCGCTCAGTCCGTTTCCGGTCACCGGCCCCATGGGGCGCACGATCGAGGACCTTCATCTGCTGCTCAAGGCGCAGGCCGACGGCGACAAGATCGATCCCTTTGCCGGGAGCGGCAGCGAGGAACTGCCCGAAACGCTCGGCAACATCGATCTGGGCTCGATCCGTGCGGCCTTCTCGACGGACCTCGGTTGCGCTCCCGTGGATGCCGACATTGCCGCGCTCTTCGAACAGCGCACGCGTACATTCCGCTCGGTTTTTGCCGAGACGAGCAACCGCCATCCCGACTTCACGAACGTGCACGCGGCCTTCGAGATCCTGCGCGGTGTGAATTTCGTGGCGGCGCATCGCGAGCGGCTCGAAAAGCATCGCGATCTGCTCGGCCCCAATGTCATCGACAATACCGAGCGCGGCTTGAAGTATTCGCTCGGCGATGTTTCCTGGGCCAATGTCGAGCAGACCAAGATCTACAAGCGCTATCTCGAATTCTTCGACGAGGTCGACGTGCTGATCTGCCCGGCAGCGGCGGTGTCGCCCTTCCCGCACGCGCAGCTCTATGTGGACACGATCAACGGCGAGAAGATGCCGACCTACATGCGCTGGCTTGCGCTCGCCTATGCGCTGACCACCGCGCTCCCTGCCGTCGCGGTTATTCCCTGCGGCGTCGATCATCTGGGTATGCCCTTCGGCATTCAGGTGGCCGGCCCGAATGGTTCAGATGCCATGGTGCTCGAAGTTGCCCATGCGCTGGAGCAGGTGCTGGCCGGGAATCCGGACACGGCGCGGCCTATTCCCGATCTGGCAAAGCTCGCTCCCGCCTGAGAGGAGACGACGGAAATCGCGATGAGCGCCGAAAATTCATCGGTCACACAACTTCTGGCGGCGGCGACGTTCTCCGCCGAGCGTCATCGTGATCAGCGGCGCAAGGGCGAGCGTGTGACGCCCTACATCAATCACCCTCTCGAAGTTGCGGAGCGCATCGCGCGCATTGGCGGCGTGCATGACATCGAGGTGCTGGTTGCGGCCATCCTGCACGACACGATCGAGGATACCGAGACCACCGCCGAGGAGATCGAGCAGCAATTCGGTCCGACAGTCGCATCGCTGGTGCTCGAGGTGACGGACGATCGCTCGCTCACCTCCATGGAAAGAAAACGCCTGGAGATCGAGCACGCACCTCTGCTCACGCCGCGCGCCAAGCTCATCAAGCTTGCCGACAAGATCTGCAATGTCGCCGATACCGAGGCCAATCCGCCGACGAGCTGGACGCGCCAGCGCCGCCGCGACTATCTCGATTTCGCCGAGCAGATCGCATTGGGATGCCGTGGAACGAATGCTGCGCTGGATGCCGAGTTCGACCGCGTGCTCGCAAGTGCGCGGGCACATCTGAGCTGAGACGCCGTCAGCGTCTTACTTGTCCCATCGACCACTGGTGATCCGCGGCAACTGTGCGGTATCCGCGACGTAGAGATAGACCCAGGTCTCCAGCGTCTCGCCGCTCTGCAGCCGCTCGGTCCGCCGCACGCGCTCGTACTCGCCTTGGCGCCGATGGCCGGGCGTGATGCCCTCATAAGGATCGAGCCAGACGAAGATGCTCTCGGCATCGTCGAGACGCAGAACCTCGCCATGCACGACGTCCGATGGCTGGGCGGCCGCGATCATGACCGGGAATGTGCCGAGATCGAAGAGGCGACCAGGAATGGTCGCCTCGCCGAGACTGGTGCTTACCTTCTTGAGGCGGGCCCGCATCTCCGCCCCAAGCTCACCGCGCGCCCGCGTCAGCAGAGTGCCGTAGACGAAAAGGAGGTCGTTCCTCTCGCTCATTCGCGGACCTGGTGGACCTCGATGATGTTGCCGGCCGGGTCATAGAAGAAGATCTGCTCCCAGCCCTTCATGGCCCAGGCGCCAAAATCCGAGTAGGGGATCCCTTTCGCTTCCAGGCGTTTCTTGAAGGCCGCGATGTCGTCCGTGCGGAAGGCGAGATGGCCCCTCTCCAGCGGATTGACGGCCTGCCCGGTCTTGAAGCCGATCTTGAGATCCTGCTCGGCGAGGTGGAACTGGGTCGCCTCATTGCGCCCATCCGAGAGGAAAGACACGTTTCCGGCGTAGCCCTGCTCCTTGTCCCGATTTCCCGCGAGTCCGGGCTCGGTCTTCATCTCCATCACATCCCGGTAGAACGCATCGAGACCAGGGACGTCCTTGGTGCACAGATTTACGTGGTGGAACTTGATCTGCATGCTCGTCTCCTGGTTGTTTCCTCGTTGTTCCTGTTCATCCCGCCAGTGCCGGCGGTTGGGGCGGCCCGTCCGGGATTGATATTGCACGCCTCATGGGAGCGCGGTCAGGGCCGCACCGTCAAGGCTGATGAGCCGCCAGCGGGCGCCTCGGCGGTGCGCGGAGGGCACGACGGGAAACTTCCCTGGCGGCCTCTCCCCGCCTCTTTGCCGCGGCCTATAGCCAAGCGTGAGCGGCTGCAATAGAAAGCGGCCCCATGCCCAAGCGTACAGACATCAAATCGATTCTCATCATTGGTGCCGGCCCGATCGTCATCGGCCAAGCCTGCGAATTCGATTACTCGGGGACCCAGGCGTGCAAGGCGCTCCGGGCCGAGGGCTACCGCATTATCCTCGTCAATTCCAATCCGGCGACGATTATGACGGACCCGGATCTGGCAGACGCGACCTACATCGAGCCGATCACGCCCGAGATCGTCGCCATGATCATCGAGAAAGAGCGGCCCGACGCTCTGCTCCCGACCATGGGCGGACAGACGGCACTCAACACCGCACTGGCGCTCGCCAGGATGGGCGTGCTCGAAAAGTTCGGCGTCGAGATGATCGGCGCGCGCGCAGAGGCCATCGACAAGGCAGAGGACCGCAAGCTTTTCCGCGAGGCCATGGACCGTATCGGTCTGGAAAGCCCGCGGGCAGCCATTGCGTCCTCGCCGCCGATCCGCGACGCCGCAGGCAATATCGTCCGCTACGACACGGCGACGGGCCACGCCGAAGCCATGCGGCTTCTGGATACCATCGGCTTGCCTGCCATCATCCGTCCCGCATTCACGCTCGGCGGCACGGGCGGCGGTGTCGCCTACAACCGGGAAGAGTTCGAGCAGATCGCCCGCTCGGGCATCGATGCCTCGCCGGTCGGGCAGATCCTCATCGACGAGAGCCTGCTCGGTTGGAAAGAGTACGAGATGGAGGTCGTCCGCGACAAGGCGGACAACTGCATCATCATCTGCTCCATCGAGAACGTCGATCCTATGGGCGTGCATACGGGCGACTCGATCACCGTCGCCCCGGCGCTCACGCTTACGGACAAAGAATACCAGATCATGCGCAATGCCTCGATCGCGGTACTGCGCGAGATCGGGGTGGAGACGGGCGGCTCGAATGTGCAGTTCGCCGTGAATCCGGACGACGGGCGCCTCGTCGTCATCGAGATGAACCCGCGCGTGTCGCGCTCGTCCGCGCTGGCATCCAAGGCCACGGGCTTTCCGATTGCAAAAATTGCGGCCAAGCTCGCTGTCGGCTACACGCTCGACGAGCTGGAGAACGATATAACCGGCGGCGCCACGCCTGCTTCCTTCGAGCCGACCATCGACTACGTGGTCACGAAGATCCCGCGCTTTGCCTTCGAGAAGTTCCCGGGTGCCGATCCCACGCTGACGACCGCGATGAAGTCCGTTGGCGAGGTCATGGCCATCGGCCGCACGTTCGGCGAGAGCCTGCAGAAGGCCCTGCGCGGCCTCGAAACCGGCCTCACTGGTCTCGATGACGTGACCTTCGAGGGGCTGGGCGGCAGCGACGACAAGAACGTCGTGCGGGCCGCGCTCGCCCATCCGACACCGGATCGCCTTTTGAAAGTCGCGCAGGCCATGCGCATGGGCGTCGACCACGAGCAGATCTATGCCTCCTGCCGCATCGACCCCTGGTTCCTCGCGCGTATGCAGGAGATCATCGACGAGGAGGCTCGCGTCATCGCGCACGGGCTTCCGGAGAGCGTGGAGGCGCTGCGCGACCTCAAGGCCATGGGCTTCTCGGACGCGCGACTAGCGAAGCTTGCGCGCAAGAAGGAAGCGGACGTGCGCGCGCTGAGGAAGAAGCTCGGCCTCGTGCCGGTCTTCAAGCGCATCGACACCTGCGCTGCCGAGTTCGCCTCGCCGACGCCCTACATGTACTCGACCTACGAGCGCGGGCTGTTCGATGCACCCGTCTGCGAAGCCTATCCGACGGACAAGAAGAAGATCGTGATTCTCGGCGGTGGGCCGAACCGCATTGGCCAAGGTATCGAGTTCGATTACTGCTGCTGCCACGCCTGCTTTGCGCTGACGGATGCCGGCTTCGAGACCATCATGGTCAACTGCAACCCGGAAACCGTCTCGACGGACTATGATACCTCGGACCGGCTCTACTTCGAGCCGCTCACCGCCGAGGATGTGCTCGAGATTATCCGCGTCGAGCAGTCGAACGGCACGCTCGCGGGCGTGATCGTCCAGTTCGGTGGCCAGACACCGCTGAAGCTCGCGCAGGCGCTCGAAGATGCCGGCGTGCCGATCCTCGGTACGTCGCCCGATGCCATCGATCTCGCGGAGGACCGCGATCGCTTCAAGGCCCTCATCGACAAGCTCGGGCTCAAGCAGCCGGAGAGCGGCATCGCGCGCTCGCCCTCCGAGGCCCGCGCTGTCGCCGACGGCATCGGCTATCCGATCGTGATCCGGCCGTCCTACGTGCTCGGTGGCCGCGCCATGGAGATCGTCGCCGATGGCGGCGAGGTGGACCGCTACATCCAGCGCCTCTCTGCGACGCTCGACCGGCCCTCCGAGCTCATCGTCTCCGAGAGCCGGCCACTGCTCATCGACCGCTATCTCTCAGGCGCGATCGAGGTCGATGTGGATTGCCTGAGCGACGGCAAGGACACGTTCGTTGCCGGGATCATGGAACATATCGAGGAGGCGGGCGTTCACTCCGGCGACTCAGCCTGCTCGCTTCCGGTCCACTCGCTCGACAGCGCCATCGTCATCCGCCTCGAGAAGCAGACCCGCGACCTGGCGTTGGCGCTTAACGTGGTCGGGCTCATGAACGTCCAGTACGCGATCAAAGGCAAAGAGATCTACGTCATCGAGGTGAACCCGCGGGCGAGCCGTACGGTGCCGTTCGTCGCCAAGGCCATCGGGCTTCCGGTCGCGAGCATCGCAGCACGGATCATGGGCGGGGCATCGCTCAAGAGCTTCGGCCTCAAGCCGCGCAAGCTCGATCACATCGCGGTCAAGGAAGCCGTGTTCCCCTTTGCCCGCTTCCCTGGCGTGGACCCTATCCTCGGGCCGGAGATGCGCTCGACGGGCGAGGTCATGGGTATCGATACGGATTTCGGGCTCGCCTTTGCCAAGAGCCAGCTCGGCGCCGGCCAGTCGCTGCCCGACAAGGGCACGGTCTTCGTGTCGCTCAAGGAAGCGGACAAGGACGGCATTCTCGGCGCCATGCGGGAACTCGTCGATATGGGCTTCCGCATTCTCGCGACGCGGGGCACCAAGCGTCACCTCGAGCAGCACGGCATTCCCTGCGAACACGTGAACAAGGTTCTGGAAGGCCGCCCGCACATCGTCGACGCCATGAAAAACGGGGATGTGGACCTCGTTTTTAATACAACCGAGGGTGCCAAGGCGCTGGCCGACTCCAAGGACATCCGGCGCACGGCCTTGCTCAACCGCATTCCCTATTGTACGACTCTTGCAGGAGCGATCGCCGTAACCGGTGCCATTAAGGCCCTGCGACGCGGTCACCTTAAAGTAGCGCCACTTCAGGCCTATATTAGCCGCACCGCCTGAGGCCCTTGCCAAGGGGGTCCGGACGGGGGAAGCTGGCGTTATTCCCGTGGATTGTTGCGACTGATTCGGCGGTATCGGCTAGGTGCCGAGCCGGTTGGGAGACTTGGATATGGCGATGGAAAAGGTTCCGATGACGGCCGAGGGCTTCCAGAAGCTCGAGACGGAGCTGCACCGCCTCAAAGCTGTGGAACGTCCACGGATTATCCAGGCCATCGCCGAGGCACGCGCGCACGGAGACCTGAGCGAGAACGCCGAGTACCACGCGGCCAAGGAGGCCCAGGGGCTGAATGAGTCCAGGGTCGCCGACCTCGAGGACAAGCTCTCGCGCGCCGAGGTCATCGATACGACCAAAATGTCCGGCGACAAGATCAAGTTCGGCGCTACCGTCAGCCTCATCGACGAGGACACCGACGAGAAGGTCAAATACAAGATCGTCGGCGAGACGGAAGCCGACGTCCGCGAGGGCAAGGTGTCGATCAGCTCGCCGATCGCGCGCGCCCTCATCGGCAAGGGCAAGGGCGAGAACGTCGAGGTGACGACGCCCAAGGGCTCGAAGTCCTACGAGATCGTCAAGGTCGAGTGGAAGTAGCGTCAGGCGCGGGATGCCCGCGGCGTATCGACCATCAGCCGGCCGCTCTTCGAATAGAAGGGCGGCCGCGATTGTTTCAGCGCCCTTCCAGCGGACTGATCAGACCAGCATTTCTGCTGGTTTTCTCGGCACATCCGGCCGTTTCGAGACTTGATTGCAGAAAAGTAACTTGAACGCAGATTACTGCTTGGTTTTAAGGGCGGTTGTCCGTTAGACAGCCCCACAGCCTTTTGTTCAGAGCGGCACGAACGTGGAAGGGCGGCGTGCCGGCGAGCTGAGGTGCCTCGAAGACTTGTCTATTGGGAGGAAGGTTCTAATGAAGCGTCTACTTGCGCTCACGGCGGGTGTTGCCGTGGCATTCAGCGTGGCGGCGGCTGTTGCGCAGACCAAGCAGCTTTCGATTACTACGGGCGGAACCGGCGGCGTTTACTATCCGCTCGGTGGCGGCTTCGCCAGCATCATCGGCAAGAACATCCCGAACACGACGGCTGCCGCGGAAGTGACGGGCGGTTCGGTCGCCAATCTGCAGCTCATCGGCTCGGGCCGCGCGGACATCGCATTCGCTCAGGTGGATGCATCGTGGGATGCCATCAACGGTACCGACAAGTTTACGAGCGGCAAGCTGCCGATCCAGGCACTCACCGTCATGTACCCGAACCACATGCACGTCGTGACCATCGACGGCACCGGCATCACCAAGATCGAGGACATCAAGGGCAAGCGCGTTTCGACCGGCTCGCCGGGCAGCGCCACCGAGGTGTTCGCATTCCGCGTCATCGAGGCGGCCGGCCTCGACAAGGACAAGGACATGAAGCGTGAGCGTCTCGGCGTCGCCGAGAGCGTCAACGCGATCAAGGATAAGAAGATCGACGCCTTCTTCTGGGTCGGTGGACTGCCGACTGCCGCGGTGACGGACCTCGGCGCAACGCCCGGCGTGAAAATCCGCTTGATCGACATCGCGCAGAACGTCGACAAGATGGTGGCAAAGTACGGCAAGATCTACTCGGCGACCGTCATCCCGAAGGGTACTTACGGCGGGCAGGAGACCGACAACAAGAACGTGGCCGTCTGGAACATCATGGCGGTCAACGCGAGCATGCCGGCTGATCTCGCCTATCAGCTCACCAAGCTGATGCTGGAGAAGCGCGAAGAGCTGGCGCTTACGCACAAGGAAGCCTTGAACATCAAGGTCGAGAACCAGACCCAGGCCAAGGCGGGCGTCCCGTTCCATCCCGGAGCGCTCAAGTATTTCGCCGAGAAGGGCATCAAGGTCGACTGACCTCGTCTCGTCTACAAAATGAAAAGCCGCCGGCGCTTCATGCTCCGGCGGCTTTGCCTATAAGAGCCGGCGCGCAACGACGCCTCTGAGCATCCGGGAAGGAGCACTCAATGAGCCAGGAACAGGGGAGCGTTTCGTCGGTCTCGGCGGCGAATGCCGGTGAGCTGAGCGAGGACGCGCGTAAGGCCGTCGAGAAGTACATCGAAGAGGAGGAGGGTGCGGTCAATCGCGTAGGCGGCTGGGTCGGCTACTTCATCACCGGCATCGCCATCGCCTCGACGCTGTTCCATCTCTACGCGGCCTACGACATCGTGCCGACGCACATCCTGCGCCCAGGCCATGTCGGCATCGTGCTCGCTCTTGTCTTCCTGCTGTTTCCGATCGCCGCCCGCTATCGCGACCAGATCCGCTGGTGGGACTGGATCTTCGCCGCTGCCGCTGCCGGGACCGTAATTTACATACTCGCGCAAGGCGCGGATTTCGGCGACTACGCCACGGCGCCAACGCCTGTCCAAGTCTGGGTCGGCGTTCTCTTTATCGCACTCGTACTCGAGGCGACGCGGCGGACGACCGGCGTCATCATGCCGATCGTCGCGATCTCCTTCATGCTCTACGTCATCTTCGGCAAGTATCTGCCGGCGCCATGGACGCACCGCGGCTACGACGTCGACCGCCTCGTTGCACATCTCTACATGACGCTCGAAGGCATCTTCGGCTCAGCCGTCGACGTCTCGTCGAGCCTGATTATTCTCTTCACGATCTTCGGTGCCATCTTGCAGGCCTCGGGAGCCGGTAAGTTTTTCATCGACTTCTCGTTCGCGGCCATGGGCGGACGGCGCAACTCAGCCGGGCGTGCGGTTGTGCTGTCGTCCTTTCTCATGGGCGGACCATCGGGCTCCGGCGTCGCGACGACGGTGACGATCGGGACTGTCGCGCATCCCATGCTCGCCAAGGCCGGCTACGAGAAGAATGCGGCCGGCGGCCTGCTAGCAGCTGGTGGTCTCGGCGCGATCATCTCGCCGCCCGTGCTCGGTGCCGCGGCCTTCCTGATCGCCGAATACCTCAAGATCTCGTACATCGAGGTCATCTGGATGGCGATCATCCCGACGCTGCTCTACTACTTCGGGATCTTCGTAATGGTCGAGCTCGACGCCAAGAAGTATGGCGCGGCAGGCAGTGACCTGATGGTCGAGAAGGGGACGCTCTGGAGGCTCACGAAGGGCTACTGGTTCCACTTCGGCTCGCTGATCTCGATCGTCGTGTTCATGCTCATGGGCTTCTCGCCCGTGCTCTCCGTCTTCTGGGCGACCATGATGGCGATCCTGGTCAGCTACTTCCGCTGGGACACGGCGCTCTGGCCGCGCAAGCTCGCCAAGGCCCTCCAGGAAGGAACGACCGGCGTCCTCAATGTTGCGCCGACGTGCGCGGCCGCAGGTATCATCGTCGGCAGCGTCACGCTCACCGGGCTCGCGCAGAAGTTCGCCGATATCATCATCACGTATGCCGGCGGCAGCCTGATCCTCACGGCGATCTACACGTCGTTGATCGTCTGGATCGTCGGTCTCGCCGTGCCGGTGACGGCGTCCTACATCCTCTGCGCGGTGATCGCCGCGCCGGCCCTCATCAAGCTCGGCGTCCCCGACTTCGCCGCGCACATGTTCATCTTCTACTATGCCGTGCTCTCGGAGGTCTCGCCGCCGACGGCGCTGTCGCCTTTCGCGGCCGCGGCCATCACCGGCGGCAATCCCTATAAGACGACGCTGCAGTCGTGGAAGTACACGATGCCGGCATTCCTCGTGCCGTTCGTGTTCGTGCTCGATCCGCTCGGGATAGGGCTTCTGATGAAGGTGCCGCGGGATGGCAGCTGGTTCGATATTCTCGAGATCACCCTCGAGACGGGCGCTGGCATCGCGCTGCTCGCATTTGCCTTCCAGCGCTACTATCGCACGCGCACGAACGGGACCGAGACGGCACTGTTCGCGATTGCGGGCGTCTTGATGGTTCTGCCGACCATCGTCGCGGCTATCCTGAAGCCGATCATCGGTATCGATGTTTCGGGCTATATCCCGCTGCTGCCCGCGCTTGGGCTGCACGTCGGATACAACGTCATCCTCGCCGTGTTGATCTTCTTCGCCGCTCATTCGATGCAGCGCATGCGAGGCCCCGTCCCGGTGACGGGCTGAGATCTGGAAGGGCTTGGTGGGGCTGGAGCTGCGATGCTCAGCCCCGCCAGAATTCCGGCCGCAAGAGCACGAGCACGGTGAACAGCTCGAGGCGTCCGAGCAGCATCGCGGCTGAGAGCACCCACTTCGCGCCCGTCGGCAATGTCGCGAACGTGCCCGACGGGCCGACGATTTCGCCGAGGCCCGGACCGACGTTGGACACAGCCGTCGCGGCGCTCGAAAGCGCCGTGAGCAGGTCGAGACCCATGGCGGTCAGCAGCACGGTGAACAGGCCGATGGTGGCCAGATAGAGCGCCAGGAACGCGACGACGGAGAACGGCACGTCTTCAGGCAGTCGCCGGCCGTTATATAGCAGCGTGACGATGCGATTGGGGCTGATCAGGTGCTGAAGGTGCGCACGTGTGAGCAGCCAGGAAACCTGAATACGATAGATCTTGATGCCGCCGGACGTGGATCCTGAGCACCCGCCGACGAACATCAATATGAAGAAGATGCCAATCGCGAACGGCCCCCAGGTCGTGTAGTCGGCGGTCACGAAACCGGTCGTGGTGACGATCGATACCGCGTTGAACGTCGCCAGGCGCACGGCATCAAGAAGAGGGATGTCGCGCGTGAGCTCGAGATAGACGGCTAGAACGACCGACGTGGCAGCGAGCAGTTTGAACAGCCCGCGCACCTGTGCGTCTCGCCATAGTATCTCGCTGTTGCCGCGCATGGCCTTGATGTACACGACGAATGGCAAGGCTCCGAGGATCATGAATACGACGGCAGCCCAGTCCAGCGCGGGCGATTTGAAGTAGCCAAAGCTTGCGTCGTGAGTCGAGAATCCGCCCGTCGAGACGGTTGCCAGCGCATGGCAGATGGCGTCGAAGGGCGTCATGCCGAGCAGCATGTACGTGAATGTGCAGGCGACGAGCAGCAATCCGAAAACGCCGCATATTGCCGAGACGAGATGGTAGGTCCGCGGCATGACCTTCTCCGAGCGATCGGAGCTTTCGGTCTGGAAGAGCTGCATCCCGCCGATCCGCAGGAACGGCAACACGAGTATGGCGAACACGATGATGCCGATGCCGCCGATGCCTTGCAGAAGGGCGCGCCACAGCAGAATGCCGCGCGGCTGATTGTCGAGATTGACGATGACTGTGGCACCGGTCGCAGTCAGCGCCGAGACGGATTCGAAGTAGGCGTCGCCAATCGGGAGGCCGAGGCCTATGAAGGGAATTGCCGCGAATGCAGATACCAGCGTCCAGCTGAGCGTCGTAAGGAGGAAGCCCTCACGGAGTCCCGCCTTGACCGGTTTGCGGTCATAGGCAAAGAGCACCATGAGCACGCCGATGAAGAGCGTGACGAGCGCCGAGACGGCAAACACGAGCCCGCTTGAATGGCCGTCCGCGTAGTCGACGGCCATGGGCATCAGCATCGCCACAGCCACGAGGCAGACCATCAGGCCGAGGGCCAGAAGGATGGGGCGAAACTGGATCAACGGGTTCCCCGTCGACGGACGGCATTAGGGCTTTGCAGGCGCTTTGCCCGACTTGGCCTTGCGAACTCCAACACTCCTGCTGCTTTTGCACGGCCGGCTGTTCACATGGCAACTGAACTCGGAGGTCGTCGTCTTATCACAGTTAACGGTCTTGCTTACCGACTCGCTGTAGCGACCCCAGGGTGAGCCGTATTCCCAGGCTGTGAACGACTCCCAGCTCTGGATGGCTGCCCTTTCGGCATCCTTCTTGGTCTTGCCGGTGCCGTTCCCGTCGTGGGTGTGCGTTTCCATGCACGTCTTGCGTCCGACAGCTACCCACGAATGGATCGAGGCAAGTCCGGTCTCCTGAGCCTGAACAAGCGCGGGCGTTCCGGCAAGTCCGATCAGCACGGCCGCACCCGCGGCCACCAAGCACGTACGCTTCATGATGTTTCCCAGCTCATTGCAAGTTGCCCGCAACGGCCGAAGCGTGCGGACCGACTCCATCTGCCCGCTGAGAACATGCCTGATTTGGTCAAGTCGATGCTATGGCGCGGAAGCTACAGTGCACCGCATTCCGTTGGAATACTTCCAGGATCGGGTCGCCAGACTTGACCGTTCGGGCGGGTATCAGGTGACCACGAGGCGTTCCAGTGCAGCGCGGATGCCGGCCGGAATCGGCACAGGCTTGTTGGTCGCCCGCTCGACGAAAACATGCACGAGATGGCCTTCCACGCGGGCTTCATCCTCGCCCTCGCCGAATAGTCCGACCTCGTAGCGAACGGACGATTTTCCGAGTCGGCCGACCCTGAGGCCAGCGTCGATTGCCTCCGGATAGGCGAACGAACGATGGAAGCGACACATCGTCTCGGCCATGATCCCGACGATCGGCGCGGTGTGAAAATCGAGGCCGCCGGGATCGATCAGATACCGGTTCACGACCGTGTCGAAGTACGAGTAGTACTCGACGTTGTTCACGTGGCCGTAGACGTCGTTGTCCTTCCAGCGCGTCTGCACCGGCATGAACTGGGCGTACTGGTTGCGCCGCCCGGGCTCAGGCCGGCCTTCGGAAGGGGCATTGCTCATGCGGGTGCCTTCTTGCTCGCGCTACTCTTGACGGCAATGGCCATGATCTCGACGAGACAGCCGGGCGTGGCCATGCGCGCTTCGACGCAAGCGCGCGCCGGCAGGTTCTTCGGGTCCACCCACTCCAGCCAGATCGTGTTCATGGCATCGCGGAAGCGGATATCCGACAGCCAGATCACGACCTGGAGGATGTGCGACTTGTCGCTGCCACAGAGGGACAGGTAGCGGTCGAGATCGCCGAGTGCCTGGCGCGTCTGCCCGCCGACGTCGAGGCTCTCGTCGTCGGCGATGCAGCCGGCCGTGAAGATCATGTCCCCTGCCTCCACCACATTGGCGAGGAGAGGCTCGAGCTCGCGACGGACGATCATCGGTTACTTGATCGCGATGACGCCGATCTCGACGAGCAGCTTCGGATCGGCGAGGCGCGCTTCGATGCAGGCGCGGCCGGGTAGGTTCTTGCCGCCGGTCCACTCGTTCCAGACGACGTTCATGGCATCGCGGTTGCGGATGTCGGTGACCCAGATGGTAGCGGACACGACCTTCGACTTGTCAGAGCCGGCGAGCGCCAGGATGCGGTCGATCTCGGCGAGGATTTCCTTAGTCTGGCCGCCGATGTCCTTGTTGCGGTCGTTCGCCGTGATGCCGGCAGTGAAGACGAACCCGTTCGCCTCGACGGCCTTGGAGAGAATGCCGGCGGACTCGTGTCTGATTAGGGCCATGGTGACGCGCTTCCTCACGCTGAATGTTGATGATGGCGGGACTTTACTTAGCACGGGCGCTGACTGAAGCCAGCCTCAGAACGCGCCCTCAGAACACGTTCGTGCCCTGCAGCGAGCCGACCATGAGGACGAGGCCGAGCCCGAGGACGAGGCCCGCACCGCCGATGCCGGCAGCCGTGCGCACGCGTGCACCCCACACGCTCTCGGAGCCACCGCCGAGCCGCATAGCGAGCTCACGCGAGCCGACTGCGAGCGCCGCCAGGAAAGAGACGGTGATGGCCGTGCCGATGGCCATGGCGAACGTTGCGAAGACGCCAGCCCACATCAGCCCTTGGCTGATCGCGAAGACGAGCACGAGGATGGCGCCTGTGCAGGGACGGATGCCGACGGCAAAAGCAATGGCGAAGGCCTGCCGCCATGACCACGGGCCCTGAAGCTGGCTCGGATCGGGCATGTGAGCGTGACTGCAGCAGCTCCCGTCGGCGGCGTGCACGTGGTCATGATCATGATGGTTGTGTGCGTGCGAATGGGCGTGACCGTGCGAGTGTCCGTGATCATGTCCATGAGCGTGGCCATGGTGATCGTGCCCATCATGATGGTGATGATGGCCGTGGTCATGACCATGGGCGTGCGCGTGGCCGATCGCTGCCGCCGGCTTCGGCCATGCAGCCTTGATCTGTGTGTAGAGGAGCCAGGCACCGACTACGGCCACGAGACCCCAGCTCAGCGTCTCCAGCCAGGCTTCGGTAGATTTCATGGTCATGCCGGTCGCGCTCAAGACCACGACCAGAATGCCGACGACCACCAGCGCCGAAAGTCCCTGGAACGCCGCTGCGAGGAACGATAGCGCGATGCCGCGCCGGACGGTCTGCTCGTTGGCGAGCACGTAGGATGAGATGACGGCCTTGCCGTGCCCAGGCCCTGCGGCATGGAGCACGCCATAGGCAAAGCTCAGACCTGCGAGCACGAGCGTCGCGAACCACGGATCGCCCGTCCGGATATCGCGCACGGCAGCCGCAAGGCGACGGTTGATCTCCGATTGCTTGGTCATGATCCACGAATAGGTGCGCGCGACAATCCCCTGCGGCTGCTCGGCGGCCTTGGGGGGCGGCAGGAAGCTCTTCGGTGCCGTCACCGGTGGCGCACTCGGCGCCTGCGCCAGCGCACCCACGCCCGGCACGATGAGGGCGATGAAGAGGAAAGCGCACGCCAATGTGCGCCACATCGCGACGGAAGGTCGGAGAGTGGATGCGATCATGAAGGTGGTCCGCAGGTGATCTTGGCCGCCATCGCTGAGCCGAAGCCGACCGACTGACTGCCGAACTGCTGGGCAAAAGCATCGCCGAGCTTGCTCGCGTCGGCGGCGGGATTGGGCTGCGCTGCGGATTTGGCGACATCCTCCGCCGTCGGCGGTGTCATGGCATCGGCAACCTCGCCGATCGTTGCCCGGCAGCCTGTCGGCGCACCCGCGCCCAGGACAACGGGATTCTTCTCCGCCATCTGGAAGGCAATGTAAAAGCTCGGATCGGCGACCGTGAAGTTAAAGCCGGGAGCATCGGCCAGGACGGGCTGGGCGAGCGGCAGCGTGAAGTGCAGGCTCAGCACTTTCGGCTGCTCTGCAGGCTTCTCGGCAGTTGCTGCCGGAGCGTCCTGTGAACTTCCAAAAAACCAATTCCAGATGCGCGCGAAAAAGCCGGGCTGCTCGGCTTCCTTCTTAGGCATCGCGACGCCCGTACCCTCGAAGGCCGCATCGCCGGTCTTCATGGTGACGTCGACCGCGCCCTCCGGCGCCTCGGCGTGCTCGAGCCAGAAGTCCTTCGGCGCCTCGAACTTCAGCTTCTCGCCCGAGAGTCGTGCTGTCGTGAAGTATTCGAACTCCTTGAGGCCCTCCATGTTGACCTTGGCAAGCTCTTCGAGCTCGTTGCGGTCGTAGGTGCCGTCATTGTTCGTATCGAGGCCCTGGATGGCCATGGACGTGTAGAAATCGTCGAACGACCATTTCTGCCTGAGCCCGATGATCGTGCCGTTCTCGTAGAGCACGGTCGTTTCGGTCGTCACGAAGACGTGCGGGTGGGCTCTGGCGCTCGCGGCGCCGAACAGCGCCGCGGCAGCGCCGAGCGCGGCGCCGATCAGACGTTTCCTCGGGGATCGCGAACGGACCATGAGATCTCCAGCCGGAGGCGCGAATGGGCGGCAGCCGTCCATGGGGCGCCGACAGAATAGCTGCTTCGAGGGCCCGCGCAAAATCCGTTTGACGCCCGATTGTTAGATCAGCCATCTGGCGACGGCCACTGGTATGGAGGATTTAGCCCATATTGTGGTCGGCGACCGCCAATCAGGTCTCGCGTGGCGGATAGCCGGCCCAGGGCCGTACGGCGCGAATCGACAGGTGGCTTTGGATCCGCGCAACGTGCGGGAGGCGTGCCAAGCGTTCGCGATGAATACGCTCGAAATCGGCGGCGTCCACTGCGACGACCCGCAGCAGGTAGTCCGTACCGCCCGCCATGAGGTGACATTCGAGGATTTCGGGCGAGGCTTCGACGGCGCGCTCGAAGGCTTCCAGGGCCTTGTCGCTCTGCGAGCGCAGCGCCACCTCAACGAAGAACTCCATGGCATAGCCAAGGGCGCGGCGGTCGAGCCGGGCCGTATAACCGGCAATGACGCCCGCCTGCTCGAGGCTGCGTATCCGCCGGTGACAGGCCGACGGCGAAAGCCCGGCGATCGCCCCGATCTCGGCAACCGTTTGGCGGCTGTCCGTCTGCAGGGCGCGTAGAATGCGCCGATCGATCGGATCCACGCTCATTCGAAGATTATCCCGGAACTACACCATGTATGCGGAAATTATTGCATGAAGTCGGTGAATTACAGCTCGATTTCGTGCCGTTTTGCTCAACCCGAGGCTCAAAATCCAATCGTGGTGAGCGGCTGAGCGGGAGGACCCCATGCGGATCGGCGTTCCGAAGGAAATCAAGGTTCAAGAGTATCGCGTCGGTATGACGCCGGTTTCGGTGCGTGAGGCGGTCGCGCGCGGGCATGAGGTCGTGGTCGAGACCAATGCGGCCCTCCGCCAGGGCATTACCGACGACGACTACCGCAAGGCCGGCGCGACGATCCTGCCGTCGGCTGCCGAAGTGTTCGCCAAGGCCGACATGATCGTGAAGGTGAAGGAGCCACAGCCCGCCGAATGCAAGATGCTACGCGCGGGCCAAACGCTCTTCACGTATCTCCATCTCGCCCCCGATCCCGAGCAGGCCAAGGCCCTCATGGCTTCGGGCGCTACTGCTATCGCCTACGAGACGGTAACCAACGCACGGGGCGGCCTGCCGCTGCTCGCGCCGATGAGCGAAGTTGCCGGGCGCATGGCCATACAGGCCGGCGCGCACTGCCTTGAGATGCGCCAAGGCGGCTGCGGGATGCTGCTCGGTGGTACGGCGGGCGTTCCGCCGGCCAAGGTGGTGGTGCTCGGTGGCGGCGTATCGGGTGCGAATGCGGCCCGCATGGCGCTCGGTCTCGAAGCGCAGGTCGCCATCCTCGACATCAACATCGATCGCCTAGCCGATTTGAAGAACCAGATGGGCGCCGGTCTGACGACGGTCTTTTCGACCAAGCAGGCCGTCGAGGATTACGTGCTCGACGCGGATCTCGTGATCGGCGCCGTGCTCGTGCCGGGAGCCGAGGCGCCGAAGCTTATCACGCGCGACATGGTGAAGGCCATGAAGCGCGGCTCGGTCATCGTCGACATCTCCATCGACCAGGGCGGCTGCGCCGAGACCTCGCGGGCGACGACTCACTCTGATCCGACCTTCATTGTCGATGATGTCGTGCACTACTGCGTTGCCAACATGCCCGGGGCGGTGGCGCGTACTTCCACCTTCGCCCTCAACAACGCGACGCTGCCCTTCATCTTGGCTTTGGCCGACAAGGGGCCAAAGCGCGCCATGGCCGAAAACCCCCACCTCCTCGCTGGCCTGAACGTCCATGCCGGGCGGATCACCTACCCCGCCGTGGCTGAGGCTCTGGGGGTCGAGGCGGTCCCTGCAAGTCGCGCTATTGGGTAGGGAAAAAATCCCCTCTCCCCGCCCCCTTGCGGGGAGAGGGCAAGGGTGAGGGGCGGCGCCATACGCCAACGTCGGCGCAAGTGGCCGCCCCTCATCCCGACCTTCTCACCGCACGCGGGGAGAAGGAGAAGAGTGAAGCTGCAACTTAACCGCTTCCCCGGTTCGGCTTTCGCCGCGGTGCGCAAAGGGATATAAGGCGGCCCAATTGCTGCCATCCGTGAGGCACCGCGACCCGCCGTTATGCAGAAAACGAAGAAAGATCAGCGCCCTGATGCGCGCCTGCCGAAGGGATTCCAGGATACGGGTCCGGCGGATGCCCGCGCGCTCGCCCGGATGCTGGCGACCATCCGCGAGGTCTACGAGTCCTACGGCTTCGAGCCGCTGGAGACGAGCGCCATCGAGTACACCGACGCGCTCGGCAAGTTCCTGCCCGATCAGGACCGGCCCAATGCCGGCGTCTTCTCCTTCCAGGACGAGGACGAGCAGTGGCTCTCGCTGCGCTATGACCTGACCGCGCCGCTCGCGCGCTATGTCGCCGAGAACTACGACCAGCTGCCGAAGCCCTATCGGCGCTACGCGACCGGTCCTGTCTGGCGCAATGAGAAGCCGGGACCGGGCCGTTTCCGTCAGTTCACGCAGTTCGATGCGGATACCGTCGGCTCCGAGAGCGTGGCGGCCGATGCCGAGATCTGCATGCTCGCCGCCGACACCATGGAGCGGCTCGGCATCAAGCGCGGCGACTATGTGATCAAGGTCAACAACCGCAAGGTGCTCGATGGATTGAGAGACGCGATCGGTCTCAAGGGTGACCAGCATAACGCTCGGTGGCTCACCGTGATGCGCGCGCTAGATAAGTATGATCGCCTGGGCGCTGATGGTGTTCGCGCGCTACTTGGCGCCGGGCGAAAAGATGAAAGTGGGGACTTCACCGTTGGGGCGGGATTAGAAGACACCGCCAGCGACAGACTCGTGCAGTTACTGAACTTCCGCGGACACGCTCAATTCCAGCATGGCGGCAGCCTTCCCGCGTTCAATCCGGTGATCGACACCGGTAACCCTGATCACATCATTTCGAGGACATTGACCTCAACGATAGCCAACGCAATTCGCTACTACGTTGAGAACGTGCAAAGCCGCGATGTTCAAGAGCTTGTGGATCTCAAGTCGGGGCTGCAAGAGCTCGAAGAGATGGAGCAGCTGTTCATTGCTGCGGGCTATAATGATGGTCGAATTATCTTCGACCCCTCCGTCGTCCGCGGTCTCGAGTACTACACCGGCCCCGTCTTCGAGGCCGAGCTGACGTTCAAGGTCACCGGCGATGACGGCCAGCCTGTGCGCTTCGGCTCGGTCGGCGGTGGCGGACGCTATGACGATCTCGTCGCGCGTTTCACCGGCCAGCGTGTACCAGCGACCGGGTTCTCAATGGGGGTTTCGCGGCTGCTCTCCGCGCTCAAATATCTCCAGAAGGGCGCGTCTGCGGCCGGCACCGGCCCTGTCGTCGTCCTCGTCATGGACCGCAAGGATCTGCCGCGTTATCAGCGCCTTGCGCAGCGTTTGCGCCAGGCCGGCATCGCCGCCGAGATGTACCTCGGCACATCCGGCATGAAGGCGCAGATGAAATATGCGGATCGCCGTGGCGCGCCGTGCGTTGTCATTCAAGGTGGCGATGAGATCGCGAAGGGCGAAGTCCAGATCAAGGACCTGATCGAAGGTGCCAAGGCCGCCGAGACGATCAAGGACGCCAAGGAATGGCGCGAAGGGCGTCCGGCCCAGTTTTCCGTTGCTGAAGACCAGCTCGTTGCCGCCGTGAAGGGCGTATTGGAACGCCATTCGCACTGAGGTTTCCATGGCCGTAGAGACATCCGACAGCTTCGAGGCACTCGAGGCGCAGGCCGCGGTCATCATGGCGGTCTTCAACGAGGCTTCCTACGAGCGCGTCGCGCCGTCCATCATCCAGCCCGCCGATATCTTCCTCGATGCGGTCGGTGAGCGGCTGCGTGCGCGCACGTACGTCTTCATGGACCAGGATGGCGAGACGCTGTGCCTGCGCCCCGACATCACGGTGCCGACCGCGCGCATCTATCTCCAGCGTCACCCCGATGCGGATACGGCCGCGCGCTACTGCTACAACGGCTCGGTTTTCCGCTATCAGCCGGGCGGCGGCTCACCCGCTCATCCGCGCGAGTTCCGCCAGGCTGGCATCGAGCTCTATGCGCAGCCCGACGAAGCCAAGGCCGACGCGGAAGTTCTGTTGCGTACGCTCGAAGCCGTGAAGTCGGCAGGGCTCAAGGCGCCGAAGATCCGCATTGGCGATCTCGGACTGTTCGACGCTCTGCTCGACGCCGTGGATATTCCCGAGCGCTGGCGCCACCGCCTGCTCGCGCAGTTCTGGCGTCCGGAAGCCTTCCGTACTGAGCTGAAGCGTCTCAGCACCGTGCCGGGCTCGGCCGTCGAGGGCCTGCCGGCTGATCTCATTGCAAAGCTCGATCCGGAGAAGCCCAAGCAGGCCGAAGCGCTGGTCCAGGAGTATTTGGACGCCCATGGCATCGAGGCCATTGGCACGCGCTCGGTCAGCGAGGTCGCCGCGAGACTTCTCGCCATCTCCCTCGATGCGCATTCGGCACCGCTGCCCAAATCCATTGCCGATCTGATCGAGAACTACCTCGCCATCTCAGCGCCCGTGCGTGCCGCGGGTGCGCGTATCAAAGACCTCTTCCAGAGAAATGACATCGATATCGGCGAGGCACTCGACGCCTTCGAGCGGCGCCTCTCGCTGCTCACCAAGGGTGGCGCCAACATCGCGCAGGCGACCTTCGATGCCGAGTTCGGTCGGCAGTTCGAGTATTACACCGGCTTTGTATTCGAGATCTGCTCCGACGAGTTCGGCCCTGCGAGCCCCATTGCGGGCGGTGGACGCTACGACGAGCTGCTCAAAGTGATCGGTGCACCGCGGCGCATTCCCGCTGTCGGCGCCGCCATCTATACCGACCGCCTCTTGCTCGCAGCCGGAGGAGGCGCACCATGAGCGATCCGCTGATCATCGCCGTGCCTTCCAAAGGCCGTCTCATGGAGCAGACGGCCGAGGTTTTCGCGCAGGCCGGCATGGTGCTGAAGAAAGTCGGCTCGGAGCGCGGCTATCGCGGTGCGATCGAAGGGCTCGACGGCGCCGAGGTTATTTTCGTATCGGCCTCGGAGATCGTGGAGCAGCTCAAGGCCGGCCGCGCCCACATCGGTGTTACCGGCGAGGATCTGGCGCACGAGCAGGTCGCCGATATGGACAAGCGCTTCCAGATCATGCGCAAGCTCGGCTTCGGTCATGCCGACGTCGTGGTCGCGGTCCCGACGGCCTGGATCGACGTGCGCGTCATGAGCGATATCGAGGCCGTCGGTCGTGATTTCCGCCGTGTGCACGGCCGTCACCTCCGCGTTGCGACGAAGTACATGAACATCACGCGGCGCCACTTCCAGGCCAACGGCATCACCAGCTATCGCATTGTCGAGAGCCTCGGCGCGACAGAGGGTACGCCGGCAGCCGGTACAGCTGAGCTGATCGTCGACATCACGACGACCGGCACGACACTCAAGGCCAATGGCCTCAAGGTGCTCGATGATGGCGTTTTGCTGAAGTCCGAGGCAACGCTCTTTTCATCGCGCGCGGCCGAGTGGACGCCCGAGACGCGCGCGACGCTCGCCGAGATCGCGCGGCGGGTTGCCAGCCTCTGACGTAAGGCTGCTGCGTCGTTCTCGGCCTTGCCGCGGGCTCCTGATGGTGCTTACTCGCAGCCATGAACGACGCCGCCCCATCCGTTCCAGCGCTCAAGGCCGCTTTGCAGGCGCGCTGCCCGCGCTGTGGGGAAGGCGCACTCTTCAGCGGACCATTGGCGCTCCGCGAGCGCTGCTCGACGTGCGGTCTCGACTACAAGTTCATCGACACGGGCGACGGCCCCGCTATCTTCGCCATCATGATTCTCGGGTTCCTGGTCCTCGGCGGTGCGCTGATCCTCGAATTCAAAGTCGGGCCGCCGCTCTGGGTGCATCTGCTGCTCTGGGGTGTCGGCACGCCGCTGCTCGCGCTCGGTCTGCTGCGCTTTCTCAAGGCACTGCTGATTGCACTGCAGTTCAAGCACAAGGCCGAGGAAGGCCGTCTGGCTAAGGACTAGAGCATGAGTGTCAGGCAGTCGAAGGCGGCAGGCCTCGTGTGGCCCTTGACGCTGGCACTGCCGGCGCTTGCCATCCTGCTCGCGCTCGGCACCTGGCAGATGCAGCGTAAGGAATGGAAGGAAGGTCTCATCGCCAAGATCACGGCGCGCACGCATCAGCCGCCGGTGTCGCTCGCCGAGATCGAAAAGTCGTCCGCTGCTGACGCCGAATATGCCCGTGTGCGCGTGGGCGGCACGTTCCGCCACGAGAGTGAGCAACTCATCTGGGAGCCCGATCCCAAGCAGGGGCCTGGCTATCACGTCTACACGCCGCTGAGGCTCGCCGATGGTCGCTTCATCCTGGTCAATCGCGGCTACGTCACCGAAGCGCTCAAGTCGCCTTCCTCGCGCGCTGCCGGGCAGCCTCCCGGTGAGGTCGAAATCGTCGGCCTTCTGCGTGCGCCGCCTCAGCGCGGCACGTTCGATCCCGATCGCGATGCCAAAGGCGTTTGGTACTGGCGCGATTTCGACGGCATCGCGCGAGCGGCGCTCGGCGCAGATGCAGGCAAAGCCGTCCGCCTTTTTCTCGATGCCGAGGCCAAGCCCGCCAATCCAGGCGGCTGGCCGCAGGGCGGCACGACGCGCCTCACGCTCCCCAATCGCCATCTCGAATATGCGCTCACATGGTACGGGCTCGCCGCGACGCTGGTCGCCGTGCTGATCGCGTTCATCGCCAGTCGCCTGCGCGCTCGCCCTGCTTGAAGCGTGCCGGCCGCGACAGGGTGATATGTCCGGACAGTGCTTCCGGCCGCCCGCGCCTCGTGTACACTTCCTCCAAACCTGAGAAGCGGAGGAACGACCATGTCAACCAGTCAATCCGAACTTGCTCCTACTCGCGATCTCGCGCGCTGGTCGAGCGCACTCGCAGCGGGGCATGTCTCCGACAGCGCCACGACATGGGCAAAGCATGCGCTGCTCGACTGGTTCGGCGTGACGATCGCGGGATCGCGCGAGGATCTGGCGCCGCTGCTGCTCGAGGAGTTCGGCGGCAAGGACGGTCCCGTGACGCTCGTCGCGCTCGGTGCCCGCGCGAAGGCGCATGACGCCGCGCTGATCAACGGTACGCTCTCGCACGCGCTCGACTACGACGATGTGAACGCCGACATGGGCGGCCATCCGACGGCGCCGGTCGCGGCTGCGGCGCTGGCACTCGGCGAATCTCTCGGCAAAAGCGGGCGCGATGTCCTGCTCGCCTTCATCGCCGGCTACGAGGTCGAGTGCCAGATCGGCGCCATGGCCGGCCAGAGCCACTACCAGAAGGGCTTTCACGCGACGGGTACGTTCGGCACGTTCGGTGCGACCGCCGCCGCCGCGCGGCTCATGGGCCTCGACGCGCAGCAGACAGCCATCGCCCTCGGCATCGCGGCCTCGGAAGCAGCGGGCCTCAAATATAACTTCGGCACCATGACCAAGCCGCTCCACGTCGGCAAGGCGGCCATGAACGGCGTCATCGCGGCGCGGCTCGCTGGCCGCGGCTTCACGGCGCGCGATGACGCGATCGAAGGTCCGCAGGGCTTTGCCTACACGCAGGTGCCCGAGTTCACGCCGCGCGCCATCCGCCCGGATGCCGCCGCGCCTTTCGAGGTCGAGGCGAACCTCTTCAAGTACCACGCTGCTTGCTACCTCACGCACTCGACCATCGAGGCCATTCGCGACCTGAAGCGTCGCCACAATATCGGCCTCGGCGATGTCGAGAAGATCACGCTGAAGGTCGACCCAGGTCATCTCAAGGTGTGCGACATTCCCGAGCCGAAGACGGGCCTCGAGATCAAATTCTCCATCCGCCATCTCGCCGCCATGGCGCTCGGCGGTGAGGATACGGCCGCGCTCGGCACGTACTCGGACGAGATGGCCAACCGTGCCGACTATCGTGCGGGCTCGCGTCGCGTGACGCTCGATACGGTGCCGCTGCCGCAGGAGCATCGCCACGGTGCCGCTGTTGCGATCGTGCTCAAGGATGGCCGTGAGCTGCTCGCCGAGACGAACGTCGGCATTCCCGCAAGCGACGTGGCCGCCCAGGGAGAGAAGCTGCGCGCGAAGTTCCACTCGCTTGCCGAGCCGGTGATCGGACGCGCCCGCACGGGCGAGGCCTTGCGCCTGATCGAGCGCTTCGAGACGCTCGACAGCCTGAAGCCGCTCATGGCCTCGGTGGCCTGAAACGACAGCGATGCGTGCGCAGGCGTTTGCCGCCAACTCCAACCCGGGTCCCTCCCCCCTGGTGGGGGAGGCTAGGAGGGGGGATTGCAGAACGCTAGCGGTAGGGGTTCCCCCCACCCCTAACCCCTCCCCACAAGGGGGAGGGCGATAGTCGACATTTGGGTTTCTAGCCCGCGAGTGCCTTCTCGATTGCCGTGAGGGCGTCTGCGGCTTTCGAGCCGTCGGGCCCGCCAGCCTGCGCCATGTCCGGGCGGCCACCGCCGCCCTTGCCGCCGAGTGCGGCCGCGCCGACCTTCACGAGATCGACGGCGCTGTGCGACTTCGTGAGGTCGTCCGTGACGCCGACTGCGAGACCGGCTTTGCCGTCCTCGGTGACGCCAACGATCGCGACGATGCCCGAGCCGACCTGCTTCTTGCCATCGTCGACGAGCCCGCGCAGATCCTTCGGGTTGAGCCCCTGCACGGTGCGCGCGAGCATCTTCACCTGGCCGATGGTGCGGATCGCCTGCGGTGCCTCAGCACCCGCTGCACCATTGCCGCCGCCACCGAGCGCGATCTGGCGCTTGGCATCCGAGAGTTGACGCTCGAGCTGGCGCCGCTCCTCGACGATCTGCTTCACGCGATCGACGACATCCTCGGGCTTCGTGCGTAGAAGACCCGCCAGCTCGCGCACGCGCACTTCCTGCGCGACGAGATGCGCCCGCGCGCCATCGCCGGTCAGCGCCTCGATACGGCGCACGCCGGCCGCGCTCGCGCTCTCGGCGATGACGTGGACGAGGCCGATGTCGCCCGTGCGCTTCACGTGCGTGCCGCCGCAGAGCTCCACCGACCACGCTTTGTTCGAGCCCTCCAGCGGCAGGCCCATGGAGACGACGCGCACCTCGTCACCGTATTTCTCGCCGAACAGGGCCATGGCGCCGGACTGCATGGCATCCTCGAGCCCCATGAGCCGCGTCTCAACGGCCGAATTCTGCGCGATGATGCTGTTCGCGATATCCTCGACCTTGGCCACTTCCTCCGCCGACATGGGCTTCGTGTGCGAGAAGTCGAAGCGCAGGCGATCGGGAGAGACCATCGAACCCTTCTGTGCGACGTGCGTGCCGAGCACCTCACGCAAGGCCTCGTGCAGCAGGTGCGTTGCCGAGTGATTGGACCGCGTCGCCGAGCGGCGCGCGTGATCGACCACCAGCTCCACCGCATCGCCTGTCGCGAACGCGCCGTTCTCGACGACACCCATGTGCACGAAGAGATCGCCGAGCTTCTTCTGCGTGTCGGTCACGCGGAAGAGGGCACCCTTCGGACCCTTGATAAGACCTTCGTCGCCGACCTGACCGCCGGACTCGCCATAGAACGGCGTCTGGTTGAGGATGAGCGCACCCTCATCGCCCTTCTTCAGCTCCTTCGCCGTCTTGCCGCCGGTGATCACAGCCTTGACGACGCCTTCCGCGGTCTCGGTCTCATAGCCGAGGAATTCCGTCGGCCCGACCTGCTCGCGCACCTCGAACCAGATTGTTTCGGTGGCCGCTTCGCCTGAGCCTTTCCACGCGCGCCGCGCCTCTTCCTTCTGGCGCTCCATGGCCGTGTCGAAAGCCTTGGTGTCGACCTCAATGCCGCGCGCGCGCAGCGCATCCTGCGTCAGATCGAGCGGGAAGCCGTACGTGTCATAGAGCTTGAACGCAGTTTCGCCCGAGAATGTCGCGCCCTTCTTGAGGCTCGACGTCTCGTCTTCCAGCAATCCCAGGCCGCGCTCCAGCGTCTTCCGGAAGCGCGTCTCCTCGTGCTTGAGCGTCTCGGTGATCAGCGACTGCGCACGCACCAGCTCGGTGTACGTGTCGCCCATCTGGCGCACGAGCGCGGGCACGAGGCGATACATGAGCGGATCGCGCGCGCCGAGCAGATGCGCGTGACGCATGGCGCGGCGCATGATGCGGCGGAGCACATAGCCGCGGCCCTCGTTCGACGGCAGAACGCCGTCGGCAATGAGGAAGCTCGTCGCGCGCAGATGGTCGGCGATTACGCGATGCGAAGCCTTGTGCTCGCCCGTCGCCTTGACGCCCGTCGCCTCCTCGGAGGCCGCGATCAGTGCCTTGAAGAGATCGATCTCGTAGTTGTCGTGCGTGCCCTGCAGCACGGCCGAGATGCGCTCGAGGCCCATACCCGTGTCGATCGAGGGCTTCGGCAGATCGATGCGCTTTCCGCCTTCGAGCGTCTCGTACTGCATGAAGACGAGATTCCAGATTTCGATGAAGCGGTCACCATCGGCGTCTGGCGAGCCTGGAGGTCCGCCCGGAATTTTCGGGCCATGATCGAAGAAGATTTCCGAGCAGGGACCGCACGGGCCGGTGTCACCCATGGCCCAGAAGTTGTCCGAGGTCGGGATGCGAATGATCTTCTCGTCGGCAAAGCCCGTGAGCTTCTTCCAGATGCCGAAGGCCTCGTCGTCCGTATGATAGACCGTGATGTAGAGCTTCTTCTTGTCGAGCCCGTACTCTTTCGTGACGAGCTTCCACGCCAGCTCGATCGCCAGCTCCTTGAAGTAGTCGCCGAACGAGAAATTGCCGAGCATCTCGAAGAACGTGTGATGGCGCGCGGTGTAGCCGACGTTGTCGAGATCATTGTGCTTTCCGCCCGCGCGCACGCACTTCTGCGCCGTCGCCGCGCGCTTGTAGGGCCGTGTCTCGGCACCCGTGAAGATGTTCTTGAACTGCACCATGCCCGCAGTCGTGAACATCAGCGTCGGATCGTTGCGCGGGACGAGCGACGACGACGGCACGTGCTCGTGGCCGTTCTTGGCGAAAAAGTCGACGAATGTGGAACGGATCTGGTTGACGCCGGTCATTCACGGGCTCGCATGGATGGGGCGCGGAGAGGGCGCCTGAACAATCTTTATCGTTGGGCAAGAACCTGCGCGATCGCACGCGGTCCAGCGCTGCGGTCAAGGCTCATGGCACAGAACTCGGGGCCGGCCGAGCGCCGCCACATACAAGTCCAACATCCTGCTTGTGGCAGGTGTCCGGACGTGTCGCGCCGAGCTGAGAGGCCTCCCCGAACTTATTAGCGATGCGCCGAAATACTGTCCACCGCTCGAACGGTAACGGACCCGTTGCTGCTGCCGCTTGCTCGCGGCACAAAACCGCAAACCGGCCGAAACCACATCGGTGGCTTCCGACTGTGAGTTATCCCCGTTCAATTACTTCGTCCCTACATTAGCGGCAACGTAGGTATCTGTTCCTATTAACAAATTCCGAAACGGGAACGCAGTCAACGGAGGCAGTCGGCTAATGACCTCAGCAACCTTAGAGGCGCCCGGCACGGGACCCTACTCGGGCCGGCCCGTCGTTCGATACCAAGGAACCTCGGACTATGCGCTCGCGGCTAAAGTCCGCGCGGTGTACGAGGCGGTGGAGAGGGTCTATCGCGTCGAAAAGGGTCAGCTCAAGCGCCCTACCCGCGGCCGTTCGCGGGTCGCCTTCGCCCGCCAGGTAGCCATGTACCTGGCTCATGTGACGTTCGGACTAACACTGACGACCGTAGGACGCGAGTTTGGACGCGACCGCACGACCGTCGCGCACGCCTGTGCGCTCGTGGAAGACGCGCGCGACAATCCGGAGTTCGATCGCACGCTCGAGATCCTGGAGGCCATCGCTAAGCACTTGGTGTCCGCCGAAAGCGCCCGTTCACCCCTCCCTGTTGAGTGAAGTTCATGTGCAACCCATGCAAGTCACCGATGGCAGATACCCCGTCGGAGGAAAGAGCTCGCCAACAGTCTCTGCCACTGCTGTCGGCGCTAGTCCGGCCGGGTGCCGTACTGACGGTCTCTGGCAATCCCCAAGACCCAGTTGCCACAGTGGTTCTGGGTCGGGCTGGCGAGCCTGATCCTTGCGGCGCATTCAGCGCCGAGGATGTGGAGGCGGCAGCCGGCCACGGCTGGATCGAGGCGGCGAGCGACGGATGGGGATGGAAGATCACGCGTGCCGGTGCCGGCATCGTCAGGGCGGCGCGAGCGGAAGGCGCGGCTGCGCGTGCCTCCGCATCAGGCGCCGAAGCTAGAAGACCCGTCGATCGGTCGCGCGAGAGCCGCCCAGCGGCAGCGCGCGATGCCGGCGGCTCGCTCGCCTGGCTGCACAGCCGCCGCGACAAGGATGGCCAGCCGATGATCAGCGCCGAGCAGCTCGCGGCCGGCGAACGACTGGCAGGGGACCTTTGGCGCGCCCGCATGACGCCGCGCGTCACGTCTGTTTGGACCGGCGTACCTGGCGATGCTGGTGCACGCCGCTCCGCACCGGGTGCGGGGATCGATATTGCCGATGCGGTGATTGCAGCCAAGGTGCGTGTCGAGCGGGCGCTGAAGGCCGCAGGCCCGGAGTTCGCCGGACCGCTGATCGACGTGTGCGGTCACATGCGTGGGCTCGACGATATCGAGCGCATTAACGCCCTGCCCGTGCGCTCCGGGAAGATGCTCCTGCGCACCGCACTGACCCGCCTCGCACGTCACTATGGTCTGCTGCCGCCCGAGCACGGCGAGGCCGAGATCGCGCGCCGTATTGCCGGGTGGATGTCAGAGGACGGCGGCGTAACGCTGGATGCGTGGCGCGAGCAAGCCCCGCGACGAAGCAGCTAGACTTATCGCGCCTTCAAATCCCAGAAGTCGCCGCGGAAGTAGAGCAGCGGTCCGACGTCCTCGCGGAAGCGGCAATCGCGCACGCGGCCGATGAAGATCGTGTGCGTGTCGAACGAATGCTCCTGCGCCACCTCGCAGTCGAGATTGGCGATCGCGCCTTTGAGCATCGGCGCGCCCGTGACGAGCGTATCCCAGGTCTCGGGATCGAAGCGTGCCTCGCCTTCGAGCTTCTTCGATGAAAAGCGGCGCGCCAGCTCATTCTGGTCGCTGGCGAGCAGGTTGATCGAGAAGCTTTGCCCGGAATGGATAGACGCGTGGGCACTCGCATTGCGGTTGACGCACGCGATCACCATCGGCGGGCTGTCCGTCAACGAGCACACGGCTGTCGCGGTCAAACCTGTCCGCTGACCAGGTGTGCCGACCGCAATGATCGTCACCGCGCCAGCCTGATGGCGCATCACGTTTCTGTATTTATCCGAGTCCATGATCTTCCTCGTGGCCCCTCGGGCTCGGCTGGCAGCCTAGCGGAGCGGTGCGCCGATGCAAGCCGCGTGGCTGCATCGGTGATCCGCAATCGCGCTCAATTCTTGAGCTTCCAGTCGCCGAGTTCGGCACGCGGCAGCCCCAGATTGTCCCGGAGCGTCGGCCCCTTGTAGTCCTTCTGGTGCAGGCCACGGCGCTGCAACTCCGGCACCACCATGCGCACGAAGTCCTCATAGCCACCGGGGAGATGCGTCGCCGCGACGACGAAGCCGTCGCACGCGCGGCCCGTAAACCATTCCTCGAGCCCGTCAGCCACGTCCTTTGCGGTGCCAACGAAGCGCGGAAACTCGCGCACGGTGCCGCGGTTCGAGAACTCGACGAAATCGCGCACGGTCGGGTTCTTCTTCCCCGAAAGGTTCACGACGCGGTCGAGAATGGCCCTGAGCCCCGAGATGCGCTTCAGCTCATCGTCGTTGAATTGCTCATCCATGTCCTTCGAGTAAAAGTCGAAGTTCAGGGCTTCCGAGAGCAGCGCCAGCCCATCCACTGGCTTCGCGAGCTTGTCGATCACGGCCATCTTGTCCTCGGCCATGCTTCGGGTCTCGCCAGTGACGGCATAGATGGCCGGCGCCACGCCCACCTCCGCCGGATTGCGTCCGCACTTCAGAATCAGCTCCTTGAAGTTCGCGTAGTTCTTCTTCCCGATCTCGATATTGGGATAGACGCAGAAGACGAGCTCGCCCCAGCGTGCCGAAAAGGCCTGCCCACGGCCCGATTGCCCGGCTTGGATGACGACGGGGCGCCCCTGCTGGCTGCGCGGTACGGGTAGCGGTCCCTTCGAGCGGAACCAGCGGCCCTTGTGATCGAGACGATGGACCTTGTCGGGGTGCGCAAAGAGGCCCGTCTCCTTGTCGATGACGAGTGCATCATCCTCCCAGGAATCCCAGTGGCCGAGCACGACCTCCATGAACTCGTCGGCCTTGTCGTAGCGCAGATCGTGCTCGGGATGCTCCGACTGCGAGAAGTTCATGGCCTCCGAGTCGTTGAGCGATGTCACGACATTCCACGCACTGCGGCCGCTGGACATGAGGTCGAGCGTCGCGAACACGCGCGCGACATGGAATGGCTCGTAGTATGTCGTCGAGTACGTCGAGCCTAGGCCGAGTCGTGTCGTCGCCGTGCTCATGATGGAGAGGATCGTCGTCGGGTCCATCTTCACGACGCGCACGCCGTTCGCGATGGCTTCGCGGTGGTCGCTGCCGAGGATATCCGGCATGGCAAGCCGGTCGTCGAAGAAGCCGAGGTGGAATTTGCCGTACTCGAGCGTGCGGGCAATCCGCATGAAATACTCGGGGCCGAGGAAGTCGGTCGCCGAGTGGGGATGGCGCCACGACCCGACGTAGTTCGAGCAGTTCTGCGCCTGCAGAAACCCGATCAGGATCATCTGGCGTTGGGTGCTCATTTCCATTCCCCTGGGCGCGTGTTTTTCCGTTGTCCGGACAGGTATTGCATATCCGCGCGCCTTGTCGCCAGACCGCAGCAGCGCACAGACGCGGAACGTTTTTGCATGGGCCGGCCAGAATACGGCTATGCTAAACCTCGAAGCGAGGAAACGCGCGTTTCATCAAGGAGCGCCAGAATGTTGATGTCAGCAGTCGACTATCGGGACTCTCTGCGCCGCTATCGGCCACGGGTGTTCATCAACGGCCAGCGCGTCGAAAGCGTCGCCGACGAGCCGCTGCTCGCGCCCGGTGTCGCTGCTGTGGGCGTGACCTATGACTTCGCGCTCAAGGACCAGCACGCGCCCATTATGACGGCCCGGCAGATGACCTCTGGCAAAATGGTCAACCGGATGCTGCATATCTGCGAGAACTCGACGGACCTTCTCTACAAGCTTGAGGCCGTGCGGCTCGTGTGCTGCGAGAGCGGCTGCGCGCAGCGCTACCTCAGCCATGACGGCCTCAATGCCATCTTCCAGGCGACGCGGCGTATCGATGCGAACAGTGGCACGGACTACCACCAGCGGTTCCTCAATTACCTCCATCGCGTGCAGGACGAGGACCTGACGCTCGGCGTCGCCATGACCGACGCCAAGGGCGATCGTTCGCGCCGGCCGGGCGGGCAGGACAATCCAGACGTCTACGTGCACATCTCGGAGCGACGCCGCGACGGCATCGTCATCCGCGGCACCAAGGCCATTGTGACGGGCGCGCCGTACATGCACGAGCTGCTGGTCATGCCGTGTCGCACCATGACGGCCGAGGACGCCGACTTCGCCGTCTGCTGCGCCGTGCCGGTCGATGCCGAAGGCGTGACCATCATCTCGCGCCCTGCCGGTCGGCCCGGCGAGAACGCGGCGAAGTTCTCCGCCCGCTATGGCCAGTGCACGGCGGTCGTGCAGTTCGACGACGTCTTCGTGCCATGGGATCGCGTGTTCGCCGATGGCCAATATGAGGAGGCGGGCTACCTCACGACGAGCTATGCGACGCACCACCGACATTCCTGCATTGGTGCGCGGGCGGGCTTCGGCGATCTGCTGATCGGCGCCGGTGCCCTCATGATCGAGGCGAACGGGCTCGATCCTGCCAAGCACGGCCACATCCGCGATGCCATGGTCGATCTCATCAAGATCGTCGAGGGCTTCTTCGCGTGCGGCGTCGCGGCGTCCGTTTATGCAGCCAAGGACCCCGCCGGCTCGGTCATGCCGGATGCCGTGTTCTCGAACGTCGGCAAGCTGCTGCTTGCGACGCAGATCTACGACATGCATCGCCTCGCGCACTACGTCTCGGGCGGACTGATCGTGGCGCTACCCGGTCCAGACGAGGATCACAATCCCGAAACGCAGGCGTCGCTCGCAGCGGTGCTGGCGGGGCGGCCCGATGTGCCAGCGGCGCAGCGTCTCGAAGTCGCGCGGCTCATGGAGGATCTCACGGCTTCTTACAGCGGAAGCTGGATGAGCCTCATTTCACTCCACGGCGGCGGCAGTCCGGAAGCCATGAAACGCGAGATCTGGCGCAACTATCCCGTGGGCGAGAAGCGCGAGATCGTCGAGCGCCTGCTCGATCGCGGTCTGCTCGATACGGGCGACCGCGTGTCGAAGCAACCCGGCCGCTGCTGCGTCACCGGCTGCGAGGTGCCCGCGCTCCCGAAGGCGGCGGAGTAAACTATCGCGACAGCACCGCGACCGCCTCGAGGTGCGGCGAATATAGAAACTGGTCGATCGGCGTGACGGTCTCCAGTCGGTAGCCGCCGTCAATTAGAATGCGTAGATCGCGCGCCAGAGTCGCCGGATTGCACGAGACCATCACCACACGCTCGACCTTCGACTGCGCGAGTCGTTCGCACTGCGCCTTGGCGCCGGCGCGCGGCGGATCGAGCACCACCGCGTCAAGAACCTTCATCTCCATGGGCGAGAGCGGATCCTGGAAGAGATCTCTTGCTCGCGTCGTCGCGGGTTTCAGCCCTTGGTTCTTGCGCAGCGCATCGTTGAGCGCAGCAATGGCCGTGCGGTCGTCATCAAGTGCCATCACACGCGCCTTTTGCGCGATCGGTAGCGTCAACGTACCGAGACCGCAGAAGAGATCGCCGACCTGTTTGGCCTTGCCGAGGGCTGCCGTGACCAGATTTATCATCGCCTGCTCAGCCTCGGGTACGGCCTGAAGGAAGGCGCCCGGCGGCGGCGTCACGGCCTTGCCTGCGAAGTGCAGCACCGGCGCCTGCCGCTCGATGACTGGCACGCCGCCGACGGAGACGCGCGCCAGTTTTGCGCTCGCCGCGATCTCGCCGATCTTCGCGCGGGCCGGCGCATTCAAGGACCGCTCGTTGCCTTCCACGTCGACATCCGCCCCCGTATCCGTCAGCGTGATGGCAACGCGCGTCTCCTCCTCTTTTCCCGCCGCGATGGCCGCAAGATCCCCGAGCGTCGGCAGCAGCGCGACGATACGCCTGTCCAGCACGGGACAATCCTCGGCGGCCACCAGATCGTGCGAGCGTCGTCCATGGTACCCGATGCGCATTGCGCCCTTCATGCGACGCGCATTGAATGTCGCCCGTCGGCGCGAATGCTCGGGCACAGTGATCAGCGGCTCGGCTTCCACGGCGATTTTCTGCTGCCTCAGCGCGCGCACGAGGAAATCGCGCTTCCATTCTTCGTACATCGCGTGCGGCATATGCCGCGCGACGCAGCCGCCACAAGGCTCATCGTTTGGGTCGGGTGCGCGCCGCCGATCGGGATGCAGCGTTACGGGCTCCGGCGCATAACCTTCCTCGACGCGCCACGTCTCACCCGGCAGTGCCTGCGGAATGAAGATCTGTGCACCGGCTGCAGTCGTGGCCGTGCCATCGCCCTCGGCGCCAAGCCCCGTGATCTGCACGATCTCGATCATACTCGCACGCCCACCAGCAGAAACTCGACATTGCCCGAGCCGCCTTCGATCGGCGACGGCATGTCGCCGATCACCGACCAGCCCTCCTGCGCGGCCAGCCAATCGCGCACATCCGCCAGCGCCTGCTCACGCAATACAGGATCGCGCACGACACCGCCTTTGCCCACGCCCTCGCGCCCGACTTCGAACTGCGGCTTCACGAGCGCAACCAGCCAGCAGCCCGGCGCCGTGAGCACCAGTGCCGACGGCAGCGCCTTCCGCAATGAGATGAAGCTCACATCGACAACGATCGCGCCGATCGCATCTGGTACCAGCGTGCGATCCAGCGTACGCGCGTCGCATTCCTCCAGCGTCAGCACGCGAGGATCGCTGGCGAGCGAGGCATGAAGCTGACCCTTGCCGACATCCACCGCATAGACGCGCGTTGAACCGCGCTCCAGCAGCACCTGCGTGAACCCGCCTGTCGAAGCCCCGACGTCGAGTGCAACACGCCCCGCAGGATCGAGATCAAACCGATCGAGCGCCGCCGCGAGCTTCACTGCCCCCCGCGACACCTGTGCCGCCGCCTGCGCATCGACCGCGATGGCCTGTTCCTCGCGCACGTTCATGGCGGGCTTTTGCGCAACCTCACCGTCGACACGCACTTCTCCACGCGCAATGAGATCGCGCGCTTTGGCACGCGTCGCGACCAAGCCGCGCGCGACGAGTGCGAGGTCCAGGCGTTGTGGGTCATCTGAGGCATTCATGCGAGAAGCGCTATTCGCTCGCGAAGAAATAGTCAAAAAAAGACGGGGGTTCGGGGTTGTCCCCCGAGCGGGGTGCAGGGGCGGCAGCCCCGCTCGCGCCTTTGGCGCGACGAGGGCCAGCCCTCGCGCTCCCGCCGGGAGGGACACCCTCCCGGACCCACCCGCCTTTATGAGTTTCTCTCGCGTCCTGCTGACGGGAAGTGCGTATCGAACCAGCGGGCGAGATCGGCGAGGGCTGGGTGGCGCAGATTGCGCTCCATGTAGCGCCACGTACGCGGGAGGTGCGCGAGATAACCATGCTTGCCGTCGCGATGGGCCAAGCGCTGCCAGAGGCCGAGCAGCTTCGTGTCGCGCTGCGCGCCGAGCACGGCATAGGCCGTGTCGAATGCGGCCACGTCAAAACCCAGCTCTCGGCGGGCAACTTCGCGACGGTAGTGGGCGAGCAAGTCGCGCTCGATATCTTCCGGTACGTCGAGGCGTGCGTCCTGCAGCAGCGAGACGACGTCGTAGGCCCAGGGACCGCGCATGGCATCCTGAAAATCGAGCACGCCGACTTGGCCCTCGCCGAGCCACATGAGGTTCGGCGAGTGATAGTCGCGCAGCACCCAGCCAAGTGGCAGCGTCTCGAGCCAATCGATCTGAGCGTTCCAGATGCGGAGAAAGTCAGCCTTCACGTCGGCCGGAATGGGCGAGCCCTTGATGGCTGGCCAATACCAGTCGGTGGTCAGCTCGACTTCGATCATCAGCGCCGTGCGGTCGAAGCGGTGCACGACATGATGCTGTGCGCCGCCGGGAATGGGCAGCCTCTCGGATGGTGGATAGGCGCGCAGCGCGATGAGACCATCGGCGGCAGCCGACCAAAGTGCCCGCTGATCCAAGCCCTGTTCGAGGGCGCGGCCGAATGTTAGATCGCCGAGATCGTCGATCAGCAGCAGGCCGCGCTCGTGGTCGAAAGCGCGGATCGTCGGCACGATCATCCCGTACGACGCCAGAGCCTCGGCAATGGCGTGGAACGCCGTTACGTCCTCGGCGAGATGGGCAATCTGGCTGTAGGGCAGGCCATCGCGGATGGGCGGTCCGTCGGGTTGACGCGGGCTGTCCATGAGTACGTGCGACGTGTCAGTTCCGACGAGCCGCGCATAGGCGCGCGTCGAGGCATCACCTTGCAGATAGCGGAGCGCACCGGCGCGATCTGAAATGAAAGCGTCGATCTCACTGAGACGCGCGACGCGCGGCGTCCAACTCGCATCCGGTGTGAGCGTCACCGTGCGCGTCTCCGGTGAGAAACCGACATCGAGCGCGATATCGAGATGGTGGCCATGCAGGCGACCCTGTGCCCGTTCGGGCCACTCGACGAGCGCGAGACCGCTCGCGACAGCCTCGTCGAAGCCGATCTCCTCGATCTCGCTCGCGTCGGTCAGGCGATAGAGATCGAAGTGCGCAATATCGATGCGCGGCGTCGCATAGGGCTGCACGAGCGTGAAGGTCGGGCTCGGCACTTCCGCTTCGGGATCGGCGAGCATGGCGCGGATGAAGGCCCGCGCGAAGGTCGTCTTGCCGGCGCCGAGATCGCCCGTGAGCGTGATGAGATCGCCGGGGCGCACCTTGAGGGCAATAATCTCGGCAAGGCGCGTGAGGCGCACCTCGTCGACGCCTTCGGCAGTCCAGGGGCCGCTCATGCGAGAGTTTGGAACTTCACCGTCTCTGTCCCGGGCCTCGGGCCGTGCTCGGGAAAGCGCACGGTGACGGCGGTGCCTTCGCCCGGCTCACTGATGAGGCTCATGGTGCCGCCGTGCAGTTCGACGAGACTCTTGACGATGGGCAGGCCGAGGCCGGCGCCGCGATGCTTGGAGCCGCGGCTGCGTGAGATGAAGCGGCCGAGCACATCACGCTGCTGATCGTGCGGGATGCCGGCGCCGCGGTCGGTGACAGTGAAGGCGATCATCTGGCCCTCGCGGACGCAGGTCAGGCGGATCAGGCCGCCGGGGTCGGAGAAGCCGATCGCATTCGAGAGCAGATTGTAGAGAATTTGGCGCACGCGTGCCTCGTCGGCGATCAGTTCGTCGACATCCTCCGCGACCTCGATCTCGAGCGCAAGATGAATGCGGCTCATGCGGTCCTTCACGCCGAGCGCGGCTGCCTCGATGATGCCCATGATCTTGGCCGGCCCGAGCCGCAGCTCGAGCGCGCCGGCATCGATGTTGGCGAGGTCCAGAATGTCGTTGATCGTCGAAAGCAGGGTTTCCGACGAGCGCGAGACGGCCGAGAGGTATTCGCGCTGCTTGTCGTTCAGTTCGCCGATGCGCGGGCTCTCGAGCAGCTCGGTGAAGCCGATGATGCTGGTGAGCGGCGTGCGCAGTTCATAAGACACGTGGCTGATGAACTGGCTCTTGAGGCGGTCGGCGGCAATGAGCGCCTCGTTGCGCTCCTCGAGTGCGCGGGCATAGCGCTTTGTGACGGTGACATCGGCGAAGCTGACGAGCGTGCCGCCGTCGGGTAGCGGCATGGCGGCATAGTCGATGACGCTCTGGTCGGCGCGCGTCATCTGGCCCTTCGCGTGCTGGCGCTGGTCCGAGAAGGCGGTTGCTGCCTGGGCGATGTTGCTCCATTCGGCCGGATCGTCGTGCAGGATCTGACACTGGCGGATGATCTCGTCGATATGCGGCTCGTCCTGCAGCATGCGCCGGCCAAGCTTCCAGATGCGCTCGAAGGCATGGTTGAAAAGCTTCAGGCGGCCGTCCGTGCCGAACACGGCGACGCCTTCCTCGAGGTGGTCGAGCGTCTCGCGCTGCACGCGGACCAGTTCATCGTAGCGGCTTGCAAGCGCCAGGCGCTCGGTCTCGTCCTCGTAGAGATACGTGATGCCGCCGTCCGGGCGCTCCTCGGCCATGACGTGCACCGACCGGCCATCCGGAATGTGCCACCATTCCTCGGGCTCGGAGCCGGTCTTGTAGCCGGCGAGCACCTTGGTCTTCCACTCGCGATAGTTCACCACCTCGGGAATGCGGCTCCGCTCGCGGAGGCGGTCGAGCAATTCGCCATGCATGGGCCGCTGGTTCAGCCAGTCGGCGTCGAGCTGCCAGAGCTTGGCGAAGGCGTCGTTGAAGAAGCTCAGCCGCTGGTCGCGCGAGAAGATGGCGACGGCCGTCGAAACGCGATCGAGCGTCCGGTAGAAGGTCGCGACGAGCCGATCGAGCTCGCTCTCCGCGCTCTGGATGGCGGTCGCGTCGATCGCGCAGGCAACGCTCGCCTCGCCGAACGGGAGGACGACGATGTCGTGATGGCGCCGCTCGCCGCCGATGATCAGCGGCATGCGCTTGCGGAAGCTTTCCTGGCGCACGAGCACATTGGCAAGCTCTTCACGCTGGCGGGTCTCGAGCAGCTCGAGCTGGCGGTCCGTCGCCTCGACCTCGCTCTTGGCACCGACGGCGCGCACATAGGCCTTGTTCACCCACTCGATCTGGCCGCTGCCGCCGCGGATCCAAACGGGGTGGGGCAGGGCATTGTAGAGGGCGCGCCCGAGACCGATGTCGCGCGCGAGCTGGCGGTGCTGCGAGATGATCTCGGCAACCTGCTTGCGATAGCCGGCGATGTCGCGGAAGCGCAGGATGGCACGGCCGCCTGAGACACGGCCGTCGGCCTCGACGTCGCCGCCGGCGCCCGTGCGCAGGAGCAGATTGAACGGCTGGCCCTGCGTGAAGAGCGTGTCGAGCTTCGCCTTGAGATCGCGCGCGGCCTCGGGCTCGAGCCACGCGCCGAGGCGCATGAGAAGCTGGGGATCCTCGGGGAGACCCGGCACGGTCGTCAGCGTATGCGCGGCGACGCGCATGTTCTCGCCCTGCTGCCAGAAGATGAGAACCTGCGGTTCGGCTTTGATGATCGCTTCCGCGGCAGCGAGGCTGCGGCGCAGCTCGACGACCTCATCGCGGCGCTGCCAGAGGCGCCAGCGCTGCTGGAGCCAGGAGCGCCAGACTAGCGTGACCATGGCTGCCGCTGCACCCATGAGTACCGCGCCGGCGAGCAGTCCGCCGAGCCTGAGCGAGCCGACGATCTGGATGCTGGTATCGAATGCTGCGATGGCGAGCACACCCACGGACGCAATAGCGGCCATCAGCAGGAGGATGAGATCCTCCCGCGCCAGCCGTCTTTTGCCTGTTCGGTCCGTGGTGTCCATGCCGTCCCGGAAGGAGCCGAGAGTCCGAGCGCGCTGGTCCAAGCAGAACTGGTGAAAACCAAGGCGCCAGGGCTTGTGCTGCCTGTCGCTCAATACCGAATCGGAATTATGCCGGCTTTACCTTGCGCTGACCAGGACATCCGCGGGTGCACGGAAAGAAAGTTATTGAATAAAATCAACGGGAAGTGCGCCTGGACACAAAGGGTGGCGTGGCTCGCCGGACACGCCTTCAGGCGGCCCGCCGACGCGTGAAGGGATAGGCGAGGATCGTGCCGATCGTGATGAGCGTGCGCCAGACGCCGCGAACGAAGGCAAGGGGTGCGCTCACGGGTCCGACGAGCGGCATGAACATGAGAAGGAAGATCGCGCCCCTCACGCCGCGAGCGGCCCAGTATCCTGTGCGTCGCGCATAATCTGCGCGCGCTTCGATCGGCCAGACGCGCTGCCACCACTCGCGTGCGACGCCCAATCCGGCAAAGCCGATCACCAGAAGGACGAGGTAGCCGATCTGGATGAGCGAGGGGATGCCCGGCACGAAGCGCGCATCGAGCTCGCGCTGGCGGTCGCGACTGGTGAGATCGAGCCGCAGGCCGCTGGCTACGATCGTGCCTGTCACCTCCGGCGCGAGATCGCGCCAGGTTTCGCTGACGGGCGCCGTCCATCCACCTCCACTGCTACGTCCGACGCCGACGAGCTGGAAGGACGTGCGCAGCTCACCAGTCGCGATCGCATCGGTTTCGACGGCCACGCCGCCGGTGAGTTGCCCGATAAGGTCAGGAAGGGCGGGCTTCGTACGTGGGCCATCGAGGCGCGTGAGATCCACGCGCTGCCAGAACCAATTGCGCGTGCCGGGCTGGCGGGCGCTCGCGCTTTCGATCACGACGAGATTGACGTCGCTCTCAGCCGCAGCGCGTCGCAATTCGTCGAGCATAAGCGTGCGTTCGGGGCCGCTCGATGGCCTGAAGTGCAGCACTGGCCCCTTCATGCGGCCGCTGATGACGATCGTACCGCGCGCGACGGCGCTCAGCATATGCGGCAAGCGATCCGGATCGACGGCTTCGACGGCAACGCGGCCGGGCGTCGGATCTGCTGGACGCGCGCGCTTGAGGAGCGCCGTCGCGCCGGGCTCCAGGGCCAGAACGCGGATTGCCGCGAGATCGACGGGACGCGCGAGCTGCCAGAGCATCTCGTGCACCTCGCCGCGGCTGCGGATGGGCACGCGCACGCCGTTGCCGACATCGAGGCTGTAGAGATCGACGCCGTTGACGACGCGCTGATGGAGGCCATAGACGCGGCTATCGAGAAGTGCATTGAGCTCCGCATCGGCCGGCAGCTCCTTGAGCTTCGCGCGGTCCTTGAAGAGCGTGTCGTTGGTCAGGAGAATGAGCTGCTTTGCCGCCTCTTCGGCCAGCGGCATGAGCACCCGAAGTCCACGGCTCAGCTCTTCCGGCGTTGCTGCCGTGAACGTCTCGCCTTCGGCATTGCGCAGGCGCCAGTGTCCTTCGTCCGTGAGCTCGGCGGCCACGGCCCGCGCGCGCCGCGGTGCGGGCAAGGTCTTGAGGTGCACGCCCGCTTCGTCGATCGCGGTCAGGCGTTTGGCCGTGGGATGCGGGACGCCATCGTCGGTATGCTTGAGGATGCGCGTCAGCCAGTTCGCGCTGGCGGGCGCCGACGCGAGAAGCGTCAGAGCCAGCAGCCCGATCACCAGCAATCCGAATTGGCGTTTCGAGAACTCCATGCCGCTACTCTATCAGCAGGATTGCGGCAGATGCGGTGCGAAGAAGCTCGACGCTGTTCGGAACTCGACAGATCCCCCTCCCCCTTGTGGGGAGGGGTTAGGGGTGGGGGGAACCCTTGCCGCTAGCGTTCTGCAATCCCCCCTCCTAACCTCCCCACAAGGGGGGAGGGACCGCAGTGATGTGTTCGCGCAGGTCGCGCATATGGATGAACGGTTCAGCCCTTGGCCTTTGCGCGGGCCTTCGCGAAGTCGGGCTTCCGCTTCTCGAAGAAGGCGGCAAAGGCCTCCTGAGCCTCAGCACTGCCCATGCACTGCTTGAAGACCTCGGACTCGGCCTCGATCTGGGCGCTGAGCGCGGCCGGATCGCCGCGCATGAGCCGGCGCGCTGCCAGCAGAGCGCCGCGCGGCTTGCTTGCGAGCCGGAGTGCGGCCTTCATGGCCGTCGCCTCCAGCTCCTCCGCCGGCACGACGGCATTGATGATCCCTGCTTCCCTGCCGCGCTCAGCGCTGAAGGGCTCGCCGAGGCAGAGGAGCTCGAAGGCGCGCGCATTGCCCATGCGCATGATTGCGGTGAGGCTCGACGCTGCCTCAGGCACGAGGCCAAGCTCGAGGAAGGGCGTCCTGAGGCTCGCCGTCGGGCTCGCATACACGAGATCGCAGTGGAAGAGCATGGTTGTGCCGATGCCGATTGCGAGGCCATCCACGGCCGCGATCATGGGTTTCGTCACCTTGGGCAGGCGCCGGATGAAGCTCAGCGACGGTGTCGGGATGCCGTCGCTGCTGCCGAGCTTGGAGCGGCGGATGAAGTCGTTGATGTCGTTGCCGGCATTGAAGACGCCACCTGAGCCGATGAAGACGTGCGCAATGATGCCATCGTCGTTCTCGCCGAGGTCCAGCGCCTCGGACATGGCGTCGTACATGCCGCCGGTGAAAGCGTTCTTCTTGTCCGGCCGTGTGAAGCGCATCACCTGAATTTCATCGGCAATGCTGATCTCGATATCGCGCTCTTCGCTCATGGCCGTTCCCTCGCGCTCCCTTAGACCCCTAGATTTCGATGCCCTCGCTTGCAGCGAAGGCTGCGAGCCCGTCGCGGATGCTGCGGCCGCCTTTGGCGATGAGCTCGCTGACCGCGGACTCCGTGCGTGCCGCGTGCAGGCCGAGCACCATGCTCTTGACCGGGCCGATGCTGGCAGGCGCCATAGAGAGCGTACGGAAGCCCGCGCCGATGAGTGCCATGGCCTCGAGCGGTCGCCCGCCGATCTCGCCGCACAGCGCCACCGGCACGCCGAGGCGCTTGCCGGCCTCGGTGACCCCCTTCAATGCCCGCAGGAATGACGGCGCGAGCACATCGAAGCGCCCCGAAACCTTCGGGTTGCCGCGGTCGGACGCGAAGAAGTACTGCATGAGGTCGTTGCTGCCGACGGAGGCGAAATCGACGAGCGGCAGCACGGAATCGAGATCGAACAGAAGCGACGGTACCTCGATCATGATGCCGAACTGGACGCGGGTCGGCACGCCGCCGCCGCGTTTGCGAAGGATATCGATCTCGCGATCGAGGATCGCACGCGCGGCGACGATCTCACCCGGCTCGGACACCATCGGTATCATCACGCGCAGCTCCGTACCCTCGGCCGCGCGCAGCATGGACCGGAGCTGCGTGCGCAGGAGCGCTGTGCGGTCAAGGCCCATGCGGATGCCGCGCCAGCCGAGCGCAGGATTGTCCTCGGGGTCCTGGCGCATGTAGGGCAGCACCTTGTCGCCGCCGATGTCGAGTGTGCGGAAGGTGACGGGCTTGGTGCCTGCGCCCTCGATCACGGCGCGGTAGACCTGGGCCTGGCGATCGCCACGCGGGAAGGTCGCTGCGACCATGAACTGCAGCTCGGTGCGGAAGAGGCCGATGCCCTCGGCGCCGGACTGCTCGAGATGAACGAGGTCGTCTGGCAGGCCCGCATTCATCTGCAGCGAGATCTGCGCGCCGTCCTTGGTGACGGCCGGCCGGCCGAGCAGCGAGCGATACTGACGCTGCTGGCGAGCGCGAAAGCGCACCTTGTCCGAGTAGGCCTGGATCACATCGCTTGTCGGACGCACGAACACTTCGCCCGTATTGCCGTCGACGATCACGGGATCACCGACATCAATGCGCTCGATGAGGCGGCGCACGTCGGTGACCGCGACGACGCCGAGTGCCCGGGCAACGATCGCGACGTGGCTCTGCCCCCCACCTTCCTCGATGACGAGACCGCGGAGCCGCGTGCGGTCATAGTCGAGGAGATCCGCGGCGCCCATGTTGCGCGCGATGACGATAGCGTCGTGCGGGAGCTGCTTGTCGCCGGCGCTGCCGCCGCCGGCGTTCGGCGTGGTCAGTATGCGCAGCAGGCGGTCCGATAGATCCTCGAGATCGCGCACGCGATCACGCCAGTACGGATCACGCTGGCGCAGCATTCGCGCCCGCGTTTCGTTCTGCACGCGCTCGACGGCTGCTTCCGCGGTCAGTCCCGACTGGATGGCTTCCTTGAGGCGCCGCTGCCAGCCACGGTCATTGGCGAACATTCGGTAGGCTTCGAGGACGTCCTTGTGCTCGCCTTCGCGCGCGAGGTCACCAGAGCCGAGCATTTCGTCGACAGTTGCTTTCAGCTCCTCGATAGCCGTCTCGAGACGCAGGGCTTCGGCGACGGGATCGTCGGATGTGAGGTGCGTGACGACGACGCGCGGCTGATGCAGCACGGCATGACCGAGCGCGATGCCGTCGGAGATCGCCTGGCCCTTGACCACGTGACCGACGCGCCGGCTGAACTCGATGGCCATATTGGCACCGGGTATATTCGCCGAAACGAGCTGTTCGGCAAGCACCATGGCGGTCGTCTGGAGGATCTCGACGTCCTCATCGGAGTATTCGCGCGGCGTCTTGTTCTGGACCGTGAGTACACCGAGCACGTCGCCGCTGCGCAGGATCGGCACCGACAGGAACGAGTGGTAGATCTCCTCGCCCGTCTCCGGCCGATAGGAGAAGGCCGGATGACTCTGCGCGTCGGGCTCGTTGATGGGCACGGCCATCTCGGCGCAGCGTCCGACGAGGCCCTCGCCGCGCTTCATGAACGTGCGATGGACGGCCGAGGAATTGAGGCCTTCGGTGGCGAACAGCTCGAGGCTGCCGTCCTGGCGCTTCAGGTAGATCGAGCAGACCTCGGCGACCATGAGGCCGGCGATCTGGCGCACGATTTTGTCAAGGCGGCTCTGACCGTCGCCCGGCTCCTCGATGATCTCGCGCAGGCGACGCAGAATGATCCGCAGCCCCGGCTCGGTGGGCGGCCCGTGATCATCCTGGAACGGTGCCTTCGCCATTTCGGCCCTGCTATTCCCACGCTGCGCCGCTCAGCAATCCAGAGGACCGCCTGCGGCGATATTCTGCCCGGCCTTGCTCCGCCGGGTCGCTTGCCAACAATGACGACGTCTCGCGAATCAAGAATATGCGACGTCCGTCTTCAGCCGCGATCCCGAAGATCAGGCAGAATGGCCCAAGCGAGGGACTGGCTGCCTTGAGATCTCGAGGGCCGGCGCGCCTCGTGCGGGCGCTTGCTGATCCCTAACCTCGGTCCCGTTGCCGGCTATTCGGTGTCGAGGCCGTAGAGCGAATGGAGCGTGCGCACGGCAAGCTCGGAATAAGCCCGGTCGATCAAGACGCTGATCTTGATCTCCGAGGTCGAGATCGCCTGGATGTTGATCCCTTTCTCGGACAAAGCCTTGAACATGCGTGCGGCGACGCCGGCGTGGCTGCGCATGCCGATGCCGATCACGGAGACCTTGACCACATCGCCCGAGCTCTCGACGTCGAAGTGGCCGATATCGCGGGCGGCGCTCTTCACGACCTCGAGCGAGCGCGGAAGGTCGGTCTGGAGCACGGTAAAGGTCATATCCGTGCTTTTGCCGTCCGAGGACAGGTTTTGCACGATCATGTCGACGTTGATGTTGGCGTCGGCGAGAGGCCCGAAGATCGCGGCTGCCACGCCGGGCCGATCGGCGATCTTGCGTAGCGTGATCTTGGCTTCGTCGCGTGAGAAGGCGATGCCGCTGACGACTTGCTGTTCCACGATTTCATCCTCGTCGCAAACGATCGTGCCGATCTCGTGCCAGGTATCCGGATGGGCGGCCGGGATCTCGTCGGGTGGCGTAAAGCTCGAAAGGACGCGCGTACGCATCCGGTGCACCATGGCGAGTTCGACCGAGCGCGTCTGGAGCACCTTGGAGCCGAGCGAGGCCATTTCCAGCATCTCCTCGTAGGAGATGCGCGAGAGGCGGCGCGCCTTGGGCTCCACGCGCGGGTCGGTCGTGTAAACGCCGTCGACGTCCGTGTAGATGTCGCAAAGGTCCGCCTGCAAGGCAACAGCAATGGCGACCGCGCTCGTATCCGAGCCACCCCGGCCGAGCGTCGCGATGCGATTGCGGTTCGGCTCGATGCCCTGGAAGCCCGTGACGACAGCGACCTCACCCGAGGCGAGACGCTCGCGCAGCTTCTCGCCGGGAATGTCGATAATGCGTGCCGAGCCGTGCGCGGAGTCCGTCAGAATTGGAATTTGCCAGCCCTGCCACGAGCGGGCCTGGATGCCGATCGACTGCAGTGCAATGGCGAGCAAGCCTGCCGTGATGTTCTCGCCCGAGGCGACGATCGCGTCATACTCGCGCGCGTCGTGCAGAAGGGCCGTCTCGCGCACCCAGCCGACGAGCTGGTTCGTCGTCCCCGCCATGGCCGACACGACGACGGCAACACGATTACCGGCATCGACCTCGCGCTTGACGTGCTGAGCCACATTCCGGATGCGCTCGACATTGGCGACCGACGTGCCCCCGAACTTCATCACGACTGTCGTCATGGCTCTCCTGGTGCATTCCGCTCGCTCGACAGCCGCAGGTTGTCCTGCCGTGCCTCAATGCCTAAGTTAACTGATCCGGCCGTAGGAGCGGCCGGTATGAGCACACGCCCACATGCCCCAGCGAACGACGCCGCGGGTGACGAAGCGCGGCGTACTCATACTCGGCTCGAACGGCCGTCGCAACCACAGCCCGAGATCAGCGGAGGCTTAGATGGAGCCGCGCGAATATGACCGCCTCGTAATTTGCGGAAGCCGGAAGGAGTAGCCTATAAGCTCAGGCGACCTATATAGACAGCAAGATGCCGGACGCGGCTTGATCAGAGCCTTTTCGTCCGGCATCTGCTTATCTCCCAACAATGAGCCAAGAAGGGCGTGGTAATGCCGTGGAGCAATCAGGGTGGCGGTGGCGGCGGTTGGAAAGGCGGCGGGGGCGGTGGTCCCTGGGGCCAGGGTCCGTCCGGCGGCGGCGGCGGCCAGCAACCCGATCTTGAGGAGCTTCTGCGGCGAAGTCAGGATCGCCTGAAACAGGTCATGCCGGGGTCGGGCATTCCGGGTCCGCTGCTTTTCCTGCTCGCGGCGCTCGGCATTGCCGTTGCGGGGTTTTATGCCTTCACGTTCCGCGTCCAGCCTGACGAACTCGGCGTCGTTCTCCGCTTCGGCGAATTCGTCCGCCAGGAGCCGCCCGGCTTGCACTTCCGGCTACCCTATCCGATCGAAGAAGTGCGTTTGCCCAAGGTGACGCGCAAGAACACCATCGAGGTCGGTTTCCGCTCGAGCGTCGTGCGTCGCGGGACCACCGGCACCACCAACGTCCCCGAGGAAAGCGGCATGCTGACTGGCGACGAAAACGTCGTCGAAGTGCCGTTCGTCGTGATCTGGCGTATTCAAGATGCTGAAAAGTACCTGTTCCGCATTCAGAATCCCGAGGCGACAGTAAAGGACGTGGCCGAGAGCGCCATGCGTGAGGTTGTCGGCAAGACCGACTTCGAGCGGATTCTGACGAGCGAGCTCGGCGCCGTACGGAACTCGGTACAAAAGCTGATGCAGGACACGCTCGACAGCTATCAATCCGGCATCATCATCGACGAGGTCTCCCTTCAGCGCGTCTTCCCGCCGCAATCGGTCGGTGACGCGTTCCGCGATGTCCAGGCGGCCAAGATCGACCTCGAGACGCTCAAAAATCAGGCCCAGGCCTACGCGAGCAAGATCGTTCCCGAGGCCCGCGGTGCCGCGGATCGCATCATTGCCGAGGCCGAGGGCTACAAGAAGCAGACGGTCGAGGAGGCCATCGGTCAGGCATCGCGCTTCTCGGCTGTTCTCAAGGAATATGAGGCTGCGCCCGCCGTGACGCGGGAACGCCTCTACCTCGAGACCATGGAGCGCGTGCTCGGCGGCGCCGACAAGATCATCCTCGACAACAAGGGTGGCTCGGGCGTCGTGCCGTACCTCCCGCTCGACCAGGTGCAGCGCAAGCCGCAACCGCAAGGAGTGAAGTGACCATGCGAGCCATTTTCTCCTTCATTATCGCGCTGCTGGTAGGTGCGGGGCTGCTCGCCTACTTCTCTCTGTTCATCGTGCATCAGAACGAGCAGGTACTGGTCCTGGAGTTCGGCAAGCCAAAGCGGATGATCGATCAGGCTGGGCTCCATTGGAAGATTCCGGTCGTCGAGACGGTCGAATATTTCGACAAGCGCATTCTCGACCTGGATATGACGCCGCAGGAGGTGCCGGCCGCTGACCAGAAGCTGCTGCTTGTCGATGCTTTCGCGCGCTATCGCATCAAGGATCCGCTGAAGTTCTATCAGGCGGTCACCAGCGAGTACTACGTGCCGCAGCGGTTCGGTCCCATCGTGCAGTCCACACTGCGCCGCGTGCTCGGCTCCGCGAACTTCATCGACATCGTGCGCAACAAGCGCGAGGAGCTGATGAAGCAGATCGCGATCGAGGTGAACAAGCAGGGTCAGGAGTTCGGTCTCGAGGTGGTCGACGTCCGCATCAAGCGCGCGGATCTGCCGGAGAAGAACCTTCAGAGCGTCTATGACCGCATGAAGGCCGACCGCTTCAAGGAGGCGGAGGAGCTTCGTGCCGAGGGCCGTGCCGCCGCCAACAAGATCCAGGCCGATGCTGACCGCGATGCGATCACCATCCGCGCCGAGGCCCGCCGCAAGTCTGACGAGATGCGCGGCGAGGGTGACGCCGAGCGCAACCGCATCTTCGCTAACGCCTTCAAGCAGAATCCGGAGTTCTTCTCGTTCTATCGGTCCATGCAGGCCTACGAGCAGGGTATCAAGTCCAATGACACGCGGATGCTGCTCTCGCCCGACAGCGAGTTCTTCCGCTACTTCACCAACCCGTCAGGTAAGGCGCCGCCCCCGCAGCCTCCCGCGCAACGATGAGCGATCTCATAGCGGCCCTCGGGCTGGTCCTCGTCATCGAGGGCCTGCTCTGGGCCGCATTTCCATGGCTGGCGACGCGCATCCTCCAGTCGGTGGCGGAGACATCTGAGCCGGTGCTGCGTTTCTCCGGCGTGGCAGCCATAGCCCTCGGCGTGCTGGTGGTGTGGATGGTACGCGGATGAAAGAAAGGGCCGCCCGAAGGCGGCCCTTTGCATTTGTGACCTGTAACGACCGAGATCAGAAGCGGATGCGGGTACCAGCGGTGATCTGGTGCAAGTCCTCGGCGTTGATGGAGTCAGCCGTTGGACCGCTGAGAGTGTAGTTCTTGTAGGCGAGCCAGAATTCCATGGCTGCGGCATCGACGTGCTGCACGACACCCACGCCCCAGTGCTCGAGCTTGTCACTCGACGTGACACCGCGAGAAGCACCGGTGGTCCCGTTTGCAGTATCCTGACCAACGCCCTTCCACTGGCTGTACTCGCCGTAGAAGACTGTGTCGCCGAGGCCCGTGAGGTTCCTGGCAATGCCGCTCGACAGGTAGAAGAAGCTGGCGTCGAAGTTCATCGGAGCGGTCACTTCGGTGGTGACACCCTCCCCATCGATCGTGGAGAACTGCTGGCCTTCCACCTCACGCCGGCCGGCAGCACCTGTGAAGAACAGACCTGTCGGCATGTGCCGGATCGACGCCGAACCTGCGAGCTGCTTCATCTCCTTATCGCAGTTGAGGTCGCAGCGACCGAAGGCCGGCGAAGCGCGGTACGGCTCGACAGAAGTCGTGTCGGCCTCGGTCACGACACCCGTTCCGAACTCGCTATTCACGGAGTAAGTGATGTTGGTCGCAAGGCGGATGCCGTTGAACTCGCCGGCGTAGCGGATACCCACATCCCAGTAGTTGTTCTCTCCGATCGAGCCGCCAAGCGTGAAGCCGGCGATGGTCGGGGTGCGGTACTGAATGTGCTCATTGCGGGTATTCAGCCAGTCGCCGGTGCCCTGGAAGAACTGGTTCCAGGTAAAGGCCGAGTAGCCGCCGGTCCCACTGTTGGCGATGCGGAACGCTGCCGGATGCAGGAACACGCCGTTCGACGCCGCCATGCCCTTGCCGGACAGATCGACGAGGATCGAGTTGTTGGCGAAGTTCGAACCATGACCGATCGATATGCGGCCAAGGCGGCTGTGCTCGATCCATGCCATGGCTTCACGGAGGGCGTTGGGGCCGCCGCCGAACAGCGCGCCGCCGAGGTCATCGCCACCGGGGGACTGGTTCACCCCGCTGGAATTGCTGGCATAAGACTGCAACTCGTACAGGAAGCCCGCAGTCACTTCAGGCGAGATCTTGGCCGAGCCGAGAAAGCGCCAGCGCGAGTTCGAGGCGTTCGGCCCCGTGACGTACATGTCATCGCTAATGCCGTCGTCCCAGAAGAGCAGTTCCTGCGAGATTTGGCCCGAGAGTGTGACCGAGACCTTGCGCGTGCCCTTGCGGACAGTCGTTGCCTCGAGCTCGGCCACACGCTCTTCGAGATCCGCGCAGCAGTTGCCGCCGAGGTCTGCGGCGGTTGCGGGGCTTAGACCCACAAGCAGCGCAGCGGCGGCGGCCATCGAAATTCGACCGAAAGTCGTCATCGATCCCCCATTCATATGTCTAGTCTCCATTTTTTCCGATGCTTCCAGCGCGGAAGCAGAGTGCGCAGCCCGGCTGCTAGTGGTGGCTCGCGTTCCTTCGAGACCGCACGCACGCGCCTCGAGCGCACGCCGTCGCGATGGAACGCTCTGAAAACAAAGCGGATACTCCAGTTGGTGCGTGGCCTGCGGCAGGCCGTCGGAACACCGGGCTTGCTTCAGCGCTTGCGATCTTCCGGGGACGGTTTGGCGCCGCGCCTGGGCAGATCGCGTGTGAGACCTCCACTGGAAGGACTCACCGTCGCCGCAACTAACGGTTGTGTGATAGAGGAGATGTACACCCTGTGCAAACGCATTGCGCGCATTGCGCGAGTTTAAACAACCTAAGGTGGATTTAATGCAACACTAGGTTGTGTCCGCCGGATCATTACCCGCGGGAAATCTAAGGCCTCGCCGTGCGGAAACTATTGCAGCCCGGGTGCTGCCCACCCCGATCTCGGGGCGAGCTCAAACGCTTGCGGCGGCCACCGAACCGGGGCCGCCGCGAAAAAAGGCCGTTGCTTTGGAAAGCGGACCGACCGTGCGGCCTTATGCAGGCATCGCGGTCTCGACGAGGCGCGCCCAGTACGAGACGCCCGCAGGAATCGCATCGTCGTTGAAGTCATAGGCCGGGTGATGCACGCCCGCCGTATCGCCGTTGCCGATAAATATGAAGGCGCCGGGCCGTGCTTCGAGCATGTAGGCAAAGTCCTCGCCGCCGAGCACGGGCGGTGCATTGTCGTTGACGGCGGCGTCGCCCGAGATCTCGCGCGCGATCTTGGTCGCGAAACGGGTTTGCGCCTCGTGATTCACGGTCACCGGATAGCCGTCCGTGTAGGTCAGCTTGATCTTGGCGCCGTGTGCCTTCGCAATGCCGTCGCAGATCTCAGTGATGCGCTGCTTCACGAGGGTGCGGATCTCTGGCTTGAGCGTGCGCACCGTGCCCTGCAGCCGTGCAGTCTGCGGGATGACGTTCATCGCATCGCCGGCGTGGAACATGGTGACGGAAACGACGGCGGACTGCACGGGGTCGACATTGCGCGCGACGATCGTCTGCAGTGCCGCGTGCAGCTGGCAGCCGATGGCGACGGGATCAATGCCGAGGTGGGGCTTGGCCGCGTGGGTGCCGACGCCTTCGATATCGAACTCGATGCGGTCCGATGCAGCGAGCAGAGGGCCCGGGCGCGTCGCGAAGTAGCCGACGGGGAGTCCCGGCGCCGTGTGCATTCCGTAGACTTCGTTCACGCCGAAGCGGTCCATCATGCCGTCGTCGACCATGGCCTTGCCGCCGGCGCCACCCTCCTCGGCAGGCTGGAAAATGACGACCGCCGTGCCGTCGAAGTTGCGGGTCTCGGCAAGATACTTCGCGGCCCCGAGCAACATGGCCGTATGCCCGTCATGGCCACAGGCGTGCATGGCGCCGGCAATCTTCGAGGCATAGGGCAGTCCCGTCAGCTCCTGCATGGGGAGCGCATCCATGTCCGCGCGCATCCCGATCACGCGGCCGGATTTGTTCGTCTTTCCGCGGATGACGCCGACGACGCCAGTGCGGCCGATACCCGGCACGACCTCGTCGCAGCCGAACTCGATGAGCTTGTCCTTCACGAGCGCCGCGGTGCGATGGACCTCATAGAGGATCTCCGGGTGCGCGTGGATGTCACGGCGCCATTCGGTGATCTCTTCCTTGAGTGCCGAGACGCGGTTGATGACAGGCATGGAGTTCCTCGAGGTGCTGGTGTGCGTGAATGCGGTAAATTGAGCGGAGGTATGAAACGCCTTCATCCCGTGCCGGTCAACGAGAAGGCGTGGCCTTGGGCTGCCGCGGGTGCAATGCTGTGCCGCGCGGGCGACTTCAGGCAGGCGCCCGTTCAGCGACCTTGTGGAACTCCCCCCTCAGCTTCAGTGCGAGCAAGCCCGGTGCTCCATTGCCCACGGGCCGTCCGTCGATCGAGACGACCGGCATGACGATGCTCGTCGCCGAGGTGATGAAGGCCTCGCGCGCCCCTTGCGCTTCCTCGATGGTGAACGGGCGCTCGACGACGGCAATGCCCTCGCGGGCCAGGACTTCGAGCAGCGTCGTGCGGGTGATTCCCGGAAGAATGGCCTTGTCCAGGGCGCGGGTGACGAGCTTGCCGTCGCGGTCGAGGATCCACGCATTGGCCGAGGCGCCTTCGGTGACATAGCCCTGCGCGTCCACGAACCACGCGTCGTTGGCACCGCCTTCCTTGGCGCGCTGCTTGGCCATGGTCGCGGGCAGCAGCATGACGGTCTTGATATCGCAATTGGCCCAGCGGACGTCCGGCGAGCTCTGGATGGCGATTCCTTTGGCGGCCTGCGCATCGCCCTTGGCGGCCGACGTCCGGCGCGCGAGGCAGATCACGGTCGGCAGCGTGTCCGGCGCAGGGAAAAAGAAGTCGCGCTTGGCGACGCCGCGGGAGACTTGCAGATAGACGAGGCCATTGTGCACGCGGTTGCGGCGGATGGTTTCGCGCAGCACCCGCCCCCAGGCGGCCCGGCTCATGGGCCCAGGGATCGTGAGCGCTGCGAGCGAGCGCTCGAGTCGCGCGAGGTGCCGCGTCTCGTCGGTCAGGCGGCCGTCTCGAACTTCGATCACCTCGTAGACCGCGTCGGCGAACTGGTTGCCGCGGTCCTCCGGGTGGATTGCGGCTTCGGCATAGGGCAGGTAGCGGCCATTCACGTAGACGGTGCGGGTCATCGGACCTCCGGATGCTTGGATTGGAGCGCGCCTGCTCGGTCTGGGCGCTCAGAAGAACTCGATCGAGACACGGAAGAGCTGTTCGACATCGCGCACGCTGTCTGCCGCCGCGAACAGGATCACATGATCCTTGACCTGGATCCGTGTCTCGCCGTCTGGAATGAGCACCTTGCCCCCTCTGACGATCGCGCCGACGCGCACACCATCGAGTTGTGGCAGGTCCTTGAGGGCCTTGCCGATGATGGGTGCGGTTTCCAGCGCCTCGGCCTCCATGAGCTCGCCGGCACCGTTGCTGACGGTGTGCACGGCGAGAATGCGCCCACGGCGCACGTGCTGGAGAATGCGGCTCACGGTGACGACCCGCGGGTTAATCTCGGAATCGATGTCGAACGAGCGGATCACGCTCGCATAGCCGGTGCTGTTGACGAGACAAAGGCTGCGCGCCGCGCCGAGCTGCTTGGCGAGCGCACAGGCGAGGATGTTGACCTGGTCGTCGTTCGTGAGCGCCACGATCGTGTCGGCGCTCGTGATCTCGGCCTCTCGGAGCAGTTCCTCCGAGAGTGCATTACCGTGCAGGACGACCGTGCGCTCGAGGCTGTCGGCGATCTCGATGGCGCGGGCGCGGCTCGCCTCGATCATCTTGACCCGGACGCCGGAGTGACGGCGTTCGAGCTCGCGCGCGACATAGAGGCCGACATTTCCGCCGCCCGCGATCACCACGCGGCGGGTCGGCGCCTCGGCCTGGCCGAAGATGCTGAGCGTCCGCGCCACCTGGCCGGCAGGTGTGACGACATAGACGTCATCGCCCTCCTCAATATGATCGTCGCTGTGGGGGATAATGATTTCGCCCTTCCGCTGAATGCCGACGACAACAGCCGGAAGATCGGGGAAGAGCTCGGAGAGCTGGCGGAGCGGCGTGTCGAGGACGGGGCAGTCGGCGTCGCAGGTGAGACCCATGGAGGTCACCGCGCCATCGGCAAAGCTAACCGTATCGAAGGCGCCGGGGAGCGAGAGCCGCCGCAGAACCATCTCGCCGACCTCGCGCTCGGGCGAGATGATGACGTCGATGCCCATGCAGCTGCGGCTGAAAAGCTTCGACCATTCCTTGTTGAGATAGGTGTGTGAGCGCACGCGCGCGATTTTGGTCGGCACGTCGAAGAGCGTGCCCGCGATCTGGGCCGCGATCATGTTGACTTCGTCGTGGAGCGTGACCGCGATGATCATGTCGCAATCGCGGGCGCCGGCCCGTTCGAGCACGTCCGGGTGTGCGCCGTTGCCGACGTAGGCTCGGGCTTCCAACGTATCGTTGACCTTCTGGACGAGGTCGGCACGCACGTCGATCATGGTGACGTCGTTGCCCTCGGCCGAGAGTTGCTCGGCTATGCCGTAGCCGACCTGGCCGGCGCCGCAGACGAGTACCTTCATAGAAGTGCGCCTCCGGGCGTTTGGCTTTGGCTCTCGTCTACAGCCAGAGTCGGCGCCCGACAACGGCAAGCAGGGTAATGTGCACGTCTCCCATGCAACTCAAACCGGCGCGCCGGATTTCTGGGCCTTGACGGCGGCGTAGTAGGCCCAGAGCAGCCGCGCGGCTACCCCGCGCCATGGCCGCCAGCGTTCGGCCATCTCCTCGAGCTCCGCGAGCGTAAGGCGTTCGCCCTGCTTGGCCGCAATGGCCGCCGCGATCTGCAGGGCCAGGTCGCCAGCCGCGAAGGCATCGGCACGTCCGAGACAGAACATGAGGTAGATGTCGGCCGTCCACGGGCCGATTCCGCTGACCTGGCGGAGGCTTTCGTGGACCGTGCTTTCAGGCGCTGTCGCCAGTGCGTCCAAATCGAGCTGGCCGGATGTGACAGCCGCCGATATCGCGCGGAGCGTTCGGACCTTGCCGCCCGAGAGGCCGGCCGCGCGCAGAACGTCGTCCGGTGCTGCCAGGATCTTGTCGGCATCCAGCGGCCGCAGCGCCGCCTCGAAGCGCCCCCAGATGGCGGCCGCGCTGGCGATCGAGAGCTGTTGCCCGACGATGATGCGAGCGAGACCCTCGAAGCCAGCCTGGTTGCGGCGAAGCGGGGGATAGCCGGCGACGTCATGGGCGTGACGCAGGATCGGGCATTTGCGACGGAGCGCGCGCACACCGGTGCGGATGTGATCTTCCGTCTCGATGATGAGGACGGTTGGGCGTTTCTGATTTTTGGCAGGCGGCATCAACGGCGGCTCAGATCGCATTTCGGGTGGTGCTACCAGGGGCGGGAGCCTGCCAGAGCAGGCCATCGGATGGAACCCGGAATCGACGGCGTCAGCCAACACTCCTGACATTCCCGCCGCTGCCGCGCCGCCAGCCTTGGCTCGCGCGATCGACGAGCATGAACTCGGCGAGGTTCTCGAGCGTGATCAGGCCCATCACCTTCTCGCTGTCGTCGACGACGCCGACCAGCGGCTTGCCGCTCGAATGCAGCAGCTCGGCGGCCTCCGACAGCGGCGCGCGGTAGTTGATCGTCGGGATGTCCCGCTCCATGACGTCCAGCACCGGCGTATCGGGGCCGCTGCTCGACAGCGCCTGGATCATGCCGTCGCGGGTCAGCACGCCGCGCAGCCGACCGGCGCCGTCCGTGATCGGGAACTCCCGCTGCGAGGTGCCGAGCAGCGCGCTCACGGCATCGCCGACGCTGGCGTTCGTTTCGAGATGCGTGAAGGACGTGATGGTGGCATCCCGTATGTTGGCGCGCTTGGTCGCGTCGCCGAGTTCGACGGCATAAGTCTCGTGGCTCGCGGCGAGGAACACGAACAGCGCAATGAAGATCAGCAGCGGGTTGCCGAAGAGCCCGAGAAAGCCGAGGCCGAAGGCCGCTGCCTGGCCGATGCGGGCGGCGATCCGCGTCGCCGTCACCTTGTCGAGCTTGTAGGAGAGCAGGGCTTTGAGTGCTCGCCCCCCGTCCATGGGGAAGGCCGGGAGCAGGTTGAACACCACCAGCATGATATTGATCAGCGCGAGCCTGGACACGAAATCGATGTTCTGGAGGGCCGCCGGATCGGATTGGCTCCCGCCGAGGTTGGCACCGAAGACTACGATCAGAACGATAGCGATGACGACGTTGACCGCCGGCCCGGCGAGCGCGATCAGCAGCTCCTGAGTGGGGTTGTCGGGCATCCGCTCGATGCTCGCGACGCCGCCGATCGGTAGCAGGATGATATCCTTGGTGCCGATGCCGAACCGCCGGGCCATGAGCACGTGGCCGTACTCGTGCAAGAGGACGCAGGCGAAGATGGCGACGATGAAGCCCACGGCGGCGAAGCCCGCGGCCGCCCCGCCCTGGGCGCCGGCAACCAGTCCGAACCACGCCAGCAGCAGAAAGAAGGTCAGGTGAATGCGGACCTCGGTGCCGGCGATACGGCCGAGGGATATCGACCAACCCATCATGCGCTGCGCCTTCCGAGTTCATCACACTCTGCAGGAGCTTAGCAGAAGCAGCGGAATGCTGCGACCGGTGGAATCCGCCTGCGGAAAAGGTGGCAGAGCCCGTTGATATGCGGCGCACAAACTGTCTGTGTCCGTGTACACAATAGGTCGTGCCCTTTTGCTCATGTAGACACTTAAAGCTTATTAAAATACTGATTGTTTTCAAATGGTTAGTAGGCATTGCTCGCGGAGTGAATACCTCGCGCGGGCGGCCGCTTATCCACAGAATGTGAATGTGTCAAGAAGGGAGGTGCATAAATTGGGATGATGCTGTATATATCTTAGGCGTCGGAGCGTCTTATCGGGCGGGATAAGAGGCACTGGCGGGATCAGTGTCGGCATCTTGTGGGTTGCCGGTGTGCGGGGTGTGTCATGTTAGTCAAGCCCATGATCATGGTGATCGTTTCGGCGTTGCTCGGCCCCGCGATGGGAGTCGGGCTTTTTCTTTTGATGCAGGTCCACTGACGCCGGGACCGCGGTCGCATATTTATTTTTTCCATCTCCCTGGAGATGGTCGAATACCAATGCCGTAGACTTTTGGAGGCGCCGCTTCTGCGTGCGTCAACGCTTAGGTGTTGTACTGGGTGGACGAGCGGCACCATTGCTGTCGATCGCCTCGCGAATGGCCTGGGCGAGTTTCGCCTGGCGGTAGGGCTTCATCAGTACCTTGATGCGCAGCGCATTGGTTTCGCGGTCGTCGATCAGCCCACCCGCGTATCCCGTGGTCAGCAGGACGGCGATCCCAGGATGTGATGTGCGCAGGCGCTGGGCGAGCTCAAGCCCCGAGACGCCACCCGGCATCATGTAGTCGGTGAAGACGACCACGGGTTTGAGGCCGTCCGCGATCGCCTTGAGTGCCGCGTTCGCATCCCCGACCGCATGGACCTCGTAGCCGAGCGCCGCCAGCCGCTGAACGGTAAGCCGCCGCACGTTGGCATCGTCCTCGACGGCCAGCACCATCTCGCCCTGACCGAGCAGCATCGGCTCCTCCCGCCGCGCTACCGGCTCCGTGCCATCATCGGCGTCGGCGCGCGGCAGGTAGATGCGGACCGTCGTGCCCTTGCCGATCTCGCTGTACAGCGTCGCATTGCCACCGGACTGGCGGGCAAAGCCGTAGACCGACGCCAGGCCGAGACCGCTGCCCTTGCCCGGCGCTTGGGTCGTGAAGAACGGCTCGAAAGCCCGCTCGGCGACCTCAGGCGACATGCCACGGCCATTGTCGGTGACTGACAGCACGACGTACTGCCCGGCCGGAAGACCGGGGATCAGCTCCGCTCCGGCGGCATCTAGCGTTGCGTTTCGCGTTTCGACGACGATGCGGCCACCGACCGGCATGGCGTCGCGCGCGTTGATGACGAGGTTGACGATTGCGGTCTCGATCAGCCCCGGATCGGCACGCGTCATCCAGAGATTGCCCGCCGGCATCACATCCAGAACGATGTTGGAGCCGATCGTCCGGCGCAGCAGGTCCGCCACTGCGGTCACCATGCTGTTGAGTGAGATTTTCTGGCTTTCGAGGCGCTGGCGGCGCGCGAACGTGAGCAGGTGATCCGTGAGCTGGGCGCCCTTCTCGGCTGCCTCTTTGACTTCGCGCAGGAGCTCGATCTGGCCATTGTCCGAGAGGCGCGGCTCGAGCAGCTCGAGATTGCCGACGATCACCGTCAGAAGGTTGTTGAAGTCATGGGCAATGCCGCCGGTGAGCTGGCCGATCGCTTCGAGGCGTTGGGCCGTGCGCGTCGCCGTCTCGCGCTTCAACTCGCGCGTGACGTCGCGCACGAGGGCGACGTAGCCGACGCCGACATTGGCGCCATCGCGCACCTCGGACCACACCGCTTCGCCCGGAAAACGCTCGCCGTTGCTGCGGCGGAAGTTGGCGATGATGGGAGCCTGCGGCTGCTGCAGCTGACGTTCGAGCGACGGTGCCGTCGCGGTGTGCCGCGCGGCTTCTGCTGCATCATCGAACAGCATACCTATAGGCTGGCCGACGATCTTCCCCGGCTCGTAGCCGAAGATGCGTGCGAAGGCCGGATTCGCGACTTGGATCTTTTGATCCATGTCGGTGACGACGAACGCGTCCGGGACACTCTCGAAGATCGAATGAAAAAGCGCCTCTTCGCGGGCGAGCTGGCGCTCGGTCAGCCGCTGCTGGCGAAGGTCGACCATGATCCCGGTGAAATAGCCGACACCTCCGTCCTCGAACTCGCCGACGGAGAGGTGGACAGGCACGCTCGAGCCGTCCTTGTGCTGGCCGACCACCTCGCGGCCGATGCCGATGATGCGTCGCTCACCGGTCGAGAGATAGCGCCCGATGTAGCCGTCGTGAGCCGCCGCCAGATCCTTCGGCATGAGCATCGAGACATTGCGGCCGATCAGCTCCGCCTCGGTATAGCCGAACATGCGCTCGACGGCCGGATTAGCCCCTTGCACGATGCCGCGTGCGTCGATGGTGACAATGGCCGAGACCGCCGAGTCGAGGATGGCTTTGAGGCGAGCCGCATCTTTACTGACTGTGCTCATGTCGCCTTGTCTTTGCAGCGGTTGGCGGCCGTCCGAACCTCTTCGAGGCGAACGGCGGGGCCTGTCGGGGAACCTTGATGGCGATCAAAGCCTTCAGCCGACAGCGGGCTAACGTTCACCCTCCAGGGTAACCTATTTGGAGTGTCGAACATGGCAAGTTCATCCTGGCTACCAAGCCTCTTCGGTGACCGCAAGGATCAGGCCGATCCTTTCCTCGCTCTGCGCAAGCAGATGGACGATGTGCTGGACGGCTTTTTCACGGGTGCATCGGGCACCTTCCTACCGAACGTAGATGTCAGCGAGACGGACAAGGAGATCCGCATCGTAGCCGAGCTGCCCGGTGTCGAGCGCAAGGACATCGACGTTACGCTGGTCGGCAACCAGCTCACCATCAAGGGCGAGAAGCGCAGCGAGCACGAGGAGAAGGGCGAAAAGGACGAGAAGTCCGGCCGCCAGTACCGTCGTGTCGAGCGCCGCTTCGGCTCGTTCGAGCGCACGCTGGCGCTGCCCTATCATGTCGAGCAGTCGGCTGTCGCGGCGGACTTCAAGGACGGCGTGTTGACCGTGACGGTCACATAGCCGGCCGAAGCCGCCACGAAGGCACGTAAGATCGAGATCACGTCGCAGCCCCAGTAGGCTCGCGCGGCGCCCTCGGCGCGCAATCACTATGCGGCGGTACCTGTCGTCGGCGCATCCGGCACGGCATCAAGTGCGCCGTCGGGGAGGTCCTGCGGATCGCCGCCGCACCAGTTCGTGAGCACGAGCTCGAGGTCGTCCGGCTCGAAGGGCTTGGCGAGGTAGTCGTCCATGCCGCCGTCGAGGCAGCGCTTGCGATCCTCGCTGAAGGCATTGGCGGTGAGCGCCACGATCGGAGGTCGGCGCCCGCCAGCCTCGTCGAACATGTCCTTGATCAGGCGCGTGGCCTCGAGGCCATCGACCTCGGGCATGAGTACATCCATGAACACGAGGTCGAAGGGCGGCGCAGTGCCGTCGATTGTCGCGCGCATAGCTTCTACGGCCTCGCGACCATTGGTTACGCGCTCGACGCGACACCCCGAGCGCTCGATCATGCGCATGGCGAGCAGCGCGTTGATGTCGTTGTCCTCGGCGAGCAGCACGCGCATGTCGCCGTATCCGGGGCGCGAGCTGACCGTGTCAGGCATCTCGTGTCGCGGCAGGGTCGCCGTCGTGCGCTGAGTGCCCGCGCGGGTGATGACCTGCGTCACGATCGAGGAAGGCCGCACCGGACGGACGAGATAGGCATCGAAGCCGCTGGCCTTGAATGCCGGGAGCGAGGGGCGGCTCGACGGCTCGATCAGCACGACGCCGCGCACGGTGCTCTTGTCGCCCTGGCGTAGCGCATCGAGAAGTTGTCGCGCCGCCTCGATGCCGCTCTCGCCGCCGATCAACAGCGCACTGAAGCGCCGCATCGGTGCGCGCGGACCCCGTGTCAGCCGATGGGCATCGGCGACGCTGCTTTCGACCGCCTCGAAACCGAGTGATCGCAGAACCTCGGCGACGATGCGCCGCTCGACTGGCCCGTCGAGGGCGACGAGAATCACTTGCGGCTCTCCAGCGCGCGTCGGCACATCGAGCACCGGGCGGCTGCGTGGCATCACGCCGGCCGTCAGGCTCAACGTGAAGGTCGAGCCGATGCCGGGCGCGCTCGTCACGCTGATATCGCCGCCCATGCCACGCGCGAGTCGTCGCGAGATCGCGAGTCCGAGGCCGGTGCCGCCGCGCTGTCGGCGCATGGCTTCGTCCGTCTGCTCGAATTCGCTGAAGAGCGTGGGGAGTGTGCTCTCGGCAATGCCGATGCCGGTGTCGGTGATACGGATGGACAGCCGCGCGGTCGCACCGGAAGGTTCGAGCTCGCCGTTGACCCGGACCGCGATGCCGCCCCGGTCGGTGAACTTGATGGCGTTGCCGATGAGGTTCAGGAGGATCTGGCGCAGCCGCATGGCATCGCCGATGACGAGCTTCGGCAGCGACGGCTCAATCCACCAGGCTAGATCGAGCTTCTTCTCGCTCGCCTTGGACTGAAGCAGCTCGACGGCGGACTCGATACATTCATCGAGCGCAAAGGGCTCGGCCGCGATCTCGAGCCTGCCGGCTTCGATGCGCGAGAAGTCGAGGATCTCGTCGATCAGCGCCAGCAGCGTGCGCGCGGACTCCTCGATGGCACGAGCATAGGTTCGCTGGTCGGCGCTGAGCGGTGTCTCCGCCAACAGGGACGACATCCCGAGGATGCCGTTCATGGGCGTACGGATCTCATGGCTCATGGTCGCGAGGAAGCGCGACTTCGCCCGGTTCGCGGACTCCGCAGCATCGCGCGCTGTCTCTAGCTCCTGCTCGATGCGTCGCTGGTCGGTGATATCGCGCCCGACGCGCTGGATCTCTGTGCCGAGCCCATCGATGGTCGGCGCGGTCTGCTGCTCGAAGGCGAACCAGCGTGGGCCGATCGGCGTCAGCAGCCTGAGCTCGAAGGGTGGCGTGATGGCTGCGGGAGGGCTCTCGGCTGCCGGCCAGCCGGCACCGGCCGCCACTGCAGGCGCGAAGCTCGTGCCAAGCACATCCTCGGCATCGACGCCGAATGTCCGACAGAACGATCGGTTGACGAACGTCAGTCGGCCTTCCAGGTCCGTTCGGCTGATTACGTGGCTCTGCCGATCGAGGAGATCGCGGTAGCGCGCTTCGTTGTCGCGCAGTTCCCACTCGAGATCCTTGAGGCGCTCCAGATCCGGATACGTCTCGCCGAGACTAAGCTCCGCGTGCCGACGCCGCTTCCGGTCGCGCAGTGCCCGCAAGGCAATGCGTTCGGCAACGCCGGGGCGCTGGAGCAGGCGCGCAAGGCGGCGCAGCACCATGGAGCCGTCGCGGATGGTGAGCGATGGTTCGCCGTGAGGCAGGTCGTGCCGTGCCACGCCGTCGGACACAGCATCGTCCCTGGGCGATGGCGCGGCCTCGCCGTTCTTTTCCTTGCGGTTGGGCACCGGACGCGTACTCCCCACGGATCACCCCGACTGAACGCCGATCCAAACAGAGGAGTCTTGCTGAAGGATTACGGACTTGGGCTAAAGTGACCGAACGGTTAAGACGACGGCGAAAGTCGTTTGCTGGGCTGCCGCCGGGACGACGGTAGCGACCCAAGAACATTGAGGAGACGTCGAATGGGGCCGCTGAAGGGTGTCCGTATCATCGAGATGGCCGGCATCGGGCCGGCCCCGTTCTGCGGCATGATGCTTTCCGACATGGGAGCGGAGGTTATCCGGGTCGACCGTTCGGACGGCGCCGACCTGGGTCTCCCCGGCCGTGAGCCACGTTTCGAGGTGCTGCACCGGGGGCGGCAGTCGGTCGCTGTCGATGTGAAGAGCGAGGCCGGGCGGGACATCGTTCGCCGGCTGGTGAAGGATGCGGATGCAATCATCGAGGGCTTCCGCCCGGGTGTCATGGAGCGGCTTGGCCTCGGGCCGCAGGCCCTCTGGGAGGTTAACCCGCGCCTCGTGTTCGGCCGCATGACCGGCTTCGGCCAGGACGGTCCCATGGGGCCCCGCGCCGGCCACGACATCAACTACATCGCGCTCTCGGGCGCCCTTCATGCCATTGGTCAGAAGGATGGACCGCCGATCCCGCCGCTCAATCTGGTCGGCGATTTCGGTGGCGGCGGGATGCTGCTCGCCTTCGGCGTGGTCTGCGGCATTCTCGAAGCCCGTACTTCCGGCAAGGGACAGGTCGTGGATGCGGCCATGGTTGACGGCGCCTCGCTGCTCATGGCGGGTATCTACGGCTTTCTCGGCGGTGGCATGTGGAAGGACGAGCGCGGCGAGAACATTCTCGACACGGGCGCGCCCTGGTACGGCGTCTACGAGACCAGGGATGGCAAGTGGGTGTCCATCGGCTCGATCGAGAAGCGCTTCTATGCCGAGCTGCTGGAGCGGCTCGGGATCGCGGGCGAGGACCTGCCGAAGCAGCATGACCGCGCCGGCTGGCCAAGGCTCGCCAAGCGCTATGCCGAAGTTTTCAAGACTCGCACGCGCGACGAATGGTGTGCCGTCTTCGCGGACAGTGATGCGTGCTTCGCGCCGGTGCTCGCGATGAAGGAAGTGACAACCCATCCGCACAATGCTGCCCGTTCGACATTCGTCGAGCGCGATGGCGTGGTCCAGCCGGCGCCGGGACCGCGCTTCAGCCGCACGCCGCCGGCGATTGCCGGACCCTCCAAGGCTGCAGGGGCCGACAGCGAGGCCGTATTGAAGGCCGCAGGTTACTCGCCGAGCGAGATCGCAGCCCTCATCGAGCGCGGCGTCGTCAGCACGCCCGGCTGATGCAAGAAAAGCAGGAACCAACGACATGGACTTTTCCCTGACCGAGGAGCAGCAGGGCATTCGCGATGCCGTGCTCAAGGTCTGCGCTCAATTCGATGATGCCTACTGGCTCGAGAAGGACCGCCACGGCGGCTTTCCCGTCGAGCTGCATCAGGCGCTCGCGGCCGACGGCTGGCTCGGCATTGCCATGCCGGAAGCCTACGGTGGCGCGGGTCTCGGCATCACCGAGGCCGCGATCATGATGCAGGCGATTGCTGAATCGGGCGCCGGCATGCAGGGCGCTTCGGCGATCCATATGAACATCTTCGGCCTGAACCCCGTCGTCGTCTTCGGCACCGAGGAGCAGAAGCAGCGCTCGTTGCGGCCGCTCATCGCCGGCAATGAAAAGGCCTGCTTCGCCGTCACCGAGCCGAACGTCGGCCTCGACACGACGCGGCTCAAGACACGCGCCGTGCGCGACGGCAACTCGGGCTACAAGGTCCATGGTGCCAAGATCTGGATCTCGACGGCGCAGGTCGCCGAGAAGATGCTGCTCCTCGCGCGCACCACGCCGCTCGAGGAAGTAAAGAAGCCCACGGAAGGCCTCTCGCTGTTCTACACGACGATCGATCGCAAGACGGTCGAGGTGCGTGAGATCGAGAAGATGGGTCGCAAGGCCGTCGACTCAAATCAAGTCTTCTTCGACGGCTTCCACATCCCGATCGAGGATCGCATCGGCGAGGAAGGCAAGGGCTTTCAGTACATCCTGCACGGCATGAATCCCGAGCGCATTCTGATCGCCTCGGAGGCCGTGGGCCTCGGCCGCGTCGCCATCGAGCGCGCGACGCAATATGCCAAGGATCGCGTCGTGTTCGGCCGGCCCATCGGCCAGAACCAGGCCATTCAGCATCCACTGGCGCGCTGCTGGATGAATCTCGAAGCGGCGAACCTCATGGTCTTCAAGGCAGCCTCGCTCTACGATTGCGGCCTGCCTTGCGGCGTCGAGTCGAACGCGGCGAAGTATCTCGCCGGCGAAGCCGGTTTCGAGGCCTGCGAGACCGCGATCATGACCCACGGTGGCATGGGCTATGCGAAGGAGTTTCACGTCGAGCGCTATCTGCGCGAGATCTTCATCGCCCGCATCGCGCCCGTTTCGCGCGAACTCATTCTCTCGCACGTTGCCGAGCGCCAGCTCGGCCTGCCTAAGTCATATTGATTTTTTCCCTCGCCCCGCTCTTGCGGGGAGAGGGTTAGGGTGAGGGGCGGCGGCAAACGCCGACGTTCCGCAAGGTTCCGCCCCTCATCCCGACCTTCTCCCCGTAAGAACGGGGAGAAGGGGAAAGAGTGGGCAATCCACCTCGCATCTTCAATTCTCTTTGTGGTCCGTGATAGCGACGCGATCGGGATCGTCCTGGGCGCGGCGCTCGAAGCTCAGGAAGTCGTAGTAGCCGCAGCGACCCGGCCCCGGATAGGAGCGGCACACCGAGGGGCGCCCTTTGTAGATCGTGCAGCGACGCTCCTCCGTGTCGAAGAAGCGGCAGATCTTGCCGAAGTGCGGATCGGCCTTACGCCTCAGCAGATACTTGTGCCCGTGCGCGCTCTTCGTATAGCGCTTCGCCGCCGTGTCGAAGTCGACCCCGTGAAAGCGTGCCAGCCGCTCTACATCCCGCTTGTTGATGGCGATTACCGGATAGGAGCAGCAGAAGCCGGGGCACTTCAGGCAATTGTACACGTGGTGAGTATCCTCGTGACTGAGAGCGGGCTGCATAACAGCACCCGCGCGCGGCCTGCAAGCACAAGCCTCGGCATCGATTGTGCGCCCGTTCGGCCAGGAGGCCAAGCGCGTAGCGTAGCGCCGCTCCGAAGCTGCCGTTCCGATGTTGGACATATGTTGGATTGACGGGGAGGGGCGCCGGGGCTAGGTGCATGGTCGCGCGCCTCGGCCGGCTGCTGGCCGGGGCGCGCTTTCTCTTATCCGGGACCTGTTGCCGGGACGCTTCGGGATCGTTTGTCTGATGACCAGTGATGTGCCTGCCGTATCGACGCGGCCAACGATGCCTGAGGATCTCCCGGCCATCGTGGCGCTGCAGGCACGTGCGTTCAGCCCCGGCCGCTTCGCGCGGACGGCCTATCGCATACGCGAGGGTGCGTCGGATTTCTCGCCCTATTGCCGCGTGGCCCTGATGGGCGATCGTCTCATTGCTGCCGTCCGCATGACCCCCCTCACCATCGCCGGACGCCCGGGTGCGCTGCTGCTGGGACCGCTTGCCGTCGAGCCTGAGCTTGCCGGTCGGGGATATGCGCGCAGGCTTGTCGCCGAAGCGCTCGACGCCGGTCGTGCGGGCGGGGAGAGCCTCGTGCTTCTCGTTGGCGACATGGCTTACTACGGACGCCTCGGTTTCGCACCGGTGCCGCCAGGGCGCATCATGTTGCCAGGGCCTGTCGATCCGGCCCGCCTGCTCGCAGCCGAGCTCGAACCCGGTGCACTCGAAAAGTTCCGCGGGATGGTTGCTGCACACTCATAGCGGCCATTCCGCAGCCGACGTGACCACAACGCCTTTACTGTTGCGGTGCGCTTCGGATCAATGGTGAAAAGACAGATCAAGCTGCAGAAATTCACTGGGAGGGCTTCGCAGTGAGCACCTACGCCAAGGTCTACGCCGACTGGAAACGCTGCCCGGCGAAATTCTGGGGCGATGCGGCGGAAGAGATCGACTGGGTGAAGCCCGCGACCAAGGTATTCGACCCGCATCTAGGCGAGTATGGCCGCTGGTTCGTCGGCGCCGAGTGCAACACCGCCTACAATTGTCTCGACCGTCATGTTGCCGCCGGTCGCGGCAAGCAGAAAGCGCTGATCTACGACAGCCCCGTCACCAAGACGGTCAAGTCCTATACCTATGCCGAGCTGACCGACGAAGTCGCCACGCTCGGCGCCGTGCTGCAGGATCTCGGTATCCAGAAGGGCGACCGCATCATCGTCTACATGCCGATGATCCCCGAGGCGGCGATCGCCATGCTCGCTTGTGCTCGCATCGGCGCCATTCATTCGGTGGTGTTCGGCGGTTTCGCCGCGAACGAGCTCGCGACCCGCTTCGACGATTGCCAGCCTGTTGCTGTGCTGACGGCAAGCTGCGGCGTCGAGACGGCCCGCATCATCCCGTACAAGCCGCTCCTCGACAAGGCCATCGAGCTCGCCGCGCACAAGCCGAAGCACTGCATCATCGTCCAGCGGCCCATGGAGAAGGCCTCGCTCATTGCCGGACGCGATCACGACTGGGCGACGCTCACTGCCGATGCAAAGAAACTTGGCCGCAAAGCCGAGTGCGTGACCGTTGCGGCCACGGATCCCCTCTACATCCTCTACACCTCGGGTACGACCGGCGCGCCTAAGGGCGTGGTACGCGACAATGGCGGTCACATGGTCGCTCTCAAGTGGACCATGAAGAACCACTACGGCGTCGATCCGGGAGAGGTTTTCTGGGCGGCATCGGACGTAGGCTGGGTCGTCGGCCACAGCTACATTGTCTACGCGCCGCTGCTGCACGGGGCGACCAGCATCCTCTATGAGGGCAAGCCCGTCGGTACGCCCGACGCCGGTGCCTTCTGGCGCGTCATCTCAGAGCACAAGGTGGCGGCGATGTTCACCGCGCCGACGGCCTTTCGCGCCATCAAGCGCGACGATCCTAATGGCGAGTTCATCAAGAAGTACGACCTCTCTGCCTTCCGCACGCTCTTTCTCGCCGGCGAGCGCGCCGATCCCGAGACCATCAAGTGGGCCGAGATCCATCTCAAGGTGCCTGTTCTCGATCACTGGTGGCAGACCGAGACGGGCTGGCCAATCGCTGGCAATCCCGTTGGGCTCGGCACGCTGCCCGTCAAGTACGGTTCGCCGACCGTGCCCATGCCCGGCTACGACCTGCAAGTACTCAACTCCGAGGGCGACGAGGTGCGGCGTGGCGAGACCGGCACGCTGGCGATCCGCCTGCCGCTGCCGCCGAGCTGCCTGCCGACGCTCTGGAACAACGACGCGCGCTTTCGCTCGAGTTATTTGTCGGAGTTCAAGGGCTACTACACGACGTCCGACGCCGGCTACATCGACCAGGACGGCTATGTGTTCGTCATGGCGCGCACCGATGACGTGATCAACGTCGCCGGCCATCGTCTCTCGACGGGGCAGATGGAAGAGGTCGTCGCCAAGCACAAGGACGTCGGCGAGTGCGCGGTGATCGGCGTTGCCGATCAGCTCAAGGGGCAGATTCCCATGGGCTTCATCGTGCTCAATGCGGGCGTGAACCGCAGTGCCAAGGAAATCGAGTCCGAGGTCGTCAAGCTGGTGCGCGACGAGATCGGGCCGGTCGCCGCCTTCAAGCAGGTTATGACCGTGCAGCGTTTGCCGAAGACACGCTCGGGCAAGATCCTGCGCGGCACCATGCGCGCGATCGCCGATGGCGAGCAATGGAAGATGCCGGCGACCATCGATGACCCGGCCATCCTCGATGAGATCACCGGCGTCATGGACACCAGGGGCATGATCAGCAAGGAGCGGGCGGGGTCCTGACCGCACAGCTCGGTCCTGCTCATGAGATCTGCCACTATTCGGAATAGCTGCTTCTACGAAAATCAGAAAGAACGTCGACTGTTCGCGCAAATCTGTTTCGATTTTAGAAATATTCCAAGCGCCTCAGGTCGAGGCGAATATCAATTTGGCGGGGGTCCGCGCGCACCGTCCGAGAAGGGATTGCTCGTACATGGGTATTGATGGACCAGGGGCAATCGTGGCCTGCTGGGAGCAGCTCCACGAGGCTGTGCTCGAGCTTGCCACACGGTGCGCAACGCCGCGCCAGCGCCTGCTGGCAGTTGCCGAGCGGCAGCTTTTGATTGTTGCAGATCTTGGCAGCCAGCTCGATGACCGCGATCTCCGCGCATGGATCGCGCGTCTCGTGCGGCGGCTGCAAGGCACGCACAATGCGCCAACGCGCTCGGCCGTATTCTCAACCATCAATGCCATGTCGGACGAGGAGGTCGATGCAGTCCTGCTCGACATCATCTCGATCTATGACGAGGTCACGCGCGTCGAGATTATCGAGCGACTGCGCGCGATCGCGGCCTAGATTTCTCGCGGCTGTGCGGCTTTCGTGAAGGCGGCGACGTAGTCCATGAGCGCGTCCGAGGCGGCCGCCGCGGCTTCCGGATCACCTGATGCAACCGCACGGGCCTGCGCCGCGTGAAGACGCGCGCTGAGCGGTAGGTCGGCCGTGTCGCGGTGGTTCTGGTACCAGTAGCGCCGCGACAGCCCGGCAAGAAGCTGCATGGTGCGCACCGCAAATGCATTGTGCGCCGCATCGAGCATGAGGAGGTTCATCTCGCGGTCGAGGCGGAGGAACTCCAAGGCATCGCTCGCGCGGCCGGTCCGGTCGAGGCCATCCGCAATGGCTGAGAAGGCGGCACGCTGCTCCTCGGTCGCCCGCGCCGCCGCATTGCGGCTGATCAGGCGTTCGAGCTCGCGACGCACCTCGATTACGAGAAGCTGCTCCGCGGCATCGATCGGCGTGACCTGGACGCCGCGCCGCGGCAGGATGGTTACGAGACCTTCGCGCGCGAGGCGCTGAAGCGCTTCGCGGATGGGCGTGCGGCCGAGACCGACGGTCTCAGCCAAAACCTGCTCGGACAGGAACTCGCCGGGTGCCAGCAGCAGCGTCGAGATCATCTCCTCGAGCCGCGCATGGGCGAGGTCCGTCAGCGTCGTCGTTTTGACGGTCGGGTCCATGCTCAAGTTCCGAATATTCTGCGACACGGGAGAAGCCTCTGGTAGCGTTTGCGTTTCTCTATTCAAAGACTGGTTTGGAGTCACGCGGGAAAAATGCCTGCTTTTAGGTCAGCCTTGGCGCCTTGATATAGATAGGACTCGAGACGACCGAACGGGAGGGCTTGCCAAATGCCCCCGCTTAGGGCTAAACAGCCGCCATCTCACACGCACACCTACCGCGCCGCACCTGATCAAAAGCCCAGGTCGACGCTCCGGTGGGCTTTTTGCTTGTCCATTACGGCGCAAGCAGGGCCTTCTCGGGTGGGCGGAGGACCAACCGGAAAACAGGAAGACACGTCGCATGGCACTGCCTGCATTCAATATGCGTCAGCTTCTGGAAGCTGGCGTGCACTTCGGCCACCAGAGCCACCGCTGGAACCCGAAAATGGCGCCCTTCATCTTCGGCGCCCGCAATAATATCCATATCGTCGACCTCGCGCAGACCGTGCCTCTGCTGCACCAAGCGCTGGTTGCGGTGAGCGATGTCGTCGCCAAGGGCGGCCGCGTGCTCTTCGTCGGCACCAAGCGGCAGGCCGGCGAGGCTGTCGCCGATGCGGCCAAGCGTTCGGCCCAGTACTACATCAATCACCGCTGGCTCGGCGGCACGCTGACCAACTGGAAGACGATCTCGCAGTCCATCCGGCGCCTGCGTCAGCTCGACGAGATGCTTAGCGGTGACACCCACGGGCGCACCAAGAAGGAGCTGCTCAACCTCACGCGCGAGCGCGACAAGCTCAATCAGGGCCTCGGCGGCATCCGAGACATGGGCGGCCTTCCCGACCTCCTGTTCGTGATCGACACGAACAAAGAAGATATCGCCATCAAGGAAGCGCGGAAGCTCAAGATTCCGATCGTCGCGGTCGTCGATACGAACTGCGATCCCGACGGCATCGACTTCCCGGTCCCCGGCAATGACGACGCTGGACGCGCGATCACACTGTACTGCGACCTCGTCGCGCGCGCCGCCATCGACGGTCTCGGCCGTGGTCAGAGCTCGTCGGGCGTCGACGTCGGCGCATCCGAAGCGCCGCCCGAGGAGGAACTGCCCGAAGCGCCGGCATTCGTCGGCATCGACGCGCCGCGCGGCGAGGCGGACGATCTCAAGCGCATCAGCGGGATCAGCCCGAAGCTCGAGCAGAGCCTCAACGATCTCGGCGTCTACCATTTCTGGCAGCTCTCGGATCTCGACGCGAACGGCATTGCAGCGCTCGATGCCGCGCTCAAGCTCAACGGTCGTGTCGCCCGCGACAACTGGGTGACCCAGGCCAAGAAGTTCGTCGACGCGGCGGCCGCCTGACGTTAGGCCGCCGCCCCCGTCGTCGTTGTGCGATGGGTTGACTATATAAAGAACAGAATGCACGCCGCCGCTAGTGTCCAGATTCCGAAGTTCGCCTAACCTAGATGCTGGTGTTCCGAGCGAACTTCGGAAGCAAAAGGGACACTAGGATCATAGTCTTGCTAGTGTGATTCAGATCGAGAATTTCGCTCGGTACCGTGCCGCGAGATCCGGCGAATTTCTCTATCATCACACTAGTGCGGCGTGCGCATTTTATGCAGCAGCATCGGGCCTTCCGCCCGCGCTGCCCGAACCAAGACAGGACAGCCAATGGCAAACGTAACCGCCAGCATGGTCAAGGAGCTGCGCGACAAGACCGGCGCAGGCATGATGGACTGCAAAGCGGCGCTGACCGAAACCGGCGGCGACATCGAGCAGGCGATCGATTGGCTGCGCAAGAAGGGTCTCTCCAAGGCTGCCAAGAAGGCTGACCGCATTGCTGCGGACGGCCTCATCGGTGTTGCTGTCGAGGGTACGATCGGCGCGCTCGTCGAAGTCAACTCCGAGACCGATTTCGTCGCGCGCAACGAGACCTTTCAGGTGATCGTGCGGCAGGTCGCGGTGCTCGCCATGAAGGCCGACGGCGATCTCGCGAAGCTGCTTGCCACGCCCTATCCGGGCAAGGGGCATTCCGTCGACGAGCACGTCAAGGAGGCGATCTCCACCATCGGCGAGAACCTGAGCGTGCGTCGTACGGCGTCGCTCTCGGCGCCGAACGGCGCAGTCGCGAGCTACATCCACAATCGCGTCGCCGACAACGTCGGTCGCATCGGTGTGCTCGTCGCCCTGAGCTCCAGCGGCGACAAGGCCAAGCTTGGCGAGATCGGCCGTCAGGTCGCGCTGCACGTTGCGGCTGCCAATCCGCAGGCGGCGACCATCGACTCGCTCGACAAGGCAATCATCGATCGCGAGCGCTCGGTCTACTCCGAGCAGGCTCTGGCGACCGGCAAGTCCAAGGAGATCGTCGAGAAGATGGTCGAGGGGCGCCTGCGCAAGGAGTTCTTCGGCCAGGTCGTGCTGACCGAGCAGGTCTTCATGGGCCCCGGCGGCGATGGCAAGATCACCGTTGCCCAGTACCTCAAGGGTGAGGAGAAGGCGGTCGGCGGTCCCATCAAGGTCGAGGGTTTCGTCCGCTACGCGCTCGGCGAGGGCATCGAGAAGAAGACGACGGACTTCGCGGCTGAAGTCGCGGCCCTCTCGAAATCCTGATCCAACGAACATCAGTTCGCAGACGGCCCGGACACGCGTCCGGGCCGTTTTGTTATGCGCGTCGCGATCTGAATTCCACTGGCTGTGTCGGGGCCTGTTTTGTCCTACGATGCTCGCAGAACAATACAGCGAGGGAAAACGCCCATGGATCCGAAGCGCATCGCAGAGGCAGCATCGCTGCTCGCCGCCGCGAGGCGGGCGCACACGCGCATCGACGGCTTGCCCGAAGCCTGCCGCCCTCAGAGCGTCGACGATGCTCATGCCATCCAGGATGCCGTGACTGCCGCACTGGGCATCGACGTGCTGGCATACAAAGCCAACGCACCTGTCTCAGGTGATCCCGGCTCGCCGGGACTGCGCGCGCCGATCTATGCGCCCGTCGTCCGGACTTCGCCGGGACGCGTGCCGACCGCGGAAGCTCCGCAGTGCGGTGTCGAGGGCGAAGTTGCCTTCCGCTTTCGCCATGACCTCCCGCCGCGCGCGGGCGCCTACACGCGTGACGACGTTGCGGCGGCTGTCGATGCCTGCGCTGCCATCGAAGTAGTGAGCAGCCGCTTCTCCGATCCCACCGCCATGACGGCGAATGATCGGCTCGCGGATGCCATCAGCAATGGCGGCTTCGTCTTTGGCCGAACGATTGCGGACTGGCAGGGTTTAGATCTCGGCCGGCTGAAGGTGCGCCTGACCGTGAATGGAGAAACCGTGGTGGAGCAGGCAGGCGGTCATCCGATCGGAGATCCGCTTGCCGTTGCCGTGGCGCTCGTCGAAATGCTGCGTACGGGCGTCGGCGTGAAAGCAGGCCAGTTCGTTACGTGTGGCTCGTATACGGGCCTGCGCTATATCAAGCCCGGTGACGCCTGCGGCGTGAGCTTCGAAGGGCTCGGCGCCGCGGAGATGCAATTCGTGCCCTGAAGGGCGCGCAACACCGATCAACGAACTTCTGAGAGGAGACCCCACAATGGGCACCGCCACCTTCGGTCCCGGCAACTATCGTTACATCCCCGCCGTGTTCCAGTATTCGGGCGGCGTCGCGGCGGAGCCGGGCTACCGCCTCGAGCGCTTCATGTTCAAGAACCCCGTGCCGCTCAAGGAAGGCTTTGCGCGCGTGGCGGATGTGATCAAGGGTGCCGGCCGACCGCTTACGTCCTTCGCCGCCTGCGAGCTGCGCTCGCCCGCGCCCTTCACCGAGGAGGGCTTCCGCGCTTTCAACGAGATCTATGTCGGCACGCTCGCCGAGTGGGGGATCTTCGACGCAGCGACGCGGACGAACCCGGTCGCGCGCTCCAATGTCTGCCCGGAGATCGAGAAGCCTGCCGGTCCCTCCTTCCACGCCTTCGTCTTCACTGTTCCCGATGCGAGCGCGGCGCCCTCTTTCCACGTGGCGGGAAGCGGCGAGTCCGTCGAGGGTAAGGCCAACTACCGCGATCACACTGTCCGCCTCGGCGATGTCTCAGTGTCGGGACTTACGGAGAAAGCCCGCTACGTGCTCGGCGAGATGGAGCGGCGCATGGCCCTCCTCGGTTTCGCCTGGGCGCAGACGACCGCGTCACAGCTCTACACTGTGCACGATCCGCATCCTTTCCTCGCGACCGAGATCGTACGGCGCGGCGCGGCCCGCTGCGGGCTCACGTGGCACTTCGCCCGCCCGCCTGTCATCGACCTAGAATACGAGATGGACTGCCGCGGCATCGCGGTCGAGCGGGTGATCTAGCTCGCGCCTTCGGCGCGACGGGGCTTTCGCCCAGCACCCCAACCGGGAGGGGCACCCTCCCGGATCAACCCGCCTTTTTCAACTCAAATGCCCGGCGGCGGCGTGGTGGCCGGAGCCTCTGGTGGCGGCGGCGGCGCGGGGCGTCGTCCGAAGATACCCGGCAGGATGGACGAGGCGAGGCGATAGGCGCCCGTGCAAACTTCGTCCATGCGATTGAGCGCACTCTCGCCGCGGCGCAAGCGGCGATCCAGGGCAGCCATGGTGCGCGCGAAGCCAGGATCCTCGTCGTCGAGCCACGTACGGAATACGCTCGCGTAGACGGTCGCGAGTCCAGCTGCGCGGGCGACACCGACCGGGCCATCCGTGTTGACGCCCGCGGCCGCGAGCATCCAGTGCTGGGAGTTCATGACGGCGCGGAGATGGGCGATATCAGCGAAGCCGCTGCCGGCGATCGACTTGAGCGCTACGCGATAGGGCCCGAGCGCATCGAAGCGGCTCATGATGACCTCGAAGAGCGCATCGCGCGCGCTCTGATCTGGCGAGCGGCGTGGCGCGCGACGCAGCATCTCGTCATCGACAAGGCTGCTAAAGGCCGCGAGCATCTCGGCCTTGCTGTCGAACGACCCTTTGAAATCGACGAGGGAGATACCCGCTTTGTCGGCGATGTCGGCGAGCGAAATGTCCTTCCACGACCGCTCGGCGGCGAGCGCAAAAGCAGCGTCGAGGATGCGGCCCTTGGGCGTGGTCATGTCGATCATGCGGTGCCTCGCATCAAGCCAGTCTTCTAGTAGAAATAGGTCGTAAGGCCTCGCTCACAAGTCGGCGCGACTATTGCGCCAGCTCGCGCGAGCGTTTGGTCGCGGCGGCGACCGCGTCGGTCATCAGTGCCGTGAGGCCATCCTTCCCCATAAGCACCTGGAGAGCAGCGAACGTCGTCCCATTGGGTGACGTTACATTCTGGCGGAGTGTCGCGGCATCGAGAGGCGACTTGTGCAGCAGTTCGCCGGACCCGGTAACTGTCGCGCGGGCAAGCTGCATGGCGAGCTCGGGCTTGAGGCCGACCGCGACGCCCGCCGCCGCCAGCGCCTCGACCATATGGAAGACATAAGCCGGGCCGGAGCCAGAGACGGCCGTGACTGGATCGATCAGAGCCTCGTCATCCACCCACGCCACGTCGCCGATGGCGGACAGCAGATCCGTCACGGTCTGCTTGTGGCGTTCGGTGACATGCGCATTCGGGGTGGCGACGGTGATGCCGCGCCCCACGGCGGCTGGTGTATTCGGGATCGAGCGCACAACGGCTGCGCCCGGGGAGAGGAACTTCTCGAAGCTCGCAATCGTGCGGCCGGCGGCAATGGACAGCACGACGGTCGAGGGGCCGGCGAGCTTCGCGAGCGGCTCGAACACCGCGTCCATGACTTGCGGCTTCACGGCCATGAGCAGTACGGACGGCGCTGCCGCCAGGCTCTCGATCGTCGGGACCGTACGGACGCCATGCTTGGCCAGCAACGCGGCAGTGGCCGGCGGTGGGCCGGGGTCCTGCACAATGATCTGAGATGGTGCGAGCCCGCGCTCGAGCCAGCCGGCGAGCATGGCGCCGCCCATGTTACCGGCGCCGGCGAGAACGAGGGGACCATCGAGGCGTATCATGCGGATCTTTCCTGCATTTCGTGTTCGCGCGCGATCATAGCCGACGCGGGCGGCAAGGCGAGCGCTTCCTCAGAGGGACGAACGACTTGGGGGTGCAGCAACCCAGGGATGGGCTGGCCCGACGGCGGCGATCCGCTGGACAATGCGCGGCCAGGGCTCGTCCTCGCGCACCTGCTCGAAAGCCATAACCACGAGCCCGGCTCCCATCGCCACCTCGGCCAGCTCGTTTGGTTTCAGCAGGAAATCGGGATTCGTCGGCCGGCCGAGTGCTTCGTGGCCACGGGCGAACGTTTCGCAGATGAGCAGGCCGTCCGGCGCAACGGTCGCGCAAAGGGCCGGCAGGAGCGGCCGCCAGAGGTAGTTCGTCATGATCACCGCGTCGAACTTGCGGCCAGTGAGTGGAAAGGTCGATCCGTCCTCGAGATCTGCCGTGATGATCTCGACGTCCGTGCGCTGGCTCAGCTCGCCGAGCCGCGACGTATCCCGATCTATAGCCGTAACGACGAGCCCGTGACCGAGTGCCAGCCGCGTATGTCGGCCGGTCCCGCAGGCAACGTCCAGCACCCGCCCGCCGGGCGCAGCGACGGCAAGAAACCGTGCCACCCAGGGTGAGGGCGGCACCCCTGGGGTCGGCTCTGGACATGATGAAGTCATGGGGCGGGTAACTGAACAGGCGTGGAAATGGGCTGATGCAGCCCATGGGTACCCGCAAACGGATTGTGCCGATACCGCGATTTCCCATATATGAGGGCCATGAGCGCGCCCTCGGCAATCCGCTACGCGAAGATGAACGGCCTCGGCAACGAGATCGTCGTGGTCGATCTGCGCGGGTCGCCGAAGAAGTTCACGGCCGAGGAAGCCGCCTCCATCGCGGCCCGTCCCGAGACCCACTTCGACCAGATGATGGTCCTTCATGACCCGCCGCAGCCTAGCCTCGATGCGCGCATCCTGATCTACAACACGGACGGCTCTCTGGCTCAGGCCTGCGGGAACGGCACGCGCTGCGTCGGCCTTCTCGCCAACCGCGACACGGGCCGCGCCGAGTTCAAGTACGTGTCCGACGGCGGTCTTCTCGACGTGAAGTTCGAGAGTCCGGCCTCGATCTCCGTCGACATGGGTGAGCCTCGTTTTGGCTGGCAGGATATTCCGCTCTCCGAGCCCTTTCACGATACACGCCGCATCGAGCTTCAGGTTGGTCCCGCCAATCAGCCGATCATGCACTCGCCCGCCGTCGTGAATGTCGGCAACCCGCACGCCGTCTTCTGGGTGGATGACCCGGCCGCGATCGATCTCGGCCGCATCGGCCCGATGCTGGAGTATCACCCGCTCTTTCCCGAGCGCGCGAACATCTCGGTGGCCCGCGTCGACAGCCGCGAGGCCATCACGCTGCGCACTTGGGAGCGCGGTGCCGGTCTCACGCGCGCCTGCGGCTCGGCGGCCTGTGCTGCGACTGTCTCCGCGGCACGCATTGGGCTCACGGATCGCAAGGTGACGGTTATGCTGCCCGGCGGTCCGCTCGTCATCGAATGGCGCGCCGACAACCATATCATCATGGCCGGCCCCGCCGAGCTCGAGCACGAAGGCACACTCGACCTCTCTCCGTTTGCGGCCGCAGGTTAGCGGCGCCGCGCATGGAAGATACCGCCACCATTGCCGCGCCGGTCGAGGATGTCGCTGAGGCATTTGGCAACGAACATCCGCCGGTCGCAGATGGCGTCGAGATCATCACGCTCGGATGCCGTCTCAATGCCTATGAGTCCGAGGTCATGCGCGGGCACGCGGCAGCGGCCGGTCTTGGCGATACGGTCATCATCAACACGTGCGCTGTGACGGCGGAAGCCGTGCGCCAGGCGCGCCAGACCATCCGCAAGGCACGCCGCGCCAATCCCACGGCGCGCATCGTCGTCACCGGCTGTGCCGCGCAGATCGAGCCACAGAACTTCGCCGCCATGCCGGAGGTCGATCATGTGATAGGCAATGGCGAGAAGGTCACTGGCGCCACCTGGACAGCGCTTGCTACCGGCGACAGCCCGCGCGTCGCAGTCAACGACATCATGTCCGTGCGCGAGACGGCTGGGCATCTGGAAACGGGTTTCGGCAGCCGCGCTCGCGCCTTCGTGCAGATCCAGAATGGCTGCGATCATCGCTGCACATTTTGCATCATTCCCTATGGGCGCGGGCCATCGCGTTCGGTGCCTGCGGGCGCGGTCGTCGCCGAGATCAGGGCACTTGTCGCCGCCGGCCATGCCGAGGTCGTCCTCACCGGCGTTGATCTCACATCCTGGGGCTCGGACCTGCCGGCGACGCCACGGCTCGGTAGCCTCGTCCGGCGCATTCTGCGCCTTGTCCCTGAGCTCAAGCGCCTGCGCATTTCCTCGATCGACAGCATCGAGGCCGATCCCGAGCTGATCGAGGCGATTGGCAGCGAGTCGCGCCTCATGCCGCACCTGCATCTCTCGCTGCAGGCCGGCGACGACATGATCCTAAAGCGCATGAAGCGCCGTCACCTGCGCGATGACGCGATACGCTTCTGCGATGACGTGCGACGTCTTCGCCCGGACATTGCGATCACGGCCGACCTGATCGCGGGCTTCCCGACCGAGACAGAGAGCATGTTCGCCAACACGCTCGATCTCGTCGAGCGCTGCGGCCTCGCTGGCATCCATGTATTCCCGTTCTCGCCCCGCGCTGGCACGCCGGCGGCACGAATGCCGCAGCTTGACCGGGCGACGGTAAAGGCGCGCGCTGAGCGACTCCGGGCCGCAGGACAAAGCGCCACAGAGCGCCATTTGCGAACACAGATCGGTCGCGAACTATCCGTATTGATTGAAAAGCCGGGGCTCGGCCGTGCCGAGGACTTTACCGAGGTGCGCCTTGCCGACGCGCACTCCGTTGGCCATATCGTGAGGGTACGCGCCGGTGCCCACGACGGTCGGCGGCTCCTGGCGGAAGGTGATCTGTGAGCGCACCAGAGGAAAAAAAGCGGGGCCTGTTCGGGCGCCTGTTCGGCGGCGCGCCGGCATCCGTGCCTGTGCCGTCTCCTGAGGCTGCGCCCGAAGTCGAGCCGGCGCCGCCTGAAGCTTCCCCGCCCGTCGAGGCTGCGCCGTCTGCGGTGATCATCGCCGAGGCGCCGGCGACACCCATCGAAACGCAGCAGCCGGAGCCGGCGCAGAAGGGCGGCTGGTTCTCGCGTCTGAAGGCCGGCCTCACCAAGACGTCGTCGAAGCTTTCCGAGGGGATTACGGGACTCTTCACGAAGAGCCGTCTCGATGTCGACACGCTCGACGATCTCGAAGATGTACTCATCCAGGCCGACCTCGGTGTCGAGACGGCGACGCGCATCACGACCGCGCTCTCCCAGGGCCGCTATGCCAAGGGTATCTCGCAGGACGACGTACGCACCGTGCTCGCCGACGAGGTCGAGCGCGTGCTCGTACCGGTCGCCAAGCCCCTGGTGCTCGACACTTCCCACAAGCCGCACGTCATCCTCGTTGTCGGCGTCAACGGTGCCGGCAAGACGACGACGATCGGCAAGCTCGCGCAGCAGTTCAAGCGCGCCGGCCGCTCCGTGATGATGGCCGCCGGCGACACGTTCCGCGCCGCCGCCATCGACCAGCTCAAGATCTGGGGCGAGCGCACTGGCGCGCCCGTCGTCGCGCACAAAGTCGGGGCCGATGCTGCGGGTCTCGCCTTCGATGCCTTCAAGGCGGCGCGCGAAGCGGGCAGCGATGTCCTCCTGGTCGATACAGCCGGCCGACTGCAGAACAAGCAGGGGCTCATGGACGAGCTCGAGAAGGTCGTTCGTGTGCTGCGCAAGCTCGATTCTTCGGCGCCGCACACGGTCCTGCTGGTACTTGACGCGACGACCGGGCAGAATGCGATCTCCCAGGTCGAGGTGTTCAAGGACCGAGCGGGGGTGACCGGACTAGTAATGACCAAGCTCGACGGCACAGCACGGGGAGGCATTCTCGTGGCGATTTCGGCGCGCTTCGGACTGCCCGTTCATGCCATCGGTGTGGGCGAGGCAGCAGACGATCTGCAACCGTTCGATCCCAAGGAATTTGCTCGGGCTATCGCGGTCGGTTAATCAGTATCGGCGAATATGGATGTCTCCCGGATTGGCGGGATATGAGCAAGGCACAGAAGCTAGGATGCGGTTCATGGGTTGGTTGACGAAGCATTATCCATTCAACCGCATCCAGACCGTCAACATCCTCGGGGAGATGGGGCCTCTGATCGCCATGTTCATTGTGAACGGCATCTGGGGCATCGCCGCCGGCACCTGGGCGCTCATTGGAACCACGATCCTGGCGCTCATCGCGACGCTCACCATTCTCGGGCGGCCACCGATCATGCCGTTCATCGCCGGCGCGGTGAGCATCACGTTCGGCATTCTGACGCTCATAACGGGCGATCCGAAGTGGGTGCAGATCAAGGTGACTCTCTTCAACACGCTCGTCGCGGCCCTGCTCTGGTGGGGCCTCAAGACGGACCGCAACTTCTTCCGGTTCGTCTTCGGCACAACGTTCCACTACACGAACGAAGGCTGGAACAAGCTGACGGCCAACCTCGCCTGGTTCTTCCTCGCAACGGCGGCCTGCAATGAAGCTGTCCGCCTGGGCTTCGAACACACGCAATTCTGGGCGTTGAATCGGCTCTTTACCGGTGTCGACGTTTGGATCCTCTTCAAGCTGTTCGTCGTGATGCCGATGACGGCCCTGTACATGTGGTGGCAGGTGCGCGTGCTGCAGCGCTATCGCCTGCCGGCCGAGAGCAAGCCGAGCAGCCATAGCCATCAGCGTGGCTGAGACCGCGCGTCTGCTCCGCTCTGGAGTTTCATCATGAGCGCACCCCTTCCCAAGGACGGTGATGCCGGATCGCCGTCGACCGCCGACAGCAAGCAGCTCGCCAAGATGGTTCTCGATCTGGCGCCGCTTCTCATCTTCTTTGCCGCCTACATGGCGTCGAACATCTATGTCGCGACCGGCGTGCTCATGGCTGCGACCGTCATTTCGATGATCGTCTCGCGGCTATGGCTCGGCCACATATCCGCGACACTGGTTCTGACGACAGTTCTGGTCGTCGGCTTCGGCGCACTGACGCTCTGGCTCAATGATCCGCGCTTCATCAAGATGAAGCCGACCATGGTCAACCTGCTGTTCGCCATTGCCCTAGGCGGCGGGCTGCTGACGGGGCGAAACTTCCTCAAGCTGCTGCTCGGCCAGGCTTTTCAGTTGACTGAGGAGGGATGGCGCAAGCTCACCTACCGCTGGATCGCATTCTTCCTCGCTATGGCCGTGCTGAACGAAATCGTCTGGCGCAACTTCAGCGAGGCCACCTGGGCGAGCTTCAAGGTCTTCGGCATTCTGCCGCTCACGATCGTCTTCGCCATGCTCCAGGTCGGCCTGATGCAGCGCCACGGGCTCGAGAAGCCCAAGGACACACCGGCGATCGACTAGCTGTATGACAGCAGTCCGTATTTGATCTGATCCAGAAGATCTGTTTCAATCCCGCGCCATGGATTCGACCGTGGGGCCTCCTTGCCGGCGCTTCTGGCGCTCGGGCGAGGTGTCAGTGCCTGAATCCGATCGAGGGGCAACGAGGATGACGGCATTCCGACAGATGAAAGATAAACCGCTTCGCAATCTGCAGGGTGCCGATCCGGCCCCTCTCGTACGGTCGCCCATACACCTTCTGCATCGCGCCGGCCAATGCGCCGCCGACATCTTTGCAGCGGAGATGGGGGGCCTCGACCTGACGCCGCGGCAGTTCGCGGTGCTTCTGACGGTTGCCCAGCGAGAAGGCCTCAGCCAGACCGACCTCGTGGAAGTGACCGGGATCGACCGCTCGACGCTGGCCGATATCGTGCGCCGGATGCTGAAAAAGGGCCTTCTTCAGCGTCGCCGGACGCGCGAGGACGCCCGCGCCTATGCGGTCAAGCTGACCGACGAGGGACTGCGCGTCCTCGCGGCGGCGCGCCCCAAGGTCGAAGCCGTGGACGCGCGCATCGTGGCGACGCTCTCGGCGGAGCAGCGCGCGACCCTCGTCGAGGATCTACGGACGATCGTTGCTTCTTTGCAGGCAAAGGCCGACGAGCCGGGCCGGCGCGGGTAGCAGCGCCGGCCGCAGCGTCAGGCCGCTTTGGCGAGAAGCTTCCGGTTCACCAGCGTCTCGGCGATCTGCACCGTGTTGAGTGCGGCGCCCTTGAGCAGGTTGTCGGAAACGATCCACATAGCGAGGCCATTCTCGACGGTCGCGTCCTCGCGGATGCGCGAGACGTAGGTCGCGAACTCGCCCGCAGCTTCGACGGGCGTCACGTAGCCGCCGGTTTCGCGCTTGTCGACGACCATGATGCCCGGCGCCTCGCGCAGGATGGAGCGCGCCTCGGCAACAGTCATCTGCCGCTCGAACTCGACGTTGACCGCTTCGGAATGGCCGACGAAGACCGGCACGCGCACGCAAGTCGCGGTCACCTTGATCTTGGGATCGAGGATCTTCTTGGTCTCGGCCAGCATCTTCCATTCCTCTTTCGTGTAGCCGTCCTCCATGAAGACGTCGATCTGAGGAATGCAGTTGAACGCGATCTGCTTCGGGAACTTCTTCGGCTCTACTTCCTGGCCGGGAACGTACTTGCCCTTGGTCTGGGCCCAGAGCTCGTCCATGGCCTCCTTGCCGGCACCAGAAACCGACTGATATGTCGAGACGACGACGCGCTTGATCCGCGCCGCGTCGTGGAGCGGCTTCAGCGCCACCACCATCTGCGCCGTCGAGCAGTTCGGATTGGCGATGATGTTCTTGCGGTTGTTGCGCGCCATGTACTCGACGAGCACCTCGGCATTAACCTCGGGCACGATCAGCGGTACATCGACGTCGTAGCGCCAAGCCGACGAATTATCGATGACGATGCAGCCCGTGGCGCCGATCTTCGGGCTCCATTCCTTGGAGACGGCACCGCCGGCCGACATGAGCGCGAAGTCGACCTTCGAGAAATCGAACGTCTCGAGGTTCTGGCATTTGAGCGTCTTCTCGCCGAACGTGACCTCGATCCCGACGGAACGGCGCGAGGCAAGCGCATAGACCTCGTCGACCGGAAATTCCCGCTCGGCGAGCACGTTCAGCATTTCCCGGCCTACATTGCCGGTGGCACCGATGATGGCGACCTTGTAGCCCATGTCAGTCCCCCTGAGGGTGGCGCGCCCGTCGCGGCCGTGCGGAATCACGGTGCCGCTTTGCGAAGCGCTGCCGTCACTTAGCGATTTGATGCCCCAGCAGCAAGGGGAACGGCGCAAAATCTGCATTCGGATGGCCATCCAGACGCCGCACTGTGCGAGTACGGCGCGTTTATCGGCTCGTAAACCACACTCTCAGGAATTGATGATATGTTGGTCCACACTTGACGGAATTTGGTGTTCTTCTATGACGTGCTGGCTGGCCGGAATTGTGTGGGACCGGCTGTGCCCCAAGAGTTCAGTACGTGGCCGAGGGTGCGCGCGGAAAAAGCGCTGCCGAACTCGGCTCGAGAGGTGACGATGATCCGCTATCAACTCAATTGCACTGAGGGGCACACCTTCGAAGCCTGGTTCAGTTCGAGCAAAGGCTACGACGCTCAGGTCAAGCGCAAGCAGGTGACGTGCCCGGTCTGTGGCACGGCTGACGTCAAGAAGGCGATCATGTCGCCGCGCGTCGCCCGCTCGCGCAGTCGCAAGCCGTCTGCTCCTCCGGTCGAGGCGCCTGTCGCGCAGCCGTCGACGCCGGCGCGCGAGCCGCAGCACATGCTAAATGGCGAGCAGAGGAAGTTGCTCAACCAGATGCGCCAGCTCCGCGACGAGATGTTGTCGAAATCGGACTACGTCGGTCCGCGCTTTGCCGAAGAGGCGCGGCGCATTCACAACGAGGAGTCGCCGACGCGCGGCATCCACGGCGAAGCAACGCCGGAGGAAGTTGCCGAGCTCAAGGAAGAGGGCGTCGAGGTCTATCCCGTTCCCATTCTTCCCGAAGATCACAATTGAGCGGAGGCGATCGCGCGCCCTTGTTGCTCCCTGGCTTCGATGTGGCAGCTAAACGCGTTTCCCTGATTGCGCGCTTCGATTAATGTGCGCGCGCACGGACAGGTGGCCGAGTGGTTTAAGGCAGCGGTCTTGAAAACCGCCGTGGGTTCACGCCCACCGGGGGTTCGAATCCCTCCCTGTCCGCCATTCGAACCACCTAACAATTGATATCGTTGAAATACGTTCGTTTGGTCGTTGCTGGATCCCACCATTGATCCCATCATATGCCCGTGAGTGCCTTTTGCACACGAGAACGGGCAGACGAAACGAATGCTGGCTCTCTCCTTCTGCTCGGACATGCACACTCGCCCGACCTACCGGCGCCGCCACGTTAGTCGCGGGCCAAGGTTGCCAACGACAGTCGTTAGGATCACGAGCCGCCCCGGCAGCAGGAGCAGTTTATGGATCCAACGAGGTCGGCTGTCGGCGTTGAAGCAGACAAACACTCTTGGCGAATAATCGACGTGCTTGATCCAAGGCAGACATTCAAGGCGCGCAGTTCGTGTCGGCAGAGACGTCCCTCTGCCTCGCGCAGGCGCGTGTTCAGTCTCCTTTTGTGATGGCGTTAGGTCGAGGGCGGCGCAAGCCGATCGAGGTGCAGTCAATCGCGGCAGTCGGTCAGGCGCCAGACGCTAGCAAGCGTGGCGGCGAGCACCCCAACACCGGTGGCGCCGCCGATAAGCAGGGTGAAAAGGAACTGATACTTGACGGCCTCCTGCGGGTCGACGCCGGAGAGGATTTGCCCCGTCATGATGCCGGGCAGGTGAGACTACGCCTGTAGCTGCCATCGAGTTGATGATCGGCGCCTCCGTATCACTGTCTGGAACTTCGTGCCTACGTCTGCGTTTTGATCGCTGGCGATCTGCTCTTTATTTGCACCTATTTTCCCGCATGGAGCGGCGCGAGGAGCAGGTCAGGTGTCCTTTAGAGCGGAAGAGTTGGAACAACTTTCTTTTCTCAATGGCGGCGGGTATGTCGGCGCACTAATGCGCGCCCACGACTGGTCCATTTCGCCGCTAGGCGGGCCGCAAGACTGGCCGCAATCTCTGCGTTCCGTGGTCGGGCTGCTGCTCAATTCCAAGTTGCCCATGTTCGTGGCTTGGGGGGACGAACTCGGGTTTCTCTACAACGACCCCTATGCCCAAATTCTCGGTGACAAGCATCCCCAGCCTCTCGGCGCACGCTTCTTCGACATTTGGTCGGAGATTTGGCCAGACATTTCCCCCTTGATCGATGCTGCCATGGCGGGACAGGCGATTTATCGTGAGAATCTGCCACTGAAGATGAACCGGCGCGGCTACGACGAGGATACCTGGTTCACCTTTTCATACTCCCTTGTCCGCGACGAGAGCGGGCAGGTTGCCGGCATGTACTGCGCGTGCACCGAGACCACACCTAACATGCTCGCCGAACGTCTCTTACGCGAGAGCGAGGCGCGTTTTCGAAACGTGGCCGACAATGCGCCGGTGATGAGCTGGGTTACCGATCCGAGCGGGCGCGTGCACCTACCTCAACACGCGCTGGTACGAGTTTACGGGCCAAAAGCCGCCGCAAGGGGTGGACTTTGGCTGGCTCGACGCCGTGCACCCGGAGGACCGCGCGTGGTCGAGCGAGGCTTTTCTCGCCGCCAACCGCAAGCGAGAGGCCTTCCGCCTAGAATACCGCCTGCGCCGCGCAGACGGGGTTTATCGCGGGGCGATCGACACGGCCTCGCCCCGATTCGACGAGGCCGGGACGTTCCTAGGTTTCATTGGTTCGGTCATCGACATCGACGAACGACGGGAAGTTGAGAGCAGGCTGCGCGAGAGTGAGGTGCGGCTGCGCACCATCACCAACGCCGTGCCGGCCTTTGTTTGGTTCGCCACGCCCGATGGTCACCTGCATTACTTCAATGATCGCTGGTACGAGTACACGGGCCAGACGGAGGCCGAGGCGCTGCCGGACGGCTGGGCAGACATGTTGCATCCGGACGAAGTGGAGCGCACTGCAATTGCTTGGGCAAAGGCCCGGGCGCGGGGGGACTCCTACGAGATCGAAGTACGCTATCGCAGGCGCGATGGGGCCTATCGATGGTACGTCGCCCGCGCCGTGCCCTTGCGGGATCCAACGGACGCCATCACCACGTGGTTTGGAACCTCCACCGACATTCACGAACGGAAGCTCGCCGAAAGCCGCCTGCAGGAGCTCAATGACACGCTCGAGCGCCGGGTGGCCGAGCGAACGGCGGAGCTGGCCGAGAGCCAGCGGCGATTCCGGGGCATTTTCGACTCCGCTCTTCAATTCATGGCGTTGCTGACGCCGGCGGGCACCGTGGTCGAGGTGAACCAGACGGCGCTGCACTGGAGCCAAATCGAGCCGAGCGACATCGTCGGTAAACCGTTTTGGCTTGCGGCGCCGATGCGCGGCGACCCTGAACTCCAAGCGGCTGTAAAAGCCGGGATCCAGCGAGCAACTTTAGGTGCGACGGTGCGTGAGGAGCATGAGATGCGCGGCGCCGGCGAAGTCCGGGCGACGGTAGACTTCTCGCTCAAGCCGGTGCGGGACGAGCGAGGCGATACTGTCTGGCTGGTCGCCCAGGGCCGTGACATAACCGAGTTGAAGCGCGCTCAAAATGCCCTACGACAGGCTCAGAAGCTCGAAGCCGTAGGACAACTAACTGGGGGCGTGGCTCATGACTTCAACAACCTTCTCACCATCATTCGCTCCTCCACCGACTTGCTGCGCAAGCCGGGCCTGGCCGAGAATCGGCGCAGCCGATATGTGGAGGCCATTAGCGAGACCGTGGACCGCGCCTCAAAGCTCACCGGCCAGCTCCTCGCCTTCGCTCGTCGCCCAGTGCTTAAGCCCGAGGTGTTCGACCCCGTCCAGCGCATTCGCTCGTTCAGGGAGATGCTGCGCACCATCGTGGGCTCTCGGGTCGAGCTCGCCATCCAGGCGGATTGCGAACGCTGCTTCGTCGAGGCGGATGCTAGCCAGTTCGAGACCGCGCTCGTCAACATGGTCGTGAACGCACGCGACGCGATGGACGGTGAGGGGCGGCTGATTGTTCGCGTCGACGAGACCTCCCAGGTGCCGTCAGTGCGCGGGCAGGCTCCTGAAAAGGGTTGGTTTGTGGCGGTGTCGATCACTGATACGGGCTGCGGCATTCCTGGCGATCAGCTCGGCCAGATCTTCGAGCCGTTCTACACCACGAAGGGAGTCGGCAAAGGCACGGGCCTCGGCCTCTCCCAGGTGTTCGGCTTCGCAAAGCAATCGGGGGGCGATGTTGCAGTAGAGAGCGCGGTCGGCAGGGGCACGACTTTCACGCTCTTTATTTCACTTCGCGAGGTCGATGAAGCGCAAGTCGAAGGGGGAAACGAACGACGCTCCAGTCCTATCGTGGAGGACGGCCGAGGGCGCAGGATACTGGTAGTGGAGGACGACATCCAGGTGGGCCAGTTTCGATGCAGATACTGCAGAAGCTCGGCTATGAGGCCACCTGGGCGTCGACGGGCGATGAAGCGCTGCGTATCCTCTCCGAAGGTAACATTTTCGACGCGGTATTCTCCGACGTAGTAATGCCTGGGATCGACGGGGTCGAGCTGTGTCAAGAGATCCGGCGCCGCTATCCAGGACTGCCGATCGTGCTTACCTCCGGCTATTGCCAAGTTCTCGCCGAAAACGGCCAGCACGGCTTCGAGCTGATCAGAAAACCATATGCCGTCGAGGAGTTGTCACGCGTGCTGCGTCGGGTGATGGGGGCCTCGACATGCAGGCCGTAGCGTGGAGTCTTGGGCGTGTGCCGACTACGAGAACAAGGCTCACCAGAAAGGTGGCTTGAGCGACGCAGCTGGCGACACATATGGACTGACAAAATCTGTCTTCGCAACGGACCTGATCCCAGACGGTACACGCAGGCTCTGCGGCATACCGTGGCTCGATGGTTCAGTCTGCTTCTGACGCAGAGCTGCCCAGCACGCGGCCAATGAAAATTGGGTCGCGGGCATTTCCTTTGCCGAGTGTGGAGCGTGAGGCAATGCCCGTAGCGGTTGCCTTACGCGACTGACGAGCGCAGCAATTATAGGCCTCTCTGACAGGTCGCAGATAGTGTTCTCAATGATGGCAGGTCGGTGATGGTTCAGTTGCAGTCGGCCTTACTCGGCGAAGCGAGAGTTGAAGACGATGAACCGGTTGATCAGGTAGCCAACTACGAGTGATCCGCTGAACGCAAGCAGAAGGCGGACGATCGTGCCGAACGGCAGGACGGCCAATGGCGCGCTAATCCAGACGAGGAGGAGGCGCGCCGCCAAAGTCGCTCCCGATGCCGTTGCAAATTTGGTCAAGCGCGCCGTCGAGTAGGCGCTGTCGGCTCCGCGGAACGTCCAGAATTCGTGCGCGAGGTAGCTCAGGCACATAGCAACGATGAAGCCCAGTGCCGCAGCTAGGACTAGATCGATTCCGAGTATCTCGTGCGTCGCGGTCGCAATGGATATGTCGATGAGAAATCCGCCGACGACAACGATTAGATAGCGCAACACACTGTCAATTCTCTGCATTGACCACTCGTTTGGCGACGGCCGGCCAATCGCGACGGGCCTTTCCCGGGATCAAACGTTCGGCGAGGCACGATCGACGACATCGGCCGCCGTTCTCGAGATCAGGAAGCCCTCCAACAGGGGAATGGTGGAGAACAACAGAAGACTCCGGCTGACGAAGTTGGCGTGCAGGATGCTGTGCCCGGGCATGAGCTCGGCCCATAGCACGACAATGAGAAGCGGCGTCAGTATCGCATTTGCTAGCAACCTGCAGGGACCGACATCTCACTTTCACTGATCCTCGAACTCGCCCTGCACGACGTAGGGCGTTGCCGCGATGCGCCTGAGAAGACCGCCTCCGAGGTATCGATTTACCAAGGGCACCGGCCGTTCACATGAATACAATAAACGGCACGGCCGTTCCTTGGGCTGAAGTCTATGCCGGAATACCCACGTCGAGCGATTGGCCATGCAGGCGTCGTAATCGAACTCATTGCTATTACATCTCCTTATTAAGCGCTAAGCAATGGCGGCGTTGACGGTCGATTGGCGTCGTTCTAGCGTTGTGCCGGGCTGTCATCGATTGCCCGGTAGCTTGTTGCCCCGCACTCAATGCTTTCGGCGCGACGCCGCTCGCGCTACGGGGAATGCCTAGTGAGTATCGAGCAGGAGAAGCTGGGGCACATGTGCGGCGGGAGGTGGACTGCCTCCTATCGAGCCCTCGCGCGCGTCGTCCTTGCCTGCAGTGTGGCTGCCATCGCGATCTTTGCGGCTTCCGTCGCAGTTCTGGCGCTCACGCTAACCTTCTCGAGCGACGCGAAGATCGAGGAGAATCTGCGCAAGGCCCTGGAGCGGAGGACGCTCCTGCCCGAAGCCTATCCGGTGTCCCCCTATGGCCATGCCGGACACAGCTTCGATATGTACACCGATTGCATTGCGTTCGGAACGAACCTTTCCAATCGCGATGAAGGTCTATGGAGGCGCCTCGCCGCGAGCCCTTATGTTGGCGGCGCGAAACCTGGAGAGGTAGAGAAGGACGCCTGCCAGGGTTTGGCTGCAGCGCTCAAAGCCAACAGCGTTAGAGCCGATGTCGTCTACTTGCGCTTCTGGCACGGTTACCAAGCCTATATCCGGCCGATGCTTTCGGTGATGTCGCTCGATCTCGCGCGCCGGATCAACGCAATCATTTTCTACGGCTCCCTGATTTTCTTCGGGATGCAGCTCACACGATGGTTTGGGCCGTGGGGAAGCCCGGCAGCGCTGCTGCCGTTCTTTTTTCTCGGTGATTTTCTTGTTGTGCCCAGCTTGATGACGCACTCCTTGCACTTAACTTGCATATTTTTATCCGCTGCTTTTGTTCCGATAATTATCGACCGGATTTCGAATGCATGGTCCGTGGCCCTCCCTGTCTATGCCTTTGCCATGGGCATGCTAACCAATTTCGTGAGCTTTCTCGTCAATGCACCAATGGCGCCCGCGCTAATCGGCTTTTTGGCCATTGCCGGCGCACTGAGGCAGGGACATCGACAGGCATTTCCCAACGTGCTTTATGCGGCCGGACTTGCCGCACTCTGGTTTGCTGGGTACTTCACCGAGTGGTTAGGTAAATGGGCTTTTGCAGCGCTTTCACTCGGGCCAGAGACCGCTATCGCCGAGGTGCTGAGCAGGGCGACAACCTATGGAAATGAAGGAGGCAGAAGAGCATTGCGCTTCCTCGATGCTACCTGGAGCAATTTGGCTCCCAACTGGATCACCTTTGGTGGCATCGCTGCCTGTTTTGTTGGTGCGTTGAGCGCTGTTGCTTACGGTGCCGCGCGCGGCCGCATTACCCAGCACGGCATCGTAGATTTCATCTCACTGTTGTCCCCGCTGCTCATTATCGCAATCTGGATCGAAGCGAATCCTGCTCACAGCGATATTCACGTTGGTTTCGTGAATCGAAGCTTTCTACTGGTGTCCAGCATTCCCATCTTGGCAGCGCTTCTGGTCTTGCGAAGCGCGCACTCTGAGATGCATTCGCGAGCTTCCGCTCGCACGTTGCCCGCATAGAAGTTGGCCGCTCCGATCCGGCTGGTTGCGTGTCCAAATTCTTGATCGGTAGTTGATTGGAGATAATTGATGTCCGGGGTATCCGTACAGACAGTGCCGCACCCACACTGCACGAGCGATGAGAAACGTGACACGATGGAGTTGTCCATCATCCTGCCTTGCCTCAACGAGGCCGAGACGCTTGCGGTCTGCGTGCGCAAAGCCCGAGGCTTTCTCGAAAGACATGCGATTTACGGAGAGGTGATCGTCGCCGACAATGGCAGCACGGATGGTTCTCAGGAAATCGCTCAACAGAACGGTGCCCGGCTCGTCCCTGTGCCCGAGAGGGGCTACGGCGCGGCTTTGCTTGGAGGCATTCGCGCCGCGCGAGGCAAGTATGCCATCATGGGTGACGCCGACGACAGTTATGATCTCGCCAATCTAGAGGCATTTGTCGAGAAGCTGCGTGAAGGTGCAGATCTCGTCATGGGCAATCGCTTTAGGGGTGGCATCGCACCGGGGGCGATGCCGGTGCTGCACCGCTATCTCGGTAACCCCGTGTTGAGCGCTCTCGGACGCATCTTCTTCAAGGTCCCAGTGAATGATTTCCATTGCGGCCTTCGCGGCTTCAATGTTGCCTCAGTACGCAGGCTCGGTCTCATCACGAGCGGCATGGAGTTCGCGTCGGAGATGGTCGTCCGCGCATCGCTCGAAGGACTGCACATTGAAGAAGTGGCGACAACGTTGAAACCGGATGGCCGCAGCCGTGCACCGCACTTGAAGACATGGAGCGATGGCTGGCGGCATTTGAAATTTCTGCTGATGTACAGCCCAAAGTGGCTATTCCTCTATCCAGGTCTCGCCCTGCTGGTCCTTGGCGGCATCCTGGCGGCTAGCTTATTCGTCGGGCCTTTGGCGCTCGCCGACAACGTCGTCCTCGATATCAATACCTTCGTTGCTGCATGTTTCATGATGATCGCGGGGATACAGGTGATCAGTTTCGGTGTGCTAGCCCGGCACTACGCCGCCATCACCGGTATTCTGCCGCGTGGTGCTCGCTCGGACTGGATCATCAAACACGTGACTGTTGACAATGTGGTCAAGATCGCAGCCGTCATGCTGGTGCTCGGCCTCACCTCATTCGGCTTCGCTGCCTATCAGTGGGTGAAAGCAGGGTTTGGTCAGCTGACCAATCCCGTTGTGCCGCGCACAGTCGTTGTGGGCCTGAGCCTTATGGTCGTCGCCGTGCAGCTTGGTTTCCAGGCATTCATGATCGGAATTCTACAGATCCCCTTGTCACGCGAGAGAATGTGACGTCCGGTTGCACCATGAGCAGCGGACAGTTCGATTGCATTGTCATCGGTTCAGGCCCATCAGGAACGGCGTGTGCCGCCGCACTGCTCGAGAACGAGCGCTCAGTGCTCATGCTGGACGCAGGGCTGACTATCGAGCCGGAAAGGATGGAGGCGGTCCGGAAGGCACGGATCTGCGCCGACTTCCTTAGCCCGTCGACAGCTCCGTGGCTCAGTGAGCGTCCACCCGATGCCAACGGAGAAATTCCGCGCAAACTCATGTTCGGATCGGACTTCCCGTTCCGCGCCGCAAGTGAGCATCTGCGGCTCACATCCACGGGGGTAGGGCTTGAGCCGAGTTTCGCCTTCGGAGGCTTCAGCAATATCTGGGGCGCCGCGGTCATGCCCTACGTGGCACGCGACATTGCGTCTTGGCCGATCGGAGTTCATGATCTCGCACCACACTACGCGGCCTGCGAAAAACTCCTCGGACTTTCCGCCGATCATGACGATCTCGCCGCGGACTACCCCCTTTATGCGACACCTTCCGGCCAAGTTGCCGCGAGCGCGCAAGCAAGCGCATTGTTGCATGCCATGTGCCAAAACCGTTCCCGATTGGCTGCGGCTGGTATTTGCTTCGGTCGCGCGCGCCTCGCAATTCGTCCGCCGCAGGCAGGAGCGGGCTGCATCTATTGCGGGCTTTGCCTTCACGGCTGTCCCGATGATCTGATCTTCAGGACACCCGCCCTCATACCGGCGTTCGAACGTAAAGGTCGCCTCGTCTATCGGCCGGGCGTCGTCGTCGAATCCGTATACGAGACCCAAAACTCTTCCGTCGTGCAATGCTACGATCTCGAAACCCGCGCCCGCCTTTCGTTCGAGGCCCGACGCGCGTTCATCGCCGGTGGTCCGATTTCCACGACATCGATCCTCATGAGATCAGGCGGTCTTTTCAATACGCCGATACACCTAAAGGACAGCCAATACTTCTTGCTTCCTCTGCTGACCGCGAAGGGCATTCCCAGGGTTGCCGAGGAGCGGCTTCACACGCTGTCTCAGATCTTCATGCAAATTGTCGATGAAAAACTGGGCGACGGCAAAACGAGCTTTCTGCAGATATACTCGTACAATTCCCTGCTGGGCGACGAGGTGCGGCGTAAGCTGCGTGGTATCGACCGACTGGCATCGCCGCTGCTAGCGCGGCTGATGCTCATTCAGGGTTACCTGCACTCGGACCTGTCCGGAGGCATCGATATCGTGCTGGCGGGGAGACCTGGCACCGAAGAGTTGCGCATGATGCCGGCACTCAATGCCAGCACGAAGTCATCGGTTGGCAAAGTCATCCGCAAACTCTTTAGTGTCGCACGACAGATCGGAGCCATGCCTTTGCCCATGCTGCTTCGCATGGGCGAGCCCGGACGCGGATTTCATAGCGGTGGTTCCTTTCCAATGAGCGCGACCCCGGGCCAATTCGAGACTGATACTCTCGGCCGGCCGTTCGGCTGGAATCGCGTGCACGCCGTCGACTCGACGGTTCTGCCAAGCATCGCTGCTACCACGATAACCTTCACTGTTATGGCGAATGCTCACCGCATCGGAACAACAGTGACGGGACTGGATAGGGTGTAATGGAAGCGGCTGATCAAACTCGTTGCTGCGCTATTACCGGTGCCAGCGGCTACGTCGGTGGTCGAATAGCTGAGCATTTCGCCCGTGCCGGATGGCGCGTTGTAAGACTCGGCCGAGGGTCGGATCGTGTCGAGACGTCGTTCCGCCTGGGCGAGCCGGTTTCAATCGATGCGCTGCGAGGCTGCAGCACTCTCGTGCATTGTGCCTACGATTTCACACCCCTCGGATGGAAGGAGCTGCACGACATAAATGTGCTCGGCACCGAACGATTGTTCGAGGTGGCCTGCGCGGCTGGCATTCAACGGATCGTCCTCATATCGACGATCAGCGCTTTCGAAGGATGCCGTTCGCTATATGGTCGAGCCAAGCTGGAGACCGAGCGTATTGCGCAGAGCATTGGCGCACGCGTCATCAGGCCTGGCCTCGTCTACGGCCCCGGCGCAGGCGGGATGCTCGGTCGGCTTGTCGATCAGGCACGCCTCGCCACGTTCGTGCCCATACCGGCAGGCGGGCCGACGGTACAGTATTTGCTTCATCACGACGATTTGGCTGCGGCCGTCCTGGCCGCCGTCGAAAGAACGAGCAGCTCCGGAGATCCCGTCACGGTGGCAAACCAGCGCGGCTGGCCCTTGCGCGATATCATGGTAGAGATCGGCCGCGCCCTCGATCGTCGCCCCACGCTGGTGCCCATACCATGGCAATTTGCCTGGGCTGGCTTGCGTACGGCAGAGGCGCTCGGCCTCCGCCTAGCGATACGCAGCGACAGTCTGCTTAGCATGATCTACCAGAACCCGAGCCCGAACCTGAATGCACAAGAGGAATTGGGCGTGTCGTGTCGAGCTTTCGCTGCAAGTAGTCTGGTGAGATGACCTTCCGGTTGTTTTGATCTTAGTCCATATCGAAAATCGGGTGCATGGTTCGTTCCCTCGGCATCGAGCTTAAGGCGCTATTTCCTATTCCGGACATGATCGGTGGCTCGCTCCGCCAACACCATGTGCCAATGACTGCTTCTGCGATCGATCCACAGATGTGAGCCCTTATAACGTATCCAGTTCATCAGGGAGTTCCATTTGGCACGGGTTCTACGCGCTCGTCACCCATGACGAGAAGCCAGATATTGACCAATGATAGCCAAGAGGCGACGTAAGCGGCCTCGACATAGTACCGAAACATCGTATCCTGCGCGAAGAGAAGCTGCGGCATCATGAAGCCGAGGATTGCGCCGGCGCTCGCGAGCACAAACAGCCTCCGACGCCGCGAAGCGACTGCAACGATCACGGCCGTCGTGAGAAAAATTACCAAGTAAGTAATGATGTTGCCGAGCTTGAGCGTGTTCCCGAGTTGTCCATAAACAGCCGCACCCTTGGCAAAAGCATTGAGCGATGGATCGTTCGCGCTGTTTCGGAAGTTGGGGTTAAGCTCGTACGCGCCAGTGCGATGCATCCAAACGAATGGCGGCTCGAGTGCGGATGTCCGCATTCCCAGGACTGCCAACCGCGCACGCTCCATCGCGAAATCTAGAGGCTTAGCCCGAATGGTCGACCACCAGCAGGATATCACTTCGGCCCGCACTTCCGGCGACACGTCATTCGGCAGCTTGAAGCCCTTCTTCTCGGTCCACAGCGGCAGGTAGATCTTGGGATGCTCGTAGTGATCGCGGTAGACCTCCTCGGGCGACGCCGCACCTCCTCTAAGGATATTCGTTCCGAGGCATGTCTGCTCGCCTGGCCTATATAGTCCACCGATGCCGTTCAAAGCCGAGACGTACAGCGTGGAGCTTCGATCTACGTTCGTAATAGCGTATTTGATGGTGATCGTGGGCACCCAGAGCGCAGCCGCCCCGAGAATGGAGCCACCGGCCACGCGTGGAAGGCCCCAATGAGGATAACGCCATAGCATATAGAGAACGATGATAGCGAGATGCCCAAGATGGGGCGCTGGGGAGAACATAACCGCGATGATGAGGTTCGCGCTCGCAAGGAATGTATGCCAAGCAGTTTTTCCCGAAAGACCGATTGCGAACGCCATACCTAAAAAGACCAATTGAAGAGTGTTATTGCGCAGTATGGGCGCCAGATAGAAGAAAGTCGGCGAAAGGATCATCACGGTTGCCAACACCTTGATTAAGGACGGTACTCTGCGCGACGTTACGAATACGACGAGCGCACCGAAGTAGGTCACGACTTTGAGCACGAACATAGCGGTGGGATTAGCGCTCCCGAAAGTTAGCAGCCAAGTAGCAATAGCTGCTGAAGGAGGCTGGTGTCCTGAGAAGCGCCAGGAGGCCGCTTCCTCGAGCGTCACATGGTAGTCATGACCAATCGGGCCCGGCCAGAACGAAATGGTCATGCCGATTGCGGCCGCAACCGCCACGACGCTGCAGATAACCCCGATGAGATGATGCATTGGAAGAATAATCCCTAAGTCGCGCCGTCGACGTCTAGCGCATCCAGATCGCGCCTTGCGCGGGCTAGCCCAAAATGATATACTATTTATTGTTCAGCATGTTATACTGCCTAATTGCTGCAGTCTATTCCTTGTTGGGAGCGTGGCATGATTTCCGGCCTCATTGGGGTGACTGGATTTGTAGGCGGAGCGTTGGCTCGGCAACGTCAATTCGATTTCAAGTATCACTCCAAGAACATCAACGACATCTCTGGTCGCAGCTTCGATCTCGTAGTCTGCGCTGGCGCACCCGCGACCATGTGGGAGGCCAACAAACGTCCAGAGGCCGATGCTGCAAATCTCGATTTCTTGTTCGAGGCTCTGCAATCGGCGCGCATAGGCCGGCTAGTGCTCATTTCGACGATCGCCGTATTCGACGATATGGCGGCCGGATACACCGAGAGCACTGCGCAATTCGAGCGAAACAAAGCGTACGGCCGCAATCGCCGCGATCTCGAATTACGCGCAATGGAAGCATTTAATTGCCACGTTATTCGTCTGCCGGCGTTGTTTGGCTGCGGCCTCAAGAAGAATTTCATTTTTGACATAATGAACCCCATCCCTTCCTTCGTCACAAACGAACGTTTCCTGGCATTGAGGCAGACATTCGATGAAGAGGCGCGTGAGCTTCTCGTGGCCGCATTCCACTTCGATAGCGAGCTTTCGATGTGGCGTTTTAAGCGGCAAGGCTTTGCGGCAACCACGCCGGCAGGCCAACGATTGGAGCGCGGCTTCAGGCAAGCAGGCTTCGTCGCGCGCTCTTTCACCAATAGCGAGAGCCGCTTTCAGTTTTACAATATCGAGAGACTGGGCCGTGATATTGACACCTGTGTTCAAGCAAGCATCCGGACCTTGAACATTTGCTCCGAACCGCTCCGTGCTGCCGACATTCACATGGAGCTGCTTGGCGAGACATTCGAGAACACCACTCCGCCGCGCGTTGCAGAGGATATCCGTTCGGAGTTCGCCGAAGAGTTCGGTGGCCGAAGCCCCTATCTCTTCGACAAGGAGGTGACGCTCCGCGAGCTCAAGTCATTCGTTCACTCGCCGGTACCGAAATGATCAAGATTGCCGTGTCGAACATCGCATGGGACCCGAGTGAGCGCGTTGCGATCTATGCCCGGCTTGCTGAAGCGGGTGTGAACGGGCTGGAGATCGCGCCTGGCTTAGCGTTCGCAGATCAACCGGATGCCATGGCTCCTTCCGCCGATGCGATCGCTACCTTCCGCCAAGAGATAGAGCGCTTTGGTCTAGAACTCGTTTCGATGCAATCTCTTCTCTTTGGTGTGGACGGCGCCTTCCTGTTTGGAGGCGAGACGGAGTCGAAGCGCTTCGAGCACGGACTGGAGCGAGCCATCAGCCTTGCGGCACGCCTCAGCATCGCGAACCTCGTCGTCGGTTCGCCGCGCAACCGCATCATTCCGGATGGAATGGAGCGCGCCGAGGCTGAGCGGCACGCCCGCGATGTTTTCCGTCGCCTGGGGGAGAGAGCGCTCGCTGCGGGTACGCGCCTAGCGCTCGAGCCCAATCCTGTGGCTTACGGCACGAACTTCCTCAACACCCTGTCCGAGACGATTGCGTTTGCTGATGAGGTGGACCACCCAGCAGTCACGTTAAATTTCGACATTGGCGCCCTCATCATGAATGGTGAGATCGGGAAGGCGGCTGAGCTTTACAATCGCGGCGCGACGCGCATTTCCCACGTTCACGTGAGCGAGCCACACTTGGCACCCGCACCCCGATGCGAGGACTCGTTTGCCGCAACGGCCGGCAGCTTGCTCAGCGCCGCTTACAGCGGATGGTTCTCGCTCGAAATGCGCCCCGTCGGCACTGACAATAGCGCCAACGTCGTGTCGTGCGCCGAGGCGTGCGTGCGCCAACTCAAGGCCGTGACACCATGAACCAAATGACTCCCTCGCGGGAAGAATTCCTCGTTTCGGTCTGCTTTGCCACCGACGGAAATGCGATCGATGAGGTCAATCGCATCCCAGGGGTCGCCGATATCCTGGAGAGCAAGTTCCGCTACTGGGAGATCGTCTACGTACTTAGAGAGCGGCAGCGCAGCCTGGTCCCGCAGCTCGAAGGTCTTCTTTCCAGAGGCAAAAACGTTCGCGTCATCGTGCTCGACAATGACGCCAACATCTACCAGCGGCGAGCTATCGCTGCTTCTGAGGCGATCGGCGACGTTGTCGTGCTGACATCATTTTCCGAGCTCGAGTTCATCGACCTTCCGACATTCGCCCAGGAGGCCCACTCCAGTGGGCAGATCGTGATCGGCCGCAATGCGTCTAACAGATGGTCCCCGACTTCTTTGCACTGGCTACTCGCCCTGGTCTCTTCCTATCGCATCAATGATAAGGACCTGCAAACGATCGCACTTCCGAGGACCAAGCTGAATGCTCTCGTGGCTCGGTCGACGTTCACACTCGATCTACGGTTTGAGCCAAAGTTCGGGGAGCGTTACGCGCGTAGGCCCGTGGCCACAACCGAACGCGGTCCACGCCGATCCACTATCAGCGACCGCTACGAACTTTTGGAAGAACTAATATCCACTTCATCTCCGCGCATTTTGCGCGCCTATGCCGCGCTCTCCACGGTCGTGGCCGTGTTGGCGACTCTCTACGGCCTCTACGCGGTTGTCATTCTGCTTCTCAAAAGCGACGTGCAAGCAGGCTGGTTCTCGACTGCGATTGTTCAAAGCGGTTCTGTAGCTTTCATCGCGATGGGGATGACGACACTAGCCATTGGCGTTGCGGATATTGCCGAGCGGCTGCAAGGCCGCTCCCGCTATACTATCGTCGACGAAATGGCCAATCTCAACCTTTTCGATCAGGTGAAGGACGTAAACGTCGATCTTGATCTCGTCGGCGACGATCGGCGTTCTTTGATCGAGCAATGACAGATTTTCCAGAAGAGGTGTTCGCCGAACGTAAGTGGGCCGTACCGACATTCAAGGTCGCCAGCTTTGCGGCGAAGACCACCCCCTACGTGACGATCATTCCGGTACTCAACGAGGGGAATAGGATTCAAGGGCAGCTTCGTCGCATGAGCGACCTCGGCCTTACGAGCATGACCGATACTGTCATCGTCGACGGCGGATCAACCGATGGATCTCTAGATCACGACTACTTGAGATCAGTGGGTGCTCGCGCGCTCCTGACCAAGACCGGCCCGGGAAAGCTTTCTGCGCAACTCAGGTGCGGCTATGCCTGGGCGCTAGCGGAAAACTACAAGGGCATCGTCACGATAGACGGCAATGGAAAGGATGGCGTGGAAACCATTCCCGACTTCCTTCGTGCGCTGGACGAGGGCTTTGGTTATGTACAAGCCTCGCGCTTCATTCGTGGTGGACGATCAGAGAATACTCCAATCTCCCGACTGATCGCCATTCGCTTGATCCACGCCCCTGTTCTCAGCCTGGCGGCCGGTCATTTCTTCACCGACACCACTCAAGGCTATCGGGCCTACTCGGCGGCGTATCTCATGGACCCTCGCACACAGCCGTTCCGAGACGTGTTCATCCGGTACGAGCTACTCGCGTATCTGACGGTGCGCGCCAGCCAGCTCGGCTATCCCGTGAAGGAACTACCGACCTCTCGCATCTATCCCAACGATGGGCACGTGCCGACCAAGATCAAAGGACTTGGGCCGCTACTGAACTTGGTAGCTGTCGTTTTAAGGACGTTATTCAGGACTTACCATCCCAGATCTTCGTGAGCGTGCGCGAGCAATGCGGAACCGCGAGCCCGATGTCGACTTCGCGATTGTGGGCGGCGGTTTTTACGGCTGTGCGCTGGCGCTCTTCTTGAGGAGCGTCACGGAGCGCGTAGTGTTGATAGAGGCCGAAGACGGCTTGCTGCAACGTGCTTCGCGTGTGAACCAGGCTCGGGTTCACGCTGGCTTTCACTATCCGCGAAGCTTTGTTACGGCACTCCGATCACGGCTCCTGCAGCGGCGCTTCATTGCGGATTTCGAAGACGCCATCGTTGCCGATTTCGAAATGCTCTATGCTATCGCGGCGCGCCGGTCGATGGTTACGGCAGCTCGCTTCGGCAGGATGTTTCAATCCATGGGTGCGCCCATTGCTCGCGCAAGCGCGCGTCACCTCGGTCTATTCTCCCGGGAACTTGTGGAAGATGTATTCGTTTGCAAGGAATTTGCCTTCAATTGGGCAGTACTGCGGAACCGCTTAGCGGAAAGGCTTGATGCATGTGGCGTGAAGTACAAACTGGGAAATCGCGTACGGCGCTTCGTGCCGGGAGCAGACAACACTGCGCTTGAACTCGAGACTGGGGAGATCATAACTTCTCGGTGTGTGCTCAACGTCACCTACGCCAACATCAACACACTTCTGGCGGAGAGTGGATTGAAGCCCGTCGCCGTCAAGCACGAGCTGGCGGAGATTGCGCTGATCGAGCCGCCGCCGGAACTCGCTGGATGTGCAATTACCGTGATGGACGGCCCTTTCTTCTCGACGATGCCATATCCCGCGGACCAACTATACTCGCTCACTCACGTACGCTACACGCCGCACAAATCGTGGGTCAGCAGCGGAGGCAATCTCCCGGACTATGGCGTCGTCAGTCGGGAGGAGAGTTCGCGCTGGAAACACATGACGATGGACGCGCAGCGCTATGTGCCGTGCCTGTCCGGGCTACGTTACGAGAGGTCGCTGTTCGAATTCAAGACAGTGCTGACGAAGAATGAGAGAGACGACGGAAGGCCAATCTTGGTGTCTCGGCATCAGGATGCGCCAAGCATTGTTTCCGTTGTGGGCGCGAAGATCGATAATATTTATGACCTGTTTGAGATGCTACCTCTCATTGACCCGGCTTTGCGTAATGCCGACGCACGGCATCTTACCTCGCCAATTCACAACTGCTGATCGTGTCATCGCGATCCCGCCCGGCAAGTCGTGCAGTAAGCGGTGGGCCACCGAAATCGGCAGAATCCATTTATCCCAGGGCGCCTCGAGCGCGCGCTTTTGATCGGGAGCTGATCTTGCATCAGTGCCATCGGCGTTCGCGCCGAGCAGAAGCCGGACACATGGGCGCTACCGACCAGCAGGTCGTGACAAGCCAAAAAGTCCTTGCAAACAGAATGCCGTCCACACATGGGATGACGCGTCGGTCTCGAACGCGAGGCCACGATCGGATCGCACTTCCGCTTCTGGCCCTCAACGTTACTCGCCGATGGAGAGCGACTTCCGCTGTGTCTGCAGGAGCAGACTAACGCGCGACCGACGTCGGCTATCGGTGGTAAGGTGGCTGATCAATGACAACGTATGATCAACGCGATTGACCCGAATGTATGGTCCGGCCGTGCGTCGCAAGAAGTTTCGTCGAGCTGTTTTTCGGTCTTGCGTCAATGTATCCGGCCTCTGATTGGAGCGGTTCATTGCTCCGGGCCACCATGGATATCAGCGCGCGGTCGATCTGATTAGCGGACAGGCCTCGATTGGGCCATTTGGGTCACCAGGTTTCGATCGCGCCGGGAAGACCGGTCTCCATCTCTTCGTTACCTCTCGCAGACCTCGGCGGGAAAAGGCTTGAGTGCCGCTGCTACGTCATCGGCAGCTCCTCATCTCGTCAGTTCCTTGGTTCGTGCTGACCCTCGACATGAGACGCGCGCAGGCGCGGTCAAGGCCGGCCCGGCAGGGGCCGCCCGCAGGGCTTGGCCTTGACGGTGCCGGGCACGGCGCCAGGATCAAACAGGTTGGGTCGAACCATCGATTGTCCTCGTCGCTCGAATCCTCGTCCCTTGGCGAGCACTGCCCAGGCAATGCGGGCCAGCTTGTTGGCGAGTGCGATCGCCAGCACGTTGTGATGCAGCCGCTTCTTTGCGGCCTCAATCCACGGCTTGAGCCCGTGCCGCTCCCAGCTCTGGGGCTTGACGAGAACGACCCACGCCGCTTGCACGAAAAGAACGCGCAGATAGCGATTTCCCCGCTTCGAGATCTTGCCCAGGATGGTGCGATCTCCCGTCGAGATCTGCTTTGGTACCATCCCGAGCCCGGCCGCGAAGTCGCGTCCCTTCGAGAACACGTCCCCGGAGCCGATCGCGGCGACGACTGCGCTCGAGATGATAGGGCCAATCCCCGGCACGCTCATGAGACGGCCACAGCCCGCATCCTGTCGGGCAATCGTCTCGATCTCGCGCGAGAGGCTCGCGACGCGCTCGTCGAGGCGCCGCCAGTCGCCGGCGAGGTCTTCGATGACGCACAGCATGCGAGGAGACAGCACGTCCGTACGCGAAGCCAGGATGATCGGCAGCTCGGCGCGCAGGAAGCGGATGCCCTGGCGCACGGCGATGCCGCGTTCCAGCATGAAGGCACGGATCTGATTGATGATGCCGGTGCGCTGCGCGACGAGCCGCTCGCGCACCCGATGCAGCGCCTGCAGGTCGAGTTGTTCCGCGGTCTTGGTCGCGACGAACTTCATCGTCGGCCGTTGCACGGCTTCCGCGATCGCCTCGGCATCGTTGAAGTCGTTCTTCTGCCCCTTCGCATAGGGCCGCACATACTTTGCTGGCATCAGCCGCGCGTTGTGCCCAAGCGCGGTGAGCTTGCGGGCAAGATGATGCGCCCCAACACACGCCTCCATGCCAATCAGACAGGGCAGCACGTTGGCGAGCCGCGCCTCGATCTGACCGCGCGACCACTTCTGACGCAGGATGATCGCGCCACGGCTATCGTGGCCAACCACGTGGAACGAGTTCTTGCCGATGTCGATGCCAATCACCGCGATCTCGGCGTTTGATGTCTTGGGCATGGGCGTGCTCCTGTTGATGCAGCCCCTGTCCAGCGTCAATCGCTGGCGGGGCAGGAGCACGGCCGGACCATCCCATTAGCGGCCCTGAGCACGCGCAGCACGCGGCCGAACGCTCCGCCGAGGCAGCGGACATGGCGACCCCACAAACTGATCGACAGCCATCGAGATCGCCCTAGTCAGTAGCGTCCCCGATGCCCGAAGAGGGCAAGTCAACTTTCGAAACGCGTGTTGCCGCGTCTCGCCGGGTCGATTGGAAGATCCATGAACACCGGTTGATGGGCGCGCTGTGTGCAGGCCTGACGGGAACAAAGGTGGCAGTTGATGCCAATCCGGTTGAAGATCCGATCGTCCTTCAAGTTGAAGGACGACGCATAGCCGATCTCGCTGGCGAATTTCAGCTCGCATCCCAGTGCGACCGCGAGGCGGTGATCCTGCGTCTCGAAGCTGAAAACAGGCCGGTCGGTGGTCCGGCTTATCGTGAAGAAGCGCTCACCGTCAGGCATTTCGACAAACTGAGGCAGGATCACACCCGGTGTGCGGAACGCCATGTGAATGTTCCAAACCGGACAAGCCCCGCCGTATTCGGCGAGCTGGAATGTCGTCGAGTTGAATCGCTTGGTGACGTTGCCGGCCTTGTCGACGCGCAGGAAGAAGAACGGCACACCTTGCGCACCCGGACGCTGGAGTGTCGTCAATCGGTGGCAGGCCTGCTCGAAGGAAACGAAAAATCGCGCGGCGAGCCGGTCGACGTCGTAGGAACTTGCCTTGGCCGTTGCCAGGAACTCCCGATAGGGCATCAGGAATGCAGCGGCGAAATAGTTCGCCAGCTCAACGTGGCAGCGGGTGATGCCTGCAGGAGTATTGATCGCGCTCTCGAGCGTCAGGCGGTCGAGCGCGTCCTGGAACTCGATGACGCAAAGAACGTGCGCGAGTTGAAACACCTGATTGCGATGATCGAGCGCCTCAGACAGATGAATTTCCCGCGCGTCGCGATCGTAGAATCTCAGCGCTTTCGCCATATCCTCGGACGCGCGCCGGACCACCTTTACGCCGTGGCGCCGTAACAGCCGCTGCTTCAGCATCGCGTAATTGTCATCGGGACCACATGGCTCGTCGATCCGAAGCTTCTCGGCTTCGGCCTCCAACGGTGCGAAGTAGTTCGAGTGGTCTCGGAAGAAGTCGTGGATGATCGTTTCCGCAGAGGTTTGCAGAAGCGCCTCCGGGACACGGTCGCCCTGGCGCATGATGCGTTCCAGCGTGCGCCGATGTACGTCGTAAATCGTCAAGAGCTGGGTCACCAGCTTCGGTGCGTGGTCGATGGCGGCGCGCAGCTCCGGCAGCTCCGGAGCTTGACCGGCAAACATCGGGTCCTTGAACACATTTCGAAGCTCGGCAAGAAGCCCGGATCGCTCGTCTCGAACGAGATCGCGCCAGTCGACGCCGAAGGTCTCGGTGATCTGAGTTAGCAGCCTCACGGACAGGCTCCGCTGGTTGTTTTCCAGCAGGTTGATGTAGCCGGCACTGATTCCGAGAGCGCCAGCCATCTGCGCCTGCGTCAAACCTCGCTCGCGCCTGAGCTGCCTCAATTGCGGGCCAATGAAGGTCTTGGCCATGGCGGGTCCTGACGACGTTGTGAAATTTACAACACAACTCATATGGCCATATTGTTTGTAAACACACAACACACAAACCTGATTTTGGATGCATTTTGCCCCCGCTCCCTGCTTTGGTAGTCGCACCACATTCCTGCGGAAACGAAGGAGCAGAAAATGCGCTATCGGGTTCTCGTGCTTGGAGCCTCGTACGGATCGCTGCTCGGGACCAAGTGTCTGGCGGCCGGCCATGACGTCACCCTTGTGTGTCGCGAAGCCACGGCCAAACTGATCCGCTCGGAAGGGACTGAAGTCCGTATCCGCCTCAAGGGCGAGGACACACACCGCTCCTTCTTCTCGAGAGACCTGCCTGGAACCTTGGATGCCTGCGCGCCGGAGGCGGTCGACGTTTCCCGATACGATATCGTCGTGCTCGCAATGCAGGAGCCGCAATGCGTCGCGCACTCGATCCGTTCTCTCCTGATCGCCGTGGCAGAAGCTGGTCTGCCCTGCCTCTCGCTGATGAACATGCCGCCATTGGCCTTCCTCAAGCGCATCCCCGGCACAGAGCCGGAAGCTCTCGAAGCTGCCTATACGGACGCCAGGGTATGGCAGCGTTTCGTGCCGGGCGCGGTCAGTCTCTGTTCGCCAGACCCGCAGGCATTCCGGCCACCGGAAGAACGGCCCAATGTCCTGCACGTGGGCTTGGCGACGAACTTCAAGGCTGCGCCCTTCGCCGATGACGCTCACACCGCGATCCTGAAGCGCATCGAGGCCGACATCGATGCCGTACAGTTCGAGGGTCTGGAGGTTCCGGTAAAGCTGCGTGTCCACGACAGCCTGTATGTGCCGCTGGCCAAGTGGAGCATGCTGCTCACCGGCAACTATCGTTGCGTTCTCCCTGGGAGCATCCAATCGATTCGCGACGCAGTGCACGGCGATCGTGAAATGGCGCGTGAGATCTACGATCACGTGGCAGCCATTGTCGTGCGCTTGGGCGCCGACCCGGCTGATCTGGTGCCCTTCGAAAAGTACGCGCAGGCAGCGCAAAGTCTGCTCAAGCCCTCATCCGTTGCGCGAGCCATCGTAGCCGGTGCGCCCTGCGTCGAGCGTGTCGACAAACTCGTCCAGAGCATTGGCAGAGGGTTTGGCATGGGGCACAGCGGCATCGATCGCACTGTGGCGATTATCGACAAGGCCCTGCGCGCCAACCGCACCCAAGCTGCCTGAACTGGGCATTCCCGAAGCATTTCCGAAGAACGACAGCAGAGGATTCGGGAGGAGATACCAATGCCGGGAGCTGGAGCCATCGCGCGCGAGGCACTCCGCGAAACGGAGTTCTTCTCGGATACCGTTGAGGTATCGGACCCAGCTTTGGCCGCCGCTATCGGGCGCGAGCTCAAGCGTCAACGCGACGAGATCGAGCTCATCGCATCGGAAAACTTTGTCAGTCGGGCCGTTCTCGAAGTGACCGGCTCGATGCTGACGAACAAGTATGCTGAGGGCTATCCAGGCCGCCGCTACTACGGCGGCTGCCAGTACGTTGACGAAGTCGAGACGCTGGCGATCGAGCGGGCCTCGAAGCTTTTCAATTGTGCCTTCGCCAACGTCCAGCCGAGTTCGGGCAGCCAAGCCAACCAGGGTGTCTTACTCGCACTGATCAAACCTGGCGATACGATTCTTGGCCTCAGTCTCGAGGCCGGTGGGCACCTCACCCACGGCGCGCGTCCTAACCTGTCGGGCAAGTGGTTCAATGCGGTGTCCTACGGCGTGCGTCGTGACGACCACCGCATCGATATGGATCAGGTTGCTGCTCTGGCTCGCGAACACCGCCCGTCGCTGATTATCGCAGGCGGCTCGGCCTATCCGCGCACAATCGACTTTGCAGCGTTCCGCAGCGTCGCCGACGAGGTCGGCGCCTATCTGATGGTGGACATGGCCCACTTCGCTGGGCTGGTGGCAACAGGTCTGCATCCCAGCCCATTCCCGCACGCGCACGTGGTTACGACGACGACGCACAAGACGCTGCGCGGACCACGTGGCGGAATGATCCTCACCGACGACGCCGATGTGGCCAAGAAGATCAATTCGGCGATATTCCCGGGGCTGCAGGGCGGACCGCTGATGCACGTGATCGCCGGCAAGTCGGCTGCGTTCGGCGAAGCGCTCCGCCCAGAATTCAGGGACTACATTTCGGCAGTCATCGAGAACGCGCAAGTGTTGTCCCATACGCTGAAGGCCGACGGCTTCGACGTCGTCTCAGGCGGCACGGACACTCATCTGCTTCTGCTCGATCTGCGTCCCAAGGGCCTAACGGGCAATGTCGCAGAGCAGGCGCTCGGTCGCGCGCATATCACCTGTAACAAGAACGGCGTGCCCTTCGATCCACAAAAGCCGACGGTGACTTCCGGGATCCGGCTGGGCAGCCCTGCTGGTACGACGCGCGGCTTCCGCGCGGCCGAGTTTGCCGAAATCGCGAGAATGATCTCTGCCGTTCTCAACGGGGTCGCCGCGAATGGCCCGGACGGCAACCGAACCGTCGAGGAAGACATCAAGGCGCAGGCGATCCGGCTTTGCCGCCGCTTTCCGATCTACCCCGATCTCTGACTTCCCAACATTGCACACGCACCACAGGAGCCTAGCACGATGCCAGGATTTAAAGGGTTGGCTGTTCCCGGACCGACCAACTTGCCGTTCCAGATTCGTCAGGCGATGGATGTTGCGCTGGAGGACCACCGGGCGCCGGACTTTCCGCAGTTCATTCAGCCGCTGCTGAGCGACCTTAAGAGGGTGTTCAAGACAAGCACCGGTCAGGTGTTCGTTTTCCCCTCTTCCGGCACCGGTGGTTGGGAGTCCGCAATCGCCAATACGCTATCGCCCGGGGACAGCGTGCTTGCGTCGGTGTTCGGTCAGTTTTCGCATCTTTGGGTCGACCTTTGCCGACGCTTTGGCCTGAAGGTCGACAGCATGCAAGTAGAGTGGGGAACGGGCGTACCCCTCGCGGACTATCGCGCACGTCTCGAGGCCGACACGGATCACCAGATAAAGGCCGTCCTGGTCACTCACAACGAAACCGCTACCGGCGTGACGTCAGATGTGGCCGGCGTTCGTGAGATCCTTGACGACCTCGGGCATCCGGCGCTGCTTTTCGTAGACGGCGTCAGTTCGATCGCATCGATTGATTTCCGCATGGACGAGTGGGGCGTCGATGCCGCGGTCGCCGGCTCCCAAAAGGGTTTTATGATGCCGACCGGCCTCGCGATCATGTGCGTAAGCCAGAAGGCGCTGGCGGCCGGTGAGACGGCAACAATGCCACGATGCTTCTTCGACTACCGCGACATGAAGACTGCAAACGCGCAGGGCTATTTTCCTTACACGCCTGCCGCGACCTTGCTGCGCGGGCTCCGCGCATCAGTCGATATGCTGCTGGGCGAGGGCCTCGATAATGTCTTCGCGCGCCATCACCGCCTCGCATCGGGCGTGCGCGCAGCCGTCGATGCCTGGGGTCTGCAAACCTGTGCGAAAGGTCCCAAGTGGCATTCCGACACTGTGACCGCTATCGTCGTCCCTGATGGCTTCGACGCCAACGACGTGATCAAGATAGCCTACGAGCGCTACGACCTGTCACTCGGTGCAGGCCTGTCCAAGGTGGCGGGCAAGGTGTTCCGTATCGGCCATCTGGGCTGGCTCAACGAGATCATGGTGCTTCAAGCACTCGGAGGTGCTGAACTTGCGATGCGCGACATCGGCATTCCCTTCGAGGCGGGTTCTGGAGTCGGAGCTGCCGTGAGGGCATTTTCCTCCCACCGCGATCCCGTCCGTATGGCTGCAGCATAGTTTTCCCGGAGCAGCAACCGGGACTGGTCATTCGGAGTAGACAGCGCGGCACTGGCTGTACTCCGACTACGTGATCGGGAAGGGAATGATGCGTATCGTGTTCCTCGACCGCTCTACAATCGGGCCCTCCGTGCGGCTCGCCCGTCCATCCTTTCCTCACGAATGGATCGACCATGATCGCACCCGGCCCGATCAGATCGTGGAACGGCTCTCGGGCGCGGACATCGCGGTCTGCAACAAAGTTCCAATTCGGCGCGAGGCGATCAAGTCGCTGCCGGATCTGAAGATGATTTGCATTCCAGCAACTGGCTACGATGCGTTCGACATCGACGCGTGCAGGGAGCGCGGCATCGTCGTATCGAACGTTCGCGGCTACGCGAACCACACGGTACCGGAGCATGCTTTCACGCTGATTTTAGCCCTGCGTCGCAATCTCATTGGATTTCGCCAGGACGTGATCAACGGCAAGTGGCAAGAGGCGGACCAGTTCTGCTTCTTCACACATCCGATCAACGATCTCGCGGGATCGACGCTGGGCATCATCGGAGAAGGTGCGCTGGGCCAGGGCGTTGCCAGGCTGGGGCAGGCATTCGGCATGCGTACGCTGTTTGCGGCACACAAGGGTGTCGAGGGATTGGGTCCTCTCTACACACCCTTCGAGGATGTCCTCGAAGTGTCCGATGTGATAACGCTGCACTGCCCGCTGACGCCGGCGACACGAAACATGATCGCGGCACCAGAGTTTGCGCGAATGAAAAGGAAGCCGCTGCTGATCAACTGCGCGCGCGGCGGGCTGGTGAGTGAGGTCGACCTGGTGCAGGCCCTCGATAGTGGGCAGATCGCTGGAGCTGGGTTCGACTGCTTGACCTCAGAGCCGCCGCGTCCCGACAATCCGCTCCTCAAGATCCTGGATCGGCCGAATGTCATCGTGACGCCGCACACGGCGTGGGCGAGCGACGAGGCGATGCAAGCTCTCTGGAACCAGGTCATCGAGCATATCGAGAGCTTTCACCGCGGTACGCCAAGCAACCGCGTTGGCTGACCAAAAGTTGGTCTCGCGTATCCATAAGCGCGCGCGTCGTCGTACCTCACATAAGGCGTGTCCCGATTAGCGCGCGGAGCGTCGGGCGGGGGGACGGAATGTAGCTCGGAGGCGGCGCGTAGTGGGGCGGCGGCAGGTAATAACTGCCTCGTCGTCAGCCCGCGGTCGGGTCCACGTCGGCCTGCGAACAAGAATTGACCAAGCCGGCGCCCGGCTACCCGCAGGTACTCATCAATCGCTTGGCGGGTTTGCTCTGTCATTTCGAACCGCACAGGGCGGCCAGTCTTCTTCTGTCGAACAGTGGCTCGGTCAGAGGTGTAGCCGCTGGGAGCGACGTCGTCGACGCGGACCGCCACCACGTTGCAGCCTCGAAGCTTGCAAGATCGCGAATGCGCTTTTCCAGTTAGAGGCGGGTTCGGATGGACCAAACGTGCCCCTGACGAAGTGGGGGCTTCGGGCCAATGATCTTGCCCTTGTTCCACGGTGGGGCGGTGAGCCGGCTTGCCGGTGGCTGACGCGTCGTTGTCGTTCATAGCGTGTCTCCTTGTTTGAGAGACAAGCCAGCATGATCGCTTTCATCTCGACTGCTTGATCCGGGCGTCAGACGCTCGCCGCAGGAGATCTCAATGACATAGTGCGATGCCGTTTCAACTTGGTTGCCGCGCAGCCGGCCTGAGCGAACACCAGCAGCACGACTGCGAAGCATCTCATGGCATGTCTCGCCGAGTTTTGGGTGGCGCGACTCGGGTGGCTATCTTCGGCGAAGCATGGCCCGGCTCGACCTAGAAGTCTGCTGACGAGGTCCGCTTCGCGCGATCCGATCAAGAAAATACCGGCTTGCCTCCGCGACTGGCCGCAAGATGATCTCGCAGCACCTGCTGCCGGATGATCGATAGATGCCGTTGAGGTCAGCCTGCGAGGCCAGGCTGAAGCGCAAAAGGAGATCGGGAACAGACCGGTCAGTGAGTCGTCTTTGCCAGCTCGTTCAAGTCCCGTTTCGGCTGCAGTGCGATCCCAACCAAAGTCCCATGACGGCGTGCCGGCGGCGAGGCATTAAGGCCGCACCGCCGGTCGAACAGCTTAAGATCCGGACTAGTGTTGCTTGCGACGGGACGCTGAGCTGGACTTCGGCGGCAACATCACAGCGTCCACAACATGAATCACGCCGTTTGACGCGATGACATCCGCCTTGACCACGTTAGCTCCAGAGGCCTTGACGCCCTTCCTGATATCGACCTCGATGTTGGAGCCCTGCACCGACTTGAGCCCGAACTGTTTAGCGCGGGCGCGAGTGATGCGGCCTGCGTCGTACTTCCCCGGGACCACATGATATGTGAGGATCGCGGCAAGCTGCTTCTTGTTCTCAGGCTTTAGCAGCGTCTCGAGCGTGCCTGCGGGAAGCTTCGCAAAGGCGTCGTCGGTTGGCGCGAATACCGTGAAGGGGCCCTTGCCCTTGAGGGTATCGACCAAGTCCGCGGCCTTGATGGCGGCGACCAGCGTCTTGAACGACCCGGCCTTCTGAGCGGTATCCACGATGTCATCGGCTGCGTGCGCATGCGAGGCGGCAAGAGCCACCCCGGCCACTACGACCAGCGCGGAAATGGTGCGTGCGAGAGCGAGCATTTATTTGTTCCCTTCGAGTTCGGCTCGCCTGGATCGCTTGGCGAGAACTTAATTTCGAATGCATGGGCTTGAACGACAGAGCCCGGGAACTGGATCACCAGCGCCGATCGCGAAGCACCGGCGCGAGGCCAACGCCAGTCTGCGAGCAGATCACCAACGGGGCAGGAGGCTGAGAGCGGCTCTCCGGGCCTCTATCCGGCCGAAATGCCGTCTGCGACCGCCCCTTCGCCGTGTCCGCCCGAATAGCGCGTTCTCACACAGCCTCCAGGGAAAGCGGACATCGCGCCCGGCAACTGTATCCCCCCGCAGGTCGGGAAACTATGACGTCCCCTTCACCATCGCGAAATGCCTATACGGAGGTCGATCGTTACGGCCAGTCGTAGAAGGTGAAAGGTGAGTGCGGCGCACGCCCCGCGACATTGCGGTGAACAATCGCTCGCCGATAGCGCGCGGGGGGCAGCCCGACATGCTTGGCGAAGAATCTGTTGAAGTAGGCAGCATCCTTGAAGCCGAGCATGTGGCTGAGCTGCTTGATCGTGATGGCCGAGCGTTCGAGGCGGACTGCCGCTTCGTAGATGAGCCGCTGCTGAATGAGCGCACGCGGCGTGCGCCCGAGTGTGCGCGTGGCAATCGCGTGGAGGCGGCCAGGCGTGACGCCCAGCACTTCGGCATAGCGTGCGACAGTCCACTGCTCTCGGAAGCGCTCTTCCACGAGCTGCCGAAACCGCATCAGCAGCGCCGCAGCACCGACAGTTTCGCCGAACGCGAGCGCCCGCGCACCGACATGACGCCAAAGCTGCACGAATGAAATCAGAAGTACGGCCGAGATCACCGTCTCCGACCCCGGACGCGGCTCGTTCAGCTCATGCAAAATGAGGGCGAGAAGATGTGCAAGATGAGCGGCACTCTGCGGCTCGATCGCCAGCGCCAGCGGCTGCTCGGCGCCGAGCAGGTTGATGAGGTCCCCGGCTTCGGGAATCTGACGGAAGGTCTGCTCGATGAGATCCCGTCGAATGTGGACGATGTGGCCGCTTCCGCCCGCCTCGATGACCAGCCTCTCTGCCGAATTGCCAGGGCTCCAGACAAAGGCGGGGCCCAGCACGTGCAGACGCTCGCCTCCGGCATGGAGCCACCCCTCACCCGACTGCAGAACCAGGCAATGATCGAAGCCGCTCGATGCGCCGCTGTCGAGGCGCCACTCACGGGCCGCGAAGTGGCTTTCGACAACAACCGAGCGGAGGCGGGTAGCAATGACCTCGGCAGGCCTCTCTGACTTCGAGGCGGCTTGAGGCAGAACGCTCGCCGAACGCGTCAATAAGAGGTCTGATCTCCCTCTGCGCGATGTTTTGTGCATCTTTTCGGCAGTTGCGTCCATTTTAGCACCCCACCATATGGTATTCACTCGGTCAAGCACGGGCCTGAGCAATCGCCACAAGAGCCCGACTTCAAGGAGAGGAAACCCGTCGAGTGGGACGTTCGCACGCCCTGCTGCCGACGGATTGAGGAGGACCTTCGATATGCTGCGGATGTCACTCAGCCGCCTGGCACTGGTTGCAGCCGTGTCGGCACTCGTGGGCCAGATCGGCCTCGCACAGGCTCAAGACAAGATCAGAATTGGCTACGCGATCTCGAAGACGGGCCCATTCGCCGGCGGCGCCGGCGTGACGACGCTCCCGAACTATCAGCTCTGGGTGAAGGATGTGAACGCTGCGGGCGGCATCAGCGTCGGTGGCAAGAAGCTCCAGATCGAGATCGTCGAGTACGACGACCGCTCGAATTCGGAGGAAGCCGTCAAGGCCATCGAGCGCCTCGGCACGCAAGACAAGGTCGACATCATCCTGCCGCCCTGGGGGACCGGCCTCAATCTCGCTGTCGGCCCCACACTCAACCGGCTCGGCTATCCGCACCTCGCGGTGACCGCGGCAACGGATCGCGCGCCCGAGATGGCCAAGCGTTGGCCGAACAGCTTCTGGTTCCTCGGGCCGTCGAAGGCCGCCGCGGCGGCGCTCTCCGAAGTTCTCGGCAAGCTTAAGTCGGAGAACAAGATCGGTGCCAAGGTCGCGATGATTTCCGTCGCCGACGCCTTCGGCATCGAGCTCGCGACGGCGGCCCGTGCCGCTTTCAAATCGGCGGGGCTCGAGCTCGCGCTCGACAAGACATACCCGATCGGCACGCAGGACATGCAGGCGCTCCTGAAGGACGCCATGGCAACGGGTGCCGATGCGTTCGTTGCCTTCAGCTATCCCCCGGACACGATCGCGATCACCGACGCGGCACGTGTGCTTAACTACAATCCGAAGGTCTACTACACGGCGGTCGGGACGGCCTTCCCCGTGTTCAAAGGGAAGTTTGGCGCCAGCGCGGAAGGCGTCATGGGAGTCGGCGGCTGGAACGTCGACAGCCCGGCGCTCCAGGCTTACTTCAAGCGCCACACCGAAGTGATCGGCCGTGAGCCCGATCGCTGGGCGAGCCCGGTAACGTACGTCAGCCTTCAGATGCTGCAGCAGGCCATCGAGCGTGTCGGCAAGATCGATCATGCCGCGATCATCAAGGAGCTGCAGACCGGCACGTTCGACACGATCATGGGCAAGATCAAGCTCGCCGACAACATCATGCCGGTCGTGTGGTGGGTCGGGCAGTGGCAGAAGGGTGAGTTCGTCGGCCTGGCGCCGACCAGCTACGAAGGGGCCAAGTCACCGCTGTTCCCGAAGCCGGAATGGGCGAAATAGGGAACAGCATTTGCTGGAGCCCTGGCTGCTTTCGGGGGAGAGTAGTCAGGGCTCCAGCGCATTACTGGCTTGAAACATGCTGCTCCTCGACATCCTCATCTCGGGCCTCGTGCTCGGCGGCATGTACGCGCTCATCTCGATGGGGCTGACGCTGCAATACGGCGTCGCGCGCATCATGAACCTTGCCTATGGGGAGTTCCTCGTCGGCGCCGCGTTCCTTGCATTCTGGCTTTACACCGCGCCGGGGATCAGCCCGCTCGCCGGCCTTGTCCTTGCGGTACCGCTCGCGTTCCTCGCCAACTGGGCGATCTACCTCTGGCTGCTAACGCCGGTTGTGCACCGCGCGAAGAGCCGCGGACAACTCGAGGTCGACAGCATCCTCGCAACCTTCGGCCTCCTGTTCATCGTTCAGGGCATCGCGCTCGTCATCTTCGGCGGCCAGTACTACAGCTATGGCTATCTCTCGGTGCCGGTAACGATTTTCGGTACCACGCTGGCGCTCAATCGGTTGCTGGCATTCGTGTTCGCGGCGCTCATCGGCGTCGGGCTCTACATCGCGTTGACGAGGACGCGAACCGGCACGGCGATCCGCGCCATCGCAGTTAATCCCACCGCCGCGAGCCTCGTCGCGATCGACGTGCGCACGGCCTCCTCCTTCGCGTTCGCGCTCGGCGGCGCACTGGTCGCCGTCGGCGGCGTGCTCGTCAGCATGTTTCTCACATTCAACGCCTCGATGGGCGTCGTCTTCACGATGAAGGCGTTGATCGTCGTCATCGTCGGCGGCGTCGGTAACGTCATGGGCGCGCTCGTGGTCGGGCTCGCGCTTGGCGTGATCGAGACCGCGGTCACGCGCCTCGTTGATCCAGGCCTGACGCTCGCGGTCACTTATGCGCTCTTCATGATCGTCCTGCTGGTGCGTCCGCAGGGGTTGTTCGGGAGCGCGGTGAGATGACGCTCGCCCGCACTCCGCTGATCGCGCTGGCGGTCCTCGCCGCATTGCTGCTCGCGGGCCTGCCGCTCGTCGCCAGCGGCTATGTGCTATCGCTCGCGATCGGAATGCTCAACTTCACGATCCTGGCGACGGCGTGGGCGATCTTCTGCGGGCCGACGCACTACATCTCACTCGCCAGCGCGGCCTTCTTTGGCATCGGCGCCTACTCGGCGGCGATGATGGCAGAGACGGTGCCGTGGACGCTTGTGCTGATCACCGCGACGCTCGTCGGGTTCGCCGTCGCGCTCGTCGTCGGGCTATCGACGCTCAGGCTCTCCGGTGTGTACTTCGTCATCTTCACCTTCGGTCTCACCGAACTGATCCGCCAGCTCGTCACATGGTACGAGGTCAACGTCGCCGGCACCGTCGGGCGCTATCTCTTCCTCGGCATGGCCCAGTCGACGATCTACTGGCAGCTTCTGGCGCTCGCCGTAGCGGTGCTTGCGGCGGGCTGGTTGATCGGGCGATCGCGCCTTGGGCTCGCGGCACGCGTCATCGGCGCCGACGAGGTCGTGGCCCGCCATAGCGGCATCGACACGACGCGCACGAAGGTGCTGCTGTTTGCCTTCAGCTCGGCGATCATGGCGCTCGCCGGCGCCATCATGGCACCGCGCTGGACCTACATCGATCCCGCGATCGCCTTCAATCCAATGATCTCGTTCCAGGTGGTCATCATGGCGTTGCTCGGCGGCGCGGGCGCGCTGTTCGGGCCGCTGCTCGGCGCGGTGCCACTCGTTCTGCTGTTCGAGGTGCTACAGGCGAACTTCCCCAATGCCTACTCCATCCTGCTCGGCGCGGTGTTCATCCTGATCGTCTACGGTCTGCCGAGAGGCGTGATCGGTCTCATGGAGGACTGGCGGCCGGCGTCGCAGAAAGCTGCAACAGTTTCGCTGCCCGTCCCGGCGAGCCGCGATGCCAACGTTCTTACCGTCGGGGACCTTCGCAAATCGTTCGGCGGCCTCAATGCGGTCGATGGCGTGAGCTTCGAGGTGCGCCCGGGCGAGATCATCGGCCTCGTCGGCCCCAACGGATCGGGCAAGACGACGGTCCTCAACCTGATCTCGGGCGCGCTTGGTTCGGATGCCGGCCACATCGCCTATATGGGCCGCGCCATCGCCGGTTCGACGCCCGAGACCATCGCGCGGCTCGGCGTCGCGCGCACCTTCCAGCTCGTGCGCGTGCTGCCCTCGATGAGCGTTATCGAGAACGTGATCCCCGGCTTTGCTTTCCGCGCCCATCCCGTCACCGGAAATACCGCGCTGGCGGAGGCGCAAGTGCTGCTCGCGCGCGTCGGTCTCGATCGGCGCGCTGCAATACCGGCCGCCGATCTCACCTACATCGACCAGAAGAGGCTGGAGCTCGCCCGCGCGCTGGCGCTTGAGCCTAAGCTACTGCTCCTCGACGAGTGGCTGGCGGGGCTCAATCCGACCGAGCTCGAGGAAGGCATCGACCTCATCCAGTCGCTGCGCGACGACGGTCTCAGCATCATTATGGTCGAGCACGTGATGGACGCGATCCATGCGCTTTGCGACCGCTGTGTGGTGATGAACGCTGGCCGCGTGATCGCGCGCGGAACGCCGCGTCTGGCGCTCGCCGAACCCGAGGTCGTGCGCGCCTATCTCGGGGAGGATGTCGATGCTTGAGATCGCCGACCTCTCCGTCTCCTACGGCAAGCACGTCGCGCTCGCCGACGTGGCGCTCAGGGTCGACAAGGGCGAGGTGGTGGTCGTGCTCGGCGCCAACGGTGCCGGCAAGACGACACTGCTCAAGACGATCGCCGGCTTGCTGCCTGCGGCCAACGGCGCGAAGCTCACCTTTGCGGATCAGGACCTCACGACGCTCCAGCCGCACGAGATCGTTGAAGTGGGCATCGCGCTGGTGCCGGAGGGGCGCGGGATCTTCGCCGAGCTGACGGTTCGGGAGAACCTGATGCTCGGCGCCTATGCGGCGCGTGCGCGCGCTGGTGAGCAGAAGATGCTGGCAGATGTGCTGGCCGTGTTCCCGCGCCTGTCCGAGCGACTGGGCCAAGCGGTCGGCACCATGTCGGGCGGCGAGCAGCAGATGGTGGCGATCGGCCGCGCGCTGATGTCGGCGCCAGAGATTCTGTTGCTCGACGAGCCGTCTCTCGGGCTCTCGCCGCTGCTGACCAAGGAGCTCTTCTCGGCGCTGCGGCGCGTGCGCGCGAGCGGCCTCGGCATTCTGCTCGTCGAGCAGAACGTGCGCGCGTGTCTCGCCATCGCAGATCGCGGGTACATCATCGAGAATGGTCGGATTGCCGGCGAGGGTCGCGCCAGCGCGCTTGCCGATGATGTTGCTGTTCAGCACGCCTTTCTCGGCGGCAATCGCCTGCTCGAGCCGCGGCCGCTCAAGGCAGCGCGCGTCACCGTGATCGACAATCACGCCAGGGCGCGCGCATCCGCGACGCCGCTCCTCACGGTAGGTGCTCAGTCAGCACCCCCATCTACACAGCAAGGGAAAGCCACTCCCATGAACGCCATCAATCTTCTCATTGGCGGCAAGGACCGCCCCGCGAGCCGTGACGCCGTCTATGAGCGCAGCAATCCCATTTCCGGCGAGGTGGTGAGCACGGTCGCGGCCGCGAGCGTCGATGACGCGCTGAGCGCTGCTGACGCTGCTGCAGCGGCATTCCCCGTATGGTCGGCTCTCGGGCCCAACGAGCGGCGCGCACGTCTCAACAAAGCGGCCGACATCCTGGCGTCGAAGGCCCAGGAGTTTACAAACCTGATGATGGCTGAGATCGGCGCCACGGCGGGATGGGCGGGCTTCAATGTCATGCTCGCGGCAGGCATGCTGCGCGAGGCCGCGGCAATGACGACCCAGATAACCGGTGAAGTCATCCCCACCGACAAGCCCAACAACCTGGCTATGGCGTTTCGCGAGCCCGTCGGTGTGGTCCTCGGCATCGCGCCATGGAATGCGCCGGTAATCCTCGGCGTGCGCGCAGTCGCGATGCCGCTCGCGTGCGGGAACACGGTCGTTCTCAAGGCCTCGGAGGTCAGTCCCGGCGTACACCGCTTAATTGGCCAGTGCCTAGCCGAAGCGGGCCTCGGCGATGGTGTTGTCAATGTCGTGACGAATGCACCCGAGGATGCCCAGGCGATCGTCGAGGCGCTAATCGGTCACACGGCGGTGCGGCGCGTGAATTTCACTGGCTCGACGCGCGTCGGTCGCGTGATCGCGCAGATCGCAGCAAGGCACCTGAAACGCACCCTGCTCGAGCTTGGCGGCAAAGCGCCGCTGATCATTCTCGATGATGCGGATCTGGACGAGGCGGTGAAGGCCGCGGCGTTCGGTGCCTACATGAACCAGGGCCAGATCTGCATGTCGACGGAGCGGATCGTCATCGACGAGAGCGTGGCTGATGCGTTTGTCGAGAAATTCGCCGCCAAGGCGAAGTCGCTTCCATCGGGTGACCCGCGCAAAGGCGAGGTCGTGCTCGGCTCGCTGGTGGCGCCACAGGCGGCGGACCGCGTCAATGCACTGATCGCGGATAGCATCGCCAAGGGGGCAAAACTGGTTTGCGGTGGCGTGATGCCGGGAACGATCCTGCCGGCAACGATCTTGGATCACGTGACGCCCAACATGCGCATATATGGCGAGGAAAGCTTCGGCCCGGTTGTCACGGTCGTTCGAGTTGGCAGCACGGACGAGGCGGTCCGAGTGGCGAATGACACGGAGTATGGTCTGGCCGCCGCGGTATTCGGCCGCGACATCTCTCGGGCACTCTCTGTCGCGAGGCGCATCGAAAGCGGGATCTGCCATATCAATGCGCCGACGGTTCACGATGAGCCGCAGATGCCATTCGGCGGCATGAAGGCCTCCGGCTATGGGCGCTTCGGAGGAAAGGCCGCAATCGACGAGTTCACGGAACTCAGATGGGTCACGATCCAGACCGGCCCTCGGCCCTATCCGTTCTGAGCCAAATGTCTTCTCGATGGGCTTCGCCAGCTTCAACGTGGTCAATGGAAGCTGCGGCGCCGCACGTCTCTGCAAGGCGCGCTCGGAGTGAGCTTGACTCCCCTATCAGCTCGGAGCGCTATATCAACAAGCCAGAAATCGTGTGTTCGTCTCCGGTGGTGATGACCAACATGAGGTGGTCAGGGTACAGCGAGTGTCAACGTCAAGAGCAACACGAGCAGCACAACGCACATGCTGGCGATCGGCCATTGACGCAGATAGCTGTCGACACGCTCGAATGTCGCGCCCAGGCTGAAGACGCTAGGCATGTAGCGCTCGCCGATGGCAAGCACGTCAGCTTCTGGAATGCGCGGCAGGCGCGTGTGCCACGGCCAAAGGACAGCAGCCAAGAGTCCTCCGGCAAGCATCGGCCATGACGCACTCCAAAGTTCTTTGGGAGACAGTGCGGTGTTCCACGATGCAGTACCGGTGGTTGGAAACAACATCCAAGGCAAAACCAGGGAAGCGATGGCTACTGTAAGCCAGGCGCCGACCAGAAGCGCCGATGGTGGCTCTATGGAGTTTTGTGCAGCGCTGGCACTAAGGCAACGCAGGAAGTGTAGGACCAGGAGCGTCGTTCCCACTGCCGACAACTGGGCCAGTGTGCCGGCAAGCCCGTCACCGAGCGGGCCCTTGGCGACCAGCTTTGCGATTTGACCACCAGTCAAGGGAAGGCCTGCAAGGCCAAGCGCCAGCACTGCTGCGGGCACCGTGACCAGCCAAGCGTTGCGCGGCAGTCGTGCCGACGCCGCTCCAAGGGCGAGGAACAAGCCGCCTTTGACCAGCACGTGGTGTACTGCGTAAAGCGCTGCCGCGAGCGGAGCCGCCCGGTTGCCGGCGGCAAGCCCCATGCCGATGACCGCCGCTAGGAAACCCATTTGGCTCACGCTGGAGTATGCGAGAACAGCGGCCGGATTTGCCTGCGTGATGCCGATGCCGACACCATAGAAGGCCGAGAAAAAGCCGACGGAGGCGAGGACCTCGCCCCAGCCCGGCAAAGCGGCTTCGAAGGGCAGGAAACGAATCAGACCGATCACGCCGGCTTTCACCGCCGCACCGCTCAGCACAGCGGCGGCAGGAATTGGCGCGGCCGAGTAGGTCAGCGGCATCCAGATGTGAAATGGAACGAGCCCCATCTTCAGCCCGAAGCCGAGGACAATGAGCAGCAGTGTGGTGTCGCGCCATGAAGATGTCGGAAGAGCAGCGACGGCGTCGCTTATCAGGAGGCTGCTGCCTGGCGCGCCTGCGGCCAGCAAAACAAATCCCATCAGCAGGAATGCCTCGCCGAGTAGGGCCAAGGCGACGTAGAGGCCAGCCGCCCGATGCGCTGCAGGCGTGTCGTCGTGCACGATGAGACCGTAAGCAGCGAGACTTACCAAGGTGAAGAACAGGTAGAAGCCGATCATGTCCGCGGCGAGGAACACACCGAGGCTACCGGCCAGCGTGGTCAGCCACCAGACCGCAAATGGCCTTTCTTGCGATTGGCTTCTCACCTGCGCGCGCGCCCAGATGCCGCCTGCAATCCAGAACAACGATGCAGCACCGAGGAGCATAGCTCCAGGTTTGTCGATGGTGATCCTGAGGCCGAGCAGAGCTTGCGGCAGGACAACGCTCGTATCTTCCGGGACCATCATTGCCGCCACAAGTGCAGGTAACGGTGCCAATGGCAGCAAATTGGCCGTGTGTCCCGTCCAGCGTCGCGAGAGAGCCAGTGCCATCATCGCGAGGGGAACCGCCAGCGCGGAAGCGAGCAACGTGCTTGCGATCATCGGCGTCATCATCAGCGGCCGATCTGTAGAAAGTCGGAAGAGCGAAGTGGCAAGAAGCCGAGCAGCACAGCGCATATAGCCAGCGACAGCGCAGCGAGTTCTCGCCGCATGGACACGGGAGCAAGCGACGCGAGTGGTGTCGCCGAGCTACCAAGTAGTCGGCCGAGAACCATGAAAATGTATCCGCCGGCAAGCAATCCTCCGACGATGATCACGGTTGCCCACCACCATTGCCCCTCCATGACCGTCGCCATGAGCAAAAGAGATTTGGCAACAAAGCCGCCGCTGGGCGGCACGCCAACGAGCGATAACCCTGACAAGCCGAAAGCCAACATTGTAATTGGAAGCCGCCGACCGATCCCGCCGAGTTCGGCGATGCGATCATGGCCTAGCGCCTCAGCAATCAGGCCGGCGGCCATGAACATCGCAGCCTTTGAGAGGGCATGGGAGAACAACTGGAGCCAGCCACCCGTCCACGCGATGCCGCTCCAGGCGATTCCCGCCGTGAGCCCGGCTGCAAGCGGAAATATGAAGAACAGGTAGCCGATCTGGGCGATCGTCGAATACGCGATCAGCAACTTGAGGCGCTTTTGACGCAACGCGAGGACGCCGCCGACGAGGATTGCAGCCGCACCGAGGGCGGCGAGCAACTGCGCGGCGGCAAAGCTCAACAGGCCGGGCATCGCATCGAACCAGATCCGTACGATCAGGAAGAACGATCCTTTGACCACCAGAGCAGAAAGCATGGCGCTGCCGGGAGCCGGTGCGCCCGCGTGCGCAGGCGGCAGCCACAGGTGCAGCGGGAAGAGCGCCGTCTTTGCCAGCAATCCCACCGTCATTAGCGAGGCCGCGATCAGAGTTGCGGGATCAGGCCGTACTCGCTCGGACAGCAGGCCAATGTCGAGCGTGCCGTAGGCCCCGTAGATCATCGCCGCGCCCAGCAGGTAGAGCACGGAGCCAATCAGGGCGAACAACATATAGCGCAGCGCGGCCTCTATCGTTTCCTTCTGCCCCTTCAGGCAGACGAGTGGCACGGCCGCAAATGTCAAAAGCTCGAGAGCGACATAGAGATTAAACAGGTCGGAGCCGAGCACGAGCGCGTTCAGCCCGCTCCAGATCGCGAAGAGCAACACCCAGAACACGACGGGGGCACGCGCTTCCGGGAGATCGGACGGCTGACTGAATTCGCCTTGGGCAAAGAGGCCCGTCGCGCACATCACGATTGCCGTTGTCAACATCATCGCGGCCGAGATCCCATCGGCGCGTAGCGCGATGCCGAGGGGAGGCGCCCAGTCTCCTACGACGTAGATCTGCGATTGCCCCCCTTGCGCGACAGCGATCAAGACCGCGACCGCGATCCCGAATCCGACAGGCAGAACGACACATGCGAGGCGCTCGACGCCGCGACCACTTGTTACGAACGACAACATTATACCTGCGACCGGCCACATGATCGCCAGCACCAGCAGGTAACCGCTTGCCGTCGTCGTGATCGTCGTCGACATCAGGAGTGATCTCCATCCTCCTGCGCCTTGGAGGCGGCACCCAAACCTGAGTTGACCTCGTCAGTCAGCTTGCGAAGCCGCAGCACCAATGCAACGGCCAGTGCTGTCGCCGAGAAGGAGACTACGATGCCCGTGATGACCAGCGCCTGCGGTACGGGATCGGCGCCGAGCCCTGCGGCGGCGCCCCTGCGAGCGACGACGCCGAAGAACAGGAACACGCCGCTTCCGAGAAGATTGAAGGCGAGTATCTTCCGAAGTGGCTCGGGACGAACGATCACGCCGAACAATCCGAGGCCCACCAGCGCGGCGCTACAGAGCCCGAACAGCGTCGCACTGTTCATGGCTGATGGTTCCGTTCGGGCGGGCCCGCTGCCAATAGACCAAGTGTGGCGCCGATCGAGAGAGCCAACCCGATCTCGACGACAACGATCAGCGGTTTGGCGTAGCCCGCAGGATACGCAAGAAAGCCGGCTGCCAGTGCGAAGCCTGCCAGTCCGACCATCAGGAAGAGTACCGGTCCGGCAACAAGCAGCCACCGCAGTCGAAGGCAGCTAATCGGGGGGGCACGCACGACACCCGCCATCATGACGAGGAGCCACATGACGGCAAGCACGGTGCCACCCTGGAATGCGCCGCCCGGATTGGAGGCCCCGGTCCAGGTCATGTAGATGGCGAACACGATCCCGAAAGGCGGCAGGACCTGGGCGAAGAAGACAAGAATGTCATTCGGCGGCGCGTAGGAGTTCAATGCTGGCACACCGCCCCACAAGCGATCCGGCGCCAGCGACCATACACCCAGAAGCGCGAGCAACAGGACGACCTTTTCGAGCAGAGTATCGAGCGCGCGAAAGGCAAACAGAACACCTGCAACGGCATTACCGAGGCCGGTCTCGGCCAGATTGGCCATGGCCATGGGCGCGAGCGACGGAGCGACATCGGCTGGCAAAAGAACGACAACCGCGAGGCCCGACGTTATCGCCGCGCAAAGCACTCCGGACAGAAGACGAATCGGGAAGGAGGGAAGTGTTGACGTGACCTCGGTCGGGCACAGGCGCGCCGCTGCGCTCAACAACAACATTCCCGTTATTCCGCTGCCGATCGCGGCCTCCGTCAGCGCGACGTCGACGGCCGACAGCCTGACCCAGGCAATCGCCATCAGCAGCCCGTAGACGACAAAGATAATGACAGCGACCATTGTACCCGGCGCCACCATCATCCAACCGCCGACGGCTATGAGTAGCATTGCAGTGCCGATGTCGAACGCGAAAGGTATGGTCATGCGCGCGGCTCCACTATCGGACCGCCCGCGCAATGAGCTGCGTGACGATCGCACCGGATATGAGAGCGAGCAGCCACACGCTCACCAGCTTCAGCGCGCCGAGAAGCCCGCTGGCGTGTGGCAGCAAGCCCAGAACCACGAGACCAAGCCCAAGATTGTCCACCTTGGTGAGCGCGTGCAGGCGAGTCAGAACATCGGGAAAGCGCAGCAACCCGACCGTGCCCGCGATGAAGAAAAACGTGCCTGCCGAGACTGCAAGAATGGTGAGCGTATCGAGAATGGTGATCATTCATCGTCACCCTTCGTGACCTTCGGGACGCCACCGCGCGCACCGCCGACAAAGCCGACGGATGCGAAGGCGGCGAGCAGCGCCAACATCAATGCGACATCGACAATGGATGGCGTGTCGGTCGCTACGGAAAGTAGGAGCAGCACGGCCACGCCGCCCGTGCCGATGAGCTGCGCCGCCATCATGCAATCAGCGGCTTCCCCGCTGTAGAAGATGCGGAACAGCCCAACCGCTATCGACGCCAGCACGAATCCTGCGGCCGCGAACAGGAAGCTAGCCATGGCACTCCTCTCTTCCGAGCGCCTGCAAGAACTGAGCTTCCTCACCGGCGAGCTGCTGTGCCACGGGCCAGCTCACATCCAGGCAATGGACGATGAGATCGCCGTCCTTGTTGAAGCCGGATGGAAGCAGGCCCGGTTGCAGGCTCGCCATGGTGCAGAACGCGCTTCTTGTCGTGCCAGCCGGCGATGCTGGCCGGTAGATCTTCACGCCCGGGCGCAGTGGCAATCGAGGATCGAGAGCCCGCCATGCGGTGTCGAATCCGGCAACAATGGACTGGTGCAGAAATCGCATCAGCATCCGGACAAGCAGGATGGGGTGCAATTTCTGCCGTCCCGGGGGCAACAAATGCAGGCTGGTCCAGGATGCAATCGCTGCTGCCAGTATCCCCGCGGGGAGATCGGCGGCACTGAGGCCGGTGAGGATCAGCCAAAACGCGAGAAAGCCCGCGGCCCGAGCAAATGCGGAAGAGACGCTATGTGCAGGAGCATTGGCGGTACTATGCATGTCAGGCTCGCTCAAGGTCATGTCGCGGCGATTGCGGGCTTGGAAGCAGCCGCCTCCCTCCAACCGAACCAAGTCACATACAGCGTGGGGAGAAAGATCAGCGTGAGAAGGGTTGCGACGAGCAAGCCTCCCATGATCGCAAGTGCCATCGGACCCCAGAACACCGTGGGCGCGATCGGGATCATGCCCAGAACCGTCGATACTGCGGTCAACATGATGGGGCGGAAGCGGGCGCTGCTCGCATCGACGGTGGCTCGATAGATGTCCTTCCCTTGGGCTCTTTCTGAATCGATCTGCCCGATCAGAATGACGGCATTCTTCGTGATCATGCCGATGAGCGCGAGAATCCCGAGGATAGCGACGAAACCCAGGGGTTGGCGGAACAAGAGCAGGGCCGCGACGACGCCGATGAGACCAAGCGGCGCAACGCTGAGCACGATGACCAGGCGCTGGAAGGATCGCAGTTGCAACATGAGCACCGTCAGCATGATGAGGAGCATGGCCGGCACCACGGCGATCACGGAGGCCTGAGACTTTTGGCTCTCCTCCACCGTGCCGCCGGTTGCGATGCTGTAAAACTGCGGGAGATCCTTGCGCAAAGCTTCGATCGTCGGCGCCAGTGCCGTGACGACCGTCTCCGGCAGCGTTCCAGGGGTGACATCCGCCTGAACGGTCAGCGTCGGTACCCGGTCGCGTCGCCAGACCAGAGGATAGTCCTGCTTGTATTCGAATGTCGCGAACTGGCTGAGGGGAACAGTGCGTCCGCCCGGCAGCGGCACCTGCAGCGTGCGCAGGGTGGCGAGCGATACCCGTTGCTCGTCTGTCGCGCGTGCAACAACGTCGACGAGATAGATATCGTCGCGCACTTGCGTGACGGAGGTGCCGGAGATGACGGTATTTAGGACGCTCGCCAAGGCCTGGGAGCTCAATCCCAGCAGGCGAGCCTCGTCCTGATCGATGCGAATGCCGACCAGTCTCTCTGGTTCGATCCAGTCGAAGTTTATGTGTGCCGCGAGCGGATTCGCGGCGACGACCTGCGCCAGCTTGAGTGCATATTCCCGAACTTGCGCGAGGTCAGGGCCGCTCACGCGATACTGCACAGGCCAGCCGACAGGCGGCCCGAGCTCCAGCGGATACACGCGGCTGTTGGTGTCGGGGAAATCCTTGGCGAGCACATTCTCGAGCTTTGCGCGCAGCCGCTCGCGCGCGGCAACGTCCTTCGCCACGATCACGGACTGCGCAAAGAAAGCATTCGGCAACTGCACATTGAGGGGCAGGTAAAAGCGAATGGCCCCCCTGCCGACATAGGTGCTCCAACGCACAATATCCGGATCATCCTTGAGCACGGCATCGAAGCGCCGAGCCATGCTCTCGCTCGCATGGATGGAGGCATTCTGAGGGAGGGCGAGATCGACCAAGATCTCAGGGCGATCAGACGAAGGAAAGAACTGCCGCGGAACCAGGGGAAGTGCCAGGAACGACGCAACGAACAAAGCCAGCGTCAGCGGGATCGTCACCCACTTGCCGCGTATGGCCAGATCAAGGAAGCGTTGATAGCTCTGCAGCACCCGGCTGGGCTTCGCGGGCTCGCTTGTGTCCGGTGCCTTGAGGAGAGCCACGCCTAAGAGCGGCGCGAACAGGACGGCAACGAACCAGGAAACAACGAGAGCGATGCCGACGACTGCGAAGAGCGAGAAGGTGTATTCGCCGGCTGAGCTCGCCGCAAAGCCCACCGGAACGAAACCGGCAATCGTAACGAGCGTGCCGGACAGCATGGCGAAAGCATAGGTGCGGAAAGCAAAAGTCCCCGCCTGTACCTTGTCGTCACCAAGTGCGAGCCGGCTGAGCATCGCATCGGTAGTCGTCATCGCGTCGTCGACAAGCAGGGCCAGCGCGATGATCAACGCGCCCAGGGATATGCGCTGCATGTCGATACTGACCATCTGCATGACCGAGAACACGATGGCGAGCGTTAGCGGTATGGCGAGCGCGATCACCAGTCCCGGGCGCACACCGAGACTGATGAAGCTCACTACCAGAATGATCGCGACCGCCTGCCACAGCGACGCCATGAATTCGGCGATGGCGCTCTTCACCGTCACCGCCTGATCCGCCACCTGCTTCGGCTTGATGCCGATCGGCAGATCCGCTGTGATCTCGCTTATGGTCCGATCGATGTTCCGGCCCAATGCAAGAATATCTCCCCCGTCGCGCATGGCGATGGCGAGGCCGATAGCTGGCTCCCCATCGACGCGGAACAGAGGCTGTGGCGGATCGGCGAACCCGCGTCGAATCTGAGCGATGTCGCTCAGGCGGAGCATGCGGCCACCCGCGACGAAATTGATGCTCGCCACGTCCTGCTCGGATCGAAAGGCACCGGAGACGCGAAGTGCGAGTGTTTCGTATCCGGTCTGGATCGTGCCGGCGGGTTGCACGATGTTCTGCGCCTGGAGCGCCGCGATCAAGGCCGAGCGGTCGACACCAAGGCCTGCAAGCTCCTTGATGGAGAACTCGACGAAGATCCTCTCGTCCTGTGCGCCGAGGATCTCGATCTTGGAGACATCCGGCACATTCAGCAGCTTTGACCGGATATCTTCGACGTAGTCGCGCAGTTCGCGATGTGTGAAGCCGTCGGTCGTGAAGCCATAGATGATCCCGAACGTATCGCCGAATTCGTCATTGAAGCCCGGTCCGACAATGCCCGCCGGAAGCGTGTGACGGATATCTCCGATGCTCTTGCGTACGTGATACCAGATGTCGGGAACTTCTTTGGCCGTCGTATTGCCCAGCAGGTTGACGAAGATGGTCGTCCTGCCGGCACTCGTGAAGCTGCGCAGGAAATCGAGCTTGGGCGTCTCCTGCAACTTGCGCTCGAGGCGCTCAGTCACCTGCTTCAGCGTGTCGTCGACGCTCGCTCCGGGCCATGCGGCCTGTACGACCATCGTCTTGATGATGAAGGATGGGTCTTCACTGCGTCCAAGGCGGAAGTAGGAAGCGATCCCGGCGATCACCATCACGAACATGAAGTACACGATGACCGAGCGGTTCCTGAGCGCCCACGCCGACAGATTGAACTCGTTCATGGTGTCGATCCGAGCAGTCGGACCGTCTGCCCCGGATGCAGTGCCTGCACGCCTGCGGTAACGATGATCTCACCGGCACTGAGCCCGCCGGATACGGCGACGACGGCCTGATCGAATCTCTGTACCTCGACGTTCCGGAGCGATACGGCACGGCTCGTCGGATCGACGATCCAGACGGCGGCTTGATGATTGAATTTCGTCAACGCGGTCGCTGGGAGCTCGAAAGTGGCGAGCGCGTCCTGCTCTATGCGTCCGACAACGGTGGCGCCGAGCCGCATGGCCGCAGGAGGATCCGTCAGGCCGACCTTGACCTCGAACGTGCGGGTCACCGGGTCGGCTTGGGGCGCGATCTCGCGGACGCGCCCGCGCGCCGTCACCGATGGGGCGTCGGCAAGGCTTATGCTGACTTCGGGATTGCTTGGTACCGAGCGGATCAATTGAGCTGGCACGTCGAAAACGGCGTCGCGTCCATCCTGGCGCGCCAGCTTGACGATCATCTGTCCTGCTTGTGCGATCTCGCCTGAAGCAGGCCCCAAGGCCGTCAAGACACCCGGAGCATCCGCTCTGAGCTCCGTGAAGCTCACCAAGTCCTGAGCGATTTTCAGTTGCGCTTCGGCGGCATCCAATTGCGACTGTGTGGTCTGCAATGCCTGTGCAGCATCGTCGTGGTTCGCCCGTGTCGTCCAGCCCTGCTTGAGGAGTGTGTCCTGGCGCTCGAAGTGGTTGCGCGCCTGCGTCAACTGCCCACGAGCGGCCGCGAGATTGGCTTGTGCCGCCCGCAAAGCGTTCAGCTCGTTCTGCGGCTCGAGGCGCGCGACCAGTTGTCCGGTCTTGACCCGGTCACCGAGATTGACGTCCCTCTCGAGTACCCGTCCTGAGATGCGGAATGCCAGGGATACTTCATCGTCAGATTCAATGCGGCCGGTGAGCGTGATCGGCGCGACTGCAACTCGCTTCTCCGCTACCACGGTGCGTACTGGCCTGGCGTGAGATTGCGTCGTCTCTGCTTCCGGCTGACATGCCGCGAGGAACGCCGGGAGCATCAGTGCGAGCACCGTCGGCCGCCAGCCTCTTACCCAGGAGAGCGATACCGATGGGATCAAGTTGCGCTCCATGGGCGGCGAACTCCGGATCACGGTGCAGGAACGGCAAGTGCGGGACTTCCTGTAGTTCTGAAGTCAGGACGAGACTGCTGCCGGATACGTAGTTTGCCCATCAGGTCAAACCCTGGAACGCTAGATAGAGCACACTAGGAAGCTAGCGCGCTCGTCTTGCGCAGCGCGATGTTGGAGGCAGACATGCTCGGTGACTTGCGCTTCGAGCTTATGCCCAGCAGAGCGACGTCAATCTCGGGTAGCGGCGCGCCACTTACCAACGCCACTCGCATACGCGGCGCCCTCGGCGCCACCAGCAGACCTGTCTGCGCCGTCTGCGTCTGCGGCGCGGGTCGATAACGACGACCTGAGCCTTCTCAACGAGCTGTTCGCTCCCCTGCAGGAGATCGGTGAGAGGAGGCAGCGGCGCGGCGTGCGCTTCCGCTACGAAAATTTTCGGTAGCATCGTAGACGCGGTTGCAGCGCCCAAACTCAGTATCAACATCTGGCGGCGATCAATGCGTGTCACTTGGCTCTCTCCCGAGACGGCAACATCCATCCCCTTGCGTCGAGCTTAGTGAGCCGACGAAGAACGTGTACATGCGAGAAAACCCCGAAACTGTCGGGGAAGTTGCCCGACGGTGGGTATGCTTGAATAATCAACGAGACGGTATTTCTCCGGGCCGATAGTTGGGCAATCGTCTGGCCGGAATAATTGTCACGAAGGACAGGCACGCCAGGATGAGGAGTCCGATCTTGAGAGCACTCAGTCTTGCCTCCGTATTGACGCGGACGGCCTCTGCCACCTGTTCTGGCGTCGCGTTCGTGCCGGCAAGTATGCTTCCGAGGCGGTCGTTGCTGACGAATGTGATGCTATCGAGATTGACCTGCGACTGAAGCTCCGCGGACAAGGTCGGGCTCCCAGCGATCCTGCTGAGCACGGCCGCGCTGAGCAGGCCGACGAGCAGCGCTCCAGCGACTGCCGTTCCGACGGCAGCGGCGAGGTTCTGCGTCGTGCCACGCAGCGATCCGACATCTCCTGCAAGCTCCTTGGGTGACGCTGTCACCAACACATTGAATAGCAGCGTCACCAAAGACCCTTGTCCTATACCGAACAGAACCAGGCCGAGCAGTACGGGGAATTCGCTCCAGTCGTTACGCACGACAAAGGCGAGCCAAACCAGTGCCGCCGTACAGAGCGCGAAGCCGAACCGGCCGATCTGTCGGGGCGTAAAGCGATCGTAAAAGCGGACGATCAGCATAGCGGTGAAGAATACAGTCAGGTTGAAAGGCATCATCGCAATGGCGGTTGCGAGGGGCGAACGACCCTGCACGATCTGAATGTAAAGGGGCACGGAGAAGTTCAGCGCGGCTTCGAGCGCGACTACCGAGAACAGCGCATAGACCGCTGCGCGCTCCTCGGGCGAATCGATGACCTCAAGAGCGAGAAGTGGCGTCTTTCCGGCTGGCTGGCGTCGATGGGTCCATGCAAGAAAGATCTGCCCGAGTACGATACCCACGACGATCATGATCGGTGCAGGCGACAGACCCAAGATACTGAAGGGTGCTGCCGCGCTCGCCAGTGCCAAACCCCAGCCGTTCAGATTGTTGAAGCCGAAGCTGATGAGAATGATGGCTGTTGCCGCCAGGCAGACTCCGATTACGTCAATTCCGACTTCCGGTCGGCCGGGGACTGACTTGAGGCGGAAGCTCAAAACGAAGACGATGGCCGAAGCGGCGACCAGGATGCCAAAGGCCGGGCGCCAGCCGATAAATGTCCCGAATACGCCGCCGACCACGAAAGCCAGAACCCCGGCCGCAGCGCGAGCTGAACCAAGGGCGCCGACCGCCGTGGCCTGCTGCCGGCCGCTGTAGTTCTCGGCAATAAGTGCGACGAGCGAGGGCACGATGACGGAAGCCGAAACGCCGCATAGTGCCTGGGCCGAGATCATTACGGTCGCAGTGGGGCTGAGGGTCATCAATATCTGCGAGATGCAGAAGAGCACGACGGCCGCCCGGAACACACGCGCTGCGCCGTATCGCTGCGCGAGCTTGGCGCCGAGCATGACGAACCCCGCGACCAGCATCGAATAAGCAACGATGCCGGTTGCCACGGTCGTCGGTGACACGTTGAAGCTCTCGACCATGCCACTCAGCGCCACCGGCAAGGAGGCGACGTTGAAGGACATGATCATCTGGCCAAGCGCAATGGCGATCATCGGCACCCAAGACGCTTGGGCTTCGTCGTGGGCATCTTGGGCTACATAGGTTTCAACAGCCATTGTCATCTCCAAGAGCTGCACGGCACTTGTGATCGCGGTCGAGGCGCGGCTTGCGCCTCAGTCAACAGGCTTTGATACGAAGAGATCCATTCCCAGCCGGTGCGAGAGATACTTCGCGACCAACTGTCCCTTGACGCTATTGCCAGCGCTATCGAGAGGAGGAGCGAAGGTGCCGAGACCGCCCTTTCCCGGCGATACCGTCACTATGCCGCCGCCTATCCCGCTCTTACCCGGCAGGCCGATCTCGAAAAGCCAATCGCCAGACGTTTCGTAAAGACCCGCAGTTGCCATGATGGCCAATGCGTAGTGGCAGACGGAATGGCTGACGACGCGCTTCCTGGTGATTGGGTTGACTCCGCCGTCGGCGAGAGTTGCGCCCATGATAGCGAGGTCTTTTGCACTGACATTGAGTGAGCACTGCTTTGTGTAGAGGTCTGTGGCTTCAGCCGGATCGGAGTAGATGCATCCGACGCTCTGAAGCAGCTGGGCAATGCTGCGATTGCGGAAATTCGTCTCGGAGGCGGAAGCGTAGACCTCCTCGTTCAACGGCAGCTCGCGACCGGCAAAGCGCGACAGACCCTCGTGGATGAATTTCCACTTCTCCATGATATCCCGACCGGGGGCGAGACTGGTCGTCGCGATCGCGCCGGCATTGACCATGGGATTTGTACGCCCGTCGTGGCTTCCTTCGATCGCCGATAGAGAATTGAAGGGCTTCCCGGTGCTGTTGGCGCCGAGCTTCGCGCGTGCCTCGTCGGGGCCGATCAGGTCGCAGATGAGCGCGAACACGAACGGCTTTGATACGCTCATAATCGAGAATTCGTAGTCGGCATCACCGGCGTTGTGGACGCGCCCGGCAGTATCGACCACGCACACGCCGAAGAGATCGGCTGGGACCCGAGCAAGGGCCGGGTAGACATCCGAATTCTGCCCATCAGTCGTCGATCTGAACCGGGCATAGGCACTCTCGATCAATGCCTGCACCTCTTCCGAGGCCGGCAGATGACCCGTTGAGACGAAGCCGCTGTCCTCCATGGGAACCGATCCTGTAGAGGGTGACGCGGCAGCTGCCACTGCGATGGATGTTCTGGTCAAGTCGCGATCCGATGTTGGAAAATTCGGATCGCAATAGGGAGGACTTTCTCCTGAGCATGGAATCAGAACAAACCCTGAGGCCGATCAGTAGGAATGCCCAAACTTAGCTTCCCAAGAAGTATGACCTCGACATTTACCGCAATTTCTACGGGCCCTTCTTTCTGCAGTATGATCTCCCGCTACAGCGTGTTTGGATCGCTCGACGAGGCCACGGACTTCGGGCGGGCGCGATCCCACGATCCCTTCGAGACGGTATTCAAGAAGCGTTACGAAGGCCTCTTCGAGAGCGAGGCGACGTCGCTTCTCAAGCCTGCACCGCTGGAGCGTCTCAGATCTTGCTACGGGTTCTAGAGCCGATGGCTCAGGCCTTCTTGCGTGGCGTCAAACGGCGCGCATCCGGCGCCGCCTCGTGCTGCACCGCGCGCAGGATCGTGGCGTTCATCAGGTAAGCGCTCATGATCGCGGTCAGCTCCATCAGACCTTTTTCACCGAAGCGCTTTCGCACAGCGGCGAATGTCTCGTCGCTGACCCCCGGCGATTCCAGAAGTTCGCGTCCGTAGCGAACGATCAGCGCCTCGTCAGGCGTGAGACTGTCGAGCGGGCCATAGGTGTCGACAATATGGATCGCTTCCGCGCGCGTACCCGCGGCAAGGCCGAGCTTGACGTGCGAGTTCCAGATGTAGTCGGCATTCGCGGCACGCGCTGCGGTGCAGATCGCGAGCTCCGACTCCGCCTGCGTCAGCGACGTATGATTGCGGAGGTGATCCAGGAGGTCCGAGAGCTTCACGCCCGCCTGCCCCGCATACGAGAGATAGGTACTGGGCGGGGGCATGCTCTTCCGCGTCGAGAGGATATGGCGGACGGCCGCGCGCGTCTCGTCGCTATAAGCGTCGGTATCCGAGGGGAACGGCAAACGCGCCATCGTCGGGCTCCTTAGGTTGGCGACTTTAAGATGTCGTCTAGTATGTTTCCTCACCTCATCTGTGCACCAGGAGCGGCATTGGCGCAATATCGAGGGAGCATCACCTTACTTTTGTGCAGCACTCGGCCGTCCGCTCCAAAATTCGTGCAGCTTCGACCTTGCCTCGGCGCATCCGGCACCTCACACTGAGCTGAGCACACTGGAGAATTTCGCGCGAGCCCGAGCTAGCGCCGATTGAGGAGATGCCTTTCATGGCTGATGTGCACGCGGTATCCGAGAGCTGCTGCGCGACTGCTGTCCAGCCGACGGTTCATGAGATCAAACATCCACTCCAACCGCTGACCCCCGACGAGATCCGTCGCGTCGCGGACATCGTCCGTCGCAATCCGCCTTACGAGGACGCGATCCGCTTCGAGACCATCGAGCTCTTGGAGCCAACCAAGGAAGAGGTCCGCGCCTTCAAGCCGGGCATGCCGATCCGCCGCCGCGCGCGCGTGAACGTATCGAGTGCGCGTAAGGTGAGCGTCACGATGATGACCCTCGATCTTGCGAGTGGAGAAGTTCTCTCGCGCAAGGTGCTCGATGGCCAGCGACCCATGATCCAGCTCGAGCAGTTCCTCGTCATCGAGGGCCTCGTTAGGGCTGATCCGGGCTTCATCGCGGCCTGCGCCAGGCGCGGCATCACGGATATGGAGAAAGTCTGCGTCGATCCCTGGTCGGCCGGCTCGTTCGATATACCGGGCGAGGAGGGGCGCTTTCTCTGCCATGTGTTCTGCTGGCTGCGACTGAGGAAGAACGAGGCCTTCTATGCGCACCCGATTGAGGGCCTCAATGCCGTCATCGACCTTAACAGCGGGAAGGTCATTCGCATCGACGACTATGGCATCACGCCGATCCCGATGACCGAATACAACTACGAGCGCGAATTTCTGACCGACTTCCAGCCACCAGCGAAGCCGATCAACGTGGTACAGCCCGAGGGCGTTAATTTCTCCATCGATGGCCCGAGCCTGAAATGGCGCAACTGGTCGCTCGTCGTCGGCTTCAATGCGCGCGAGGCGCTGACGCTGCACGATATTCGTTTCGACGGGCGCCCGGTCGTTCACCGCGCTTCTATCGTCGAGATGACCGTGCCCTACGGCACGCCGGAGGGCGGACATTTCCGGAAGAACGTCTTCGACGTCGGCGAGTATGGCGTCGGCAAGCTCGCCAACTCCCTTCGTCTCGGATGTGACTGCATCGGCGTCATTCAGTATCTCGACGCGCATCTCAACAAGATCGACGGCGAGCCCTGGACGATCGAGAATGCCATCTGCGTGCACGAGGAGGATGCGGGGCTCGTTTGGAAGCATACCGACTTCCGCACCGAGCGTGTGGAGTCGCGTCGTGGCAGCCGCCTCGTGATCTCGACCATCTGCACGGTCGGCAACTATGAGTACGGCTTCTACTGGTATCTCTATCTCGACGGCACCATCGAGCATGAGGTGAAGGCGACGGGCGTCATCAACACGGCGGCCTGCATTCCGGGGCAGCCTGGCAAGTATGCTCGCGAAGTAGCGCCCGGCCTCATCGGGCACATTCACCAGCACATACTCTGCGCGCGCCTCGACATGGCCGTCGACGGCGATCGCAACAGCTTCGTCGAGTGCAACACCTACGCCGAGCCGCTCGGGCCCTCCAATCCCTATGGCAATGCCTTCTACGAGCAGGAGACGGTGCTCAAGCGCGAGAGCGAGGCGGGGCGACGCTCCGACCCCGCGTCGATGCGCTATTGGAAGGTCGTCAATCCGAACAAGACCAACCGGGCCGGCTCGCCGGTCGGCTACAAGCTTCACGCGCCGCATTGCGTCACGCCGTTCGTTCACCCGGATGCGCCCTCAGGTAAGCGTTCTGCCTACGTGCAGAACCACGTCTGGGTGACGGCCTTCGACAGCGAGGAGCGCTATCCTTCGGGTGACTTCGTCAATCATTCGGATGGTTCGGGCGACATTCGCTCTTTCGTTGCCAAGGATCGCCCGATCGAGAATACGGACATCGTGCTCTGGCACGTATTCGGCCTCCATCATCCCGTTCGGGTCGAGGATTTCCCCGTGCAGCCTTGCGTCATGACCGGGTTCAAGCTCATGCCGTTCGGATTCTTCGATGGCAATCCGGCCATCAACCTCGCGCCTGAGGTCAACGCCGCGAGCTGCCACGCAAAGGCCAACGGCAAGCATCCCTGAGCTTGCACGCGTCGACGCGCAATGAGTGTGAGTGCAGCGCGCGTCAGCTCTTGGCGCGCAGCATTTCCGTGAGCACGGGGAAATGCTCACGACCCCAATAGAGATCGCCGTCGGGCAGTAGAACGCTCGTCACGCCGAACACCCCGGCTGCTTCCGCTTCCGTCTGCACGCTTTCGAGCAGCTTGCGCCCTTCACCCTCGGCATACGACGCAAAGTCCGAAGCGTCGGCGCCGCACTCCGCGAGCAGCGCCGCCAGAACGGGCACGCTCTCGATGTCAAGCTCCCGCTTCCAGAAGCGCTCGAAGACGCGATCATGATAGCAGCGGAACACGCCGCGCTCCTTGGCGTAGAGCATCCCGATATTGGCGAGCGAAGAATCCCAGATCTTCTGCGTGCCGCGAATGGTGAGGCCGCGCCGGTTCGCTTCGCGGCGGCAGTCCATGTAGCTGTATTTCACGCGCCGCCACTGATGCGCGTTGCGACTTTGCTCGGCGACTCCGCCGCTGGCATCGAGCTTGGCACTGCCGAGATAGGCCGGAATGTCGAGCGTGTAGGGAAGCCAGTCGACCTCGACGCCGGCTTCGCGCTCGAGATCATAAACGAGATCCTTGGCGAGATAGGCATAAGGGCTCTTGTAGTCGGAGTAGACCTTGATCGATCGCTTCGTCATGTCGTGCGCCTTCCGCTTACTGCGCGCTCGAAGACCTCACCCTGGTTCTCGGCGGCGCGCAGCAGGTACTTCTGTATTTTCTGGCTCGGCGTCTTGGGCATCTCGCGCCGGAACTCGATAAAGCGCGGTACCCAAAAGCGCGGCATGTGTTCGTCGCAGAAGGCCCATAGCTCTTCCGCCGTGGCTTTCGCGCCTTCGCGCAGCACCACGACCGCTTGGACCTCATCCTCGCCAAGCTCCGAGGGCGCCGCGATGACGGCGCATTCCAGAATGGCCGGATGGCGATTGAGTGTCGCCTCGACCTCCGAGGACGAGATGTTCTCGCCGCGACGGCGGATCGAGTCCTTCTTGCGGTCGACGAAATAGTAGTAGCCGTCAGCGTCCGCGCGCGCGTTGTCGCCGGTGTGAAACCAGAAGTTCCGGTAGGCTTCGAGCGTGGCCTCCGGGCTGTTGTAGTAGGCCGAGAGCATGGCGAATGGCCGCTTCGGGCGGACCAGGATCTCGCCAACCTCTCCGAGCGCGACCGGCTCGTCGCGCTCATTGGCGATCATGACATCGAATGTTTCGGTATTCGGCTTTCCGCAGGAGTCCTTGCGGCGCTCCCCACCCGGCGGTGTGAGCGTGACGACGCCCGTTTCCGTGGCGCCATACACTTCCACTATTCTGCAGTTGAAGCGGCGCTCGAACTCCTCGCTGACCTTGGCGAAGTAAAAGCGGCGCGCCGGCTGATCGGCATCATCAGGGCGCGGCGGTTGCTTCAGCAGGATCGGCACCATCGAGAAGATGCCGTGCGCGACATCGGCCTTGTACTTGCGCACATCGTCCCAGAACCCGGACGCCGAGAAGCGCGGCACGATCGCGATGCGGCCGCCATTGATCATCGCCGGCACGACACCGAGCCAGGAGGCAACGGCGTGAAAGAGGGGCATGCAGGTGTAGATCGATTGGCCCTCGCCATAGTCGGTCGACATGATCCAGTCGCGCGCAAAGGTGATGACGTGGGCGTGACTTGCGAGCACCCCCTTCGAGGGACCGGTTGTCCCAGATGTGAAGCTGATCGCGAGTGGATCGGAAGGCGCTATCTCAATGCCGGGATCGTGATCGGGCGCGATCATGACATCGGCGAGCGTAGTTATGGCCACGCCCTTTCCGAGCGTGGGCGGCGCGCCGGCCATGGGCGCGGTCAGGATCACATACCGAAGCCGCGGCAGGTCCGCCGCGACCGCATCGAGCCGCTCCAGGAATGCGGGATCGATGACCATATGCGACACGTCTGCCTTGCCGAGCTGATAGCGGAGGATATCGCCCTTGTAGTCGGTGTTGATCGGAACGTAGACCGCGCCGGTCCGCGCCGCGCCGAGCCAGGAATCGATGAAGCCCGGCCCGTTCATGGCCATGATCGCGATCTTGCTGTCCTTGGCCGCATCGAGTGCCGCGAGACCGTTGGCGGTGCGGTTGGCGCGCCGGTCGGCTTCGGCGAACGTCACCGTGCCATCCGGAAACTCGAGGAACGTGCGCGCGCCGTGACGTTCCGCAGCAGCGCGCAACAGCGCCCCGAGAGTGAAAGTCTCGCACTTGATGTCGGGCATGGTCGGGCGCCTCTCGATGATTGCCGCGCCTCAGGCGGCCTTGCGCCGCAACTCGAGTAGGCGGAAGGCGCCGAGCACATCCTCGATCGTGCCATCGGGCAGGCGATCGACGAACCGCTCCAGCATGTCGAAGGCTTGCAGCGGGACGCCCTGCTCGACGCCAATACGACGCACGAGCTTCGAGACGCCCGCGCGATCGTAGTTGTAGTCCTCCGTCGTCATGCGCTGATCGCGCACGAGAAGGCGCCCGTCCTCCGTCTCGATCTCGATAATGGCACTTAGGATCGGCACGCCCGCATCCGCGACAAGCGCGATCCGCCCCACAAGACCGTTCACTGCGGGATCGTCGTACGTCGTCATGCGCTTCATGTCTGGGATGCCGTGCAGGAGCGTTGCGGCAATACAGAACGGAATACTCATGAGAGTGCCGGAAATCGTGCTGAACGGCCCAATCGCGTCCATGCCGGCATAGCCGCACTCGTAGGGATTCATGCGAACCTTCACAGCCTTGAGCGCGGTGCTGCCGAGCTCCTTGCGCAGTTCCAGCGCGCCCGTCACGGGTGTCTGGTTGAACGCACACACCGGGAAGGGCTTGAATGTCACGCGATGGATGAACCACTCCTTGCCGAGTGATCCGGCGAGAGCGGCAACATCGGGCCCCACGCGGCCGAATGCGCGCACGAGCCCCGCCTTGCCTTCGAGTGCGTGGGGCGCCGATACCGAGCCGGCACGCGCAAGCTCAGTGGCCGCAAGGCCGTTGCGCCCGATGAGGCCCGGTTGATAGCGCCACTCGTCCGTGCCATCGACGAATGACTGCAAGACGCCGCCGGTGAAGGATACGGCATTGCCGATCGCTGCTGCCGTGCGTTCTGCATCGAGGCGCAGCAGGCGGCTCGTCGCTGCGGCGGCTGCGACGACGCCATACGTGGCCGTCGAACGGAAGCCTCCGGGCGTCGTGTTGATCGCAAAGGCCTTCTCGAGCAGACCGCCGGCCTCGTAGCCGGCCACGAGTGCAGGGATCAACTCGGACAGCGGCGCGCGGCGCGTCTCGATCATCGCGGTGAGCAGCGGCACGAGGATGGTGCCGAAGTGCGCGGCACCGGAGGAATCCTCCTGTGCGCGCCCGTGGAACAGCGCCGCATTGGCCAGGCAGGCGCCGCCGACGGTCGTGCGGCGTCCATCGGCGAGCATAGTCGCGCCGTTTGCAACTTCGCCGTCGAGGGCCAATGCTGCCGCACGGGCGACGGGCGCGTAGGGGGTGTCGTGGCAATCGAGGCCCATGCCATAGGCATTGAGCAGACAGGCCCGTGCCTTCTCGACCACCTCGGGTGGCATGTTCTTCGCGTCGAGCGCGGAAATGAAGCGCGCAATGTGCGTGGCCAGCGTCGTCATGTCGTCCTCCTCGCTGGTGGGCTGCTCTTGGCCCCGGCGTTCGCCGTCACATGGCGAGATAGCGCCTGCGGACCTCCTCATTAGCCTTCAGGCCGGCAATCGAGTCACGATAGACGATCGAGCCCTTGTCGATCACGACCGCGTTGTCCGCAACACCGAGGCAGAAGTGCATGTTCTGCTCGGCGATCAACGTCGTCGCGCCCGCCGAGCGCAGCGTGCGCAAAAGATCGCCGATCCGCGCGACGACGATCGGAGCGAGTCCTTCGCTCGGCTCGTCGAGCAGGAGCACGACCGGATTGCCCATGAGCGTGCGGGCGATCGCGAGCATCTGCTGCTCACCGCCGGAAAGTCGCCCGGCCATGCGATTGCGCAGTGGCTCCAGGAGCGGGAAGACCTCGAAGACGCGCTTGATCGACCAGTCGTCTTGACCATCGGGACCTTTCTTGGCGCCGATCTCGAGGTTCTCGGTGACCGTATGCTCGGGAAAGACCTGCCGATCTTCGGGCACGTAGCCGATACCGGTGCGCGCGATGATATGCGGCGGTCGCCCGGCGACATTCTTGCCCGCGATCTCCACAACGCCGCGCTTCGGCGCCGCGACGCCAGAGATGGCTTTCATCGTCGTGCTCTTGCCGGCACCATTGCGGCCGAGCAGCGCGAGCGTGCGGCCCTGTTTCAGATCAAGGCCGACTTCGAACAGTATCTGGCTCTTGCCATAGAAGACGTCGAGGTTCTCGACCCGAACGATCGGACGCTCGCTCATACCGCGGCCTCCCCGTGCTCAGTACCAAGATAGGCCTCGATCACCGCTGGATTGGTGCGGATCTGGTCAGGCGTGCCCTCCGCAAGCAGGCGCCCGTAGCAGAGCACCGAGATCTTCGGGGCGATCTTGAAGACGATATCCATATCATGCTCGATGAAGATGAGCGTGAGCTTCTCGCGCTCCCAAAGCTCGTGCACGCGCTCGATCATGCGCCAGCGCTCATCCGGACCCATGCCAGCCGTCGGCTCGTCCAGCAGCAGGACCTTGGGATCCAGCACCAGCGCGAGGGCGATATCGAGCAGTTTCTGGTCGCCATGCGAAAGGTTGGCGGACGTGACGCCGAGCTTCTCGGTCAGGCCCAGCATGTCAGCGACTTCGAGCATGCGATCGCGCATCTCGGGCAGCGGGAAGCGGTGCGAGATATTCTGCGCGCGCCGACGATGAGCGGTGACCGCGCCGAGCAGGCTCTCCTCCACCGTCAATGTCGGGAAAATGCGCGCGACCTGGAACGCGCGCCCGATGCCGGCATCGATGATCTGCGCGCGCGAGCGGCCAATCAGGCTGTTGCCGTTGAAGGTGACGGAACCCGAATCCGGAACGAGTCCGCCGCTGATGAGATTGAAGAACGTGCTCTTGCCAGCGCCATTCGGGCCGATGATCGCGGTGAGCGATCCTGATGGAAAGTCGATGGTAACGTCCGAAATGGCCGCAACGCCGCCGAATGATTTGTGGAGACCTTTGACCTCGAGCATGATGTCAGCCCCCACTTCTGCTGCTGGCTTCGCGCCGCACGCGGAACCAGTCGGCGATGAAGTCCGTCACGCCCTTGCGGAGCCCAAGCGCGAACAAAAGGATGACCGCACCGAGGACCAGCCCGTGGTGCTCGGTGCCGCGGGTGATGACGTCATTGAGCAGCGAGAGGATTACGGCGCCGGCTGCCGGGCCGATAAAGGTCGAAAGGCCGCCGAGCATGATCATGAAGATGCCTTCGCCCGACATGGTCCAGTTCACGAACTCGGGATAGGCGCCCGAGACGAACAGGGCCATGATCATGCCGCCGAGCGCGCCAAACACGCCGGCGATCACGAACGCTGTCAGCTTGGCACGGAACACGTTGATGCCGAGGAAGGTCGCGCGCTCTGTATTGTCGCGGATCATGCGCAGTGTGTAGCCAAACGGAGATTCGACGATCTGGCGCATGGCGAGCAGCCCGATCACCACCAGCGTTACGGCAAAGGCGTAGCGGTGCGACTCGATCGAGAGGTCGATGCCGAGGAATGGTGGACGCGGAATGCCACCCATCAGGCCCTGGTCACCGCCTGTCAGTGGAACCCAGGCGATCACAGTGCTGTAAAGCAGCATCTGGAATGCGAGCGTGATGAAGGAGAAGTAGATGTCCTTCAGTCGAATGCTGATGGCGCCAACGACGAGACCGAGGAGCGCACTCGAGACGATCGTGATCAGGATTGCCGTCGGAATCGAAACACCGAGGCGCTGCATGGAGAGGCCGAAGGCATAGGCACCAAAGCCAAAGAACATGCCGTGGCCGAAGGAGACCATGCCCGTATAGCCGACAAGCAGATTGAGCGACGTGGCGAACAGCGCGAAGGCCGAGACGCGGATGACGAGGTCGTTGATCATCCGGCTTGGCCACACGTACGGCAGCAACAGCAGGACGATCAGCGCCGCAGCGGCAATGATGAGATCGCGCGTGAGATTGGGACGGGTTGCGAACATGAGCTCAACCCTCCTTGCCGAGCAGACCGCTCGGCTTGAGGATGAGAATGACCGCCATCAGCAGGAACATCAGGCCCTCGACGAACAGTGGGAAGCCGATCGAGCCGAAGGAGCGCACGAGGCCGATGAGGACCGAGCCGAGCAGCGCGCCGGCGATCGATCCCATGCCGCCGATGACGGTGACGATGAAGGACTCGATGAGGATCGAGAAGCCCATTCCTGCCGTCAGCGAGCGAACGGGCGCCGCGAGTCCGCCAGCCAATCCCGCGAGCATGCCGCCGAGGACGAATACGCCGCTGTAGACGAGCCCGGTGTTGATACCGAGTGCAGAAACCATGCTCGGATTTACGGCTGCCGCTCGAACCACCGTTCCGAACCGCGTCCGGGTGATGATCAGCCAGAGAGCGACCGAGATAATGAGCGTGACGATGATCAGGAAGAGATAGAAGACAGGAATGATCCCGCCCGCAATGAAGATCGGCGGCTGATGGAACGCCGAGGCCATGCCCATGGACTTGAATTCAGGCCCCCAGATGATCTTAACCGCATCATCCAGGATGAGGATGAACGCGTAGCAGACCAGGAGCTGCATCAGCACGTTCGAGCCGTACACCTTGCTCATGAAGAAGCGCTCGAAGACGAACGCGAACGCCGCGACGCCGGCAGCCGCCGCGAGAACGGCCAGGAAGTAGCTTCCCGTCACGCCGTTGATCGTGAGCGCCAGGTACGCGCCGAGCATGTAGAACGAGCCGTGCGTGAAGTTGACGACTTTGAGCACCCCGAAAATCAGGGTGAGACCGGCGGCCACCAGAAACAGCAGCATTCCGATGATGAGACCACTTGTCGTCTGCGTGACAAGACAGGATGCGGACGTCAGGCAATCCGTGAGTGCGGCGAGATTCAAGCATCACCTCGGATGGTGGGCGGACCAAAAACTGCCGCAGGATCCGGGTGGTGCCCAGATCCCGCGGCGGAACTCAGGAGAGCGAACTCAGGTGTAGTTGTTGCGCTTCTTCCACTCGGCCTCGAGCTGGAGGATGGTGTCCCATTTCGCGCCGGTGACCTCAGGCACATAGGGCTCGCCGGAGATCGTGGCTCCCCAGCCGATGGCATAGTTGATGACGGTCTGGTCCTCGGCGCGAATGGTGACGGTGCCGTCGGCGCCGAAGGGGCAGTCGATCTTGAGGCCGCGCATGGCCTCGGCGATCTTCTTGCCATCGGCGGAATTCGCCTTCTTGGCGCCTTCCGCAATAAAATGAATGCCGACCCAATTCTCCCACGACCAGTTCGTCGGATACTCCTTGAAGCGAGCGCGGTATTCGTCGCCCCAAGCAGCGTTTGCCTTCGTGTTGGGATACGTCTTGATATAGCGCGTTGCCGAGTGAATGCCCTTCGGAAGATTCTTCACGGCGGTCAGCACGGTGTAATCAGCCATGTTGATGGCGAAGACTTCCATCTGCGAGAACAGTGCGTAGATGTTGGCCTGATCCACCCACGAGGTCAGATCGCCGCCCCATAGCGCCGAGTAGAGCGCCTGTGGCTTGCTCTGCAGAACGCGCGTGATGACTTCCGTGTAGTCGGGCTGGAACAGCTTCGGCCATGCCTCGGTCGTGACCTCGGCCTGCGGATAGAAGTGCTTCAGATACTCGACGAAGAGCTGCGTGTTGTCGCGGCCGTAGGCATAATCGGGAGAGCACGTGCCCCAGCGATTGATTTTCTTGGCCTTGGCGATTTCGGCGGCGTAGGCACCGCTCACCACGGCGTCATGAATGCCCTGGCGGCATGAGCGGAAGGCAAGCGGAATGCGGATCTTCGGATCGGCCGTCAGCGACGACGTCTCCGAATTCGTGTGCATGACGAGCACGCCGAGGTCCTTGGCCACTTCCTGAACAGCGAAGGAGCCGGATGATGCCTCGGCATCGAGCAGAATCTCGCAGCCATCGCTATTCACTAGCTCGCGTGCGACGCGCGCGGCTTCCTGCGGCTGACCCTTGGAGTCGCGGATGACCATCTCGATCTGACGGCCGGCGAGACCGCCGGCCGCATTGATCTTCTCGACCTCCATCTGGATCGCGTTGCGCGACGACGAGCCGAGCTGCGCGACGCGGCCCGAAAGGATCGTCGGCATACCAATGCGGACAACCTTCGACTGCGCGGCGACGATGTTAGGTGCGAAAATGGTGGCCGCAGCTCCTGCCGCTGCGCCTTTCAGCACTGTGCGGCGGTCGAGATCGGCACGCTTACGGGTCATGGGTGTTCCTCCTGAGTGATTTCGACTTCATGGGACCGTACGGATCGGTCTCGTTGTTGGCCTGGAAACTGCTCCAAGCGGTTATGCATCGTCAAGATGACTTGCGAGTCACGATTCATTTTCCTTATCAGAGCGGCGTTTGGCCTCATAGACCGCCTGCGCGACGGCAATTTCGCGCTTGGCGTCATTCATGGGGTGAACTTCAACGCTCACGTGCACGGAACCGGCGTTGATCGATGCTCGGGCCACGGCCACGAGATCCTCGTCGCCCAGCGGATTGGGAAAGGCCGTCGACAGGCTCAGGAGCTGGGGTTGCACGTCGAGGCGTTCCGAAGCCGCAGCCGTGGCTGCCGCCTCGATCAGCTTCAACACGATGCCCCGGCGGATGGCGCCGTCCGGGCCGAGGCAGGCCGAGGTCACGTCGAGCTCGATGCGCGCCTCGCCCGCGCCGGCCGAAGCCGTACGGAAATGGGCGGCGTCACCGATGATGGCTGCCTGCGCAGATGATGTCCCGCGGCGGGAGCGACGGGGACGATCCGTCGAGCCGCCATATAGCATGCCGCCGGTCATGAGTTTCATGTAGGCCCGGTCGACCCAAGGGGGCAGGCGGCGCGCGCGGCCATCGCGGAACAGATAGCGGTAGCTGATGTAGTTACGCGCCGCGAGCATGGTGTGGATGATCACATCGAGCTCGCGCTTCTCGAAGCCCGGCAGCTCCCCTTTGGCGAGACTTCGCGACAGGGCGCGCATATAGCCATCGGCCATGTTCCGCATGTGATCGTGATAGGCCTTCGGCGCGAAGGTCTCGGCCTCGTTCAGGATGCGATAGAATTCCGGGCGCTCGGCAAGGAAGTCGAAGAAGGCCCTGAAGCCAATCTCTTCGCGGGCAAAGCTGCCTTCCTCGGTCGCGATGCGCGCTCGGATGAAATCGAGTAGCTCTGTGCCGAGTTCCGGCAGGAGCTGGTCGAAGAGATCTTGCTGCGATGCGAAGTAATTGTAGAACGTGCCCTGGGCGATCTCGGCGCGCGCCGTGATCTTGGCAACCGACGCGTTCGCGTAGCCCTCGGCGCCGACGACATCGGCTGCCGCATCGATCAGTTTCCGACGGGTCTCTATTGCGCGGTCAGCACGTCGCCGCCGGCCAGGCACTGCCTCGCCGACCGTCGTATCCGACCCATCAGAAACCTTCTTGTCGAGCATTCGCAATCCTCGCAGGCGCGGACAAACTAGGGCCATCACGCCAAGTCCGTCAAACAAAAACGAATCATGGCTCATCATTCATTTATCTTGACTTCGGGCTTCGCTGGCCGAGAATAGCCCGACTTTCGCCCCGACATGCTGGAGGATTCACCGTTTGACCGCGGCGAACAGCGCTTCCCCCCTCGATCTCCTGCGGACCATGACGCTCATCCGCGAGGCCGAGCTGCGCCTTGCCCAGCTCTTTGCCGACGGCGAGGTGCCGGGTTTCATTCATCTCTCCGTCGGGCAGGAGGGCGTGGCCGCCGGCGTGTGCGCTGCTCTAAGCTCCACTGACACACTGGCCTCGAACCATCGCGGTCACGGGCATGCGCTTGCCAAAGGCCTCGACCTCGAGCGCTTCTTCCTCGAGATCATGGGCAAGGCCGAAGGCATGTGCCAGGGCCGCGGCGGCTCGATGCATGTCGCGGATGCAGCCGTCGGGATGCTCGGCGCCAACGGCATTGTCGGCGCTGGCTTGCCGATCGCGGTCGGTAGCGCGCTCGCGCATCAGGTGCGCAAGAGCGGCGCGATCGCGGCCGTTTTCTTCGGCGATGGTGCGCTTGCCGAAGGCGTGATGCACGAGAGTTTCAATCTCGCGTCGATCTGGCGGCTACCCGTGCTGTTCGTCTGCGAGAACAACGGCTGGTCGGAGTTCTCGCCGACATCGAAGCAGCTCGCAGCCGATCCCTGCGCACTCGCCTTGAGCCACCGCATTGCCGCCCGCTCCGTCGACGGCAATGATGTCCTTGCCGTGCACGAAATGGCGCTCGTCCTGGTTGATGAGATCCGCGAAGGGGGAGGACCGCGCTTTCTCGAATGCCGCACGACGCGCGTCCGAGGTCACTTCGAAGGTGATCCGCAGAAGTATCGCGAAGCTGCCGATGCCGCACGCAGCGAGGACGATCCCATCGGTCGTCTGGAGCGGCGCCTCACTGCGGGGGGCGTTGCCGTCTCGGAGATCGAAGGCGCTACGCATCAAGCTAAGGCCCGTGTCGATGCCGCAGTCCGGCGTGCGCGTTCGGGCTCAGCGCCAGGATTCGATGCCGCACTACGCGATGTCTACGCGCCGAGCGAGGCCGCACCATGAGCGAAGTCCGCTTCGGCCAAGCCATCAATCGCGCGCTCGCGGATGCCATGGCGGCCGACGAGAGCGTCGTCCTCTTCGGCGAGGATGTCGCCGCACCCGGCGGTCCCTTCGGCGTCACGCGCGGCCTGCTCGAACGGTTCGGCGCCGAACGTGTGCGCGATACGCCGATTTCGGAAGCCGCGATCGTCGGCGCGGCCGTCGGTGCTGCCATGAGTGGGCTCAAGCCCATCGTCGAGATCATGTTCATGGACTTCGTGACGCTCTCCATGGACGCGCTGGTCAATCAGGCGGCAAAGGCGCGCTTCATGTTCGGCGGCCAGTATGCGCTGCCCATGGTCGTGCGCCTGCCGCATGGCGGCGGCATCAATGCCGGACCGCAGCACTCGCAGTGCCTCGAGGCCTGGCTTGCGCACGTGCCCGGCCTCAAAGTCATTTGCCCCGCAACGGTCAGCGATGCCTATGCGCTCACGCGGGCCGCGATCGCCGATCCTGATCCGATCATTCTCGTCGAGAACAAGAGCCTCTATGCCGTGAAGGGCGCGCTGCCCGAGCCACTGCCGAGCGTCGCGATCGGCAAGGCCGACATAGCGCGGCCGGGACGCGACGCCACGATCGTTACATACGGCGCGATGCGCGGCATGGCGCTTGCGGCCGCTGACATGCTCGCAACAGATGGCGTGGAGACGGAAGTCATTGACCTCCGATCCCTTCAGCCGTGGGACGAAAGCGCGGTACTGGCTTCGCTTGCACGCACGCATCGGCTCGTGATCGCGCATGAGGCCGTCGAGGCCTTCGGCGTCGGCGCCGAGATCGCCGCGCGTATGGCGGATGTCGGCTTCGATGAGCTGGATGGACCGATCGTGCGCGTCGGCGCGCCGTTCATGCCCGTCCCCTTCGCGAAGGAACTCGAGGCCCGCTATCGGCCGGATGCCGCGCGGATTGTCGAGGCCGTACGCCGCACGCTTGCCTAAGAAGAACGAGGAACGCCCATGACCACTGATGTGATCCTCACCGAGATCTCGGACGGCGTCGCCGTCGTCACGATCAATCGACCGAAGACACTCAACGCGCTCGACATACCGACGCTGCTGTCGCTCGAATCAGCCTGGGCGAAGGTCGAAGCAGACACGGCTGTCCAGGTGATCATCGTCACGGGCGCGGGCGATCGAGCATTCGTCGCCGGCGGCGACATCGCCGATCTTAAAACGCGCGACGGCCTTCGCCACTACGAGGAGTTCGCGGAGATCGTGCACCGCGTCTTCCGGAAGATCGAGTTGTGCGACAAGCCGACCATCGCGGCTGTCAATGGCTACGCGCTCGGCGGCGGCACGGAGCTCATCCTCGCGACCGACATCCGCATTCTCGCGGACAGCGCGCGCCTGGGTCTGCCCGAGATCACGCTCGGTCTCTTTCCAGGCGCCGGTGGTACGCAGCGCATCATCCGTCAGGTGCCGCTCTGCCGTGCCAAGGAGATCATGTTCACGGGCGAGCAGATCTCGGCTCAAGAGGCCGTCGCGATCGGGCTCGCCAACAAGGTCGTGCCGAAAGCCGAGGTCATGACGGCTGCGCGCGAGATGGCTGCGAGGATGGTCTCGAAGTCGCCGCTCGTGTTGAAGCTCCTCAAGCGCACGCTCAATAGTGGCGGCGAGATGCCTCTATCGGCCGCGCTCGCACACGAGCAGGCCATGATCGGGCTCGTGCTCGACACCGCGGATTCCAAGGAAGGGTGCGGCGCATTTCTCGAGAAGCGCACGCCGAAGTTCACCGGCCGCTGAGCCATGGACCATGTCGCCGACCTGTTGATGCCGAAGCTCGGTCTCACCATGACCGAGGGCACGGTCGCGCGTTGGCTTGCGGCACCCGGGCAGCGGTTCGCCGCGGGTGACATCATTGTCGTGGTCGAAACCGACAAGATCGCCAACGATGTCGAGGCGCCGGCCGCGGGTGAGCTGGTGAGGTTGCTCTCCGCGGAAGGCGATGTCGTTCCCGTCGGACAGCCGATCGCGCAATGGAAGCTGGACGATGCTGCGCCTGTGGCGCGGCCCGTGCCTGCAAGTACGCCTCGTGCGGAGGAAAGTGCAGTATCCCGGCCGCGCAGCGATATGCCCAAGCCCTCGCCAGACCCGACGGATCGCATCATCGCGACACCCTATGCTCGACGCCTCGCACGCGAGGCATCGCTGGATCTCGCCGATATCACCGGCTCCGGCCCGCGAGGACGCATCAAGAGCGCCGATGTGCTCCGTGCGAAGGAGGAGCGAAGCTCAGGTCGGCAGATCGCGACAACCGTTGCGGCCATGCAGCGAACGGCACCTACGGCAACCGCGACCGCTCATTCATTTGCGACGGTCGACGTAGACGTAAGCGCACTGCGCGCATTGGATGCGCGACTCGCTGCTGCGCGCGATCGTCCCTTCGAGCGCCGCGCGTACATCGCGATGGCCAGCATCAAGGCCCTCGGTGATGTTGCCGCGGCACCTGTTCGACTAGGCCTTTCGAATGGAGGCGCCTTTGCCACGATCGAGGGCACCGCGCGCGATACGCTCTCGGCCATAACCGCGCGATTGTCGCAGGCGTCCATGGATACTGCCGGTGGCGATATCGCGATTGTCGTGGTCGATGGGCGTGCCCGCCAAGTCGTAGCAACTATCCCGACGGGATGGCGCATGGCCCTCGGTGTCGGCGGCGTTCGCGCTTCACGCACCGGGGACGCAACGCACGAGATGACGCTGGCGCTCGCCTATGACACTGCCGACGTCGATCACTCTTTTGCTGCGCAGTTGCTCGACCGCATGGCGGCGCTGCTTGAAGAGCCTCTTCATCTGCTGGCCGTCTGAGCACAACGGAATGTACCCATGGACTTCGATCTGACCGACGAACAGAAGATGATCGCTGAGAGTGCGCGCAAGATCGGCGAGAACTTCGGTCTCGACTACTGGCGCGATCACGATGCGCGGAAGGCCTTTCCGCAGGAATTTTGGCGCGCCGTGTGCGAGGCGGGCCTTTGCGGCGTTGCGCTGCCTGAAGCGCACGGCGGCAGCGGCCTCGGCATGATCGAGATGGCGCTCATCATCGAGCAGCTCGCCGCGGCTGGCGGCGGCAGCACGGTGGGCCAGCTCTTCATGATCAACCCGATATTCGGCGGCGTTTCAATTTCCCGCTTTGGCAGTGAAGCTATGCGCCGCGAGCTGCTGCCCAAAATCATCTCCGGCGAGATCAACTGCTGCATGGCGCTCACCGAGCCCGACGCCGGCTCAAATAGCCTGGAGATCAAGACGTTCGCGACACGCGCCGGCAATGGATGGAAGCTCTCCGGCCGGAAGATCTGGATCACGGGGGTCGAGTCGGCGCAGAAGATGCTCGTCATCGCGCGCACGACCAAGGTCGAGGCGTCGCCCAAGCGCACGCACGGCCTGACGATGTTCATGATCGACGTCGCGCGCAGGGGTCTCACGTATGCGCCCATCGAGAAGGTTGGCACCAACACCCTCTCGGCCTGCAATGTCTTCTTCGACGATGTCGAGATCGACGGCAGTGAGATCATCGGCACGCTCGACGGCGGCTGGTACGAGCTTCTCGACGTGCTGAATACCGAGCGCATCGTGACGACTGCGGGTCTCGTTGGCGCGGCTGATCTCGCGCTCCGGCTCGCCGTCGACTACGCGAAGGAGCGCCGGGTATTTGGAGGGAAGCCAATCGCCAGTTACCAGGGGCTGCAATTCCCGCTGGCGCAGCATTGGGCTGAGGTGCAGTGTGCGCGTCTCATGAACCTCAAGGCGGCGGCGCAGTTCGATGCCGGCAAGCCCTATGGCACCGAGGCCAACGTCGGTAAGCTCATTGCGTCGCAGGCGGCGTCTGCCGGTATCGAGCAGGCCATGCAGACCATGGGCGGCATGGGCTTTGCGAAGGACATGCACGTCGAGCGCCTGTGGCGGGATGCGCGTTTGTTTCGCTTTGCGCCCATCTCCGAAGAAATGATCCTGAATTTCATCGCCGGGCAGAACCTGGGCCTGCCGCGATCCTACTGAGCTGCACGGAGCCGGTGCGATGCTGAACCTGACGAGTTTCATCCGCTTTCATGCGCGGCGCACGCCCGATGCGATCGCAGTGATCTACGGTGAGACGCGGCTCGGATATGCAACGCTGCAGGCGCGTATCGAGAAAACAGCGGGCTTTCTCGCCGGGCGCGGTATCGGTCCAGGCGACATCGTCGCCGTCGTGATGAAGAACAGCGCGGCATTCATCGAACTGGCTTTTGCGACGAGCCGCATCGGCGCGGTCTTCCTGCCCGTCAACTACCGCCTTGCCGCCGAGGAGGTCAGCTACATCACCGGGCACGCGGGTGCGAAGCTCATTTTTGCCGACGCGGAACTTGCCGGGCTTGTTGCCGCGCTCGAGAACGTCATCCTGGTCGATACGGTTGCGCAATCGGATTCGACGCGCCTCGCGGGTGATGCTTCCTCAGCGCCCATGCACATCGCCGGCCCCGACGATCTCTTCCGCCTGATGTACACGTCCGGTACGACGGATCGGCCCAAGGGCGTGATGCACACCTATGGCAATTTCTATTGGAAGAACGCGGATCACGTTTTGGCGCTCGGCTTGACGGCTCAGGATCGGCTGCTCGTTACCGGTCCGCTTTATCATGTCGGTGCGTTCGATCTGCCGGGCGTGGCGGTGCTTTGGGTCGGCGGCACGATCTGTATTCACCGCGACTTCGATCCGATCGCTGCGATCCGCTCCATCGAGGAGGAGCGGCTGACGGGCGCGTGGTTCGCGCCGGTCATGCTGAGCGCCATTCTTGCGCATCCCGAGCGCGGCCGGCACGATGTGTCGAGCATCAAGTGGGTTGTCGGCGGCGGCGAGCGTACGCCCGAGCCGCGCATTCGTGCCTTCGCCGGCTACTTCTCGCAGGCGCGCTATATCGATGCCTATGGCCTCACTGAATCCTGCAGCGGCGACACGATGATGGAGGCGGGGCGCGAAATCGAGAGGATCGGCTCGGTCGGCCGTGCGCTCGCGCATGTGGAGGTCGAAATCCGCGATGCGATGGGACGCACGCTGCCCGCAGGAGAGAGCGGGGAGATCTGCCTGCGCGGCCCGAAGATCACGCGCGGCTACTGGAAGGACCCAGAGAAGACGCGCGCCTCGTTCTTCGCCGACTGGTTCCGCACCGGTGACATCGGCCACATCGACGGCGATGGCTTCCTCTATCTGACGGACCGCAAGAAGGACATGATCATCTCGGGGGGAGAAAACATTGCCTCCTCGGAGGTCGAGCGGGTCATCTATCAACTCGGAGAGGTGCGCGAAGCAGCGGTCATCGGGCTTCCCGATGACCGCTGGGGCGAGCGACCGGTTGCCGTCGTCGTGCTCAACGAAGGCGCTACGCTCGATCTGGCCACGCTCAGTGCTCACTGCCGGGCGAACCTCGCCGGCTTCAAGGTGCCCAAAGATCTGATCATCCGTGATCAGCTGCCGCGCAATCCGTCAGGAAAAATTCTCAAGCGGGTGCTGAGAGAAGAGCTCGCGGACTAGCGGAAGTGCCTGCCCCGGTCACCGATTGGAACGCGTCTGCACGGCGCTTTCGATTGCCATGCTGATCGGAAAGTCCGATCGCTGCCGAACTGCGAGAATGGCATCGATTCCGATTAGGTTGATTTCGTCGGCAAGGACGCAGGACTCGTGAATTGGTCTGTATTTTCGTACTGCTAGGAGCACAGCCTCGTAGAACGGCATGGGGCCAAAGGTGTGCCAGACGCCGCCCTCGCATCGCGTGTAGAGCGCCGGCCTCAAGTAATTTAGTTGCAGTTGCGGAGCCATCGTGGGCAAGCCAAACTGACAGGGACGCTGTTTAAACAATTCTCAACGCCAATGAGTTCCACGCGGTTTGAAGCTATAGTCGAGCTTCAGCGCCGTACTTTTCACTGTACAACAAGCTCAACGCGGTGGTCCCTGTTTGAACCGCTCTCGGCATTGTTGCGATCGGTTGATGGGACGGTAGCTGCGCCTTCTGCCACCAGTCGTTCAGGCGCGATACCGCGTGCGCCCATGAGCTCAGCCACGACATTTTTTGCTCGGCGGGCTGCCAGATCGAGCGCCGGCTCGGTGGCATCTCGATCGTCCGCGTGGGCCACCACCTTGAGCTTCATTTCGGGCTTGTTCGCCAGCAGCTTGGCAATCTCATCGAGTGTGGGCTGCGACTCCGGCGCAATGCGGTCACTATTCGATCCGAACCGGATGCCCTAGAGCGCCACCCGGCCTGCTTCACCGATCGCCTTCTCCATCTGCGCTGCAGTGATGAAGACGATTTTGTCTGTTTCCATCTCCCTGGTTTCAACAACGCGGACGACGGCGACGCCACCGCGGGCACTCTCGCCCAATGAGAGGCTCGCGTAGACGGCACCCTCGGGCCGGTCGAGGCGGGCCAACAGATAGCGTCCCTGCGAGAACCAGTTGTGCACGTAGTCCGTCATCAGTCTCGGCAATGCGAGCGGATCACCGACCGCCTGACCAATAAGGTACCCGCCCTCGGGGCTGTTCGCTTCGAAGCATGAGCCGTCCGCCGTGGCGCAGGCGAAGAGGATCGAAAATCCTTTGGCCTTCAGGCTGCGCTCGTAGTTGCGCAGAACCTGGAGCGTCGAGCGCCCCTCGGGTAGAGAATAATAGATAAGGAAGATGCGGCCCTCGAGCGTCCTGAAACCTCTGCCCGCGCGCTTATCCGTGCTCAGCGGTGCAAACGGCCCGTCCACCACCGCCGCCTCATCGTATTCGTTGACCTGATAGCCGACGATGCTGGAGCCCTCGAAGCGACCGATGAGCGGGTGGTCACTGCTGCCTTCGATATCGGCCGCCCACACGGCATTCGCGAGCGAGATGCTGCAGAGTAAGGCGAGGGCGATCAACCAAGCGGCCCGGCGCCAGGGTGCCTGCAAGTAACCCATCGGTTCCTCATTCTCTTGGGTGGCAACCCCAACATTGGCCCGCTCCACCCTATGCGAACCGAAGAAACCGAGTCGATCTAATCGATGTCAATTCACTCCGGACAGCTCATCCCGCAGGCGCCGCTCTGTCAGCGGCTTCTCGATGAAGCCCAGCGGGTTTGCAGCGAGCGCGCGCTGTTTCGTCCTCGGATCCGTATTGGCCGTAACGAATATGCTTCTTATGCCCAGTTTGTCGTGAATAGCAGTCGCCGCGTCGACTCCGTCGCGGGAGCCAATCAATCGAACATCCATGAGCACGACGTCGGGTCGCTCCAGCTCGGCGATCTGTTCGGCCTCATCTGCAGACACGGCGACGCCAACCACCACGTGCCCAAGCGATTCGAGGATGGCCTCGGTGCTCAGCGAAATGAAAAACTCGTCCTCGACGATGAGGACGCGCAGCGACTTGAGGCCTTTTCCAGGATGATCGCCCGCACGCTTGTCGCGCTCGTCGTCGCGATCGGTGCCGCTCATGAAATATACAGCAGGGCTGAGGGGAATGTTATGCAGCGATATCATGAGTGGCCACGACGTTTGCTTATGCTTCACGGAGCACAAAGGTATCTGGAATGTCGAGATGCCAGCGGAAGCCTTCTGCGCTGAATTCTGTTGTTGCTGTTCCCTGCAGCGCTTGGGGCACAAGCTTTGTGATCACGAGGGAGCCGAAGCCCTGTCGATTGGGTGGCTCGGAACGAGCAATGCCGCTCTCAATCCAGTGAATATGCAATCTGCCATCGGAGGTCAATTCCCAGTGAATCTGCAAGCGCGCGTCGGATGTCGACAGGGCGCCATACTTCGTCGCATTCGTCGCGAGCTCATGCAATGCGAAGCCCAAATTCTGAGCTGCATTCGCATCCACGAATACGCTAGGCCCCATAATTTCCGCGCGCTGTTCGACGCCGAACAGATCCAAGTGCCCCCGTACCAATGCTTCCAGGGGAGCCCCGGTCCATTGGCGTTCAACCATCAGTTCCTGTGACTTGGCCAAGCCTTGAATACGTCGGCTGAACTGATCCACGAATTCCTGTATCGAACTGGCGTTCCGGGCTGTCTGGGTAGCCATGCCCATGATGACGGCGAGTTGGTTCTTGGAGCGGTGCGCAAGTTCCCGGAGTAGGAATTCACTGTGTTCCTGGCGGCGGCGCAGCTCCGACGATGCTTCGCTCAGAGCGAACGTGAGTGAATTGGCCTCCTGGAGGGTGGCGGGGGTGTAGCCCACGATCTTACCGTGGCCAACGTCCGCAGCGGCCGCTGTCGCGGCCCTGAGCGGGCGAGTGATGTGCGCCGCGAACAGAAAGGCTAGAGCCACGCCCAATCCAAGCCCCGTGCCGATCAACGCAACTGAAAATAGACGACCCCGGCGTCGTGAGGACTCAGCGACCGATAAGGGCAATGTCGCGGAGATCAACCAGCCCGCAATAGCCGAGCGCGCTGAAGCGCCAACGATGCGCTCGCCGTCCGCCGCCTGAGCTTGAAAGACACCCTTTGAAGAGCGCTTCGCCGCCAGCAGCTCTGGATCGACGGGACGGCCGACGAACGCTTCGTGCTCGTGGGATCGCGCCAGAACAACGCCCTTGCGATCGACTATCTCCGTCATCCATTCATTCGACAGCCCCTGTGTTTCCAGCAGGTTGGCAAACCGTCGGGCATCCAAGGCCATAATGAGCACGTAGCGGACACCCTCCCCGTGCATCACGGGGACTTCGATGTTGATAACGTGCTGCTTGGAGACGACACCAAGGAAGGCATCGGAAACCTGCCGTTTGGCGGTCGCGAAGACCCGGTTGGCAGTTTCTGGGTCCGAGGTCGGAGGGAGATCCGTGCCGAAGGGGGCACGCGTGTTCACGAGTTGCTTCAAAGTCCGGTCGACGAGCAGGATGCCCGCTTGCTCGGGGCTTATGGCTCTTCGAGCCTGGTCATGGAAAGTGGCGAGATCGTTCTTCTCCAATGCGAGCGAGGTGGCCAACGTCTCCAGGGTGACCATGGCCCGGCTGATTTCTCGATCGACATTTGCCGCTAGCGACCGGGCGACTTGAGCAATCCTCGCCTCGACTGCATCCTCATCGAGATCGGCGATCTCTCGGAATGCAAAGATGGTCAGCGCCGCGAGCGGCAGTGTGAGCGCTACGGCGAAAAGAATGAGGTAGGTACGTAGAGCGAGGGGAGGAAGCGGCAGGGCAGCACCAGCATATGGGCATGATTTTCAGCAGGCTGGCATTTCTCCGGCTTGCTCCGAGATGTGTCAAGCTTGAGCACACTCAGTAGGGTCTTGTTCTGGCAGGAATAACAAATGTTAAGTGGCGATGGGGTCGGCTGGGCAGCCGCGCGAGCAAGGGCATGGTTGACGAGAGCGAGCCACTATCGTTGGCTGTGATGAGTGGATGCACGTGGGGGGTAACGATGACGCTGCTGCGACTGACGAACTTCCAGCTGCTCGATCCGGATAATGACGCTCCACGGGGCGGCTACGAGATCCTGATCGAAGGGGAGAAGATCCGCGAGGTTTCGGATCGCCCTATTTCCTCTCAAAGTGCGGCGACGATCGATTGTGGTGGGCGCACGGTCATGCCGGGCCTCATCGACTGCCACGTCCACGTGTTCCTCTCGGAAGTGGTGATCCGGCGCCTGGAAGACATGCCGTTGACGCTCATGACGGCGCGAGCAGCTGTTCTGATGCGAAATATGCTCGATCGGGGCTTTACGACGGTGCGTGACACCGGCGGTGCGGACTGGGGCATTAAAGCCGCTGTTGAGCAGGGCTTCCTGGCCGGGCCGCGCATCTTCATTGCCGGCAAAGCCATCGGCCCGACGGGCGGTCATAGCGACGGGCGGCGACGCACGGATCCCGGTACGCGCTGCCATTGCTGTAACGCGCTCGCCTTTACGATGGGTGTGGCCGATGGCGAGGCCGACGTCCGTCGCGCCGTGCGCGAGGAGATGCGCCAGGGCTGCGATCACGTGAAGATCATGATGTCGGGTGGCGTCGCATCCCCGTACGATCCGCTGGAGAGCCTGCAGTTCTCTCCGGGCGAGGTTGCGGCGGCCGTCGAAGAGGCCAATGCCTTCGGGCGCTACGTGTGTGCCCATGCCTATTCACCGGAAGCCATTACGCGAGCGGCCAACGCAGGCGTGCGCACGATCGAGCATGGTAATCTCGTCGATGCGCCGGCGGCCAAGCTCATGGCGGAAAAGGGCATGTTTCTGATTGCCAATCTCGTCACGTACTTCGCCATGCGCGAGCGGGCGGCCGAGTTCGGCATGAACGCGGACATGCTCGCAAAGAATGATCTCGTGATCGACGGGGCGCTGAAGTCTCTCGAGATCTGCAAGGAGGCCGGGGTGCCTGTTGCCTTCGGGACCGACCTGCTCGGCCAGCTCCAGGTCGAGCAAAGCCGGGAGTTCTCGCTCCGCACCCAGGTCGTCAAGCCGATCGAGGTCATTCGCTCGGCAACGACAGTCGCCGCAAAGGTCCTGAGGCGCGAGGGCCAGCTCGGCTGCCTCAAGGCGGGCGCGTGGGCCGACCTCATTGTCGTGGACGGTGATCCGCTCAAGGACATCGCAGTGCTCGAAGGGCAGGGCAAGTATCTGGCGGCGATCATGAAAGGTGGCAAATTCCACAAGAACAAGATCGCCGCCTGAGATATCGCGCCAAAGTGCCGACTTATGCGGCAAGGGGCGCCTGGGGAACGCACCTTGCTATCTCTCGGGCTTCTTGAGAATATCTTACTCGGAAGACAGCATGCAGTCTGGGCCCGGTTCTCGCGAGCATGGCTGTTGAGCCGACGGCGAGAGGTTCTCGAATGACTGGGACGGCGACGGCGAAGCCTCAACCTATCCTCTTCCGGAACCTGCGCCTGCTCGATCCCCGCTTCGATGAAGTGCGCGGGGGCTACGAAGTTCTCGTGGAAGGCGACCGCTTTCGCGAGGTCTCCGACAAGCCGATCAAATCCGAGAATGCGACGGTGATCGACTGCGGTGGCCGCGTGTTGATGCCGGGCCTCATCGACGCGCACGTGCATTGCATGCACTCGGAAGTCTACATCCGGCGCCTGGAGGACATTCCGCTGACGCTGAACACGGCCCGCGCCGCACGGCGTGTGCGCGAGATGCTCGATCGTGGCTTCACGACGGTGCGCGACGCCGGCGGTACGGACTATGGCTTCAAGCAGGCCATCGACGAAGGATACTTCCCCGGTCCGCGCCTGTTCATTGCAGGTCGCTCGCTCGGGCCGACCGGTGGCCACAACGACAATCGTGCTCGCACGCGCGACCAGGCACCCTGCTTCTGCTGCAACGCCATGGTCTGGCTCCGGGAGCAGGTCGACGGCCCCGACCAGGTGCGCCGCGCGGCCCGCGAGCAGATGCGGCTCGGCGTCGACGCCATCAAGATCATGATCTCCGGCGGCGTGGCCTCGCCCTACGATCCGCTCGAAAGCCTCCAGTTCTCTATCCCCGAGATCCAGGCCGCCGTGGAAGAAGCGCACGCTTTCGGCCGCTATGTTTCGGCGCACGCCTATTCGCCCGAGGCGATCACGCGCGGTGTCGCGAATGGCGTGCGCACGATCGAGCACGGCAACCTTATCGACGATGCCAGCGCCAAGCTGATGGCCGAGAAGGGTGCATTCGTCGTCGCCAATATCGTCGCCTACGTCGCCATGAAAGAGCGCGCTGCCCAATTCGGCATGACGGCGGAGATGCTCGAGAAGAACGAGATGGTCTTGGAGGGCGGTTTCAAGTCGCTCGAGATCTGCAAGCGCAATGGCGTGAAGGTCGCTTACGGCACGGATCTGCTCGGGGCGCTCGCCGAGGATCAGAGTCGCGAGTTCTCGATCCGCACCACGGTCGTTCCGGCAATCGACGTCATCCGCTCGGCAACGATCATCGGGGCCGAGGTCGTGCGCCGACCGGGCAAGCTCGGTGTGATCGAGCCGGGCGCTTGGGCGGATCTCATTCTGGTCGACGGCGATCCGCTCAAGGACATCACGCTGCTGGAGGGTCAGGGCAAGCACCTCGCGGCCATCATGAAGGGCGGTGCCTTCCACAAAAACCGCATCTCGACCCCGCTCTGAAGGACAAAGGAGCATGAACCTGGGCAGAGCGATTTTAGACAAGCGACGCCTGGGACGTTATCTCCTCAATGGCGTGGCCGGTTTCACGCTGCTCTACATCCTGACGCCCTTGATCTTCGTTACGTGGCTGTCCTTCTTCAGCCAGACGATCCCGTCGTTCCCGCCGGAAGGCTACTCACTCAAGTGGTATGCCGCGATCATCGAGAACGATCGCTTCGTCTCCGGTTTCATCTTGAGCCTGCAGCTTGCGCTGATCTCGTCCACGATCGGTCTGATCGTCGGCGTGCCCGCGGCGCTGTGCATTGCGCGCTATCGTTTCAGGGGCCGCGAAGCGCTGAACAATCTGCTGCTGCTGCCGCTCGTGATCCCTGGCATCGTGCTCGGCATTGCGCTCTACGTCTTTCACGTCGAGACGGAGATCAACACGGGCCTGCCGATCCTCGGGTCGCTGCTCGGCCTCGTGAGCGGTCATGTGCTGATCGTGATCCCGTGGACGGTTCGCCTCGTGACGGCGAGCCTCGCCGGCTTCAACCGGACGCTCGAGGAAGCCGCCCAGAACCTCGGCGCCGATCGCTGGACGACCTTCCGGCGGATCACGCTGCCGGGCATTCTGCCTGGTATCGTGGCCGCGGCAATGTTCTCGTTCGTATCGTCGTTCGGGAATCTGGAGCTCAGTCTGTTTCTCGTGGGGCCGGGGCGAACCACGCTGCCGATCGCGATCCTGCAGTACCTCGAATGGAAGATCGATCCGACCATCGCGGCCGTCTCCGTGGTGCAGATTGCACTCATTGCCGCGGCGATGCTGATTACGGATCGCTATGTGAAAATTGCGAGAGTTGTCTGAGGGGGAGATGGCAGAGGTAAAGCTCGCAGGGATTTCGAAGCGCTACGGCGATTTCTTCGCGGTGCGCGATTTCACGCTGACCGTCGCCGATGGTGAGTTCCTCGTGCTCCTCGGACCCTCGGGCTGCGGGAAGACGACGACGCTTCGGATGATCGCCGGCTTCATCGAGCCGACCACGGGCAGCATCCATCTCGGCAATGCCGACATAACCTCGTTGCCACCTTGGAAGCGGAACACGGGCCTCGTTTTCCAGAACTATGCCCTGTTCCCGCATCTGACGGTCGAGCAGAACGTCGCCTTCGGGCTCGAGATGCGGAAAGTGCCGAATGCCGAAATTGGGCCGAGGGTCGCCGAGGCCTTGCGGCTCGTACGCCTCGGGCATCTCACGGACCGGCTGCCGCGTCAGCTCTCGGGCGGTCAGCAGCAGCGCGTGGCGCTGGCGCGTGCGCTCGTGTTTCGCCCCGATGTCCTGCTCCTCGACGAGCCTCTGTCGAACCTAGATGCCAAGCTCCGGCAGGAGGTCCGGGTCGAGATCCGCGAATTGCAGCGCAAGCTCGGCCTCACCGCGGTCATGGTTACGCACGACCAGGAGGAGGCGCTCACCATGGCTGACCGCCTCGTCGTGATGAGCGAGGGTGAGGTCAAGCAGGCGGGTAGCCAGCGCGAGCTTTACGAGCATCCTGCCGACCGCTTTGTCGCGGGCTTTGTTGGCCGCACGACCTTCCTCGCGGGCGAGCTCGCAGGCGATGGCAAGTTCAAGTCGCGTGGCGGGCTGACCATTGCGTGCGAGAACAAGACGGCGATCAAAGGTGCGGCCACGCTTTCACTGCGCCCTGAGCGAGTTTCGGTTGCGGCGGCGCCCGCTAACGGGACGGAGAACAGCGTTCCCGGAGAAGTGGAATTCGTCTCCTATCTCGGGGCGCTGCTCGATGTGCACGTGCGCGTCAACGACCGCGAGCGTATTGTCGCTCAGATAGCCAACCGCGAGGGCGTTTATGCACCGTCCGTGGGCGAGAAAGTTCATGTCGGCTGGGCACCGGCTGCCGCATCGGTATTTGCGGGGACCGGCGAAGCCGAGGAGTGAAATGGATGTGAAGTGAAGTTGAGCAACTGAAACCGCGTTGATGAGGCACGTCATGTCGAACATTAAGACACCGTCGATTTCTCGCCGTCATCTCCTCCAAGGCACGGCCGCCCTGGCGGGTGCAAGCGTTGTCAATCTGCCGCGTAGTGCAAGCGCGCAGGCCAAGGGCAAGGTCGTCGTCGGTACCTGGGGCGGCGACTACGCGCGGCTCCTCAACAAGAACATCGAGCAGCCGATCCTGATCCCTGCCGGGTGGGAGGTCGTTCAAGATCAGGCGGGCGATCCGCAACGCCGATCGAAGATGCTCGCTGAGCGCCGTCTGCCGCGCGGTACGACCGATGTCCAGGGGTTGTCGGCGCTTAACATGCACCAGATGGACGTCGCCGGCGTCGTCGAGCAGATCGACTATTCCAAGCTCAAGAACGCCAAGAATCTGCTGCCGTCGATGAAGTATCCCTATGGCGTCGGGCACATCTATTCGGGCAAGGTGGTGCTCTACAATCCGGCTGTCGTGAAGGATGCTCCGAAGAGCTACAAGGACGCGTTCGATCCCAAGCACGGCAATAAGCTCGGCATCATCGACATCCAGTACCAGTACACGCTGGTCGCTGCTGCCCTGGCCGCCGGCGGCACTCCCTCCAACCTCGATCCCGGTCAGAAGCTCCTGCTCGAGCTGCGCAAGGCCGGTGCTCGCATTTACCCGACCAACGAAGCCTTCGCTCAAGGCATGAAGACGGGCGAGATCGGTGTCGGCATCATGTGGAAGGCGCGGGCCGTGCAGTGGCAGAAGGCCGATATTCCGGTCGTCGCCGTGACGCCGACCGAGGGCGCACTCTCCTACGTGTCGGGTTTCGTGATGCCGAAGAACGCGCCGAGCAAGGAGGGTGGCTACGCCTATCTCGACGCCATGCTCGAGGCGTCAGCCCAGGAGAACTTCGCGATCGACATGGGATACAACCCGACGGTCACGAATGCAAAGGTCGCGCCAGATCTCAACGAGCGCATCGGCTTTACGCCCGAGGACATCAAGAAGCTCGTCGACATGGACTACAAGTACATGACCGATGCCGATGTCGCGCTGAAGGAGTGGTGGGACAAGTCGTTCAAGGGCTGAGCCGTCGTCCGGCCCCCTGAGGGGCCGGCGGTGGTGTCGGGATGGAAGCATGACACAAGCGGCGACAGCGGCCAGGATCGACGACGAGGGCGGCGGCTCACGATTGAGTGCCGCCGCGCTGATCGGTCCTGCGACGATTGTCGTCGCCGCCGGCATCATCATTCCGATGGCGATTTTGTTCCGCTACAGCCTCAACCAGTTCAAGCCAGGCTTGATGATGGTCGAGGCGCTGACGCTCGAGAACTACATCAAGTTCTTCTCGGACCCCTACTATCTGACGATTTTCTCGACCACCATCCGCGTGGCGCTGACGTGCACGATCATCTGTCTGATCCTCGGCTTTCCGCTCGCCTACAAACTGGCGCGCACGGAGACCCGCTTCAAGAACCTCCTGATCATGCTCGTCGTCCTGCCGCTCTTCGTCGGCAATGCGGTGCGCGCGGCCGGCTGGATGACGGTGTTCGGCAACAAGGGCTTCCTGAATACGACGCTGATCTCGTTTGGCTTCATCGACGAGCCGCTCGAGATCATGTTCACCGAGACCGCGGTGATCGTCGGCATCATCGCCGTGAACCTGCCGTTCATGGTGCTGACGCTGCAAAGCGTCATCGAGGGCGTTGATCGTGCTGTCGAGGAGGCGGCTTTCAGTTTGGGCGCGGGGCCGTGGGCCATGTTCTGGCGCGTTCTGTGGCCGCTTGCGTTGCCTGGCATCATCGCGGGCACGATCTTGACCTTCATCCTGGGCATGAATGCCTACGCCACGCCCGTTCTCCTTGGCGGACCAAAATTCAAGATGATGGCGCCACTCGTCTTCGGGCAGTTTCAGCTCAACAATTGGCCGTTCGGTGCGGCGGTCGCCTTCCTGCTGATGCTGACGACGCTCATCCTTACGGTAGCCGCCAATCTGTTCATGCAGCGCCGGTACCGCAGGTAGCGTCATGGCTGAGACGGCATCGCAGACTGCTCACGTGCCCGTCACGATCTTGTGCGGCTTCCTCGGCGCTGGCAAGACGACGCTCCTGAAGCGCGTGCTCGAAGATCCTCAAGGTGTGCGCTACGGCGTGGTCGTGAACGACTTCGGCGCCATCAATATCGATGCAGCCTTGGTGGCTGAGACGAGCGCCGATCAGGTGGCGCTGTCAAACGGGTGCATCTGCTGCTCCATGCGCGACGATCTCGTCGTTGCACTGGAAAGCCTGCTGGGCATGGAAACGCCGCCGGAGCACGTGATCATCGAAGCGAGCGGCATCTCGCGACCGCTCGCCATTCTCGACGCTGTCGAACAGGAGGCCTTCGCGGGCCGGATTGCTGTAGACGCCACCATATGTCTCGTCGATGCGGAACAGTTCCGTACCCTCGACTTTCGCGCGACTGAGCTGGCCATTGACCAGGCGGGGTCCTCCGATCTCCTCGTCTTCAACAAATGCGACCTGGCGAGCGAAGCCGACATTGCTGCAACGGAGGCGGCCCTGCTCGGCCCCAATCCCACCATTCGCCGTATTCGCGCCATTCAGGCCGATGTGCCGCGTGACATTCTGTTCGGGCCTGATCTGCGCCTTTCTCGGTCGCCGGTCGGGCAAGAGGCGCACGACGCGCATCATTGCGCGCCCGGCTGCGATCATCCGGATCACGATCATGCGCATGACCACGATCATACGCGCATATTCGATTCCTGGCATTGGTCGCACGAGGCCCCTCTGGATTGGGAACGCACGCGCGCGGCCTTGAGCGCGCTGCCATCCTGGCTGTTACGCGCCAAGGGCGTTCTCAAGGTCAGCGTTGAAGGCGCCGATCGGCAGGCAGTGTTTCAGCTCGTCGGCAAGCGGCAGGCGATAACGCTTGAAGATCGGGCACCGCCCGACACAAGCCAGATCGTCTTCATCGGACCGGCGGAGCAATTCGATCGCGAGGCGCTCGAAGCACACGTCGCCGACTGTGTCCGTAGGGAAAACACGGGTTGAACCAATGATACGGGGCAGGCGTTCCGCCGGAAGAGGAGAAGCCTAGAGGCTCAAGTTCCGGGCTTCCCGTCTCCTTGTAGTTCGGCACGCACTTATTGCGCCGGAGGCGCGCCGTCCTACTGCCACCATACCGGCGATCTCTGAGCGGAGGCAGATCGAAGCTCCGACAGATGAGGAGACGACCATGAAGATCGTGACCAGCCTGAGTTTCCAGGGCCAGTGCCGCGAGGCGTTCGAGTTCTACGCCAAGGTCCTGGGCGGAAAGATCACCGCGGCTATCCCCTACGGCGATGCGCCTCCGGGCATGCCGATCACCGACGAGAAATACAAGACCTGGCTGATGCACTGCTGGCTCGATGTCGGCGATCAGGCGCTGATGGGCGCCGACATGGATGTTGGCTGGGCCAGGAACATCGACAAGCCCAAGAACGGCTTCGATGTTACCCTGCATACCGAGGACAAGGTCCAGGGCCAGCGCTGGTTCGATCAGCTTTCCGAAGGCGGCAAGCAAGGCATGCCGTTCAGCGAGACCTTCTGGTCGCCCGGCTTCGGCTCTCTGATCGACAAGTTCGGCGTCCCGTGGATGGTCAACACCATACCTTCGGCTGGCTCGAAGCCGCCGCAAGGCTGAAACCAGTCGACAGAAGGCCGTGTCTGGTGTTGGCAAAGGCGATCCATTTGCTCAGCGAGATTACTATCTCCGAATGGCCGGTGGGTGGCAGCAGACCTATTTGCGCTCCTGCGCCCGGCGCAGAGCAGCAGCGAGCGCACTCTCGGCAGGAGCGGCCTGAGGTGAGGCCGCGCCATGGCGAGCGCTCGAGGCCGGCGCCGACGTGCGGGCGTTGCCGCCACTCGGAGGCGGGGCACGGTCGATCGCGTCGGAGCGCATGGTGAGCGCAATGCGCTTGCGATCGGCATCCACCTCTTTCACACGCACGTTCACCACATCGCCTGCTTTGACCACCTCGCGTGGATCCTTCACGAAGCGGTCCGCCAGCTCCGAGATGTGCACGAGGCCATCCTGGTGCACACCGATGTCCACGAATGCACCGAAGGCCGCCACATTCGTCACGACTCCCTCGAGCTGCATGCCGGGCTTCAGGTCGGCAATCTTCTCCACACCGTCCTTGAAGGTGGCGGTCTTGAACTCGGGCCGGGGGTCGCGCCCCGGTTTCTCGAGTTCAGCGATGATGTCGGAGACCGTCGGAATGCCGAAGGTTTCGTCGGCGAACTGCGCGGGTTTGAGCGACTTAAGGAACGCCCGGTCGCCAATGATGGACTTGAGGGGGCGGCTGGTCGCCGCGGAGATTTTCTCCACCACAGGATAGGCCTCCGGATGCACGGCGGAGCCGTCGAGGGGGTTCTTGCCGTTCATGATGCGCAGGAATCCGGCCGCCTGCTCGAAGGCTTTTGGCCCGAGCCGGGGCACCTTCTTCAGCGCCGTGCGCGTTTTGAAGGCGCCATTCTCGTCGCGGAAGGCAACGATGTTGGAGGCGAGCGTCGGGTTGAGACCCGACACACGGGCAAGCAGCGGGGCGGAGGCCGTATTCACGTCCACGCCCACGGAGTTCACGCAATCCTCGACCACCGCATCCAGAGACTTGGCGAGACCGCGCTGGTCGACGTCGTGCTGATACTGGCCGACGCCGATGGCTTTGGGTTCGATCTTCACCAGCTCGGCTAGCGGGTCCTGCAGGCGCCGCGCGATGGAGACGGCGCCGCGCAACGACACATCGACATCGGGAAACTCCTTCGCCGCCAGTTCCGAGGCGGAATAGACGGACGCACCGGCTTCCGACACCATGACCTTGGTAAGCGTCAGGGGCGGTGCCTTGGCGATGAGTTCAGCAACGAGCTTGTCGGTCTCGCGACTTGCCGTGCCGTTGCCGACACTGAGAAGGTCGACCTTATGCTTCATGCAAAGCGCGGCCAGCGTCGCCAACGCACCTTGCCAATCGCGCTTGGGCTCGTGCGGATAGATTGTGACGGTGTCGACCAGCTTGCCAGTCGCATCCACCACCGCGACCTTCACTCCGGAACGGAAGCTGGGATCGAGTCCCATGGTGACGCGCGGGCCAGCCGGCGCGGCCAGCAGAAGGTCTTTCAGGTTCTTCGAAAAGACGGAGATGGCTTCGGCATCGGCTCGCTCCTTGAGGCGCGTCAGCAGATCGGCGGCGATAGATGCGGCCATCCGACCCTTCCAGGCAACGCGTGCTGTGTCGGCAAGCCACGCGTCGGCGGGGCGCCCGCGCTCGGCAATGTTGAATGCGGTCATCACTTTCAAGGTCGCCGGGTGGGGTCTGTCGGCTTGGTGCGGCACATCGATGTGCAGATCGAGAATCCCTTCGTTGCGGCCGCGCAGCATGGCGAGCGCGCGGTGGGAGGGGATGTCCTTTATGTTTTGGCCGAAGTCGAAGTAGTCGGCGAACTTCGCACCTTCCTCATTTTTGCCCTTGAGAACCTTGGAGGTGAGCACGCCTTCGCTCCACTCCCATTCGCGCAATGTGCCGACGAGCTTCGGCTCCTCGGCCATGCGTTCGATCAGGATGTGCCGCGCGCCGTCGAGCGCAGCCTTGGCGTCGGCAATACCCTTGTCCACCGAGGCGAACTTCGCGGCTTCTGCCTGCGGGTCGAGCAATGGGTTGGTGAGGAGCGCGTCTGCAAGAGGCTCGAGGCCCGCCTCGCGCGCAATCTGGGCTTTGGTCCGGCGCTTGAGCTTGTAGGGCGCATACAGGTCCTCCAGCGCCACTTTAGTCTCGGCAGCATTGATGGCGCGTGCGAGATCCGCCGTAAGCTTGCCCTGTTCCTCAATACTCTTGAGCACACTGGCGCGACGATCTTCGAGCTCGCGCAGGTAGCCGAGACGCTCCTCCAGCTTCCTGAGCTGCGTGTCGTCGAGGCTGCCGGTCTTCTCTTTGCGATAGCGCGCAATGAACGGCACCGTGGCGCCCTCGCTCAACAACTCCACCGTTGCAGCCACCTGCGCGACGCTGACGCCAAGCTCCGTCGCGATACGCTGATTGATTCTATCCATGAGGGCCTTCGCGTTCCCAAAATCTAGGGCGGTACCTTGCCGATTCGCATTTCTGCCGGAAGTATGGCCCCGCGCAAAGGGCGATGGTGTGGCTGGTGTGTCGCAAGAAGGCGGTTGCACCATGAGCGCGGTGCTGGAATCCAGGAACGTCGGGAAGGATCGAGAGCGTCAGTAGCTCTGGGACTTACGATGACCAGCGATCCTGCGCGTGATCTCCTCCTGTATCGTCTCCGGTTGCTCGGCCACCGCGCGCGTCAGGGCCCGGAGATGATGCCGCGCATCGTGGAGCTGATCGATCAACGACAGGATGACGGGAAGGCTCGCATGGTCGAGGCCCATGCGATAGTGCAGGTCGCAGGCCAATGCTACGCGCGCCTCGTCGATGCGATCGAACAGATAGCCCTCCGCGTCGCGGTGCGGTGCCACGACACCCTCCTCGATCCAGGTGATCAGCACATGGTGCTCCAGAACCGCAAACTGCGCGATGAGATCGTTTTCACGGATCATGTCAGGCTGCGCCCTTCCTGCGCGGATGCTGTGGGTGCGTCGTTTCCCATTCGGCCATGAACTGAGCCAGTGTCTCGTCGGCGCCTTCAGGCGGCACGATATGGATCTCGACCAATTGATCGCCGCGTTCGGCCCCTTTGCCGCGTGACACGCCCTTGCCGCGCAGGCGCAGCTTCGTGCCGTCCCTGGCGCCCTTCGGAACCTTGACGTCGACCGCCCCGTCCACGGTCTCGACGCGCACGCTCGCGCCATTCAGCGCCTCGCCGAGCGACACGGGAAGCGTGCTTATGATGTCATGACCCTCGCGCCTGAAACCGGGATGCGGCCGAATGGAAGTCTCGACAAATGCGTCGCCCGGCGTGCCGTCGGAGCCCGGCAATCCCTGTCCCTTGAGACGGAGCACCTGCCCCTCGCTGATCCCGGCGGGGATGGTGATGTCGAGCGTCTTGCCGTCGGGCATCGCCACCACCTTATGCGTGCCGTTCAACGCATCGAGAAATTCGATCTCGAGCCTGTAGCGCACGTCCTGAGGCGGCATGCGGAACTGACCGCCGCCCGATCCGCGCCCTCGGAAGAGATCGGCGAAAATATCGTAGTCGAAATCACCCGCGCCGTCGCTCTGCCCGGCAGCAGAGGCGCCGCGCCGGCCATAGCGCATGTCCGGATCGGCCTCGGCGTATTCGCGATAGAAGTGGCGCTCCGGCGGTCGCTCGGCCCCCGTCTCGTCGATCTCTCCGGCATCGAAGCGCTTACGCTTCTCTGCGTCGCCGACAATGTCATAGGCCGCATTGATCGCCTTGAAGCGCTCTTCCGCCTCGGGCTTGCCTGGATTGAGGTCGGGATGCATCTCCTTGGCGGCCTTGCGGTAGGCCTTGCGGATGTCATCCTGGCTGGCGTTGGGGGCCACACCCAACGTCTCATAGGGATTAGCCATGTCGCCTCACGCTTGAACTCGATACGCGGCGTGCGCAGAACACCAAGCCAGACTACGCCACCCTGCACTTCGGCAGCAATAGCCGTCGATGGCACCAGCCCCGCGATACGGACTGCGGCAGCGACGCGATTTGGCGCCGTTGCGCTGCACCACTAAGGTGTTCGAGCCGTCGTCTCCTGCAATTCGATGTCAATGCGATGCCATTTTTCGCTCTGACAACAGTTGCTCTTGCCCGATGATGGCAGCACATTCGGGAGCCGGTCCATGAAATGCGCTCCACACCGAAAGGTGCCACTTCCCGCCCCGAGTTCGAAAGATCCGGCCCAAGCATAAACAAAGCCCGCCGAGGAAACCCTATGAACCTGTCACCCGACAAGCAACGCGAGATGTTGCGACAGATGCTCACCATCCGCCACTTCGAGGAGCGCGCATCCGCGGACTATCACGCCGGCAAGATCTATGGCGTCGTGCATTGCTACATCGGCGAGGAGGCGGTTGCCGTCGGCGTGTGCTCGGCGCTCGAGACAGGCGACCAGATCATCTCGACCCATCGGGGGCACGGGCACTGCATCGCCAAGGGGGCCGACCTCAACCGCATGATGGCCGAGCTCTATGGACGCCAGGGCGGATATTGCAAGGGCAAGGGCGGCTCGATGCACATTGCGGATTTCGGCATCGGCATGCTCGGTGCCAACGGCATCGTCGCGGGCGGCATTTCCATCGTGACCGGCGCGGGGCTAGCCGCCCAGATGGATGGGAATGGGCGCGTCGCGGTCTCGTTCTTCGGCGACGGCGCCTCGAACGCGGGCCCGTTCCACGAATGCCTCAACATCGCGGCAGCGTGGAAGTTGCCCATGATCTACGTGTGCGAGAACAACATGTATGCCGCGCAAACGGCAGCAGCGGCGACGCACGCCATGCCGGATGTCGCGGGCAGAGCTGCTGGCTACGGCATTCCGGGCGTCGTCGTTGATGGCAACGACATCTTTGCCGTCTATCAGGCCGCTGCGCGCGCGGCTGCTCGGGCTCGTGCAGGAGAAGGGCCGACGCTGATCGAATGCAAGACCTACCGCTGGCGCGCACATACCGAGCGCGTCGGTCAGCCGGACTTCCGCACGGCCGAAGAAATCGAGGCGTGGAAGACAAAGGACCCGATTGCGCGGCTTTCGGGGCAGCTGATCGCGCAAGGGTCGATGAGCGAGGCCGATCTGAAGGCGCTGGATCAGGAAGCGCTGGCGTCCATCGCGGCTTCCGTCGCGTTCGCCGAGGCGAGCCCGTTCCCGACGCCGGAGCAGGCGCTCGAGGACATGTACGCGGCCTGAGGAGGATGACATGAGAGAGCTCACCTATGCCCAGGCCGGCGTCGAGGCCGTGGCCGAGGAGATGCGTGTGGACCCGCGCATTTTCTATATGTCGACCGATCCGATCATGCCGCTCGTCAAGGAGTTCGGCGACAAGCGTGTGAGAGCGACGCCGATCGCCGAGGCGGCCCTCACCGGCATATCGATCGGCGCGGCGGGCTCGGGCTACCGGCCGATCATGGATTGGCGACAGGTCACGTTCTCGTTCGTGGCCATGGATCAGATCGTCAATCAGGCGGCTAAAATTCACTACATGTTCGGCGGCCAGCGTACGTTCCCGATCCTTTATCGCGCCAATGTCGGCGGCGGCACCCGCCTCGCCGCCCAGCATTGCCAGTGCCCGTACTCGATGTTCATGAACCTGTCGGGCCTGAAGATGTTCCTGCCATCGACACCCTACGACCTGAAGGGCCTATTGAAGACGGCCATTCGCGACAACAACCCCGTCATATCCTTCGAGTCGAACCGACTTCTGACGACGAAAGGCCCCGTACCGGATGAGGACTACACGATCCCGCTCGGCGTTGCCGATATCAAGCGTAAGGGGACCGACGTAACGGTCGTCGCGATCGCCTGGCTGGTGCATGAGGCTTTGGCCGCGGCCGAAGAGCTCACCAAGTCGGGCATCTCTGTGGAGGTCATCGATCCGCGCACGCTGGTGCCGCTCGACGTCGAGACGATCCGCGCCTCTGTGCGCAAGACGGGCCGCCTCGTCGTCGCCGATGAGGCGGGGCCGACCGCCGGATTCTCGGCAGAGGTGGCCGCAGTGGCGACCGAAGACCCGGAGACATTCGCCAGAATGAAATCTCCGGTGCGGCGCGTCTGCGCGCTCAACGTTCCGATCCCCTACAGTCCTCCACTCGAGGATCACGTCTTCCCGGATCGCAAGCGCATCATGGCCGGCATTCGCGATGTGCTTGAAGGAGCGCGATCCGTCCGCGGCGGCTGACGTAATTCTTCAATACGCCATCGAGATTTGGGAAATCGATAAATCAAGCCCCCGACAGAATGCGTGACGCACGGGCTCAGGAAGGCGGCAAGCCGCCATGAGCCGTCGCGCAATCCGGACTACGGGATCGAATTCCCAAACCTCATCTGCTGGTTTGGGAAGGCCGGAGAAAGCCTCGGGAAATCAGAGGGTGCCGAGGAGGGTTGGTGGAGCCGAGGGGAATCGAACGTGCAGTTTCAGGCTCGCTCATTCTCTCTCATATCGCCCACAAATTACTGATGTAATTCAATATTATGCCGCATTCCTCTGGTAGCCTTTCCCCAGACATCTCACCCATTCTCTCGACTTCTCAGAGAGAATGTGGGGTAAAATGTGGGGTAGGATTTTCGACCGAGGATCGCGTGAAGGAGCGTCGCAAACATCCCGTCAATGCGCTTTCTCCGGCGGCCGTACGGAACCTGAAGAAGCCAGGGCGTCATGCCGACGGAAACAGTCTCTATCTTGAGATTGACCTTTCCGGCGCGCGGCGATGGATATTGCGCATCGTCGTGCACGGTCGCCGGCGCGACATTGGGCTCGGTGGTGCGCGCAACGTCTCTTTAGGGGATGCGCGCGCTGTTGCGGCTCACATGCGACGGCTAGCGCGGGAGGGCGGGGATCCTGTTGCCGAGCGACGAAAGGCCAGGACCGTCATACCGACGTTCAAGGAAGCTGCGCAGAAGGTGCACGCCGAGACTCTCAGCAGTTGGAAGAACGAGAAGCACGCTGCGTCTTGGCTTACATCCCTGGAGACGCATGCGTATCCAGTGCTTGGCAATCGGCGTGCCGACCAGATCGAAACTTCTGACGTCCTGAAGGTCCTTTCGCCGATCTGGCTGACCAAGGCGGAGACCGCACGGCGTGTGCGCCAGCGCATCCACACCGTCCTCGATTGGGTGCGAGTGGCGTACAGCCTGCCCGGCGCGAATGCCGTCGACGGCGTAGAGCGTGGATTGCCCAAGCAGCCAGAGCGCAACGAGCACTTTGCGGCGATGGCCTATGCGGAGGTCCCAGGCTTTATCAAGCGGCTTCAGCGGCGATCGGATGCGGACATGGCCACGCTCGCCTTTGAGTTTCTCATTCTCAACGCTTCCCGTACCAACGAGGTCCTCCCCGCCCGCCGGAAAGAGATAGACCTCGGCCGCGCAGTGTGGACCGTTCCGCCCGAGCGCATCAAAACCGGCGTGGAGCACATCGTTCCGTTGTCCACGCGCGCTGTGGCCATCGTGAAACGCGCGCTGGAGCTTGGCGGCGACGATGAGGAGCTTGTGTTTCCAAGCCGGAAGCGCGGCAAGCCGCTGTCAAACATGCTCTTCCTGATGACGCTGCGGCGTATGAAGCTCGAGGTGACGGCACACGGCTTCCGCTCCTCGTTCCGCGATTGGGCGGCGGAAGAGACAGAGTTCCCCGATTTCGTTGTCGAGAAGGCCTTGGCGCACGCCATCGACAATAAGGTCGAGGCTGCCTATCGCCGGGGAGATCTGCTCAAGAAGCGGCGCGAGTTGATGGGCGAATGGGCGAACTATTGCAGCGGGAAGCAAGCGTCAGCCACGGCAAACGACAGCCTGCAGAAAGAGCTGAGGCCGAAGGCGCATCTCAGTTCGGACCGCGATAGTACTGCTATCCAGGCCGACAACCACGAGGCGCAAGCCTGATCATGCCGAACGCCGAGATCTCGGTTTCTCAGCTGCATGGTTCAGGTCGCCAAAGTTCGTGATCGTCACGTTCCCGTCGCGGAACTTCGCCGTGATCTCAAGCGTCCCACCTAGCGCCTCAATATAGCGGCGCAGGTTGCTGACATACATATCGGCTCGCTTTTCCAACTTGGCCACAGCGGGCTGATTGACCCTCAAGATCCGGGCGAGATCCTCCTGCGAGCGTTCCCGCGCTTGGCGGAGTTCGGCAAGCGGCATCTCGGCCTTGAGAGTAACGACGCGCTCGGCAACCCGCTTCTTGCGCTCCTCCGAGAAGTTCTTGGTCAGCTCCTTGAAAGGACGACGGCCGCTCATGGTATCAATCCTTCCTTCCTCAGTTCTTCGATGTGCTCATCGTAAAGGCGGTCGGCGATCGGGATCATCTTCTTGTAGAAGCGATCATTGCCAGTCTTGTTGCCCCCGATAAGCAGGATCGCTGCCCGCGTCGGATCGAAAGCGTAAAAGATTCTCAGTGGCTTGCCGCCGCTCTGGACTCGAAACTCCCTCATGTGGGCATGTCGTGAGCCTTCGATGCCGGACGAATACGGAAACGGTAGTCCCGGCCCGTGCTCCATGAGCAGCTCAGCGACAGCCGTCACATCTTCCTGTTCGCTATCGGTCAGAGTGGCCCACCACTCGCCGAATTCGTTCGTGTATTCGACCTGCCAGCTCATAGAGCACATATTCCATAGATGGAATGTTGTCAATATTTATTCCATGGATGGAATGGTTGTCCGAGGCGCAGTCTTGATCGCCATGGCAGATGGCTACGGATCATCGTCTTACTTCTCCGGCTCCGGGCGGTTCTCACCCCACGCTTTCACTTCGGACGCGAGCCATCCCACACGGTTGGGACCGAGTTTGCGTCGGGCTGGGAACAGATCGAGCGCCATGTAGCGGTAGATGGTTGCCGACGAGAGACCTGTCTTCTGCCGGACCGTCTTGAGGCTCCAGAAGATGTCGTCGGACGTAGAGTTGGCGGCCGTGTCAACGTCCCGATCAGTCGTCATTGTCATGCTTGCTCCTTTCTATGCGTTGGCCTGGACTGAGCGATATGCGCGTCGGCAGAATCTGCGCTGCGATCACTGTAGGCAATTCGTGCGGCCTGAGCTGTGCGGCCGATATCGTTGTTGTGGTCGATGCCGGCAATAGAAGAGCTGAGCCGATAGCGGCTGTGATCACGACTGACACCAGCGCCGCGGAGCGCCACGCCGATACTTGGCGCCGTGCGATCACTTGTCGGGATCGCCAATCCTGACGTGCCTGGAGATAGGGAACGGCATCCGAACATGACACACCGAGCGTCGCGGCGAGCGCATGAATTGGATGTTCTCGAAGGTTCCTGGCAGGGACCGCGCGACGCTGCGGTCGCACGAACCAAAGGAACGCTGCCACCTGAAGCGCGAGGTTGATGGCGAGTGCGGTCTGATAGGCAACGGGCGGATGGCGGCCGGCTTCGACCGGCCAGAGCTCGATGATGAAGCCGATCCCTATTTGCACTCCGAACGCGCTGCCAATGTGCAGGATATTGAGCGCGCCGTTGGCGCGGCCGGAGGCCGACTTCCGGAAGATTTCCGTCAGAAGCGCGTAGCTCAGGACTGTGCCGGCGCCCATGCCAGCGATCGCGATCCAGGGAAGCCAGGCCGGCATTGGCCAGCGCAGGACCAGCGCGAACTGGGCCAGCAAAGCGAGCCCGGTAGCGAAGGCGAAGGTCGTCGATAGCGAGACGCCACGTCTGCGAAGCTGATCGCCGGCGTTGCCAAGAATGAGCGCGGATGCACTGAGGCCGATGGCCATCACCAGCAGATGCATGACGACATCGTGGCGCGATAGACCCTCGACCTCAGCGAGCCAAGGCCCGGCCCATAGACTCTGGAGCGCCCAGGCCGAGCCGATCGTCGTTGCCGAAAGCGGTGCGAGACGCCAGAACCGGGCATCCCGGTAGATGGCGCGAATGCTGGTGCTGGAAGTGAACGCTTCACCTCGTCCGCGTGTGGGTGGTTCCGGCACCAGCAGCAGGATCAGGAGCGCAGCCAGTGCCGACAGGATGGCCAGGAGCAGGAAGAGCCCGCGCCATCCGATCAATGCGATCAGCATCTCGGCGGGCGCGGTTGCCGTCACAGCACCAAGAGCGCCCAAGGTTATGAGCCAGCCGTTGGCCAGCGCGATACGTTCCGCCGGCCACCAGAGCACAAGGGCCTTGAGACCGGCCATCAACGCGCCGGCAATGCCGACACCGATCAATGCTCGTCCGGTGATCAGGCCGAAAAGAGTGTGCGCTTGGGCAAAGACGGCGGCACCGATCGCGGCTACGGTCAGCAGAACAGCCTGCACACGGTGTGGTCCGAAGCGATCGAGCCAGGCGCCAAGCGGGAGCTGGATGGCGCCGAACGTCAGAAACAGAGCCGCCGTGAGTACGCCGAGATCGGCGGCCGAGAGTCCGAACTCGCTGATCAGCGTGTCGGAGATCAGTGCATTGATGGTGCGGTAGACATAGCCAAGATAATAGCCGGCCGCGAAGGGGAGCAGCACAGTAATGACGAGATACCAGGTGCGCGGGCCATGGCTCGCTTCGTGCGCTTGAACAGTCGGATTGTTCAGAATCCGCGGCAGCCGCTCTTCTGGATCGGCGGCCAAGCCATGGGTCGTATGGAAGTACGGATCGTGTGACCGCTCTATTGGAATGGTCATAGCGGTCAGCCTTCCCGCTTCTGTGGTTGGGAACGCAGCTCGCCGTTCCCGTTCAGTGGAGCGCAGAGCGCTTGCAGCGCAGCGGCAGTTTCCGGCGGCAGCGTCGTCGAACGGCGAGTCGTGCGATCCATGAGCACGACCGACGACCTGGCACTGGCGGCACAGCTTCCGTCGACCAACAACGCCTGCGTCATCACGAGCGAGGCGCGCCCGACATGCTCGCAACGCGTGCCGATGACGACGGTACCCGGCCAGTGCATTTCGCCGATGAAGTCGATTTCGAGCCGCACGATCACGAACTGTCCGTCGATCGGCAGCGGGATATGACGCGGATCGTGAAGCAGCTCCATGCGCGCGTTCTGGCAGCAGACCGCAAACACGGCATTGGAGATGTGTTCGTTGCAGTCGGTATCAGCGAAGCGGAGTTTTTCTGATGTGCGGATCGGATAGTCGTCGAGGCGCGGGAGCGATCTCACTGGAGTTGACCGTTCGATATTGGCCTTCAGTGCGTCGGAGGTGGTCATGAGCTCAAGCCCCCTCCGGTTTGTCGCGACGCCAGACCAACCGGACGACGCCGTCGTCCGCATCTTCCAGAAGGATCGCCCAAAGGGGCTGCGGCCAGGATGGATCGTCGATGCGCACGCGCAGGTAGGTCTGTTCGGTGCCCTGTCTGGTCTTGCGCCAGGCGGCGCCGATTTCGGTATTGCCGTGAACGATGCGGAAATCCGGCGCGCTTTCCTTCTCCTTGCGATCGTTAGCGAGGATGCGTACTGGCGCGTTCGTGCTGAGCGTGTGGATGATGCCAGCGTAGCCGTCGTTGACGGCTGAGAAGGTTCCGATGACGGCCATATCTCCTATTCTCCTTGATCAGTTTGCTGTGATTGGTGCGGCACCCCGGTAGGGTCGCAGAATGATGTCCTTGTGGACGATGACCCGAAGCGGCCAGCCGGGGCGCACGGTGATCTTTGGCTGGACGTTGAGATGACGCTCGACGAGGCGTTGCCCGGCGCGGTTGGTCGTCGATTGCGTCGACAGTTGCAGCGCGCGGATCAGATCGCTGTCGCCAGAATTACCGAATACGAGCTCGCTTCCGACGCCGAGCACCGTCGCGAGCGCGACGCCCTTCAGCAATTGCCAGGTGTGAAGATCAAGCTGATCGGCGAGGCCGGCATATCCCCCGGTATCCGTGGCGGCGAGGTTATCGATGACGACGGAGGAGCCATCGGGGAGGATGACGCGCTGCCAGACGACGAGCGCCCGCTCCTGGCCGAACGCGACGACGTTGTCGTACTTGCCGATCAGCCGTGATCCTTGCGGGAGTAAAAGGAACCGCCCTGATACGGAATCGAAAATGTTCTCCGTGATCTGTGCGATGACAAAGCCCGGCAGATCGGAGTTGAGCCCGGTGACGAGGCTTGCCGCAATGACCGTGCCCGCCATCAATTGATATGGCGATGCTGGTGTCTGTAGGCCATGCGGATTGTAGATCTCCTTCTCGGCGCCGGAGCGGAGAAAGGTCAGCTTGCGCAGACTCTCCGTCGCGTCCGTGCCCGAGGGCTCCGCGCCGCCCCCAGTGAGCGCACGGGCTTGCTCCGCCGTGCGCAAAGCCGTCAGCGCGTTCGCGTCGCTGGTGCTCGTCGCTCGCGATTGTGAGCTCGGCTCAGCGCGGACCGCGTTCTCCTGCGGCGGCGCTTTCAATTGAAGACGGAAGAAGACCTGGGATTCCCGTGCTTGCCCCGCCATGCGCGCGAGCCGCGCGCGCTCCATCTGTTCCGCCTGGTCGATCGGATCCCCGCCAAGCTCGGTCAGTTGCGGGATTGCTGATGGCGGGCGTATCGGCTCGGGCGGCCGCTCCGTGCGCACGCCGTCGTAAGTTGCCGGCAGTCGGGCAAGGCTTTCCGTGATCGGCTTGTTCTCGACGTTGATGAGCTCGCGCGGCGTGCCGACTTGGAGCTTGGGCGGCTGCAGCGCGACCAGCACCAGAAACGAAACAAGCAGGAGCACGACGGCCGCACTGCCGAACATGACCTTGCGGTTGATGCGGGTCACCGGCTGCGGCCGCGCGCGCAGCTCCAGCGTCTCGGGCGCGACCTTCTCCGTCTCGGGTTTTGGCTCGGCCTTCTTGTCCGGTTCGGTCTCGCTCATGAGCGCGTCTCCCGCCATACGGCGTCCGTGCGGACAATGCGCACGATCCGTTGGGGCGCGGTGCCGGGGCGGAGCTCGGCGGTGGCAAACAGCCGGTCGACGATGTAGGTCGTGCCGCGCACGCGGTAGTTGACGAGCGCGGACTTGCCATCCGGCCCGATGACGAACAGGGGCGGGGCCTCACTCTGGGCGAGGCCAGACGGGAACTGAATGTAGACTTTGGCACCATCATCGAAGACCTGCTGCGGCTTCCAGGGCGCGTCACCCTCGATGCGATAGCGGAAGCGCAGATGGTCGATGTTGACGCCGCCATCGGCGATCGACGCAAGCGAGGCGGCAGCTTCGTCGCGCTGTCGGCGCAGCGAGACGAGCTCGGCGGCGGGATAGGTCCACGACACCGAGGCCATGTAGGTCTTGTCGCTCGAGCGCATCTCGAGGTGGTATGTGCGCCGATCGGTGGTAATGACGAGATTGGTTTCAAGGTCGGCGCCGACCGGCTTCACCAGGATGTGGACCTGGGCATCCTTGCCCTCGCCGCTGGTCGTGTCGCCGACCACCCATCGCACGGTGTCACCGGCCGAGACCGAGACGAGCTTCTCGCCGGCCTCGAGCGCGACGTCCGTCACTTGATTGACGGCGGCATAGAGCTGGTAGAGCGCACCCTTGGTGTAGGGATAGACCTGGATGGCGTTGATATACCCATCCTTGACTGGCTCCACGCGCGCCGCGGCGTTGGCGCCCGCGACACGTTCCGACGGCGAACGCGGCTCTTTCTTCTCGGCCGTCTTGCCGACGGGCTTGAGCTGGCCGGGAAGAGGAAGCGGCGTCGGCACCTCGATGTAGCGGACGGGCGGTTTCGGTTCCGGCTCACGTCGTGCAGCTAAGGCCGGGCTGTCGAAGATCGGAATCTCCGGCACCTTGACGCTGCTGGTGCAGGCCCCGAGGCTGCTCGACGCCACCACAACAATCGCAGCCCAACGCAACTTGCTCATTTGGAGTCTCCAGTGGTGACGTCCTGCGACCAGTTGAAAGCGTGCACGTAGATACCGAGCGGGTTCTTGCGCACGGCATCTACGGTTCGCGGTGGCGTGATGACGATCGAGAAGAGGCCGGTCAGGTGCTTGGTGTCTCGCACGGCGCCGCCCTCGAACGAGCGTTCGAGCCAGCGCACTTGGAAGGAGGTGTCGGAGGCGCGTACCACGCTCGTCACATCGACGGCGACGGTATGCCGGCCGATGCGCGAGAATGGGTCGATCTCGCGCGCGTACTCGTTGAGTGTGACTGCGGCCTGGTTGGTGACGAAGTCGTAGGCCTTGAGCCAGTTCTGCCGAACGACGACAGGATCAATCGACAGCGCGCGCACATGGTCGACGAAGCGGGATAGATGAAAGGCGATTTGAGCGTCGCTCGGCGTGTACGTCTCAGCCGCCGGTCCGACGGCGCGCGTCCCCCCGCGCAAATCCACCTCGACGATATAGGGTACGACCGCGCCGGTCCGCCCCATCCAGAGGAGGATGGCTGCAAGCAGGAGCGAGAGTCCAAGACTGCCGACCGCGACGAGACGCCAGTTGTGGGCCTGCACGCGCGCACTGCCGATGCGCTCGTCCCAGGCCTGTGCGGCCTTCTGATACGGCGTGACGGGCTCCGGAGTCTCGCCATAACGCAGGGTCGATCGCTTGAAGGCCATGATCGCTGTTCCCCTACGTCTTGTTCTTGAGATCCGGGCCGCTGCTCATGCCAGGGCGGTCGCCCTCGCGGAGTGAATGCGCCGCCATCATTCCGGCCTGGGTCATGCGCTGTCGGCGGGCTAAACTCTGCGCCCACGCCGGTGGGCCGGAGGACGATGCGCCGCCCGAAGCATCGGTATCGCTTGCGTTGCTGCCGCCCTCTCCCGACGGCGCTGCATCCCGGTATCCCTGCGCTGCGCCGTGACGATAGGCATTGCGCACCGGTGCTGTTGCCGAAGACGCCATGCGCGAGGCCGGCCCGGAGACCGTCGCCCGCGCGACGCCAGCAACACCACCCGCTTCCAAGGCCGCGCCGACGCGGCCCGAGAGCGAAGCGGCCGACTTGATCGTGCCACCGGCCGTGCGTCCAGCCATGCGGGCAGCACTTGCCGTCGCGATTCCACCGGCAACCGCGGTACCGCCGATCGCCGCCGTGGTCGCGATCGCTGCACCGGCCCCGAGCTGTGGTGCGCCGGAGATCAGTCCGGCAGCGAGAGCCGGCACGAAGATGGCGAGGCCGAACACGGCGATCGCACCAAGAATACAGGACGCCGCCTGCGTCAGCGTCACCTCGCCGGTCGGCCGCATGACCGTGCCGAAGATCGACGACCCGATGCCGACCACGATCGCCAGCACCATCAGCTTGATGCCGCTGGAGATCACATTGCCCAGCACGCGCTCGGCCAGGAACGCGGTGTGTCCAAACAGCGCAAACGGCACCAGCACGAAGGCCGCCAGGACCGTCAGCTTGAACTCGATGATGGTGATGAAGAGCTGCACGGACAGCACGAAGAAGGCGAGCAGCACGATCACCCACGCCAGCATCAACACCGCGATCGTCACGAAGTTGGAAAAGAACGTCGTGATACCGATCAACTCGCCGGCTTTCTCCAACAACGGCTTCGACGCTGTGAATCCCGTGGAGGCCACGAATCCTGGTCGCATCAGATCGGCTGACGTCAGCGATGTTCCCGTCGCCTTCAGCCCTAGTCCCGCGAACGACTGGAAGATGATGTCGGCGAGGCTCTGGAAGTTCGACAGCAGCAGTGCGAAGAAGCCGACATACAGCACTTTGCGGATGAGCTGCGCGATGACATTGTCTTCGCCCATCAGCGCCCAGAACAAGCCGGCGAGCGTGATATCGATCGCCACCAGAATGCTCGTCAGGAACGCGACATCGCCGGCAATCAGCCCGAATCCGCTGTCGATGTAACGGCTGAACGTCGCCGTGAACTGGTCAATGATCCCCAAGTCGTCCATGCGCTTCTCAAACTCCGGGCAAGGCTCCGCCATCGGCGGAAATCGGGTTCGCCGTCAGGTATGGTCAGGGGTGGCGTGTCAGGCCGAGACTATTGTCGTCGTCGTCTGCCGCGGTGGCGTCGCTGCGCGAGCGGGCTGCCGCCCGTACCCGCTTGAGGGACGTGTCCCTCAAACTCCCTCCTTTTTCGATATTCCAGAAGACGGGTGGTCCGGCCCGTGCGCGCACGCGCACAATCCAACTCACTGCCCCGCCGGCCGGGGTGCGGGCCATGCTGGAAGCATATCTCCGACATGACCCCCGCTCGCGAAGCAAGTTTGTGCGGAAGCATAGAGGTTCCTTCCTTTCTCATCGACTTGCCGAATATCCAGATCCCGTACCGACGAAGGACTTGAAGCGTTGGCGGGCTTCGTCCTCGGTGGCGAGATCGCGGGCACGGCTGACGGTTTCGGCACGATGCTGCGCGGCGAGGAGGCCTTGCAGTGTGAGGGACTGCTTGACGGCGAGGCCGGTGAGCTCGTTGCCGGCCTGGGTGGCTTCGAGCGCGCCCGCGGCGTTGCGGGATCGGGTCATGGCATCGCCGAGCAGTCGCGTGTCCGTTTCGATGCCGTCGGCGATCTGGCCTTGGAGAAGGGCGGCGCGTTTGAGGCTTGTGTACTCCTCCTCCCATCGGATCTTGGCATTGCGCAGCATGTCGTCCGAGGAGAGTGCGGCGGAGACTTGGGCAGGGAACAAGCGTTCGTAGGTGCTCTGCGTCTGCTGGAGTTTCAGCGCGATACCGTTGCCTGCGCCGAGTTGGGATTGGATTGCGGTCAGGGCGCGCTGGAGATCGGGAGACAGCGTACCTCCGAGACGCATCAAGTTCTGATCCATGCGCAGGATCATCTGTGCCTGGTTCTGTAAAGCGCGCACTTGATTGTTGACCTGCTCCAACGCACGGACGGCTGACAGGAGGTTCTGCTGGTAGTTCGCGGGATCGAATACTGTCAGCGCGTAAGCAGGGGGAGGCATCACGGAGCTCGTCAAGAGCGCGAGAGCAAGTGCCGTCAGAACGCCGCGTGCGGCACGGCGGCGTGCCGCGCGGTTGGGCTTGGCCGCTAAGGGGAAGAGCGCCGGGGGTTGTCGGAAGTCCTCGTCGCTTGATGCGTCAGTTGCCGGTTCGGCAATCACTACGGATTCCGGTCCGTCGGATTGCGGTGCTGGCGTCGTCGCCAGGATACGTGGCAGCGGTGGCGGCGTGGTCCGAGGACGTGGTGCGCCGGGGAAGGACGTCAGCAGATGGGCAGCCCAATCGAGCCCCTTGGCACGCAGGAACGTATCCGCAAAACCGGCCTGCGAAGCTTCCATGATGACGCGATCAATGAGCTTCTGATCTTCGGGCGACGAGGCGGCGGCGAGTGCCAGTGCGACAGGACCGAGGCCGAGCTCGAACAGCCGGTTGCCTTGCGCCGACTGCACGTAGTAGTCGCGTTTGGGCGTGGCGAGACCGAGGATCTCGATCTGGCGGCCATTGAGGCCGAAGCGCTCGTACACCGCACGCATCTGCGGCTCGAGCGCGCGATCGTTGGGCAGGAAGATGCGCGTCGGGCAGCTCTCGATGAGTGCTGGTGCGATGGCCGAGCGCTCGATGTCGGCGAGCGACTGCGTGGCGAACAGCACCGCCGCGTTCTTCTTGCGCAAGGTCTTGAGCCACTCACGGATGCGGGCGGCAAACATCGGCTCGTCGAGGAAGGTCCAAGCCTCGTCGAGCACGAGCAGTGTCGGCCTGCCGTCGAAGCGGGCCTCGAGCCGATGGAAGAGATAGGTGAGCACGGGCGGGATCAGCCGCTTGTGCTGCATGAGCGGTTCCATCTCGACATGCAGAACATCGCTCAGAGAGAGGTTCTCGGTTGCGCCGTCGAGGAGGCGGCCGTAAGGACCTTCGAGCGTGTAGGGCGCCAGTGCCTGGCTCAAGGCACTCGACTGTACGAGCACAGCGAGGCCGGTCAATGTACGTTCTGCTTTCGGCGCCGAGGCGAGGCTCTTCAGGGCCGTCCACAGTGCATCCTTGATCTCGGGGGTGATTGTCACGCCCTCGTTGGTGATGAGGCCGCTGATCCATTCGAGCGCAAAGGCGAGCTCACCCGGCTCATCGGTGCGCGCGAGCGGCTGCAAGGACAGCGTGCCTTCGAGGCCGAGCTCGATGCTTTCGCCCCCCATGGCGAGTGATGCTGCGCGCGCAGATCGGCCGCGATCGAAGATCGCTACCTGGGCGCCGATGAAGCGGCGGAACTGGAGGGCCAAGAGGGAAAGAAGCACGGACTTGCCTGAGCCGGTCGGACCGACGACGAAGGCATGCCCGACATCGCCGGAGTGCAGATCGAGCCGGAAGGGGGTGGCACCTCGCGTCTCCGTCATCATGAGCGGCGGGGCATCGAGATGGCGATTCCGTTCCGGCCCTGCCCAGACGGCCGAGACTGGCATCATGTGGGCAAGATTCAGCGTGTGCACGATCGGCTGGCGGACGTTGGCATAGGGGTTACCGGGCAGCGAGCCGAGCCAGGCCTCGACGGCATTGAGCGTCTCGCGGATGGTCGTGAAACCGCGACCATTGATGATGCGCTCCAATGCCAACAGCTTCTCGTCGGCGCGCTTGGGATCGGCATCGCCAACGATCAGTGTCGTCGTCAGATAGCCGAAGGCGACGTCATCGGCGCCGAGCTCCTGCAGGGCTTCGTCCGCGTCGGCGGCCTTGTTGTCGGCATCGGAGTCGACCAGCGTCGATTCCCGATTGAACATGACCTCGCGCAGGACGGCGGCGACGGATTTCCTCTTGGCGAACCACTGGCGTCTTAGCTTGGTGAGCTGGCGGTTGGCCTGGATCTTGTCGAGGGCGATCCAGCGCGTCGTCCAGCGGTAGGCGAACCCAAGGTCATTGAGCGCATCGAGCAGGCCCGGCGTCGTGGTGTTCGGGAACCCCGTCACAGTCAGCAGGCGCAGGTGCTGGCGACCGAGCTTTGGCTCGACGCCGCCAAGGAAGGGCGTATCGCACAGGATGGCATCGAGGTGTGTCGGGACGGCGGGTACCGCAACGGGATGACGCTTGTCCGAGATCGTGCCGTGCAGGTAGGCGAGTGTCCCAGCATCATCGAGCGCTTCCGCCTCGGGAAGGATCGACGCCAGGAGTTCCAGGGCCCGCGTCGTCTCGGTCCCAAACCAGGCGAGCTGGCCCCAGACATCGGCCTCGTCGCTGTAGCCCTCCTGACGCTCATAGAGCAGCCGCTCCACGCGGCCCTGGTGCTCGGGCGGCGGCAGATAGAGAAGGGTCAGATAGTAACGGCTCTCATGATGGGCGCCGTCCGCCGAGAAGGACGCATAGCGCTCCTGGTCGACGAGCCACGAGGCGGCATCGGCAAAACGATGTCCCGGATACTGATTGGCCGGCACGCGCTCGGCCTCGAAGAACAGCGCCCAGCCTTCTCCGAAGCGGCGCAGCACATTGTTGAGACGCGCCGAGACGGCGACGAGCTCGGCGTCGGTGGCGCTGTCGAGGTCGGGACCGCGATAGCGGATGGTGCGCTGGAAGGAGCCATCCTTGTTGAGGACGATGCCGGGTGCGACGAGACAGGCCCAGGGGAGGTAGTCGGCGAGGTCGGTCGTCGTCTTGCGGTATTCGGCGAGGTTCAGCATGAGAGCGCTCCTTTGTGGCGGGCGTGGCGGGACAGGACGGTGAGAAACTCCGGGTCCTTGCGCGTGACCCAGACGGCGAAGGCGTGACCGACGAGCCAGATGATGAGACCGGCGATCCACAACCGCAGGCCGAGGCCGATCGCGGCAGCGAGTGTGCCGTTGAGAATGGCGAAGCTGCGCGGCGCACCAGCGAGGAGGATCGGCTCCGTCAACGAGCGGTGCAGCGCGACTTCGAAGCCGGGAAGCGAGGTCGGTTGTCCAAGCATGGCCAAGTGATCTCCTTGTCAGTCGATGAGGGCGCCGCCGGCGAAGGAGAAGAACGTTAGGAAAAACGACGTCGCGGCGAAGGCGATGGAGAGGCCGAACACGATCTGCAGCAGCCTGCGCAGGCCTCCGCCCATGTCGCCGAAGGCGAGGCTCAATCCGGTGACGATGATGATGACGACGGCGATGACCTTGGCGACCGGCCCCTCGATCGACTCGAGGATGCGCTGAAGCGGCGCTTCCCACGGCATGCCGGATCCGGCAGACATGGCGGGCGTGTTGATCAGCATGGTGATGAGGAAAGCGATCAGCCGCTGCGCGAGCAGGCGCCATGCTGGAACAATGTCTGCGGCACGACCTTGTACCCGCTTGGGGGACATGTCCCCCAAAGCCCCTCCTATTCTTGACTCATAGAAAGCGGGCGGTCCGGCGGGTGTCCCGCCGGGCGGGTTGCAGGGCGGCAGCCCTGCTGCGTAGCACTCATTATTTATACGCGCGCCCATCGTCATGCTCCGGTCGGTCCGACAGGTCGAAGGAAGGGGGTGCCGAGCGGCCTGAGCTGGTAGTCGCCGCTGTCATCGAGGCCGGTGAGCTCGACCAGCGCATCGAGACGGCGGCTGCCGCTGCGGCCCGCGAGGAAGGCGATGACGTCGATGGCCTCGAGGATGAGATCGCGCGGGACCGTGACGACGGCCTCCTGTACGAGCTGCTCGAGACGATAGAGGCCGGCCTCGGCGGAGTTGGCGTGGACCGTGGTGATGCCGCCCGGATGCCCGGTATTCCAAGCTTTGAGCATGTCGAGCGCTTCCGGCCCGCGGACCTCGCCAACGATGATGCGGTCGGGGCGCAGACGCAGTGTCGAGCGGACCAGGTCGGCGAGGGAGGCGACATCGGGCTTGGTACGCAGCGCCACGCAATCGGCGGCAGCGCATTTGAGCTCGCGGGTGTCTTCCAGGATCAGGACGCGCTCGTCACAATCGGCGACCTCGGCGAGCAACGCGTTGACCAGCGTGGTCTTGCCCGAGGATGTGCCACCGACGACGAGGATATTGCGGCGCTCGCGCACAGCCATCGCCAGGGCGTCAGACTGCAAGGGAGACATGATGCGCGCCGCGACGTAGTCAGCGAGTCGGTAGAGGACGTCGGCCGGCTTGCGCACGGAGAAGCATGGCGCCATGGCGACGGGCGGCATGATGCCCTCGAAGCGTTCGCCGGTCTCTGGGAGCTCGGCCGAGACGATCGGGGCTCCCGCATGCACCTCGCGATGCACGTGTGCGGCGACGAGGCGAATGATGCGCTCGACCTCGGCGCTGCCGATCCGCTCGCCGCTGTCCTGGCGGCCGACGCTGGCGCGATCGATCCACAGCCGGCCGTCCGGATTGACCATCACCTCAATTACGGTCGGATCGCTCAATGCGGCCGCGATCGCCGGACCAAAGGCTGTGCGCAGCATCTGACGCCTGCGCCCTTGCGCCTCCAGGCTGCTGTGCAGCGACAAAAGATCAGCCATGCTCGGTATCCGTTTTGGCGTGGGTCGGCTCTACCGCTGGCGACGCCTCGCGATGCGCTCCATTCCCGTTTCCGGCAGCCCGCCCGCGCAAAGGCGTGTCGTCAGCGGCGGTGGCGAAGAGATCCGGATTGTTGCGGGTGATGGTCTCGAGCACCTCGGAGACGAGGCGATGATCGGTGGCGAGGCGGCGGCCGACCTGGGCGACAAAGACCTGGAAACGCTCGCGTCCGAGCAGGCGGGCGGCCTCCTGCTCGCTTTGCGGCAACGGCGGCGTGATCATCAGGAAGTAGCGGACAAACAGCGCCAGGGTCTCGGTGACGATGGCGACGTCGCGATTGACGATACCAACGACCTTGTGCAGCTCGTCGAGGCGCCGGACGAGAACTTCCTCGACGCCGGGCACCTTCTCTGGCTCGAGACATAAGCGGAGAGCTTCCTCGAGCATGGCTGACTTCGAGCCGTGCCGCTGTTCGGCAACGAGATCGAACTTGCTGGCGAGGGCGCGCGAGATGTAGAGCGCGTAGCGCTTCTTGGCCATCAGATCCGCGCGCCTCCCGGAAACGGTACGATCGTGTCGTCGTCATCGGCGAGTGACGGGCCGACACGGGTTTGCGGCGCGGTTTTCGGCTCTGTCCCAAGATCCGCGAACAGGGGCAGGTCGCTCACCTGACGGCGCTTCGTTTTGGCCCTGGTGCGGCCGATTTGAAGAGTACGCGGCGGATCTTCCTCGCTGGTCGCCTTTTCCGACCAGGACTTCTCGAGCTTCGGATGTGTCGTGCGCGGCTTGCTTGGCCAGTCATGGGCACGGATTGGGGGCGTATCCGCATAACCGTCTGAAGCGAGAGACGGTTGCGGCAAGCGGCGCGCGAGGAAATTGCGATCGGTGTAGTATTGGAGCTTCTGGGCACGGATTGGCGCCGACCCGGAGACGAGCACAAGAGCATCGTTGGCGGGGAACTGCAGGATCTCACCGGGCGTCAGCAGTGGACGCGCCGTCTCCTGCTCTGACATGGTGACGTGCGACAGCCATGCCGCAAGACGGCGGCCGGAGAGGTTCTTCTGCGCGCGAAGCTCGGTCGCGGTGCCAAGCGTGTCCGAGAGGCGGCGTGCCGTGCGCTCGTCGTTCGGCGCGAAGGCGACGCGGACATGACAGTTGTCGAGGATGGCGTGATTGGGACCGTAAGCCTTGTCGATCTGGTGCAGTGACTGAGCCACGAGAAAGGCGCGGGCGCCATAGCCGGCAAGGAAGGCGAGCGAGGACTCGAAGAAGTCGAGCCGGCCGAGGGCGGGAAACTCGTCGAGCATGAGCAGCAGTCTGCGCTCGTTGTCGGTTCCCTTGGGCAACGTCTCGGTGAGGCGGCGACCGATCTGGTTCAGGATCAGGCGCACGAGCGGCCGCGTGCGCGAAATGTCCGACGGCGGTACGACGAGATAGAGCGATACCGGCCGCTCAGCCTGCATGAGGTCGGCAATCGACCAGTCCGAGGCTGAAGTCGTCTGGGCGATGATGGGATCGCGATAGAGGCCGAGCAGATTCATCGCCGTCGAGATCACGCCGGAGCGCTCGTTATCGGCCTTGTTCATGAGCTCGCGTGCCACCGATGCGACCACGGGGTGCACGACTGGAGTCATATCCGTGCCCAGGTGGTTGGTCGTCAGCATGATCGACAGCGTGCGCTGGATCGAGCGCGCGGGATCAGAGAGGAAGGTGGCGACGCGGGCGAGCGTCTTCTCTTCCTCGGCATAGAGAATGTGCAGGATGGTGCCGACCAGAAGCGCGTGCGCGGTCTTCTCCCAATGATCGCGCTGCTCGCGTGCGCCTTCTGGATCGACAAGGATGTCGGCGATGTTCTGCACATCGCGCACTTCCATCGGTCCCTTGCGTACCTCGAGCAGAGGATTGAAGCGCGCTGACAAGGGATTGGTCGGATCGAACAGCAGGCAATGGGAGAAGCGCGAGCGCCAGCCGGCGGTCAGGGTCCAGTTCTCACCCTTGATGTCATGGATGACCGTCGAATGGGGCCACGTCAGCAGAGTCGGTACGACGAGGCCGACACCCTTGCCCGAGCGCGTCGGTGCGACGGCGATCACATGCTCGGGACCGTCATGGCGCAGGTACTGGCCATTCCAGAGGCCGAGCACGATGCCTTTCTCGCTCAGCAGTTGCGCATCGCGTACATCCGCGTCGTCCGCCCAGCGGGCCGAGCCGTAGGTTGTTATCGTGTTTTTACGGCCGGCCCGCCGGGCGGCTCCCCCGACAGCGACGGCGCCGCCGGCAATCCCCCCGAAGGCGGCAACGGCGCCGGCGAGTGCGAAGACGTCGGGCGCCTGGCTGTCGAACGCCAGCCACCAGACGAAGAGCTTCCATGGCGCGTAGAGCTTTAGTCCGAAGATCTCGCACCATGCTGCGCCGAGCGCGGGTTGAGATCCCAGCATCGCAGCGGCCCACTGCGTCGCGACGATGAGAGATGCCGTAACCAGTGTGAGGGCGATGAGGCCATGAATGATCGCGGAGCGAAGCGGGAGCATGATCGGCGAGCCTTTCGGACGGAATGATCGTCGCAACGAAAGGGTCGCAAGAGAGCGTGCGCTTATTCAATCCAGTAAATTGCGCTCGATTGTGCTGAAACGTGAAAGGTCGTGTAGCCTTTGCGGCGGAATATCGGCAGCGCCGTTTGTGCGTGCGAATGGAAGATGCAAATACCGCCGTCGATCGCAAATCGCGTATGGCGCTGCAGAGTCCAACGCGCAGGGAAATGACAATGAGAGATGTCGATCCGCGATGATGCTTGCTGTCCGCGACCCGAGCAGCGCTCGCCCAGCGGAGCTGGAGTTGCTCCGATGAATGCTATCAATGATGTTGAGATAAGCGGCGCCTACGCGCCGCTGCGCTTGCGGCAGTCGCACAGCGGAATGCCGCGCACCTTCGCCTTATCGGCGAGGTTGTCGGTCACGCCGGAGCCTGGGAACAGGACGACTCCAATCGGCATGGTATCGAGAAGCTGGTCATTGCGCTTGAAGGGTGCAGCCTTCGCGTGACTTGCCCAATCGGGCTTGAAGACGATCTGCGTGATCTTGCGGTTATCCGCCCAGCAGGCGGCGATCTTCTCGGCGCCACGCGGCGCTCCGCCGTGCAGGAGGACCATGTCGGGGTGCTTCGCTAGTACCTTGTCGAGAATTGCCCAGATGCCCTGATGATCATTGCAATCGACGCCGCCGGCGAAGGCTATTCTGGTGCCTTTCGGGAGCAACGTCTCCGCGTCGGAGCGGCGACGCACATTGATGAATTCCCGGCTGTCGATTATGGCTGCGGTCATCGTCGTCCGGTTTACCATCGATCCGGCACGGGGACGCCAGATTGATCCAGTATGGATGCCGAACAGCTCAGCCGCGCCATCGCGGATGAACTCGAAGCTGTTGCGACGCTCGATCAGCGTCACGCCCTCCCGGATGAGGCATTCGAGCTCGACGGAGCGGACCTCGGAGCCGTCTTGCTCGCGCTGGCTTGTCCGCTGGGCGGTCTCGTTCTTGTCCAGCTCCTGTTCGATGCGGTCGATCCGGCGGTGGAAGATATTGACGACCGACCACAACAGGACCTCGAGGTCGGGCTCCAGGCGGGTATCGGACAAGGTCGCGACGAGCGCATCGAAGATGTCAGCAAGAGCACCCTGGAGCTTTTCCGGCTCGGGGAGTGGACGCGGATCGGCTTCATCGTCGAAGGGGCGATGCGCGTAAAGTGCCAGCTCATCAAGCAGCTCGGCCGTCGGTGACGCCGTACGGTCAGGGAGATGATCGAAAGTCATGGAACACGTCTCCTCAGCGAGGCCGCGCCCATCGCGGCCTTCCGGCGACGGATCAGCCGGGACCGGCTGCGGCCAGCACCCAAAGGCGGAGCCTGCAGGGCCGCAGCGCAGCAGAGGACGGCAAGCGCGGCTTCAAGCCGCGCGGCGCCGTTGCGGCCGCGGCCGGTTCTGGCCCGATCGCCCCTTAGGAAGGCCGGGCGCGGCATTGTGCGCTGAGAGGTCGGTCCGTGCTGCCCGTCCACGGACGGTGCGGATCACGACCGGCCGGATAGCGCTGCGAGATGAAAACGCTCAACGTCGGCCGGATGAACTTGCGGACGGACGATCGCGCGCAGCTCATCGAGACCGAAGGCTGCGAGATCCTCGTTGAAGTCACCGAGGCGTGGCGACAGCGTAATCGCTTCAATCCCGGCAGCCGCGGCGCGTTCGGTCAGAGTCGCTACGGCACCATCACCGGCAGGATCGATGTCGCGGGCGATATAGAGCCGTCGCAGCGTATCCGGAAACAGGATGGCCGACAGATGCGCGGCCGACAGGGCCGCCATCATCGGCATCCCCGACAACACCATGCGTAGGGACAACATCGTTTCGATACCCTCGCCAGCCGCCATCACCTCAGCTGAGAAGCCGAACCGAACGGCATGGCCGAGGAGCGCGCCCATGGCTTTGCGCGGCGTCTCGATCGGGGCCTTGCCGGTGCCGGATGGATCGAGCCATGTGCGGTGCGCGCCGGTGATCGCGCCGCCAAGATCGGTGACGGCGGCAATCATCGCCGGCCAGTTCTGGCGCGGGGCCTCGTTATCGGCACGGTAGTAGCAGCGCGGGTGAAAGCGCAGCGCTGCGACATCGTGCAGACGGTCTATGCAGCGATGGCGAAGATAGGCTTCCACCAATGTGCCAAGGATTGGCTGCGACGCGGCGATGAGACGCCGAGCGGCCTCGGGCGAGCCTGTTGGGGCCGGTACCGTGTGGGTCCTGTGCGGTGGCTTGGGCTCCGGACGCGGCAGACTAAGAAAGCGGCGCGCCTCGTCGGCAACGCCGCGAAAGTCGATGAGTCCCAAGCTCTCGCGGATCACGTCGAGCAGATCACCGTGTTCCCCGGTTGCCGAGTCGGTCCACTTGCCGGCCGCCCCCTTGCCGCTTTCCGGGCCGAACAGGCGGACATACATCGAGCGTCCTCGTGTATTGCGCACGTCGCCGACAATCCAATAGCGCCCCACACGCCGACCGTTGGAGAGATACTGGCGGCACACCGCCTCGGCCTCGCGCGCGAGATGGTATGACAGATCGCTGGCGGATGAGCTCATGATCACCTCGATATAGGCGTCACAAGCGCCAATACGAGACGATCTCCTGCGCATCGCGATGGTGTGCGAGCATTTGCCGATAGAAGCGATACCGCACTTCGCGCTTGGTCGGATCGTGGCGTGCTTCCGCTGTCAGCTTCTTGGCCGCCGCGCGGCGACGGCACGCCAACTGTCGTGCACTGTGATGTCGAGGCGCAGGTAGGTGCCGTAGGGCATGAAAGTCTCCGAAAGAAAAAATGCCCGGCACAGGGCCGGGCAACGGTGGACTGGAATCTGAGCGGTTCTATTCAGCCGCCATCACCTGCGGCGTGTGATCGACATCCCTGGCTGTGGCACTGCCCATGCCGACCGTGCGAAGTGGCTCGGGGATCCAGCCGGTCGCGTCGAGCAGCCGCTCGGCCTCCTTGGCCATCTCCGCCTTCTTAAGATTCGCAATGCGATCGGCCGCCTTCTCACCTTTGGCTTCGCGCACGGCGTCGAGAATGCGCGCCTTGGTCACGCGGCCGAGGAACGCGTCGACGGTCGGCGTCCAGCCGGCCGCCGCCATGTCGAGCGTAACTGCGGACGCGAGACGGCCGGCATGAAGCAGCGCCTTTGGCCGCCGGTCGTAGGGCTGATGCACGGCATTGATCGTGAGACCGATGCAATGGGCGAAGAGCGCCTGTCGGCTGTCGCTGTCGAGCCCTGCCAGAACGTCCCACAGATCGCTCGAATCCTCAGGCATCTGCCCGTCCCAGGCCTTATGTCGCGCGTCGATCGCCTTGGCGGCCGGGGTGTCGGCGAGGCCGGACGTGTTGCCGAACAAGACGCTCTTCGCCTCGATCTCCAGGCATGTGTCGAAGCCGTAGTGATAGAAGAGTTTTAGGCACAGCGCGTGCAAGGCCGCGCGCAGCGCAACGTCGGGATCATTCGCCACCGCTTCGCGCAGCGCCAGTGTGCGATGCGCCGTCAGCTCGGTCATCAGCCGATCCGACAGGGGCCGATTGCCGTCCTCCTCCTCAGGCTCATCGACGGGTTCGCCCTTTTCGGCGTCGAAATCCTCCCCGGATGACGTCATCCGCCGGCGATCGGATCGATCGCCTTCGGCCTCTTCATCGTCGGCGAGCGGCGGTTCGTCCTCGGGACGGACATAGCCGCGCTCGACGCGCAGCGTCCCGCTACTATCGATGCTGACGAAGGCACCGGCACGACCAATGTCGTCCGTCTCATAGACAACGGGACGGTCATCGAGCGCCTCGAGCGCCGTATCGATCTCACCGAGACGCCGGTCGATTTCCTCTGGCATCTTGGGAGCCTCAGCGTATTCAGCCTCGATCCGGTCGAGCTCGGCCTGGAGCGTATCGCGGGTGGCCGTCTCCTCGTCAGTCATGGGCACCTCGCGACCGGGGAGATGGCGCAGGCCATGGCCGAAGCCGTAAGGGAGCTCGGTCACGACCTCGATCCACTTCCAGCCCTCGGCACGGACAGTGTCGGATTCGCGCTCGAGCTTCTCGGCAACGAGCTTCTCGAGCAAGGGCGGTTCCTGCAGCCAGCCGCCGTCGTCCGGCTCGAAGAGATCGCGCAGGATGGTGCCGCCGGCCTTCTCATAGGCCTCCGCGCCGACGAACTGCGCGCGCCTATCGGACGCGCGCACGGCGCCCTCGGTCAGCAGACGGCGGATGTGGAAGGGCTCCTTGTTATAGGAATGCTGCAGGGCCTCCCACACCTGCTCCTGGCGCTCATGGTCGGGATTGACCGTGAAACCCATGAGCTGGTCGAGTGTCATGCCGTCCTCGGCATAGACGTCGAGCAGCTTCGGCGAGACGGCCGCAAGCCGGAGACGCTGACGCACGACGTTGACCGAGACGAAAAACGCGGCTGCAATCTCCTCTTCGGGCTGGCCCTTCTCGCGCAGGGCCATGAACGCGCGGAACTGATCGAGGGGATGAAGGGGCGCGCGCTGGACGTTCTCGGCGAGCGAATCTTCCTCGGCGGAGATATCTGCATTGGCCGCGCGGACAATGCAGGGAATGGGCGCCGTCTTCGGAAGGCGCTTCTGCTTGACGAGCAGCTGCAGGGCGCGATAGCGGCGACCGCCGGCCGGGATCTCGTACATCCCGGTCTCGTTGCCGTCGCCATCGAGCACGGGACGCACGGTGAGGCTCTGCAGGAGCGTGCGCCGCGCGATGTCCTCGGCCAGCTCCTCGATTGCGACGCCGGCCTTGATGCGGCGGACATTGGACTGGCTTAGTACAAGGTTATTGAAGGGGATGTCACGCGATGCACTGAGCGCGACCTTCTGAGTGGTCTTGGTCATGATGGTTCTCCGCGGCGGGCGGCCGAGAGCCACTCTCTCGACCTTCAGCCCGCCGCAAAGCTCACAACCCCTCCCTCCCTCTGGCCGCATCTGACTCGTGCTCGCGCAAGGCGGCCGCCGCCTCCCGCAGACGCCGTTCGTCGAGTACGATGCGGCCGGGTTTGCGCGCGCTTCCGCGTACACCGAGAGTGGCGACGTGCCTTCGAAGTAGAGATCGCGTTCGATGCCGAGCCCAAACGCAAGGCGCGCTGACGCCATCTCGATGAGGCTGAAGCTGCCGACCGGACACCCAAAGCCTAGATCAGCGAGGCCGAACAGCGTGTCATTGTCCTCGTCGAGCTCGGTCGCGAGCCCTGTGGCCGCACCGATCGGATTGAAGAACTTCACCACGGGCACATGATCGACATCGCGGAGACGACCGTTGGCCAGGAGGCGGTCGCGCAGCTCTGGTGTGAGGAGGATCATGCCGCGGCCCTCCCTGCGGTCGAGGGTACGTTGCCGGCTTCGGAGAGGAAGCCGAGCAGGTAGTCGGCGGCCTTGCTGGCGAGCGATGCTGCACGGACAATCGCGCGGTTGTCCTCGCGAAGCACCTCAAGCCAGGATGCGAGGAAGTCGGCGTGCCGCACCGTGGGCGTGATGCCCAGCGACGCGCAGCAGAACGCGGCATTCATCTCCGCGACCAGTTCTTCGAAGGCATACTTGCGCGATCCGAACGACCCGGAGAGGTCGCGATTGAGCCTCGATGAATGCCCCGAGGCATGACCGAGCTCGTGCAGCGCCGTTCTGTGCCAGTTTATCGGCTCGAAGAATGCCGGCGGCGGCGGCACCTGCACGTAGTCCTGCGAAGGATTGTAGAAGGCGCGGTTGCCGCCGATGCGGAAGTCGATTCCGGTCGCCTTGATCAGAGCTTCGACGCGCGGCTCGATGGTGCCGGGCGGCGGAGGCGGCGCGGCGGTCGCGATCTCATCTGGGAGATCATCGATCTGATCCGTGTTGAAGACGGTGAAGCGTTTTAGGAACGGAATGGCGCGCGCTTCGCCGCCGCTCTGCGCGGCGCGCCGCTTCGCATCGTCGGGAATAAAGCGGTCGGCATAGACGACGGTGGTGCCGCGCTCGCCTTTGCGTACATGGCCGCCAAGCGCCAGCGCTTGCCGAAACGTCAGCCAGCACTGGCCGCTGTATCCCTTCTCGATCACCTCTCCCCAGAGAATGAGGACATTGATGCCGGAGTAGGTCCGGCTCGTGGAGGCGTTCTTCGGCATGGCGAGCTGCGCCTTGGCCGAGGGCGCGGCCCAGGGCTGCACCCAGGGGAAATGGCCCTTCTCGAGCTCGGCAATGATCTTGTTGGTGATATCATCGTAGAAGTTGGACCGGTCGCCGCCGGAACGGCTGCGCGTGGTCGATCTGGACATCGCGGGTCTCCGCGACGGGCCGGCGAGAGCCTCTCTCTCACCTCTTCAGCCCGCCGCGATAACCGCCGTGCTCCTCTCCCTCTCTCCATGGCAGCCAGCCGATGGCCGCCCACCGGACGGGTTGGTATCGCGGGTTGCCGCGTTGCTCGAAGAAGTGGAGTGCCGTTTCTCATAACGTCGCGGTCACGCGCCATGGGACCGTCACCCGCACGGGCCGAGACCCGCTGTGCGGGGCTCGGGCGCGCGGCCTTTTCGCCGCGCGGTAGGGCCCGGTCGCGGCCGCTGGCGGCCGCGAGGCGTCCAACCCATTTTCCTGAATTAGAAACCGCTGATGTTCGACGGCCGACTGCGAAGCTATCAAAACCTGTCCCTCCGCGAGGACTCGTCTCACTTTGCGGTGTGCTTGCTTGAGCTCCCCGTCTCGAGGCTTTTCGTCCGCCCGTCGAACGTGAGCAACACGATGGCGTTGTAGGCTATAAAAGAGGTGCTGAGCCGGTAGACGATAAATCCCATGTGTGGACGGCATCCTGTTGGCAAGGTCTTTTTGACTTGTCACCGCATGCTGGTCGGTAGCGCCCATGTGTCCGGCCTTTCTGCTCGGCGCGAACACCGATGGCCTTCATGCTATCCGCAAGATCAGCTCCCGATCATTAGCACGCGCTCGAGGCGCCCTGGGATGAATGGGTTTTGCCGATCTCGGTGGTCGACCGCTTACTGCATGACTTGCCTTTAGCCCTCTCCAACCTCGTGAAGCACGCCCGGATGGGCCCGCTCGTTGCTATGCTGTTTGTGGCACTGGCTCACGATAGGTGCCGCCACGTGCCATCAGCACCCAGGCGACCCGCGCCATCTTGTTGGCCATAGCCACTGCGGCGATCTTGGGCGTGCGCCGCTGCAGAAGTTTGAGCAGCCAAGGACGACGTGTGCCCTGCCGCTGTGCATATCGGATCACCGCAAGACCGCCGACGACGAGAAGCCACCGCAGGTAGTGGTCTCCACGCTTCGATATCTTCCCGAGACGCTCCTTGCCACCGCTTGAGGATTGTTTCGGCACCAGGCCGATGAAGGCCGCGAAGCTCCTCCCATTCTTGAAGTTCGAGGCATCGGCGACGGAAGCCACGAGCGCGCTCGCCGCAAGCGGACCGATGCCGGGGATCGTTGCGAGACGCTTGCTCGCCTCGTTCGACCTGTGCCACGCCATCACTTGCCGATCGAGATCGAGGATCTGCTCTTGAAGCAGGCGATACTGGTCGACCAGGCATATCATCGCGCGGCGAGTGACGCCGGTGATCCGATCATCTTCGCCGGAGACGATCATGTCGATTAGTCGAGAGAGCCCCTCCCTGCCGATGGTCTCTGTGATGCCGAACTCTGCGAGATGAGCTCGGATCGTGTTGCTCATCCGCGTTCGATGCTTGATCAACATCGCTCTGGTTCGATGCAGCACCAGCACGCTTTGCTGCTCCACGGACTTCACCTCCGCAAATCGCATGTTCGGGCGGGTGACCGCTTCGCAGATTGCTTCGGCATCCGCTTCATCGTTCTTCTGGGTCTTCACGTAGGGCTTGACGTATGCCGGCGGCATGAGCCGGACCTGATGCCCCAGCTTCTCGATCGTGCGAGCCCAGTGATGCGCCGTTGCACAGGCCTCGATGCCGACCAGGCAAGGTTCGAGCTTTGCGAAGAAGGCCTCGACCTGCGCGCGACGAAGCTTGCGACTGAGGGCCTTCTCACCCTGGGCATCGACGCCATAGGCGTGAAAAAAGTTCTTTGCGATATCGAGACCGACTGTGACTGGCTGCACCATCTGACTTCTCCATCTGAGACCTCGAAAACCATACCGGTCTTCGGGTCGGGTGATGGCTGCCGTCCACAGCATCACTAGCGGAAGTCAGGCGATGATCACGATCGGCGCGGGATCTGTCGCGAGTGCACGTCAGCTTCAGGATGGGAAGCAGCCCTCTAAACCGTTCCGTCAATCAACGAGGATCACTTCGCTGCAGACATACAATACGCACAGTCCGCGTCGCTCAAAGCCGCACCCTTTCCGCCCTAGTCAGCTATCGGATCGATGAGTGGTCTTGCGCGCAGCTTTTCAAACGGTCCGAGGCGCACTGGAAGAACGGCTGACGCTGTTCTCTCATTCTTCCGAGTCGCGACCGATCGCCTTTACAGCCTGCTCAATCCTCCGAGCGCTTGGGCTGCTCGCCGTTCGGCTGCTCATTCCGACCCTGGTCTGCAACACTCTGAAACACTGAGAAATAGGCCTGAAACCTCGCCGGGCTACCGTGCAGCTCTATGGCTGCGGCCGAGGAGGGATGATCGTGCCCGGTTTCAGGAACGTGCTTTCGATTGTCCTTTTGGTCTGTTCACTCTTGGGCGGAGAGCTTCGGCCTGCCGGCGCGCACGAGGGCCACGACCACGATAAGCCGGCGCCACTCGCGCTTCCCATCGCGCCGCGCGTCGTCGCGGTTACGCCCGATTTCGAGCTGGTCGGCGTATCCTCGGGGCGCGGGCGCCTCACTGTCTTCTTGCACTCATTCGCCACCAATGAGCCAATAAAGGGGGCGAGACTGGTGTTGTCGGCAGATGACAAGACGGTCGAGGCCAAAGCTGAAGGCGACGGTGTTTTCAGCGTTGCCGCCCCATGGATCGATGCCGGCGACAATCTGGACCTCGTTTTCACGCTCACTCTTGCCGATGGCACGCAGGACCTGCTGACCGGCAGCCTCCAGCAAGTTGATGCCCAAACCGCGGCGCCACAGTCTTCAATATCTGTTTGGCAGCTGTCCGGTCTGATGGGGCATCGGGATACGTTACTCGCTGCTGCCGGCGGGTTGGCTGCTGGCATTCTGCTGACCCTCCTCCTTGGCGGCGGGCGCTCGCGACAGAGGTGTGTCGCTCCTGAGAATCCTTCCGAAAGAGATACAGTCGCGACTGACCCTCTGAGGAAAAGCGACGCCGCCGAGATTACCACACTGCGCCGGTCATCGGGGGTAATCGCGCTCGCGGCATTTGTTGTGCTGACATCGCAAACTGGAATCGGTAAAGCGGCTGACGCGACCGTAGCTTCACTTCCGTCCGTCCCTTCGACGATGGCGACCGACCTCGCGCAGCGCACGCCGGATGGCACTTTGTTCGTACCAAAGGCTACGCAGCACCTTCTCTCCATACGAACGGCATTGACGACCGAGGCAAAAGCACCGCTATCGACGGAGCTGACGGGGGCAATTGTACCGGGACCGGAGCATTATGGCCGCGTCCAACCAGGCGTACCGGGACGGATCGAGGCCGCGCCGGGCGGTCTAGCCTATGTTGGTCGCCACGTGACGAAGGGCGAGGTCCTCGCCTACGTGCAGATGTACATCGAGGCTGCTGACAAAGCTAACATCGAGAGCCTCATCGCCGAGACCGAGGAGCGTATCAAAAAGAACGCTACGATCCTGTCGCGGTTTGAGGCCTTGCCCGGCTCAGTGCCGCAAGTTCGAGTCGACGAGGTACGTGGCGAGTTGGAGGCGCTGAGAAGAAAGCGTGCCGAACTCGTACCGAGCGTGGTGCGCCGAGAGGCGGTGGTTGCACCGATAGGAGGCGTGGTCTCTCTCTCGAATGCAACCATTGGCCAGATCGTCGATGCGCGCGACGTGCTTTTTGAGATCGTCGATCCGTCCGAGCTGTGGGTCGAGGCAGTCCACTACGGCAAAGACACCCTCGGCGAACTGAGCAAGGCCTTCGCGGTGACCCGCAGCGAGGACCAGATTCCGCTGCGCTTCATGGGAAGAGGCTTGGCGCTGCGCCAGCAGGCGGCGGTGCTTACATTCAAGATGGAACAGGCCGGCAGCAAACTCGCAATCGGCACTCCGGTAACCGTCGTGCTGCAATCAACCAGCAAGGTCGACGGCTTCGTGTTGCCATCCTCCGCTATCGTGCGCGGTCAGACAGGCCTGCCTACCGTCTGGATCAAGACGGATGCCGAGCGATTCGAACCACAGGAGGTGAAGACCTCGCCACTCGACGGCGGTTCGGTTGTTGTGACGGCCGGTCTCAAGGCAGATCAACGCGTGGTCACCGAAGGCGTGACACTCCTCAATCAAGTCCGTTGAGGAGAGAAGACGGCAGATGTTCAATATTCTCGTCACTGGCAGCTTGCGTAATCGGCTCTTCGTCCTCGCCGTTGCGGCGATGCTTATCATCTATGGCGCGATCACCATGCGCGCACTGCCGGTTGATGTGTTTCCCGATCTCAATCGGCCCACAGTCACCCTGATGACCGAGGCGGAAGGCTTAGCTCCCGAGGAAGTCGAGACGCTCATCACATATCCCCTCGAGACCGCCATGAATGGCATGCCGGGTGTCGCTCGCGTGCGGTCCGTGTCAGGCGTCGGGCTGTCGATCGTCTATGTCGAGTTCGCCTGGGGCACGGACATCTATCGCAATCGCCAGCAGGTTGCGGAGCGTATCAACATCATACGCGAGCAGCTACCACGCGGCGTCGTTCCGCAGATGGGGCCGATCACCTCCATCATGGGCGAGATCATGCTCATCGCCCTGTCGAGTGATTCGGCGAGCGCGATGGGTGTGCGCGAGCACGCCGACTGGGTATTGCGCCCGAGATTGCTGACCATCCCCGGCGTGGCCCAGGTCATCCCGATTGGTGGCGAGGTTCGCCAGTATCGCGTGACGCTCAACCTAGCCCAGATGAGCGCGCTAAACGTCGCCACGGCCGATATCGAGGGCGCACTACGTCAGTTCGGATCCAACACGGCAGGCGGTTTCGTCGACCAGCATTCGAGAGAATACCTGATCCGCAACCTCGGCCGGACAACTCGACTCGCCGATCTGCGCAATTTGCCCATAGGCCACCGCAACGGCGTATCCGTGCGGCTCTCGCAAGTGGCCGAAGTCGACTACGCGTCCCGGATCAAGCGGGGCGATGCCGGACACATGGGGCGGCCCGCAGTGATCCTGTCGGTGCAGAAGCAGCCAACGGGCGATACCCTCCGATTGACCGAGGACATCGAGGCGGCGCTCGCGGAGCTCGAACGCGTCACGCCAAAGAATATCTCGACGGCCGTCTTGTTCCGTCAGGGCGACTTCATCAAGGTTTCGGTCGACAATGTGCTCAAGGTGCTTGTCGAGGCTCTGGTCGTCGTCGCCGTCGTGCTCTTTGTATTCCTGCTCAACTGGCGCACCACACTGATCTCTCTCACCGCAATTCCGATTTCCATTTTGGTTACAGTTATCGTCTTTCACCTTCTAGGTCTGACTATCAATACGATGACGCTTGGCGGCCTCGCCATCGCCATCGGTGAACTCGTGGACGATGCCGTCGTCGACGTAGAGAATGTTTTCCGCCGCCTGCGAGAGAACAAGATGCGGGCCAGTCCCGAGCCCGCACTCACGGTGATCGCGCGCGCCTCGCAGGATGTTCGATCCGGGATCATCTATGCCACAGCTATCATCGTGCTGGTGTTCGTCCCCCTGTTTGCGCTCTCCGGCATCGAGGGTCGCCTATTCGCTCCGCTCGGCATCGCATATATCGTCTCAATTCTGGCGAGCTTGGTCGTCTCTATAACTGTGACACCTGTGCTCTGCTACTACTTGCTCAAATCGCCGAATGCATCAGCTGAGCATGACAGCTGGCTCGTCCGTCAGCTCAAAGCCGGCAATCGCAGACTGCTGGCCTGGGCGTTCCGCAAGCAGGCATTTGTTATGATCGCTTCGCTCTGCGCCGTTGTGATCGCTGCTGCGAGTTCGGCCTTTCTGCCTCGCTCGTTTCTTCCTCCGTTCAACGAGGGTACGCTGACGATCTCCATGCTCTTCCGGCCGGGCATCTCACTGGCGGAATCGCATCGCGTAGGCCTCATTGCCGAGCGTCTGATCCTTCATGTACCGGAGGCGAAGTCAGTCGGCAGACGCACCGGGCGGGCAGAGCTCGACGAACATGCCGAGGGTGTTCACTCGGCCGAGATCGACGTTGATCTTCATCGGTCGGGGCGCGGGCGGGAGGAGATCATTGCCGACATCCGCAAGTGGCTGGCGGTTCTACCCGCCAGCATTAATATTGGTCAGCCCATCTCGCATCGCCTCGATCACATGCTTTCGGGCGTGAGGGCTCAGATCGCTCTCAAGATCTTCGGTGATGATCTGGATACTCTGCGGGCGCTTGCAGAGCAGGTGCGCTCGCGCATGGAAACCATACCTGGCATTGTTGATCTGCAGGTCGAACGTCAGGTACGGATCCCCCAGATCCAGGTAGCCGTCGACTATGAAAGGGCGGCTCAACTCGGTGTGACGCCGGCTCGTGTGACGGAAGCGCTGGAGGGGTTGCTCAACGGTCGGGTTGTCTCGCAGGTCGTGGATGGCAGCCGCCGCTACGACGTGGTCCTGCGAGTCGCTGATCGTGACCGGACTACCGAGGGTTTGGCGCAACTACGCATCGAGACGCCGGCTGGGCGTGTGCCCCTGTCAGCGTTTTCCTCGGTCGTGGAGACCGATGGCCCAAACCAGATCCAGCGCGACAATGCGAAGAGGCGTATCGTAGTCTACGCGAACAGCGACGGCTCCGACATGGCACGCATCATATCTGCTGTGCGCGCGCTCACAGCGGAGACGCGGTTGCCTGAGGGCTATTTCACCACGCTCGAGGGCACCTTCCAGGCGCAGGAGGAGGCCTCCCGCCTCATTGCCCTTCTATCGCTACTCTCTCTATCAGCCATCTTCGTCGTTCTCTATACGCGCTATAAATCGGCAGTCCTCGCGCTCATCATCATGGGCAATGTCCCACTCGCGCTGATCGGGAGTGTCTTCGCTCTGTGGCTCGTCGGCCAGCCCCTGTCGGTGGCCACGATGATCGGCTTCATTACGCTTGCCGGCATCAGTGCCCGAAACGGCATTCTGAAAGTGAGCCACTACATAAACCTGGTTCTGCTCGAAGGCGAGCGCTTCGGTCCGCAAATGATCGTACGCGGCAGCCTCGAGCGCTTGACGCCGGTGCTGATGACAGCGCTTTCGGCAGGCATGGCGCTGGTGCCGCTGATGATTGGCGCGGATCAACCTGGCAAGGAGATCCTTCACCCAGTGGCGATCACGATCTTCGGCGGGCTCATCAGCTCCACGCTGCTGGACACTGTCCTCACCCCGATCCTCTTCCTGCGATACGGCAAGCCTGCGATCGAACGACTGCGCGCCGTTCGCGACGAGGCGCACCTCGGGCAGGCAACCGCGCAGGCGTACTGACGACGCTGGAACCAACCTAAACTAAGGAACGTCTCAATGATCAGACTCCTCGCATTCGCACTTCTACTGGCATTCTCGACCCCCGTCTCAGCTCACACGAGCAGCACGTTTACAAAGGGTCCACACGGAGGCCACATCGTTGATGCCGGTGGCGGCAGCCAGCATCTCGAGCTTGTTGCCACAGGTAGTGAATTGACGCTGTATGTCTCCGACCAGAACGAGAAGGCTGTCGAGACGGCCGGGGGCGCCGCCGAGGCGCAAGTCCTCGTCTCGGGCAAGAACTACTCGGTTGCGTTGAAGCCCGCCGGGGGCAATACCATGAAGGGAAATGGTGACTTTGTTGCCAAGAAAGGCATGCGGGTTATTCTCAAGACCAAGAACATTGGTGGAGCGAGCTACCAGGTAAGACTGACACCTCTCAACTGAGGAAATAACACTATGCCGAGGCAGGGTTCATCCGGCACCTCGGAGACTCAAGAGCGAGCTGGCGCCGACGAACTGTCGCCGCCTGCGCACATCGTGATCTGTGATGACGATCCGGATCTCCGGCATTTGTTGGGTCAGTTGCTCGAAGAGAACGGCTATGCCGCTACCCGTGTCGGGAGCGGGAAGGAGCTGGACCGCCACTTGCGCTCGGGAGCACCGACAGATCTCATAATCCTCGACATCATGCTCCCCGGCCCGACTGGCATCGAGATATGCCGAAACATAAGGGCATCGTCCGACCTCCCGATAATTATGCTGACAGCTCGCGGAGATGAGACCGACCGAATTGTGGGGCTCGAGATCGGCGCCGACGATTACGTCAGCAAGCCATTCAGCCCGAACGAGCTGCTTGCACGGATAAAGGCCCTCTTGCGCCGTGCGCGCATGTCGGAGGGAGCACGCACGGGCGGCCGACTACGCAAGTATGAGTTCGACGGTTGGCAGCTTGATGTACTGCGTCGCGAGCTTCGCAATCCGAATGGCGTGATCATCGATCTGTCGGCGGGTGAATACGATCTTCTGATTGCGTTTCTGGAGATGCCACAGCGCATTCTCTCGCGAGATCAATTACTCGAAGCCGCGAGGAATGCGGACGTTGCGAACTTGGACCGTAGCATTGATGTGCAGGTGAGCCGGCTTCGCCGCAAGATCGACACCGCTGCAGAAGGTGAAAGTTTCATCAAGACTGTGCGCGGTGCGGGCTATCTGTTTGCTCCGAACGTCAGACGACAATGAGCTGGCTCACTGATACCATTGCGGGTCGGACAATCATCGTCCTGGTCGTCGGCCTTGGATCGATTCTCGGCCTGGCGCAGTATCTCTATCAAGCAAGCATTGAACGCGAGGTCACGGCCAGCAATACTGCCGCTATCGTCGAGCGGCTCATCGTGTTGTCTGACACCATCATGGCGATCGACCCCGACCGCCGCGACGATGCCGCTCACAGGCTTTCTGGCGGACCGATAGAGCTGCATTGGGGGCGCGAACCGCTCGCTACCGCAGGTGGGCAGCTCGATGATGTTGCGGAACGCCTTCACGCCGGTCTCGTGTCACGATCGCCGGAACTGAGAGACAACGGCTTGGTGATCGGCACGAGTCGCACGATCGATGACGGGACGCTTGCCCGCAAGCCTCTCGACGAGCGCCACACGACGCTTCTGTCGCTTCCCCTTTCCGATGGTTCCTGGCTTAACGTCACTCTGGCTCGCGTCGAGGCTGCGCGCGCCGCAGGACCAAGCGCACTACTTTCCGCCCTTTTGGGCGCATTTGGCGTCGTTCTGGTGTCGGTACTAATGAGCCATTGGCTGACCCGGCCCTTGCAGCTCTTGGCTGACGGTGCCCGCAATCTTTTCCTGTCCTCGAACAATGTGAACCTGCCTGAGACCGGCACGCGTGAAGTCCGGGTGCTGGCCAGCGCGATGAACGAGCTGCAGCACCGCATTCGCAAGTTGGTGGATGAGCGCACCCACATGCTGGCGGCCGTAAGCCACGATCTCCGGACGCCTCTGACGCGCCTTCGCCTGCGCATAGCGAAGATGCCGGAAACCAATCAACGGGAAATGATTGAGGCCGACCTCAACGAGATGGAGGATATGATTGCAGCAACGCTGGCCTTTCTCCGCGACGATCTTTCAAAGGAAGAGGTCGAGCAGGTCGACATCATGGCCATACTTGAGACGATCTCGGCGGATGCGAGCGATACGGGCGATGTCGTGACGGTAGAAGGCCCGCGCCAGCTCGTGGTGGCGGGAAGGCATCTGGCGCTCAAGCGAGCCTTGACCAATCTCATTCAGAATGCCGTCGTTTACGGCAGCAAAGCCACCGTACGCGTACTTTGGAAAAATGACCGCATAGAAATCCTTATCGAAGACGAGGGGCCGGGGCTCCCGCTCGACAAGCTCGAAGCTGTATTCGAACCGTTCGTCAGGGCTGAGCCATCTCGTGCACGTACCACGGGCGGACACGGTCTCGGACTTACCGTGGCTAAGACTATTTTGCGATCGCATGGTGGCGACGTTACTCTTGCCAACCGGAAGCCAAATGGCTTGCAGGCCAGTGTGACGCTCCCGAAATAGGACGCCAACTGACGCGCAACCTGTCTACCGCCATTGCACCAGGATCGCGCCGACCGCGATGGCGATCATTGCCAAGCTGGCGAAGGCTTGCAACACCCGCCCGGATCGCTCGAACTGCGAAAAATAGCCGCCAGCCGATGCGCCAAGCGCGTGCCGCGCGGCAATCGCGAGAACGGCGACCAGCCCTATCGTCAAGGAGATGCCGAGCGCAAGACTGACGAGCACGACGGCAACCATCGCCCCATTCGATTGCGCCCATGCAAATCCGAGCACCGAGATCGTCAGAGGACACGGCAGGAGACCAATGCCGGCCGTAAGTGCATGTGCGCCATCGTGATGGGACTGGTGAGGAGCGCGCATGCTCTGACCGAGCGTGACCGCGCCTGCGAGCGCGATCAATCCATAGCCGAACGTCATGAACAGCGGTGAACCTCGATCCGTGATCGGCATTGCCTGGCCGATGAGGAAGCGCAGCAGCAAAAATGCAGCTAAGCCCGACAGAACGTGAAGGAGTGCCGCCGCCAGCGCTACACGAAGAGCCTTGCCGAGTCTGGCCTCGCGTCCAAGGAAATAGGCAGCCAGCGCAGATTTGCCATGGCCCGGCGTCAACGCGTGGAGCGCCCCCAGAGCGAAGGCGAGGCCTGCGGTCCCCAGGCTTCCGGCGCGCATGGAACCTGCAAGCGAGCCCATCACTCCTGCTTGGATTTCGCCCAGCCAAGCGATCAGCCAGTCTGGCATATCTTCCGTCTCATATTTGAGGATGCTCTGCCTCGCCGATGGAACGCGGCGCTGCTAATGTTATCCGATGAATCGTCATGCAGTCGCCTTGGCCCTTCTCTCCGCTGGCCTGTTTGGACTCTCCACGCCTGCGGCAAAGCTGCTGCTGAGCGCAGCGGACCCGGCCATCCTGGCGGGCCTCCTCTATTGCGGCGCCGGTCTCGGCGTGGCGGTCCTACGCCGTTTACGCACGCCCCTCACATCGTCTGGCGGCTTCCAGGAGGCTGCCCTGGAAGCGAAGGACTGGCCCTGGCTCGGTTGCGCCATTGTGGCCGGCGGCGTCATCGGCCCCATCCTCCTCATGGTCGGCCTCTTACGAACCGATGCTGCAGCTGCCTCGCTGCTATTGACACTAGAGGGCGTCGCCACGGCGCTTCTTGCCTGGTTCGTATTTCATGAGCACTTCGACCGCCGCATCGCACTAGGTATGGCCTCCCTTGTCGCTGGCGCCATTATTCTATCATGGTCAGGTACGCCATCGATCTCGGGCCTCCTCGGTCCTCTCGCCATCGTGGGAGCTTGTATCGCCTGGGGTCTCGACAACAACCTCACCCGCAAAGTCTCGCTGTCAGATCCATTGCAGATTGTGGAGCTCAAGGGCCTTATAGCCGGACCGACAAACCTCCTTCTCGGACTTTGGGCGGGCGGCGCGCTTCCGTCCCCGAGCACGATAGCTCTCGCCGGGCTTGTTGGGTTTTTCGGGTACGGCGTAAGTCTCGTATTCTTCGTTCTCGCCCTGCGCTCGCTCGGCACGGCTCGCACAGGTGCCTATTTCTCTACCGCGCCGTTCGTTGGCGCCATGGTCGCTGTCTTGGTGCTGCGTGAGCCCATTACCCTTCAGCTCGTCGCAGCAGGTGTGCTCATGAGCTTCGGTGTCTGGCTCCATTTAACCGAGGCGCACGATCACGAGCATGAGCACGAGCCGATGGAACATTCCCATCGCCACGTTCACGACGAGCACCATCAGCACGAACACGGCCCCGATGATCCACCGGGCGAGCCGCATACCCACTCGCACCACCACGAGCGGCTACGGCACAGTCACGCACACACGCCCGATATGCATCACCTTCACAAGCACTGAGGTGATTTACGAGTTGATCGCCGCTCCTTCGCGCTAATCCGCCTATAATCCCAGAACGGCAGGAGTGCAGCGCCGAGAATGCCTGACGCCAACAGGCCGAAATCCTCCGGCACATTGAGCAGCACGGCTGCCGTCCCGCCGATCGCCGACCAGACGACAGGGATCGCGACGAGCCAGACGGGTAGCGGCCCCACCGCGAGCATCAGCACGCCGAACGTGAAGATGGTTGTCGGGCAGGGTGCGACCCCGAACATCGGCGCGTACGGCCATGAATGCCCAAGAAGGAAACCCAGTGTGGGATAGGCGAGACCTGCATAGAGGATCAATAGGATGCCGAGCGCGCTCCGCGAATTGAAAGGTTTCGCGAAGGTGAGACCGTTGCCGACGACGCCATGGCCGATGAACAGTGCACCCTGCAGCACGAACAGCGCAGCGAAGCCATACGCCGCCGGGTTGATGCGCGCGAAGAAAGTGAGATGGTAGGCGAACCCGTTCCAAAGCCACATGCCGCCGAGGATCGTCGCTGCGGCGCGGCCTGCCCACGGCCGCCGCTGCAAGATCGCTGATACCGCGACGGCGGCCGCGATGTAAACGGTAACTTGCGCCGGCCAGATCGCCTGATTGTAGGACCTAAAAACAGAGAAGAACTGCTCGACGGTGAACGGGAGCATGGCCGTACCTCACGAGACGCCGCCTCGTGGAGTCCTGCCACGCTTCGAGCACATAGCCTTGATGCACATCAACCGAATGGACGCACCATCCTGCTACCGTTCGCGGACTGCCGCACGTCGTCCGAAAGTGCTTAAGCATGGACTTGGATTGAGGAGCGCCATGACGACGACGAAGCTTATCGGTGCCGTCCTAATCGCCGCGACGACCGGGTTTGCGGCATATGCGCATGGACCATCTGGTCATGCAAATCATGGCCGTGAGGCTGCGTACGGCCGACCCGGCAATCCCAAAGGTACCGCTCGCGAGGTCGTGGTGACGATGAAGGAGGTCGACGGCCGGATGCTGTTCGAGCCGGCCCGCATCGACATCAAGAAGGGTGAGCAAATCAGATTTCGCCTCGAGAATATCGGTGAGCTCGAGCATGAGTTTGTACTCGGCACAACGAACGAGATCGAAGAGCACGCCGAAATGATGAAGTCGATGCCCGACATGACGCATGACGATCCAAGCGCCAAGCAGGTAGCTGCGAAGGCGAGAGATTATCTCATATGGCACTTCAGCAGATCGGGCGAGTTTGACTTTGCCTGCCTGATCCCCGGGCACCGTGAAGCCGGCATGAGGGGCAAGATCGTCGTCAAGTGAGGATTTTCTCAGGCAGCCATCTTCGCAGCCGCGAGCGGTAGCTCGAGCACGGCCCGGAGGCCACCTTCGGGCCGGTTGCTGAGTTTCAGCGTGCCGGCGTGAGCATCCGCGGCCGACGCCGCTATCGCGAGACCGAGTCCCATGCCGCCGGTCTCGCGGCTACGTGACGGCTCTAGGCGAACAAACGGCTGCAGTACCTGCTCGATCTGATCCTCGGGAATGCCGGGACCGTCGTCGTCCACGACAATCGCAATGCGCGGCGGATCGACCGTAAGCGACACACGTGCGCGCTTTCCGTACTTCGCGGCATTGTCGATCAAATTGGTAAGCGCGCGCCGCAGCGCCAGAGGCTTGATGTCGGCAAGCGCAGTATCGGCCACGCACGTTGCGGCAACATCCAGCCCCGCATCCGAGAGATCGTCGACGATGCTCGTCACGAAAGCACCGATATTGGTCCGCTTGGCTGCCTCGCCCGCAGCCTCGTCTCGGGCGAAAGACAGAGTGGCCGTCAGCATCTGCTCCATTTCGTCAAGAGTCGCCATCAGACGATCACGATCTTCGATTGGCGTGACGTTCTCCGCGCGCAGCCTCAACAAAATCAGCTCGGTACGAAGGTCATGCGAGATAGCGGCCAGCATGAACGTGCGATTCTCGATGAGGCGGCGCAGTCGCGACTGCATCTAGTTGAAGGCCGCCGAGGCACGCTGCATCTCGTTCGTGCCGGTCAAGGGAAGCGGAGTGCTGTCGACATTGCGGCCGAGTCGCTCGGCGGCATCCGACAGGAGGCGCAAGGGGGCGGTCGTCCGACGAACGGCCCACGCCGTCAGAGAGGCGATTATCGCTGCTGACACGAGCAGAGCAAAAAGAAGCCGAGGCGACATGGCAGGTCCGGTATCCGGCAGCGTTGTCGCAAACAAAAGCCACTGACCTTCCGGTAGTTCCACTGCAGCGTCCAGCCCTCGCCACGACATCGCCGCGCGCGCAAGTGGGCCGTGCGCGCGCATGCCACCTGCGCCGGGAACGCCCATCTGATGATGATGGCCGCTGGCACCGAATCCGCCCCCGTAACCCGGGCTACGCCCGGCACCTTGACCAAAAGGCGGGTCCTCGCGGAAGCGCGGGCCAGTCGGGAAAGGCGCGCCGGCCGCGGCGTGTACGGCGACTGAGATTTGTCGGCCCGGGAGCGCTTCCCTCAGGAGGTCGGTGATGGACGTCGCAGCAGCCGATCCGAAATCATCCCCGGGTAGCGAAGGCTTGCTATTGACCAGCGTCACGCGGAACGACTGATCACTTGACCCGGCAACGATCTGCGCGCGCCACTGTTGCGGCACATCGGCAACGAGCCGAGTCAGATTGACGATCCGCTCGGCGGCGGCAAGCGCCCCCACCGCACGCACGGCTTCCTGTCGAGCGCTTGCGTAAATCCAGGCGCCCGCAGCTAACGCGAGCCCGATTCCCAGGAAAAGCGTCAACAGGGTCTGGCCGAACAGCGTACGCGGGAAGAGCGCTTTCATGCCTCGCTCACCGGCGGCGCGAACAAGTAGCCGCCGCCCCATACAGTTTGGATGATCTTCGGATCGGCCGGATCTGCTTCCAGCTTCTTGCGCAAGCGGCTGACCTGCGTGTCGATACTGCGGTCGAACGCATTCGCGGCACGCCCGCGGGCGAGATCGAGCAGGGTCTCGCGGGATAGGACGCGCTGCGGTCGATTAACGAGCACCAGCAGGAGATCGTATTCTCCCGTGCTGAGCGGCACCGTCACGCCGTCGTCGCGAAGCAGCTCGCGGAGACCCGTGTCGAGCATCCAGCGGTCGAACTTGAGGCGAGTCGGCTTGAGTTTCACAGGTGTGTCCGCCGGCTTTATGCGGCGCAGGACGGCATTGATACGTGCAACCAGCTCGCGGGTGCCGAAAGGCTTCGGAAGATAGTCGTCGGCACCAAGCTCGAGGCCGATCACACGATCGACCTCCTCCCCCTTTGCCGTCACCATGATGATCGGAATGCTCGATTGCGCGCGGAGCTCCCGGCAGAGTGTCAGCCCATTTTCCCCCGGTAGCATCAGGTCGAGCAGTATCAGGTCAAAGTACGCGCTCTGAGGCCCCTCACCCCGGAGCGCATCATTGATAGCAGGACTTTATCCGCAAATGTCCCGACGGGCGCTACTCGAGGCATCTGTTGCGACAGGAGTGGCCATTGTCCGACAAGGAGAGAATGATCTATTGCGAGCTTAGCAATAGCGCTTCGAAGAGCCGAGAAGATCCGCCTTATGTGATCAGCCTCCGAGTAGGTAGGTCGGCGCGCCTTTGAAGCGCACACGTCAGCTTGTTGGCGCATCTCGACGGGAGCGCCGTGTCGGCTATGGGAGGAGAAGCAGTAGCAGCACGCGACCGATGCGAAGACAAACCGGCGCGGCTCGTGATGACCGGTTTCTCTGCAGAGCCGCTATCGATCGGCGGGCGCATTCCGCAACTGCGAAGGTCGCCTTTTGGGATCCACCATCGAGGTTACCTGGGCCCAGCCGCCACCCCGCTGTGCTTAAATTGCCGATCTTCGATTTGATCCAATAGCATCCGTCATCGCCCGGATGCGCTTGTTGGCGCAGGCCCCGACTGCGTTCGAAACGCCCCTCGCTCAGAAGCAGATCTACCCGGATGACGTTTGGTAGACAACGCTCGGCGCATGGTCTGACCGCGGCCGTGCGTTTTTCGTCGCGGAGATTGAAGCAACGTCGATCAGCGCTATGGCAGGACGATGTCGCTTCGGCGCGGGCCGATTGGGAAAGAACCGTAGCCTCACACGGCCGGCATGCGGGTGGACAAGACGTTGTCGGACGGTTAGGATTCGCGAAGCCCACCAGCGAGCGCTCTGAATTGAGGCTTGAGATGCAGAGCGAGCCGTGCCACGACGTTGCTCATCTCGGCCACGTCGAAGTGCTGACCGATAAATTCGACGAGAGCCTCGACTTTTTCGCGCGCGTGTTCGGACTGAAGCTCGCAGGGCGCGACGCGGCCAGCGCCTACTTGCGCGCTTGGGACGACTACGAATTTCATACTCTGAAGCTCAGCGCTCACCACACCACTGGCGTTGGTCACATCGGCTATCGAGTGTCCTCGCCGGAGGCGCTGGAGCGACGCGTCGCGGCCATCGAGACGAGCGGATTCAAGTTGATGGGCTGGGTCGAGGGTGACTTGGGGCATGGCCGCGCCTATCGTGTCGAGGATCCCTTCGGGCACGTCTTCGAGCTCTACTGGGATACAGTGAAGTACAGGCCGCCCGCTTCAGACGCGCCCGCGCTCAAAAACAATGCGAGCCGCTTTCATGCCACTGGTGCCTCCCCGCGCCGCCTCGATCATCTCAATCTGCTTGCCACGGACGTGACCGAGTTCCGCCGCTTCATGGAGACCTGCCTCGGATCGCGTGTCACTGAGCTCATCCTGCTCGACAATGGTCGCACCGGCGGTTGCTGGTTCACCGTCAACAACAAGACCTATGACCTCGCTTGCGCCGAGGGGCGCGGGCGCAACCGGCTGCACCATGTGACCTATGCGACAGACCAGCGCGAGGACATTCTGCGTGCCGCCGACATCTTCCTCGAGAACGGCGTGCACATCGAACAGGGGCCGCACAAGCACGCAATCCAAGGCACGTTCTTCCTCTACGTGTGGGAGCCCGCGGGCAATCGCATCGAGCTGGCGAACGCAGGGGCACGGCTGATCCTTCAACCGGACTGGGAGCCGGTGATATGGACCGAGGCTGATCGGAAAAAAGGCCAGGCTTGGGGCCTTAAGCTGGTTGAGACTTTCCACACGCACGCAACGCCACCGGTCAAGCCCTGAGCCGGTCCTTGTCAGCTCTCGAACGGCAAAGTGGGCGGAGGAAGGAATGGAGATCACATTCTTGGGTACAGGGTCGCCGATGTCGCCGGAGCGGTGCGCGACGGGGCTGCTTGTCACTGCGCCGGAGTGCGAGCCGCTGCTGATCGACACCTGCGGTGGCTTTGAACTGCCGCGACAACTGGCACGCATCGGCCAGCCAATCGGCGGGCTGCGCAATGTGATCGTCACGCACAGGCACATGGACCACATGGGCGGCATGCCCGCCCTCTTCATTGCCACGATCCCGCTGACGATCTACGCCTCCGCGGACACACACGCGGGGATCAGCGAACTTATGCACGCCTGCTTCCCCGAATGGCCGATCCACCCTGAGGTACAGCGCATCACGATCGCGGCCGGCGAGCGACACGAAATCGGCGGCTTCTCCGTCACTTTCTTTGCGGTCGAGCATCGCGTGCCGACCGTCGCGGTGCGCGTCGAACAGGGCGGCACAGTGCTCGCCTTCAGCGCGGACGGGGTGCCAACTGAGGGCATGATCGCGTGCGCGCGTGACGCCGATCTCTTCGTCTGCGACGCACTCTGCGCGGTCCGCGACGGCGCGGCCTGGGCGGAGCGGGCACGTTCCCTCATGCACCCAGTGGCGCGAGAGGCGGCGGAGATGGCGGTGGCAGCGGGCGCGAAGGCGTTGGCGCTCACCCACCTCGCCCGCTTCGCCAATGCCGACAATCTCCGTGCGGAGGCGCAGGAAATCTTCCCCGGCCCCGTCACTGTCCCGGACGACTGCACGACTCTGCGCGTGTAGCAACGCGATTGGTTTGCCCAATCGCAGCGCCTTGTTATCTCTCCGGCAGGCCCGCCTTGCGCAGTCCGTCGAAGAAATGCTCGGCGTCCTCAGGGCGCTTGAAGCGGCTGATGTGCTTCTGCGTGCCATCGATCGTGTACTTCGGGTCAAGGCGCAGGACTTCGGCTGCCTCTGCATGAGCCTCATCGAGCTGGCCCAATTGGGCGAGATTGGCGGCGAGCCAGACGTGGCCCATCCTCATGCCCGGGGCGCGGGACGTCATTTCGCGCAACGGATGCAGCGCCTGCGAATATTCCCCTTGGAGGTAGCGGCCAGCCCGAGCTGGCCTGCCGCAATGGGCGAATAGAATGGATCGTATGGCATGTGTGTCTCGATGACCTGGATGCCCCTCGCCGGTTCTCCGGCACGCATCAGCGTCATGCCGAATTCCCAGTTGGTGAAATTGGGGTTCAGGGCAATTGCCTTCTCGAACTCGGCAATGGACTGCTCGTGCTCTCCCTTGAAGGTTAGCACCGCGCCAAGTCGGGCATGAGCGATCGGGAGATTGGGGTCGAGCTCAACCGCTCTGCAAACGAGCCGATAAGCGCGCTCGAACGCTGCCGGGCTGAGGCGATCTCGATCAAGCGAGTGGATCCACACAAGCAGCTGATTGTAGCCAAGCATGGCATACGCCCGAGCGTAGTATGGGTCGAGGGAGATGGAGCGCTCGAGGAGACGATGTATCTCTCCAAGGCTGGATACGTCGAGTGACGACCAGAATGTGCTGTGGACGTCTGAAGCACGCATGAAGAAATCGTACGCTTGCCAGGTCGCCGGGGGCTTCAGTAACGTCCTCTCAGCCTCGGCCTTGTTGACCTGGGTAAGCAGGATCGCAACGATCGCCCGGGAAACCTCGTCCTGGACAGCGAAGACGTCCTTCAGCTCGCGGTCGTAACGCTCTCCCCAACGGTGCGCGCCTGTTACCGCATCGATGAGCTGAGCGCTGATGCGGACGCGATCGGCATCGCGACGGACGCTGCCTTCGAGAACGTAGCGCACGCCAAGCTCGCGGCCGACTTGCCGAATGTCCGGTGATTTGCCCTTGTACTTAAAGCTCGAGTTGCGAGCGATCACGAACAGCTCGGAGAAGCGGGACAGCGCTGTGATGATGTCCGCGGTGATGCCGTCGCTGAAGTACTCCTGGGTCGGGTCGCCACTTATATCGGAAAAGGCGAGAACGGCGATCGAGGGCTTGTCCGGAAGGGCGAGGAGGGACGTCGGGGTCGGCCAGCGGACCTCCGCCCCAATGACCTCCTCGTCGCGCACGACACCCACGAAACGGATCCCCTTCCGCGGCACAGTCTTGATGAGGCGCTGCGCCTTGCCAGTGTCGCCGATGGCATAGCGCGCCGCATTGATGCGGGTCGTCATGGCCGACTCGGAGACGATGCGTCCACCCCAAATCGCAGCAATCAAATCGTCCCTGCTGACCACGCGCTCGCGATTTCGGATCAAGTACTCGAGGAGATCAAAGGCCTGCGGGGCCACTGAGACCAGACAATCCTCGCGACGCAGCTCGCGCTGGTCGGTATCGAGCAGGCAATCCTCGAAATGATATCGCAAACGACGGTTCTCCAATGCCGCCAATGCCCTGAATCCTAACATCGCGTGCCGAAAAAAGTCAGCCTTCGGTGAGCGAAATGTAAGCCGCCGGTAAAGCGCCCAGCACGGTCTCCGTCCATCATACGCTCGCACCGACGCGGTGAACGATGGAGATAGACATGATCAAAACACTACGCCAAGCGGGCCTGCCCAGGCCGCCGAGAGCATTCGAAACCGACACCTCCTGGTACCAGTCTTATTGGTACGAGGCGCCAGAACCGGCGCCGGCGGACTTCAGTGTCCACGTAGTCGTTTGGGTCGCTGTTCTAGCGGTCGGCATTCTTATCGGTATCTGAAAGTGGCCCGTCGCGTTGAATTCCTCATATCTGCTGCCCAGCGAACTGCGGACGTTACTTCAAGCAGAATTATAGACGCGGTTGACGCGCAGCACGCATCCAGCTGGCGCGCAACACATGTGTTGCAAAGCGTGCTTTTGGGGGCGAGCGTTGACATGCGTCGCAGCAATCGCGCGGCACACTGAGGACTCCACAAATCCCCCTCGGCTTCACCGGGGAGACGATTTACATTTCGGCTTTCAATGGGATCAGGATTGGCCGCTCCATGAGACGGACGACCAGACGGCGCACGCAGGTAGACACATCTGACGAAGCTGTTCGGGGAATTGAGCACCTGATATAGTTTCCACTACATGTATATGGAGGTCGCCATAGCTACTTGGCTCTTCATCGGACTAATATTTGGCGTCATGCTTCCACTGGCGCTGTTGTGTGGACGCAGTCGTAGCGGTCTGGTGCGCGACCGCCAGGGCGTTGAGCCTGACGAAGACCGCCGCCGCACGGATGCGGTGGCAGCAGACGCAGCACGAATGGCAGGCGCACGGATGCCTCCCTTCCAGGGCGGCTACCCCATTTGAGTCTCTGACCAGTGCCTCCCGACGCGATTGGCTCGGCTCACTGGGCTGCAATGCAAGATGGAGCCGGGCCACTACCGACTGCGACCGACAGGGCCGACCAAGATTTGCCGAACGGAAGCTCATCGATACCAAAGCCGACAATCTACCCGACGAAGTTGCATCTGCGCGAAGGTGCTCGACCTCGTCCAACATTGCAACACGCGTGACGCCATGTTCCTTGTCGTTGGCGACCGCGCACCTGACTACGAAGCAACCTATCCCGACGTCGCCTCGAGGTCGGAAATGATGGCAAGTGAGCCGGCCTGCACAAGGACGATACGCACGTCCAACTGCGATCCGGGCGAAACCTCAGGAAGGCGAGGCCCCGCTGCCGCTAGGAAGTCCATATCGTGACCACCTACTCCGTCGAGAGCGAGCCGAGAGCGGAGGACATTGTTTGCCTCGACGACCTGCTCTACGCTTACAATGTTGAGTGCACTGGACTGACCGATGGGCGGCGTCTCGCGATGTTCCTGCGAGGAAGCGGCGACAAGGTGATCGGCGGCCTTGTCGGCTGGACTTGGGGCGGCACCTGCTACATCGATCTTCTTTACTTGCCGGTCGCGCTGCGTGGGCAGGGGGAGGGTAGTCGGCTTATGGCTGCAGCGGAGGCCGAGGCGCGAGCGCGCGGCTGCGAGCGGATGGTGGTGAGGACACACGACTTCCAGGCGCCAAATTTCTATCGCAAGCTCGGCTTCGCGGCCGTGTGCGATGTCGAGTATCCTCAAGGGCACAGCAACATCACTTTCTTGAAACTGCTATACCCTACAAGCGACCCGCCAGCATTCCGGTGACGCCGAGCGCAATGATGTGAACCCGCCCACTGGGTCAACCCTAGGAAATTGGCCCGGTGACGCCGCGATCGGTGATCGTGAGCCTTTGGCGAACCTTCAGAAAGATTGGACGTGCCTTGAGCGCGTGCGCTCCGATAGCGACCTATGCCGATTTGGGGCAGCCTCGTTGGATGATAGCCTGGAGTTGAGGCTCGGCTGATCACACGAGATCGACGCTTCCTGCCCCAATATCGGCAATCCAGTGGCCGCGCGGCAAAACCTAATCAGCGATATCATCAGTGGAGCACACAAAAGGACATGCTGTCAGATGATCCGTGTCTCGACTCGTCCGGAGATGGCCCGTCTCTGCCAAATGCATAAGTCGGCTTTCGGGGAGGTAGCGGACTAGCTTGTCGCAGTTCGCTGTCGTTCTGCCGACAGGATCGCCACGCCCGCAATCTCTGCTTCTCAACGATAAGGCCACCAAATCCGATTGTTGCGAAGTGGATATTGTTGCGAAGTGGGTAGTGGCCTTGCGCGCTGGAAGGCAATTGGTGGATCTGTCGGCGCTCAAATTAGGACACTAGCGGAAGCAGGTGAATATCAGGCGCGTCCCGGCAGGCCCCTTCCACGACTGTGCACCCAGGTCATGCGGCTCGGACCGACGATCCCGGCGACGGCTTGGCCGCGGAAGGGCTCGAGCGCCGGTTGCCACGGCGCTAGCGTGAAGGTGTCCTCGCGGCGGATGACCGCGATCTTGCCGGTCGGCGTCGTGATGGCGTGATCGTAGGTGCCGGTGATCCGGGCGCCTGGTGCGGGAGGCACGAAGGCGGCGTTGAGGCGTCGCGAGACATCGGCAGCAAGATGCTGCGTCTCCGCCTGACGCAATACCATCATCATGTCGGCGCGCGGCACGCGCCGTCCGTCCGGTGACTGCTCGATGAGCTGCCGGCTGGCGAGCCAATCGGTGCGTGCCTTGAGGGCTTTGTCCGCCTCGGCGGTGAAGCCCGTCGTCCGGATCTCCGGCTGCCATCTGGTCACGATCGCCTCGTCCAGCCAGGTCGGCCCCTCGTAGGTCGTCTGCCGGTCGAGATCGGTCGCGGACAACAGATGCAGACGGGGCACGGACGATGGTTTCTCGTTGAGGCCGTCGCCGGCGAGAGCGACGATGTTACCGCGTTCTGGCACGGCTTCCGCCTTGAGCCGGCCTAGATCGGCGTAGTGCACGCGGCCGTCGATGGCATCGATGATCACCCAGGTGCGGTCGGTGATCTCGTCGACCATGCCGACGCCCACCACCTTGCCGACGAGGGGCGCCTTGCGCGGTCCGCGCTCGAACAGCGCCATCGCGGCCGCCCCGCGCTCGATGCCGGCTTCCTTCAAGGCGCGCTGCATCATCTTGAACTTGTCGGCGCGATCGCCGAGCTGGCGCAGCTTGGCTTCGGCGTTGGCATCGAGAGACCAGATGCCGACTTGCCGTTCTGATGCGAGGCCTAAGCGCTGCAAGGTTCGCAGACGCCCGATGCGCAAGGTCCGCTGCGTCGGATCGTTCTCCTCGGTTGCGGTGATGACGAGGATGTTATCCTTCGCACGTGCCATGAGCTGCCGGTCGAGACGTGTCAGTCGTTCCTGGCCAACTTCGTCGAAGAGCTTCTGGATGCGTTCGAGCTGCGTCTCAGGACCGAGCTCCAATGTCACCAAGGCTTGGGCACGGGCACGCACGCCATGGCCGATGTAGTCCCGTGCCATGACGAGGTCTTGGCCCCGGTCATCGCGGCCGCGTATGACGACGTGTGTGTGCGGATGCCCGGTGTTGAAGTGATCGACGGCCACCCAGTCGAGCTTGGTATCGAGATCGCGTTCCATCTGCGCGAAGAGATCGCGGATGAACGGCTTCAGGTCCGATAGTCGCGCGCTATCCTCGGCGGAGACGATGAAACGAAACTGATGCGGGTCGTTCTCTGAGCGTTCGAGGAAGGCGCGACCATCAACATCATCTTGCTGCGCATCGTACAGCCGACCCACATCGCCGTCCCGGGTGACGCCATCGCGCTGGATGTATTTGAGGTGCGCTCTTGCCGCGCCCATATCGCCAGCGGTGATGCGTGTGTAGCGCGCCTTGACGATGACGCGGCGGCTACCTGGTGAGATGAGGCCGGCGGCCGCTCGCACGCCGGCACCCATTCCCCGTTTCGGCATTGCCGATGTGATGTGGCCGCGTTGCCGCACGGCGCGTGCGCCGGCGCGACCGGTCTCCCTGAGCATCTGCGTGTTGGTGCGCAATTGCGCGTTGCTTGCGGTGTCGCGGATGCGTCCGAGCTTCGGTCTGAATTCATCTTGTGCCATGCTGATCCCCCGATGATGAAACGTGCCGGGGAGATGCGATGGAAGCGCAGAGTTACAAGATGGAGTCGCCCAAAGAGCCCGTTTTACATGGCGCATTTTGTGCGGTGACTCTACGCGCTGAAAAGCGGAGTCGCGCGAAATCCTGTAACGACGGGATATCTGAGCCTCCAACGACTCCATCTTTTTATCTTGATGTCCTCCCCAGCCGTCTCAGACTTCACTTCCGTCCTCAAATCCGACCTCCTGAACGCTCCCGAGGTCATCGCGCGCAATCTCTTCGCAGCGGCTCGAGCGAGTACCGGGAAGGGGAAGACGAAGGGCCGAGCGCGGGTGGAGATCGGCGGCGACGAGCGCGAGAAAGACAGGCTTCAGCCTGTCGCTCGCGCTCATCAACGGCTGTGGCAGCAGCGCATGGATGATGGCACGCGTACTATCGAGTTCCTCGCGATGATGGTGGCTTTCACGCTCATAGCTGGGTGGGTGGGCGGGCCACTTCGCGGAACGCGAAGGTGCCCTCGCGCCGGTGTCGGCGCGAGGGCGTTGAGCCGGAGCCTCAATCCTGAGGCGTCCAGATCAGGGCGTAAGCATTGGGATCGGACTGGCCAGCTGCTCGGCCGAGGTTGGCGTAGAGCGTCTTGCCGAATTCGGGCGCGGAGATCGAGAGCGAGATGTACTCCTTGCCCGAGGTCTGACCGATACGCTGCCAGCCGGCGCCGATCTCGATGCCTTGCGACATCACGCGGAAGTCCGGCTGGTTGTCGGAGAGCTTGTCGCCGACCGGTAGGATGGCGATCGACGCCCGGACGGAGAGGGTCTTGAGCTCGCCTTCGTAGCGGCCGTCCTCGCGCTTGGTGACGTATCCGATGGTAGCCATGGTGTCGTTCCTCACGTTGTCCCGGTGGAGACCTATTCCCCGCCGGCGACGTGCAGATCGTGGCAGGCTGGAGCTGGTGGCACCCGTCAGAGCGGAGCTCCGCTCCGCGCAGACGGGCCGGAACGAAGTGGAGGACCCGCACGCGCGGGTTGCCGCCGAAGCGAGGCCTGCCACATCGTGCACAAAGCTATGCGGGGATAGTGCTCTCCACCGGTCAGAGGAGCGGCGACCTGGCGGCCGGTACGACGCCGGGCCGGACACGAGCGAAGCTGCGCGACTTACGCATCGACCGTCGAGATCACACAGCCGCGAAAGACGAGGCGCTATCATCGACACTCCGTAGCGCGTCATTCGAGGACGCTAAGGCGGCGCCCGCGCGGTGAGGCCAGATCCGCATGTGCGACGTCCGTCTCAGTGTGCGAGAGCGTGCCACGCGACCGCGGGAGGGATCGTCACGCGAATGCGCCGAGACGCCGTCTTCATCGGCGGCTCGGTCGAGCGGCTCTCGCAGCCGCGAGATAGAGCCCGGCCGTCCGAGATCCGTGATCGAGGGCGGACCCGCCCAGACTCCCTAGCCTCTCAGCGAACGAGACATGGCTATGGCGAAGCCGCACCACCTCGGTTCCTCGAAGTGCTGACATCGTTGCCTGCCCATGTGCGGATGGGACTGATTCCGTTCACCTATCACGAGCAGTCGGCCGCAAATGTCAACTGTCGCAGTCCTCACTTCGCGGGGCGTCACACAGCCGGTCATTAATCTTGAGGGACTAGACGAAGCAATTTGGCTGCCTGCGGCCCTAATACGACTCTATGAAGGGACGGATATGGTAAAGAATTCCCTTATGCGGTGGGTCGAATAACTGGGCGGAACGCGCAGTTCTGTTCAATGCGGGTGCATTCGATGGAGTCGATCGAAGGTTGCAAGGGCGATGTTTCAAGAGGCTTCGCCATCGAGAGCCTTCAGGAGTTGCCGCAAAACGGCGATCGGTTCGAGGTTGAGTGCACGCGTAACGTCAATGAACTCGATCGCGCTCAGGCGCCGTTCGCCGCCTTCGTATTTCGCGACGAACGATTGAGGTTTGTCGAGGCGCGCGGCGACATCCTCTTGCGTCAGGCCGCCCTTCTCACGAAGACCACGCAGCAGATTGCGAAGCTTGATTTGGCGCGGCGAGCGCAGCGTATCGCGCATTGCGAGAAGCCGGGTTCAAACATGACGGCTTCACCGCATAATCCTGATTTCGGATTATCCCATTTCGGGATAGTTCTCTCTCTGAAGGCCTGAGGCAGACAGCGGGAATAGAGTGCGATGACTGGAACAGAACCACAGCCTTTCTTTGAGCGTGAAGACGATGGAACAACGTCCCTACCGGGAGAGCGCTATGTCGCCGGCGTCCGGTCGTCAGATGATAATGCACCCACCGTCAGCATGACCTTGCCCGCAGAGATCGTCGACCGGACGGTGCTGTCCGGCGCACAGTTGTCCGTGTGGCTGTCGGCCGAGAGCGGGAGGCTGATCCTCGACGGGAAGGGCGTCGACAACGATACGCTGGAAGCAGCGCTCAATGCCGGTCCGATGCGCGAGCAGACGCTTTTGACGCTGATCGACGCCTGCATTGATCCGGATCATTTGGCGATGGAAGAGGATCCGGTTGGCGATCTCACGTCCTTGAGAAGGCAACTCGTCGAGGCGCTGGCCAAGGTCGACGCCGCGTTGGTGCGTTTGCAACGCAGCTAGCGGGTCCAAATGGGCACGGCTGTTCCCAACACGGTCCCGCGTGCGATGGGCCCGAAAAAGCGGCTGTCGAAGCTGCCTCTAACCGTCGAAAGGACGAAGAGCTCGGATGTCGCCAAGGAGCGGCACCCATGCCACCGCGGCAGGGCTCGCTGTCGCCTGTCCGTTCTATCGGCGACGGCACGTAGTCGTGCATTGATCCTTACCAGCGGACCATGCCGACATACAACATCGCCAGAAACGGCTGCGACAGGTTTGATCAGAAGCGCACCCTTGGGTAGATAACCGCGCGCCTTAGCCAGCGCCCTCGCCGCTTCGGTCAGGTTGACGACTGCCAAATTGCCTTTTGCCGGCACCTGCCGTGTCACCATGTAGAGGCCGGTTGGAACGCTTGGGCTGGCATTCCACAGCAGCATTGGAGTGCTGTCCTTTGCCGGAGCCAGGAGGGTGGCGGCCATTACGACCGATAAGAGGACGCGATGGGCTGTAGCTCGCCTGTTTCCCGGCAGTCCGGGCGGCCCGCTCCTCCGACCATTCGAGGAGATCGCAACGACGATAGACGATGCGGCCGCCGTGGCGCCGAAATTTTGGGCCGGTTCCTTTGCACCGATGATTGTCGAGCGTGCGTTTGGCCATCCGCATCACTTTGGCTGCTTCGGCAGGAACGAGGAAGTCGTTCTCAGTTTCGTCAGGCATGAGGCTCCTCCTTCTTGAGAGGCCAACAATGTTCCGCAAATCATTAAGCTCGGGGAGGTACTGAGTGCGTCGACTCGAGAATCGAACCGCGAGTTACTTCAGGAGGTCGCGATAGCCCTCCGATACAAAATGCTCCGCGCGTTGCCTGTCGCGACGTATCCGCTGGCGGAGACTCCCCTGACGCCAGTCTTGCGCAACGGCTGCGGCTCCGTGGATGATGGCTCCCGCGTCGCGCTCTGTGCCGCCCGCCATCATGCAGTCGAACACGATGAAGCTGTCCCGCCGATTGAGAGTCCGTGCTGTCCATGTCCGTGCGAATGGGGCCCCGCCGGACAGAATGCGATGCAGGTCGGACATCTGCGATGCTGCCCAGTCGAGCCAATCGATGTGGCGCGTCGAGATCGCGAGCGTCACCTGCTCGCAGAGTATATCGGCACCTATGATCTCAAGCTGCAAGACGCGCCCATTGGCGCGCAAGAGAATGTGCTGACGCCCTTCCGCATCGATGAGGATGTGAACGACTGGTGATAGGGCCGGGATGTACACCGATCCACTGTCCGAGCGGCTGGCGCGCTCGGCCATGATCGTGAGAGCATCGCGACTTGCCGATGGTATCCAGATGGGCCGTGCGTCAAGTGCTGTCAGAGAGGCATCCACGAAAGGATCGAAGTCCCCATGCTTCGGCATCAGGCGACGGCTCGCGCAACCGCGTAACGATCGCACCACTCTCGAATTGAGTGATATCCCGGCGGTCCAGCAAGTGCGGGCGCGCAGTGTCCTGATAGACGGGATTTCGGCGTAAGCCTTCCCAAGCCCAATCACCTCGGCTCAGGGTGCGCAGGTAGTCATAGGCTTCCAGAGTTGGCGGCAGCGTGGGGCCGACGTAGTGTTTGACGCGATTCATTTGGTATTCACTCCATCAGACAAAAAAATCTACCATCTCGCTCTCGCGGGCGCTGAAATGCTCGCTCGGATCATTTGTGAACGGATTAGGCCATTTTTCTCGCCATAGGGCAGTTCGACGACGCCGGTGTGACAAGAAGCGCTGCTCTGTGTTGGCGGACGCCTCCCGCCCCCTACTCGAAAGGCTAGGTCCTGTACTCATAAAATTCCCGGGAGGCCGGCGTTTTAGGTGCAATTGCGGTCCTCGGGGGCCGACGAACTAAGGTCCGCGTCGGGCCGATAGTGTTGCAGAAGTCTGCTGTGTCTGGCGAAAGCTCGGTCGGACCGGCTTGCTAGCATTGGCATCGGCTTCGATCAGGCTCGCATCGACGGCGAAGCCTTCACCACCGACCAGTCCCGCTTCGATGCACGTGGCGACCACGCGCTCAAACACCTCGCGGAAAATGCCACTGTCGCGGAAGCGTTCGTTGCGGGCACGAGAGAACGCCGAGTGATCGGGGACCTTGTCCTCGAGGCAAAGACCACAGAACCAACGATAGGCCAGGTTGACCTGGACTTCGCGGACGAGTTGGCGCTCGGAGCGGATCGCGAAGACATAACCGATTATGAGCATCCGGAGCATGAGTTCCGGGTCGATCGACGGCCGCCCCGTATTCGAATAGTGCGACGCCAGCGCGCCGTGGACCCAGCTCAGGTCCAGGACCTCGGCAATGCCGCGCACCAGATGATCCCGAGGCACAGCCTCGTCGAGATCAAACGCGTAGAACAGCCGAGCCTGACCTCGATCCAGCCGCCCCATCATCGTCCGCCTCCATCAATGCCACCTCAAGCATGACGGAATCACCGTTCGCAAGCAGCCTCAACCCGAGTTTTGCAACACTATCGGCCAATAGCAGTCGTGTTGATAACAGCGGAGGTAACCGCAGATTCTCGGTTGCGACCAATCGTGCGATGACGGGAAATTGTGTTGACCGGCTCCTCGGCCTACCTTTCTGTCCTGCCAGGAGGCTCGCGAATTGATCTGCGCACGCGCCATTCTCCCTACCCTGATTGCGGTTGCGATTGCTCTTGCGCCGATCGGTGTTGCTTGGGCGAGTAAAGGGGCGCATCGCGGCATTGAGATCACCGGCGGGCTGCATGATGCGAAAGCGATAGGCAAGCGTGCGACCGAGGCGATGCACGACTGTGCCTCTAAGATGAAGGGGGCGACCAAGTCTCATCATCCCTGTTGCGCAAAGGAACTCGCTTGCCCGCCTGAGTTCTGCATTGCGAAGTGCTTCCAACTCGTCAGTTTCTTGGAATTGTCGAGCGCACTGTTGCCCCTCGGGACGAGCCGTCTCACGGCACTTGACCACACGCGGCCGCCCGACTGGTCCATTCGACCACAGCCGCCTCCACCCCGAACCTGATCCATCGAAAGTTGGTCCGCGCCTTGTGCGCGGATGATGGCGCTTGGGAAAATTTCCGGCGCTAGGAACGCACGGCTGTAGCCGTCGTGCACCTGCACATATTCGATGGGGATCAGCTTATGAAACTCGTGAACCTTTTACGCCCGGCGCTGCTGGGATCGGCTCTCCTTGGTGGCGTACCCCCTGCCTTTGCCGGCAGCGCGGACTACGTCCTCGAACCCGTCACTGTTGCTGTCAAGAACGGAGCCGGCAGCGAACTCGCCGTGCGCCTCATCCACAAGCCTTCCGGCAAACCCGTGACCGGCGCCGTGCTCTTTCGGACCCGGCTCGATATGTCGCCCGACAGTATGGTCGAGATGACGGCGAAGCACGTTGCCATGCCCGCTTCCGAGCCCGGTGTCTATCGCTTCAAGGCCGATTTCACGATGGCCGGCGGTTGGGCTCTCAAGGTGATGGCTAGGGTTCCGGGCGAATCCGAAACCGTACAAGGCACGGTCGTCTTCCAGGCCAAGGATTGAGGCCGTGAAAGCGACACTCATCGGGGGCATCGTCGTCGCGGCGATCCTCCCCTCCACGCTTGTCGGCTACCGTGTCGGTGCCGGTGTGTGGCCCGCACCAGGATCCTGGACCACCAAGTCGACGGACGCGCCCGCCAATGCGGCGGCGCCGCTCCGCGAGCGCAAAGTGCTCTATTGGCGGCATCCCGACAACGATACCGACTTCGCCGCCGAGCAGAGGAAAACCGACGACGGCCGCGACTATGTGCCGGTCTACGACGACCAGGAACCCCACTTCGCAGAGGCAAAGCCGAAGTCACCCCGGCAGGATGCCGGCGGCCCCGAGAAGGTGTTGTACTATCGCAATCCGATGGGTTTGCCCGACACCTCGCCGGTGCCGAAGAAAGATTGGATGGGGATGGATTACATCCCCGTCTACGAGGGCGAGGACGAGGATAGTGGCACGATCAAAGTTAGCACGGCCAAGATCCAGCGCTCCGGCGTGCGCTCCGAACCTGCGGTGATGCGCCGGCTCATCCGCCCCATCCGCGCGCCCGGCATCGCCAAACCAGACGAGCGGACGCTATTCAGCATATCGCTCCGCGCCGACAGCTTCATCGAGAAGCTCTACGCCAACGAGACCGGCCGCCACGTGAAGGCCGGCGAGCCCCTGTTCCGCATCTACAGCCCCGACATGGTCAAGGTGCAGGTCGACTACCGCATTTCGACCAGCGCCACCGGCGATCGCGATGAGAAGGGCGCGCTCCAGCGTCTCCAGAACCTGCAATTGCCGCAAGCCGTGATGGGCGAACTCCGACGCACGCGCGAACCCGTCATCTCATTCGACTGGCCCTCTCCCGTGTCCGGGGTCGTGATGAAGAAGAAGGCCGTCGAAGGGATGATGATGCGTGCCGGCGAGGAGATGATGATGCTTGCCGATCTCACCAGCATCTGGATGATCGCCGATGTGCCCGAGCAGGATATTGGCCAGATTCGCATCGGTTCTACGGCCAAGGTGATGTTCCGTGCATTTCCGAACGAAGCATTCGAAGGACGTGTGACCTTCATCCTGCATGAGCTCGAAATGGCGACACGCACCGCCAAGGTCCGTATCGAAGTCGCCAATCCCGAGCATCGCATCAAGCACGAGATGTTTGCGGACGTTGAGATCGACGCCGGTGAAGGCGAGCCCGTGCGCACGGTCGTGCCGATCTCTGCGCTCATCGACAGCGGCAACCGGCAAGTCGTCATCGTCGATCGGGGAGCAGGTCGCTTCGAGCCGAGGCCGGTCAAGGTGGGGTTGCGCGGTGAAGGCTACGTCGAAATCGCCGAAGGCATCAAAGTCGGCGAGAACGTCGTTGTCGCAGCGAACTTCCTCATCGATGCCGAGAGCAATCTCAAGGCGGCGCTGTCGGGCTTCACAGCCGATGCACCCAGGGATGAACAGCAACCAGGCGCGGCGATCGGGAGGAAGCCATGATCGCGCGCCTCATCCGCTGGTCGGCATCCAACCTGATGCTGATCCTCATCGCTACCGTGCTCGCAGCGGCAGCCGGGCTCTATGCGGTGACGAAGGTTCCGCTCGACGCCATTCCCGATCTCTCCGACACACAGGTCATCATCTACACCGAGTACACTGGGCAGGCGCCGCAGGTCATCGAGGACCAGGTTACCTACCAGCTCTCGACGTCCATGTTGTCCGTGCCTCGCTCGAAAGTGGTCCGCGGGTTCTCGTTCTTCGGGGTCTCGTTCGTCTACGTGATTTTCGAGGAAGGCACTGACATCTACTGGGCTCGCAGCCGCGTGCTCGAGTACCTCTCGGCCGCGACACGAACGCTGCCACAGGGCGTCGTACCGACGCTCGGCCCGGATGCTACGGGCGTCGGCTGGGTCTACCAGTACGCCGTCATGGCGCAGAAGCGGAACCTCGCGGAGCTGCGCACTACCCAAGACTGGCAGATTCGCTTTGCGGTCGCCAAGGCCGAGGGCGTTGCCGAGGTAGCGAGCGTCGGTGGCTTCGTGCGGCAGTACACTGTCGTCGTTGACCCTCGGCGCCTGCGCGCCTTCAACATCTCGCTAAGCACGGTTCGGCAAGCCATCCGTGACTCCAATATGGATGTCGGCGGCCGCGTAGTGGAGTTGGCCGAGACCGAGTTCATGGTGCGCGGTCGCGGCTATCTCAAGGGCATCGCCGATATCGAGCAGATCGTCCTGAAGGCCGAGGGTGGCACACCGGTGCTCGTCAAGGACGTCGCACGCATCGAGCTGACCCCGGATGAGCGGCGCGGCGTTACGGAACTGAACGGCGAGGGAGAGGTCGCATCCGGTATTGCCGTTCAGCGCTATGGCCAAAATGCGCTTTCCGTTATCGGCAGCATCAAGGAGCGCTTGGCGGACATCAAGGGTAGTCTTCCCGACGGGACTGAACTCGTTCCTGTCTACGATCGCTCGGACCTCATCCATCGCGCCATCGCCACTCTGAAGACGACGCTGCTCGAGGAAAGTGCCATCGTCGCGCTCGTCTGCATCGTCTTTCTTCTGCATGTCCGCAGCGCCTTGGTCGCCATAATCACCCTGCCGCTCGGCATTCTCATCGCCTACACGTGCATGTGGGTACTCGGGATCTCGTCGAACATCATGAGCCTCGGCGGCATAGCGATCGCCATTGGCGCCATGATCGACGCCGCGATCGTGATGATCGAGAACGCGCACAAGCATCTCGAGCGAGCGCCCGAGGGAAAACCACGCGTCGAGATCCTAATTGAGGCGGCGACCGAGGTCGGCCCGTCCCTGTTCTTCTCGCTCCTCATCATCACCGTCTCGTTCCTGCCGATCTTCGCGCTGGAGGCTCAGGAAGGGCTATTGTTCAAGCCGCTCGCCTGGACCAAGACGTTCGCGATGGCCGCGGCGGCACTGCTGTCGATTACCGTCGTGCCGGCCCTGATGATCCTGTTCGTGCGCGGCCGCATCGTTCCCGAGCACAGTAATCCCATAAACCGCGTCCTTATCTGGCTCTATCGGCCGATCATACGCGGCGTGCTCAAGGCGAAGGTCGCGACGATTGGTATCGCTCTCGTCGTTCTCGGCATCAGTGTATGGCCCGCGACGAAGCTCGGCTCGGAGTTCATGCCCACCCTCAACGAGGGTACGATCATGTACATGCCGACAACCCTTCCGGGCCTTTCTATCACCAAGTCCGCGGAGCTGCTGCAGGTCCAGAACCGCATCATCAAATCCTTTCCAGAGGTCCTGAGCGTTTTCGGCAAGGCTGGACGCGCGGCCACCGCGACCGATCCCGCACCGACCGAGATGTTCGAGACGATCATCAATCTGAGGCCCGAGAAGGAATGGCGCCCGGGCGTGACCATCGACAGCCTCATTCAGGAGATGGACAAGGCGTTGCAGTTCCCGGGCGTGTCCAATGCCTGGACCATGCCGATCAAGGCGCGTATCGACATGCTCGCGACCGGAATCCGTACGCCGGTCGGCGTCAAGGTGATCGGGCTGGATCTCAAGGTCATTGAGAAGCTCGCGCGCGAGATCGAGACGGCGATCAAGACCGTTCCCGGCACCTCAAGCGCCTTCGCCGAGCGCATCATCGGCGGTTACTACCTCGACATCGCGCCGGACCGTCGCGAGCTTGCCCGCTACGGGCTTATGATCAGCGACGTGCAGCAAGTTATAGCCTCCGCGCTCGGTGCGGAGACGGTGACGACGACCGTCGAGGGCCGTGAGCGCTACGGCGTGTCGGTGCGCTATCCGCGTGACGTTCGGTCCGATCCGCAGGCTATTTCCCGCGAGGTGCTGGTACCGCTCGCGAACGGCGCTTCCGTTCCGCTCGGTCAGATCGCGAAGGTCTCACTCGTCAAGGGGCCGGCCTCGATACGCACCGAGAACGCGCAACTTGCCGCCTATATCTTCGTCGACGCGCGCGAGCGCGATCTTGGGAGCTATGTCGCCGACGCGAAGCAGGCCGTCGCAGCGTCAGTCGAGTTTCCGCCCGGCTATTACGCCGTCTGGAGCGGCCAGTACGAATACTACGAACGCGCCAAGAAACGCCTCGCGATCGTCGTGCCGCTGACGCTGATGGTCATCGTGCTGCTGCTCTATCTCAACTTCCGTCGAATGACGGAGACACTCATCGTCATGCTCTCGCTGCCATTCGCGCTCGTCGGTGGCCTGTGGCTGATGTGGTGGATGGGCTTCAATCTGTCCGTTGCCGTCGCGGTGGGCTTCATCGCCCTTGCCGGCGTGGCTGCCGAAACCGGCGTGATCATGCTGATCTATCTCGACTATGCCTGGACGGCGCAGATGCGCAAGGTCGAGGCGGAGGGCCGTGCCGTAACACGCGAGGATCTGACGCTGGCCATCATGGAGGGTGCCGTCGAGCGGGTCCGGCCGAAGATGATGACGGTCATCGCGATCATGGCCGGGCTTCTACCGATCCTGTGGAGCCATGGCACCGGTTCTGAGGTGATGCAGCGCATCGCCGTGCCGATGATCGGCGGCATGATCTCGTCGACCGTCCTGACGCTGGTCGTCATTCCAGCCGTCTACGCGGTCGTGAAGGGGTGGGGGCTGTCCAGACAGAGAGAGCAGAAGAGCATTGCCGTACCTGCCGCGCGTAGCAGCGTGCCGGCCTAGCGTGCAGCGAAAGGATCTCCGATGACAAATCAGCTCACATCGATGAACCGACGCACGTTTCTCACACGAACCGGGGGTGTCGCCGTCGCCGGTTTGGCATTCGGCGTGCCCTCCGCCATCGGCAAGCCGCATCGCCTGACCTTGACCGAAGCCGAGGCTCAGCTCACCGGTCCCAACAATCCGAAAACCCGCGATTGGGCTTTCAATGGACGTGTCCCCGGCCCCGAGTTGCGGTTCAGACAGGGTGATCGCTTGGCGGTGGAAGTCGAGAATCGACTGCCGCAAGAGACGACCGTGCATTGGCACGGTATCCGGCTCCCCAATGCCATGGACGGCGTACCGCATCTCACTCAGAAGCCTATCGGACCGAACGAAGCTTTCTCCTACGTGTTCGACCTGCCGGATGCTGGAACATACTGGTACCATCCGCACATGATGTCGGCGGAGCAGGTCGGTCGCGGGCTCTATGGACCGCTGATCGTCGAGGAGCGCGAACGTATCCAAGTCGATCGCGATGTGACGTGGGTGCTCGACGACTGGCGGCTCGACGACAATGCCCAGATCGACGACGGCTTCGGCAACATGATGGATGCGAGCCACGCCGGCCGCATCGGCAATACCATAACGATCAACGGCCGCGCGCCCGAGCCATTCCCTGTAAGGCGCGGCGAGCGCATCCGTCTTCGGCTTATCAATGCCGCCAACGCACGCATCTTTGGCCTCGAATTTGCGGGCCACAAGCCAACGGTGATCGCTTACGACGGTCAACCGGTTGAGCCACATGCACCCGGGTCAGGTCGCGTTGTCCTCGGTCCTGCCATGCGCATCGATCTCGTGGTCGACATGATGGGCAAGCCCGGCGAGCATTTCACGATCACGGACAGCTTCTATCGCCGATCGACCTATCCTCTTGTCGAAATCTCCTACGGCACGGAACCGCTGCGCGAGCGACCGCTCGACGCCGCGGTCGCGCTGCCCGCCAACACGATGCCGGAACCCGATCTCCCCAACGCCCTCCGCCATGACGTGCTGTTCCAAGGTGGCATGATGAGCATGATGATCGAGCGCGAGATGGGCGGCAGCTCGGACATGAGCGGCGGCATGGGCTCGATGATGGAGATGATGCAGTCGGGGCGCGTCTGGCGGATCGACGGCATCGCCTCCGTCGGCCATGTCATGAAGCCCATGCTGACGCTCGAGCGCGGCCGCACGGCCATTCTGGCGATGACGAACATGACAGCATGGCCGCACCCCATGCACCTGCACGGGCATTCGTTCCGGGTGATCTCGCGCGGCGGTCAGCCGACACGATTCCGCGAGTGGCAGGACACCGTGCTCATTCTTCCCCGAGAGCGCGTCGAGATTGCCTTCGTCGCCGACAACCTCGGCGACCGGATGTTCCACTCCCACATCCTGGAGCACCAGGCCGCTGGCATGATGGGCGTCATCCGGATCGCGTGACCGTATCAGCAAAGGAGGGTGCCAATGAGCACATTTGTTCGGCTGCTTGCCGTCTGGACGGCACTGACAATGAGTACCGCGCTTCATGCCGGAGAGGCGACAGAGGCCCTGATCTACAAGACCCCGCAATGCGGCTGCTGCGACGAATACGCCGACTACTTGCGGCAGAACGGCTTCAAGGTGACGGTGCGCGAGACGCATCAGCTCGCGCCCATGAGTCGGAAGGCCGGCATACTAGACAAGTTCGAGGGCTGCCACCTTGCGCACATCGACGGCTACGTGGTGAGTGGGCATGTGCCGGTCACGGCGATCCGCAAACTTCTCAAAGAGCGACCCAGCATCGCCGGTATCACGCTGCCTGGAATGCCGCTCGGCTCGCCAGGAATGGGCGGGGCAAGGCAGGAGCCATTCAAGATCTACGAGATCGGTAGAGCAGAACCGAAGCTGTTCATGATCGAGTGAGGTTGGCCCACTCGTGTTCCGTTACCCAAAGCATGGGAGGCTATCATGATGAATGATGGTTGGATGATGTGGGGTATGGGTTTCGGTCACCTGATTGGGTTGGCGATCGTCATCTTGATGATCGCCGCTCTGATAAAGTACGTTTTCTTCCGATGACTTGCTCGGAATGATCCACTCGGTTCTCGTTAGTTTGGTGCGCGGGCCGTAGGTGCTCTCGGCCAAAGAAGGAGCACACATGATCGAGCTGCAATCGACCATCGCCTGCCCTAAGTGCGGCTATCGCTCGTCGGAGCGCATGCCTACAGATGCGTGCCAATACATCTACACATGCAAGCGGTGCAGCGCGGAACTGAAGCCAAAGATCGGCGACTGCTGCGTCTATTGCTCTTATGGCGACGTGCCCTGCCCGCCGATTCAGGAGAAACGATCAGGGCATGCCGCAACTACGGCTCGCGACACGAACGACAACTGAACGAATACAGAGTTGCTAGCGCGCCATCGCCCGCACAGCCTCTCTCATCAGGATCGCAGTCCGTCCGACTGAGCGCACATTGTGAACAAGCGGCGTGCGAGGGCACTTCTGCTATGGGTCATGTGTGGACGACGCCCGCGTTGCAAGAGGATTTTGGTGCTCAGCTGCGGTCGGCTCCAAGTCATGCGTCCGGCCTGTTGTCGCGGCGCATGACCGCTGGCCCTGATGTAGTCCGCGGATCGGCTCCTATCAAAAGCGTGGGCTCAACACCCGTGACCCAGTAGCGGAGTGTCCCGGTCGACGGATCGATCGCCTCGCATCACACCATCATCACCCTCGCAATTCGAATGTCATCGGTCAGCCCGGCCTCACGCTTCCGTCGGCGAACTCTTTCATGCGCTTGCTGTGATTGCCGGCGCCCGATAGGTTCCGCCATTGACCATGATAGCCCAAGCGATGCGGGCCGTTTTGTTGGCTATCGCGATCGCCACCACCTTGGCCGGCTTCCTGGCCAGCAGCTTGGTGACCCGGGGCCGCTTGTCGGGGTGCCGACGGGCGTGCTGCACGACAGCCATCGCCCCGGCTACCAGCAGCCTTCGCAAATAGCGATCTCCCTGCTTTGATATTCCACCAAGCCTTTCCTTCCCGCCAGTCGAATACTGGCGTGGAACAAGGCCGATCCAGGCCGCGAGGTCTCGCCCCGATTTGAACGAGCTCGGGTCAGTGACTGTGGCCGCTAGCGCCGTGGCGCCAATCACGCCGACGCCCGGGATGCTCTCGAGCCGCCGGCTGACGGCGCTGGCGCGATGCTGATCATGGATGCAGCGGTCGAACTCGCCGATCTGCTGCTGCACTGACCCGAGTTGGGAAATGAGCGCACGAAGGGCCCCTAACATTGCAAACGGCAGCAACTGTAATGTGTTCTCCTCTCTGAGCATCGCGATGAGCCTGGCGAGGCCATCACGGCCGTGGTCGGCGACGAGGCCGAGCTCGGCGAGATGTGCCCTCAAAGCATTAGTGAGTTGGGTTCGCTGGTTGATCAGCAGGGCTCGGATCCGATGCACGGACAGCGCGGCCTGCTGCTCAACGGTCTTCACAGGAACGAAACGCATCGACGGACGTGTCAAAGCCTCGCAGATGGCCGCGGCGTCGGCTGCATCATTCTTCTGCCGTTTGACGTAAGCCTTCACATAGCTTGGCGGTATCAACTTCACCTCGTGCCCTAACTTTCTCAACTCGCGGGCCCAATGGTGGGCCGTCGCGCAGGCCTCCATCCCGATTAGGTACGGCGCGAGATTGCCAAAGAACTCGAGCATCTTGGGGCGACGCAATTGCTTGGTGAGAACAACCTTGCCCGCACTGTCCACGCCGTGAATTTGGAAGACGTTCTTGGCTAGATCGACGCCGATGGTGCTAATCTGCATGTGGACGACCCCCTCAGGTGACTCGCTTTGAAACGATCACACTATGGCACTTCGATGCCGGGAGCGGGCGTCGTCCACTCCATCAGAAGCGGCGGCTGCTTGCACTAGTTGGGTGTCCGCTCGCGATCTGAAAGCCTCCGTTGACGCGCCAGCGCTCTGGGCCAGAAAACCTGACTATTTGTCCCCCCGCCACATAGGGAGCACGTACGATGCTCGTATTATTGGGCGGAGACTCCATGATACGCCTTCGTCGGCTCCGGCAGAGGGTATCCTTACTGCCTATTCCGGGTGAAACATCAACGGCCGGAACCCGGAGATCCAAGCTCGCCCTCACGGCCAAAGTAGCCGCTCCAGGCGAACCAATAGGCGACGTGACCCGGCAGACGGGATAACGAGCGCTCGGGCCCGGCGAGCGCTTCCTCCGTTACCCGCCAAACCTCTTCCTCGCGCTTGACCTGATCGCTGCCTGGTCCCTTCTCGAATATCAGGCCCTCCGATCGGTAAGCTCGCACTGTGCGAGTCGCGGCGTCACCGATCAGAACGAGGTCGAGGACGCCGGCCCGGTCGTTGATCACGGCGCCTCCCTCGAACAACTTCAATGGCCACGCTTTCTCGGCGCCGGATGAGCGCAGGGCAAAGACGTAGTCCTTCTGCTTCAACTTCGACTGGTCGACATTGGTCGGAAACATCAGCTCCGGGCTGGCGAAGTACCTCCCGTAGGCGGCGCCCGAGCTGTAGTCGCGTCGGTGACCGGTCTCCAAGGCCAACACCCTGGTGCCCGGATGGCGCGCCTTCCAATCGGCCCAGCTGGCAATGACAACGGGCCGTGTCTTGAGCTCGATACCGGACCCGGTCAGCGGGCCAACGACCGGACGCCCGGTGAACTGGTTCCACAGCGAATGGGTGGCGGTGTCGTACATCAGTCTGTTCGAGCGGTAGAGGAAGCCTGAGGAACCGAACACGAAGGGCTGCGGCTGTCCTTCAACCGATGTCTCGAACAGGATGCCCGACCCGCACAGCGTGCAATAGGCGAGGCTGACAGATACGCCGCCGATCACCTCGTTGAACATTTCGTGCCAATCCATGATGCGCAGCGGATAGGCGCGCACATCGCCGTTGATGGCGACGCCGAAGACAAGATCGCTCGGATTGAGGTAGGACGCCGCTGCGGCTGGAAGCAGGCGAGGATTCGTAAGCGCCGGAATGCCATCCTTGCGTACTCCGCCCCACGTGATGTCCTCAAGCCGGATCTCGTGCCTCGCCTCGCCCGACAGGAACAGCTGAAAATTGGGGTCGATCAGGTCGTACACGCGGGCCTGCAGCTTGGCGAAGCCGCGTATGACACCAATTTCGGGATGCGCCTCCTGCCATCGGCATCCAAGCGGCCCAGTCCTCGCCAGCGTTGACACCGGTCAGCTTCTGCAATGCTGTGAGTAGATCGTCGTCGTAAGAGGCCCGCGAGAAGCGCAACGCCAAAATGAGAACCGGCGCCGCGTCGGCGCGTCCACTGGCGACCAGTGCGTCGAGGGCATTCTGCCGACCGGTCGCGGTCCCTTGGAATAAGTCGAACGCCTGCTGGGCAAGCCCCTCGGGGTCAGTCTGTGCCTGCAATAGGCCCGGGGCAAGAAGGTATGCTGCTAGCAAGCCTCGCAGGACGCACCTCCTGGGCAGCGGTGCTGGTGCGGCTGGCGGTAACAGCGCGATAAGAGCCCCTGCGGAGTGGACGCCGACCGGCTTCACGATGGGGCTCCTTACCCGTACCTGTCATCCTGCTTCATCGCATCGTTCTCGTCCTTGGCCATCGTGTCCTCCCATCTCGTGCGGAGGCCTGCGTCGCAAGGATAGCTGTGCGGAGCTTCATCAAGTGTTTCCCTCGACGACGTGTGCTCGGCGAAAGCAGCGGTCGCCGCTGTGACGCAACGTTCTTCGCTGCGACGAGCTCGTTGGTTACTTGTCAGCCAGCACACGTTCCCGTGAGGATGATTGCGCTGCCGGCCGTCAGTCGGCTTCGCCCCCCATTTCCGCTTTGGCGTGACGCCAACCCAGGACCTGATGCGCAATGCACCCGGCCAGAGCGGAGAGGATGGCGACGTTCCCGAGGTGCCAGACCAGCATCATGATGCTGGCATCGCGGAAGTGAAAGAACTGCATCCCGAAATTGCCGATCGCCGCCACAGCAAGCGCGCCCAGCATCAAGGAGAGACGGGGATGCAGGGGCGCCCCCCTTCGCAACATCACAACCATAGCGACGGCTGGGACAATGCCGATGATCGTCGCAGACGGCAAACAATCCCAATCCGGTCGAATGGCCAAGCCGTCGGCGCCGAATTGCAGCCAGTCTTGCACGCATCCTTGGCCAACGCTGGCAATCCACACGGCGAGTGGCCCCAGTGGCACCAGGAGCATCCGTCGGTCGAACCCGGGAACAACGCTGCAAAAGGCGGCAAACGCGGCAGTGAGCGCCGTTGCGAAGGTCGCAGCCTGTTCGATCATGAAGCGCAGATCGGCCAGGGTCTGCGCGGGATCGACCATCATCAGCTTGCCGCCGACGACGACGGCAACGTAGGGCAAGGCGATTGCGAGCCAGAACATCGCCCGCAGCCATGGCCGGTGCAGCCGACGCACCATCGAGGTGTCGGCCGCTAGACGCGTGATGAGCTTCGCCGTTTCCATGCCTATCCCCTGCCAGTCAGGGCTTTGCGCAGCGCGGCGACACCCCGATGTACGGCAACCTTCAGGGCGCCGACGCTCACGCCGCTGGCGGCTGATGCCTCCTTCAGTGACATCTCGCGCAACTTGATGAGCTCGATAGCTTTTCGCTGGCCGGGCGGCAGGCCTGCCATGGCCCGTGCGAGAGCCTCGGCGTCGCCGTACCGGTCCATGAGCATATTCGCTTCCTCGGCCGGAAAGGTTTCAGGCAGCCGGTCGCTCGCGAGCTCGTTGGCGATGCGCTGAGTGTAGCGACGCGCGCCGTCGGCCATGCGGTGGCGCACGATAGCCCTGAGCCAGGGCACGAAGGGGCGGCCCGGATCATATGTGGAACGTGCTGCGTGCACTGAAAGAAGGACGTCCTGGACGATGTCCTCGATATCCGGCGACTGGAGAAAACCAAACCGCCGCCGCACCATTCCCCTTGCCAGCGCTGCGACTTCGCCCAACAAGGCCGTATAAGCCTCACGGTCGCCGTCCTGCGCCGAGCGCATGAACGTGGCGAGGCGCTCGTCTTGCTCTGACCCCTGATGCATGAGCGATCGTGCGGAGAGCGGTCCAACCTTACGCACCTCGCGAAGGCGTGAACGTATGTGCCAGGCAGCCATGTAACCTTCCTCTCCCTTGCAGCGAAATCAAGCCTAGGTGAGCCATAGTGGCTCGCGTCCGGATGCGAGGGAGACGAAGACTATGCTGAAGCGCTTGAGCGGTGGCATCTTGGCAGCTGCGGCGGCCATGCTTTTATTGTTGCCTGTGGACGCCTTCGCGCGACAGCCGTTTGACGCTAAGGCCTTCGAGCAAGCACAGGCTGCGGGCAAGACCATTCTCATCGATGTGTATGCCTCGTGGTGCCCGGTTTGCAAGAAGCAGCAGCCCACCGTCGCGCGACTCGAAAAGGAGAAGCCGGGGCTCATCGTCTATGAGGTCAACTTCGACAACGACAAGAGCGTGTTGAGGAAATTTGGTGTGCAGTCGCAGGCCACGCTCATCGTCTTCAAGGGAACGAAAGAGATGGGGCGTTCTACCGGCGAATCGGACCCCGCCCGCATTCAGGCGCTCGTTGAAAAAGGGCTGTGACGGATGGGGCTCGGCGGCCTTGCGCTCAGCTACGCAGCGGGCGCGCTGTCAACCCTGTCACCGTGCGTGTTGCCGCTGCTGCCCATCGTGCTGGCCAGCGCCGCGCAGCAACACGTTATGGGGCCGCTAGCGCTGGCTCTCGGGCTTGCCGGCTCGTTTGCCGGCATGGGTCTGTTCGCCGCCTCGTTGGGTCTCAGCCTCGGCATCGATACGAGCACCCTGCGCGTTGTCGCCGCGATCCTGATGCTTGTGGTCGGCATGGTCCTGCTGGTTCCGGCCCTGCAGGAGGTTTTGATACAGCGCATGGCTCCCGTCACCGGTTGGGCCGGCCAAGTGCTCCAACACCTTCCGTCCAATGGCGTTGGAGCTCAATTCCTGCTCGGTATTGTGTTGGGCGTGGTGTGGTCGCCCTGCGCCGGACCGACGCTGGGCGCAGCGATCGGCCTGGCAGCGCAACGCGAGACGATGCTGCAGGCGGCGATCGCCATGGCAATTTTCGGGGTAGGCGCCGCCACCCCGATTCTGGCCCTCACCTACGGCTCGCGGCAGGTTGTGCTCAGCCGTCGCGATCGGCTGCGCCGTGTTTCCGCTGCCGCCAAGCCTATCATGGGGATCGCCATCGCGGCAGTCGGCCTGTTTGTCCTCACGGGTCTCGACAAGGTCGCGGAAACGCACCTGACGGACGCTATGCCTGATTGGCTGCTGAACCTGACAACGCGTTACTGAGTTCCGGGAGGTCGGACGTGAAGCACGCGATTCTGAAAGTTGCCCTGCTCCTGGCAGGTGCGGGGGCATTCCACTCGGGTGCCGCAGCTCAAACAACCTCGGCGAAAGTGGTGCTCGAGTTGTTCACCAGCCAAGGATGCTCGTCGTGTCCATCCGCGGATGCTCTGCTCGAATCCTACACGAAGCGCGACGATATCATCGCGCTCAGCGTACCAGTAGACTATTGGGACCGGCTCGGATGGAAGGATACGTTCGCCAGCCGCGAGCATTCGAACCGTCAGCGCGCCTACGCCTACGCGCGCGGCGATGGACAGGTCTATACGCCACAGCTGGTGATCAACGGGAGATACCATGTCGTGGGCAGCTCCCGCCCGGACATCGATGGCGCCATTGCAGCCGCAAAGGCGACACTTCGGGAACCCCCAGTGCCCTTGAAAGTTCACTTCGAGGACGATGCGCTTGTCGTGCAAGTCGGTGCTGCCAAAGCGGGGCCTGCCGTGCCGGATGCCCGGCTGCTGTTGGCTGTCGTGCAGGATGCTGGGACCGTATCGATCCGGCGAGGCGAAAATGCCAATCGGACCGTCACCTATCACAATATCGTGCGCTCGCTGAAGACGATCGGCACCTGGGCCGGCACACCGTCGACGCTGCGGGTGGCGAGGAGCGAATTCTCCGTCGCAGGCGCTCAGTCTTTGGTCGTGCTACTGCAGAAGGGTGCCGGTGGCCCCATTATCAATGCCGCCCAGATCAGGGTCGCCGGGCACAGCTGATATCAAGGCTTGCTGGAGCGTCGGCGCCGTCCTCTGCAGCAAGGCGGCGGCGGTCGCTCAATGTCCAGCAGCTGCTGCGAACGCCTCAAGAGCGCCGGCCATGGCCTTCAAGGCGTCATCGCGTCCGTCGATCTTATAGCGGGCCTTGAGCGCCGAGGGTGGCGTGTAGGCGATCCAAACCTTGCCCGCATCATCCTCCCACACCAAGACCTTCATCGGCAGGTCGATCGCGACGCGCCGGTCGGCCTGCATCAGCGGCGTGCCGAGCTTCGGATTGCCGAACATAAGCACTTCGGTTGGCCTTAGTTCCAGCCCTGCCGCCTTGGCCGCGGCCGCGTGATCGACGCGGGCAGCTGGATTGATGCCCTTTCCCTTCAGGGCGGTTGTCAGGCGATCGACCGTTTCCTTCACCGGGAATTTGCTCTGTTTCGTCGTCAACTCATCGGCCGTGGCAGTCGAGAACGGAAGCATCAGAGCAATCAACATTGCCATCACAGGGCGCATGCGGAACCTCCATTGGCTGGATAGGTCAAGTGCCTCATCGACGGCGCGCCGCGTCTGGGCCGCCACTTCGTATTCGCGGCGGAGCAGGAAAATGTTACGTGTGCAGCACCGCGGCGTGCGCGATGGCATTCCAATGGATTGTTTCGAACGGACTGGCTTTAGAAGCCAACCCGGATTCTGCGACCTCCTTGGAGGCCAACCGCCACGATCGGTTTGCTTCCTTGCCGCTCGATAGCAAAGTCCGATACGGCCGGCGCCGGGAGAGGCGCGCGGGCCAACTCCCGCGCGCCGCCGTTGAACGTAATGAACCGCAGGGACCGCCGGTCGAACGACGGGATTGCGAGGTCGGCGACGCCGTCACCGTCGAAGTCGGCGATGGCGGAAAGGCCCAACCTCGGCGAGCCGGCAACATGGTTCGATGTATCGTCGAAGGTCGCGATCTCTCGTAGGCCTTCCGGTCGCAGGGTCCACACGCGTAGCCGTCCAAGCACATGCGGCATCTGCACATAAGCTATGTCGAGCCGACCATCACCGTCGAAGTCGGCGATGCCGGCGGGGTTGAGCCACGTGTGCGGACGGCCGGTCGGCGGCGTCTCGGCAAGGATTGCCAGCCTGTAACCGTGCAGGCCAATCACAGCAAGTGCGGATCCTTTGTCAATGTACGAACGCACAAGCACGATCTCATCGTTGCCGTCGCCATCGAGATCGGCCAGGCGTGGTATGCGGTCCTCGAATACGGACGTCTCCGGAAGGCGCAATGTCAGCATGCGTCCATCCTTCAACCTGACCGTGAGGCTGGCAGCCTCGTAAGCGGCCCCGAGCACGAAGTGGCGATAGCGCTCCGTCGGCTCCGTTAGCCAGGCTTCTGCGATATTCTTCTGGCCGTGGGCGATGCGCAGATCCGGCAGAGCACCCGGCCGGCCCTCCGCATTGGCTGTTGTAGTGTGCAGCAACAAGCAAGAGCCAACGGCGAAGGCAACGGTTTGCCTGAAAGCGGACATCGGCCAACTCCTTCGGAGACAAAGCCTGTAACACAGGCCTGTCATGAGCGGTCTCACGTTCACGTGCTGTGGCACGGCGTGCAGCAGCAAATTGCGTACTCAAGTTCGTACTTCAACTATTTTATAGCAGTCGCTATAGAAATTGTGCTAGACATGTGTTCGTAGTGCGCGCGTCGCGAGTTTGTGAGGATCCTTCTTGGCCCGCCCACGCGAGTTCGACGAGGAGGAGGTGCTCGATGCGGCCATCGAGTGCTTTTGGCGGCGTGGTCTCGAGGCGACCTCCGTCAGGGATCTTGCCGAGGCGACGGGCATCAACCAGCCAAGCCTCTACAATGCCTTCGGTGACAAGCGGGAGCTGTTCGCGCAGGCTCTCGAGCGATATGCCACGCAGCGGATGCGCGAGCGAGTCAAGCGCCTGGAGCAGAAACACCCACCGAATGAAGCCATTCGCGCCTTCTTTCGGGAACTGGTCACACACACACTTTCGGATCCCGATCGCCGCGGCTGCCTGATTGTCAACTCGGCCCTGGAGGTGGCGCCGCACGACGCAGAGCTCAGAGGGGTGATCGCATCATATCTCGGCGAGATCGAAGCCTTCTTCGGCCGATGCCTCGACGAGCTCAAGCGGAGCGGAAATCTGTCCCCCAACGTGGATCCTCGAGATACTGCCCGCCTGTTTCTCGGCGTTATGCTCGGCGTGCGTGTCGCGGCTCGAGCAAAGCCCGAACGGGCGCTGCTCGAAGGCATGGTGCGGCCGGCGCTGGTGCTCCTCGATGCCACCAGTGGCGATCCCGAAGCGAGGAAGACGCGAAAGTCGGACCAACACACCAAGCAACGGACATAGTCAGGAGGAACCACATGCTGAAGTTCTACTTCTCGGGCGCCCCAAACCCCACCAAGGTCGCCTTGTTCCTGGAGGAGGTTGGCCTTGCCTACGACGCGATCCCGGTCGACACGCGCAAGGGCGAGCAGTTCAAGCCGGAGTTTCTCGCCGTCAATCCGAACAGCAAAGTGCCTGCTATCGTCGATGGCGAGGCGACGGTATTCGATTCCAATGCAATCTTGCTCTATCTCGCCGAGAAGACGGGCAAGTTCCTTCCACCCGATACGTCGGCCAACCGAGGTGAGCTGCTGTCCTGGCTGATGTTCGTGGCGACGGGCGTCGGGCCCTTTTCCGGTCAATCGGTTCACTTCCAGCACCATGCGCCGGAGAAGCTCCCTTATGCGCAGACCCGATACAGCTTCGAGGCCATGCGGCACTTCACGATCCTCAACGAGCGCCTGGCCACACGCCGTTACGTGGTCGCCGACACCTACACGATCGTCGACATGGACGTGTGGGGATGGGCGCGCATGGTCCCCTACATCCTGTCCAAGGAGGCCTGGGACAAGCTTCCGCATCTTAAGCGCCTCGTTGACGAGATCGAGGCGCGGCCCGCTGCGCAACGAGCACTGAAGCTCAAGGATCGCTTCACGTTCAAGGCCGAGATGGACGACGAGGCGCGCCGCAACATGTTCAGGCATCTGGCGGCCGGCGCAGCATAGGCACCGCCAGCCGAGGACTGCTGGAATAACCCTGATCAAGGAGGCACTCCGCCATGTCAGCGAAGCTCAGCGCCGGCTCGACATTTCCGAGCATCCCCGTAGCGACCGTGGGTGGTACCACTGCCGATCCGAGCTCCCAGGGCGGATGGCGGATGTTCGTGGTCTACCGTGGCAAGCACTGTCCGTTATGCAAGAAGTACCTCAAGACACTTGACGGCCTGAGGGACGGCCTCAGCGCTGCGGGGGTCACCGTACTCGCGGCATCTGCCGATCCCAGGGAGAAGGCGGAGGCCGATGTCGCGAGCGAGGGCTGGCGCTTCCCGGTGGGCTACGGACTGTCGATGGACCAGATGCGGACACTCGGCCTCTACGTCTCCGAGCCGCGCTCACCGCAGGAGACCGATCGACCGTTTTCCGAGCCCGGCCTCTTCGTCATCAATCCGGAGGGCCGTGTGCAGATCGTGGACATCTCGAATGCGCCATTTGCGCGGCCGGATCTGGCCGGCATCCTCAATGGCATCAAGCTGATCCAGGAGCGCAACTATCCGATCCGCGGCACGCTCGCTTGAGGAGCCCCTCCAGATGACCGACGCCGCGCCGCTCGCAGTGCGTGCCTGCGTTTTCGACGCCTATGGCACGTTGTTCGACTTCGCCAGTGCAGCCGCTGGGTGCCGCATGGTGCCTGCGGACAAGGCAGCAGCACTAACGGCACTCTGGCGCGATAAGCAGTTGCAGTATTCGTGGCTCAGAGGTCTGCAAGATCGGCACGCTGATTTCTGGCAGGTGACGGGCGACGCATTGGACTTCGCGCTGGAGACGCTCGCTCTCTCCGAGCCGGGTCTGCGTGATGAGCTCATGTCGCTCTATCGCACGCTCAAGTGCTTCCCTGAAGTGCCGCAGGTCCTCGCTCGCTTAAAGGCGGACGGCTATATGACTGCCGTTCTGTCGAATGGTTCACGCGAAATGCTGGCCGATGCCGTCATGGGCTCTGGGCTCGCACCGTTGCTCGATCACGTGCTGTCGGTTGAGGAGGTCGGTGCGTTCAAGCCGCATCCAAGCGTCTATCGACTTGCCGTCGATCGGCTCGGCGTTCCAGCGGGCGCGATCGCATTCCAGTCGTCTAATGCGTGGGACGCCTATGCCGCGTCGGCATTTGGTATGCGCGTGGTGTGGTGCAATCGCTACGGCCAGCGGCGCGAGCGGCTGCCCGGAGCACCTGATCGCGAGATTCGCACCCTCGCTGAACTGCCAGCCCTGCTCGTTCCCTCATGATCCCATTTGCGAGTATCAAGCGAACCCATGGCGACGCGTCGAGGCGATCGAAGCGACAGCCACGATTTGCATGATCCTTATGGCGCGACGCCGTCATGAATACTGCACGCCCAAAGAGCTTCGGCTACCGTCGGCAGACGTTCGAGGAGGCTTGACTTAAATGATGATCGAGGTTGGCACAGCGCTGTTGCCCATTCGCCCGGAGTTGATGAAGGCGTTGGAGGCGGCTTGGCTCACGCTCGCTACTCCAGGCACATGGTGGACCGGTGCGGAACGGATCGCTATCGCCGCCGAGGCCCGCCGGGCACAGTCCTGTGTGCTGTGCCGACGGCGCAAGGAAGCTCTGTCGCCCTATTCGATTGACGGGCGTCATGACAGTTTCGACGCGTTGCCTCCAGAGGCCGTGGAGGCGATCCATCGCTTGGCGTCCGACGCGGGGCGCATCACCGAGAAATGGGTCCGGCACTTGGCGGATGGCCCGCTCGGCGAAGAGCGCTATATAGAGATCGTCTCCATTGTCGCCATCATAACGGCGCTGGACACCTTCGATCGCGCGCTCGGCCGGCCCCTCCGGCTGCTGCCAGAACCCGTGGCTGGTCAACCAAGCCGGCATCGCCCCGCAGGCGCTAGGCGCACGCTCGCATGGGTTTCGACGCTTGCACCGCAGGACGTCGGACCCGGCGACCCGAATCCGTTTCCCGTGCACGGCGATAAGAACATTCACCTCGCGCTGAGTCTCGTTCCGCAGGAGGTGCTCAACTTCTTCGATCTCGATGTCGAACTCTATCTCAAGGACCATGAGATCCGCGACTTCTCGCGCGAGTATCGCGCCATCAGCCACCGGCAGATCGAGCTGATCGCGGCGCGGGCCTCGGCCCTCAACAAGTGCTACTATTGAACCACGAGCCACGCGGCTTTGCTCCGGGAGAGCAGCACGGCAGATGGTTCGAGTTATGATCTCGCAGCGATTGTCGGCGATGGCCGCACGGACGGCGGCGTGCCACACGGCGTGGTGCTCGTAGCGTTCGTCGACACCGTTCTCGGCGGATCCGATGCTGAATTTCCCGGAGTGCGCGATAGCGTACGGAGCGCTGTGGGTGATGCGGGCTTCGTCGATGCCTGTGCCACGATCGCCTCCTTCAACGCCGTAGTGAAGCTCGCCGACGGTACCGGCATTCCCCTAGAGGACTGGAAGGAGAGCCGCACCCGGGACATTCGTGATGCCTTGTCAATCGGTGCCTTCCGCGCGTGAATCCGTCGCGGCGCAGGCTGTGTAACCTACGTGCAATCTCAGTGTCCGCTTCCCGACCGATAGCCACCCTCCTGCGGCCGACGCGAAGGGCCATAAGCAGACTTAGACGGTCCACCGCTTGGTGCTCTGCACAAAGTTGCGCCAATCCCAGCCGCCGATCTCGAAGAGAATCGAGTTGCCGCGGTCGAACCGTTTGAGCGACACGTCCGGAACTGGATGTGTCACGTTCAACTGTGGCCGGCGCCGACGCCAAAAGATGAGAGGCCGTGCTCAATCGACCCGGTCAGCCCGAAACCGGGGCAGATCGATGATCATCCGGGCGCCGCCGCCGGGCGCGTCGGAGATCGTGAAGCGGCCTGCGTGCCGGGCCACGAGATTGCTGACGATCGCGAGGCCGAGCCCGGAGCCGCCAGTTGCCCGCGCGCGCGACTGCTCGAGCCGCACGAACGGCTCGCGCACCAGCTCACGCATCCCACTCGGAATGCCTGGTCCGTGGTCATCGATGGTGACGACGATGCCGTCCAGCCCCGGATAAACGTCGATACGAGCTTCATGGCCGTAGGTGATGGCATTGTCGATAAGGTTGGAGAAGACCCGACGCAGCGCAAGCCGGGTCCCCAGCACGTAGAGCGGGGCGTCTTCGCGGCCGGCCTCCAGCTCGATCTTCTGGTCCGGCCGCGCATTGCGTTCGGCGTTCAGCAGCTCGCGAACGTCGACGAGCTCGAGAGCGGAATCGGTCGACGTCTCGGTTCCCTGTGTTGCGAGCAGGGCATCATCGAGCAAGCGCACCATGTCTTCGAGATCTGAGATCGCCTGGCTCAGGCTCGGCGATGGGCTTTCGTTTTCCAGTCGCAGCCGAACCTTGGTCGCGAACGTCCTCACGTCGTGCTGAAGGCCGCCAACGAGGGCGAGGCGCGACTTCAACAGTCGCGAGAGCCGCTCTTGCTGCCGGTTGAAGGCTGCAGCAAGCGCGCGGATTTCAGGGGCGGACGAGCGCACGTCAGGGATCGGCTGCGGATCGCCCCGCAAGTCGATGCGGTCAACCGCACGCGCGAGATCCTCCAGCGGGCGGATCTGACGAAGCAGGAAGACCAGCATCAACAGGGCAATCATCGTTCCCATCAGGCCGGCTCCGAAACCCAACGGCAATCCGAACGTCGTCATGGGAAATAGCTGCTGGGATCGCAAGACGAGCCAATCGCCATCCATCAAGCCGACACGCAAGTGGAGGTTCGCATGCTCATCGCGTAGCAGTCCGGTCAGCCCAACCAATCGCCGTGGCTCGCCCCATGCATCGAGCCTCAGCTCGCGCTTTGGCATCACAGCGCGGTAGCGCGCGCGAATGTCTTTGAGCTCCGGTGTATCCGCGCGTCTGAGGTGGGCGTCCAACTGAGGTGAGCTCTGCACTATCGAGAGCTCGAGCAGCGGCGACGACAGCGCCAGGATCACCTCCCCTCTCCTGTGCGGCGGAAATCCGTCGAGCAGCGCCGCGATGGACGCGACCCTCTCTGGCGCAGGGAGCGCAATCTCGGTGTTCAGGTCGGAACGGCGGAACATGAACCCGAACGCGAGCACCGAAATTGCGAGAAACGCGACGGTAACCGTCAAGCCGATGCGGACGGCAAGTGACGTCTTCATTGCGAGGCAATCTGAACCGTCGGCGTGAACAGGTAGCCGTGGTTGCGGATCGTGGCAATCAGTCTGTCTAGATCGCTCGCCACCTCGATCTTCTTGCGCAGGCGCGAGACCAAGGTGTCGATGGACCTGTCGAAGGGGTCGGCGTTGCGCCCGTGCACGGCGTCGAGAAGCTGATCGCGAGAAAGGACCCGCTGCGGCGATTTCACGAAGCAGGCGAGCAGGTCGAACTCGGCGCCCGTCAACGCGATATCGCGGCCCGAGTGGTCGGAAATGCGCCGCGCATTGATGTCGATCGTGTATTGATTGAACCGGAAGACGGTCTTCGGTGGGTTGAGCTCGGTCCGGCCGCCCCGGCGCAGGACGGAGCGAATGCGCGCGAGCAGCTCGCGCTTCGAAAACGGCTTTGTCACATAGTCGTCGGCGCCGATCTCGAGCCCGACGATGCGATCCACCTCCGCGCTCCTGGCTGTGAGCATGATCACGGGAAGCGAGGAGCCTGATCGCAGGCGCCGGCAGATCGACAAGCCGTCCTCGCCCGGCAACATCAGATCGAGGACTACAAGATCCGGGCGATCCCGGGAGATCGCGACGTCCATACTCGAAGCGTCGGCCACGCCTGACGCAATGAAGCCCTCCTGGGTCAGAAAGCCCGTGAGGAGACCCCGGATGTCGTCGTCGTCATCGACGATGAGGATCTTGGTCTGTTGTACGTTCATGGGCGCGAATGTGTTCGATCGGAGGCCGCGCCGCAAGCCTTCCGAGGCGCCAGACACAAAACGACAAGAGCCAAGCAACAATCGCCACAAATCGCCCTCGCAGCGAAAAACCCGGGCAAACTTCGCCGCCTAGCGTCCTCCATATCGAAGCCGACGGGACCGCCCGACTGGCAGCCCGCAACGAATTGGAGGTTCAAATGAAGAGCATGATCATGACCGCCGCTCTGTCCGGCGTCCTCGCCATCGCCATGGTCACCGACGCCTTCGCCTGGGAGCGCAAGGCCTCCGCCACGGGCCCTCGCGGCACCAACACGCTCAACGCCCAGGGCAGCTGCAGCGGCAGCAGTTGCTCGCGCTCTGCAACCGCAACCGGCGCCTACGACAATACCGCCACGCGCACCGGCGCCGGCTCATGCAGCGGCAACAGCTGCTCCGGCAGCCGGACGACGACGGGCCCGGCCGGACGCTCCGTCCAGCGCAATGGCAGCATCTCCTGGTGAGACTTGGCGCGTGGCTGGTCCGCTGGGGCCAGACACGATCTCAAGGAGGAGACTTCGATGTTCGATCCCAGCCAATTGCTGGCCGCACGATCGGAGCTGGCACCGCTGTTATTTGGCACCGTCATCAGCCTCCTGGTGCTCGAGTATGTGGCAAGCCGCCTCGCCCACATCGACACGCACGACGGCCAGGAAACAGCGGCTTCCATCGTGATCGCGATCGGCAACAAGATCGTCCGGACACTCGAAGCAGGCATCGTGGCCACGCCGTTGCTGTTGGCCTACAGCTACCGGCTCATCGACATCAATATGGCATCCCCACTCGCGTGGGTTGCTCTCTTCCTGATCGTCGAACTCGTCTACTACTGGCACCACCGCGCCTCGCACCGCGTGCGCTGGCTGTGGGCGACACATTCGGTCCATCATTCGCCGACCCGGTTCAATCTCACCGCCGGGATCCGGCTGGGCTGGACTGGTGCTCTCTCCGGGCATTTCCTGTTCTACGTGCCGCTCGCCTTGATCGGCTTCAATCCCTTGGCCATCGCAACGGTGCTTGGAGCCAATCTGGCCTATCAGTTCTTCATCCATTCCGAGCTGGTGCCGCGCCTCGGGCCACTCGAATGGATCTTGAACACCCCGACGCACCATCGCGTCCATCACGCAAGCAATGAAGCGTGCCTAGATAAGAACTACGGCGGGACGCTCATCGTCTTCGACCGACTGTTTGGAACTTTCGCGTCTCCACCAGAGAACGAGCCTCTGCGCTACGGGCTCGTCGGGCGCAAGCCGTCGAACAATCCCGTCACGATCGTTTTCGGTGAGTGGGCCTCGATCATCCGCGACCTCCGAGATGCGAAATCAGCATGGCCCGGATGGTTGCCGATCGTTTTCGGACCTCCGCGCGGAAAGAGCGATGCGGGTAGAGGAAACGAGGCGGAAAAGAGGTGTCCAGCCGACCGGTGATCCCACCACATCCCTGACCGAAGTGTCCGATCGAAAGCACATTTTCTGCGCAGTTTCCTCCCGCTCCCCCCTGACCCACAACGCAACTCACTCAAAGGAAAAGGGCCACCCATGACCTCGAAGACCATCGCATCCGCCATGATCGGTACGTCGTATTTCCTCGCGCTCGCCATCTCGGGTCCGGCCGCCGCGCAGGATCAACGCGACCAAGCCCGAGCCAATTTCGAGCAGGCGGACGTCAACAAGGACGAGCAGCTCGATCTCAGCGAGTTCACGACCTTCATCAATCTCAACGCTGATCTGGGCCTCGGCCGAGCGCCCACCATCCGCCGGTTCAGCCGGTACGGCCAGGCCTTCGCCACGCTCGACGCGAACAAGGACGGCGTCGTGTCGCGCCCGGAAATCGCTGCGCAAGCGCAGCAGTGAGCCATGCATCATCGGCGGCGACCGTTGAAGCCGGAAACCGACGACGGCGCGAGAGGGCTGTCAGCTCAGGCAATCTCTTGATCGGGTCCTGTCTCCAATTGTCCGGCCGGCGATCGTCGTCACACAAGAGGGTTGCGCAATGATGGGACCGCAGAGACTGGCGGCGTCCTCGATCGCATTTGGAAAGGCATGCGTAAATGCGTTCGCACACGCATGGGGAGCGGTTGTCGCGCGCGTCTCTTCGAAAGACGCCGGGCGCGAGCCTGCCGATCAAAGCCGTGAGACAGGCTCGCTGCCCCTAGTTGACAACGGGAAAGCCGCACCAAGGGCATCGACACGACCCGTCCGGCCGGGTCGCCTGGGTGCAGCCGCAATGGTGGTGGGCTTGCTGCTATTGGGCGGAGTGATCGGCCTCTATTTCCAGGGCCCCGCGCTGCGAGCGATATTCAGCTGGACACCGCTTGAGGTCGGCGCCGGCGCCCGCAGACCGATTGCGCTGCCGCTCGAGCGCATCCCGTCGAAGGAACGCGTCGCGGCACTCGCCGTCGGCGACGTTCTGGCGCTTGGCCGGTTGCGGCCGCGAGACGGGATCGTGGCGGTTGGTCTGCCGGCCGGTGCAGGCGATGCCCGCATCGAGAAGCTTCTGGTCGCCCAGGGCGATGTCGTGGCGGAAGGCGCGCTGCTGGCCATACTCGACACCCGCATCCTTTATGAGGCGGCTCTCGACAATGCGGAGACGACATTGGCGACGCGGCAGGCGAGTCTCGACAAGATGCGTGCTCAGACGACGGCCGCCGAGGCCGAGACGCGAGCCTTGCTCGAAAGCGCCGAGGCCAGCCAGGCTGCGGCCGCGGCTGAGCTGGTCCGGGTCCGTCAGCTTCATTCCGGCGGGACGGCAACCCAGGCTCGACTCGATGACGTCCAGGCAAAGGCCGACGCGGCGCGGGCCGACGTGGCGCGCCTGTCGGCCACGCTCTCGCGCTACACCTCCAACGCAGCTGGTGTCCAAGTCGACGTCGCGCTTGCCGAGGCCGAGCTGGCCGCAGCGAAAGCGGCCGCGGAGCGGGCACGACAGGATCTATCTCGCGCCCGCGTCCGCGCGCCGCGCGCCGGAACCATAGTTGCGGTTTCCGTGCGCGAGGGCGAGCGACCGCCGCCTGAGGGCCTATTGCGGCTCGGCGACACGGCCAGGATGGAGGCCGAGCTCGAGGTGTTTCAGACTATGGTATCGCGCGTCGAACTTGGTCAGTCGGTTTCGATCCTCTCTGCCGTTCTTGGCGACACCGCACTCACCGGCAAAGTGACGCGGATCGGCACACTAGTCGGGCGCCAGAAGGTCACCGCCGACGACCCCGCCGCGAACACGGACGCCAGGGTGCTTGAAGTCATCGTCGCGCTGGATGCGGCGTCCAACGAGCGGGCTGCGCGCCTGGTCGGTCTCGAGGTGATCGGCCGCATCCATGTCGCCAGCCAGGTCATTTCGGAAGGGACTGCGAAATGACTGAGTTCCTGACGCGCCTGCTTGGTCGGCTTCCGGTCGGTTTTCTTCAGCTGACCCATAATCGGGCACGTTTTGCTACGGCACTTGCAGGGGTAGCCTTTGCCAACGTGCTGGTCTTCGCGCAGCTAGGGCTGGCGGGGGCGATGTATGAATCCGTCGCGACCCCGTACCGTCTGTTCCAGCCCAACCTGCTGCTGATGTCGCCACACGACAACGAGACGCTGACAGATACGGCAACGCTGCCGCGCCAGCGCCTGTTCCACGCACTCGTCCATCCGGACATCACGGCGGGCACGCCAGTGTTCCTTGGCTCGACCTCCTGGCTCTCCGGACAGACCAGTTCAACGGCCATTCAGTTCGTCGGGCTCGACACGCAGGCTACGGCTTTCGTCGCCTCCCATCTCGCCCCGCCACTCGTCAGTCTGTCGCTGGAGGACACGGCCCTCGTTGACCTGCGGACGCGCTTCGTCGACATGCGCAGCTTTGCCAAGGCCCGCCCCGATGCGCCGCTCAGCTTCGAGATCGGCAACCGCCAGCTCAGCGCCGTCGGCACCACCTCGATCGGGGGCGGCTTCGGCGGCGATGGGGTTTTCATCGTTTCGGACCAGACCTTCTTTCGGCTGTTTCCCCGGCGCAGCGCGGCCAACCCCAGCCACATCCTGCTGCAACTGCGACCTGGCGCCGATGCGGGCCGCGTTGCTGCGGAGCTGACCCGGCTTCTGCCGCCCGGGACGGTGCGCATCCGGCCGCTTGGCAAAGCGATGACCGACGAGCAGCAGTATCAGATGACCAAGCGACCCACCGGTCTGATCTTCGCCTTCGGCGTCGGCATCGGCCTCGTCGTCGGCATCGTCATAGCGTATCAGGTGCTGAGCTCTGACGTCGCAGACCACATTCGCGAGTACGCCACGTTCAAGGCAATGGGCTACCGAAACGCATATTTCGTCGGGATCATCATGGAGGAGGCGATCATTCTCGCGGCGATCGGATTCTGGCCGGGTCTGCTCTTGTCCGAGTTGTTCTATGCCTCCCTTGCGCATCTGACGAACATCCCGATCTTCATGACGACCGAACGTGCGATCGCTGTCTTCTTCGGAACCATTGCCGCGTGCGGCATTTCTGGGATGTTGGCGATGCGCAAGCTGGCGGGAGCTGACCCCGCCGATCTGTTCTGAGAGGCGAGGATGGACGACTCTCCGATCATCGTCAGCCATCTCAACCACTATTTCGGCGCGGGCGAGGCGCGGATACAGGCGCTGTTTGACATCAATCTCGAAGTCGCGCGCGGCTCCCTGACGGTGTTGATGGGACCTTCGGGATCGGGCAAGACCACCCTGCTCACCCTAATGGCCTGTTTGCGCGACGTGCACTGGGGCAGCGTCCGCCTTCTTGGCACCGAGTTGAATCGCGCAGACGAGGACACTCAGATCGGCTTGCGGCAACGGGTCGGTATCGTCTTTCAGGCGCACAACCTGCACGACAGTCTGACGGCACGGCAGAACGTCCTGATGGCGCTGCAGGTTCATGGACCCGGCACGCCGTCCCGTCACACCGCAGCGGTCGAGCAAATGCTGGGTCTCGTGGGTCTCGCCGAGCGAATCGATTACTTGCCCGCCAACCTTTCCGGCGGGCAGAAACAGCGCGTCGCGATCGCCCGGGCGCTGGTGTCGAACCCCGAGATCGTGTTCGCCGACGAGCCGACCGCCGCGCTCGACAAGGTGTCCGGCATGGCCGTCGTGAAGCTCCTAAAGCAGCTTGGGATCGAGCGCGGCACGACGACGGTCATGGTCACGCACGACCCTAGGATTCTCGACCTCGCGGACCGCATCGTCACCCTCGATGATGGTGCGGTTGCCCGCGACACGGCGGCTGTCGCCGTTAGTCGGAGCGAGCTGAGCGGCCTGGATGGTCGCGAGCCGGCAGAGGGCTAATGGGCGCGTCGACTGCGCTGGCGTTGCTTGCGCTGTAGATCGTGAATCGCCGTCTTGCCGACTGCTACCTCACTCAGTCGAAGTCCGCTTTGTGGATCGCTGCCTCGAGGGTTGAGCGGGTGCAGCACCAATCTCCTGGAGTGTCTGGCGACACAACTTCCCTATGCGGGAGATTTGGAAGTGTGCCGAGCATGCTGCACCTGCTCTGGACCGTTGTGGGACAACTGCCGCCGCCTCGCGCGCGATCTTGGTGTCAGCTCATCATCCGGCAGCCGACGTCGCCCGGCCAACGCGAAGGGCCATGTGCGGAACAAGTCCCTCGCGGAAGGTCCGTGAGCCTGTGCTTCGCCTGCACTACAAGTTCGTAGTGATCGCCCCGAAAATAGCTGCAGCGCATCATGCAAGGTGTGGATTCGAGCGTCGGCGACCGCTTTCGATCCTGTCGCGTCGGCTGGCAGCCAGTGGCCGCTTCGAGCATTTTTGATCCCTACTGGACTGAGTGCCGGCGCTCAACAGCCGCGTGCACGCGTACCCAACACGGATGCTGCCAAAGTGTGCTCAGCGATAAGTCGGCGCCAATTGTGTTCGTGCCTCCATCAGCGTATCGACGCGCACAGCAACGCGCTTGCGGTTCGTCTGTTATCTGATAGGTCAGGTAGCCTGTATGGAATGGCGTGTCCTAACCTAGCGCGCGTAAGTGCGAATACATGGCTCGACACTGCGTTGGATTTAAAGGGTCGGAATGGTCCCGATCACGTTGGTCGCTTGGCCGGATGAGAAGCCCACAACCACGATCTCTCCGGAGCCTACGCCTCGTCCGGTCAATGCTGAAATGTTCACGTGGTGGGTTACAAGGATCAGCGGCGTCCCTGCTGACCTTTCCCTCAGCCAGGATTCCAGGGCCGCCGTTTGCGGCTGACGCCGCGCGCTCTCTTGGAAGAAGGAGTTGAGCGACGGTAAATCGCGGACCACACCGAGTTTGATCAGTTCAGCCGTCTCGCGGCAGCGGCACCATTGGCTCGTGTAGACGTCGGCCGTGACAACGCCGTTACGACGGAAAAGCTCGCCGATGCGTTTGGCCTGATCACGGCCTTTCTGAGACAGATTGCGTTGCGTTGCACAGTCGCCGAGCTTGAAGTCATCGGGATCTCCATACCCTGGCGCCAAGGCGTGGCGGATCATCGCAAACGCCCGTCCCTCTCGCAGTGCGCTCCATAATGCATCATTCGCTGCGCGCGCCGGCGCCACAAAAGTGGACCAGCCGACCAGGGCCGCTGCGATAATGATGGCGACCATTTGGCCGACGTTGCGCGTTGGGTCTGGCAGCATGGTCGGATACTCCGTTATGTATTGTAAGCCTTCTAGAAGTAACGGTTGACGACCAGATTCAGATCGCCGGGAGCCGGAGACGCGGCAGACAAGCGGCGAACAACGGCAATATCGCTGCGCTGGTCGCTCGCCTTCCCGGCCAGCAATCCGCCGGCGGCGATGCTGGCAGTGGTCGAAGACGTGGCGGGCGGTCCGGTTTTGCACGGCAAGCGATCTGGAGAAACGAGCTATCACAGCAGGTCTCAAGGTCGAGACGGTTCGGGCGCTGTACATTTTCCTCCCAGCAACGTCTACGCACGCTAGCTGTCTTGGTTCGATAAGCAATTGTCACGGCTCATTAGATTGGTACCGCCTTCATTGTGTTCGCACCAAGCAAGCCGATGCAGACTTCCGGAGAACGATGATGACGATGCGCACTCCACCGCCAATCCTGACGGAGAAGCACTTCGAGGAGGGCTCGGCCTTCGTGCCTGCGAACCTGCTGCGCGAGGCGCGGCGGCAAAAGGGATTGGCTGATCGACCTGTTCCCGACGTCTGTGTTCTCGATCCCGACGGCGACATCGCTCGTTGGACCAGAGCCGCTGGTCTGGCTGTTCGCGATCCGGACTGGGCCTGTTATCACACGGATCTCTACAGGATGACGCATGACGAAATCGAGCTCGGCATCGTGCCCTGCGCCGTCGGTGCCTCCTTCGCAGTCCTCATTGCCGAGCAGCTTTTTGCATCCGACTGCCGCCTGCTCATCAGCGTGACTTCGTCGGGGCAACTGGCAGAGCTGCGGCCGCCGCCCTACTTCGTCCTCATAGAGCGCGCGCTGAGGGACGAGGGCACGAGCTATCATTATCTGCCGCCGTCGGAGTTCAGCGAGGGTCCGTCGTATCTTCTTGCATCTTTGGAGGATGCATTCGACGCGCTCAGTGTGCCGGTGATGCGTGGTGCCACCTGGACGACTGATGCACCCTATCGAGAGACTCCGTCTGCAATTGCCGCAATGAAATCGAAAGGGCTGCATGCCGTCGAGATGGAGGCCGCTGCGCTCTATGCCTTCGCTCAGGCCAAGAAACGGCCAGTTCTCTGCTTCGCCCACGTCACCAACCAGATGGCACAGGTGCAAGGGGACTTCGAAAAAGGTGAGGCGAATGGCTCGGTAGATGCGCTTGCCGTGATCGTGTCAGCAGCCAAGGCCTGTTCCCAGGAGGGATAAATTGCGCTCGCCTTGGCTTGGCGTGAGCGCGCCGCATTGCAAGCACCTCACGATATCCGCCGATAGAGCCGGGCGACAAGTCCGTCTCCCGCGAAGGGCCCAACGGGTGCACGCGCGATCATGGCATCGACGCCAAGACTCTTCCCGGCACTATTGAGCACGAAGAAGCCCTGCACGAATATCAGGAAGATATAGAGCCAGGGCCACTCGTTGGGGTGATGGTAGAGACCGAGCCAGAGATGGACGACGAAGAGCATTCCGATCACGCCCAGCGGTCGCACGAGGAAGCCCAGCATGAAGGATATCGCCAGTGAAAGCTCGGTCAGGTAAACCAGCGGATTGAGCAAGGGGAGCAGCGGAATAAGAACGTTGACGGCGATCCACTTGTGCAAATCGAACGCTGCATAACGCGACAGTTCCTCGGTCCAGTAGGACAAGCCGGGTGATACCGGCAGCGGCAGTTTCCATAGCGAACCCTGAAACCACATGCAGCCGATCATGAGGCGCATGAACCACATCGATGCATTCGGGGCGGTGCGTTGACCGAGATCAGCCTGCCAGTTGCGCCATGCGATCCAGAAGCTGGCGACGAGCAGCGCCAGGAATACAACGACGAGCAATGGACCGACGCCACTGGTCTGGTGATCCGGCGTGTTACCGATCAGGAACAGCCAGGCATCATAGAACGGGTTGGTGCGCATCGGGCCTCTCCTGAAGCTGATTGCTCGGCTGTTTCGGCATCGATTGGGGTGATGTGTGCTGCTTGCCTTCGAGCGCGACGGTTATTGGTGCCAGCGGCGGCGAAGGTCGCTCTGCGGCGCCGACAACTGTCGCCGCCCCATATCCCGCTTGCCTCAAAGCCGCGACACAGGCTTGAGCGTGATCGGCAGGGATCGATGCCAGCAGTCCACCAGCTGTCTGAGGATCGAACAGGGCTGGGTAGAGCGGGTGCGCGACAATCTCCTCCAGGTTGCGGATGGCCCGTTGGAGCCGAACGTTCTGGGGCTGTAGAGACGAAAAGACACCTGCTGCCATAGTCTCAGCGAGACCGTCGAGCAGCGGCACAGACATCAATTCGATGGTGGCATCGACGTTGCTCGCCTTGACC